>WBZU01000004.1_pt1 | contig 478711 bp, 444 predicted proteins | sample 5204311 | NCBI WGS metagenome assembly WBZU01 (sample SAMN12344359, study PRJNA552823) | activated sludge metagenome | biome: Activated sludge suspended growth; feature: Nitrification reactor; material: Wastewater; isolation source: activated sludge from nitrification reactor of wastewater...
CGCCTTGGCTGCCGCCGCCGTGCTGGGCGCGCTTGCGCCGCCAGTGTCGGGCCAGCGCTCCGGCCCGCCCGGCCTCTCGGCGTCCGGCGCGGACTTCGGGACGACGGTCCGCGTGAAGCTCTCGGCACCCTCGGACCAGCCCGGCCCCAACCGCTTCACCTTCCGGGTGCGGGACTACGACAGCGGGGACCCCGTCACCGGCGCCAGCGTCCGCCTGCGCTTCACGCCGCTCGACGACCCTGGCGTGGCGGCCACCACGCTGGCGCTGCGGGACACCGGAGGCGGGACATATGCCGGCACGGGAGCCAACCTCGCCTTCGACGGCCGGTGGCGCATCGTCGCGCTGGTCCAGCGGGGCGCCGGGGCCACGACGGTGCCGCTGAGCGTCGACGTGGCCGGACTGAAGCACTTCGTCTCGGTGCAGCGCACCCCTGGGCAGCCGCCGAAGTACACGATGCAGCTCGGGAACTTCGGCGCCGACGGCTACATCTACATCTCGCCGCGCCCTGCCCGGCCGGGCCCGAGCGTGCTCACCGTGATCGTGCTCGGCGCCATCGAGAGCGAGGAGCCGGTGACCTCGATCGTGGTCACCGTGCACCCGCCGGACGGCCCGCTCCGCGTGGCGCCCACGCGGCGGCGCGGGCCCGGCACCTTCGTGGCGCCGGTCCGGCTGGCTGCGGGTCGCAGCGAGATCGCCGTGACGGCGCACTCCCCCGACGGCGCGCGCCGCCGGGGCGTCTTCGACGTCGTCACCCCCGGCGGCTGACGCCGCCGGGAGATCGGCGTCAGCGCAGGACGGTGATCTCGATCCGGCGTCCGGCGGGCCGCAGCGCGGCCGCCGTGCGGAAGGCCGACTTCAGCCCGGCCCGGCGCAGCCGCGTGCACGCGGCCGCCGCCCGGCTGCGGGCCTGCGAGGTCGCCTTCGCGCCGCGCAGCCCGGCATCGGGATGGCCGGTGCAGACGATCCGCTTCGCGCTCCCGACCGTCCGCGCGACCGAGCCGAGGAAGGCCGTCGCGCGGGCGTTCAGCTTCGTCCCGCCGGCGGCGAAGCTGGCGAACTTCGGCCGGGCGGTGACGCTCGGCGCCACGACCTTCGTCGTCTTGCGAGTCGTCAGGGTCTTGCCCGAGCCGAACCGCTTGGCCGTGGCGCGCAGCTGGACCGTGACGCCGCCCAGCGACCCGGCCACGAAGCGCCGCGTCGTCGCGTCGAGCGTGATCCGCAGCGCGGCCGTCCGCTTGCCCGACCGCCGGAGCGTCACCGACCCGCGCCCGACCCGCCGGCTGCCCCGGAAGACAGAGATGCTGCAGGACTTCAGCGAGCCCCTGTCCACCCGGCACCCGGTGGTGATCGCGCGGCGGACCAGCCGAATCCGGGTGCCGGCGGCGATCCCGAGCGGCGTGACGGTGATCTTGACCGTCCGGGTGACCGGCGGATTGCGCCCGTCGTTGGCGGCGAACGTCGCCGTGTAGGCGGCCGCCGCGGCCACGACCGTGCCCGAGACCGAGCCGGTCCGGTTGCCGTTGTCCTTCAGCTTCAGGGACTTCGGAAGCCCGGTGGCGGTCAGTGCGATCTTGTCGGTCGCGTCAGCGTCGGTCGCGGACACCTTGAAGCCGAGCGGATCGCCGTACGCGACCGTCTTCGGTCCGGGGAGGTTCAGGATCGGCGGCGTGTTCGTGACGTTGAGCTGGAACGGGATCTGCGACTTCAGCCCGCTCGCGTTCGTCGCGGTGACGTAGACGACCTGGCTGGGCGCCGACCCGGTCGGGAAGGACCACGACCACGTGCCCGCCCCGGACTTGGTGACCGTGCCCACCGACGAGCTCAGCGCGACGGCCTCGCCGTTCGGGTCCTGGAAGGTGCCCGTGGCGCTGGCCGTCGCGCCCTGCTTGGCGGCCGTCGACGCGGCGTCGACGTTGACGTTCGGCCGCTCCTTGCCCGTCGGGCTCGTCACCACGATCTCGCCGATCATGCCGGTCTCGGCGTGGAAGAAGATGTGGCAGTGGAAGACCCACCGGCCCTGGGCGCCGCCCGGGGTGACCCCGTCGGGGAGGCTGCGCGGGTCGAGCTTGACGCGGAACCGCAGCTTGTAGCCAGGCGGGACGTCGACGTTGTCGCGGAACTCGGTGGGGAACGTGAACGTCGGATTGGCCGGCTTGGTGAGGTCGATTGGCTGGATCGAGAAGCCGTGCATGTGGAACGGGTGGTGCGCACCGGTGGTGTTCTCGACCGTGAGCTCGAGGATGTCGCCTTCCTTCGCGTAGCGCGCGGAGCCCTGGTGCGGCAGCGCCGTGTAGTCGACGCCAGGCGGCGCCTCGTGCGCGCCCACGACCCCGTCGACCTTGGCGGCGCCACCGGCAGCCTCGAGCTTGACGTTCTGGGCCGACAGGCCCGGCTTGGGCGGCACGAACGCCGCCGGGTTCAGCAGGGTGCCGGTGGCCGGGCCGAGGACAGGGACCGGGTCGCCTTCGGCGGCGCGCAGCGGCGCATTGTTCGCCAGCGTGTACGTCGACGCGGCGGTGCCCGCGACCTTCAGGTGCATGACCGGGACGGTCGGGATGTTCGACCATCCGCCGCCGACCGGCCCGACTCGGAGGTAGTCCTCGGTCCAGAGGGTCAGCACGCCCGTCGCCGCCGGCGGGATGGCCGCGACCACGTCCGCGCGGCTCCCGGGCGGGACCAGCGTCTCGCCGCTCGTATACCCCGTGTCGAACAGGCCTTGGAGGCCGCCTTCGATGGCCGCGTTGTTCAGCAGGCCGCCCTCGCCGCCCACGCGAACGAGCGGGACGAGGTTGCCCGCGTTGTCGGTGAGGCGCAGACGCATGAAGCGAATGGTCGCTGCGTTGAGGATCTGCAGGCGCACGCCCTGGCCCGCCTTGACGTCAAGAGTCGCCGCGCCGGAGGCGAGCGCGCCGGGGGCGCCAGCGCCCTGCCCGTTCGGGCCTCCCGCCCGCCCGCCGACGTTGCGGCCGTTCGTCATCACGGTCTGGCCCTCGTTGGTCCGACCGCCGGTGTTCTGCTGGATCGCCGGGATGTCGTTGGCGGCATACGACGGCCGCGGGTTGCCGCTCTCGTCCAGCGCGGTCGGCGCCTCGCAGAGATTCTTCGGCACCGGGGGCGCCTGGGCCGCGAGCGCGGGGCCGCCGCCCGGGCCGACCCAGGGGAGCCCCGGCGTGTAGGTCGCGGTGTCGTTCGTCCCCTGCTGCTTGCAGACCGTCGTGTCGCTGAGGACGATCTGCTTGGTCGCCGACGCCGGCGGAAGCACGCCGGCTGCGGTCAGCGGCGCGTCGTTGGGGTCCTGCACGGCGATCATCCCGTACAGGCCCTTGAAGACCTGGTTGGTCGACGAGTGGTGGTGCGGGTGGTACCAGAACAGCCCGGGCCGGTTGACCTTGAACTTGTAGAGGAACGTGCCGCCGGGCTGGACCTGGTTCTGCGTGAACGGGGTCCCGTCCATGGCATTGGGCAGTTCGATGCCGTGCCAGTGGATGCCGGTCTCGGTCGGCATGTCGTTCTTGAAGTGCACGATCACCGTGTCGCCGACCTTGAGGTGGAACGTGGGGCCGGGGATGGTGCCGTTGTAGGTCTCGGCGTTGGCCTTGACGCCGTTGCCGATGTCGACCGTCGCGAGCTGGGCGGTGATGCTCGTCTCGACGATGTTGGGGTCCGGGTTCGTGTCGACGACGTCCGGCACGGCATACGGGTCGCCGCCCGACGTGGCACGGCCGACGGAGTTGAGGACGACGAGCGACGCCGCCACGGCGGCGAGCGTCACGAGCGTGAGGACGATGAGCTGCCAGCGCCTTCCGTGAACGACGACTGACCGCGCTCTGTCCGCCATGAACGACCTCCCAGATATCCCCGCCGCTCGTTGCGAGTCGCACGAACGGCCTCCCGGAGTCATACCACGCCGGGAGGCCGGAGGCCACCGGTTTGCCCCCTCCTGGCCGGACAGCCCCAGCGAGCGGCGGCGCGCCTAGGCCGGCTGCCGGATGACCGGCCGCTTGGCCGCCGCGGCCTCGTCCAGGCGGCGCACCGGCGTCGTGTACGGCGCGTGGCGGGCGACGGAGGGGTCCTCGGCCGCCTCGCGGAGGATCTCGGCGATCGCGTCGGCGAACGCGTCCAGCGTCTCCTTCGTCTCGGTCTCGGTCGGCTCGACCAGCAGCGCCTCGTCGACCAGCAGCGGGAAGTACACCGTCGGCGGGTGAAAGCCGAAGTCCAGCAGCCGCTTGGCCAGGTCCAGCGTCCGGATCCCCAGCTCGCGCTTCATCGGCGCCCCGGAGAGCACGAACTCGTGCATGCACAGCCGGTCATAGGCGACCGGGAGGTACTCGGCCACCCCCTGCTGGCGCAGCCGCGCCAGCAGGTAGTTGGCGTTCAGCACCGCCATCTCGGACACGTCGCGCAGCCCCTCGGCGCCGAGCGAGCGGATGTAGGCGTAGGCGCGCACGAACGTCCCGAAGTTGCCCTGGAACCCCCGCAGGCGCCCGATCGACTTCGGCCGGTCGTGGTCCAGGCCGAACACCGGGCCCTCCGGCGTCTCCTCGCGCGTCAGGACCGGCCGCGGCAGGTAGGGCTCGATCCGCCCCGACACCGCGATCGGGCCCGAGCCCGGCCCGCCGCCCCCGTGGGGCTGCGTGAAGGACTTGTGGAGGTTGAAATGGACGATGTCGAACCCCATGTCGCCGGGCCGGGAGATCCCCATGACCGCGTTGAGGTTCGCGCCGTCGTAGTAGAGCGTCGCGCCGCACCCGTGGACGATTCGCTCGATCTCCTCGATGTCCGGGTCGAACAGGCCGAGCGTGTTCGGGTTCGTGAGCATCAGGCAGGCGACGTCATCAGTCGCCTTGGCCCGCAGGTCCTCGAGGTCGACGCCGCCGCGGTCGTTTGTCCCGACGTGGACGACCTCGAGGCCGGCCATGGTCACCGTCGCCGGGTTGGTCCCGTGCGCCGTGTCGGGCGTGAGCACCTGCGTGCGGTGCTCGCCGCGGTCGGCGTGGTAGGCGCGGCTGAGCAGCACGCCGGCCAGCTCGCCGTGCGAGCCGGCGCTCGGCTGCAGGGAGACCGCGGGCAGGCCGGCGATCTCCGCCAGCGCCGCCTCGAGGTTCCACATGAGCTCGAGCGCCCCCTGGGCGCGGTCCGGGTCCTGGAGCGGGTGCAGCCGGGCGTAGCCGTCGAACGCCGCGACACGCTCGTGCAGGCGCGGGTTGTGCTTCATCGTGCAGGAGCCGAGCGGGTAGAAGCCGGAGTCCAGGTCGAAGTTGCGCTTCGAGAGCCGCACGTAGTGGCGCACGAGCTCGGGCTCGGAGACCTCGGGCAGGCCCGGCGGGTCGGCCCGCAGGAGGCCGGGCGGGATCAGGTCCTCCACCGGGACCGGGTCCACGTCGAGCGCCGGCGCGGTGAACGCGCGCCGGCCGGACTGGGACTTCTCGTAGATCGTGAGCGCGCGGTCGCGCTGCATGGGGGTCTCGCGCTTGCTCATGCCGCCGCCCCCACCGGGCGCCCGCTGCGTTCGGCCGCGACCGCCCGGCCGAGCACCTCGGCGAGGCGGTCGATGTCGGCCCGGGTGCGCCGCTCGGTGATCGCCACGAGCAGCCCGTCGGCGTGCTCGGGGTAGTCGGCGCCGAGGGCGTAGCCGGGGTTGACCCCGTCGTCCTGGCAGCGCTGCCCGACGCGCCGCACGCCCTCCAGGCCGCCGACGTCGAGCGTGACCGCGAACTCCCGGACGACCGGCGCGCGGTGCAGCAGCGCGACGCCCGGCAGCTCGGCCAGGCGGTCGCGGGCGTAGGCCGTGCGCTGGAGGAGCAGCTCGCCCAGCTCCACGAGGCCGGCGCGCCCGAGCCACCCGAGGTACATGACCCCGGCGAGCGCATTGAGCGCCTGGGAGGTGCAGATGTTCGACGTGGCCTTCTCGCGGCGGATGTGCTGCTCGCGCGTCTGCAGCGTCAGCACGAAGCCGCGGCGGCCGTCGACGTCGTGGGTCTCCCCCGCGATGCGCCCCGGCATGCGGCGCAGGTGCGCCTCGGTCGCCGCGAAGAACCCGAACGAGGGGCCGCCGTAGTCCAGGCGGTTGCCGAGCGGCTGGCCCTCCCCGACCGCGACGTCCGCCCCGGCGGCGCCGGGGGGCTTGAGGATCCCCAGCGTGATCGGGTCGCAGGAGCAGATCACCAGGGCGCCGGCCTCGTGCGCGGCGGCGCCGAGCGCCGCGACGTCCTCGACGGCGCCGAGGAAGTTCGGGTTGGCGAGGATCAGGCCCGCGGTGTCGCTGTCCACGGCGGCGGCGATGCCGGCGGGATCGGTCACGCCGCCCTCGAGCCCCGTCTCGACGATCTCGAGCCCGAACCCGCCGGCCAGCGTGCGCAGCGTCTCGCGGGCGTGCGGGTGCACGCCGCGCGAGACCACGATCCGGTGCCGACGGGTCGCGAGCTTCGCGAGGTAGGCGGCGGCGCCGACGGCGCTCGGGCCTTCGTAGACGGAGGCGTTGGCGACGGGCAGCCCGGTCAGCTCGCTGATCGCGGTCTGGTACTCGAACATCACCTGCAGCCCGCCCTGGGAGACCTCGGGCTGGTAGGGCGTGTAGGGCGTGAGGAACTCCGAGCGCTCGACGATCGCGTCGATGAGCGCCGGGACGTAGTGGTCGTACATCCCGCCGCCGAGGAAGCTCACCTCGTCCTCGGTGCTGACGTTGCGGGCGGCGAGCGCGCGCAGGTGCTCGAACACGTCCTGCTCGGCCATCCCGCCCGGGAGGCCGAGGGGCCGGCCGAGCCGGACGCCGTCGGGCACGTCGGCAAAGAGATCCTCGACGGCGGCGACGCCGATCGCCGCGAGCATCTCCTCGCGGTCCAGCGGTGTGGCGGGCGTGTAGCGGGTCATGGCCGCCGCTAGTCCAGGAGGGCCTGGTAGGCCTCGGCGGACAGGAGCCCGTCCGCCTCGGAGGGATCGGACAGGCGGACCTTGACGAGCCACCCCTCGCCGTACGGATCGTCGTTGATCGCCTCGGGGCCGTCGCCGAGGGCGGCGTTGGCCTCGATGATCTCCCCCGACAGCGGCGCCACCACGTCCGAGACGGCCTTGACGGACTCGATCTCGGTGTAGGGCTCGTCCTTCGTCACCGCGGTGCCGGCGGCCGGCGGGTCGTAGAAGACGACCTCGCCGAGCGAGTCCTGGGCATACCAGGTGATGCCGAACGTGGCGATGTCGCCGTCGATCCGGGCCCAGTCGTGCTCGGCGTGGTAGAGGAGGTCGGGCGGGTACGAAGCGTCGGCCATCTAGGCGTCTCCAGGCGGGTAGAGGGGCTTGCGCTGCACGACGGCGGGCCGGATCCGGCCGCGCACGTCGATCTCGATCTCGGTGCCGGGCGCGGCGCGGCCGGCGGGCAGGTAGGCCAGGCCGATCCCGACGCCCAGCGACGGGGAAAGCGTGCCGCTCGTCACCACGCCGCCGCCGGCCACCGGGTTGCCCGGGCGGGCGATGCCGGGCCCGGTCAGCGCGAAGGGGACGAGCCGCTCGGCGGGACCGGCGGCGCGCACCGCGCGGATTGCCTCGGCGCCGACGAAGCCCGTGTCCTCCGCGCAGGCCCAGCCGAGGCCGGCCTCGATCGGGGTGCGGTCGGGCGACAGGTCGTTGCCGTAGAGGTGAAAGCAGGCCTCGAGGCGCAGCGTGTCGCGGGCGCCCAGGCCGGCCGGCGCGGCGCCGGCGGCCACGATCGCGTCCCAGGCAGCGCCGGCGGCGCCCGGATCGAGCAGCAGCTCGACGCCGTCCTCCCCGGTGTAGCCGGTGCCGCAGACGAGCATGGGGATGCCGGCGACCGTGCGCTGCGCCGCGTGCATCCGCGGCGGGAGCGGGCCGTCGGCGAGGCAGGCGACGATCCCGCGCGCCGCCGGGCCCTGCACGGCGAGCATCGCGAAGGCGTCGCGGGCGTCGCGGACGTCGGCGTCGAAGGGCGCGGCGCGGGCCTGGAGCTCGGCCAGGTCGGCCCCGTGGTTGGCGGCGTTCGTGACCGTGAGGTAGCGGGCCTCGGCCAGCCGGTAGGTGAAGAGGTCGTCGAGGACTCCGCCGTCCTCGCGGCACAGGAGCCCGTACTGCGCGCCGCCCTCGGGGATCCGCGCGATGTCGTTGGACGTGGCGTGCTGGAGGGCGTCGGCGGCCTGCGGCCCGGCGGTCTCGACCTCGCCCATGTGCGAGACGTCGAAGATCCCGGCGTGCCGGCGGACGGAGAGGTGCTCGGCCCGGATGCCCTCGTACTCCACGGGCATCTCCCAGCCGGCGAACGGGACGAGCTTCGCGCCGGCAGCGACGTGGCGGTCGTGCAGCGGGCTGCGCCGCAACGTGACCGCGCCCGTCACCGGCAGGCCGCCCAGAGGTTCAGTGGTCTGACCAATTCCATCGAATCGCCAGCGTAGCAGCGACCGGAGCGGACTCCCTCAGCGCCCGCCCCCGCGGGCCACGACGCTCTCCGCCGAGCCGGCGACATGCGCGCGCATCGCGGCGTCGGCGGCGGCCTCGTCCTGGCCCTCGATCGCGGCGAAGATCGCCTCGTGGGCCTCGAGCGACGCCGGCGGCCGTCCTGGGACCGTGAGCGAGGCCTCCGACGTGCGGTCGATCGCCTCGCGCAGCTGGCCGACGACTTGGCTGAGCATCTCGTTGTGCGCGGCGTCCCAGATCGCCTGATGGAAATGCCGGTCCCCGACGACGCCGTCGCCGCCGGCGGCGACCGAGGCGGCCATCGCGTCGAGCGCCTGGCGCAGCCGGACGAGGTCGCGCTTGGTCCGGCGGCGGGCCGCGAGCCGCGCTGCCTGGGTCTCGACGCCCTCGCGGACCTCCCAGATCATCGGGTGGTCGACCTGGGCGTTGGCGACCTCGAGCGCGAGGCTCGGGATCACGTCGCCTGGCGAGCGCAGCAGGTAGATGCCGTCGCCGTGACGGATCTCGATGAGCCCGACCACCTTCAGCGCGGTGAGCGCCTGGCGCACCGAGCTGCGGCTGACGCCGAGCTGCTGGGCGAGTTCGCGCTCGGACATCAGGCGGTCGCCCGGCTCGAGCTGCTGGACGTCGATGAACTCGCGCAGCCGGTCGACGACCAGCTCGTACAGGGGCGTGCGCGAGACCGGCTGCAGCTCGGGGCTGCTCACTGGCGCCCGCCCGGCGCCTCGTCGGGCCAGTGGCCGTGCTCGTCGAAGTAGCGCCGGGCGGCGTCCTCGTCGTCGCGCTCGCTGTCGCCCTTGGCGCCGATCCGGAAGACCGCGTTGAGCAGGAGCACGGCCAGCCCGCCGCCGATCGACATCGCCGCGAGCTCGTACGAGGTCTCGTCGCCGTCGCGCGCCACAATCGCCACGAGCCCGGCGAGAATCAGGACGGCCGGGATTCCGTAGCGGACGGCGTACACGAGCGTGCGGCTCATGCCCTCACGGTAGCGCTCGCCGGGGCGGGCTGGCGCGGGGGCGCTCGTTGGCGCCGGCGTGGTCTGCGCATCGGCGGCCGGGGCCGCGCTGATCGACTGCCAGCCGCCGGCCGGGGCCCGTGCGGCGGCCCGGCCGCGCCAGCGCTCCAAGTCGAACCTGCGCGCCTCAGCCACCGAATCGGTGGCCCACGCGCACAGGAACGCCGCCGCGCCTCGCCCGCGACCAACCTGCGCGCCTCAGGCACCGAATCGGTGGCCCAGGTGCACAGGAACGCGGCGGCGCGCCCGGCCACGCCGCCGGAGCGCCTCCCCTAGATGCCCGCCCGAGCCCGGCACCCCGCCCGAAGCCCCAACCAGCCCGGCACGGCGCCCCGGACCCAGCCTGCGCCCGCCAGCCACCGAGTCGGTGGCGCGCACGCACGTGAACGCCCGCGCGCCGCTGCCGACCCTCCCCGCCCCCAACCTGCGCGCCTCAGCCACCGAATCGGTGGCCCACGCGCACCAGAACGCTGTGCCGGAGGCCCCGCTCCGAACCTCCGCACATCAGCCACCGAATCGGTGGCCCACGCGCGCAGGAACGCGGCGCTGGGCCGGCCACGCCGCGGGCGTTCCTCCCCGAGATGCCCGCCCGAGCCCGGCACCCGGCCCGAACCCAAACCCGACCCGGCACGACGGCCCCAACCCCACCCCGACCCGGCACGGCGCCCCGCGCCCAGCCCTACCGCCACACGCTGCGCCGCTGCGTCTCCCAGGCCGCGCCGGCCGAGGCCGCCGCCGCCAGCGCGAAGCCCTCGTCGCTGCCCTGGCAGTAGCGCAGCTCCGACGGGCGGCAGCGGTGCGACCACGCGGCCAGGAACGCGTCGGCCCGCTCGCGGTTGCGGCCGAGGTCGGCGGGGACCGGATGCCACTGCACGGCCGGGCGCGACCACCGCCGGCCCGGGCGAACCGCCGGCCGCGAGACCACGTGGCGCGGCAGGGCGCCGCCGCCGAGGAGATCGTCGATCGCCGCGCAGACCCGGCGGCTCTCCTCGACGCTCGCGTCCGGGAGCATCACCCGCAGCCAGCCTTCGGGCCGCACGCCGAAGTCCAGCGACGCGAGCGCGTCCGCCGTCAGCTCGCCGAGCGAGGCGTAGGCCTCGCACACGGCGCCCGCCGCCCACTCCAGCGGCAGCTCGGCGGGATGGCGCCGGGCACCGACGAGGAGGCCGGCCGCTGCCGTCGCGAGGCCGCCGGGCGGCACCGCCGGCGGCGGGGCGTGCCCTGCGGCCTCGCGCCCGCCACGGCCCGCGACCGCGCCCCCCGTGGCCTCGGACCCGGAGCGCCCCCTGCCCCGCCGCGCCGGGCGGACCACGACGGCGTCGAGATCGACGCCCCGGTAGGGCTCCCCGATGCGCCAGCGCGCCCGGGCGCCGGCCTGGTCGTCGGCCCGTTCGCGCTGCTCGGCGTTGATCGGCGCGAAACGCTCCGCCGCCGGCGGGGCGAACGGCGAGAGCTCGGGGTGCACGTGCGACGGGCCCGTCTCGATCGTCCCGTCCTCGCACGGCGCGTGCAGGTGCTCGTGGCGGCGCACGAACCGCTGGTAGTCCGCGGCGCCGCGCTCGAGCGCCGGCGCGACGCAGATCACGTCCCAGTTGCTGGCGAGCTTCTCCGGGTCGCCCGGATCCAGCCGCAGCGAGCGGCCGCGCATCTGCCGGACCGAGACATCCGCGGCCACGGCGGTCATGTCCACGAGCACGTTGACCTGCGGGCAGTCCCAGCCCTCGCCGAGCAGCCCGCGGGTGCCGATGAGCGCCTGGCAGCCGCCAGCGGCCAGCAGCTCGGTGGCCCGCGCGGTCCACCACCGCGACACGAACGCCGCGGACGGATGCGTGAGCGCCACGACGCCGCGGCCCTCGGCCCGGACGAACGCCGCTGGGTCGAGGCCCGCCGGCGCGCCCTGCGCCAGCGCCGCGCACCACCAGTCGGCGTCGCCCGGGAGGACCGCGACCGTCGCGGCCGAGACGAACGCGGGCCGCAGGACGGCGGTGCGGTCATCGGCGCCGGCGGCGGCGAGCAGCCCGAGGCCACCGCCGCTCAGCGCCAGCGGCGACCCCTCCGGCTGGCGGGGCGGCCGCTCGGCGTCGGTGAGCACGAGCGCCCGGAGCCCGTCGCCGCGCGACTCGGCCTCGGCGGCCAGCGCCTCGCACATCGCCAGCGGCTTGGCCGCCGAGTGCAGCAGGACCCGGTCCACGTCGCCGCCGGCCCGGCGGATTCCCTGGCGGGTCACGGCGAACCCGAGATCCCCGAGCGCCGCTTTCAACGCATCCAGGCGGGCGGCCGCCGCGGGGCGCCCGTCCGGCTGCAGGCAGCACAGCGCGTAGTCGTCGAGCAGCGCGACCCAGTCATCGAGGCTCGGCGCCGCCCGGAACGCCTCCCCGCGGGGCGCGCCGTCGGGCGGCGGCTCGCCCTGGGCGTTCAGCCAGCGCAGCCCGGACTCGGCCAGGCGCGGCGAGCGCCGCGCGAACTCCGCCCAGCTCAGCTGCGCGCCCGGCCCGGTGCGCCGCTCGCGCAGCCGGGCCAGCAGCCAGGCCGAGAGCCCGGGCGGCGTCTCGGGCCCGGCGTCGTCGTCGAGGTCGACGAGCAGCTCGCGGAAACGGGTGTGCTGGGCGGCCAGCCAGTCGAGCTCTCCGCCGAGCGGCGTGCAGAGCTGCACGAGCTCCTGGTAGGGCGCGAGATGCCCCTCCCGCACCACGGCGGGCGTCGGGATCGTGAAGTCGATCGCCCCGAGCAGCTGCCCGTACAGCGCGGCCTGCTCGGCCGAGAGCTCCGACGGGCTCGTCGCGGTCAGGCCGAGCACATGAGCCGGGGCGAGCTTCGCCAGCAGCGGCACGAGCAGCGCGCCCCACAGCGAGGCCAGGTGGTGGCACTCGTCCAGGACGACCGTGGCCACCCCCGCCGCGTGCAGGGCGGCCAGGCGCTGCAGGGCCGGCGCGGCCAGGAGGTCCTCGGCCGCGAGGTCGGGCAGCTTGCCGGCCGCGGCCTGGCGCTTGAGGCCCGCGACGATCGCCGTGAGCTCGCGCTCGCGCCGCTGCGCCGCGGCGCCGGTGAACGCCTCGCCCTCGGCGGCGGCCTCGGCTGCCGTGGCCCCGGTGGCCTCCGCGCGCTCGCGCGCCCAGCGCTCGGCGGCGGCATGGCGCAGCAGGCCGTCAGGGTCGTCGGCCTGGCACAGCGCCTGGTAGGTCAGGACGTGCAGGTCCGGGCTCCGCGGCCCGAAGAGCGCCTGCTTCTCGGCCCACTGGCGCTGGATCGTCTGGGACGGGCACAGGACGAGCGCCGGCACCCCCAGGCGCCGCACGATCTCGAGCCCGACGACGGTCTTGCCCGAGCCCGGCGGGGCGACGAGCAGCGTCTCGGGGCGCCCGGCGGCGCGGTCGGCCTCGAAGGCGTCCAGGCACAGCTCCTGGTAGCGGCGCCAGGTGCCGGAGAAGGTCCAGTCGGCGAACGCGGCGGTCATCCGCCGGGCAGCCTGTCAGGCGGGAGGCCCAACGCCCGTGTGGGCGCCCTCAGTCCCGCAGGAACGCCGGGATGTCGATGTCGTCGTCGGAGATCTCCAGCGACGAGCGCGAGCGGTCGTCCAGGCCCGGGCTGCGGTCCGGCCGGCGCTCGCGCACGGTCTCGCGGGCCCGGGACGGGCGCGACGAGGACTTGTGGAAGCCGGTGGCGATCACCGTGACGCGGACCTCGTCGCCCATCGCGTCGTCGATCACGGCGCCGAAGATGATGTTGGCGTCCGAGTCCGCGGCGCTCTCGACGATCTCCGCCGCCTCGTTGACCTCGAACAGGCCGAGGTCCGAGCCGCCGGTGATGTTGAGCAGGATCCCGGAGGCGCCCTCGACGGACTCCTCCAGCAGCGGCGAGGAGATCGCGCCCTTGGCGGCCTCCAGCGCGCGGCTCTCGCCCGCGCTCGTGCCGATCCCGATCAGCGCCGTGCCGGCGTCGGTCATGATCGTGCGCACGTCGGCGAAGTCGAGGTTGATCAGGCCGGGGATCGTGATGAGGTCGGTGATGCCCTGCACGCCCTGGCGCAGGACGTTGTCGGCCTCCTTGAAGGCGTCGAGGATGCTCGTGCGCCGCTCGACGATGGCCAGCAGCTTCTCGTTCGGGATGACGATGAGCGTGTCGACGTTGTCGCGCAGGTGCTGGATGCCCTCTTCGGCGGACTGCTGGCGCCGCGCGCCCTCGAATTCGAACGGGCGCGTGACGACGCCCACGGTGAGCGCGCCGATCTCGTTCTTGGCGATCTCGGCGATGACGGGCGCGGCGCCGGTGCCGGTGCCGCCGCCCTCGCCCGCGGTGACGAACACCATGTCGGCCCCCTTGAGGGCCTCCTTGATGTCGTCGCGCGACTCGGCCGCCGCCCCGGCGCCGACGTCGGGGTTCGCCCCGGCGCCGAGGCCCTTGGTCAGCTCGTGGCCGATGTTGAGCTTGACGTCGGCGTCGCACATGGCGAGCGCCTGGGCGTCGGTGTTGGCTGCGATGAACTCCACGCCGCGCAGGCCGGCGTCGACCATGCGGTTGACCGCATTGGTGCCGCCGCCGCCGACGCCGACGACCTTGATGACCGCGAGATAGCTGCCGCTCTCCATAGTTTCTTTCCGTCCGACCCTCGAGTTAGCGTTGAGCGTTTGTGCTCATGATGCTGGTCCGGAGGATGGGCACCGTAAGCGCATTTGCAGGGGTTTGTCAATCCGATCGTGTGTTCGCACCGAGCGTTGCACATCCCCGCAGCCTGCGGGCGCCCGGTTCCTCAAGTCTCGGCCGCTGGTCGAGAGAACCCTAGATCTGAAGTCGAGCTTTCATCCGCTGTCACGGCTGGCTGGCCGCCGGATCCGGCACCGCGGTGGGGTTGTCGGCGGTCGGCCCGCTGGGCGCGTCCAGCGGGATCGCGGTGTCCGTGCTCGCCACGCCGGGGCCCGGGTCGAACGGCCCGGCCACCGGCCGCAGCGGCACGCTGACGTCGATGTACGTGGCGCCGCGGGCGTTGGGGTCCGCCAGGACCCGGGCTGCGGCCAGCCACTTCTCCGCGGCATCGCGCGGGCTGCCGAAGATGATCTTGGGCCCATTGGCCATCCGGGCGACCAGGCCCGTCGGGCCCGGGCCGATGTCCGAGGTGAGCGCCCGCAGGGCCGGGGGCGCAGCGGCCGCGACCTGCAGGGCGGCCAGGGCCTTGCCGCCCGCCAGCCGGGATCCGCCCGTGGTCGCGTCGGCGGAGATGACCGGCAGGCCGGCGCGCACGACGCCGCGGCGCAGCACCGTGCCGTCGGCGGCGATCGGCGTCTGGGCGCCGCTCGCGTCCGCCACGGCGACCGGAATGTGCTCGGTCACCCGGATCCGCAGGCCGTGCATGCCATCGGTCGTCGCTGAGACGGACTTCACGGTCGGATAGGCCGCGACGGCGTCGCGCAGCGCCTGGACGTCGACGTGCAGCGTGGTCATGTCCTGTGCGGCCGCGGTGAGCGCCGAGCGGATCGCGGGCGCGTCGGGGCCGGAGGCTCCGCGCACGGCCACCTGGTCGACCGAGACGAGCGACGAGTCCCGCAGCCACAGGTAGCCGCCGCCCAGCAGCGCCGCGACGAGGAGGGCGATCACGATCCAGCGGGGGCGCGGGCGCCACCGGCGCGCCGGCCGGCGGGCCACGGGCCGGGAGCGGGCCGGCGGGCGCCGCCGCAGCAGGCGAGGCAGGGCGACGCGTGCGGTGCTCACAAGGGCGGTGTTCGACTTCGAAGCCGGCGCCCCTGCCGGCGGATGCGTCAGGCGGGCGGCCCGTCCAGGGGCTCCGCGAGCCGCCGTCCGAGCGTGTCGACGTCGCCGGCGCCGAGCGTCAGGAGCAGGTCCCCGGCCTGCAGCCGCGGGGCCAGGTAGGCGGCGGCGGCGTCGAGCGTGGGCATCCACGCCACCGGCCGGCCCGCGGCCGCCTGCGCGGCGGCCCGGGCGATGAGGACGCCGCTGACCCCCGGGAAGTCGGCGGGCGCCTCGCGGGCCCGGTAGACGTCGAGCACGACCGCCTCGTCGGCCGCCGCCAGCGCCGTGCCGAAGTCGCGCCACAGCGCGGCGGTCCGCGAGTACAGGTGGGGCTGGAAGACGGCGATGAGCCGCCGCGGCTGCAGCGTCCTGGCGGCGGCCAGGGTCGCCGCCACCTCGGTCGGGTGGTGGGCGTAGTCGTCGTAGATCTCGGCGCCGGACGCCGTGGCGCCGACGCGCTCGAAGCGCCGGCCGGTCCCCTCGAAGGTGGCCAGCGCCGCCGCTGCGGCCGCCGGGTCGGCCCCGGCCAGGCCCGCGGCGGCCAGCGCCGCCGCCGCGTTGCGGGCGTTGTGCAGGCCCGGGACCGGGAGGCTGACGGCCACCCCGCCGGCGGTGAAGTCCGACCCGCCGGGGTGCAGGCGCACGTCGGCGGGCTCGTAGGCCGTCACCGGCCCGTCGGCGAGCGCCACGAGCTCCGGGCGGTCCCAGATGACCGCGTGGGGCACGCCGGCCAGGAACGTGCGCATCGTCTCCTCGAGATCCTGCTTGGAGCCGTAGGTGGCGTGGTGGTCGAGCTCGAGATTGGTCAGCACGGCGATCTCGGGCGCGAGCTGCAGCAGCGAGCGGTCCGACTCGTCGGCCTCGACCACGATCCACTCCCCCGTCCCCCAGCCGGCGTTCGCGCCGGTCTCGGCGAGCTCCGCGCCCGCGGCGTAGGCCGGATCGAGGCCGGCGCCGCGCAGCGCCCGGTAGGCCATCGCGGTGGTCGTGGACTTCCCGTGGGTTCCGGTGACGGCGATGCAGCGCTTGAGCCGGGTCAGCTCGCCGAGGAGCTCCGAACGGTGCAGCTCGGCCAGGCCGCGCTCGCGGGCGGCGGCCCGCTCGGGGTTGTCCGGCGGGATCGCGGTCGAGACGACGAGCTCCACGCCGCCGTCTGCCGGCACGTTCGCGGCGTCGTGGCCGATCGCCGGCTCGATTCCGGCGGCGCGCACCCGCGGCAGGTAGGCGCTCTCGGCCCGGTCCGAGCCCGTGACCGCAGCGCCAAGCTCGGCCGCCATGCAGGCCAGCCCGCTCATGCCGGCGCCGCCGATGCCGACGAAGTGCAGCCGGCGCCCGGCCCACGGCCGGGCGCTCACCCCGCGGCTCCGAGGCGGACGGCCCCGTCGTCGTCGAGCGCCCAGAACGGGTTGTGCGCGACCTCCCACGGATGCCCGTCGGGATCGAGGAACACGCCGGAGTAGCCGCCCCAATCGGTGGGCGCCCCGGGTCGGCCGATCGCCGCGCCGGCGGCAGCCGCCTCGGCGAGGACCGCGTCCACCGTCTCGGGTGAGCCGACGTTGTGGGCCAGCGTCACCCCGCCCCAGCCGCCGGCGTCGGCCACACAGCTGTCGGCGGCCAGCTCGGCCCGGTCCCACAGCGCCAGCACCATCCCGCCGGATTGGAAGAACAGGACCTCGCCGTTGTCGAACTGCGCCGACCAGCCCAGGGCGGCGTAGAAGGCCCGGGCGCGGTCCAGATCGGCCACGCCGAGCGTGACACAGGTCAGCCGCAGCTCCATGCCCAGAGCATCCCACGCGGCCCGGCGCGGCGTCAGCGGGCGGCCGCCGCCGCCAGGATCTCCGCGGCGACGTCGGCCGCGGCCTCCGGGCGGGCCAGCGCGGCGGCGGCGCGGCCCATCGCGGCCAGGCGCGCGGGATCCCCGATGAGCTCCCCGGCGGCGCGGGCCAGCACCGGCCCGGTCAGCGCCGCATCGGCGATCACCACGGCGGCGCCGCCGTCCGCCATCCAGCGGGCGTTGGCCGCCTGGTGGTCGGCGGCGGCGTGCGGGTAGGGCACGAGGATCGACGGCCGGCCCGCGGCAGCGATCTCGAAGACCGAGCCGCCCGACCGGGCCACGACGAGGTCCGCGGCCGCCAGCGCCGCGCCGAAGCCCTCCGCCAGGTACGCCCGCAGGTCGTAGCCCGGCCGCGGGGACGCCAGCGACGGGAAATCCCGCTCCCCGGCCACGTGGAGCACGCGAAACGGGGCGTCCCGGAACGCCTCGAGGGCGGCGGAGTTCACCGACCGCGCACCGAGCGAGCCGCCGAAGACGAGCACGAGCCTCTCGTCCGCGCCGATGCCGAACGCCGACCGGGCCGCGGCCCGGTCGGGATCGGGCGGCGGGACCGGGCGGCCGGTGACGAGGTACTTCGCGCCGCTGCGTCCGGGGACCGGGAAGGCCAGGCAGACCCGTCGGGCAAAGGGCGCCAGGGCACGGTTGGCGAGGCCCAGGTGGCTGTCGGCCTCGGTGAGGACGAGCGGGATCCGGCGCGCGGCCGCCGCCAGGCCGACCGGCCCGGCCACGTACCCCCCGCCGCCCATCACGGCGTCCGGGCGCAGGTCGCCGAGGATCCGGTGCGCGGTGCCGAGGGCCCGGACGGCCAGCGCCGCGGCCCGGGCGGCCTGGAGCGGGTTCGTGCGGCTCAGGCCGCGGGCCCGGATGGTGCGCAGCTCGTACCCCGCCGCGGGCACGAGGTCGCGCTCGGCGCGCTCCCCCCCGACGAAGACGACCTCGGCGCCGCTAGCCCGCAGCGCGGCCGCGACGGCCAGCGCCGGCACCACGTGCCCCGCGGTCCCGCCGGCGGCGATCACGATCCTCATCGGCATCCCTGGGTGGGAGCGGGCGGCCGCGCGCCGCCTCGGCGCGCCGCTGGGGCGGACGGACCTCGCGCAGGTGCGCCGAGCCTCCGGCCGCCACGTTGAGCAGCAGGCCCATCACGCCGAGCAGCACGATCAGCGTGGTGCCGCCGTAGCTGATGAACGGCAGCGGCACCCCCGTGAGCGGGGCGAGGCCGAAGACGGCGAAGACGTTGAGCGAGGCCTGGCACAGGATCAGCGAGGTCAGCCCCGCGGCGAGCATCTTCGCGTACACGCCGCGCGCCGCGCGGGCCGTGCGCAGCCCCGCCCAGGCGATCATGCCGTAGAGGAAGATCACGCCGCCGACCCCGGCGAGACCGAGCTCCTCGCCGATCACGGCCAGGATGAAGTCGGTGTGGGCCTCGGGGAGGTAGAAGACCTTCTGCACCGACTGGCCGATGCCGACCCCGAACAGGCCGCCCGAGCCGATGGCGATCTGGCCCTGCACCGCCTGGAACCCGGCGCCGCTGGCGTGGTCCCACGGATCCAGGAACGACGTGAGGCGGGCGCGCCGGTAGGGCTCGAGCAGCGCGAAGATCGCCACGAGCGCCAGCGCTCCGGCGCCGATGACCGCGAGGTGGCGCATCGGCACGCCGGCGACGATGAGGATCGACGTCGCGGTGAAGGCGATGACCAGCGCCGTGCCGAGGTCCGGCTGCATCGCCACGAGCGCCGCCCCGAGGCCGATCACGAGCAGGAGCGGCCGCACGAGCTCCTTCACGCTGCGGCGGATCCGCTCGGGGTTCGCCGCGATGAGCCGGGCGGCATAGAGCACGAGCGCCACCTTCAGCAGCTCGGACGGCTGGAACACGAACGGCCCGGCGCCCAGCCAGCGCTTGGCGCCGTTGACCTCGACGCCGATCCCCGGCAGGCGGACGCAGACCACGAGGACCATCGCGGCGGCCAGGAGCATCGGCGTCACCCGGCGGACCGCGGCGAGGTCGATCCGGGCAAGCACGTGCATCGCGACGAGGCCGATGGCGCCGAAGATCGCGTAGCGGGCGAGATAGCCGCTGCCGTTGCCGCTCCCCTGCAGCAGGTCCTTGGCCGAGGAGGCGCTGTAGACCATGACCGCCCCGAACGCCAGCAGGCAGAGGGTCGCGGTGACGAGCATCCGGTACTCGAGGGGCCGCTGGACCGGGCGGCGGCCGTTGCGCGCGGCGCGCAGCGACCGCGACAGGCCGCGGACCCCCTGGGCGGCCGCCATCAGCGCCCCTCCTGCACGAGCGCGGCAAAGGCGGCGCCGCGGGCCTCGAAGTCGTGGAACTGGTCGAAGCTGGCGCAGGCCGGGGAGAGGAGGACGGTCTCGCCTGGCCGGGCGGCGGCGCGCGCGGCGGCGACGGCGCCGGCCAGGTCGCCGCAGTCGTGCAGCGGCACGCCGGCGGGCTCGAGGTCGCGGGCGAGCGGGCCAGCGGCCTCGCCGATCAGGTAGACCGCGGCGCAGTGGAGGCCGACGGGGCGGACGAGGTCCCCGAACCCGCCGCCCTTGGCCCGGCCGCCCGCGATGAGGTGGACGCCGTCCTCGAACGAGTCCAGCGCGACGACGGTGCTCGCCGGGTTCGTGGCCTTCGAGTCGTTGACGTAGACGACCCCGCCGATCTCGGCGACCTCCTCGAGGCGGTGCCGGACCCCGGCGAACGTCCGCAGCCCGTGCCGGACCGCGTTGGCCGGGAGCCCGCGGGCCAGGCAGACCGCGGCGGCCGCCATGGCGTTGTCGAGGTTGTGGCGGCCCCGGAGGCGGACGTCGCTGGCCCGCATGAACTCGTGGCCGCGCCAGTACAGGGTCCCCGCCTGCACGCCCATCTCGAGATCGCGGCCGTCCCCGAAGCGGATGCGCTCGGCGGCCCCCGGCAGGCCGCCGGCCAGGTCCTCGCGGGCGACGGCGACGTCCTCGGAGCGCTGGCGCGCGAAGGCCTCGTGCTTGGCCGCCAGATAGTCGGTCATGGTGCCGTGGCGGTCGAGGTGATCCTCGGTGACGTTGAGCAGGACCGCCGCCTCGGGCGCGAAGGCCTCGGTGTCCTCGAGCTGGAAGGAGGAGGTCTCGGCGATGACGACCGTGTGCGGCTCGAGGTCGTCGATGAGGTCGGCGAGCGGCATCCCGACGTTGCCGGCCACGAGCGCGTCCACCCCGGCCTCGCGGTGGATGTGCCCGATGAGCTCGGTCGTCGTGGTCTTGCCGTTCGTGCCGGTGACGGCGACCACCTCGTTGCCGATCAGGCGCCAGGCCACCTCGAGCTCGCCGATCACGGGCAGCCCGCGGTCGCGGGCGGCCGCCACGACGGGCGCATCCTGCGGGACGCCCGGGCTCTTGACGAGCGTGCGGGCGCGCGCGACGAGTTCAGTGCCGGGCACATCGAGGTGCACTTCGACGCCGACCTCGCGAAGCCTCCCGGTGTCCGGCGCCCCCGCGTCCACGCCGATCACCTCCTCCCCGCGGGCGCGCAGCGCGTAGGCGGCCGCCCGGCCGGAGCGGGCGAGGCCGACGACGAGGTACGGGCCGCCGGGCAGCGACGGGCGCGGCTTCATGGCTGCGATTGTGGCGGTCGCCCTGGACGGCGATACTGGCGCCATGCCTCCCTACGACTTCCTCGTCCACCGCTCCGACCTGCGCCGCACCGAGGTGGCGGACGCCCCGGACCCGGCGGAGGTGGCGCTCGGGGCCGGCCAGGCGCTGCTCGCGGTCGGGCGGATCGCCCTGACGGCGAACACGATCACCTACGGGGCGATCGGCGATCTGATCGGCTACTGGAAGTTCTTCCCCGCCGCCCGGGAGGGCTGGGGCCGCATCCCGGCCTGGGGCTTCGCCGACGTGCTGCGGTCAGAGCACCCGGAGCTGCCGGCGGGCGGGCGCGTGTACGGCTACCTCCCGATGTCGACCCACGTCGCCGTCACCCCCGACGCCGTCGGGCCGGCCGGCTTCGTCGACGCCGCACCGCACCGGGCCGGGCTGCCGGAGTTCTACAACCGCTACGTCCGGGTCGGGCCGGACGAGGACGGGAGCCTCCTCGCCGAGGGCCGGGCGGCGCTGTTCCGGCCGCTGTTCGCGACGGCGTTCCTGCTCGACGACTGGCTGGCCGAGCACGCGTTCTTCGGCGCCGAGCGCGTGGTGCTGTCCAGCGCGTCGAGCAAGACCGCGCTGGGCCTGGCCTTCCTCCTGGCCCGCGACCGGTCCGGCGACGTCGCCGTGACCGGCCTCACGTCGCGGCGCCACGTCGACTTCGTGCGTGCGGCGGGCGCAGGCGCCGAGGCCGTCGCCTACGGCGAGCTCGAGTCCCTGGACCCGGGCGTGCCCACCGTGTACGTCGACTTCGCGGGGAACGCCGGGCTCACCGGGCGCGTGCACCGCCACCTCCGGGAGGCGCTGAAGGCGAGCTCCCAGGTCGGAGCCGCCGACTGGGAGGGACTGGGCGCCGTGCCGCCGGACCTCCCCGGCCCGGCCCCGGAGCTCTTCTTCGCGCCGGCCCGGGCGGCCCAGCGCGCCGCGGACTGGGGCGGCGCCGAGCTGCAGGCCCGGGTGTCCGGAGAGCTCGCGGCGTTCCTGGACTCGACCGAGGCGTGGCTGCGGATCGTCGAAGGCCGCGGGCCGGTCGAGCTCGAGGCCGTCTACCGGGAGCTGCTCGAGGGCGAGTCCGACCCTGCGGTTGGGCACGTCGTGGCGCCCGGGGGCTGAGCGGCCGGGTTCGGGCCCGGCCCGCGAGGCTCCCGCAGGCGGGGCCGGCGGACGCGGGCTCCGAGCCAGCGGGTGCCCGGCCCGGGCTCCGACCAGCGCATGCCCGGCCCCGGGCTCCGAGCCGGCGCATGCCGGGCCCCGGGCGGGTCACCGAGAGAGATGCGGCACGATCCGGGGCGGCGTTGAGCGCCACCGCCCGGGCTTCATCGGCGCCGCCGGCCCGTGGCACGTGGCCGCTTCGCTGAACCGGCGCGTTCGTCGCCACTCTCTTCGCAACTGCTGCGCCGCAACCCGCGCAGCACACCCGCAGATCCCGGGGCCGCTGGTTCCGATCCAGAAATGTCACCGTGGAGGTACGAAAGCTGGAGCGGAATGCCCTGCTCGGGCCGATTGGCCCGCAGCCCGCCAGCACCACCCCCTCGGCGCCCCGCCCGAACCCGGCACCCTGCCGCGCCCCGTCCGCGAACGCCGCCAGCCCGCCGCCGCGCTTCAGCTCACGCTCTGCTGGTACAGCGTGAAGCCGATCGCGCTGAGGGCCGCGGCAACGATCCAGAACCGCAGGATGATCTTCGTCTCGGACCAGGCCATCAGCTCGAAGTGGTGGTGCACCGGGGCCATGAGGAAGACCCGCTTGCGGAACGCCTGGAACGAGATCACCTGAATCACAACCGAGAGTGCCTCGATCACGAAGATGCCGCCGAGGATGATCAGGAGGATCTCGGTCTTCGTCATCACGGCCAGGCCGGCGATCGCGCCGCCGAGGCCGAGCGAGCCGGTGTCCCCCATGAAGATCTGCGCCGGGAACGAGTTGAACCAGAGAAAGCCGATGCATGCGCCGACCAGGCAGCCGCTGATCAGCGCGAGGTCCTTCTGGCCTGCGGTGATGAACGTGATGCCGATGTAGGCGAGCAGGACGATCGCCGCGCACCCCGCCGCGAGCCCGTCGAGCCCGTCGGTGAGGTTCACGGCGCTCGTGGTTCCGGCCACGACGAGGTAGATGAGCAGCGGATAGAAGGCCCCGAGGTCGACCTGGTAGTCGACGACCCGGAAGCGCAGCGTCGGCGGCAGGTCCGCCACCTGCGTCGCCACGTACCAGAGCCCGAAGGAGATGAGGATGGTCGCCGCGAGCTTCGTCCGGGCGCGCAGGCCCAGCGACCGGCGCTTGACGATTTTCGTGTAGTCGTCGGCGAAGCCAAGCAGGGCGCAGGCGATCGCGACGCCGAAGACCGCGAGCGGCGCCGGCTCGTAGTCGGTCAGCAGGAGGAACGGCGCCGAGATCGCCGTGAAGATGATGATCCCGCCGAGCGTCGGCGTGCCCGCCTTGGCGTGGTGGCCGCTCGGGCCCTCCTCGCGGATGTTCTGCCCGAACTCCCGGTCGCGGATGAAGGCGATGAACTTCGGGCCCAGGAAGCAGCAGATGAGCAGCGAGGCGGTCCCCGCGATGAGGATCTCGCCCACTAGCCCCCGCCCTCGCCCAGGCGCCCGGCGAGCGCCGGCGCGACGGCCTCGAGCCGGACGCCGCGCGACCCCTTCACGAGCACGGTGTCCCCGGGCCGGACCAGCGCGGCCACGAGGCCGGCGGCCTCGGCGGCGTCGGCGGTCCGGTGGGCCTCTCCGCCGAACGCCGCGGCCATCTCGGCGGCCAGCGGCCCGACGGTGACGAGCACGTCGACGCCGCGGTCGAAGGCCACCGCCCCGATCTCCTGGTGGAAGGAGCGCTCGGCGGGCCCGAGCTCGAGCATGTCGCCCAGGACGGCGACGCGACGCCCGCCGGTGGCCAGCTCGAGGTCGGCCAGGGCCGCGCGCATGGACATCGGGTTGGCGTTGTAGCAGTCGTTGACGACAGCGATGCCGCCCGGGAGGTCGATCCGCTCGCCCCGCAAGGCCGAGAGGCGCACGTCGATCCGGCCCCCTGGCGTGACGCCGATGGCGCGCGCCGCGGCGACGGCCGCCAGGGCGTTGACCTGCTGGTAGGGCTGGGCAAGCGGCAGCTCGAGCTCGATCCGCTCGCCGTCGGCGTCGATGAGCAGCCGGCCCGCCTGCGCGTGCACGAGCCGCACGGTGCCGCCCTCCCCGAAGGTGACGAGGTCGAGGTCGTCGCGCCAATGGGGGTGAAGGAGCGCCTCTCCGGCGGGCACGACGCCCGTGCCCGTCGGCGGCAGGTCCCGGATCAGCTCGGCCTTCGCCGCCGCGATCGCCTCGATCGAGCCGAGCTTCTCGAGGTGCACCGGGCCGATGTTCACGATCACGCCGACGTCGGGCTCGGCGATCGCGGCGAGCTCGGCGATCTGGCCGGGCCCGCGCATGCCCATCTCCAGCACGAGCGCCTCGGTGCCCGCCGGGGCCCGGAAGATCGCCAGCGGCACGCCGATCTCGGTGTTGTGGTTCTCCGGGCTCGCCACGGTCGCGACGTGCGGGGCGAGCATCGCCGCGAGGATGTCCTTCGTCGAGGTCTTGCCGGTCGAGCCGGTGATCCCGATGACCGGGCAGCCAAGCTCGCGGCGCCAGGCGCGGGCCAGGCGGCCGAGGGCCGCGACCGGGTCCTCCGCGGCGAGCAGCGCGCCGGGTCCGCCGATGTCGTCCGGCCCGCCGGACTTGGCCAGCAGCGCGCCGGCGCCGGCCTCGGCGATCCGCTCGGGGGTTGCCAGGGCGCCCCAGGCGCCTCCGGCCAGGGCGTCGGGCGCAAACGCCCCGCCGTCGTGGTGCTCCCCGGGAATGCCGAAGAAGAGCGCGCCGCCGGCCGCCGCGCGGGAGTCGACCGTCACGCCCGCCGGGCCGCCGGCGCGCGCCGGCGGGTCGCGGACGAGCTCGGCGCCGGCCGCCTCCGCCACCTGGGCGGCGGTCCAGTCCCTCATCGGGCTGCGCCCTCTCGGGCGCCGCGCAGCGCCTCGCGGGCCACCGCCACGTCGTCGAACGGGACCTTGCGGCCGCCGGCGAACTCCTGCCCCTGCTCGTGCCCCTTGCCGGCGATCACGACCACGTCGCCGGGGCGGGCGGCCTCGACGCCGCGGGCGATCGCCGCGCGGCGGTCGGCGACGCGCTCCGCGCCAGGCCCGGCGCCGGCCACGATGTCGTCGAGGATGGCCTCCGGATCCTCCGAGCGGGGGTTGTCGGATGTGACGATCACGGTGTCCGCCAGGCGCGTGCCGATCTCTCCCATCAGCGGCCGCTTGCCCCGGTCGCGGTCCCCGCCGCAGCCGAAGACAGCGATCACGCGGCCGCCGGTGATGCCGCGCGCCGCGCGCAGGACGTTCTCCAGGGAGTCCGGCGTGTGCGCGTAGTCGACCAGGACGGCGAAGGGCTGGCCCTCGTCGACGGGCTCGAAGCGTCCCGGGACCCGGCCGGCCGAGCGCACCGCGGCCACGATGGTCTCGTCGGCCACGCCGAGCCCGCGGGCGGCGGCCACGGCGCCGAGGATGTTCGCCACGTTGAAGCGGCCCGGCAGCGGCGACTCGAGCTCCAGCCGGGCTCCGTCCGGGGCGGCGACGGTGAACGACGAGCCGGCGAGCCCGGTCGTCACGTCGGCGGCGCGGTAGTCCGCCTCGGCCTCGATCGCCACCGACACCGCAGCGGGGAACTCGCGGGCCAGGCGGGCGCCGTAGGGGTCGTCGACGTTGACGACCGCCACGCCCGGGCCCGCCTCGAAGAGCCGGCGCTTCGCGAGGAAGTAGTCCTCCATCGTCGGGTGGAAGTCCAGGTGGTCCTGCGTGAGGTTGGTGAAGATCGCCGCGGCCCAGTGGATCGCATCGCAGCGGTGCAGGGCCAGCGCGTGGGACGAGGCCTCCATCGCGCAGGCGGCGTCGCCGGCGTCGAGCATCGCCCGGAAGTCCCGCTGGAGGTCGATCGCCTCGGGTGTCGTGCGGGCGACCGCGCGCTCCTCCCCGCCGACGATGGAGGCGACCGTGCCGAGCAGGCCCGTCTGGCGGCCTGCGGCCTGCAGCAGCGCCCGCACGAGGTAGGCGGTCGTCGTCTTGCCGTTCGTGCCGGTCACGCCGACGACCTGCAGCGTCGCGGTGGGATCGCCGTGGAAGCGGGCGGCAGCCGGGGCCATCGCGGCGCGGGCGTCGGGCACCAGCACCTCGGGCACGCCGAGCCCGAGCGGGCGCTCCACGACGAGTGCCGCGGCGCCCGCGGCGACCGCGGCCGGGGCATGCTCGTGCCCGTCGGAGGCAAAGCCCACGACGCAGAAGAAGAGGTCGCCGGGCGCCACCGCGCGGCTGTCGTACGCGAGGCCCGTCACCTCGGCCTCGGGGGCGTCTGGCCCCAGCAGCTCGCGCAGGGTCATGGCGGCCGAGTCTAGGCGGTCGCGCGGCGCGCGGCCCGGCCCGGGCACCGGCGCCTCACCGCGGCGGAATCCGCAGGTAGGGGAGCGCGAATTCGGCGATCTTCTGGAAGGCCGGCGCCGCCACGGCGCCGCCGAAGATCTCGCCCTGCGGCTCGTCGACCATGACCGCGACGAGCAGCCGGGGCCGCGCCGCCGGGGCGAAGCCGACGAACGAGGCCACGTACTTGGTCTCGGAATAGCCGCCGGTGGCGGGGTCCGGCTTGTTCGCGGTGCCCGTCTTGCCGGCCAGCTGGTAGCCGGGGATCGAAACTTCGCTCGCGGTGCCGCCGGCCGCCAGCACGCCCTCGAGCATCGTGCGCACGCTTGCGGCCACCCGGGCCGACAGGACGCGCCGGGCGCGCGGCCGCCGCACCGGCCTGCCGCCGACCGCGGCGATCACGTGCGGCGGTCGCAGCACGCCGCCGTTGGCGATCGCGGCGTACGCGGTGGCCATCTGCAGCGGCGTGACGGCCAGGCCCTGGCCGATCGGGAGGTTCCCGATCGAGGAGCCCGAGTAGTCCTTCAGGGCCGGCACGATGCCCGACTGCTCGCCCGGCAGGTCGCTGTGAGTCGTCTGCCCGAACCCGAAGCGCCGGACCCAGCCGTCGAACCGCCTGGCACCGAGCCTCAGGCCGATCGTCACCGCCCCGACGTTGCTGGACTGGGCGAGGATCTGCGCCGTCGTCAGGGTTTCGTAGCCGCGGTCGTGGGCCTCGTTGATCGTGCGGTCGGCGACCTGGATCGACGGCGCGAGGTTGAACGCCGTGTCCGGCTGGACGAGGTTGTCCGACATCGCCCCGGCCACGGTGAACGGCTTGAAGGTGGAGCCGGGCTCGTAGGCCGCGCCGACCGCGCGGTTCATCCGCGCGTAAGTCGGCGCCTCGCCGTAGCGGTTCGCGTCGACTGCCGGCCAGTTCGCGACGGCCAGCAGGTCCCCAGAGCGCGGATCCATCACGATCGCGGTGGCGCCCTTGGGCTGGTAGGCCTGCCCCACCTCGGCCAGGACGGCCTCGGCCTTGTCCTGGACGGCGGCGTCAATCGTGAGGCGGATGCCGTGCCCGGCCTTCGTCGCCTGGTCGTCCTGCAGCGAGATCGGCTCGCCGAGGGCGTCCTTCACCAGCCGGCGCTCGCCGTTGCTGCCGCGCAGGACGCCGTCCTCGGAGTACTCGAGCCCGGCCAGGCCCTTGCCTTCCGTGCCCACGAGGCCCAGCAGCTGGGAGGCGAGCTGCTTCTGCGGGTAGGTCCGCAGGCTCGCCGCCGTGAACTGCAGGCCCTCGATCTGCATGTCCTCGATCTTGCGCGCCCGGGTGTCGGGCAGCGTGCGGGCGAGATAGACAAAGCCGGTGTCCTTCTGCGACAGCTTGCGCAGGACGGCGTCGCGGGGCTGGCCGAGCAGGGGCGCGATGCGCGTCGCCACCCGGAGCGGATCCTTGATCAGGTAGGGCGTGGCAGACACGTCGGAGGCCGGCTCCGACACCGCAAGCTCGACGCCGTTGCGATCGGAGATCGTGCCGCGCGGCGCCGGAACCGTGATCGTCGAGACCTGCTGGCTGTTCGCCGCGGTCTTCAGCGCGCCCGACCGGACCGCGCCGAAGTAGGCGGCCCGGACCCCGGCGATCGCCAGCAGCCCGAGGAAGATCCCGAACAGCAGGCCGATGCGCCGGTCGATCAGGCCCATCCCGCGCGGCTACCCCGTCGCCCCCGCGTCGGCGGCCACGCCGCCGGAGCCGCTGTCCGTCGCGGCGGTGTCGGCGGAGGCCGTGTCCGCCGAGGTGCCGGTGTCGCCCGCGCCGGAGTCCGACGAGCTCATGTCGGTGGAGCTGCCGTCGGTCGACGTCCCGTCCGTCGAGGTCCCGTCCGTCGACGTCCCGTCCGTCGACGTCCCGTCCGTCGAGGTCCCGTCCGTCGAGGTCCCGTCCGTCGAGGTCGCGTCGGTCCCGCTCCCGTCCCCGGCCGTCGCGGCCGCGTCGGGAGCGAACGCGCCGGCCTTCAGGGCCGCAACCGCGGCGGGAATGTCGCGGCGCGCGCTGGGCGCGATGAAGCGGACGCCGCCAGCCCCGGGCATCACGAGCCCGAGCCGCTGGGCCTCGGCCATCACGCGCTCGCGGGCCGCGAGGCGCGAGACCGCGCCGCGCAGCTCGCCGTTCGCGCGCTCGAGCGCCGCCGCGCGCTCGACCGAGCGCCCGATCCCCGAATTCAGCGAGAGCAGGGACACCTGCATCGCCACGATGCCGATGAGCAGGAACCCGACCAGGCCAATCCACCAGCGGCCGCGGACGAGGGGGTCCAGGAACCGGTGCTCGGGGAGGGCGGCGACGCCGCGCACGACCCGCAGGCCGATCGGCGCGGCGGCCGCAGCGCCGCGCAAGGCGAGGGCCGGCGCGGCGGCCGCCGCGGCGGACGGGCCCGACACGCGGCGGGCCGCCCGGGGCGCGGGCGAGCGGCGGCCCGGGCGGGCGGGGCCGGTGCGGGCCGGCCGGCCGCCGGCGCGGCTGGGTGCCGCCCGGGCCGGGCGCCGCGGCGCGGTCCGTCCGGCGGCGGTGGCGGCGGCTGGCGGCGTCATGCGGCCTCCTCGGTGAGCTTCCGTGCGGCGCGCAGATGCGCGGAGCGCGCCCGGGCGTTGGCAGCGATTTCGCCGGGGGTCGGGGCGACGGCCCGGCGCGTGAGCAGCTCGGCCTCCGGCTCGCGCCCGCACGCGCAGACCGGAAAGTCGGGCGGGCAGATGCAGCCGCGGGCGCGCTCCGCGAGGAAGCGCTTGACCCGGCGGTCCTCCAGCGAGTGGAAGCTGATCGCGCCGAAGCGCCCGCCAGCCCGCAGCACCGCCCAGGCCTCGGGGAGCGCCCGGTCGAGCTGGTCGAGCTCGTCGTTCACGGCGATCCGGATGGCCTGGAAGCTGCGCTTGGCCGGATGGCCCGCGCCGAACCGCGCCGGGGCCGGGACGGCCGCCTTGATCGTGTCGACGAGCTCCTGGGTGGTGTCGATCCGCTCGCTGGCCCGGCGGCGCACGATGGCCCGTGCGATCTGGCGGGCGTAGCGCTCCTCCCCGTACTCGCGCAGCATCCGGGCCAGGCGCCGCTCGTCCCAGGTGTTGACCACGTCGGCGGCGGTCAGGTCCTGGTCCGGATCCATCCGCATGTCCAAGGGCGCGTCGCAGGCGTAGGAGAAGCCCCGCTCCATCGTGTCGACCTGGAACGAGGACATGCCGAGGTCCAGGACGACGAGATCGGCCCGCAGGCCCTCGGCGTGCAGGCCGGCCAGGCCCTCGGCGAACGGCGCGCGCACGAAGCGCGTGGCGCACGAGACCTCGGCGGCGAACTCGGCGAACCGCTCCTCGGCCGCCGGGTCGCGGTCGACCGCCACGAGGAGGCCGTCCGGGCCGAGGCGCTCGGCGATCAGGCGGGCGTGGCCGCCGCCGCCGAAGGTCGCGTCGATCGCGACCTCGCCGGGGCGCGGGTCGAGGAGCTCGATGAGCTCCCCCGCGAGCACGGGCACGTGGACGGGCATCTCAAGCAGGACGGTCAAGGCCGGCGGCGATGTCGGGGATTCTGGCCGAGAGGCCCTCGTTGTAGGCGGACCAGGCGTCGCGGGCCCAGACCTCGGCGCAGTCCCCCGCGCCGGTGACGACGACGTCGCGGCTGAGTCCGCCGTGCTCCATGAGGAACGCGGGCACCATCACGCGGCCCGCGGCGTCGAGCTCGGTGTCGATCGCGTTCGCCGAGAAGTAGCGGGAGAGCTCGCGCGCCTCGGGCGAGAGCGGGTTGCGCCCGTCGAGCGCCGCCGCGGTGTGCGCGTCGTAGGCGGCGGGCGTCCAGATCGCCACGCAGGGCTCGACGCCCTTGGCGAGCACGATGCCGTCGGAGAGCTGGGCGCGAAAGCGCGAGGGCACCGTGAGCCGGTTCTTGGCGTCGAGCGTGTGGTCGAAGGTGCCGCGGAAGGCCATGGAAGTGGTGTGCGGTGCCGCGTGGAGTGACCGGGGGAAGCGCTTGGACCGAGGTGGCGGAGTGGGAGGAGCCCCGCCACCCCGGTCCCGACGCGGCGCGAACCTACCCCACACTCCCCCACTTTGCAACCCATCTGGCCATCTTTCTCCCACCTGCCCGTTGCACGCACCCATTTCGGGTCAAGATCGCCAGTGTTTTCGGGGCATCTCTGAGTGGGAGACCGCACGCCCGGCCCGGCGGCCCCACGCGCACCCGGCGGTGCAGCAGGCCCGCGTGGGCGCGGAGTTGCACGTTCGGGGCCCGGCCTGCACGCTCCCATGCACGCCGCCGCCGGGCGTGCCTCACGGCCGGGACGGCCCGCAGCCGGCGCCGGCCCGGCAGCCCGCGGGGCCTCCTCATCTACGATCGGGCCGCGTGCCGCGCCGTCCCCGCCCATCCGCCCGGGTCGCCGGCGTCGTCGCGGCGCTGGGGCTCGCCGCGGCCACCGCGGGCTGCGGCGGCGGGGATGCCTCCGGGCCGGTCAATCCGGCGCGGGCCGTTCCGCCGGAGGCTGCCCTGTACGTCGGCGTCGTCCTGCGCCCGCGGGGCGACGCTGCGGGCGCAGCGGACCGCCTGGCCCGGAGCCTGCTGGGGCGGGCCCCCGCCCGCAGCCTCGCGCGCGCCGCCGGCGAGGCCTTCGTGCCGCGGGGGCGGCCGCTGCGCTGGGCCCGGGACGTGCGGCCCTGGCTCGGCCCGCGCGCCGCCGTGTTCCTCCTCCCTCGCCGGGGCGCGGGCACACCCGCCCGCGGCGTCGTGGCCATCGCCGACGATCGGCAGGCCGCCGCGGCTGCGGTGGCCCGCGCCGGCGCGGGGCTCGCCACCCGATCCGAGCGCGGGCTCGCGTTCCGCACCGACGGGCGCCGGGCCCTGGCCGCCGTCCGGGGCTTCGTCGTCGCCGGGGACGCCGACGCGGTTCGCGCCTCGCTGCGGGCGCTGGCCAGCGGGCTCTCGCTGGGCGCCAGCGACCGCTTCGCCCGCGCGGTGCCGCCGGGCGGGCCGCGGCGGCTCGCCGTGCTGTTCGCCGAGCCGGCGCGGGCCGCGCGGCTCCTGGCGGGCGCCGGCCTCACGCCCGCGTCCGCCGCAGCGCTGCAAGCCGGGCTCGCGGCCCGCGGCGCCGCGCCGCTCGTGGCCGCGGTGTCGGCCCGGCCGGGCGGGCTCGCCGTCGACGCCGGGCCGCGGCCGGCCTCCGACGCCCGGGCCGACGGCGCCCCGGGCGCCGGCCCGCCCGCCCCGTCGCCCCGGCTGGCCGGGCTGCCCGCGACGGCGGCGGCGGCCGCCGGCTCGCCGGGCCCGCTCGGCGCGGCGCTGGCCTCGGCGCTCGACCCCGCAGTCCTCCCCGCCTTGCGGGTTCCGGCCCTGGCTGCGGCGACCGCGCGGCTGCGCCGGGCCGGGCTCGATCCGGCGCGCGCAGCGCGGACCGTCGGCACAGCGGGAGTCGCCCTCGGACTGCCCGGCGGGGCCGCGATCCTGGCCGAGACCGCCCAGCCGCCTGCGCTCGCCGCCTCGCTGCGCCGGGCCGCGCGCGCCCTGGGCCTCGCCCCGCCGGCCATCGGGGTCGCCGGACGCCGGGTGGCCGCCGGAACGTCCGCCGCGTCCGTGCGCGCCGTGCTGAACCCAGTCCGGCCCCTCGGGAGCCTGCCGGCCTACCGCCAGGCCCGCCGCGCGCTCGGCTCGCGCCTGGTGCCATTCGCCTTCGCCGCCCCGGCGGCGCTGCGGGCGCTCGCGGGGCCGGGCGCGCCGCCGCTCGCCCGCCGGGCGCTGCGCGGGGTGACCGGCGCCCTGGCCGGAGCGGGCGCCGGCGTGCTGCGCCTGGCCCTGGCCGTCCGGCCGGTTGCCCGCGACACCCGCCCGGCGAGTCCGTAGGATGCTCGCGTCCGGACCTCGCTCCCGCCCCTGGAGGACTCAGTGACTGCCAGCCGTTCCCTTCGCCCGGTCAAGCTCATCGTCGCAGCGGTCGCCGCCATGCTCGCCCTGGCCTTCGCCGCCTGCGGCGGCAGCGGAGGCGGCGGTGACGGCGGCGCCGATCCCGCCGGCGCCGTTCCGGCCAACGCGCCGGTCTACCTCGAGGCGTCCATCAAGCCTCAGGGCAGCCAGAAGGCCGCCGTCGACGCCCTCTCCAAGCGCCTCATCGGGGTGGACAACCCGGGCAAGGCGATCCAGGACCGGATCACGCAGTCGGCGTCCAGCAGCGACAAGGAGTTCAGCTACGAGAAGGACATCAAGCCGTGGCTGGGCGACCGCGTCGCCTTCTTCCTCAACACCCTGCGCCCGTCCACCGGCGTCTCGTCGTCCTCGGGCACCGGCGCGTTCGTGGCCGCCGTGAGCGACACGGACAAGGCCAAGGACACGCTGAAGAACGTCGCTGAGAAGGGGAAGGCGAAGCAGTCGACCTACAACGACGTCGACTACTACGCGACGGGCTCCGGCGGCGCCGCGGGCGTCGTGGGCGACTACCTCGTCATCAGCAGCGACCTCGACTCCTTCAAGGCGGCCGTCGATGCCGAGAAGGGCGATTCCCTCGCCGACGACGCGGACTACAAGGGCAGCCCGGCCGCGAACAGCGCCGACAAGCTCGGCTCGATCTTCGTCGATCCGAAGTCGCTCATCACCCAGCTCTCGACCGGCGGGCAGTTCGCCGGGCAGGGTCCGCAGCTCCAGCAGCTCCTGCAGCAGGTCGGCAACAAGCCCGTGACCGGGTCCCTCAGCGCGACGCCGGACTCGCTGACGCTCGAGCTCGCCGGCCCCGCGGCCGCCGGCGCCGCCGCCGACAGCGAGAGCACTGTCCTCCCCAGCCTGCCCGGGGACGCGTGGGCGGCGATCGGCATCCCCAAGCTCGGCACGCGCATCGACCAGTCCCTCAAGCAGGCCGAGGCATCCGGCAGCGCCCAGAGCCAGCAGATCGCCGCGATCGAGCGCCAGCTCGAGCAGCAGACTGGCATCAGCATCTCCCGCGACATCATCCCGGCGTCGGGCGACGCGGCCATCTTCGCCCGCGGGACCTCGATGGCCGACCTCAGCGTCGGCGTCGTCGTCAAGGCGCCCGACACCGCCGCGGCCGCCCGGTTCGTCGCGCGGCTCAAGCAGGTCGTCGCCCGCTCGGCGGCGTCCGGCGGAACCACGAAGGTCCGGACGATCCCCGGCGGCTTCCAGATCGCGACGGCGCAGCTGCCCAAGCCGATCTCGGTGGTCCTGCGCGGCGACCAATGGGTCGTCGTCTACGGCGACGCCGCGGATGTGAACACGGCGCTCGCCCCGAACGGGACGCTCGGCGACAACGCCGACTTCAAGTCGGCGGCCCAGTCGCTGCAGGGGGCGCCCGTGTCCCTGTTCGTGGCCTTCCAGCCGATCCTCAAGCTCGTCGAGTCGCGCAGCGGCGGGCTCGCCGCCTCGCAGGCTCAGCAGGTGCTCAGCCAGCTCTCCACGCTGGCGTTCGGAGGCAAGGCCGGTGCGGGCGCGACAGCCACCGCGCTGATGGTCTTGCAGCTCACGCAGCAGTAGGCGTCCGGCGGGCGGGGAGCGGGCCGGCGCCCGAACCCCGCCCTCCGGGCCGGCCAGCGCAGCCGGCGCACCTACCGCACGCCGGCGAGCGGCCCGACGAGCGCGGCCCCGACGAGCAGCAGGACGGAGGGGACGAGCAGCAGCGCGACCACCAGCTGCATCTTCGGCGCGGCGCGCGCCGCGTGCTCGCGCACCCGCTGGGCCCGCGCGGCCCGCGCCTCGCGGGCCTGGGCGGCGAGGGTCGGCCCCAGCGGGGCGCCGTGGCGCTCGGCCCGGCCGAGGGCGGCGATGAGCGCCGCCATTCCGGCCCCCGGGCAGCGGCGCCCGAGCTCGGCCAGCGCCTCGGCCTGGGGAACCCCGAGCGCGATCCGCTCCGCGGCGCGCCGCCACTCGGCGGCCAGCAGGCCGCCGTGGCGCCAGCCGACCTCGTGCAGCGCCCGCGGGACGGCGAGCCCGGCCCCCACGGCCACGCGCAGCAGGTCGAGGAGGTCGGGCAGCTCGAGCTCCATCGCGCGGGTGCGCCGGCGCAGGCGGCGCGCCAGCCACAGATCCGGGCCGAAGAAGCCCGCGAGGGGTGCCGCCAGCGCCGCCGGCACCGGAAGCCGGCCCGGCAGCGCCGCCGCCAGCGGCACGCCGACGCCGAGAGCAACCGCGGCGGCGCCCGCCTTGACGGCGAGCAGGTCGGCCACGCCGAGCCCCAGCGGCGTGCCGGCGGCATCGAGGCGAGCCGCGAGCCCCGCGGGTGCCGCCGCCGGGAGGCCCGCCCGCCGGCCCACCCGGGCCAGGCCGGCGACGAGGCGCCGCCGGCCATCCCGGTGCGGCGGCCCGCCCGTCCGCCGCGCCGCCGTGCGCTCCGCGGCCAGGCGTGCGATGTCGAGCGCCGCGGCGCCCGCCGCGGCGCCGGCGCCCGCGGCCGCGAGCACCCCCAGGCTCACCATCCGGCCGGCCTCAACGGGGCGGCCGCCCCAGGCGGCGGATGGCCACGAGCGCCAGGCACTGCAGGCCCGCGGCGCACAGTGCCAGCCACAGGCTGATCGGCGAGGACGCCAGCCCGGCGAGGTAGCCCGGGCTCGCCAGCTCGGCCAGGACGGCCGCCGCGAGCGGCAGCGCTCCGACGAGCAGGCCGGTGAAGCGCGCCTGGGCCGTGGCGGCCCGGGCGTCGCCTTCCAGGCGGCCGGCGTCTTCCAGGGATTCCGCCACGCCGCGCAGCAGGCCGGCCAGGTCGCCGCCGGCATCGCGCTGGAGGAGCGCCGCGGCCACGATCGTGTCGTAGGCCCCGCCGCCGGCCCGCCGGCGCAGCCGATCGAGGACCGCGTCGGTCGGCATCCCGACGGCAAGCTCGCCGGCGGCGACCCGCAGCTCGCGGCCGGCGGGTCCCGGAATGCCGCCCCCGGCCGCTGCCGCCGTGACCGCCCCCCGCAGCGCCGCGCCGCCGGCAAGCGCGTCGGCCAGCGCCCGCGCGACGGCGGCGGCGCCGCGCTGGAGCTCGTCCCGGTAGCGCCGGCGCCGGGCGCCCGCCAGGGCACGGACCGCCCACGGCGCCGACACGGCCAGGACGAGGCCGAAGCCCGGGCCCGCCAGCAGCCAGCCGGCCGCCCCGAGGCCTCCGGCGGCCACGAGGCCCAGGCGCCGCCGCTCGGGTGCGGAGGGCTCGCGACCCTCGCTTCCCGCCCGCGCCAGCGGCGCCGCCAAGCGGGCCGCGGCCGCACTCAGGCGGGATGCCTCCACAGCCGCGACGGCGTTCCAGGCGGCCAGCACGCCGCAGATCGCCCCGGCGGCCGCCAGCCCGGGCGCGGCGGTCACGGCGCGGGCCACCCAGCCTCGGCGGCCACGCGGGCCGCGGGGCCGCCTGGCGCCGGAGTGCGCCATCGCGGCCCGCGGTCCGTCCGCCGGCAGAGCTCGCGCGTGGCCGGCCCCCCGGCGGCGCGGACCACTTCGCTCACGGCCATGACCCGGCGGCGTCCGTCGCGGCCGCGCGCCTGGTGCACGATGAGATCGACGGCGCCGGCCACGAGCTCCCGCACGGCGTCGTGCGGCAGTCCCACTCCGGCCATCAAGGCCAGCGTCTCGAGCCGCCGCAGCGCCTCCTCGGGCGATCCGGCATGCACGGTCGAGAGCGACCCGTCGTGGCCGGTGCTCATCGCCGAGAGCATGTCGAGCGCCTCCGGGCCCCGCACCTCGCCGACGATGATCCGGTCAGGGCGCATCCGCAGCGCGTTGCGCACGAGCGCGCGGATCGCCACCTCGCCGCGGCCCTCGAGGCTGGCCGGCCGGGCCTCGAGGCGGACGACGTGGGCCTGCTGGAGGCGCAGCTCGGCCGCGTCCTCGATCGTCACGATCCGCTCGCCCGCGGGGATGAGCGCCGAGAGGGCGTTGAGCGTCGTGGTCTTCCCCGAGCCCGTCGCGCCGCTCACGAGCACGTTGCAGCGGGCCGCGACGGCCGCGGCCAGGAAGCTCAGCAGCGGCGGGTCGAACGTCCCCGACGCGACGAGATCGTCCGGTGACAAGCCGCCGCGCCGGAACCGCCGGATGGTCAGCGCCGGGCCGCCCACCGACAGCGGCGGGATCACGACGTTGACGCGCGACCCGTCGGGCAGGCGCGCGTCGCAGAGCGGCTCGGCCTCGTCCACCCGCCGGCCGAGCGGGGCGAGGATCCGCTCGATCGCGTGGCGCAGATCGGCCTCGGAGGCAAAGGCGACGTCGGTGGGCTCGATCCGCCCGCGGCGTTCGACCCACACCTCGCGCGGGCCGTTGACCATGACTTCGTCGACCGCCGGGTCGGCGAGCAGCGGCTCGAGCGGGCCGAGTCCGAACGCGCGCTCGGCCACGCGCCGCGTGAGCTCGGCGCGCTCCTCGGCGGCCAGCCCGGCCGCCTCGCGGTTCACCAGCGCCTGGATCCGGTCCAGCGCATCGGCGCCCGCCTCCCCCGCCCCGGCCTCGCGCACCAGCCGCTCGCGCAGCGCGGCGGCGAGGTCGTCCAGGGCAGAGGCGGCGAGGGGCACGCCGGGGAGAGGGGCCGGGCGGGGCGAGTTCGCCCCCCGTTCGGCGCGGCGCCGCTCAGCCCGACGGGCGGATCCGGTCGGCGTGCTCGGCCGCCGCCGCTGCCGCGGCGTCGAGGAAGCGCACTGCGGCGGCCCGTTCCTCGGCGCCGAGCTGGCGTGCGGCCATCGCGACCCGCTTCTCGTAATCGCCGATGCCCAGCCGATCCGCAGCGGCCGCGGCTTGCGGCCGCAGCGTGAGCACCGTGAGGCGGCGGTCGCCGGGATGGGGTCCGCGCCGCACCCAGCCGGCGCGCTCCAGCCGATCGACCAGCGTGGTCACCGAGCCGCGGGTCAGGAGCAGCCGGTCCCCGAGCTCGGTCTGGGTGAGCGAGCCAGCCCGCTCGAGGTGCTCGATAGCCGCGAGGTCGTTCTCGCCGATCCCGCCGGCGCGGGCGAGCGCCGCGGTCAGGCGGTCGCGCTCGAGGCCGAAGGCATGAAGCGCGTCGCGCAGATCGGCAGCAGACGGTCCGGCCATTGCTCGATCATATCCCTCATCCGGCGGCTTGACAAACAAATGGTTTGATTGTCAAACTTGATGCATGAGCTCCCGCACTCGACCCTCCCCGTCCGACCGCCCCGCCGGCCCGCTCCGGCCGCCGGCGTGGCTGCGTCCGCTGTTCCGCCAGTTCTCCCGTCCGGAGGGCCGCCTCGGCGCACTGGCCGGGCGCATCATGGCGCGCCGCAACACCGAGGCGAACCGCCTGGCCGCGGAGGCCCTCGAGATCGCTCCGGGCAGCCGCGTGCTCGACATCGGCTGCGGCCCGGGCGTCGGCGTCCGGATCGCCGCCGATCGCGCGGGAACCGGCCGGGCCGCCGGCGCCGACCCCTCGGCGGTCATGGTCCGCCAGGCCCGCCGGCGCCTGCGGGGCACCGGCTCCGTCGTCGTGCAGGCGCCCGCGGAGCGCCTGCCCTTCCCCGACGGCAGCTTCGACGGCGTGAGCGCGGTCAACTCCGCGAGTCACTGGGAGAGCCTCGACGCCGGACTGCGCGAGGTCAGGCGCGTGCTCGTCCCGGGCGGGCGCCTCGTGCTGGTGCTGAGGCTCCACGACGCGAGCGCAGGGCGGGCCAGCCGCGCCGCCTACGGACTGCGGCCCGAGCGACTCGAGCCGCTGCGCGCGGCGGTGCGCGCAGCCGGGCTCGAGATCGTCGCGGAGGCCCGCCACGAGGTCGACGGTGAGCAGACGCTCGCCCTTACGGCAGCGGCGCCAGCGGGCGTCTGATGCTCGTCAGGCCGCCAGCCGGAACGGCGGGTAGCGGTCGGTCACCAGCAGGAACGCGTAGCCCGCGACCCGGTAGTGCCAGCGCTGCACCCCGAGGACGAAGTCGAACAGACCCCGCGGGTAGCGCCCCGTGAACAGGATCGCGAGCCACGCCCCGATGACCGCGAAGACGGCAGCGATCCACAGGAAGAAGAGGACGAAGTAGTGCGGGATGGCGAGGAACCACTTCACGAGCGGCAGCCAGCGGTTCAGGTCCCGCGGCACGTCGGGGTAGTCCAGCTCGAGCGCGACCGACTGCTGCTCGTCGGTCGACGGGTAGCGATCGTCCATCAGCGCGAGGTACACGCAAACGCGGGCCCCGAAGCGCAGCAGCTCGCGGTTCCAGTCGAACCACCAGCGCGGGTACTTCTCCCGGAAGAGGATCATGAGCAGCGGGCCTAGGAACAGCAGGCCGCCGGCGGCCACGGCCGTCGTCCTGCCGGACTGGCCGCTGACCTGGAAGGTCCCGCCCGAGACCGTGCCAAGCACGATCGCGATCGGGATGACCGTGAAGATCCGCAGCGCCGAGGTCAGGCGGTTCAGCGGGCGGTCAGGATAGGCGACGTCGAAGGTGACCGGATAGTCGGTGGTAGGCATGCCTGCAACCTAGGCCCGCGGGGGCCGGCGCGCATCCGCGCGAGCCCGACGACTGCTCCCGCGGACTACGGCTCCGGCTCACCGAACGACTACGAACACGCACCCCGGCCGCCCGCGCGCCGTGAACGGGAAGGCGATGAGCGCGGCGCGGGCCGCGCCGCCGGGGCCGCGCTGCGGCCGGCCCCGGCGCGCTGCCGAAGGCGGTCCTACTTCTTGGCGGCGGGCTTGCGCGCCGCGGGCTTGCGCGCCGCAGGCTTCTTCGCGGCGGCCGAGCGGGCGGCCGGCTTCTTGGCGGCAGCGCGGGCGGCCGGCTTCTTGGCCGCCGGCTTGCGGGCGGCGGGCTTGCGGGCCGGCGCCTTGCGCGCGGCGGGCTTCGCAGCCCCGCTGGCCTCGGCGCGGATCCGCTCGACGAGGTCGCTGATCTGCTTCTGGAGGTCCTTCACGCCCTTCTCGAGCGTCTCCTCGACGCTCTTGATGAACTCGGCGAGCTGGTCCTGGCCCGAGCTGGCGGTCGTCTTCTTGGCGGTGGTGCTGCGCTTCGCTGGGGGCATGGAGCTCCTCCTGGGTTTCGACGTCGATCCCGGTGTTGGCCCGCAACCCTACGCAGGTTCGCTCCGCGATGTCCACCGGCCGGACGGATCGACGCGAGCGGGCCCCGCGTCGAACCCGCGTGACGCCCGGCTGGCCGGCGGCATAGATTGCCGGAATGCTCCTCGACGGCAAGCGGCTCCTCGTGACCGGCGTGCTCACCCAGCACTCGATCGCCTTCGCGGTCGCCCGGGGCGCGCAGGAGGAGGGAGCCGAGGTCGTGCTCACGGGATTCGGCCGCGGCCTGCGCATCACCGAGCGCATCGCCAAGCGGCTGCCAGACCCGCCCGCCGTGATCGAGCTCGACGTCAACGACCCGGCGCACGTCGACCGCGTCGCGGCGGATCTCGGCGCGCGCTGGGGCCGCCTGGACGGCGTCCTGCACGCCATCGCCTTCGCTCCGGCGGACGCCCTCGGCGGCGCGTTCCTCACCACCCCGTCCGCCTCGGCGGAGGAGGCGTTTCGCACGAGCGCGTTCTCGCTCAAGGCGCTCGGCGCCGGCATGCTTCCCCTCTTCCAGGCTGCGGGCGGCGGCGCCGTGGTCGGACTCGACTTCGATGCCACGGTGGCCTGGCCGATCTATGACTGGATGGGCGTGGCGAAGGCGGGCCTCGAAGCCACGAACCGGTATCTGGCTCGCGATCTCGGGCCTCACGGCGTGCGGTGCAACCTCGTCTCCGCCGGCCCGCTGCGGACGCTCGCGGCGGGCAGCATTCCCGGCTTCGACCGGCTCGCCGACGGCTGGGAGCACCAGGCACCGCTCGGCTGGGACGCGAAGGACGCCTCCCCCGTGGCCGACGCGTGCCTCTGGCTGCTCTCAGACCGCGCCCGCGCGATCACGGGCGAGATCGTCCACGTCGACGGCGGATACCACGCAATGGGTGCGCCGCTGGGCCCGCCGCCGGGCGCGCCGGGCGCCGGCGCCGCGGAGGGCGAACCCGGCGCCAGTTCCGCCTAGGCCGGCCCGCCGCCGGCCAGCCGGGCTGGACGGACGAGTCTCCTGGGGAAGCGGCTGTCGCGGCTCCTGCGCGTGCGGCGCGCCGTCCGGGCGGCGCCGAGCGCGCCGGGTGGATCTGATCCAGCTTCTGCACCGTGGCGGTGATAAACCTGGATCGATGATTCCGGCGCGGTCCGGCTGGCTCGTTTCGAGCCGCGGAACGCGCGGCCCGGCAGCCCCGGCACGGCGCCCGTCGCGCACTCGGCCCCGCACACCGGGCCGGCGGCGGCCATTCCTCTCCGCGGTGGCTAGCCCCGGCTAGCCTTTTTGGAGTAGCCGTGGCTAGCCATGCCGGTGCGGCAGTGCCCGCGAGCGCGCAGTGGCACCTCTTGCGCCGCGGACCGCGAACGGCGAGGCGCGCAGTTGTGGCGAAGCGCCGCACACTTCCGCGACGCGCCGCCTTGCGCGTCGCGGTGTCGCCGCGCGGCGGCGCGCGGCGGCGCGGGGCGGCGCGCAGCGGCGCGGCGCGGCGCGGCGCTGCGACCGCCTACGCCTCCCCGACCGCCTTCGAGTACACGGCCCGCCACCAGAGCTCCGAGAGGATCCGGATCGAGTCCGCGCCCGTCCGTCCGGACTGGAGGATCTCGATCGTCACGTGGCGCTCGACCATCGCGGTGAGGGCCTGGGCGGCGAGGTCGGCCGGGATGTCGGGCGCGGCCAAGCCGCGTTCCTGGTCCCGCGCGATGCGCTCGGCCGCGGCAGCCACGAGCCGCTGCACGTACGGCGCCCACTCGACCGGCAGGTGGTCCTGACCGCCGTGCAGCGTGAAGGCCAGCTTGAGGACGACCTCCTCGCGGTTGACCGTGCCGACCGTCCGCGTGAGCGCCGCCCGCAGCTCGGCGCGCGGATCGCCGTTGCCGTCCAGGTACGGGCTCGCCGCCTCGTAGATCTCGCTGAAGACCTGCTGGATGAGTCGGTCGACGACGGCGCGCTTGTTCGGGAAGTAGAAGTACACCGTCGTCCGGCTGACGAAGGCCCGCTTGGCGATCCCGTCGATCGTGACGTCCCGGTAGCGCTCCTCGTCGAGGGCGGCCCGGGCGGCGCCGAGGATCGCGTCCTCGGTCGGGTTGCGCGGGGCAAGCGCCGGCGTGGCCATCGGCCTACCGTACCGAGGCCGCGGCGCGGCGCCCAGGGCTCACAGCAGCGCGAGGGCCAGGCGGGCCCGCGTGTCGGCGGGCGCGATGACCTCGTCGACATGGCCACCGGCGGCGGCCCGCTCGGCGGGCAGGTGCGCCTCGGCGTACGCGCGGGCCAGCGCGCCGGGGTCGGCGCCCGCCGCGATGGAGCGCCGCTCGACGATCTCGACCGCCTCGCGGGCGCCCATCACGCCGATCCGCGCCCCGGCCCAGGCGAACGTCGCCGCCGCGCCGAGGTCGCGCGAGTTCATCGCGATGTGGGCGCCGCCGTAGGCCTGGCGGAGCGTGACCGTCGCGCGGGGCACCCGGGCGCGGGCAAACGCCCGCACCAGCGCGGCCCCGTGGCGGATCACGCCCGCCGACTCCTGGCGGCTGCCCGGGAGGAACCCCGGCGTGTCGACCAGGACGGCGAGCGGCAGGCCGAAGCGGTCGCAGAGCTCGACGAACCACGCCCCCTTCGCCGACGCGTCGGCGTCGAGCACCCCGCCGAGCCGGCGCGGCTGGTTGGCGATCACGCCGACGGGGCGGCCTTCGAGGCGCCCGAGGCCCGTGACGAGGTTGCGCGCCCAGCCCGCGCTGAGCTCGGCGAGCTCGCCGCCGTCGACGATGCGCGCGGCCACGTCGCGCACGTCGTACACCCGGCGGTGCTCGCCGGGGACCACGTCGCCCGGGCTGCCCGCGCGCGGCGGCGCCGGCGGGCGGGCCGGGGGCGCGTCGCCGATCGCGGCGGGCAGCAGGCCGAGCAGGGTCCGGGCCGCCACGACGGCCTCGACGTCGGTCTCCGTTACGACGTGCGCGACCCCGTTGGCGCCGTGGACGGCGGGGCCGCCGAGCGCCTCGGCGCTGACGTCCTCGCGCAGCGCCCGCGCGACGATCTTCGGACCCGTGAGGAACATCCGGGCGTCGGCGCCGGCCATGATCACGAGATCGCCCAGCGCCGGCGAGTAGGCCGCGCCGCCCGCGCAGACGCCGTCGACGATCGCGATCTGCGGCACGTCGGCCAGCGCCTGGGCGTGGAAGATCCCGGCGTAGGCGGTGAGCGCGCCGAGCCCCTCCTGGAGCCGCGCGCCGCCCGAGGCCACGAAGCCGACGACCGGCGCGCGCGACCACGACGCCATCCGGGTGACCCGGGCGATCGTCTCGCCTTCCTGGGTGCCGAGCGATCCTCCCTGCACGGACGGGTCCTGCGCCCAGACGTACACCGGGCGCCCGTCCACCCGACCGGCGCCCGCGCTGACGGCCAGGCCGGCGGCGGATCCGAGCGACCGGTAGGTGCCGGGGTCGCACAGCGCCGCCCCACGGGCGGCCGGCGCGGCGCCGGCGGCGCGGGTGACCGCGATCGCGCTCACGCGCGGGCGAAGGCCACGCAGGCGTTCTGCCCGCCGAAGCCGAACGAGTTGGACAGCGCGAGCCGCAGATCCGGCGCCTCGCGGGGGCCTTCGGGCACGTAGTCGAGGTCGCACTCGGGGTCGGGGACCTCGTAGTTCAGCGTCGGCGGCAGCACGCCGCGCTGGAGCGCGCCCACGGTGGCGACGCCCTCGACGGCGCCTGCGGCGCCGAGCAGGTGCCCGATCGCCGACTTGGTGCTCGAGACCGGCGGCGCCGCGCCGTCCCAGACCGTGCGGATCGCCAGCGACTCGGTGCGGTCGTTGAACGGGGTCGACGTGCCGTGGGCGTTGACGTAGCCGACGTCGCCGGGCTCAGCGCCGGCGTCGCGCAGGGCGGCGCGCATCGCCTGGGAGGCGCCGCGGCCGTCCTCGTCGGGCTGGGTGATGTGGAAGGCGTCGTTCGAGGCGCCGTAGCCGATGACGCGGGCGAGGACGGCCGCGCCGCGGGCACGGGCGTGCTCCTCGGCCTCGAGGATCAGGACGCCCGCCCCCTCCCCCATCACGAAGCCGTCGCGGCGCGCGTCGAACGGGCAGGAGCGCCCCTCGCGGGACAGCGCCCCCATCGCCTTGAAGGCCGCCATCGCCACCGGAGTGAACGGCGCCTCCGACCCGCCGGCGACCACGGCGTCGACCTCGCCCCGGGCGATCATGCGCGCCGACTCGCCGATGGCGTGCCCGCCGGTCGCGCAGGCCGAGGCGAGCGCGAACCCGGGGCCGCGGGCGCCGTGGCGCATCGCGATGTGGGCGGCGGCGGCGTTGGGCATGAGGGCCGGGACGAAGTGCGGGGAGACGCCCCGCTCGCCGCGCTCGAAGTAGCCGCGGCAGCCGTCCTCGAGCGTCGAGAGGCCGCCGACGCCCGTCCCGATCACGACTGCGAGGCGCTCGGGATCGATGCCGTCCGGCAGCCCCGCCTCGGCCATCGCCTGGTCGGCGGCGGCCAGGGCGAGGTGCGAGAACCGGTCCGTGCGGCGGATCTCCTTGGCCGTCATGGCCGTCTCGGGATCGAACGACGGGCACCGCGCCCAGCCGTCGACGACGCCGGACCGCTGGGCCAGCAGTGCATCGACGAACGCGTCGGCGCCCTCGCCGATCGACGAGACGACCCCGCGGCCGGTGACGACGACGTCGGTCACTGGCCGCCCTGCGGCGCCAGCTCGAGCACGAGGCGCACGGCGTCGCCGACCGACGCGATCGGCTTGAGCCGCTCGTCGGAGATCTCGATGCCGTACTCGTCCTCGAGCGCGCGGACGAGCTCGACGAGATCGAGCGAGTCGACCTCGAGGTCGTCCCACGTCGTGTCCAGCGTGGCCTCGGCCGCGCCGGGCACCTTGATCGCCTCCAGCTCGGAGCGCACCCGCTCCAGCACCTGTTGCTCGTCCATGTGTTCCTCCTGAGTTGGGTGGTTCGACGCCGGGAGCGTCGCAGGGTTGGCCGTCATGCCGTCATGCCGCCGTCGATCGCCAGGGCGGCCCCGGTGATGTAGCCGGCGCCCTCGGAGCACAGGAAGGCGACCGCGGCCGCCACCTCGTCGGGCGTTCCGGCCCGGCGCGCGGGCACCATCGGCAGGAGCAGCTCGGCCACGTCGGCCGTCATGTCCGTCTCGATCAGCCCGGGCGTGACGGCGTTGCAGGTGATGCCCTTGCGGGCCATCTCCTTCGCCACCGTGCGCGTGAGCGCGAGCAGGCCCGCCTTGGACGCGGCGTAGTTCGCCTGCCCGGGGTTCGCATGGTCGGCGACGACCGACGAGACGTTGACGATCCGCCCGAAGCGGGCCGAGAGCATCGGGCCCAGGGCGCGACGGGTGCAGAGGAAGGCGCCGGTGAGGTTCGTGGCGATGACCGCGTTCCAGTCCTCGTCGCTCATCCGGATCGTGAGCCCGTCCCGGCGCTCGCCCGCGCAGTTCACCAGCGCCAGGACCGGCCCGTGCTGTGCCTCGACGGCGTCGAAGGCGGCGGCCACCGCGGCCGGGTCGCCGACGTCGGCCTGCACGTCGCCCCCCGTCCGGCCGAGCGTCGCCACGGTCCAGCCGTCCTCGCGCAGCCGCTGCGCGATCGCGGCGCCGATGCCGCGGGTGCCCCCGGTGACGAGCGCGCAGCCGTCCTCACGCGCAGACATGCACGCGCTCCTTCCAGGAGACGATCCCGGCGCCCCACACATAGCCGGCGCCGAACGCGGCGAGGCCGACGGTGGCCCCGTGCCCGAGCTGGCCGTCACGCTGCGCGCGGTCCAGGAGCAGGGGGATCGAGGCCGAGGAGGTGTTGCCGACCTCGTGGATGTTCAGCAGGACGCGATCCGCGGGCAGCCCGAGGTCGCGGGCGGCCGCCTCCACGATGCGCGCGTTGGCCTGGTGGGCGACGAAGCAGTCGAGGTCGCGGGGCTCCAGGCCGGCGCGGGCCAGCGCGACGCGGGTCGCCTCGGCCATGCGGCGCACGGCGTGACGGTAGACCTCCTGGCCCTCCATGCGCAGCTTGCGCTCGTCGCGGTCCGCATAGAGCTGTCCGGCGCCGGTGCCGTCGCAGCGGAGCTCGAACGGCGGGCAGCCGATCGCGTGGTCGCCGCGGGCGACGACGACCGCGCCGGCCCCGTCGCCGAACAGCACGGCGGTGGAGCGGTCCCCGTGGTCGGTGATCCGCGACAGCGCGTCGGCGCCGCAGACCAGCACGACGTCCGCGCGACCGGAGTCGATGAGCGCCGCGGCCTGATCGAGCGCGTAGAGGAAGCCGGCGCACGCGGCGTTGAGGTCCGCCGCGCCGGCGAGGCCGGCGCCGATCCGCTCGGCGACCTCGGGCGCCAGCCCCGGGGTCACCCGGTCGGCGGTGATCGTGGCCACCAGCACGTGGTCGACCTCGCTCCCGGAGCGCCCGGCGTCGGCCAGCGCGGCCTCCGCCGCCCGGACGGCGAGGTCACCGAGGGACTCGGCGCCGTTGAGGTGGTGGCGCTGCCGGATCCCGGTGCGCCGGACGATCCACTCGTCGGAGGTGTCCAGCCGCGCCTCGAGATCGGCGTTCGAGATCGGCCGGCCGGGCAGGGCGCTGCCGACGCCGTAGAGCCCGGCGCTCATGCCGCGGCCCTCAGCGTGCGCTTCACGAGGCCGCTCAGCACGCGGCCCGGCCCGAGCTCGACGAACTCCTCGGCCCCGGCGTCCTGGAGCGCCAGGATGGTCTCCCGGAACCGCACTGGCCGCACGAGGTTCTCGGCCAGCTCGGCCCGCACGTCGCCGAACGGGGCGGCGGTGCCGTTCGAGTAGACGGGCCAGCGCGGCGGCGTCACCGGCGTCGCGGCCAGGGCGCCGGCGAGCTCGGCCTGGGCGGAGGCGATCAGCGGCGAGTGGAACGCGCCGGAGACCGGCAGCTCCCGGGACCGCGCGCCGAGCTCGCGGGCGCCGGCCTCGACGGCGGCGACCGCGTCGCGCGGGCCGGCGAGCACGAGCTGGCCCGGGGCGTTGTCGTTCGCGACGACCAGCCCGAGCCGGGCGGCAAGCGCGCGGACGTCGTCCGGATCGCCGCCGAGCACCGCGGCCATGCCGCCGGCCTCCCGCTCGCCGGCGGCGGCCATGGCCGCCGCCCGGATGTCCACGAGGTGCAGGGCGTCCCCGAAGGCGAGGGCGCCGGCGGCCACGAGCGCGGCGTACTCCCCGAGCGAGTGGCCCGCGCCGGCCAGAGCCTCGGGGCGGCCGGCGAGCTCCCAGGCGGCGACGCTGCACAGGTACAGGGCGGGCTGCTGGTAGCGGGTCCCCTCGTCGAGGCGGGCGAACGGGTCGTAGTCGAGCATGGCGAGGCCGGCCGCCAGCAGCTCGGACCCGGCGACGGCCTCCTCCATGCCCGCTTCGTGGCTCCCCTGCCCGGGGAACAGCAGCGCGATGCGCGTCATCGTGGCCCCAGACACTCGCGGGCACGTCCGGTTACCGAGCTTCGACAGACCGCACCCGTCTGTCGAGTGTCAGAACCCTGCGCTCGCACGGTGCGGGCGTAATGGATCCCCGGCGGAGCGGACTGTTCGGCCATGACGGCTCTCGCCCTGCCGCGCCCCCTGGCCTCGACGTGGCGACCGCGCCCGGATAGCGTGCGCGCCGCCGTGCCCGCTCCCGAGCCCGATGCCGACGCCCCCGAGCGCCTCCCTGACCCGGACGCGGCGCTGGTGGCGCGGCTGCGGGCTCGCGACGAGGCCGCATTCGTGGAGCTGGTCGACCGCTACGGCGCCGCCATGGCCCGGGTGGCCCGGCTCTACGTCCGCGACCGCGCCGTCGTGGAGGAAGTCGTGCAGGAGACCTGGCTGGGCGTCCTGCAGGGCCTGGACCGCTTCGAGGAGCGCTCGTCGTTCAAGACCTGGCTGTTCCGGATCCTGGCCAACCGGGCCCGGACGCGCGGCACGCGGGAGGCGCGAACCATGCCCGTGTCGGCCCTGGCCGCCGCCGAGGCGGGCTCCGGCGAGCCGGCGGTCGACCCTGACCGCTTCCTCGACGCCGCGCACGGCCGCTATCCAGGGCATTGGAGCGCGCCGCCCCGTGCCTGGGAGTCGCTGCCGGAGGAGCGTCTGCTCTCCCAGGAGACCCTCGGCCACCTCAGCGCAGCGATCGAGGCACTGCCGCCGGCCCAGCGCGAAGTCATCCGCCTCCGCGACGTCGACGGGTGGGACGCCGCGGAGGTCTGCGCGGCGCTCGGCCTGACCCAGGGCAACCAGCGCGTGCTGCTGCACCGGGCGCGCGCCAAGGTGCGCAACGCCCTGGAGGGATACCTCGATCCCCAGTTGGCGACATGAACCTCGACGACCTGACCTGTGCCGAGCTGGTCGAGCTCGTGAGCGACTACGTCGAGGGCGAGCTGGACGATGCGGCCCGCACCGCCTTCGAGGAGCACCTCGTGTGGTGCCCCGCGTGCACGACCTACCTGGATCAGATCCGGGCCACCATCGCCGCCGCGGGCCGGCTCACCGAGGACAGCCTCCCGCCCGCGGTTCGCGAGGAGCTTCTCCACGCCTTCCGCGACTGGGCGCGGCCGTGACGGTCCGCGCCTTCAAGTTCCTCGCCCCCGGCCGCATCGGCCCGTTCAGCGGCGCCGACTGGCCGGCACCCGCCGGAGGCGAGCCCGGGGCGTGGATCCACGCGGCCCCCGGCCCGCTCGCCGTCTGCCGCGTCGGCGTGCACGCCTGCCGGGCCGGCGACCTTCCCCGGTGGCTGGACGAGGAGCTGTGGGCCGTCGAGCTCGATGCACCCGTCGCGGCCGCCACGAAGCTCGTCGCGGCCCGCGGGCGGCTGCTCGATCGCATCGAGGCGTGGGACGCCGATGCGGCCGCCGCGTATCGCGGCGCCTGCCGCGAGCGGATCGCGCAGCACGCCCCCGCCGCGGGGGCCGCGGGCGCGGGGATGCTCGCCGACGCGGCGACGTTCGACGGCCCCACGCCGGTCCGCGCCGCAGCAACCACCGCCTATGTCGCCACGCTCGCCGCGGCCCACGCCGCCGGATCCCGGGACGCCATCGGCGACGAGCGGGCCTGGCAGGCCGCCTGGCTGGCCCGGCGCCTCGGGCTCGGGCCCGCCTGAGAGGCCGTCTCCGCCGGAGCCGCCGGCGTGCGCCCGGCGCCCTCGCCCGAAGGCTCAGCTCGTCAGCGCGGCGAGGCGCTCGGCGAAGAAGCCGAGCGCCGCCTGGCGCTGGTCGCCGGCCCCGCACAGCTCTGCGAACGGCAGTTCCGCGCCGCGGAACGCCGTGGCGTTCCACAGCGGCCCGGCCGGCGGAGCCTCCCAGGGCGCGACGTAGCAGTAGGGCTCGGGGTGCAGCTCGTCGCCGGGCGAGCATCCGTAGGCCGCCCGCTGCCCGGCGTCGGCGGCGCCCAGCTCGACCGCCAGGTCGAAGTGCTCGGGCCAAAGCTGGACGCGGCTCGGGTCGACGGCCGGGTCGGCGCCGCCCCGCAGCTCCTCGAGCACCGAGGCGGCGAAGCCGAACCAGTCCCCCAGGAACGCCGCCGCCGCAGCCGTGACGCCCAGCGGCGCCTCGTCGTGCGCGGCATCGCCCGCGTCGGCGGCGGGGAGCAGGCCGTCCCCGAGGTGCGCCACGGCAGCCGCGAGCGTGGTGATCGGCGCGCGCCGCTCGCCCGCGGGGCCGTCGACCACGAGCTCGGTGCCGGCGGCGCGGACCTGCACGTCGGCGCCGAAGAACGGCGTGCCGAAGCCCCCGCGCGTGAAGCGCAGGCCGATCTTGCCGTTGGCCCGGGCGCGGGCCGGGGAGATGACGTGCTCGGCCAGCCGGTGCAGGCCCACCCGCGTCGGCTCCAGGCCGTCCGGCGCCGGGCCGAGCGGCCGCCAGGCCGCGAGCCAGCGGTCCGCGCACCACGCGGCGAGCTCGGGATCGCCCGCGGCGAGGTCGGACCAGGACCGGTCGCCGCCGGCCACGGGCGAGACGACCTCGCGCCCGGCCGGCACGTCCCCGCGGGCGACGGGATCGTCGGCGAAGAACGGCGGGTCGGAGACCGCCGGGGGCGAGGGCTCGAGCACCCGCGCCTCGCAGCGGCCGTCGAGCCGGGCAGCGGCCTCCTGGCGGGCGTTCATGCCGGCACCGCCGGGGCCGAGGCCGGGGATCGCGGCGGCGCGGGCGCCGGCTCGTCCGGGGCGCGCAGGTCCGCGCAGGACTCGGGCTCGGGGCCGGCGGCCTTCAGCCACGTGAGCGCAAGCGCCGGGAAGGCAACGACCGACAGCAGGCCCGCGGCCACGAGCGCGGCGGCGCTCGCCTGCCCAATCAGCCCGAGCGCCAGGCCGATCTGCGTCGCCGCCACGATGAACGGCAGCGAGGTCGCCTGCAGCAGCGCGGCCACGCGGGCCCGCTCGGCGCCGACGTCGCGCCGGTAGAGCCGGGCCGGCAGGCCCCGGACGAGCAGCAGGGCGGCGAGGAACACCGGAACCATGATCACGGCCGAGACGCTGCCGAACAGGGCGCCGAGATCGAAGCGCAGCCCGCTGGTGACGAAGAAGATCGGGATGAAGATGCCGTAGCCGGCCGCCTCGAGCTTGCGGCGGAACTCGGGGTGGGTCCCGAGCTCGTCGCGGTCCACGAGCGTGAGGATCGCGCCGGCCGCGAAGGCGCCGAGGATGATCTCGAACCCGAGCTGCTGGGCCACCGCCGCGATCGCGATGAGGAGCAGGAACGCCCCGCGCACCCGGATCTGGGCCGTCGTGTCCTGCAGGCGGGCCAGCGTCGAGGAGAGCAGCGACCACCGCTCCGACCGGGCGATGCCGAGGCCCACGACGGCGACGAGCGCCGCGAACACGCCAAGCAGCGCGAGCTTGGTCCCCGTGCCGGTCGCCTTCTCGGAGAAGAACAGCGACAGCAGGATGATCGCCCCGAAGTCGGCGATCGAGCCCGCCGCGATCACGAGCTGGCCAAAGCCGGTCGTGGCGGCGCCGGCGTCCTTGAGCACGGGCACGATCACGCCGAGCGACGTGGCCGAGAGGATGATCGCGACGAGCAGCGGCGTCGACACCAGGCCGGCGGCCTGGAGCCCGAAGCCGACGGCGAGGCCCAGGCCGAGCGAGGCGAGGAAGCCCGTTCCGGCCAGGCGCAGCCGCCGGCCCTTGAGCTGGTGGACGTCGATCTCGAGGCCGGCCAGGAAGAGCAGGAACGCCAGGCCGACGAGCGCGAGGATCTGCACCGGCAGGTCGACCTGCACCCAGCCGAGGCCCGACGGGCCGATCACGATGCCGGCGACGATCTCCAGCACGACCGCCGGCATGCGCAGGCGCGGGGCGAACCCGAGCGCGAGCGGCGCGGCGAAGGCCACCAGGCAGACGATGAGGAGGTTCGTGAACTCGACCTCGGGCACGGGCCTTGCGTCCGGCGAGCGCCCCGGGCGTTACGCCGCCCGGACGCGCCGCGGCCCCGGGCGCCGCCCGGCGGGGCGGCGGCCCGGGGCCGCGAGGCAGACCGGACGGAGCTACCGCCGGGCCTGCTTCTTGGCGGGCACCATGACCGCCTGGACCATCAGCTCGCAGCCGTCGGTCTTGGTGGTGCGGCGGAACGTCGTGCCGAGCTTCGCGGGGAAGATCAGCTGGTTGTTGCCGCCACTGCTGCAGTACAGCGCGGACGTCGCGGCGGAGTCGATGCCGACGTAGTCGCCCTTCGTGACCTTCAGGCGGGCCTTGAACGTCTCGACCGGGCTGGTCTCGTCGAAGCCGCGGCCCTTGACCTGGACGGTCGGGCCGGTGCCGGCGCCGCGCCCGAGGGCGGTGAAGTCGCCCAGGCCGGCGTCGAAGCCCATGTTCTTCAGGCGGGCGAGGCGGAACGTGACCCGGCCGGGGGCGCCGGCGCGGACGCGGAACGCCACGATCGTGCCGGTGGCGGGCGCGCGCAGGCCGTCCTTGGCGGCGATGCTCTTGTCGATCGCCACCCGGGTGCAGACCGGGGTGGGCGCGTCGCTGCCGTCCTCGCGGCAGTTGTGCGCGGGGGCGGAGTTGGACGGCTCATGGTCAAGCCGGGTGCCGAAGGTCATCGACTTGGCGTGCCCGGCGGCGGGCAGCGCGAGCAGCGCGAACGCCGAGAGAGCCAGGGGAACAGCACGGATGAAGCGGGACATCGGGGAACCTCCAGGGTCGGATTGGGGGGTCCGACATGCTGGGGCGGCCCGGCCCGCCGGTCGTTGTCCCGCGCGACGCGCGGACTGTCACCGGCCCGACAGAGCGGCGGGCGCGCTACCCGCCGGCGTCCGCGACCAGCAGCGACGCGCCGATCGCGCCGCCCAGGTCGCCGAGCCCGGCCAGCAGCACGCGCGGCGGGTTCGCCGAGGAGAACAGGTGGGGCATCATCGCCGCCTCGATCCGCCGGGCGTAGGGCTCGCCGAAGCGGACGCCCATCCCGCCGCCGATCACCACGGCCTCGACGTCGAGCACGTTGAGCGCCGAGGCGACGCCGGCCCCGAGGGCCTCGATCGCCTCCTCGACCAGCTCGGTGGCCAGCTCGTCGTGGTGCTCGATCGCCCGCCACCACACGCCGCTGGTCAGGCGCGGGCGGTCCCGGGCCTCCATGATCTTGAAGAGGTCGGTCTTGCGGCCCTTCTTGTGGAGCTTGCGGGCACGCCGCTCCATCGACATGCGCCCGGCGTAGGCCTCCATGCAGCCCCGCCGCCCGCAGCCGCAGCGCCGCCCGCCGACGTGGATCACGACGTGGCCGATCTCGCCGGCCGAGCCGCGGCCGTTCCACGGCGTGTCGTTGAGGATGATCCCGCCGCCCACTCCGGTGCCCCAGAAGACGCCGAGGATCGAGCTGAACGGCTTCGCGACGCCCACGGCGAACTCCGCGTCGGTCGCGACGTCGACGTCGTTGCCGATGCCGATGCGCTCGACGCCCAGCCGCGTCCGCAGGTCCGCGGCGACCGGATAGGGCTCGATCCAGTTCGGCAGGTTCCGTGCGCTGGCGACGGTCCCGGCAGTGTTGTCGATCGACCCCGGCGAGCCAAGGCCGACCCCGGCCAGCGCGGACGGCTCGACCTTCGCCGCCGCGGCCGCCGCCCGGACCGACTCGGCCATCGCGGCCACGACGTCCGACGGGCCGCCCCTCGTCGGCGTCGGCTGGCGGGCCTGCCCCAGCACGGTGTTGGCGTCGTCGATGATGATCGACTGGATCTTGGTCCCGCCGAGGTCGATGCCTGCGCGCAGTGTCATGCGCGTATTCCTACCCGGCCGGGGCGCCGCCTGCTGGCCGGCCACAGTTGTGCCCCGGCGGCGCGGGGTGGGACGATGCGCCGATGGCGCTCGCCGCCGACCAGCTTCCGTATCTCGACGTCAGCGCGCCGGGGTTCTCCGTGGCCTCCGCCGAGGTCCAGGCCGCCCGCGAGCGCGGCTGGTGCGCCCGCACGCCCTACGGGCTCGCCGTGCTGCGCTACGGCGAGATGGGCGCGCTGCTCAAGGACCGGCGCCTCAAGCAGGGCAGCGCCGGCTGGCCGGCCCACCACGGCGTGACGTCGGGCCCGGTCGTCGACTGGTGGGCCCGGACCGTGCTGAACCTCGAAGGCGAGGACCACCACCGCCTGCGGCGGCTGCTGAACCCCGCGTTCTCCCCCAAGCTGATCGCCGACCTGCGCCCCCGCTTCGCCGCCCTGGCCGACGAGCTCATGGACGGCTTCGCCGCCGCCGGCCGCTGCGAGTTCATGGCCGACTTCGGGATCCCCTACGCCGGCCGCGTCATCGCGATCATGCTCGGCATCCCCGAAGAGCAGTGGCGCGGCCTGGCCGGGTGGGCGACCGACCTCGGGCTGCTGACCTCGGTCCAGGTCGCCGACCGGATCGGCGACATCGAGGCGGCCTACCGCGGCCTGGCCGCCTTCTCCGACGAGCTCGTGGCCGACCGCGAGCGCGCGCCCCGCGACGACTTCGTCACCCGCCTCGTGGCCGCGCAGCGCGACGAGGAGCGCCTGACCCCCCAGGAGCTGCAGGACTCGCTCGTGATCCTCATCTTCGGCGGCTTCGACACCACGAGCATGCAGCTCGGCCTCGCGCTCCAGACGTTCATGGACCACCCGGACCAGTGGGAGCGCCTCGCCGCCGATCCCGGCCTCGGCGAGGCCGCGGTCGAGGAGGTCATGCGGGTCAACCCGACCGTCACCTGGGTCACCCGGGAGGCCATCGAGGACTTCGAGTTCGGCGGCGTGCAGATCGCCGCCGGCACCACGATCCACCTCTTCTCCCAGGCCGCCGGGAGCGACCCCGCTGCGTTCCCGGACGCCGGCTTCGACATCACCGCGCCGCGGCGGCGCCACTTCGGGTTCGGGGGCGGCGTGCACCACTGCATCGGCCACTTCGTGGCCCGCGGCGACATGAGCGAGGCCCTCCCCCGCTTGGCGCGGCGCCTGCGCGACCCGGTGCCCGACGGCCCGGCGCGCTCGATGCCGCAGAGCGGGAACACCGGGCCGCTCGAGCTGCCGATCCGGTTCCGGGCCGGGTGACCGCGGCCGGCGCGTAACGGACGGCCAGCGCCGGCGGACTGTGCGCCATGCCCGCCGACCTCTCCCCTGGCCATCCGTTCCCCGACCTCGAGCTGGACGACCACACCGGCAGCCGCCGCCGGCTCTCGGAGCTCGTCGGCGGCGACCCGACGTTCCTGCACACCTACCGCGGCTTCTGGTGCCCGAAGGAGCAGGCGTTCTTCCGCGGCCTGGCCGCGCTGCAGGACGAGGCCGAGGTGGCCTACACGCGGATCGTCTCGCTGAGCATCGACCCGCCGCCGGTGGCCGCCGCGTTCCGGGCGGGGCTCGGCGCCCGCTGGACGTTCCTGTCGGACCCGGAGCGCGCCGCCCAGGCGGCGCTCGGCCTGCGCGAGACGACCGACACGGTCTACCGGCCCTACGTGCCCGCGGGCTTCTCGCTGAGACCGGATCTCACGATCCACGCCGCCTACGACGGCTACTGGTTCTGGGGCCGGCCGACGCTCGAGGAGATCCGCCAGGACTTCCGGGCGATCTCGCGGTCGGTGCGCAGCGACTGGGCCGCGCCGCGCGGATGACCGGCGCGCCGCGGACCTGGGCGTGGCTGGCGCTCGTGCCCGAGCGGCCGGACGACGCCGATGCCGCCGCCGCCGCCGTAGAGCCCGACGGGACCCGCGCCGGATGGCTCGCGGCCTGGCACGGCCAGCGCCGCCCGGCGCGGGAGGCCCTGCGTGCGGACGCCCGCGCGATCGACCCCGCCGGAGCCGCCGCGACCGTCTCGCTCGTGCTGCCGCCGACCGGCACGGCGATCCTCTTCGACGACCCCGCCGTGCAGGGCGCGCGCCGCGCTGTGCTCGCCGGCCGCCCGGCGGCGCTGGTCACGACGCTCCTGCAGGACAGCTCGCACTTCGCCGGCGCGCTGAGCGCCTGGCGCGGGCCCGGCGCCGCCCGCGATGCCGCCGCCGACCCGTTTGCCCGCGTCGCGCCGGCCCGGGTGCTCGCGGTCGGGGCCGGGCTCCTCGGGTCCGTGCCGGCGCCGGCCGGCCCGGTGATCGAGCGCTACGGCAGCGCCACGCCCTGGCCCGCCGGGTCCTGGCTGTAACGCGCCGCCCCGCGCGGCGACCGCACTGGCGGCCGCCCCGACCGAAGGAGATCCCAGTGACCCCCGCCCCGACCCCCGGCACCACCTGGCACCGCGTGCTCGACGCGGACGACCTCCCCGAGGGCCGGGTCACCACCGTCGCAGCCGGGCACAAGAGCCTCGCGCTGACCCACGTCGACGGCGAGTACGCCGCGCTGGAGAACCGCTGCCCGCACCAAGGCGGCCCGCTCGGCGAGGGCGCGATCGAGCAGGGGATGCTCCGCTGCCCCTGGCACGGCTACGACTACTGCCCGCTCAGCGGCGAGTCGCCGTTCGGCGACCAGGTCGCCACCTACCCGCTGGAGATCCGCGACGGCGGGGTCTGGGTCGAGGTGCCCGACGAGGCGCCGCACGAGCGCACGGTCTCGGACGTGATGGCCGAGACGCTCGTGAACTTCGGCGTGCGCCACGTCTTCGGGATGGTCGGCCACTCCAACCTCGGGCTGGCCGACGCGCTGCGCCGCCAGGCCCAGGCCGGGAACCTGGAGTACATCGGGATCCGCCACGAGGGCGCCGCCGCCTTCGCCGCGTCGGCCTACGGCAAGCTCACGGGCCGCCCGGCGGCCTGCCTGACCATCGCGGGCCCGGGCGCGACGAACCTCCTCACCGGGCTGTGGGACGCCAACGTGGACCGCGCCCCGGTCCTGGCCCTCACCGGACAGGTGGCGACCGAGGTCCTCGGCGTCCACAACTTCCAGGAGGTCGACCTGCGGGCGGCCTTTGGGTCGGTGGCGGCGTGGTCGCAAACCGTCCTGCCCGGCAGCCGCCACGCGGAGCTGGCCGCGCTGGCCGCCAAGCACGCCGTGCTCGAGTCCGGAGTCGCCCACCTGGTCTTTCCCGACGAGGTCCAGACGATCCCGGCCGACGGCGCCCCGGCCGCCACGCCCGACGGCCGGATCCCGAGCCGCACGATCGCCCCGCCCGCCGACGCCCTCGCCGCGGCCCTGGAGCTCATCGCGCCCGCGCGGCGGCCGGCGATCATCCTCGGCCATGGCGCGCGCGACCACCGCGAGGCCGCCCTGGCCTTCGCCGAGCGGATCGGCGCGCCCGTCATCACGACCTTCAAGGCCAAGGGCCTGGTGGGCGACGCCCATCCGCTGGCCTGCGGCGTCCTCGGGCGGTCCGGCACGCCGGTCGCGAGCTGGTTCATGAACGAGGCCGACTGCCTGATCGTGCTCGGGGCGTCATTCTCCAATCACACGGGCATCTACCCCGGCAAGCCGATCGTGCAGGTCGACGCCGACCCCCAGCAGCTCGGCAAGTTCCACCCGGTCGCGGTGCCGATGTGGGCGGACATCGGCGTCGCGCTGGACGCCCTCTCGGCCGCGCTGCCCGCCACGCCGCCGGCCGGCCGCGCCGACCAGCGGCCCGAGATCGCCGAGCGGCGGGCGATCTGGCAGGCGGAGAAGGCCAGCCGGGCCCAGGACGACCGCGGCGCCGGCGTCGCCTCCGCCGCAGTGATGGCCGCGCTCACCGAGGCCGCGCCCGCCGACGCGGTGCTCGCGGTCGACGTCGGCAACCACGCCTACTCGTTCGGGCGCTACTTCGAGTCCCGGGCCGGCCAGGACGTCCTCATGTCCGGCTATCTGGGCTCGATCGGCTTCGCCTACCCGGCAGCCATGGGCGCCTGGGCCGCCACGGGCGGCCGGCGCCCGATCGTCGCGGTGACCGGCGACGGCGGCTTCGCCCAGTACCTGGCCGAGGTCACGACCGCGGTCAAGCACCGCATGAACATCACCCACGTCCTGCTGAACAACGGCCAGCTCGGCAAGATCTCCAAGGAGCAGCGCGCCGGCGAGTGGGACGTCTGGGAGACGTCGCTGCACAACCCGGATTTCTCGAAGTACGCCGAGCTCTGCGGCGCCCGGGGCATCCGCGTGACCGACGCGGCCGCGCTGCCGGAGGCGCTGGCGCAGGCCCTGGCCCACGACGGGCCGGCCATGGTCGAGGTCATGACCGACCCCGAGCTGATCTAGCTAGGCGGAGCCGTGCGCCGAGGCGGCCGCCGGACCGGCCTCACGGCCCGGGCGCGACCGGCGGCCACGGCAGCGGAATCGGCAGCGAGCGGAAGCCCGACGTGTCGAACGGCGGCCACGGATCCTTCAGCGGCGGGTGGCGCGAGCAGGTCCGCGACGTCCAGTCCGGCAGGCAGGGGTTGAACGGCTGCACCCAGTTCGGCCCGCGGTCGATGTCGTTGATGTTGTTGACATCGTCGTAGTCCTGGTCGTCGTACCCGTCGAGCACGCCGTCGCCGTCGGTGTCCGGGTCCAGCCAGTCCAGCGAGCCGTACTGCGGCTTGTAGGGCTTCTCGGTCTCGTACGCCGCGGACCACCAGTCGTACACCAGGCGGCCATGGGCCTCGTCCCAGTTCGTCGCGCCGTCGTTGTCGACGTCCTTCTCGTCGTCGGTGAGGCGCCCGTTGCCGTCGAAGTCCAGCCACGGCTTGTCCGAGGGGACGGCGGTCGGCGGGCCGGAGCAGCCGCCGCCGACGCGCGTGTCCTGGCAGCCGTCGCTGTAGTTGAGGTCCTTGCTGCCGCCCCCGTAGCGGACCCAGGCGAGGAACTCGTCGCTGTTGGTCATCCCGTCGCCGTCGAAGTCGATGTTTGCGTCGGGGAAGTTCGGGTTCGGGTAGGGCTTCTTGACCGGGTAGAAGTTCGCGCGGCTGTTGAGATCCAGGGCCGACTCGACCTCGAAGTAGTCGCTGACGCCGTCGCCGTCGGAGTCGGCCTTGCACGGGTCGGTCTTCAGGAGCTTTTCGCGCGAGTCCGAGAGGAGGTCGTTGTCGTCGTCGGTGTCGGTGCTGTTCGGGACCTTGTCGTTGTCGCAGTCGTTGCTGGCCTCCGGCGGCGGCTTGGTGCCGCCCAGCGGCGCCGGCCCGATCAGTGGCGAGCTCGCCTTCGCGGTGAACTCCTTGCCGAACGTGGAGGCCAGGACCCGGATGCGGAACCGCGTGGCCGCGGGCTGGCCGTTCTTCAGGCTGAGGAACGGGCGCAGCTTCTCCGGGATCTTGATGCGGATCTGCGTCCGGGAGGCCACCTCGGCGCGCGCGAACACGGGGCGGGCCCGGTCGCGCTGGAAGACGATCCAGTTGGCCAGCCGCCCGGGGCGGAAGTTCGTGCCGCGAATCGTCAGCGTGTCGCCGATCCCCGCATGAAGCGGCTTGACCGTGAGCACGCGCGGCGCGGCGGCGCGCTTGGTGGCAGCGAGCGCGCCGCCGGCCAAGAGGGCGGCCAGCGCGCAGGCGCAGGCGGTGAGGAGCATCGGAAGGCGGCGCATGGGCGTCTCACCGCGCACATCGGGAAATCGGGCGCCCGACTTGAATCCGGGCGTCGGCCGATCGTCCAGGGGTCCATCCGCGCCAGCTACAGGCCGGGCCCGACCGTAACCCCCGCGGCCCCGCGGCGCCCGTCCCCGGCGGCCCGCGGGAGCAGCCGGATCTCCCGGGCGAACGACTGCGCCGCGGCGAGGTAGACCGCCTGGCGCAAGGTGACGCGCAGGGTCACCGCTACCCGCGGCCCGCCGTCGCCGCCGTCGGCGGCGGCCGCGCCGTCCGGCGCCGGGCCGGCGCCGAGCACCTCCACGTCCTCGAGCGCGACGACGGTCCCGCCCGACCCGCCGCGGCCCGGGTCGCGGGTGACGAGGACGTCCACCCGGCTGCCGGGCTGCACGAGCTCCGGGGACGCCCGCGCGACCAGCTCCGCCGCCCGCTCCCCCGGCCGCACGGGCGGGCCGGCGGGCGCGGACGGATCGCCCCGGCCGTCCCCGAGCATCGCGGCGGTGACCGGCGCCCCGGCGGGCACCGCGACGGCGGTGCGTGAACCGACCGCCGCGCCGAGGCTGTCGAGCGACCCGGGCGTCGCGTAGCGCGCCGGCACGGCGCGCACGGCGACGCGGGAGGGCGTCAGGCGCGTGCCGGGCGGGATCGCGTCCCGGGCCACGAGCACCGGCACGTCAGGACCCAGGCGGGCCGCGAGCGCCGCCTCGCGGCGCTGGACGTCGGCGGCCGCCACCGCGCCGAGGGCGAGTGCGAGCCCGGCGAGGAGCACGGCCCGGCGCCGGCGGCTCACGCCGCCTCCGCCGCCGGCAGCTCGAGCGCGATCCGCGCCCCGCGCGCCGAGGGCGCCGCGGCGAGACGGCCGCCGTGGCGGGCGGCGATGTCGGCGGCGATCGCCAGCCCACGGCCCCGCCCGCCGCGCCCCCGCCGGGCCGTCCGCGCGATGCGGGCGACCGGCGCCGGCAGGCCCGGGCCGTCGTCGCTCACCTCGATCCGCACCCGGCCCCCGGTCGCCGTCGCGCACAGCACGACCCGGCCGCTGCCGTGCTCGATCGCGTTGGCGAGCAGGTTGCCGGTGGCCTGCGCGAGGCGGACGCGGTCGCCGCGCACGACGACGCCGGCCGGCGCGCTGACCTCGAGTTCGGCACCGTGCTGGCGCGCGATCGGCGCCCAGGCCGCGGCCGCGGCGCGCAGCAGCGCGGCCACGTCGACCGGCTCGACGCGGTCGCGGGCCCGGCGGCCGGCCCGGGCGGCATCGAGGTCCTCCAGCGCCCGGCCCGCGCGGCGCAGCTCCGCGCCCACCGCTCCCACCAGCTCGCACCGGCCCGGCGGCGCGTCGCGAGCCAGCAGCTCGACACCGAGCGACACCGCGGTGAGCGGCCCGCGCAGCTCGTGGCAGGCGCGCACGACCAGCTCGGTCCGGCGGCGCAGCTCCGACCCGAGCGCCGCGGCGCCCACCGCGCCGCAGGCCGCCGCGAGCCATCCCGCCGCCTCGGCTGCGCTCATCACGCCGCCCGCCCGGCCGCCGCGTCCTCGGCGGCGGCGACGAGCGGCCCGTCGACCAGCCGGTAGCCGACCCCCCACACGTTCACGACGAAGCGCGCGCCCGTGCCGCCCAGCTTGTGGCGCAGCCGGCAGGCGTGCGAGTCGAGCGTCCGCGTCGAGCCGGCCGTGCGGAACCCCCAGACGTGGCGGAGCAGCTCCTGCTTCGTGAAGACCCGCGACGGGTCGGCGGCCAGCGTCTGCAGCAGCGCGAATTCCTTCTGGGAGAGCGCGACCGGCGTGCCGCCGACGCAAACGTCCCGGGACACCGGATCGAGCTCGAGCGCCCCGACGCGGATGCGCCCGCGCCGCTGGCGCCGGTCACAGCGGCGCAGGACCGCGGCGATCCGCCCCCGCAGTTCCGGATACGAAAACGGCTTGACCATGTAGTCGTCCGCTCCGCGCTCGAAGCCGCGGACCCGGTCCAGCTCGGCCCCGCGCCCGGTGAGCACGAGGACCGGGCAGTCCGGATCGATCCGGGCGCCGGCGCCGTCGGCGGCCCGGACGCGCCGCAGCACGTCCAGCCCGTCGGCGTCCGGGAGCCCGAGGTCGAGCACCACGGCGTCCGGGAACTTCGTCTCGAGCAGGCGCAGCGCCTCCCGCGCGCAGTCGGCGACGAGCAGCTCGTACCCGTCGGCGGTCAGGTTGTCGGCCAGGAACGTCCGCGTCGCCGCGTCGTCCTCGACCACGAGGATGGTGTGAGCGTCATCGGCCATGCCCCCGGGAGGGGACGGGCGGCCGAAGTTCGCCCCCCTCCCCTACGTCGGCTGCTTCGTCGGCCGCACGAGCACCTCGCTGACGCTCACGTGGTCGGGCTGGACCACCGCGTAGAGGATCGCGCTCGCGATGTCGTCGGCGCTGAGCACCTCGCCGATCGACTCCTTGAGCTTCTCGGCGCCCTGGTGCACCAGCGGGTTGGTGTTCTGGCTCAGCAGCTCGGTCTCCACCCAGCCGGGCTCGACCACCGTCACCCGGATGTTCGAATGCAGCGCCTCCTGGCGCAGCGCCTCCGAGAACCCGTTCACGCCCCACTTCGTCAGGTTGTAGACCGCGCTGAACGCCGACGCCCGCCGGCCCGCGACCGAGGAGACGTTGACGACGTGCCCGCCGCCGCCCTCGCGCATCAGCGGCAGCGCGGCGTGGGTCGTGTAGAGCAGGCCCAGGCAGTTCACGGCGATCATCCGCCGCCACTCCTCCAGGTCGGCGCCCTCGACCGGGCCGAGCAGCATCAGCCCCGCGTTGTTCACGAGGATGTCCAGGCGCCCGAGCTGCGCGTGCGTGTCGTTGACGAACGCGACCGCCTGGTCCTCCTCCGTCACGTCGCACGGCAGCGCGATCGCGGTCCCGCCGGCGGCCTGGATCTTCGCGACGAGGCCCTCGAGGCGGTCGGCGCGGCGCGCCCCGACCGCGACCGCGGCGCCCGCGCCGGCCAGGGCGAGGGCCGTCGCCTCGCCGATTCCCGATGAGGCCCCGGTGACCGCGGCAACGCGTCCTGCAAGTTCTGAGCTCATGTGCGGCACCCTACATCTGCCCCGCCAGCGTCCCGGTGCAAGTTCTCATTCATTCCGTCCTGGGAGGCAGGAGTCCGGCATAAGATGCCGACGGCCCGCGGCGGCAACCGCCCGGGCGCTTCTGGTCATGGACACAGCGCGACGCGGCAACTACGACTCCGGGCAGGACTTCGTTCTCGAATACGGGGAGCTTCGGTTCACCTTCAACGAGGACGACTTCGGCGAGCGCTGCGAGCAGGCCGCGCTGAAGGTCGGCTTCGTCGGCGGCCGCCTCTGCGAGCCCGAGCTCGAGGACCTCGTCAACCTCGTCGTCAACGGCGAGGTCCAGGACCCGGCCTCCGCCCTGGGCGAGCACGTCAACGACTGCTGGCCCGACCTCGTCGGCCCCGCCGAGCGCTCGCTGGTCCACTGGCTGCGGCGCCTGGTCTTCCGCGGCGCCTGGCTGGACCAGCGCGTCCTGGAAGGCGAGCTCGAGGTCGCCTTCGACCCCGACGCCGCCACGTTCGCCTACGTGCAGCCCGATCGCGAGAACGAGCCGATCGAGCTGGCGCCCGAGCCCTCCTGGGGCAAGGTCGCCTACGTCCCCCGGTAGCCGCCTCTCCCTCGCTTCCGCCGTTCGGCTCAGCTCGCTTTCGGGCTCGGGCTCGGGCCGCTGCGCCGGATGCGCGGCGCCGCGGCTTCCCGCCTCCGAACGGCAGGATGGAGGCGGAGAAGCCACGCCGCCGCGCATCCGACCGTCCCCGCGGCGGCCCGGGGGCCGCGCGCTCGGCGCGCGCGAGCCGCGACCGGGCCCTCCGGCGGGCTGGTGTGGATTGGCCGGTGCTCGGGCCCTGGCACCCTTCTCTGTTTGCGGGGCCCGGGCAGATCGGTCACCTGGGCGTCGGCGTGATCTGCGAGCTGTGCGCGCCTTTGGGATGGAGCGAGATCGGGCCGCGAGGCCTTTCACGCGCCACAGTGGTTGCCACGCGGCGGGTCCTTGGGGAGAAGCCTGGCAATGCACGGCCGGCGTGCCATACCTTTCCGCAGCTGACTTGAAGAAAGAAGCGCCTATCGACCGGCCCCGGCGAACCCGACCGTGGAATCAACAATCCAGGTGGGGCACCAGATCGAACACATCAATCTCAATCGCGTGACCAGCCGACTCGCGGAGCAGCGTCGCCGCGCGACTAGCCACGGCTCGTCCTTGGATGAGAGCGCCCCGGTGCGTGGGTGCGAGAACGACAAACTCGATCCGGCTGACCGGCCCGTATCCAGTGCCGCCAGTGATGGGCGCTCCGACCGAGCGCACGTCTCGCGCAGCCGGGTCGGTGCTCATTTCGGCGCAAGCGCGTGCCAGCAGTCTCGGGTCATCGGCGGAGCCTATGACCGACGCACGCACGAGCCAGCTTGGCGCCCCCAGATCGGAGTGCCAGAACACCTCGCACCGTCTCCCCAGAATCGTCAGGTCCTCAGGCCAGGGCAGGACACCGTCGACGCGGGATGGCTCCATGCCCGCGTCATACGTAGCTCCCTCGCCAATACGGACCACCACTGCCGGAGCGAGGCTATTCGCCCACGCAAGGGCCGCCTCCAGATTCATGTCGTCCACACTCGCAACCACTCTCTTCTTGAGGCGCCTGCCACCCTCGGCGTATCCTGAGAACTGACCGGTGAACGTGTCACCGTCCAGATCGAACTCGACTTCTTCAGCCAAGTAAACGATACGAGCGCGGTAGCGTGTGCCTAGCGTATTGCGCAACGATCGTCGCTATCCAAATCTGCAATTCGGTCGGCAGCTGAACGTCGGCGACGAGGAGCGCCATGCACCCACTGGCGAGTCACCCAGCTCCGCTGTCTGATCGAAATCGACGTGATATTCGTCCTGGCGCCTCAACTTGAAATTGCTCTTGAGGATCATCCTTCCAATCGTCCGCACTTCCGGGGATGGTCGTCGAGTTCCGCAAGGGGCATCCCAGAGTGCGCGCTCACGCCGGCACGTCACAGAGGCGATCACTTGGAATGTCCGACCAGAGAATCTCGTAATTGATATACGCGTCTGAACCTGGTTGCCATTGAAGTTGATGTTGAGCTGGACGTTGGCCTCAGAGATGACGCGACCGTTCACCTTCAACTGAAACCGGTCCGAGCACCTTGCTGCGTAGGAACTCTTGATGAACCAGGTGCAGAGTCCGTTGAGGTCGTATTGGTTGGTGGGGTCTTGGTTGGCGTAGTCATAGGCGTTGGCTGATCCGCCTTCGATCGGGTCGGTTTGGAGGAAGCGTCCGATGGCGGGGTCATAGAGGCGCGCGCCCATGGTGATGATCCCGGAGGCCAGGGCGGTCTGGCGCTGGCGGGCTCCCAGCCATTGGTAGCGGGCCGGGGCGGGGCCCTGGGGATTTCCGAACTCGTCGCTTCGCAGGACGCTCGCCAGGCCGGTGGCCTGCGGGTCGGGGCTGGCGGTGGCGGCGATGTCGCCGTGCAGGCTGGGGAGCTGCAGGGTGATGCCCGCCTGGCTGTCCTGGATCGCGGCCAGGCCCCCGTCGGGGCCCGCGATCATGCGGGTCCATTTGAGCGGGTCGGCCTGGTCGGCGGTCCAGGCGGGGCTGTCGCCGTCGCCGGTGTAGTGCTGGATGCGGGTGCCGGCCTGCGGGCCGCTGCTGGCTTCCGAGCGCACCCGGCGCAGCGGATCAAGCGCGAAGCTGCGCATCTGGCCGTCCTGGGTGACGGAGTGGGCGAGATCGCTGACGTAGTAGCTGGCCGCCAGCGCCCCGCCCCCGGCCTGGGCCCCCGGCACCGACGTCGAACGCCCCAGCGCGTCATAGCCCGGGCCGCCCAGCCGGTCGGCCCCGTCGACCGACGACGAAACCACCGCCGGGGCGGCGTTGGGGTCGCACGCGCTGCCCGACGCCGGCACCCGCGTGCTCAGGCTGGTGCGGTTGCTGTCGGAGTCATAGGCGTAGGACCGGATCGTGCACGCCTGCCCCGCCGGGGTGTCGCGCGCCTCGATCAGCCGCCCGGCCCCGTCGTAGGAATACTGTCCGCAGCGCGTCGGCCTGGCCCGGGCGCTGCACCGCGCCCGCGCGCACCTGGCCGTGAACGCTGTAGGCCGCCGTCTCCCCAAGCCACGTGCAGGCCGAGGAGCAGCCGGTCGTCTTGGTGTAGGCCAGGCCCGTGGCGCGCCCCGCGTTGTCATACGTCGTCGCGGCGAAGATCCCGCCAGGATAGCCCTGGGAGACCACCCGCCCGTCGGCGTCATAGGCCGCCGAGAACGTCCCCGCCCCCGAATCCACGACCTGGGCCAGGTCGCCCGTCACCGCGTCATACGAGAAATCCTGGCTTCCCTTGCCATCCGAAATCCTGAGCGGCCTGCCATCAGAGTCATATGTGGTCGAGGACTGGATGCCGTCGGCGTCGGCGTACCCCGTCGGCTGGCCGGTGTCGGTGTCATAGGTCCGGGTGATCTCGCGGGCGCCGTCAGAGGTCTTCCACAGCCGGCCGGCGCCGTCGTAGGTGAACGACAGGGCCGGCAGCGGGTCGCCCTGCCCGGTCACCGCCTCGGTCGCCTTGCGCCCGGCGCCGCCATAGGTCGTCGTGGTCGTGCGCAGGACCGCCCCGGCGCCGTCGCGCTCGGTGCGCTTGGTCACGTTGAGGTCGCGGTCGTACTCGAGCATCGCGACGGGCAGGCTGGGCCCGGTTGCCGGCTGGGCCGTCGGCCCGGTCTTGCACGGCAGCCCGGCCCACTGGGGCTTGCCGGCGCAGTCGCTGTCCTGGCCGTTGGCGCCGGCGGTCCAGTAGATGGTCTGGCGGGCCAGCGGGCTGGCACCCGAGGCACCGGCCTTGGGCTGGCGGCGCTCGGTCACCTGGCCGTCTGCGTTGTAGGAGGTCCGCGTGACCAGCCCCAGCCCGCCCGAGTCCGCCGTGACCGCCGTGGGCAGGCGCAGGCCGGCGTTGTACTCGGTGGCGGTGGTGCGCGCGTCGGCCTGGGCGGGGCTTGCCCCGAGCACCTTGGTGGTCGTGCTGGTGGGTAGGTGCGGCGCGCCGCCGGGCCCGTCGTAGGCGTACTCGGTCAGCGGGCGCGCGCCCGCCGCGGTGCTGCCGTCGGGCAGGCGGATGTCGCGTGCTGGCCCCTTTTCCCATTGCAGGTCGATCCCGTCGGTCCCGGCGTAGTAGCGCTCGGTCCACAGGCTGCGCTTGTCGCCGGCCGCGAGGGCGCGCTCGCGGTTGGCGGGCGTGAGCGTCCCGGTGACCTGGTCCTTGTCGTCGTACTCGGTCGCGGCGATCCGGCCGCCGGGGGCCATCGTGTCCACCTCGCGGCCGCGGGCGTCCAGGTAGTGCACCGTGGCGCGGGTGTAGCTGGCCGGCAGCCCATTGGAGTCCAGGGCCGGCACGCTGTCGGGCGGGAACACCGCCGTGGCGGCAACGGGCTTGCGGTCATCGGCGATGGCCTGCCCCCACTGCCCGATCCCGCTGGCGTCGGCGGTCATCTGCCTGGGCGCCCCGGCGCCGGTGACCGGAACCCGGTAGGCGACCGTCGTCGTCGCCTGCCCGCCACCGAACGCCGGCCCGGTCGCGCTGCGAAGCCGCCCGGTGGGCGGCGCGGGCGGGGTCCCGTTGGCCGGGTAGTCCAGGCCGGAGATGTCCTGGTAGTTCAGCGTCCACGCGCCGGTGTCGGGCGGGTCCACGGTCGCCAGGAGGTTGCCCGGGCCGTACGCGTAGGTCTCGGCCAGGTGAGTCCTGAAGTCCTCTGCCATCGTCAGGCGCCCCTGGGCGTCGTAGCTGTACTGCTCGATCGTGTTGGTGGTCGCCGTCCCGCCGGCGTCCGCGGCGGTCAGGTCGATGCGCCGGAGCCGCCCCGCGTACTCCTCGCCGCCCGTCGTCGTCGAATACACGAACGTCAGCGCCCGGCAGCCCGCCGGCAGGCCCCCCGAGCAGTCCACCCCGGCGGGAACCGGGGCCAGGACGCGCGTGACGCGCTTGGCCTGCGGGCTGGAGCCCGGTACGACCTCCCACGAATAAGTGGTCGACTTGCCGCCCGGCTGGCGGCTGCCCACCGGCTGATAGCTGACCGGCACCGCGTCGGTCGGCGGCCCGGCGGTCGGCTGGCCAAACGTGGTCACGTTCCCGTCGGCGTCGGCGATCTCGAATCCGCCGCCCTGCGGGACGGTGAGCTTGAGGTCGGGCGCCTCCTCGGGCGAGACGAACGTGCCGCTTCCCGCAGGGGTCTCCTCGAAGGCGATCACGTCATCGCCGGGGAGCACGACCTCGGCCCGGTCGGGGTAGCGGTCAAGGCGCACGTACTCCCCCGCGCTGGCATCCGACGGGACGCTGCCCGTCCACCCCGGCCCGAACATCCCCGACGGATCGGCCTCCGCATCGCGGCTGTTGTACGTGCGCGCGACCGTCAGGTCGCCCAGCGGCGCATCGACCTTCACATCCGTCCGCGCCACCGACAGGTTCCCCGACAGCAGATCCAGCGTGCCAGGTCCGACCGCCGCCGACGCCGCATGGGCGATCGTGACCTCCCAAGACTGCTCGGACGGCTGGCCGAGCTGGTCATAGGCGCGCACCTTGATCGTGTGGCGGTGGCCAAGCGCGCGCAGAAGCTGCTCGACCGGCTGGAGGCGCAGCGGGCCGGGCACGTGCCCGATCCCTCCGGCTGACGGCGTCGCCCGCGCCGGCTCGCCGGCTACTTCCCGGCGGAGGCCGAGACGAACGCGGCCACGGCGGTGATCTGCTCGGGGCTGAGCTTGCCCGCGAAGGCCGGCATCCCGCCGCCGCCGGACCGGACGATCGCCGCGACCGTCGCGGCGTCGGGCTTGGCGTCGTCGAGATTGGGCCCGGTCACCCCGGTCGCGCCCGCGGCGGCGAGGGTGTGGCAACCCTCGCAGCCGGCGTCGGCGAAGACCTGCTTGCCCTCGGCGGCGGCCGGGGACGCCGGGGCCGCCGGCTTCTCCTTCTCGGCGTCGACCAGGCTCGGGCCGGCGAACAGGGCGATCACGACGACCGCAGCGGCGGCCCACATCACCACGGCGAGCACGCGGTCGGCGATGCGCAGCGCGCTCATGGGCTCGGCAGGCCGTTCTCGCCGACGTACCACAGGCCGCTGGTCAGCCAGACGGCCACCAGCGCCGCGAACAGCAGGCCGCCGGCGAGCGGCAGCGCCAGGCCGGGCAGCCCCTTGGCGCGCACGATCACGACCTTGGCGGCAAACGCGCCGTAGAACGCGCAGCCCAGCAGCGAGTGGGCCAGGACCCGGCCGTCGGTGTCTTGGAAGCCCAGCTGGTACAGGCAGTGATAGGCGACCGGCAGCGACACGATGAAGGCGATCCGCCCGCAGATCCGGTGCACAGAGCCGAGGCTCGCGGGCGCGGCGCCCAGCGGCAGGCGACCGTACATCCACAGCGCACTGATCAGCTGCGCGACCGCGAACAGCACGGCCACGCTGGCCAGCCACACCTTCATCGTGATCGTGCTGGAGAACCCCAGCGTGATCGCCAGATCGTCGGACGGGTCGTGCACCCCGCCGTAGATCCCCAGCGTCAGCGCGACCGCGGCCCCCAGCCCGGCGGCGATCAGCAGGCGCCCCGCACCGGGGTCGCGAGCCGGAGCCACGCCCGTCTGCCCGCCAGCCTCCATCCCGCCCGCGAGGCTAGACGGTCGGCCTGCGAACGTCCAGGGGAGCGGACGGCTGGCGTGACGGAGCCCGGTCACGCTGGCCGGTCAGGCTGGCGCCGGATGCCCGGCGCCGTGGCTTCCCGCCTCCGAACGGCAGGATGGAGGCGGAGAAGCCACGCCGCCGCGCATCCGAGAGTCCCCGTTGGCCATCCGGCTGACCCGGCGTCCAGCCCAGGCCCGGGCGATCAAGTGCCGCCATCGCGATGGCGGCGCCCAAGGAGGACTCCGGCGCACATGAACAGCAGCGCCAGAATCGCCATGACGATCAGGAAGAAGACCCAGAAGAGCAGTTCGTGATCGGCGCCAAAGCCCAGCGGAGCCCGCAGCGTCTCGGCCACGTAGGCGCCGAAGATGACGCCAAACACCACGCTCAGCACCTGCACCCGCCGCGTCGGGCCGACCGCCAGCCGTTCACGCAGCGACTTCGGGGGCCGGTCGCCGGGCCCTTCAGGCGATGCCGGCTCAGCCATCCCGTCGATCACCCCTTGCCTGGCCTCTGTCCCGCCGGCCCCAGGATACCTGCAGTGCTCTGCTCCCCGTCAAGCGTGCGGGCGACGCGCCGCCGCATCCCGACGCGCCGTCGGCGGCGGTTCGGCTCCGTCAGGGCGCGGCGATCGCGAACAGCCGGACGGCGCCTCCGAGCTGCGCCGACGAAACGATGATCTCATCGGCCGTGTGAAGGGCGCTTGTGTACGGGGTTGGGAACGTCCAGCGATACCGATGCTGGTCGCGCAGGCGAAGCGCCCGCACCTGCCGGCCGGTGACCCAGGTGACCAGCCCCGCCGACAGTTGAACGGACGAGCAGGCCCCGGTGCACAGCCGCACCCGGCGCGTGCGGCTCACCCGCACGTACTCCGTGTTCCCGCGCAGCTCGAGCCGCGGGAACGTCTCGGGGCGCGACCGCACCCGTGCCAGCGTCGGGCTGTCGAGATCGCCGAGCGGGACGCCGAACAGCCGGCGCCTGGCCCCAGTGCGCAGGTTGTTGTAGAGCGACACGCAGTCGGGGCCGGGCTCGCCCTGGACACATCCCGCTCCAGCCCAGTAGCGGCCGATCGACAGCAGGGGCGGATAGGACTCCGCCGCCGGGGCGGTGAAGAACGTGCGCGCACGACGAGTCTGGACGTCCACCGTGCCCGCGTCGCCGAGCAGCACGACCTGGCCAGGCACGCTCCGATCCGAAAGGCAATCGATCAGGACGCGGCCGGCGTGCAGATCGGCCGGGTAGCACAGCCGGCCAAGCGGCGCCTGCCGCGAGCGTCCCGTCCGCGTATCGCGGATCACCAGCATCCCGCCCACCGTCCGATACGCGACGTACCGGATCAGGTCCGACACCGCCGACCGGGCGATCGGGGCCGGGCTGCCGTCCACGGGACCGAGCGAGACGCGCGCAGCCGACGCGGCCGACGACGTGCCAGCGAGCATCAGCGCCGCCCCGGCCGCAGTCGCTCCCATGGCCAGCCGCCTACGGCATCCGCGGATCATCGCGCACCTCGACGGTCAATTCATTCGACGCTGACAGTGGCGCGGTCACATCAACTAGTTCTCCGGCGCCATCAACCAGCGGCACAGACAGGTCCAGCAAGCTCGACAGTCGCTTTCCCTCGACGCGATATGCACGGCACATCCGAAGGGCCGCCTCAGCATTCACGATTTCTTCCGCCCGCACCCATGCTGACGCAAAATCCTGTGGGGTTGGATACGCCTCGGCGACCGGGCGGCCTCCTAGCGCCTTTAGAGCGACCACGAGCTGCGCATGATACCTCGGGTAGTCATCCCCGAGCTGACGCACCACCTCAGCGATGAGGCCACCATCCTGCGCCAGGCCAGCTGGGCCATCGAACCGAAACCCGAGGTTGATTGCACCTAGTCTCACTAACACCTCTTCGTCTCGCCGACACGCGCCTTCGGCAACGGTGGATCTTGTGAGTATTTCGAGAGCAGCCGCTACAGCAGCTCGGCCCGCGCGCCCGCGATCGCCTCGGCGCCGGCGGCGCCGACGAGCAGGTCGGGGCGGATGGTGCCGCTGGCGGTCAGGTCGATCGCCGGGAAGCGGCCGGCCGCGGTGAGCGCGGGGTCCAGCGCGACGACGGTCGACTCGCCGCCCAGCGGCGCCGCCGCCGCGGCGATGACCGTGACCGAGCCGGCCTCGCGCAGGTTGCGTGCCGCGCCGAGCGCGCGGCGCGCGGCGTGCGGCGGCAGGGCGTCGAGCGAGTCGACGATGACGACGGCGTCCCCGCCGCGGGCGGCGATCCGCCGGGCCCGCTCGACGGCGGCCTCCACGGCCGCGGCCTGGGCGTCGGGGGAGGCGCCGAGCGGCGCCGCGCCGGCGACCTCGGCGGGACCCTGCTGCCACTCGCCGACCTCCTCGGGCCGCGCGCCGGCCAGGACGACCCAGATCTCCAGGCCCTCGCGGCCGGCCAGCGCGGCGGCGATGCGGCGCAGCGCCTCGGTCTTGCCGGCCCGGGCGGCGCCCGTGATCGACACGCGCGAGCCCTTGCCGAACGGCGTGAGCCACTCGATCGCCTTGAGCGTCGGGTCCTCGCTGCCGAGCGCCAGCCGCGCGTCGGGGTAGGCGGCCGGGAGCTCGTCGTAGCGGGTCCCCTCCCCCGCGACTTCGTCGGCCGGGGCGCCGTTGATGGTGTCGATCCGGATGAGCGACGGGTGCTTCTCGCTGCGCCGCGCCGGGCGCACGGGGCCGCCGACCCGGTCGCCGGCGACCAGCTCGCAGCGGCGGACCTGCGCGGCGGAGACGTAGGCGTCCTCGTCCGAGGTCTCGGGGTGCGCGACGCGGACGAAGCCGGAGCCGTTGGGCAGGAGGTCAAGGACGCCTTCGACCGCGACCGGCTCGCCTTCGGGCTCGGCGTCGCGGCGCCCGCGGCGCCGGCCGCGGGGCCGGTCCTCGGCGTCCCCGTTCTCGTCGGGCGCCTCCTCGGCGCGGGCGCGGCGGCGGCGGGCCGGGCGGGCCGGGGCCTCGTCCTCGTCGTCGTCCGTCTCGTCGGCGTCGGCGGCCGGGCGCTCGCTGTCGCCGTCGTCGGCGTCCCGGGCGGCGCGGCCGCGGCCGCCGCGGCGGCGGCGGGGCCGCGCGGGCTCGTCGGCGTCGGCGTCGGCGGGCGCGGCGGCCTCGCCGCCGGTGACGCCGAGGATCCGATCGACGAGGTCGGCCTTGCGCAGGCGGCGGTAGCCGTCGATGCCGAGTTCGGAGGCGATCGTGTGGAGGTCGGCGAGCGGGCTGGCCTCGAGGGCCTCGCGGTCGAGCACGGACATGGGGTGAGTCTCCTTTGGTGGATGTGGCCGGTGGGCGTCCGGTCGTGTTGGTGGCAACGACCGGCGACCACGCGCCGCGATGGTGCGGACGCGCTCCCTCAGGGTAGCCGCTGGCGCGGGCGGCCGGGCCCGCGGCCGGTCCCGCTACCGTGCGACGGCGGTGCCGTCCACCAGCGCGCCGAGCCACTGCGCGAACTCGGGCCGCGACTGCCAGTCGGCGGTGAAGCGGTCGATCCCGGTGGTCGTCAGCGGGTGGTCGAGCATCTGGCGCAGGACCTTCGGCGGCACGGTCGCGACCTCGCAGCCGAGCTTCGCCGCGGTGATCACGTGCTCGGGGTGCCGCAGCGAGGCGGCGAGGACCTGGGTGGTCGTCCCGCCGGGCCGCAGGGCGCCGACGATGCCGGCGACGACCTCGGCGCTGTCGATCGAGATGTCGTCGAGGCGGCCCATGAAGCAGGAGACGTAGGTGGCGCCCGCCTCGGAGGCAAGCAGCGCCTGGTTGGGCGAGAAGACGAGGGTCATGTTCACCGGCGTGCCCTCGTCGCTGAGCGCCCGGCAGGCCTGCAGGCCCGCGGCGCCGAACGGCACCTTGACGGTGATGTGCTTGTGCAGGCTCCGCAGCGCGCGGCCCTCGGCGATCATCCGCTCGGGCTCGTCGGAGACGACCTCGGCGCTGACCGGGCCGTCGACGAGCTCGCAGATCCGCTGGATCGCGGCGCCCGGATCGCCCTCCTCCTTTGCGAGCAGGCTCGGGTTCGTCGTCGCGCCCGAGAGCACGCCCCAGGCTGCGATCTCCTCCACGTCGCTCACGGAGCCGGTGTCGATGAACAGCCGCATGTCGGTGCCTCTCTCGGTCGGGGTGGGACGTCGCCGTCCCGATTCTGCCCGGTGCGGGCGACGGACAACCCTCGGGGCCCGGGGTCAGCCGGTCGCCGCGGGCTCGCGGCGCAGGCCCTCGGGCAGCGTGAGGTCGGCGGGCACGGGCGCCTCGCCCCGCAGTGCGGCGCGCACGGCGAGGAAGTCGGCGCAGGCGGCGACGTCGTGGACGCGGAAGATGTGCCCGCCCTGGTCGCAGCCGTGGGCGAGGGCGGCCAGCGTGCCGGCGAGCCGCTCGCGCGGGGGGCGCTGGACGACCGCCCCGACGAAGTCCTTGCGCGAGATGGCGAGCAGCACCGGGCGGCCGAGCGCGCGGTAGGGCGCGAGGTCGGCCAGCAGCTCGATCGACTGCGCCGGGCTCTTGCCGAAGTCCGGGCCGGGATCGACGACGATCTGCTCGAAGGCCACGCCGCGGCCCGTCGCCACGTCGATCCGGTCCTGGAGGAAGGCGGCGACCTCGGCGCGGATGTCCCCGTAGGCCACGTCGAGCTTCTTCGTCTTGGGCGGGATCGGGGTGTGCATGAGGATCAGGCCCGCGCCGGTCCGGGCGCAGACGTCGGCGAGGCCGGGATTGCGCAGGCCGCTCACGTCGTTGACGATCGCGGCGCCGGCGGCGATCGCGGCCTCCGCGACCGCCGGCTTGTAGGTGTCGACCGAGACGAGCGCCCCGAGCTCCCCGGCCACTCGCTCGATCAGCGGCACGACGCGCTCGATCTCCTCGGCGGCGGCGACCGCAGGGGCGGTGGTGATGCCTGACTCGCCGCCGATGTCGATGAGGTCCGCCCCGGCCTCCAGCAGCTCCGCGGCCCGGGCGACCCGGGCGTCCAGCGTGCGCGGGCCGGTGTCGGAGAACGAGTCCGGCGTCGCGTTGACGATCCCCATCAGCCAGGGGCGGCCGTCGAAGGCGTGCCGGCGGCCGGCGGCCTCGAGGACGAGGGTCATTGCACGGGGATGGTCCGCAGCTCCGCCGCGTAGGCCTTGGCGGTCTTCGCGATGACCTCGAGGGCCGGGATCGCGCCCTCGAGCGCCTTCTGCGCGTCGCCGAAGTTGTTGCGCCGGCTCGCGTCGGCGAGGTCGCGGAAGTCCTGCTCGACGACGCCGAGCTGGTTGACGATCCGCTGCTGCTGGGACTGGACCTGTACCGGCGCCGGGTAGGCCTCGACCCGGTTGGAGATGCGCGCGGTGAGGTTGGCGGCCCGGACGGCGCCGCCGGTGAACCGCTTGGTCCCGAAGGACTTCCCGCTCGGGAGCGCGTCCTTGACGGGCCCGAACTGGGCGTCGAAGTTCGAGAGGAAGTTCAGGTAGGCCGCGCGGCGGGCCACGTCCGCCGGGGACGGCGCGGTGGGCTGGGTCGGGGTGGTGTCCGTGGTCACCGAGGCGGCGGTGGTCGTCGTCCCTCCCCCGCCGTCGCCGCCGCCGCCGGCGACGAGCGCCACGATCACGCCGATCACCGCCACGGCGCCGATCCCGGCCGCGGGCAGCAGCCAGCGCGGGCGGCCCGGGGCGGGCTGGGGCGGCAGCGCCGTCGGCGTGGCCGGCGGCGGGGTGGGGACGGGCGTCGGCGTGGCCGGCGGCGGGGTCGGCGTGGCCGGCGGCGGGGCGGCATCGGCACCCGCCGGCGCGGAGATCTCGGTGGCCCCCGCCCGGGCGGCGGCGGCTCCTGCCGCGGCCCCGGCGGCGCCCGTCGCGGCCGCCGGCGCGTCGATCACCGTGCCGCCGCGGCCCGCCTCGGTGCCGGCGGGCCCGGCAGCCGCTGCCGCGGCGGCGGCTGCCGCCTCCAGCGCCACCGTCAGCTCGCGGCAGGTCGCGAAGCGGTCCTCGCGGTCCTTGGCCATCGCGCGGGCGATGACGCCGTCGATCGCCGCGTAGTCCGGACGGGTGTCGGCCAGGCGCGGCGGCGGCTTCTCGAGGTGGGCGTACATCAGCGACGCCTCGCTGTCGGACTCGTACGGCGGCGTCCCGGCGAGCGCCTCGTACAGGACGCAGCCGAGGGCGTAGATGTCGGCGCGGCCGTCGACATCGTCGCCGCGGATCTGCTCGGGGGCGGCGTAGTCCCGGGTTCCCAGGAAGCTGCGGTGCTGGGTGAGCTGGCGCGAGGCGGCGTTCTTCTTTGCGAGCCCGAAGTCGGCGAGGTAGACATGCTCGCGCTCCCCGGGCGTGGAGCCCGGCGAGATGAGGATGTTGTGCGGCTTGATGTCGCGGTGCACGAGGCCCTGGGCGTGGGCGGCGTCCAGCGCGCGGCCCGTCTGGCTGATCACGTTGACCGCGCGGTCGAGGTCGAGCGGGCCCTCGGCGCGCACCAGCGCGGCGAGGTCCGAGCCCGGCACGAGCGGCATCGAGATGAAGAGCTGCCCCTCGGCCTCGCCGGCGTCGAAGATCGGAATGATGTTCGGGTGGCCGATGCTGGCCGCGGCGTCGGACTCGCGCAGGAAGCGGGCGCGGAAGGCCTCGTCGGAGGCGAGTGCGGGGTCGAGCACCTTCAGCGCGACGACCCGGTCGGGGTGGCGCTCGCGGGCGCGGTAGACGACGCTCATGCCGCCGCGGCCGAGGACGGACTCGATCACGAAGTCGTGAAACGCCGTCCCTGGCTGCATCGTTCCGCCGCTCATCCCGGTGTGTTCTACCACCGGGGGACCCGGGAGTCGCGCGCGGCCGTGCGGCCCAGGCCGTGCAACCGTCGCGCTGAGGCGCTAGTTTGCGGGCCGGGCATGTGGCTGATCACGACCACCACGGACGGTGAGCACGCCGTCGCGGTCGGCGAGGGCGAGACGGTCCTCGGCCGGGAGGAGGGCTGCACGCTCACCCTCGACGACACGAAGGTCTCGCGCCGCCACGCGGCGGCCCGGCTGCTTCTCGACGGCCGGGTCGAGATCCGCGACCTCGGCTCCTCGAACGGCACGTGGGTCGGCGAGGAGCGGATCACCGCGCCCGTGGCGCTCGGCGACGGCCAGAGCTTCCGCGTCGGGCAGACCGTGGTTCGCGTCAGCGCCGCCGCCCCTGGCGGCGCGACCACGATCGAGCCCGCGCCCGCCGCGCCCGCCGGAGCTCCGGACGCCGGAGCCGCCGCGGCCGCGGGGGCCGCGGCTGGTGCCGCCGCCGGCGCCGGAGCCGCCGCGGCCGCAGGCGCCGGCACGCCCGCCGGCTCCCGCAGCCTCTCGATCGCCCAGCGCAGCCAGTCGGCGATCGAGCGCATCCGGCTTGGGAAGGCCGTCAAGACGGCGACGATCGTGGCTGCCGGCGCGATCGTCCTCGGGGCGATCGCGATCGCGCTGCTTCTCGTCTTCGTCGTGTTCAAGAAGGACGACAAGCCGCTCACGACCGCCCAGATCGTCAAGCAGGTCGCGCCCGCGACCGTCCTGGTGATCGCCGACGTCGGCGGCAAGCGCGCGGGCAACGGCACCGGCTGGGTGCTCGACGCCAAGCAGGGCCTGATCGTCACGAACGCCCACGTCGTCAACGCGGGCGAGACGTTCGAGATCGGGGTCGACGGCAAGAACCGCCCGGCCAGCGTCGTCGCCTCGGCCCCCTGCGAGGACCTCGCCGTGCTCAAGGTCGCCGACACCTCGGGCCTCAAGACGCTGCCGCTGGTCAAGTCCCAGAGCTCGCTGCAGCGCGGCGACCAGTCCATCGCGGTCGGCTTCCCGGGCACGGCCTCCAACAACGACGACCTCACGGCCACCCAGGGCGTCGTGTCCCGCACGAAGACGACCTTCGACGTGCGGGCCTCCGACGTCCCCGAGTACCGCAACGTGATCCTCACCGACACCGCGATCAACCCGGGCAACTCCGGCGGCCCGCTCGTGAACAGCAAGGGCGAGCTCATCGGGGTCAACTCCGCCTCGGAGAACACGAAGCAGAACCAGAACTACGCCATCGGCGTGGACCGCGTGCGCGAGATCACCGACAAGCTGCGCACCGGCCAGTCGATCGGCTGGACGGGGATGAACCTCGAGTACCCGTCGCTCGAGGCGCTCCTCAAGAACAATCTCCCGGTCGGGCTGCTCGTGCAGCACGTGACCAAGGGCACTCCCGCCGCGAACGCCGGCCTCGGCCAGGATCCGCTCATCCTCACCGCGATCAACGGGAAGTCCGTGTCGAACGACCTCCCGAGCTACTGCGAGGCGATCAAGTCCGTCGCCCCGGGCCAGTCCGGCACGTTCTCGTTCGCGACCGGCCCGTCGCAGACGATCGACGTCCCGCTCAAGGCCGGCTGAGCCGCCCGCCGGGCGTTGAGCGCCTCACGCCGGGACGATGCCCTCGCGGGCGGCCTCGGCGGCGAAGGCCTCGACCTCGGCGGAGGTGCGGGCGCCGTCCCAGCCGAGCTCCGGCGCCATCGCCGCGGCGACCCGGGCCGGGCCCTGGCTGCCGGGGGCGCACAGCTCGCGCGCGGCGAGGAGGCCGAGGCGGGTGCGGCGCAGCAGGACGTCGCCAACCGAGCCGGCCTGCTCGCTCCGCGCCGCGTAGACGGCCTCGGCCAGGAGGTCGGGAAGGTCCGACACGATGGGCTGGGCCAGCTCGCCGCGCTGGGCGGCGATCCCGAGGACGTCCCGGGCCGCGTAGCCGTAGCGGTGGGCCAGCAGCCGGTAGCTCTCCTCGGGAACCCCCTCGACGCGCGGGAGGTCGCCGGGGCCGGCGGCCTGGCCGAGCGGGATCTCCTGGGTCCGGCAGGGTGCCTCACGGCCTTCGCGCTCGACGAGGCGGTCGACGGCCATCTTCGCCATCCGCCGCCAGGTGGTGAGCTTGCCGCCGGTGATGGTGATCATCCCGCTCGAGGTCTCGTAGAGCTCGGCCTTGCGGGAGATGTCCACCGACTTCTTGGGGTCGCCGGTCGAGATGAGCGGGCGCACGCCGGCGTAGGCGCCGGTGAGGTCGCCCGCCGCGAGCGACGAGCCGAAGAAGGCGTTGGTGGCGTCCAGGAGGTACTCGATGTCCTCCTCGGACGGCGCGACGGCGTCGATGTCCCCGTCGTAGTCGTTGTCGGTCGTGCCGATGAGGGTGCGCCCGAGCCATGGCAGCGCGAAGATCGAGCGCCCGCTCCCCGCCGGGACGATCGCCCCCGAGACGAGCGGGAGCGCGGCGGAGGCGACGGTGATGTGGGTGCCCCGGCTCGGCCGGATGACCGGCACCTCGGCCTCGTCGTGCAGCTCGCCGGGGCGCAGCCGGTCCGCCCACACCCCGGTCGCGTTGATCACGCTGGCGGCCCGGACCGTGAACACCCCGCCGCTGGCCGCGTCACGCACGCTCACGCCGGTCGTCGTGCCGCCGGACTCGACCAGGCCGGTGACCTCGAGGCCGTTGGCCACGACCGCGCCGAAGCGCTCGGCCTCGGCCAGCACCGTGAGGACGAGCCGGGCGTCGTCGGTCTGGCAGTCGTAGAACAGGTAGCCGCCGGTGGGCTCGCGCCCGGCCAGCGCCGGCAGCAGCTCGGCGACCTCGTCACCGCCGATCGAACGGTGGCGCTCGGGCGCCCAGTCGGCGGCGCCGTCGCCGTCGGCGTCGTCCGCCTTGCCCCGGCGCCCGCGGCGGCGCAGCGTGTCCATCGAGAGGACGTCGTACATGTTCAGGCCGATGCCGACGAGCCGGTCCGGACGCTCCCCGTCGAAGGCCGGCACGACGATCGGGAGCGGGTGGACGAGGTGCGGCGCCAGGGCGACCATGAGCTGGCGCTCCAGGAGCGCCTCGCGGACCAGGCCGACGTCGAACTGCTGCAGGTAGCGCAGGCCGCCGTGGACGAGCTTGCTGGAGCGGCTGGACGTGCCGGAGGCGAAGTCGTGCTTCTCGACCAGCGCGACGCTGTAGCCGCGCGAGGCGGCGTCGAGGGCCACGCCGGCCCCGGTGATGCCGCCGCCGACCACGACGACGTCGAACTCGTCGGCGGCCAGGGCGGCGATGGCGTCGCGGCGGGAGATCATCGGCCGCCAAGTCTGCCAGCCCGGGCGGCCGGTCCGGGCCGCGCCCGCCCGCGGTCAGTCCAGGTACTGCACGGCTGCGCCGGCGGGCGCCCGCGGCGGTGGCGCCTTGCCCTGCCGGGGCCGCCCGAGATGCAGGAGCCCGAGGACATGCTCGGCGTCGGGAATCGCCACGGCCGCGCGGCCCTCGGCCGTGCGCAGGACCGCCGGCGTGCGCCAGTAGCCGGCCAGCCCGCGGGCGTGGGCGGCCAGCAGGACGATGTAGGCCGCGACCGCGCCGGCAGCCCGGTCCTCCTCGTCCTGAACCGGATCGTCGGCGGCCACGACGCTGGCGGCGACGAGCGTCGGCGCGCGGTCGAGCTTCGCGCCCGCCTCGAGACCCGCGGCGGCCTTGAGCCGGGCCAGCGCGGCCGGCCCGAGCACCCGGAACCGCCACGGCTCGGTCAGATGGTGGTTCGGCGCCCAGCGGGCGAGCTCGAACAGGGCGTGCAGCGTGGCAGGGTCGACCGGCTCGGGCGCAAAGGCCTTGATCGTGCGGCGCGTGCGGATGGCGTCTTCGACATCCATGGAGCCGGAGTATCCCGGAGGCGGCGCGCGGGCCTGTCGGCGGCGCCGTCTACCGTGGCGGCCGTGATCAAGTACCTCGGCTCCAAGCGGCGGCTCGTGCCGGCCCTGGCGGAGATCTGCGCCCGGTCGGGCGCGCGCAGCGCCATCGACCTGTTCACCGGCACGACCCGCGTGGCGCAGGCCTTCAAGGCCCTCGGCGTGCACGTCACCGCCGTGGACAGCGCCGCCTACGCCCACGTGTTCGCCCGCTGCTACGTCGAGGCCGACGCCGACGCCGTGGACCGGCCCGCCCTGCGCTCCGAGCTCGCGCGCCTGAACGCCCTCCCCGGGATCGACGGCTACGTGACCGAGACGTTCTGCCGCCAATCCCGCTTCCTGCAGCCGCGCAACGGGCAGCGCGTCGACGCCATCCGGGCAGCCATCGCCGCCGAGCACGCCGGGTCGCCGCTCGAGCCGGTGCTCCTGACCAGCCTCATCGAGGCCGCCGACCGGGTCGATTCGACGACCGGGGTCCAGATGGCCTACCTCAAGGCCTGGGCCCCGCGCGCCCGCGCCGCGCTGGAGCTGCGCGAGCCGGCGCTCCTCCCCGGCCCCGGCGCCGCAATCCACGGGGACGCCGTCGCGCTCGCCGCGTCGCTCCCGGAGGCCGACCTCGCCTACCTCGATCCGCCGTACAACCAGCACAGCTACCGCGGCAACTACCACGTGTGGGAGACGATCGCGCTCGGCGACGCGCCCCCGCACTACGGCGTGGCCTGCAAGCGCGAGGACTGTCGCGATCCGGCCCGGCGCAGCCCGTTCAACTCCAAGCCGCGGTTCCGGGATGCACTCGCCCACGTCGTCGCGGCCGTGCCGGCGCGCCTGGTCGTGCTCTCCTACAGCGACGAGGCGTGGCTCTCCCTCGAGGACCTCGTCGAGCTCTGCGCGCCGCGCGGCGAGGTCGCCGTGATCGCCTTCGACTCCGCCCGCTACGTCGGCGCCCGCATCGGCATCCACGACCCCGACGGCCGGCGGGTCGGCCAAGTCGGCCGGCTGCGCAACGTCGAGTACGTGGTGGTCGCGGGAGCCGCCGCCGACGTCGCCCACGCCGTCGCGCCGTGGCAGGGGACCGCGGCGGCGGCCTGATCGCCCGCGGCGGCCGCCGGGCGCATATGCTGGCCCGCGCATGCGCCACTTCGCCGTCTCCGCCATCGGCCCCGACCGCCCCGGACTCGTCGCCTCGATGACCCGCTGCCTGACCGACGGCGGGCTCAACGTCGCCGACGCCCAGATGACGATCCTGCGCGGGCGCTTCACGATGACGCTGATGGCGACCTCCGACGACACCGTCGACGTCGCCGCGGTGCGCCGCGACCTGGAGTCGACCGGGCGGCGGGTCGGCCTGGACGTGGTGGCGATCACCGAGGTCGACGAGGCCGGCGCGGCGTCGCTCGCGCCGCCCGACCCCACCCACGTCCTCACCGTCCACGGGGTCGACCGGCCCGGCGTGATCCACGCGTTCAGCGAGGCGCTCGCCGTTCACGAGGTCAACATCGTCGACCTCAACCAGCGCAAGCTCGACGGCGGCGACGACACCGAAGAGCTCGCCGCGATGCTCGTCGAGGTCATCCTCCCCGAGGGCATGTCGGCAGACGCCCTCGATGCCCTGCTGGAGTCCACCCGGCGCGAGCAGGGGATCGAAATCTCGATCCGCCCCGCCGACGACGGGCCATAGGTGCGGCGCCGCGGCGCCGCGGGCCGATCCGCGCCGGGGGTGTGTCACCTGCGCCCGGATATGGATGGTCCAGCGCCCACACCCCTCCCCCGCTCGGCACGTGCCAAGCGGCGGTGGGGCCCCCGCCCCGCGCCTACAGCGCCTTGACTTCCTCCGCGACCTCCTGGACCGAGGCCTTCGCGTCGCCGAACAGCATCGTGGTCTTCGGGTCGTAGTAGAGCTCGTTGTCGATGCCGGCGAAGCCGGGGTTCATCGACCGCTTGAGCACGATGACCGAACCCGAGTGGTTGACCTCGAGGATCGGCATCCCGTAGATCGGGCTGTCCGGGTTCGTGTTGGCGGCCGGGTTCGTGACGTCGTTGGCCCCGATCACCAAGGCGACGTCGGTGCGGTCGAACTCGGGGTTGGCGTCGTCCATCTCCTTGAGCTGGTCGTAGGGCACGTCGGCCTCGGCCAGCAGGACGTTCATGTGGCCGGGCATGCGGCCGGCCACCGGATGGATCGCGTAGGTGACCTCCACCCCGCGCGCCTCGAGCTCCTTGGCCAGCTCGCGCACGGCGTGCTGGGCCTGGGCGACGGCCATGCCGTAGCCGGGGACGACCACGACCTTGCGGGCGTAGGAGAGCTGGATCGCCACGTCGGCCGCGGACGTGGAGCGCACCGTCGCGCCCTCGGGGAGGCCCGGGCCGCCCGACGCAACCGCCGCCTCCGCCCCGCCGCCGAAGCCGCCGGCCACGATGCTGGGGATCGAGCGGTTCATGGCCTCGGCCATGAGCCGGGTGAGGATGGTGCCCGAGGCGCCGACGATCATCCCGGCCACGATCAGCGCCGTGTTGTTCAGGGCGATGCCGGTCGCCGCGGCGCTCAGGCCCGTGAAGGCGTTGAGCAGCGAGATCACGACGGGCATGTCGGCGCCGCCGATCGGCAGCACGACGAAGATCCCCAGGAGCGCCGACGCGACGAGCACGCCGATGATCAGCAGCTCGCTCGTCTCGCCCGCGGCGATGAGGACCGAGAGGGCGATGGCGACCACGAGCAGCGCGAGGTTGACGACCTGCTGCACGGGGCCGAGCGTGATCGGCCGGCCGGGCAGGATCTCCTGGAGCTTGCCGAAGGCGATGTTCGAGCCCCAGAAGGAGACCGAGCCGACGATCGCCGCGAACAGCGTGAAGATCGCGATGTAGGTGGCCTCCCCCTCGAAGCCGCCGGTCTCGCGGAACTCGACCCAGGCGATGAGCGCCACCGCGCCGCCGCCGACGCCGTTGAACAGCGCCACCATCTGGGGCATCGCGGTCATCTTCACGTTGCGCGCCGCCGGCACGCCGACCGCGGTGCCGATCGCGATGCCGAGGATGATCAGGCCCCAGTTGCCCATCCCGTCGGTGAGCAGCGTCGCGACCACCGCGATCGCCATGCCCACGGCGGCGATCGCGTTGCCGCGCACCGCCGTCCGCGGCCCGGTCAGGCCCATGAGGCCGTAGATGAACAGGCCGAACGCGACGATGTAGCAGACGTCGATGAAGTTCTGGTCCTGCAGGAAGGACGTGGCGACCGGGACCGCGCTCACGAGCCCTCCTCGTCCTTCGCCGCCGCCTTGCCGGGCGACTTGCCCTTGAACATCGCCAGCATCCGGTCGGTGACCAGGAAGCCGCCGACGACGTTGATGGTGCCGAAGGCGATCGCGATGACCAGCAGGATCTTGTTGAGGACGCCGTCGCCCGAGAGGCCGAGCACGAGCAGGCCGCCGAGGATCACGATCCCGTGGATCGCGTTGGTCCCGGACATGAGCGGGGTGTGCAGCGTGTTCGGGACCTTCGAGATCACGGCGAAGCCGACGAAGCCGGCCAGCACCAGGATCGCGAGGTTGGTGACGAGCATGGGTCGGGCTCCTTGCGTTTCCTAGGCGCCGGCCGCGGCCTTGGCGCCCTCGTGGACGATCTCGCCGCCGCGCGTGACGCAGGCGCCGGCGATGATCTCGTCGTCGAAGTCCAGGTTCAGCGCGCCGTCCTCGCCCGTCATGAGGCCCAGCAGCGCCTGGATGTTGCGGGCGTAGAGCTGGCTGGCGTGCTCGGCCATGGTGGCGGGCAGGTTCGCCGGTGCCGCGATCGTGACGTCGTGCTTGACGACGGTCTCCCCGGGCTCGGTGAGGGCGCAGTTGCCCCCGGCTTCGCCCGCCAGGTCGATGATCACCGAGCCGGGCTTCATGCCCTCGACGGCTGCCTCGGTGACGAGCAGCGGCGCCGGGCGGCCCGGGATGAGCGCGGTGGTGATGACGACGTCGATGTCGGCCATCGCCTCGGCGAGCTTCGTGCGCTGCAGCTCCTGCTGGGCGGGCGTGAGCTCCTTGGCGTAGCCCCCCTCGTCCTCGGCATCCTCCCCGAGGTCGAGCTCGACGAACGTCGCGCCGAGAGACTCGACCTGCTCCTTGACGGCGGCGCGCACGTCGAAGGCCGACACGATCGCGCCGAGGCGGCGGGCCGTGGCGATCGCCTGCAACCCGGCCACGCCGGCGCCGAGCACCATGACCTTCGCCGGGCGGATGGTGCCCGCGGCGGTCATCAGCATCGGGTAGAAGCGGCCCATGAGCTGGGCGCCGAGCAGCGCCGCCCGGTAGCCGGCGACGTTGCTTTGCGACGAGAGCGCGTCCATCGACTGGGCGCGGGAGATGCGCGGGACGGCCTCGAGGGCGAACGCGGTGGCGCCGGAGGCGGCGATCGCCTTGACGCCCTCGCCGTTCGTGAGCGGGGCCAGGAAGCCGATCAGGACGCTGTCGGGCCCGAGCTTGGCCGCCTCCTCGGCGCTCGGGGGCGCAACCTTGACGACGACGTCGGCGCCCCAGAGGGCGTCCTGGTCGGAGGTCAGCGCGGCCCCGGCGTCGGCGAACAGCGCGTCCGGGATCAGGGCGCCGTTGCCAGCGCCGGACTCGACCAGCACCTCGTGCCCGGCGCTCGTGAGCTTGCGCACGACCTCGGGTACGAGCGCCACGCGGGCCTCTCCGGCGGCGTGCTCCTTGACGGCGGCGACCTTCATCGGGGCGGGAACGCTAGCGACTTTCCGATTCGGACTCGGGGCTCACGGCGACGGGGCGATGATCAGGGCCGCCGCGGCTCCCGCAGCGCGGGCGAGCGCCAGCACCTCCGCCCGCGGAAGCCCGGCGGGCCGAGCGGCCCGGCGGCGCGGCCCGGCGGCTCGCGCGGCGGCCGCGGCGGGGGCCTGAGCGGGCGCGCTGGCCGGCGTGCCGGCCGGAGCCGAGCCGGCAGCCGCGGCCCGGGCGGCGGCCCGCGCCCGCGGGACGGGCGGGAGCGGGAAGGGCGTCCGGGCGAAGGCGACCAGGGCCTGCGCGGTCACCCACACCGGGGTCTGACCGCTCACCCGGGAGTAGCGGACGCTTCCGTCGGCCGCGACGAGGGAGCGCAGGTACGCCGGAGCCGACCGCGTCGCCCCGGCGCGCCGCAGGCCGTCGGCGCTCGCGCCGCCGGCGATCGCTCCCTGGATCGCCCAGGCGGTCGACTGGGCGTTCGAGGCGCCGCCCGGCGAGAGCGGGAAGCCGCCGTCGGCGTTCTGCGCGCGCCGCAGGAACCGCAGCGCGCGCCGCGTGGCGGCGCCGCGGCGGCCGATCGCGGCGAGGGCCTGCACCGGTGCGCTCGTGTCGTCGACGCCGCTCGGCGCGCCGCGGCGGGCGAACGACCAGCCGCCGTCAGGGTTCTGCTGGCGCAGGATCCACGCCGCGGCGCGGCGCACCGGAGCGGCGGACGGTCGCTGGCCGGCGGCGCGCAGGGCCAGGACGCCGAAGGCGGTCCAGTTGACGAATCCGCCGAACGAGCCGTCGGGACGCTGGCGGCTCAGGAGGGTGCCCACGAGATCGCGGCCTCCGAACGCCCGCGGCGAAACCCCGGCGGCGGCGAGCACGAGCACCGTGCGCTCGAGGTCGCCGGTGTCGCGCAGCCCCGCGAGCCCGCGGCGGATGAAGGTGACCGGGCTCCGTCCGGTCCGGCGAACGTCCAGCGGGTTGCGGCCGGCAGCGGCCAGCCCGAGCGCCGCCCAGCCGGTCTGCAGCTGGCTCGAGGACGCGCCGGGCGCCGCGCCGAACCCGCCGTCGCGGTTCTGGGCCCGCGCGACGTAGCGGGCCGCGGCGGAGGCCGCGCGAGCCGGAGGGGGCGCCGCCAGCGCCGCGCCGGCCAGCGCCAGGGCCGCGAGCACCGCGACCGCCGCCGGCCCGCGCGCCACGGGGCCGGCCGCCGCCGGGCCGGGCGCCGCGGGCGCCGCCGCCTCGTCGGCGTCGCGCCAGGTCACCTCCGAGCGCAGCCGGAACCGCTCGATCGCCCGCAGCAAGGCCGGGCCGAACGCCAGGCAGAACAGCACGTTGCCGATCACGTGAGCCGCGTCGAACGGGGCCGCGGCGCCGCTGATCGCCAGGAACTCCCCGAGCGTGTGGCTGCCGCCCAGGCTCACCCACGTCGAGAGGTTCATGACCACGCCGAACACCGCGCCGGCCACGCCGCAGGCCGCGGCGAGCCCGGCCCTCCCCAGGCGCCGCCCGGTCGCGCGGGCCAGGGCGGCGCCGAGCAGCCCGACCAGGCCCCAGGCCGCCATCTGCCACGGCGTCCAGTAGCCCTGCCCGAAGAAGAAGTTCGAGGCCAGGGCCGCCAGGGCGCCGACCGCCAGGCCGGGCGCCCCGCCAAGGGCGAAGCCGGCGATGAGCACGATGTCGGTGGTCGGCTTGACGTTCGGGATGGGGGCGAACGCCACCCGGCCCGCGGCGGCCAGGGCCGCGAGGGTCGCCACGAGAGCGAGCATCCGGCTGGACGGTCGCGTGCGCTCGTACCAGGCGAAGCCGGCGGCGAAGGCGGCCCCGAGGACGACGAGCGACGCGGGGACCCAGCTCACGGCGCAGCCCCCGGAACCGGGGCGGCGGAGCCCAGGGCCGGCGCGGCGGCGGGAGCGCCCGCGCGGCGGCCGGCGTCGCCGGCAGGAGCCGGATGTCCGTCCGGGCCGGCGAGCCCGAGGCCGGCCCGCAGGACTGCAGCCCCGTCGGCGGGCAGCAGCGCGCCGCCGCGGCCGCCCAGCACCCGCGCCGTCTCGGTTGCGAAGTACCAGCCATCGGCCAGCACCTCCGCCGCGGGCGCGTCGGCCAGCACGGCGCCTTCGCCGAGCAGCACCACCCGATCGGCCGTGGCGGCCGCGAGCTCGGGGTCGTGCGTGGCCACGACGACCGCCGCGCCGGCGGCCGCCAGCGCGGCCAGGCGCGCGACGAGATCGTCCCGGCGGGCCGCATCCATCCCGCGCGTCGGCTCGTCGAGCAGCACGGCCCCCGGCGCCCCCGCGGCGGGATCGGTCACGACGGCGAGCGCGAGCCGCTGGCGCTCGCCGCCGGACAGGTCCCGCGGGTGGCGGTCGGCGAGCCCGGCCAGCCCGGCAGCCGCCAGCGCCTCGGCGCTCGCCTCGTCCCCGGCCCGCTCGTGCACGAGGTAGTCGCCGGGCGTCTGGAGCAGCAGCGCCACGCGGCCGGGAACCTGCACGGTCCCGCGCGTCGGCGCCGTCAGCCCGGCGGCGTGGCGCAGCAGCGTGGACTTCCCGGCCCCGTTGCGCCCCATCAGCGCCACGCGCTCCCCCGCCGCCACGTCCAGGGACACGTCGCGCAGCACCGTCCGGCCGCCGGGAATCTCGTGCCAGATCCGGCGCAGGCGCAGGGCGGGCACAGGGCCGCGGCGGCGGCCGGCCCGGCGGGCGGGCGGGGCCGCGGCGGGCGCGCCGGCTCCAGGCTCGTCCGGCACGGCCGGCTCGAAGCCGGCAGCCCGGAGAGCGGCGCGGGCGGCCTTGACCCCGGCCGGCAGCGGCCGCAGTCCGGCGGCGGCGCACATCGACGCCGCCGGCGGCAGCAGCTCGGGCGCGGCGGACGCGGCCCAGGCGAGGAAGTCCGGCGGGGGCGCCGAGCAGACGATCCGCCCGTCGGCCAGCGCGACGACCCGGTCGGCAGCCGCGAGCACGCGCTCGAGGCGGTGCTCGGCGAGGACGACCGCGGCGCCCCACTGCTCGTTGAGCCGCCGGATGAGCCAGACGAGCTCGTCCCCCGCGACCGGATCGAGCTGGGAGGACGGCTCGTCGAGCAGGAGCAGCGCGGGCCGGCCGGCCACGGCGGCGCCGAGCGCGACCCGCTGCAGCTCTCCCCCGGAGAGCTCGTGGGTCGGGCGGTCAAGCAGCGCGCCGATCCCGAGGGCCAGCGCCACCTCCTCCACCTCCCGGGCCACCGCGCCCGCGGGCAGGCCGCGGTTCTCCAGGCCGAAGGCGAGCTCGGCGCGCACAGTGCCCATCACGATCTGGGTCTCCGGATCCTGCAGCAGCACCCCGACGCGGCCGCCGAGGTCCTTCGGGCCGTGCGTGCGCAGGTCGAGCCCGGCGGCCTTCACCCGCCCCGCGGCCTCCCCCCCGTGGAAGTGGGGGGCCAGGCCGCAGCCGGCCCGCAGGAGCGTGGACTTGCCGCTGCCTGACGCCCCGGCCAGGACGACGAGCTCGCCGGGCGCCACCGCGAGATCGACGGCCTGCAGCGCGGGCGCCGCAGCGCCCGGGTAGCGGTAGCTGAACCGCTCGAAGGCCAGCGCGGCGCTCACCGCGCCACCCCCCGGCGCTGGAGGAAGGGCGCGAGCGCGGCCAGCGGGAAGGCCAGCGCGAGCGCCACGGCACCCGCGCCCGTCCCGAGGCGCAAGCCGTCCGCCCCGGGGCCCCCGTCCGCCCCGGCGGCGAACGGCGCCCAGCCGAAGACGGCGCCGGCACCGGCCAGGGCGAGGATCGCCGCCGCCGCGGCGGCGACCGCGACGTCGTGGCGCGACCAGGGGCGCGGCGCCCGGGCGGGCGGACGGGCGGAGCCATAGCCGCGCAGCTCGAGCGTGGCGGCCACGTCGACCGCGCGGTCCAGCGCGCCGGCGCTCACGGCGCGCACGAGCGCCAGGCGCGGCGCCGGCGGGCCCGGTCGGGCGCGCTGGGCATCGGCCAGCCGGCGGCCGTCGCGGGCCAGGAGCGGGACCATCCGGGTGGCCAGGGTGGCGGTCAGGGCCGAGCGGAACGAGATCCGGCGAAACAGCCGGAGCACCTCGTCGGGGTCGACCGCGACGGCGTAGAGCGACGCCGCCAGCACGAGCGCCACCGCGCGCAGGCCGAGCACGGCGCCCGACACGGCAGCCTCGAGCGTCACGTCGAGCGGCCCGAGGAGCGGCACGTCCCCGAATCGCCAGATCACCGTGAGGCCGTCGCGGATCAGCAGCGCGTTCGCGAGCGCGATGAGCAGGCCGAGCGGCACGGCGATCCGGGCGGCGCGCCGCAGGTCGGCCCCGGCGCCGGCGGCGATCCCCGCGCCGGCGATGGCCAGCAGCACGCCGCCGAGCACGAGCGGGCCGGCCGCGAGCAGGGCGGCGGCGCCCAGCGCGGCGCAGTAGGCGATTCCGGCGCCGGCGCGGGCAGCGTGCAGGGCGCTCGGGCGGCGGCGGTAGGTCACGGCGCCTCCACGGGCGCGGGCAGGCGCGCGCCCCCGTCGACGGCAAGCGCGAAGCGGCGGGCCAGCGTGCGCTCGTCGAGCGCCCGGGCGGCGGCGAGCGCGCCGGCGGCGTCGGTGCCCGCGACGACCCAGGTCGGCGCCTGCGCCCCCAGCCGCGTGGCCGCGATCAGCCCGGCGCCGGCACCGAGCGTCCGTGCGGGCCGTCCGGCGGCGTTCAGGACGACCAGGCCCGCGCCCCCGCCCGTGAAGCGGGCGTAGACGCCGCTCGCGCCGGGCCCGCGGTCGAGCTGGCGCGTGGCGTCGTCGCGGCGCACCTCGCTCCAGCGCCCGACGAGCACCCGGAGCGTCTGGAGGTCGGTCGCGGCGTCCAGGGAGGAGAGGCCGACCTTCACGCCCGCCGCGGCCAGCCGGGACTGGACCGCGTCGCACGCCGCCTGCGCGGCGGGGTCGCAGCCCACGCGGACCGGAAGCTTGCGCCCGTCGGTCCCGCTGCGGAACGGCTCGGGGAACGAGCCGACCACCGCCGGGATGTGCATGGTGGCGCTCCAATCGTGCCGGTCCCACCACACCCGGTCGCCGTCGTGCAGCTCGGTCGCGGCCGCGCCCTTCGCCGCCTCGCTGCCGTTGACGTAGAAGAACCAGTCGACCGGCCGGCCGCCGGGACTCCCGCCCGAGAGCCCGTTGATGGACTGGACGAAGCCGCCGCCGTACCGGGTCCGGACGCCAAAGGTGCGGCGCAGGAACCGCATGACGGTCTCGCTGCCCGGCGCCTGCTTCACCGTCGCAGCGCCGACCTGGCTGGCGCCGAAGTTGCGCGTGACGAGCAGGCTGGCGCCGCCTGGGCTCTCCCCGGCGCCGGCGCCGCACCCGGCCGCCAGCGTCAGGACGAGCGCCAGCGCGAGCGCACCGCCCCTCCGGCTCCGGGGCCGGCCGGTCATCCCGCGCCTCCCGACGCCGTGATCGCGACTCGCACCGGGAACGCGGGGACGAGGCCGGGCGCCGAGGCGGCGATGGACAGCGTTCCGGCGGCGCCCGCCACGACCGCTGCCCGCCCCGCGGCGTCGGTGACCGCCGTCGCCGCGCCCGCAGCCACGGTGGCGCCCGCGGCCGGCCGTCCGCGGCCGGCGTCGTCGTAGCCGCGGACCACGACCGGGATCGCGGCGCCCGCCGCGGCCCGGGCCGGCGCGGAGATCTCGAGCGTCCGCTGGCAGCCGCCGGCGCGCATCCGGCAGTAGAACCACGTCACCCGGGCGCCGGCGCGCAGCCTGCGGCCGTCGCCGAAGGGCCCCGAGCTGTCCGCCGCCCCGGTCGTCCCGACGCGACGGCCGGCCTTGTAGACCCACCCGTCCTGCCCGCGGTTGACGGCGCCGCCGATCGCGGCGACGAACAGCGACCCGGCGTCGGCGGAGCGGGCGCCACAGGCTCCGAAGTCACGCAGGCGCACCGGGCCAGGCCGGACGGCGAGCAGCGCGGCGAGCGGCGTGCCCGCCGCCACCGCGCACCGCCGGCGGCCGACCGCCACGGTCCGCGCCGCCGCGGCCACCGCCACCGGCCCCGCCAGCACGCGGGCCGGCCCGGCCACGAGCACGTCGACGCGGGGCGCCGCGGCGGCGGGCGCCGCGGCGAGCGCGGCGCCGGCAGCCGCCGCGAGCGCGGCGGCGGCACCGCCCCGGAAGCGGCCGCTCGCGATCACCGCTGCCCCACCCCGCGGGCCCGCGGCGGGCGCGTCGGCGCTGACGTCACCGTGAACGTGGCCCGCTGAACGCTGCGGCCGCCGTCGAGGGCGATGGCGGTGATCTCGAGCGTGAAGCGCCCGGGCGGCAGCGCTGCCGGCAGGAGATAGGTCCAGGTGGCGCGGTCGCCCAGGCTGTAGCGGTAGGGGCCGGCCGCGCAGGCGTCGGTGCCGCGGAAGCGCTCGAACCTCACGCTCCAGTACTGGCAGCGGCCCGCGTGCTGGCGCAGCAGCCTCAGCCGGACGGTGCCCAGCCGCGCCGAGCCGAGCCGGACCGTGCCCCGGAGCAGCCGCGGCGCGGCGCCCGCGGCGAAGCGCTGGCCGCTGCGCAGTCCGGCGATGAGGGCCGCCGGCGGCGTCGGCGGCGTCTTCCCGCCGCCTGACGCCTGCTGAGTGCCGCACGTGCCGTCGTCGCCGGCATGGACGCAGACCGCCACGGAGTTCGAGCGCACCGAATCGGGCCGTGCCGCCTTGAGCGACTGGATCCCGGTCGTCCCGAAGACGACGCTCGCGGTGCCGTCGGCGGTCGTCGCCTGGCCCGCCACCTCGGCCCCGGCCACGGGAGTTCCGTCCTGCCCGTCGATGACCTTCACGGTGACTGCAGCGCCAACGTTCGCCGCCGGCGGGGCGGTCAGCCGGAGGATGTGAGCCTTGCTGAAGAGGTCGTAGGCGAACAGGACCTCGTCTCCGGCGACGACCTGTTGCTGGCAGCCGCCGAGGCTCGTCGGCTTGCCGTTGAGGGCGTAGCCCCAGTAGCGAGAATTTGCATTGTCGCTCGCGTCGGGGCCGATCCGGTCGATGCCGAAGTCGCCGAAGCCCGCGAACCAGGTGCCGCCCCAGGTGTAGTGGCCGGGCGCCTGCCCGTCCTCGAGCGCCGAGGTCATCGTCGGCCCGGGCGACGGGTTGGCGCCGCCGTTGGTGCCGTCGCAGGCCTGGGGTCCAGCGGCGTCCTTGGCGAACGTGCGGGCGTCGGTCGTCACCGGGCCTTCGTAGATGGTCGAGGAGAGGCCCTCAATCCGGAGGTTGACGGTGACCGGCGCCGCCGCGGCCGAGGACGGCAAGGCCAGGCCGGCGGCGAGCAAGGAGCAGGCCAGCGCGCGGCGCGCGGCGCGATCGGATCGTGGGTACCGCAATGGAGCCACCCCTTTCCACGAGGGCGTATGGGCTTGACGGCCGGGGCTGGTCTCCTGACTTCCGGGCCAACCCGTCGCGCCTTCCCGGCCCGCCGAGCGGCGGATCAGTGGCTGCGCAATCGCGCGTGCGACGGGCGTCCCCGGTCACAGTGGCGGGTCCGCGCCGGATTCTCACCGGCTTCCCATGACCACCGACCCTGAACGGCGGGCATCCTATCGCCCGGCGCCGCGGCACGTGGCGCGGCGGCGCTCCGGCCCCGCCGTGAGCGGCTGCGGGGCCGGGACGCGCCGTAGACTCGGGTCCGTGACGGTCAACCTCACCCGGATCTACACGAAGCTCGGCGACGACGGCGAGACCCACCTGGGCGACATGAGCCGCGTGCCGAAGACTGACCCGCGGATCGAGGCCTACGGCACGGTCGACGAGCTCAACGCCCAGCTCGGCGTGGCCCGCAACGCCGAGGCGCTCCCCGCGGCCTACGCGCCGTGGCTCGCCCAGATCCAGAACGACCTGTTCGACGTCGGCGCCGACGTCTCGGTGCCGCCCGGCGGCACGAAGGAGCGCCTCCGCGTCACCGCCAGCCAGACGGCCTGGCTGGAGGCGCGCTGCGACGAGGTCAATGCGACGCTCGCGCCCCTGAAGTCGTTCGTGCTGCCCGGCGGGACGCCGGCCGCCGCCCAGCTCCACGTGTGCCGGACGGTCTGCCGGCGGGCCGAGCGGCGCGTCGTCGCGCTCGGCGGCGCCGCCAGCCCCGAGGCGGTGCGCTACCTCAACCGGCTCTCGGACCTGCTGTTCATCCTGAGCCGCGGGGCGAACGCCGGGGACGAGCCGTTGTGGCGGCCGGGGGCCAGCCAGTAGGGTCGGCCGGACCCGTGCCTGGCCCCGACCTCCCCTCCCCGCCGCGCATCCGCCCGCTCTCGGTGGACGAGTGGAACGCCGCCGTGGCCGGGCGGCTCGCCAGCGTCAGCGGGCAGATGACCCGGGACGACAAGCCGCTCAACATCTTCGCCACGCTCGCCCGCCACACCGACCTCTTCCAGGCGTGGGTCGACTTCGGGGCGATGCTGCTGCTCGGCGGCGAGCTGCCGGCCCGCGAGCGCGAGCTGGCGATCCTGCGGACCGCCTGGCACACCCAGGCCCCGTACGAGTGGGGCGAGCACGCGCAGATCGGCCAGGCCGTGGGGCTCACGGCGGAGGAGATCGCCCGCGTCCCGGCCGGCCCCGATGCGCCCGGGTGGACGGTCACAGCCATGCTGGTCCTGCGCGCCGCCGACGAGCTGCACGCAGGCGCACGCATCTCCGACGCCACCTGGGCGGGGCTGTCCGAGCACTTCGACGAGCGCCAGCTCATCGAGCTGCCGGTCCTCATCGGCCAGTACCACCTCGTGGCGTTCGCGCTGAACTCGTTCGGCGTCGAGTCCGAGCCGGGCCTCCCCGGCCTCCCGGACGCGCCTGGCTAGTGCCAGGACACTAGGCCGAGCGCTTCAGCGCCGTCGCGAGGCCGGTGGCCAGCCCGACGGCGAGGAGCGCGACCGCCGGGACGCTGACCGCGAACGCCGTGTGCTCGCGGACGTAGAACGCGACCGAATCCGGGCGCCAGACGGCGACGGCCACCCCGACGGCGCCGAGGCCGGCGATGGCCGCGGCGGGCAGCGTGACGGCCTCGCGAGCGCGGAGCACGGCAGCCCGGCCCGCCTCGCGGCCGCTCCGCTCCGGCCAGCGGACGTTCGCGGCACGCAGCGCCGCGACGCCGAGCAGGGTCCAGAGGGCCGCGACGAGGTAGCCCGCCAGCACGTCGCTCGGGTAGTGCCAGCCCAGGGTCATGAGCCCGTAGCCGACGGCGGCCGCGAAGGCGGCGCCCGCCACGGCGACCGCGGGCCGCCACCGCGGCCCGGCCACGAGCACGGCGCAGAGCGCGAGGCTCATCGCGCCCGTGGAGTGCCCGCTCGGCCAGGAGGCGCCCGGGATCTGCGGGTGGTCCAGGAAGCTCAGCACGCGCGGGTCGGCCATGAGGGGCTTCAGGACCTGGGTGGTGACGTTGGCGCCGAGCAGGATGACCGGCACCGCCAGCGCCGTGCGGTAGCGGCCGCGTACGGCGGCGACGAGCACGAGTGCGGCCCCGAACAGGGCGAACGGCGCGGGATCGGCGAGGCTGGTGATCCAGCGCGCGGCGGGCCCGGACCGGTCGCCCTTGAGGTCCGTGAACCCTTGGAGCGCCGCGATGTCCAGGCGCGATCCGGCCCCGACGAGGTGAGCCGAAACCCAGACGAGGGCCATCCCCGCCAGGACGGCTCCGGCGGCCAGCAGGGGCATGCGAAGGCGTGACGCCACCCCTCCAGGGTAGCGGCGGGCCCGTCGGGGCCCGCCGATGCGGGCAGCACCGCCCGCACGCCATCTCGCGCACCTGCGCCACCGAATCGGTGGCTGAGGCGCGCGAGAACGCCGGTCTTGGCGCCTGGCGCGCCGCGTCGCGACGCGACGCGACGCGACGACGCGAACCCGCCGCTCAGCGCTGCACGAACCAGCCGCCTTCGCGCAGTTCGCGGAAGAGGACCACGTTGCGCCCGCCGGCGGTGACGACTTCCCAGTAGCGGCGGCGCACCGGGCGGGCGGTCCACCACCGGTCCTCCACCAGCCACGACTCGCGAACCGCCTCGACGGCCCGCCCCTCGACGGCGAGCGGGCGCCCGTCCGCCGCCGCCCGGACCCGGGCCGCGCGCGGGACGCCCAGGCGGCGCGGGCCGGTCACGGCGTGCGCCCGCCGCGCCGGGGCGCAGCCTCGCCCGCATCGAAGGGCGCGAGCACGACCCGCCGCTCGGGCACGCGGGAGCCGGGATCGACCTCCAGCACCCGCAGCGCCGCCTCGCCGCCGGCGGCCGCCCGGGCCTGGCGGACGCCCTCCCGCAGCCGCTCGGACCGCTCGACGCTCGGCCCCGGCCGGCCGCGCTCGTCCAGCAGCGCCCGCTGGTCCCCGACCGGCGGGCCGAACCGCTCGACCGCGAGCCGCAGCGACTCGGCCGGGGCGGGCAGCCGGGCCAGCCGCGCGCCCAGCGCCAGCCGCATCCGCTCCGGATCGGCGAGCGCCTCGCGGAAGACCACCCGGTCGCGCCAGGTCCCGCCCTCGACCAGCGCGGCCGTGAGCGCCACTGCCCGCAGCGTGCGCCCGCGCCGCTCGCGCCGGGCCAGCGTCCGCTCGATCAGCAGGACGAGCGTGCGTTCGAGCTGGGGCCCCGAGGCGGACTCGGGCAGCTCGAGCGCCTCCTCCAGCCGCTCGCCGGGCGTCCGAGCGGCCAGGGGCTCCGCCCGGCCGCTGGCGAGGCCGTGGGCGACCAGCCCGGGCCGGCCGAACCGGTCGGCCACCGCCGTGCGGGGCAGCGCGGCCAGCTCGCCGAGCGTCCCGATGCCCAGGCGCTCGAGCGGGACGGCCAGCGCCGCGGTGGCCTCCCGCCCCCGCAGCAGCCCGACCGGCCGCGGGGCGAGATACGCGCGCGCCTCGGGTTCGCCTCCGGTCACGATCTCCGGCCGCCGCGCCCGGGCGGCCGCCGCGGCGGCGAGCGCGCAGAACGGCGTCGGCGCGACACCGATCCGGGCCGGGCGGCGCAGGGCGGCCCGGGTCGCCGCCACGACCCCGTCGAGCCGGCCGCCGTGGAGGCGCCGCAGCCCCGCCGCAGCGAAGCAGGCCAGGCCGGCCCGCTCCGAAGCGACCGCCGCGCCGATCCCCTCGAGCCGCACGAGCACCCGCTCCCACGCCTCGGCCACCCCGCCCGGGTCCGGCGGGATGAGCGCGAGCTCCGGGCACCGCGCCAGCGCCTCCCCCAGCCGCATCCCGGCCCGGACGCCGAACGCCTCCGCGGCGGCGGAGACCTCCCCCACCGCCTGCGATCCCGACCCGGGCCCGGGCGCCAGCGCGGCCGGCGCCCGCAGCAGCGCCGACCGGTCGCCGGCGGCGACGACGAGCTCGAACCGGGGCAGCAGGACGCAGACGAACACGATGCGAACATATGTTCGCATCGTGCGGCGGCCGGCGCAAGGCGCGATCGGGCGCGGACGGACCCGCCGGGGCGCGGAACCGCGACGCGGACCCGCCAGCAGGCCCACACGCGCTCCGGCCGTCAGGCGCGGAGCGGCGCTCGCCTACAGCGCCTGCTCCTCCCCGAACATCTCCCCCAGCCGGGCCGCGAGCGCCAGGTCGCTCTCGAGGCCCATCCTGCCGGTCATCACCGCGACGCCGCCATCGAGGTCCTTCGCCGCCAGGCGGACGAAGTCGGCGAGCGCGAGGCCGACGGTGAGCGCCGGAGCGGGCGCCCGGCCGGGCCGCGCGCTCGCGCGCTCGCCGGCGACCGACACGACCCACAGCCGCTCGCCCCCGTCCGCGCCCTGCAGCACGTACTGGATGTCGCCCTGGAATCCGTTCGCCTTCTCCGGGACGTACGCACGGGCCATGGCGCCGAAGAGGACGCGCAGGCCCCCTCCCGACCCGATCGTCTGCTCGAGGCGGCGATCGCTGGCCCGGTGCACGAGCGCGCGGAAGCCGGCCTCGCCGCCCCGCTCCAGCCGCTCGGCCAGGCGCGGAGGCCGCGCGCCAGCGATCCCGCCGGCGACGCTCGCCGCCGCGCCGGAGGCGCCGGAGCCCCCGGGCCCGCTGAACTCGGCGGCCGGCGGCCCGCTGTCGAGCGGCTGGATCGCGTACTCGGGGTCGAGCGGAGGCGCCGGAGGGATCCGGGAGCGGGCCGCCGCGACCGCCGCCGCCAGGCGCTCGCCCTTGGCCGCCTCGCGGCCGGCGGTGCGTCCGGCGAACTCGGGCATCACCTCGCGGGCGAACAGCTCCAGCGACTCGCAGATGTGCTCGTGGCGATTGCGGCCGCACTGCGAGACGAAGATGATCTGGTCGACACCGGCGGCCTCGTAGCGGGCGACGAGGTCGCGGATCTGGGCCGGCGTGCCGATCGCGCCCCGCAGCGAGCCGAGCCCCTGCTGGAGGAGGCGCACCCCGAGCGGGCCTTCGTCGGGATTGACGATCTCGCGGGCGAACCCGACCTCGGAGCGGCGGGCCTGGAACTCCTCCCAGATGCTCGTGCGCCCGGGCCGGTGGTCGCCGAAGACGTAGTAGTGGGTCAGCGAGTAGCCGAAGAAGTGGGCGCCGTCGATGCCGCGCTCGATCGCCTCGGCCTCGTCTTCGTGGCACATCATCGGCAGCACGACGGCCACGTTCGGGTTGACGTCCCGGCCGATCGGCCGGCACCGGTCCGAGGCGATGATCTCGTAGTACTCGTCCACCCACTCCTTCGCCTCCTCGGGCTCCACGAAGGAGAACGACAGGGCGCCGATGCCCCGCTCGGCGGCCATCCGGATCGTCTCGCGGCGCGAGCAGGCCACCCACAGGGGCGGATGCGGCGCCTGCACCGGCTTGGGGACGACGTTGCGGGGCGGCACCGAGACGAACCGCCCGCGGTGCCCGGCGAACGGCTCCTCGGCCATCATCCGCGTCGCGACCTCAACTGCCTCGGCCCACTGCTCGCGCTTGGTGGCCCGGTCGACTCCGAACCCGGCCAGCTCGGCACCGGACGACGTCTCCCCCGTGCCGAACTCGCAGCGCCCGTTCGACACGAGGTCGAGCATGGCGACCTTCTCGGCGACGCGGGCCGGATGCTGGTAGCCGGGCGGCATCGCGACGATTCCGTACCCGAGCCGGATCCGCTGCGTCCGCTGGCTGGCCGCGGCCAGGAAGACTTCGGACGCGCTCGAGTGCGAGTACTCCTCCAGGAAGTGGTGCTCGACCTCCCAGACGTAGTCGATCCCGAGCCGGTCCGCGAGCTCCACCTGGTCCAGCGCGTCCTGGATGAGCTTCAGCTCGGCGCCGTCGTCCCAGGGCCGCGGGAGCTGGTGCTCGTAGAAGATGCCGAACCGCACCCGCCGAGCCTACGTCACGGCGCCGGCTCGCGCGGCCCCTCGGCCCGCGCGCCCTCGGCGGGCTCGCCCTCGGCCGGTGCGCGCGGCTCGAGCTGGATCTGCTCGGCCGCGCCCGCGACGCCGGCCACGAGCTGGCGCTCGCGCTCGAGCTCGGCATCCAGCTCGGCTCCGAGGAGAATCGCCAGGTTCGTCAGCCACAGCCAGACGAGGAACGTCACGACGCCGCCGAGCGCCCCGTAGATCTTGTCGTAGCGGCCGAAGTTCGCCACGTAGAACGAGAAGCCGGCCGAGGCCGCCGCCCACAGCGCGAGCGCGAGCACGCTGCCGGCGGTGACCAGCCGCCACCCGCGCAGCTTCACGTTCGGCGACACGTAGTAGAGGACCGAGATCATCGTGAGGACGACCAGGCACAGCACCGGCCACTTCGCGATCTCCCACGCCGTGACCGTGGCGTCGCCGAGGCCGAGCGCGTCGCCGATCGCGGCGGCGAGCGGGCCGCTGACCACGAGCGCCACCGACACGAGGGCCGCCCCGAGCACCATGCCGAGGGTGACGAGCAGCCGCAGCGGCTGGAGCTTCCAGTACGGGCGGCCCTCGGCCACGCCGTACACGACGTTCGAGGCCCGCATGAACGCCCCGACGTAGGCCGAGGCCGACCACACCGCCACCCCGAGGCCCACGAACAGGAGCACTCCGGCGGTCTCGCGGTGGGCGGTGATCCCGACGATCGGCCCGCGGAAGGTCTCGGCGGCCGTGTCCGGTCCGGCCTTCGTGATGACGTCGGTGAGGGCCTTCGTCGTCGAGCCGGGGTCCCCGAACAGCCCGAGGACGGAGACGAGGACGATGAGCGCCGGGAACACCGACAGCACCGCGTAGTACGTCAGCGCCGCCGCGGTGTCGGTGAGGTTGTCCGCCAGGAACGCCTTGACGGTCCGGACCAGCGTGTCGCGCCAGGACCGCGCGGAGAAGTCCCGCACGCGGTCGGTCGGCCCTGGGGCGCCCAAGCTCATGCGCCGACGCTACCCGGGATCGCGCCGGCCGCACCGCGCCGGGCAGATCCGTGACGCGCACCGTCCCCGGACGTGGATCGGGCCCCCGGGAGTGCCGGGGGCCCGATCGGTAGCAGGCCGATAAGCCGGATTCTGTCGCGAGCAGCCATCCATCTGTGCGGCCGACCTGGACCTCGGCGGGCAGCCTGCAAACGGTCCGGCTTGGCCTTGCATCGGGTGGGGTTTGCCTGGACGCGCCGCGTCACCGCGGCACCGGTGCGCTCTTACCGCACCATTTCACCCTTGCCCGCCTGGGCTCACGTGTGGCCCAGGCGTCGGCGGTGTCTTTTCTGTGGCACTTTCCCGCGGGTTTCCCCGGGTCGGCGTTACCGACCACCCTGCCCTGTGATGTCCGGACTTTCCTCGAAGGGTTCACCTCCGCGGCTGCTTGGCCTGCCATCCCAGGGTAGCCCCGGCGCGGGCCGCTGTCGAGCGCTCAGGGCCGGCACCGAGGCCGCTGCTGCCAGTGGCGCCCGACCGACTGGCAGCCCGCCAGGATCGTGCCGCCGCCCAGCGGGCGGCTACTTCGCCACGGAGTAGCGGACGTTGCCCTCGTCGTCGGTCTGCTGGATGTTCAGCGTCAGGGTCTGGCCGGTGCTGACCTTCGCCGTGCAGGTGAAGTCCTTGCCCTTCTTGGCCTCGATATCGCTCGGGCAGTCGACGGCCGTGAGCGTGACCCCGTCCTTCTTCGCGTCTTCCTTGATCTTGGTCTCCAGCTTGTCCGTGTCGAGGTTCCCGCAGCCGGAGATGACGACGGCGGCCAGGGCGACGGCGGGAACGGACAGCAAGGCGCGGAGCATTGAGTTCCTTTCGGGCGAGAGCGGCGATCGGTGACGGCGAGACCCTAATGCCCGGGCCGGACCCCGTCGAGCGCGCGGCCCGTCAAGACAGCGTGCTGCCGCAGGCAGCGCACGCCGCTGGCTCTGCGCGCCGGGCCCGCAGCGGCGACGCGCACACGGGGCAGGCGGCGGAGCGCCCGGCGGCCAGGTCCTCCCATACGCCGGAGATGACGTCCTCCAGCGTCGACCTGCCGCCGGCGCTCGCCACCAGGCGCAGCGCGGCGCCGCCCGTTCGGGGCACCGCTGCCAGCGGCCGCGCGGCAACCGTGGTCACGCGACCTTCCTCAGGAGCCCAACGACCCGCCCGAGGACGCGCACGTCCTTCGACCGGATCGGCTCCATCTCGGAGTTCTCGGGCTGGAGCCGCACGTGGTCGCGCTCCTTGAAGAATCGCTTCACGGTGGCCTCTTCGCCCACGAGGGCCACGACGATGTCGCCATCCTCAGCGGCGCTCTGGGGCCGGACGACGACGAAGTCGCCTTCGAGGATCCCGGCGTCCTTCATCGACTCGCCGCGGACCCGGAGGAGGTACTCGCCGTCCTCGCCGCCAGCGACCTGCGGGACCGGGATGTAGTCCTCGATGTTCTCCTCCGCCAGGACCGGCTGCCCCGCCGCGACCTGCCCGACGAGCGGGAGGCCGCCGGGCCGCACGATGCTGCGGACGTTGTCGACCGCGTTGCCGACGGCCCGGTCGAGCAGCTCGATCGCCCGGGGCTTGGCCGGGTCGCGGCGCAGGAGCCCGATCTTCTCGAGGTTGGCGAGATGCGCGTGCACGGTCGAGGACGAGGCCAGCCCGACGGCCTTTCCGATGTCGCGGACGGTCGGGGGATACCCGTGCTCCCCCGAGTACCGCTTGATGAAGTCGAAGATCTCCTGCTGGCGCTTGGTGAGGTTGAGGTCGACCACGTCCGGGTGCCTCCTAGGCATCGATTCGGATGCGAGAAACGAACATGTGTTCGCACGATAGCGGCCGCGGGCGACGGAAACAAGCCCGGGCTCCGGCAGCGGGGCAGCGGGCACCTCGTGGCTATACTGCCCGGCCCCAGCGCCTGTGGCGGAATTGGTAGACGCGCAAGGTTGAGGGCCTTGTGGGCTTTACGGCCCGTGGAGGTTCGAGTCCTCTCGGGCGCATGGATCGAAGGCCGGCAGCGATGCCGGCCTTCGCGCGTTCCGGACCGGCCTAGGCGGCGCCGGCGAGGCGCGCCTCGCGGCTCGCCCCGTACTCGTCGGCGGCCTCGCGCAGCACGTCGATCATCGCCCCGGTCGCCGGGGAGCGGGCCGACCCCGCGAGCGTGGCGGCGAGGATGCGCCGGACCGGCGCCTTGCGGCCCAGGTCGCGGATCGCGATGTCGTCGCGCACGTTCGTGAGGGCCAGCTCCGGGATCAGCGTGACGGCGATCCCGGCAGCGACGAGGCCCTGGGCAACGTTGTAGTCGTCGGTCTCGTACTGGACGCGCGGCTCGAACCCCGCCGCCTCGCAGGCGGCGATGTGCATGCGGCCGCAGATCCCCGTGCAGTCCCCGTGGATCCAGGCTTCGTCCGCGAGGTCGGACAGGCGCACCGTCGGGCGGCGGGCCGCTGGGTGGTCGCGGGGCAGCGCGACGTACATCGGATCGTCGAAGAGGTGCACGACGTCGAGATCGGCGAGATCGGCCGGGCCGGCGCGCAGGTTCGTGTACTCGAAGGTCAGCACGACGTCGATCTCCCCCGCCTTGAGCCGCGGCACGGCGGCCTCGGGCTGGGCCTCGATGAGCGAGAGCTCCACTCCCGGGTGGCGCTCGGCGAACATCCGCAGCGCGAGCGGCACGAGGGTGGCGCCGGCGGTCGGGAAGGAGGCCAGGCGCATCCGCCCGCCGCGCACGCCCGCGATGTCCTCCAGCTCCTGCTCGGCGGCCGTCACCCGGGCGAAGATGGCGTCGGCGTGCGCGACGAGGGCCACGCCGGCGTCGGTGAGCCGGACGCCGCCCCGGCCGCCGCGGTCCACGAGCGTCAGGCCGGTCTCGCGCTCGAGTGCCGCGATCTGCTGCGACACAGCGGACTGGGTGTAGGAGAGCTGGTCGGCCGCGGCCGAGAAGGAGCCGGCGTCGGCGACCGCCCGCAGGACGCGCAGGCGCTTGAGATCGAGCATTAGCGGATCTTATCTGTGTGTCAAGGAATCCCACTTGTCCTCATATCACGCGAGTGGCAGATTGACCGTCGTACCCGCAACCTGCCGCCGACCGGAGCCCGCCATGTCACCCGAACCGACCATCGTCATCCGCAGCGCCCGTGCCGACGACGGGCCGGCGCTGCGCCGGCTCGCCGCGCTCGACAGCGCCCGGCCGCTCGAGGGGCCCGTGCTGCTGGCGAGCGTGGACGGGGCCGTCGTCGCCGCCCGTTCGCTCGCCGACGGACGCGCCATCGCCGACCCGTTCGTGCCGACCGCCAGCCACCTCGAGCTGCTCGAGGTGCGGGCCCGCCCGGAGGGCGCGCGCCGGACCCTGCGACTCGGAGCCCTGCGCCATGCTGTCGCTCCCAGCCGCTGAGCGCCAGCTCGCCGCCCGCCGCGCGGCGCTCGAGGCCGCGGCCCGCGCTGCTCGCCGCCCGCCGGGGACTCCCCCTCCCTCGGCGAGCCGGCGGCCGCGCCGCCTGCCCTGGCGGCGCGGCCGCCGCGGGTGGCGCACGGCTCCGGCGACGCCGTGCTCGCCCTGATCCGGCCCGGTCAGGCGGCCTGGACCGTGGCGCTGCGGCGCGGGGCGCCGCCGCCGTTGAGCCCGAGCACGTCCGAGAGCGCGGTGACGACCGCGGGGTCGAACTGGGATCCCGCGCCGTCCCGCAGCTCGCGCGCCGCGGCGTCCTGGCCGATCGATTCGCGGTAGGGACGGGTGCTCGTCATGGCGTGCCAGGCGTCGCAGGCCAGGACGATCCGGCTCGCGAGCGGGACGTCCTCCCCGGCGAGCCCGTCCGGGTAGCCGCGGCCGTCCCAGCGCTCGTGCTCGTGGCGCACGGCCTCGGCCACCCGCTCGAGGCCAGGAACCGTCCGCAGGATGCGCTCGCCGATCACCGGATGGCGGCGCATCTCGTCCCACTCGTGGTCGTCGAGCGGGCCGGGCTTGCGCAGGACCGAGTCCTTGATGCCGAGCTTGCCGAGGTCGTGCAGGAGCGCGGCGCTCTCGACCTCCCCCACCTCGTGATCGTCGAGGCCGAGCCGGCGGGCGACCATGCCGGCCAGCACGACGGTCTCCTCGCCGTGCCTGCCCGTGTATCCGTCCCGGGCCTCGAGCGCCGCGGCGAGCGCGACGAGGCTCGCGCGGTACTGCTCGAGCATGAGGTGCTCGGAGCGGCGGACATCCCCGAGCAGGCGCTCGTGCGAGCGTTCGGTGAGCCGGAAGCGCGCGAGCTGGAGCGGGATGCTGAGCCCCAGGAGCATCGCGACCACGAAGCCCGGAATGGCGCCCTCGGTGAGGAGCAGGCTGGCCAGGAGGAGCAGCAGCGCGCCGTTGATCACGTAGGTGCTCGCGGCAACCCGGCGGCCGGCGTCGGCGTCGATCGGCACGGGCGGGGTCCGGCGGGCCGCCCGCAGCCAGGCCCCCACCGCGCACAGCACGGTGCACAGCGGCAGTCCGGCGAGCCAGATCGTGTCCGGCTCGGGCGACACGCCGGCGTGACGGGACATGATGAGCGGCGTCGAGGCGAGCATGCCGACGCCGAATCCCGCCGCCGCGAGCCAGGCATCCGGGCGGTGGCGGGGACCAACCCGCAAGGGCACCACGAGCGCGCACGTGACGGCGAGCGTGAGCAGCGCGACGGCGCCGAGGGCGGCCACGCGGTCCACGCCGGCCGGCGCCCGCTCGAGCACCTCGGGCACGAGGTAGACGAGCGCAGCGGTGGCGACCGGGACGAAGACCGACAAGGCGTCGACGAGGGCGTGCCGCGACCGGGCTCCGGGGCCATCGGTGATGAGCAGGAGCCCGATGCCGATAACGAAGGCCAGGAGGGCGCCCACGTACGGGATGAAGCCGGCGACGGCTCCGATCCCGACCAGCTGCCAGCCCAGCCGCTCCCGGCCCTCTGATGCGGCGGCGGCCCGCAGGGCGAGCAGCGCGAGCGCAAGCGTCACCCCCGCGATGACGGCCGAGCGGGCCAGGACGGGCGGCGCCACCATGGGGAGCACGAACCAGCCCGCCAGCACGAGCGCGACGGCCGCGGCGCCGCGCTCCGCGGCCCCGCGCAGATCCCAGCCTTCGGCCCGGCGCTCCGCGCGGCCGTGGCCCGCCGCGCCGGGCCCGCGGGTCGCGCGGGCCGCCGGCGCGGAGACGATCTCGGCCACGGCCGCCGCGGCGCGGCTCGCGCCGCGGGCCGCCTTGGCGTGGCGCAGGCCCAGGTCGGCCGCGGCCAGGAGCGAGTCCACGGTGTCGCCGTCGTGCGGATACGTGGCGAGCCCGGCGCTCGCCCCGACGGCCCGGGGCGCGCCGTCGGTCGCGGCAGCCGCCGCGCGCTCGATCGCGGCGAGCAGGCGCGCCTGCGCGCGCCGCGCCTCCTCGGCCGAGGCCTCGGGGAGCAGCACGGCGAACTCGTCCCCGCCGTGGCGGGCGACGAGGTCCTCGCCCCGGACGGTGGCGGCCATCGCGAGCGCCACGCTGCGCAGGACGGCATCCCCGGCGGCGTGGCCGCGCGTGTCGTTGACCGCCTTGAAGTTGTCGAGGTCGAGATAGACGAGCGTCAGGCTCCGCCCGGTCCGGCGGGCCCGGGCGAGCTCGGCGCCGGCCCGGCGCTCGAAGCCCCGACGGTTCGAGATGCCGGTGACGGGATCGATGTACGCGAGCTCCTCGTGCTCGGCCGCCAGCCGCCGCGCGGCGCTGCGCTGGCGCTGGACGACGGCCGCGAGGCCGGCGCTCGTGACGACGAGCAGCAGCCAGGCGAATCCGCGTGAGGCCAGCGAACCGGCCCCGCCGTAGGCGATGGGTGCCGCTGACGCGAGCATCGCCGCCGGCGCGATCAGGAGCAGCTCCCGTGGCGTGCAGAGGTAGGCGGCCAGCGCCACCACGAACGGGAAGAACAGGTTGAAGCTGCTCCCCGCCCCGCCGGTGATGGCGACGAGGCCGGCGACGCCGGCCAGCCCGGCGAGGATCGAGCCCACCATCCAGGGCCGCCCGAGCTGCCCCCACGGCGCCCACAGCGACGCGGCGGCCGCCATGGCCGCGACCGCTGCCGCGCCCGCCGCCACGGGCCGGGCCTGCACCGCCCCGGGATCCACCAGCACGAGGACGACGACCGCGACGGCCCCGAGCAGCCAGGCCGATGCCGAGACGCGGCCGAACGCCGCGAGCTCTGCGGGCTCGACGGAACTCCCACGGCGGCTGGTGTTCGGCGAGGGACGAACCTCCATGGCCTCGACTGGGTCGTCGGACGGAGCGCCGCCGCCTTTACCCCGGCGCCGATCCGGGCGCGCTGGCCGCCGGTAGCCTCCGGCCGATGCCCGCGGATCTCGCCGCCTTGATGGACGCCGCCGCCGGCGCCTGCGAGTACGCGGACGCCCGCCGGGTGGCCCGGCGCAGCGAGCGCCTCCGCGTCCGGAACGGCGCCGTCGAGCGGGTGGAAGTCCGCGAGCGCGCCGGCATCGGGATCCGCGTGCGGGTCGGCGGGGCCTGGGGATTCGCGGCGACCGACGACCTCGCGCCCCCCGCCGCCGAACGGGCGCTGGCCCGCGCGCTGGCCGTCGCCCGCAACCTCCCGCGCACGCGGGCCACACCGCTTGCCCCGGTCGGCCCGGCCTCCGGCCGGTGGTCCGCGCCCGTGGCCGAGGACCCCTTCGCCCTCGGCCTGGACGACAAGCTCGCGCTCCTCGTCGCGGCCTCCGAGGCGCTGCGCACCGACGCCCGGATCGTGCGGGCCGACGCCGGGCTGACCTCCGAGCAGACCGAGACGGCGTTCGCATCGACCGAGGGGGCGGAGCTCACCCAGGCCCGCACCGAGTGCGCTGCCGGCCTCCAGGCTGTGGCCGTGGAGGGTGACGAGGTGCAGGTCCGGTCCTATCCGGCGGCCCACGAGGGCGGCGCCGGCGCCGCTGGCTTCGAGCTCGTGCGCTCGCTGCGCCTGGCCGAGGAGGCGCCGCGCGTCGCCGAGGAGGCGCTGGCGCTTCTGACCGCGCCCATCTGCCCGGCGGGCCGGCACACCGTCGTGCTCGACGGGGACCAGGTCGCCTTGCAGGTCCACGAATCGGTCGGCCACGCGCTCGAGCTCGACCGCATGCTGCTCGGCGAGGCGTCCTACGCGGGCACGAGCTGGGTCCCGGTGTCCGGCCTGGGCTCGCTGCGCTACGGCTCGCCGGCGATGCACGTCACGGCGGACGCCACGCTCCCGGGCGGCCTCGGGAGCTTCGGATGGGACGACGAGGGCGTGCCCGCGCAGCGGACGGCGCTCGTGACCGAGGGCATCCTGCGCGGCGTCCTCTCGTCGCGCGAGTCGGCGGCCGCCATCGGGCTCGCCGCCTCGGGCGGCTGCGCCCGGGCCGAGGGGCACGACCGCCAGCCGATCGTGCGGATAACGAATGTCTCGCTCGAGCCCGGCGAGGCCGGCACGATCGCCGACCTGATCGCCGACACCGGCGAGGGCCTCTACCTGGAGACGAACCGCTCCTGGTCGATCGACGATCGCCGGCTCAACTTCCAGTTCGGCACCGAGGTCGCCCGCGAGATCACCGGCGGCGAGCTCGGCCGGCTCTACCGCAACGCCGCCTACGCGGGGACCACTCCGCGCTTCTGGGCGGGCCTGGACGCGGTCTGCTCGGCGCCGGCGTGGCGGCTGCACGGCGTGATGAACTGCGGCAAGGGCGAGCCCGGGCAGGTCGCCCACGTCTCCCACGGCGCGGCGCCGGCCCGCTTCCGCGATGTCGAGGCCGGGCCCGCGTGAGCACGCCGGACGAGCCGCTTGATCTCGCGGAGCGCGCGCTGGAGCACGCCGGTCCCGAGGCGCAGGCGACCGTGACTGCGGAGCGCTCGCTCCTCACCCGCTTCGCCCGCTCCGCACCGACGCAGGCGACTGCGGTCGAGGGGACCGAAGTGGAGATCCTGTCCGTCTGCGACGGGCAGACCGCCAGCGCGGCCACGACCCGCCTCGACGCCGACGCCCTGCGCGCCGCCGGGCACGCGGCCCGCCGCGCCGCCGAGGCCCTCGCCGCGGCCGGGCCGGGGGCCTACCCCGGGCTGCCCGGGCCGGCGCCTCCGGCGCCGCCCCATGCGGGCTTCGACCTCGCCACGGCGGAGCTCGATCCGGGCACCGGCGGCGCCGCGCTCGCCGCGGCGTTCGCGGCGGCGCAGGCGCGCGGCCTCGAAGCGTTCGGCGCGTGGAGCGCCGGCGCCGTGACCACCGCGGTGGCGTCCACCGCCGGGCTGCGGGAGACCGACGCCGTCACCGACGCCTTCCTCAAGGTCATCGCGCGCGACGACGCCGGCCGCAGCGGCTTCGCGGCGCGCACCGCCGTGGCCGCCGCGGACATCGACCCGGCGGCGGCTGCCGCCGAGGCGGTCGCCAAGGTCGATGCATCAGAGCCGGTCACGCTGCCGCCCGGCGAGTATCCCGTGGTCCTCGACCACGCCGCGGTCGGGACCTTGCTCGAGTTCCTGGGGTGGCTGGCCTTCAACGGCCTGGCCCACGCCGAGGGGCAGGGCGCGCTCTGCGGACGGCTCGGCGAGCGGGTCGCGCCCCGCGCCATCACCGTTGCGGATGCCCCCCGGGACCCCGGGACCCTCCCCCGGGCGTTCGACGCCGAGGGCGTGCCGAAGCGGGCGCTCCCGCTCATCGAGGACGGCGTGGCCCGCGCCGTCGTCCACGACACCCGCTCGGCCGCCGTCGCCGGGGACGGTGCCGTCTCGACGGGCCACGCGGTGGCCGCCGGCGGCAGCGAGGAGGGCCCCGTGCCGACGAACCTCGTGCTCGCGGGCGGCAGCGCCGACGGCGTCGGCGCGCTCGCCGCGCCGATCGAGCGGGGGATCTACGTGACGCGGCTGTGGTACGTCAACCCGGTCCTGCCGCAGGAGGCGCTGCTCACCGGGACGACCCGCGACGGCACGTTCCTCATCGAGGACGGGCGCATCACGCGTCCCGTGCGCGACGTGCGGTTCACCGACTCGGCGTTGCGGATCCTCGCGGCGACGGAGGCGCTCACCGTGGGCCGCCAGCTGGTGAGCGAGGGGGACTTCTACGGGCGCCGCTTCGCCCACGGGGTTGTCTGCCCGGCGCTGCGCGCGGACGGCTTCCGCGTGACCGGCTCGACTGAGTAGCCGTCACCGGCGCAGCCGGGCCCGCTAGGAGATCCGCAGCAGGATGATCGTGTTCACGCCGAACGCGATCGCGAAGCCCACGGTCCAGCGGTTCAGGTTGCGCTCGACGAGCGAGCCGCCGCCGAGCGGGCCCTGGCCCGAGCCGACGCCGGCGAAGCCCGAGAGGCCCGCGTCCTTCCCCGAGTGCATGAGCACGAGGAAGATCAGGACGACGGCGATGAAGACTTGGACGATGGAGAGGATGAGCTCCATGGGCCGGGAATGCTAGCGGGCGGCGGCTCGGCAGGCGCCTCGCCCCCGGCATCGGGCTCGGCCCCCTCGCCCCCGGCAGCGGGCTCGGCCCCCTCGCCCCCGCCGGCATCGGGCTTGGCCCCCTCGGCGCCGCCGGCCCCCTCGGCCCCACCCTTCTCGGGCTCCGGCGCCCCAAGCGCGTCCAGCCGGCGCAGGATGTCGACGGCCTCGGCCCGCAGCTGGCGGTCCAGCGCCTTCCAGTCCGCCTCGGAGAGCTTGCCGGTGCGGAAGTCGAGCTCGGCCTCGCGGATCTCGCGGTACTTCGACTCCTTCGCGGCTTCGAGGTCGGCGAGCTGGGCCCCCTCGCGGGCGGCGGCCTGCGCGGGCGACCGCAGCGGCCCGGAGACCAGCCACACCACCGCGGAGAGCACGGCGAGCACGGCGAGAAAGTCGACGATCGCCACGAGGCCGCCTGCCGTCAGGCCCGGCCGAGGTCGCGCGCGACCCGGGCCGCGTAGCCCGCGGTCACGCGGCCCCGCGCCGTCTCGGGCGCCGGCCACATCGCGATGAGGGCGCCGCCGATCACGATCAGCCCGCCGATCCAGATCCACGTGACCATCGGCGAGACGATGATCCGGAACGTCGCCGGCGGCGGCTTGTTGCGGTAGCGCGTGGCGATCGCGGTCACGAGCAGGCCCTGGAGGTCCGGGCTGGCGTTCGGGAACTGCTTGTCGGCCTTGTCGATGAACGACTGCAGCGAGCCCAGGTCCGGCTGCACGGCGGTCCAGACGTCGCGTCGCAGGTTCGACGTCAGGCCGACCTCGCTCGTCGCCTCGCCGTCGAAGAAGCGCCCGATGATCCCCAGGTTGCCAGCGTCCTGCGAGGGGTAGTAGCCGCGGGCCGGCCGCAGGACGGCGACCGGCTTGCCGTCCTTGCGCACGTCGAGCACCGAGCCGAGCATGATCTTCTCGCCGCCGAGGTCGGTCGTCGGCTTCACGTAGGTGATGCGGTAGCCGTCGACGGTGGCCGACTGCCCGGGGACGAGGCGCACGTCACGCGCCGACTGGAAGGCCGAGGAGGCGGCAACGCCGATGAACAGCACCGTGATCCCGGCGTGGACGATGTAGCCGCCGTAGCGCCGGCGGTTGCGCCGCACCACCGAGATCAGGGCGATCGGCGGCGACTCGCCCGAGGTCGCCCGGCGCGCCCGCATCCCCCGCCACAGCTCCTGGGCCACCGAGGCGAGCACGAACGCGCCGAGGGCGAACATCGCCAGCGCGAGCGGCTTGCGGCCGGCGTCGGTGAAGACGAGCAGCACGACCAGCGTGACGACCCCGGTGAGCACCGGCCAGCGGAAGTTGCGCCGCAGGTTCGCCAGCGTCGCGCGCCGCCAGGCGATGAGCGGCCCCACGCCCGACAGCAGCACGACGACCAGGACGAGCGGGACGGTGTACTGGCTGAACCACGGCGGACCCAGCGACGACTTCGTCCCGGTGATCGCCTCGGAGATCAGCGGGAAGAACGTCCCCCAGAACACGACGAAGGTCAGCGCGACGAGCACGACGTTCTGGAGCAGGAACACCGCCTCGCGGGAGAAGAGGGAGTCCAATCGGTGCTCGGAGCGCAGCCCGGCGCGGCGGGTCACGACGAGGTAGACCGAGCCGGCGATCATCACCCCGATAAGCACCAGGAACGGCGTGCCGAGCGTCGAGGCGCCGAAGGCGTGGATCGACTCGAGGATGCCGGAGCGCACGAGGAACGTGCCGAGCACGGCCAGGACTCCCGTGGCCAGGATCAGGGAGACGTTCCAGACCTTCAGCATCCCCCGCCGCTCCTGGATCATCATCGAGTGCAGGAACGCGGTGCCCACGAGCCAGGGCATCAGGGAGGCGTTCTCGACGGCATCCCAGCCCCAGTAGCCGCCCCAGCCGAGCTCTGAGTACGACCAGCGGGCGCCCAGGAGGATGCCGATGCCGAGGAAGAACCAGGCCGCCAGCGCGAAGCGCCGCGTGTGGCGGATCCAGTCCGCGTCGAGCTTGCGGGCGATGAGCGCGCCGATCGCGAACGCGAACGGGATCGCCCACAGCGTGTAGCCCGAATAGAGCATGGGCGGGTGGATCATCATGCTCGGGTGGCGCAGCAGCGGGTTGAGGCCGACACCCTCGGCCGGAACCGGATTCGCCGCGGTGAACGGGTTCGCCAGGACGACGAGCATCAGGCCGAAGACCGCCGCGAAGCCGCAAAGGACGGCGGTTGCGTACGGGGCGATCTCACGGAGCTTGCGGCGCGTGAGCGCCAGCATCAGGCTCGACCAGAGCGCGAGCAGCCAGACCCACAGCAGCAGCGACCCTTCCTGCGAGGACCACAGCGCCGTGGCCTTGTAGAAGGCCGGCGTGGTGGTCGAGGAGTGCGACGCGACGACGTCGAAGGTGAAGTCCGACCGCAGGAACGCCGCCTCGAGGATCCCGATCGCGACGGTGAGGACGAGCGCCAGCGCGTACACGGCCCGCCGCCCGGACGCGACCCACTCGGGCCGGCGCGCCCGTGCGCCGTAGACCGAGGCCCCGATCCCGTAGAGCGCGATCGCGACGGCGATGAACAGGCAGGCGCGGCCGACGGTCAGCACCGGCGGGGCCTCAGGAGTTCTGCTCGCTCTTGCTGAACTTCGAGGGGCACTTCGTGACGAGCGTGTCCTTCTCGCCCACGAAGACGTCGCCCTGCTTGCGGACCGTGACGACGATCTCGCGGCCCTGGCGGAAGGGGTCCGGCACGGCCCCGGTGTACCGCACCGGAACCGAGGCGGTTCCCGACCGGTCGCGGACCCGGAAGACGATCGTGTCGCCGCCCGTGCGCTTGATCGAGCCGTTGACCACCTTGCCCGTGAGCTCGTAGGAGCGCCCGGCCTGCGCGCCGGCGGCGAGCTGGCTGGGCTGCTTGGCCTCGCTCGAGGCGCTGAAGCTCGTGTACGCGAGCGCTCCGGACAGCAGCACGGCCACCGAGAGCGCGACGACGAGGCGAATCCGGCGCTTGCGGGAAGGATCCATCGCCCCGGGAGTATCCCAGACCTCCGGGCGCGCAGCCGCGCCGCCAGCGGGGCTCCGCGCCAACGCGCCGGATCCGTCGGACGGGCGGCAGGATGTTGGGCTTGCGTGAAGAAGGGCGCTGGCGAGCAACCTCCGGCCGCCGCGGACGTTCCCTGTCTGGCCCGCCCATGATCCAGCCCACCGTCATCGAGATCGCCCCTTCCAGCGCCGGTCAGCCTGCGGACTGGCTCGACGCGGAGGCCATCGAGCCCCGCACGCACGATCGCGCGCTCTACGCGTGCGCCTGCGGCGCCGGGTTCCAGGCGGACGTGAGCGCGTCGGTGCAGTGCCCGGGCTGCGGCGCCGAGCAGGCCTGGTAGCCCCGTATCCTCCCTGCGGCATGCCCGTGCCGACCAACGCACCGGCACCTGACCGTGTCGCGCCTGCCGGACCCCCCGCCGACCCGCGGGTGCCCGCCCCGAAGCGGGCCGTGGCGTGGTTCCTCATCGCCGTGATGGCCGCCGGGAGCATCTTCCTATGGCTGGGAATCCCCGTGCTGTGGCTGTGGATCGGGTCGATGCTCCAGAAGACCTCGGACCCCAAGCTGGGGCCCTACATCCTCATCCTCGTGGGGATCATCGGCTCGATGATCGTCACGGCGAAGGCCCTCGCGCGCCTGAACCTCGTGTACGAGCGGATGACCGGCCGCAGCTCCCAGGTCCGCGTGCGCATGCCCTGGCATCGCAGCATGCGCGGTGAGCGCGACTCGGGCCGCCCGCGCACCGTGCTCGACATCGTCATGGTCATCTCGGTCAGCGCCGCGGCCGCCGCGTTCGGATTCTGGTTCTTCTTCCTCGCCGGCTCGCCGTTCTAGCCGCGCTGGCCGCGGCGGCGGCGGGCGGCTAGGGTGGCCGGGTGGCCACCGCCGACCTCACGATCCTCGCCCTCGGCCGGCCGGACCCGAGCGCCAGCGCCTACGTCGCCGAGATCCAGCGCCATCTCGCCCGCCAGGACAAGGTCCGCTACGAGATGCACGCGATGGGAACCTCGCTCGAGGGGAGCACCGAGGACATCCTCGCCGTCGTGGGCTGGCTGCACGACGTGCCCTTCGAGCTCGGCGCGCCGCGGGTCTACACGGTGCTGAAGCTCGACGAGCGCCGCGACCGGCCTGGCCAGACGCTTGACGACAAGGTCGCGTCCGTGCGGGCGCGGCTGGCCGCGGATCCGACGAGCTGAGCCGGGGCGCGCGGCGGCCCGGCAGGCCGGAGGTCCGCCCGCCAACCTGCGCGTCCCAGCCACCGAAGCCGTGGCCCGCGCGCACGAGAACGGCATGGTCCCGCCCGTTGCGCGGATCAGACTGAGGCGATCCGGCTGCGCTTCGACCTCGACACCGAGGCCGGCGACGAGCAGCTCGAAAAGCTCCTCCGCTCGAGGCGCCGAACGTCAGCGGGCCGCTCCGCGCCGACGGGCCGGGCACGCCGGGACCGGCGCGCCCATCCGGAGCGACCCGCTTGTGCGGCTGGTTCGGTCCGCGGCGACCGATCCCTCCCGGCCCCGGGCGGCCCGGGCCGGGTCCGAGCAAGCGATGACCGGCGGAGCCCGTCGGCACACTCCGCCGGCGCCCGTGGCATCGACGGCCCGCCGGGGGCGCTTGAGCCACGGGACGCCGCGACCGTCAGGCTGGCCCGCGGGTCCGGGTCCGGGCGTCCGCGGAACGAGGTCCTGAACGCCGGCAGCCGCCCCGCGGTCACGGAGCGGCTGGCGAAGCGGGATACGGGAATCGAACCCGTCTCTCGAGCTTGGGAAGCTCGCGTTCTACCGATGAACTAATCCCGCGCGAGCGGCAATGCTAGCGCCGCGGCGAGCGCCTCGGCGGCGGCCCCGTTGCGGGGGCCCTCGGCCATCCACGCGACCGCGCCGGACCGGTCGCAAAGGACGATCGCGATGTCGTCGGTCCCGGCGAGGCCCAGCGCCCGCGTGACCCGCCCGACATCGGTGTAGGCGGTCAGCGTCCGCGCCCGGGCGGCCGGATCGGGGATGCCGGCCACCATGCCGCCGTCGATGAACCGCCGCGCCGGGACCCAGCGGCGCGAGATCGTGGGGATCTCGTAGGCCCGCACGCCCGGGTCGGCCGCCGCGGCCGCCTCGAGATCGGGGATCCACGTGTCGACGTCGGCCTGCTGGTGGCGGTGGAACGCGAACACGACGAGGTTGCGCTCGCCCTCGAGGTCCGCCGGCACCGACCACGTCGGGCCGTCGAGCCCGCGGGCGTCGATGGCGGGAACGCGCGGCGCGTCGGTCACTTGACCCGCGCGCGCAGGATGCGCAGCGCGGCGTCGGCGTCGATCACGCCGCCGCTCACGGTCTTGCCCCGGAAGCCTGCCGTCCGGCGCGCGCCGGCGATGATCGCGGCCCGGACCTGCGCCGGCGTGGCCTTGGGCACCGCGCCGAACAGGATCGTGGCAACGCCGGCCGCGGTCGGTGCGGCGAAGCTCGTGGCGCAGGCCGTCGGCACGCCCGTGGCGCCGCCCACGCCGGTGGTGACGCTGTTCTCCACCGGCACCGCCACGTCGACGCTCCGCGGGCCCACTGCGCCGCAGGAGACGCCGCCGCTCGGGCTGCTGGTGGTCACGCAGAGGATGTTGGGCAGGTTGAGGGTGCACGGGGCGCGCGGCTCGCCGTCGATGTTCGCGCCCGGCTCGGGGCCGGAGGGGATCGCCACGAAGAGCGTCCGCCTGGCCCGCCGGATCGCCGCCGTGAAGTCGGGCTCGGCGTCCCCGGCCAGCCAGCTCATGCTCACCACGCGCACGCCGCGTGCCGCGGCCCAGCCGAAGGCCGCCGCCTGGACGTACTGGTAGCACTGGTCGTCGTCCCAGCAGGTCCGCAGCGCCACGAACCGGGCGTTCGGGGCGACGCCGGCGCCGCCCACCCGGTTGTTCCAGGCCGCGCCGAGCAGTCCGGCGACGAGCGTGCCGTGGCCGCTGCCGCCGGGGGGATCGGACGGATCGGCGTCGGGCGCCAGCGCGCCGGGGGCGTCGGTGCCGATGAGGTCCCAGCCCGCCGCCCCCTTCGCGACCGTGCCCGGATCCGGAACGCCGTCGGGGTTTGGCGCCTTGACGGCGCGCGGGAGACGGAACAGGCGCCCGCGCAGGTCGGGGTTGGCGAGATCGAGGCCGGTGTCGGCGACGAGGACGGGCACCTCCCGGAGCCGTCCGGCCCGCGCGACTGCGGCGGCGACACGCATGATCTTCAGCGGCTGCTGGCTGCCGGCGCGCGGATCGGACGGCGCCTTCGCCGCGGCGGCGGCAGGCAGCGCCGCGAGCCCGGAGAGCACCGCCACGCCGGCCAGGAGTCCCGCCATCCGCCTCACGCGGGTGACCGTAGCGCACGGCGCGCGGCGCTGCGACGGGTGATCAGGCACCCGGGCCGGCGGCCGCCGCATCGGCACCCGTGCCGGTCAGCTGCCAGTGGGTCTCCCACCGGCGGACGAGATGCTGGCGCTTGAGATCCCCAAGCGTGGCCTCGACCTCCGGGGCCGAAAGCCCGCTGTGGCCGGCGATCGCCAGCACGGTGTCGTCGCTCGGGAAGGCGGCAAGCGTGCCGAGGACCGTGGCGCAGGAACCGTTCATCGCCACCCGGACAGTACTCCCCTCGTCCGGCGGCCCCGCCGCGACGGGGCCCGTACCCTTGGTGAGCCGATGCGCCGCCTCCTGCCGCTCCTGCTCGCCGCCGCCGTCGTCGCGGTTCCCGCCTCGGCGCTGGCCGCCGCGCCCCGGACGACCCTCAACGACGTCGAGGACGAGGTCATGTGCACGGTCTGCGGCGTCCCGCTCAACCTCGCCACCGACGCGCCGCAGGCCAACCGCGAGCGGGCCTTCATCCGCCAGCGCATCGCCGCGGGCGACACGAAGGACGAGATCAAGCGCCGGCTCGCCGACGAGTTCGGCCAGGCGGTCCTCGCGATGCCCGAGGCGAAGGGCTTCAACCTCACGGCCTACCTCGTGCCGGCCGCGGTCGTCCTGGCGCTGCTCGGCGTGCTCGCGGCGCTGGTCCCGCGCTGGCGGCGGCGCAGCCGCGAGGCCGCAGCGGCCGGCGGGCCGGGTCCCGGCCCCGATCTCTCGGCCGCCGACGCCGCCCGCCTCGACGCGGATCTCGCCCGCTACGACACATAACTCCGCGCTGCTGCTGGGGTTCGGGCCGGCTGCGGCCGACCTACGCGGTCGTGGCCCCCGCCGCCTGGCTCGACCCTGCCGCCTCGCTCCGCTGGGCCCATGCGCCCAGTCGTGACCGAATCGTGTCCGAGGCTTGCGCAGGGCGCCTGCCGTCAACGATGATCGGGCCCCTCGGCGCCGCCGAGGCCCTGACCCTGAGACGAGGAGTGCGCCCGCGCCGATGAGCACGCCGACGACCACCCCGGAGACCGCCGAGCTCGACGAGCTGTGCGTCAACACGATCCGGACGCTCTCCATGGACGGCGTCCAAAAGGCCAACTCCGGGCATCCCGGAACGCCGATGGCGCTCGCGCCCATCGCCTACGTGCTCTACACGCGCCTCATGCGCCACAGCCCGGAGCGGCCGGACTGGCCCAACCGCGACCGCTTCGTGCTCTCCTGCGGCCACGCGTCGATGCTCCTGTACTCGATGCTCTACCTCACGGGGTACGGGCTCAGCCTCGAGGACCTCGAGAACTTCCGCCAGCTCGGCAGCCCGACGGCCGGGCATCCCGAGTACGGCCACGCCCCCGGGATCGAGGCGACGACCGGCCCGCTCGGCCAGGGCATCTCCATGAGCGTCGGGCTCGCGCTGGCTGAGCGGATGCTCGCCGCCCGCTTCAACCGCGACGGGCACGAGCTCATCGGCCACCACACGTTCACCATCGCCTCCGACGGCGACATGGAGGAGGGCATCTCCGGCGAGGCGTCCTCGATCGCCGGCCACCTGGGCCTCGGACGGCTCATCGCCTTCTACGACGACAACCACATCTCGATCGAGGGCGACACCGCGCTCGCCTTCAGCGAGGACGTGGGCGCGCGCTACGAGGCGTACGGGTGGCACGTCCAGAACCTGGGCGAGGACCTCGGACTCGACCGCATCGAGGAGGCCGCCCGCGCGGCCATGGACGTGGCGGACCGCCCGTCGCTGATCATCTGCCGGACCCACATCGCGCCGGGCTCGCCCCACAAGCAGGACACGGCCGGCGCCCACGGCGCGCCGCTGGGCGAGGAGGAGGTCGCGCTGACGAAGGAGGTCTACGGCTGGCCGGGAACCGATCCCTTCTACGTCCCGGAGGAGGCCCTGGCGGCCTTCCGGGAGTGCGTCGGGCGCGGCCACGCTGCCGAGGCCGAGTGGACGGAGACGGCCAACGCCTACCGCGCCGCGCTGCCGGAGCTGTGGGAGGAGTTCGAGCTCATCCGGGACCGCAAGCTGCCGGCGGGCTTCGGGTCGGACGTGCCGACGTTCGACCCGGCGCAAACCCCGTCGGTCGCCACGCGCAAGGCCAGCGGCCAGGTGATCCAGTGGGCCGCCGCCGAGGTGCCGTTCCTGGTCGGCGGCTCGGCCGACCTCGCGCCCTCCACCCTGACCCTCATCGACGGGTCCGGCAGCGTCGAGCCCGGCAGCTACGAGGGCCGCAACCTGCACTTCGGGATCCGCGAGCACGCCATGGGGGCGATCGTCAACGGGCTCACGCTCAGCGGCCTGCGGGCGTTCGGCTCGGGCTTCCTGATCTTCTCCGACTACATGCGCGGGTCGATCCGCCTGGCCGCGCTCATGGGGATCCCCTCGATCTTCGTGTTCACGCACGACTCGATCGGCCTCGGCGAGGACGGCCCGACCCACCAGCCGATCGAGCAGCTCGTCGGCCTGCGGGCCATCCCGAACCTCGAGGTCGTGCGGCCCGCCGACGCGAACGAGACGGCGCTGGCCTGGAAGCACGCGCTGCAGGCGACCGACCGTCCGGTGGTCCTCGCGCTGTCGCGCCAAGGCCTCCCCACCCTGCTGCCGTCCTCGGTGCCGCCGGACGCGATCGAGCGGGGCGCCTACGTCCTGCGCGAGGCCTACGGCGACGCCCCGGCGCTCATCCTCATCGGGACCGGCTCCGAGGTCGGCCTGTGCCTGCAGGCCGCCGACCAGCTCGAGGCCGGCGGCATCGCCACGCGCGTGGTGTCGATGCCGTGCGTCGAGCGCTTCGAGGCGGCCAGCCAGGCCGAGCGCGATGCCGTCCTGCCCCCCTCGGTGCGGGCCCGCGTCGCGGTCGAGGCAGCCAGCCCGGTCGGCTGGCATCGGTGGGTGGGCGACCTCGGCGAGGTGATCGGGATGACGACGTTCGGCGCCTCGGCCCCGGCCGCCGCGGCCTTCGAGCACTTCGGCTTCACGGTCGAGCACGTCGTCGACGCCGGACGGGCTGTAACGGCCCGCGCGGCGGACTGACTTCCCAGACACGGCGAGGAGAGCACGCACCAATGAGTCCCACGGTCCAGATCAACGAGCGGCTCGCCGCGCTCACCGCGGCGGGCACGAGCGTCTGGCTCGACCAGATCCGCCGCAGCATGATCGAGGGCGGCGAGCTCCAGCGCCTCCTCGACGAGGACTCGCTGCGCGGGGAAACGTCGAACCCGGCGATCTTCGAGGCGGCGATCATCGGCAGCCCGGACTACGACGACCAGCTCGAGCAGCTCGCCAAGGAGGGCAAGACCGGGCTGGAGGTCTACCGGGCGATCGCCGTGCAGGACGTCCAGATGGCCGCCGACGTGCTGCGGCCGGTGTGGGAGTCCACCGGCGGTGTCGACGGGTACGTCTCGCTCGAGGTGGCCCCGGACCTGGCCCGCAACACCGAGGGGACGATCGAGGAGGCGCGGATGTACTGGGCGCTCGTCGACCGCCCGAACCTCATGATCAAGATCCCCGGGACCGACGAGGGTGTCCCGGCGATCGAGCAGATGATCTACGAGGGGCGCAACATCAACGTGACGCTCCTGTTCTCGGTGGCCGCCTACGAGCAGGTGGCGGAGGCGTTCATCCGCGGCCTCGAGCGCCGCCACGCGGAGGGCAAGCCGCTGAGCATCCACTCGGTGGCGAGCTTCTTCGTCTCGCGCGTCGACACCGAGGCCGACGCCCGCCTCGAGGCCGCCGGCCGCTCGGACCTCGCAGGCCGAGCCGGGCTCGCCAACGCGCGGGCGGCCTACCAGCGCTTCAAGGCGATCTTCTCGGGCCCGCGGTGGGAGGCGCTCGCCGCCGCCGGCGCCGCCGTGCAGCGCCCGCTGTGGGCCTCCACCGGGGTGAAGAACCCCCTCTACTCCGACACGATGTACGTCGACGGGCTCGTCGCCCCGGACACGGTCAACACGATGCCGATGGCGACCCTGCTGGCCGCCGCCGACCACGCCGAGATCACCGGGCCGACCGCCGACCTGGATCCGTCCGGCGAGCTCCAGCGGCTCGCCGACGCCGGCCTGGACCTCGACGACGTGACCGACGTGCTGCTCGAGGAGGGCATCGAGAAGTTCGTCGTGGCGATGGACCAGCTGCTGGCTGGCATCGAGAGCCGTCGCGAGGCCGTCGTCACCCAGCGGCCTCCCACGATCGAGTCGCGGCTCCCCAGCGATGCGGAGCCCGGCATCGTCTCGCGCATCAAGCGCGCGACCGCCGACGACGTCGCTCGCCGCGTGTGGCGCAAGGACGCGACGCTCTGGGGGCCCGCCGGGAGCGCCGAGATCGCCAACCGCCTCGGCTGGCTGACGATCGCCGACGAGATGCGCGACGCCGTGGCCGAGCTCGAGGTGTTTGCCGCCGGCTGCCGGGCCGACGGGCTTACCGACGCCGTCGTGCTCGGCATGGGCGGCGCGACGTTCGCCGCCGAGGTCATCCGCCGCAGCTTCGGACCCCAGGACGGCGCGCTGCGGCTGCAGGTGCTCGACACGTCCGATGCGGGGGCGATCCGCGCGTTGGAGGCCTCCGTCGACATCGCCAGCACGCTGTTCGTCGTGTCGTCGAAGTCCGGCACGACGGTCGAGACACGGGCCCTCCTCGACCACTTCCGCGCAGCGGTCGATGCGGCGGGCGGCAGCCCGTCCCGCCAGTTCGTGGCGGTGACCGACCTCGGCAGCCCGCTCGAGGACCTCGCCAACCTCCAGGTCTTCCGCCGCGTATTCCTCAACCCGCCCGACATGAACGGGCGCTACTCGGCCCTGTCGTACTTCGGCCTCGTGCCGGCGGCGCTCATGGGCGCCGACATCGGCCGCCTGCTCGACCGGGCCGGCGTGGCCGAGCAGGCCAGCGTCTCCTACGACTCGAGCGTCGCGAACGCCGGGCTGTGGCTGGGCCTGACGATCGGCGAGCTGGCTGTCCAGGGCCGCGACAAGCTCACGATCGTCGCCTCCGACCCGGCCGCGAGCTTCGGGCTCTGGGTCGAGCAGCTGATCGCCGGGAGCACCGGCAAGGGCGGGAAGGGCATCCTGCCGGTCGCCGAGGAGCCGCTCGGCGCGCCCGAGGCCTACGGCGACGACCGGGCGTTCGTCTACCTGCGCAACGTCGATGCGCCCGACGCGCAACTCGACGCCAAGGTCGCCGCGCTGGCCCAGGCCGGCCATCCGGCGATCACCGTCCAGGTGCACGGCCCCGAGGACCTCGGCCGGCTCTTCTTCTTCTCGGAGTTCGCCACGGCGGTGGCCGGCTGGGTGCTCGGGGTCAACCCGTTCGACCAGCCGAGCGTGCGCGAGGCCAAGGCGGCCACCGCCGACCTGCTTGCCGCCGGCGAGCTGCCGGCGATCGCCGACGCCGACGACGACGCGCTGCGGGCGCTGCTGGCCCCGGCGGCACCGGGGCGCTACGTCGCGATCATGGGCTACGTGACCCCGTCGGCCGACGTCGACGCCGCCGTGGCCGAGCTGCGGGCGGCCATCCGGGATGCCACGAAGGCAGCGACGACGTTCGGGTACGGGCCGCGCTTCCTGCACTCGACCGGGCAGTTCCACAAGGACGGGCCGCCGACCGGCCTGTTCCTGCAGCTGATCCGCGGCGGCGGCGAGGACCTCCCGATTCCGGGCGCCCGGTACGGCTTCCGCACGCTCCAGGCTGCCGAGGCGGCGACCGACCTGCAGGCCCTGCGCAGCCACGGGCTCCCGGCCGAGCGGGTCACGCTGGCCGGCGACGATCCGGCCGGCGCCATCCGGGCGCTGACCGCCCGCATCGCGGGGCTGGTCTGATGGCCACGGCGCCCCGGGACTACGCCGGCGAGAACCCGCTGAGCGCCGGCCTCGAGCGCCGGCCGGTCCACCCCACCACCCTGGTGATCTTCGGCGCCACGGGTGACCTCGCCAAGCGCAAGCTCCTCCCGGCGATCTACAACCTCGCCCACGAGGGCGCGCTGCCGGAGCGGTTCAACCTCATCGGCATTTCGCGCAGCGAGCACACCGACGAGGAGTTCCGGGCCCTGGCCTCCGAGTCGGTGCGCGAGTTCTCGCGCCGGCGGGTCGACGACAAGGTGCTCGAGAAGCTCTTCGCCAACCTGCGCTACATCCCCGGCACGTTCGACGACCCGGCCGTCTACGGGGAGCTCGCGGCGGCGGCCAACGCCTTCGACGAGCAGACCGGCCACCTGTTCAACCGCGCCTTCTACCTCTCGACCGCCCCCCAGTTCTTCCCCGTGATCGTCGAGTGCCTGGGGGCCAGCGGGCTGGACCAGCGCGAGGGCGCCGAGGTCCGGGTGATCATCGAGAAGCCGTTCGGCACCACGCTCGCCGAGGCGCAGGAGCTCAACCGCCGCGTCCTGTCGGTCTTCGACGAGCAGCAGGTCTTCCGCATCGACCACTACCTGGGCAAGGAAACCGTCCAGAACATGCTCGCGTTCCGGTTCGCGAACGGCATGTTCGAGCCGATGTGGAACCGCAACTACATCCAGGACGTGCAGATCACGGCCGCCGAGGACCTGGGGATCGGCACCCGCGCGGGCTACTACGACGGCGCCGGGGCCCTGCGCGACCTCGTCGAGAACCACATGCTCCAGCTCCTGACCCTCCTGGCCATGGAGCCGCCGGTCTCCTTCGAGGCCGACCAGGTCCGCGACGAGAAGGTCAAGATCCTCCACGCCATCCACGCGCCCGAGCCGTCCGAGGTCGGCGAGATCTCGGTGCGCGCCCAGTACACCCCGGGCGTGGTGGGCGGCGAGGACGTGGTCGGCTACCTGGACGAGGAGGGCGTCCCGGCAGACTCGACCACCGAGACCTACGTCGCGCTGCGGCTGAAGATCGAGAATTGGCGGTGGGCCGGGGTGCCGTTCTACCTCCGCACCGGCAAGCGGCTGGCCCGCAAGGTGACCGAGATCGCCGTCACCCTCAAGCCGGTCCCCCACCTCGCCTTCCGAAACGACGACCACAGCACCGGCATCGAGCCCAACCAGCTCGTCTTCACGCTCCAGCCGAACGAGGGCGTGTCGCTGAAGCTCGGCGCGAAGATCCCGGGCACCCGGATGAGCATCCGCCCGGTGAACATGGAGTTCCTCTACGGCTCGTCGTTCATCTCGCAGTCGCCCGAGGCCTACGAGCGGCTGATCCTCGACGCGATGCGCGGCGAGGCGACGCTTTTCACCCGCGACGACGAGGTGGAGGCCCAGTGGCGGATCTGCGACCCGATCCTCAACGCCTGGGCCGACGGCGCCGCCCCCGTCGCCCACTACCCCGCGGGCACGCCCGGGCCGGCGGAGGCCAACCACCTCCTGAAGCCCGGATCCGCGTGGAGGGCCGTGTAGGTGCCGGAACTCGCCGACACGGGGACCTCGCGGACCGACGACGTCTGGGGGGCGTTCGACACCACCCCGGGCGCGATCGAGTCCGCCCTGCGGCGGCTGCTGCGGCACCGCCACGAGGAGACCGCCTCCTACGTCCCGGCGCGCGTCATCAACCTCGTCGTGGTCTGCGACCGCGAGTGGCGCGGAGAGATCGAGAACCGCCTGGACCGCATCAGCCAGTACCACCCGTCCCGCACGATCCTCTGCGCCGTCGAGACGGGTCGCACCACCCTCGACGCGATCGCGACGGTGTCGGGCGACGACATCCCCGGGCCCAGCGGGTTCGTGCTCGGGCGCGAGCGCGTGGCGATCGCCTGCGGCGAGCACCACCTCGAGCACCTCGACTCGATCGTCGATCCGCTCCTCGTCCCCGACCTCGCCACCGTGGTGTGGTCGCCCCACGGCCACCCCGAGGCGGTCGACTCGCTGCTGCACATCGCCCAGGTCGTCATGCTCGACTCGCTCGACGACCCCGACGTGCCCGTCGCGCTGCGCCGCGCCTCCCAGCTCGCCCAGCGGGCCCGGGTCGTGGACCTGTCCTGGCTGCGCTCGACGCCGTGGCGCGAACGCGTGGCCAGCGCCTTCGACCCGCCCGACCGCCGCGAGGAGCTCCACACGATCGAGGCCGTGACCGTCCGCCACCGCCCGGACTCGGCCGCCGCGGGCCTCATGCTCCTCGGCTGGCTCTCCTCGCGCCTGGGCTGGAAGCCCAGCCAGATGGTGGCCCGCGCCGGCATCCACACCGGCACGGCGCACGGCCGCCGCCAGGAGGTCCGCCTCACCGTCGAGCCGGCGCCCGAGCAAGGCGTGCCCGGCCTCGCCAGCATCCAGGTCGACACCGCCTACGGCTCGGGCATCCGGCTCGAGCGCGGCGACGGCGGGCTGACCGAGCGCCGCCGCCACCGCGACGGCACCGAGACCGAGTGGACCGTGCTCGGCTCCTCCCGCGGCGAGGGCGGCATCCTCGGCGAGGGCATCCGCCAGGCGCTCCTGCGCGACCGCACCTACGGCCCCGCGCTGGCCGCCGCGACCCACATGACCACGTGAGCCCATGACCGAGCCCTGCATCACCATCACCGACGACCCCGCCGCTGCCGCGGCCGAGAAGATCGCCGCCGTCGCCCGCGCCCGGGGCCACATCGCGCTGGCGGGCGGCCGCACGCCGCGGGCCGCCTACGAGCGGGCCGCCGCCCTGGTCGACGACTGGTCGGGCGTCACGCTGTGGTTCGGCGACGACCGCGCCGTCGGCCCCAACGACGAGCGGTCGAACTACCGCCTCGCCCGCGAGGCCCTGCTGGACCGGATCGCCGGCCCGGCTCCCGTCGTCCACCGCATCCACGGCGAGGAGGGCTACGAGGCGGCCGCCGGCGCCTACGCCGAGACGCTCCGCGCGGTGTTCGGCGAGGGCGTCCCGGCGCTCGACCTGATCCTCCTGGGGATCGGCGGCGACGGGCACACCGCCTCGCTCTTCCCGGGCACGCCGGCCCTCGCCGTGACCGACCAGCCGGTCGTCGGGGTGCCCGAGCCCGGCCTCGAGCCGTTCGTCCCGCGGATCACCTTCACCTTCCCCGCCCTGAACGCGGCGCAGGAGGTCGTGTTCCTCATCGAGGGCGAGGGCAAGGCCGACGCCGTGCGCCGTGCGTTCGGGTCCCCGCCGGATCTCACGGCGCCCTCGGCCCACGTCCGCCCGGATCCGGGGACCCTGACCGTCCTGCTGGACCCGCCGGCCGCCGCGCAGCTGGAGAGCTGAGCGTGCGGCGCGTCATCGGCGACGTCCCGCTCGGCGGCAGCCCGTTCCCGCCGATCGCCGACTACGGCTTCCTGTCGGACTGCGAATCGACCGCGCTCGTGGCCCCGAGCGGGACGATCGAGTGGCTGTGCCTTCCGCGCATGGACAGTCCGAGCGTGTTCGGATCCATGCTCGACCGCGACGCGGGGTACTTCCGGCTCGGCCCGGCCGGCGTCACCGTGCCGGCCGGCCGGCGCTACCTGCCCGGCACGATGGTGCTCGAGACCACCTGGGGCACCGACACCGGCTTCTGCATCATCCGCGACGTCCTGTGCGTCGGCCCGTGGCACCACGAGGGCGAGCGGTCCTCGACCCACCGGCGCTCGCCGACCGACTACGACGCCGACCACGTCCTGCTCCGCACGATCCGCTGCGTCAACGGCTCGGTCGAGATCAACCTCGACTGCGAGCCGAAGTTCGACTACGGCCGCCTGCACGCCACCTGGGAGTACACCGGGTCCGGCTACCACGAGGCCGTGGCCTGGGCCGATGGCTGCGACGTGCGCCTCAAGGTCAACACCGACCTGCGCCTGGGCTTCGAGGGCTCCCGCGCCCGCGCCCGCACCCGCCTGCGCGACGGCGACACGGGGTTCGTCTCCGTCAGCTGGTCGGAGCACGACGGGCCCAAGACCTACGACGAGGCCTACGAGCGCCTCGTCCGCACCGCCGACTACTGGCACGAGTGGCTCTCGCACGGGCACTTCCCCGACCACCCGTGGAAGAACTACCTCCAGCGCTCGGCGCTCACCCTCAAGGGCCTGACCTACTCGCCGACGGGGGCAATGGTGGCGGCCGCGACCTCGTCGCTGCCGGAGACCCCAGGCGGAGAGCGCAACTGGGACTACCGCTACACGTGGATCCGCGACTCCACGTTCATGCTCTGGGGCCTCTACTCGCTCGGCTACGACTGGGAGGCCAACGACTTCTACTACTTCATCGCCGACGTGGCCGCCGAGGCCGGCGACGACCTGCAGATCATGTACGGGATCGGGGGCGAGAAGGTCCTCACCGAGGAGATCCTCGACCATCTCACCGGCTACGAGGGCGCCCAGCCCGTGCGCATCGGCAACGGCGCCTACAACCAGCGCCAGCACGACGTCTGGGGCGCGGTCCTCGACTCCGTCTACCTCCACACGAAGTCCCGGGACTACCTGTCGGAGGGCTCGTGGAAGATGCTCACCCACCAGGTCGAATCCGCGATCGAGAACTGGCGCAAGCCCGACCGCGGGATCTGGGAGGTGCGTGGGGAGCCGCGGCACTTCACCCAGTCCAAGATCATGTGCTGGGTCGCCTGCGACCGCGGGGCGCGCCTCGCGCGCCTGCGGGAGGACCGCGAGCGGGTCGACCGCTGGCAGGCCGTCGCCGACGAGATCCACGCCGATGTCCTGGAGCACGGCGTCAACGCGCGCGGGGTGTTCACGCAGCACTACGGCTCCGACACGCTCGACGCGTCCCTCCTCATGGCGCCGCTCGTCCGCTTCCTGCCGCCCGACGACCCGCGGATCCGCGCGACGGTGCTGGCGATCGCCGACGACCTCACCGAAGACGGGCTCGTGCTGCGCTACCGCACCGAGGAGACCGACGACGGGCTGCTCGGCGAGGAGGGCACGTTCGCGATCTGCTCCTTCTGGCTCGTGTCGGCGCTGGCCGAGATCGGCGAGACCCGGCGGGCCCGCGACCTCTGCGAGAAGATGCTCAGCTACGCGAGCCCGCTCTACCTGTACGCGGAGGAGATCGACGCGCGCACGGGCCGCCACCTCGGGAACTTCCCGCAGGCGTTCACGCACCTCGCGCTCATCAACGCCGTGATGCACGTGATCCGCGCCGACCACGAGCTGGCGCGGGAGCAGGAGACGCTGTCGGCCTCCCGGCTGGAGGCATAGCGGTGCCCCCAGCCACGGTGGGCGTCGACATCGGGGGCACGAAGGTCTCGGTCGCGCGGTTCGCGTCGGGCGAGCTGTCGGGCAACTTCCAGGAGCCGACCGAACGGTCCTCCTCCGCTGCACTCGTCGATCAGATCGTCGCCGCGGTGGAGCGGATCCGCGAGCCCGGCGACGCCGCCGTCGGCGTCGGCGTCCCCTCGACCGTGGACTTCGCCACCGGCACCGCCCGCGCCAGCGTGAACGTCCCGCTCGCCGACGTGGCGCTGCGCCAAGTCCTGGCCGACAGGCTCGGGACCCCGGTGTTCGTCGACAACGACGCAACCGTGGCCGGGTTCGCCGAGGCCCACGACGGCCAGGGCCGCCTCGTCACCCAGCACCTCGTGATGTTCACGGTCGGGACGGGCGTCGGGGGCGGCCTGGTGCTGAACGGCCGGGTCTACCGCGGCGCCACCGGCGCCGCGGCCGAGATCGGCCACACCATCATCGGCCTCGACCTCGCCGGCGGCGTGCCCGCGCCCCGCGAACGGTTCCCCCAGCCTGGGTCGCTGGAGATGCTCGCCGCCGGCACGGAGCTGGACCGCCTCGCCCAGCGGGCCGCCCGCGACGAGGCGGAGTCGGCACTGGGGCGCCGGCTGGCCGCGGGAGAGCCCGTGCTCGGCCCGGACGCGGTCGGCGCCGCCCAGGCCGGCGACCCGGTGGCGCTCGCGCTGCTGCACCTGCTCGCGCGGCGCCTGGGCGTCGGAATCGCCAACGCGATCAACACCTTCGACCCCGAGGTCGTCGCGGTCGGCGGCGGCGTCTCGCGCGCCGGCGAGCTCCTGCTCGGCCCGGCCCGCGACACCGCCCTCCAGTACCTTCTGCCCGGCGTCGGGACCCAGACGGAGATCCGCCTGGCCCGCCACGGGGTCGCCGCGGGCGTCCTCGGGGCCGCGCTGATGGCCCGGGAAGAGCTCGAGCACCAGGAGGGATCGCGATGAAGGTGGCCTGCGGCTTCGACCACGCCGGCTTCGAGCTGAAGGAAACGGTCCTCGCCGTCGTGCGGGCTGCCGGCGACGAGCCGATCGACCTCGGGACGAACTCCGCCGAGCCGGTCGACTATCCGGACTACGCCCTCGCCGTCGGCGAGGCGGTCGTGAGCGGCGAGGCGCAGCGCGGCATCCTCGTCTGCGGCTCGGGCGCCGGCGTCGCGGTCGCGGCGTCGAAGATCCCGGGCATCTGGGCTTGCTGCATCCACGACCACTACACCGCCGCGCAGGGCGTGCAGCACGACGCGGTCAACGTGCTGTGCATCGGCGCGCGCGTCATCGGGGCCAAGACCGCCGAGGACGTCGTCACCGCCTTCCTCGGCGCCGAGGTCTCCGAGGAGGACCGCCACGTCCGCCGCCGCGCGAAGGTCCGCGCGATCGAGGCGGAGGGGCTCGGCGCGGAGCTGTAAGGGTGCGCGGGGGCGCAGCGGTCAGCCAGCGACGATCGCCGTCGCGAGCGCCAGAAGCTCCGCCGCGGCCTCGCGCGCTTCGACGACGCTGGACTGTGGCACGAACGCCGCATGGTACGACGCTTCGTTTCGGCGTTCGCGCGTTGCGTCGAGGGACTCGAGGAGTTCATCGGTGTCATCGCCGACCTGGGCGAGGGCTGTTTCCAGCCGAAGCACATGGGCTCGGTCCCCGGACGTGACCCGGAGTCCGACAGCCTGAAGAATCGCGTCGCAGGCACAGACGGTGGCGCTGTGAAGCAGCACCGCACGGGACGGAGGACGGAGGCCGTCGGCGTCGGCGTCGGCCAGGAAGCCTTCGGCCTGCTCGAGGTACTCGCCGGCACTGACGCGGTCGGCGTAGACGTGCTCGACGCGCGCCTCGGTCAACGTGCCCGGCCCGACGGAAGCGTTCCGACGAGGGGTGTCCGGGCCCCCTCCAGCACCGTGCGGGCAAAGCTCGACCCCTTGAGGAGGAGGTCGCGGAAGTCGGCGGCGGGCATCACGGTGAGGTCGATGGTACGACCGGCACGCACACCGATGGGACGCAGTCTCTTCCGAAGCGCACGCAGATCTGCATCGCCGATCACGAGGACGTCGATGTCGCTGTTCGGGCGGCGTTCGCCACTGGCCCACGACCCGATGATCGCTGCCCACTCGACATCGGGCCGATCGAGCGCGGCGGCGAGGTCCTGCTCGACGCCAACCGAGCGGTGCAGCAGCGTGGCGAGCGGCTCGAAGAGCGGATCTTCAGCCGCAGCGTGGAAGCGGTGTGGCCGCGCCGACCCATCGCGCCGGATGACGCCGGCTCGTGTGGCGCGGGCAAGCTCACGATGAACCGACGATTGAGGCGCCTCGAGGGTCGCGGCCAACTCCTGCAGCGTCCAGCTTCGCTCCGGCTGGAGGAGCAGAAGCGCCAGCATCCGCACCTGCATCTCCGAGCGGAAGAGCGGAAGCATGGCCGGTGGTGATGTTCGCATTGTTGGCAACTATATCCCATGTATGCGAATCTGCCTCGAGGTCGTGAACCGGCCGTGCGGAATCGTGCCCCTCCTCGAGCGATTCGTCGATCACTTCTGCGACGAACGCTTCGAGCCGGGGCACACGCTGGTCGCGCCGCATGCGACTACGGTTCGCCCTGCTCGAGTCGGCGAAGGTCCGCCTCGAGCTGCCGCTTCCAGTGCAGGTAAGCCCGCCGGCCCGTGCGGGCGAGGCGAAGCTCGCCGGCCAGCCCGGCACAGGGGCCGTCGGCCATCACCATCGCGTACTCCGCGAGCAGCGAGCGCACGCTCACTGGCGTCGGATCGGAGTCGTCGAAGACGTACTCCTGGCCGGGCGAGCGGACGTACTCCGCCGCGACGACGGCGATCGCCGCCCGAACCTCCGCGCGCTGCCGGGCCGTCAGCGGGGCCGGTGCCGCGCTGGGCAGGATCGGCGCCGGGTCGCCGGCCGGTCGCTGCGTCGCGCCTTCCGTTCCGGGACCGGACGTTCGCGGCGGCGAGCAGCGGCTCGTGATGACGTCGTCCGCCCACCAATACTCGTCAGGCGGGAACGGGGCGGGGAGGCTGCCGGCCGAGGTGATCTCCTCCTCGACCCGGGGGAGCACGGCGAACCCGCCGATGGCGGCGGCGATGGCGACCGCCGCACCGAGTGCCGCGACGAACGCCCACCGGCGCCGTCCGCCGTGCGGCGCCGCCGCGGGCTGCGGTGTCTCGGGCACGGGGGAGCCGAGCTCGATCAGCCCGGCAAGCCGGCGCGGCCGGTGTGCGGGCAGCCCGCCGAGCGGAACCACCAATTGGCCCGCGCCCTCGACGACGAGCCGGCCCGGCAGATCTGCCGCGGCGGCTACGACGCCGAACGCGACCGCATCGCGCCCGGGAATCCGGGCGAGCGGCACCACCACCCGCCCGCCGGACACGCGGCGCGGGAGGATTTCGATGGCTTCCGTTGCCCCAGGCGCGACGCCGAACACGGCCACCTCGTCTGCTGGGGCGCCCACGAGGCCGCACTGGCGGACGTGCGGCGCCGAGCCGATCGCTGGAACCGGCGCCTCGGATCTGCCGGGCGCCGCGTCGGGGCCGGTGACCTCGAGCGCCAGCGCCAGCGACGCGCCAGCTTCGCCACGGCGGATCCAGAGGCGGTAGGAACGACCAGCCGGCGAGGTCCCAGCGATCAGCGGGTCGGGCGTAGCGCTCACAGGCGCGCGCCCTCGCTGGACAGAGAGCAGGGGTCGGCATGGCCGAGCCGGCAGGTCTCGACGTCACCGGAAAGGCGGCCCGTGAAGATGTCGCCCTCCTCCACGCTCCAGTCCGCTTCCTCAGCGATGAAGGCGACGCGGTCCGGCTCCCGGCGGGTGCGCACGCCCAACAGGATCGTCGCTCTCTGCCGTCGGGGCAACCCGCCGCGCCGGCAACCCGTCGCCGCGCGCAGCGCCTATGCGCTCTCGTACGCCGGCTCGGCGGTGGCGGCCTGGGCGTCCGCGACCGGCGACGGCGCCGGCCGCAGGACGGCGAGCGTCACGACGATCGCTCCGGCTGCCAGCGCCGCGCCGACCAGGAACGCCAGGTGGTAGCCGCTCGTGAGCGCGTCCGCGGTCGGCTGGCCGTCGGCGATGAGCGCATCGCTGCGCGTCGCCGACAGCGTCGCCAGGAGCGCGAGGCCCAGTGCGCCTCCAACCTGTGCGGCGGTGTTGACCAGGCCCGAGGCCAGCCCGGCATCCGCCTTGGTGGCGCCCGACATCGCCAGGTTCATGAGCGCCGGGAAGGCCAGGCCCGCGCCACCGCCGAGCAGGATCATCGCCGGCAGGACGTTGGCCAGGTAGCTCCCGTCGACCGGAGCGAAGCTCATGTACACGAGGGCGACGGCGATCAGGGCCAGCCCCGGAAGCAAGGTCGCCCGGGCGCCGAAGCGCATCACGAGCCGGTCGGAGTAGCGCAGCGACAGCGTGCCCATCACCACGGTGACGGGCAGGAACGCGAGGCCGATCTGCAGGGCGTCGTAGCCCAGCACGCGCTCGAGGTAGAGCGCGCCGAGGAAGAACAGGCCGAACATCCCCGGCACCGCGAGCACCTGGACCAGGTTGGCGCCCGAGACGTTGCGCGACCGGAAGATGCGCAGCGGCATGAGCGGATGGGCCGCCCGGGTCTCGCGCACGACGAACGCGCCGAGCAGGGCCAGCGAGCCGGCGCTGAGCGCCAGCGCCTGGGACGAGCCCCATCCGTGCTCGGCAGCCGGCTTGACGATCGTGTAGACGCCGAGCATGAGCGAGCTCGTGATGAGGATCGCGCCCGGGACGTCCGCGCCCTCCCGGATCCCGATCCCGGCGTCGCGATCCAGCAGCCGGCGGGCGGCCACGGCCGTGGCGATGCCGATCGGGACGTTGACGAAGAAGATCCAGTGCCAGTTGATCGACTGGGTCAGGACGCCGCCGGCCAGCAGCCCGACCGCCCCGCCGGCAGAGGCGACGAACGCGTAGACGCCGATCGCCTTGGCCTGCTCCCGCGCCCCGGGGAACATCGTGACGATCATCCCGAGGATCACGGCCGAGGTCATGGCGCCGCCGACGCCCTGCACGAACCGCGCCGCAACGAGCAGCTCCTGGCTCTGGGCCGCCCCGCAGGCCAGCGATGCGGCGGTGAAGACGGCCAGCCCCGAGAGGAAGATCGTCCGGCGGCCGATGAGATCGCCGAGCCGGCCCGCCAGCAGGAGCAGGCCCCCGAACGCGATCAGGTAGGCGTTGACCACCCACGCCAGGCTCGACTGCGCGAAGCCCAGGTCATCCTGGATCGCCGGCAGCGCGACGTTCACGACCGTCACGTCCAGGACGATCATGAGCATCCCGGTGCACAGGACGCACAGGGCGATCCAGCGGCGGCGGTCGGTCAGGGCCGGCCCCGGGCTCGTCTCATCGTTGGCGGTCACCACGGCCCGTGGATGGTACGGATTGCGATGTGCTGGCTCGGCAGCGCAGCAATGCGCGGTCTGGATGCGAACGCCGCGTTCCGGCCACGGGCGCGGCCGTTACGCCGCGACGGCCGTCGGCACTCCCGGCTCCAGCCACCGCACCCGCTCGCCCAGCGGCGAGCCGAGGAACGCCTGCTCGGCGGTCGCGCGGCCCTGGCGGAAGTGCTTCCAGCCCTCGTAGTGGATCGGGATGATCGTCTGCGGATCCAGCTGCCCGCACAGCTGCACGGCGTCCTCGGCGGTCATCGTGTAGCGCAGGGGCCCGGAAACCGGGAAGCGGACGCCGCCCAGGTGCACCACGGCCGTGCCGACGTCGATCCGCTCCGCGACCTCGCGGACCCCGTCGTAGAGCACCGTGTCGCCGGAGATCCAGAGGGCGCCGTGTTCCTGGCCGGCCCACCGCAGCGCGAATCCGACGACGTCGCCGACGATCGGATGGCTGCCGGGCGGACCGTGCCGGCAGGGCGTTGCGGTGATCTCGATCGGGATCCGGCCGTCCGCCTCGAGGGTCGTGGCCGCCCACGGCGCGAGGCCGCGGGCGCCGCCGCCCAGGCGCCGGGCCCCGGCCTCGGTCGTGACGACCGTGCCCATGCGGGGCAGGAGCTCACGGCCGGCGGGATCGAGGTTGTCGCCGTGGTGGTCGTGGCTCAGGAGCACGGCGTCGATCGGCTCGAGCTCCGAGAACGGAACGGCCGGGCCCTGGAGCTTGCGCGACACCGTGCCCCAGCCGAAGAAGTAGCGCTTCCCGGGCGGGTCGAAGGTCGGGTCGGTGAGCAGCCGCCACGGGCCGATCTCGATCAGGGCGGTCGGGCCGCCGATGTAGGTCACGCGCACGTCGGGCGCCATGGGCGTCTCCTCGCTGCTGGGTTTCGTGGCTGCAGGAATCTCATGCCTGGACCAGCCGCCCGCGCCCGGCCGCGAGCCACCTACATCTCCTGCGGCGCTCCCACCCCGAGCAGCCCGAGCGCCTGGGCGATGACCCGCTGGGCGGCCACCGACAGCGCGAGCCGGAACGTCTCGGCTCCGGCGGGCTCGGCGCCGACGACCTGGCAGTCGCGGTAGAAGGCCGTGAACGTCTGCGCCAGCTCGAGCGCGTAGGTGGTCATCCGGTGCGGGGCCCGGCGCTCGGCGGCTTCGGCCGCCTCGCCCGGGAAGGCGAGCAGCTTGCGCACGAGGATCCGCTCGGCCGGATGCAGCGGCGCCTCGCCCGCGGCCTCGCCGCCGGAGGCCACGGCCGCCGCGACCGCGTCCTCGCCGGCCTTGGCGCGGATCGAGGCGATCCGGGCGTGGGCGTACTGGACGTAGTAGACGGGGTTCTCCGCCGTGCGCTCGCGCGCGAGATCGATGTCGAGGTCGACCGTCGTGTCGTGCGAGCGCTGCAGGAGAAAGAACCGGGCGGCGTCGACCCCCACCTGCTCGATCAGCTCGTCGAGCGTGACGAAGTCACCGCGGCGCTTGGACATCGAGGCCCGCTCGCCGCGCTCGATGAGGTTGACGAACTGCATGATCACCAGCTCGAGGCGGTCCGGATCGTCACCCAGGGCGGCAAACGAGGCCTTCATCCGCGGCACGTAGCCGTGGTGGTCGGCCCCCCAGACGTCGATCATGCGGTCGAAGCCGCGCGCCCGCTTGTCGAGGTGGTAGGCGATGTCGGAGGCGAAGTAGGTGTGCTCGCCGGTCGAGCGGCGCAGGACGCGGTCCTTGTCGTCGGCGTGCGGCGTGGTGCGCAGCCAGGTCGCGCCCTCCTCCTCGAACAGCGCCCCGGCCTCCTCGAGGGTCACGAAGGCGGCATCGACCGCCGTCGGATCGCCGGCGTGCAGCGACCGCTCCGAGAACCATGTGTCGAACTCGACGCCGAACCGCTGCAGTGTGGCCTGGATCCGCTGCACCATCAGCGCCACCCCGGCCTGAGCGAGCTCGCCGGGGCCGGCGTCCGCGGCGCCGGGGATCTGCGCGGCGAGCTCGCGGACGTAGTCGCCCGCGTAGCCGTCCTCGGGGACGTCTTCGCCGCGGGCGCGGGCCTGGATCGAGAGGCCCAGGCGCTGGACCTGGGAGCCGAAGTCGTTGATGTAGTACTCCCGCTCGACGGCGTGGCCGGCCAGCTCGAGGAGGCGGGCGATGGAGTCGCCGTAGGCGGCGTGGCGCCCGCCGGCCGCCGTGAGGGGCCCGGTCGGGTTCGCCGAGACGAACTCGACGAGGACGCGCTCCGGGCGCGCCGCCGTCGCCGCGCCGTAGGTCGCGCCCGCGGCGAGCACGTCGCCGAGGGCCTCGCGGTGCCAGCCGTCGGAGAGCACGAGGTTCAAAAAGCCCGGGCCCGCGACCTCCGCCCGCTCGAGGCGGGGGCCCAGCCGCTCCGCCAGCGTCCCGCTCAGCCGCTCGGCGATCTCGCGCGGCGGGGCGCCCACGACTGGCGCCAGGAGCATCGCGGCGTTCGTGGCGTAGTCCCCGTGCTCGGCCCGCTTGGGCTGCTCGAGCGTCGGAGCGACGCCGGCCGCGGACCCGTCGGGCCGCAGCTCGGCGGCGGCGGCCTCGACGGCCGCGCGAAGGTCGGTCAGCGGGGTCATGGCGGCGAACCGTAGCGCCCGCCGGCCCGGTCAGTAGTGGTAGGGCTCCCCGGCCAGGATCTTGTGCCCGCGGTAGAGCTGCTCGAGGAGCACGACCCGCGCCAGCTGGTGCGGGAGGGTCATCCGCCCGAGAGACAGCGTCTCGTCGCAGCTCACGTCGATGCCGCGCGGGCCGCCGATCACGAAGCAGACATCGAGCCGGCGCTGGCGGCGGTCCTCCAGGAAGCGGCTGAACTCGAGGCTGTCGAGCTCGCGCCCGTCCCGTCCGAGGAGGACCGTGTAGGACCGGTCCGGGATCCGCTTGGCGAGCTGCTCGTCCTCCCGGACCTCGACGACCTCGACCTTCGCGTGGCCGGCCAGGAGCTTCTGATAGTGGGCGATGTCGTCCTGATAGGGCGGGCGGAGCCGGCCGACGGCAAGGACGAGGAACCGCACTGTTGCGATACTAGCCAGCATGGCCAACGGGGACGACGGCGCAGAGCGCCAAATCAACATCCATTTCTCGCCCGAGCTGATGGCCGGGCACTACGCAAACTTCGCGAACGTGAGCCACTCGGACTACGAGTTCACCATCACGTTCGCGCGGGTCGATCACGAGGTCGAGGAGGAGGAGATCCCCGGCGTTGTCGTGTCGCGAGTGAATCTCTCGCCGCTGTTCATGCGGGAGCTCATCGACGCGATGGAGGACAACTACTCCAAGTGGCGCACCCGGGAAGGGATCAAGAACCTCCCGGAGTACGGCGACGAGGCGCCCGGCGAGGAGTAGGACCGGCGGCGCCTCGCGCCGCCTTCACATCGAAGCCGAGGTTGTGCCGCCCCCGGCGGCGGAGCGGCGACGCCGTCCCCCGGGATGGCAGAAATCGTCCGCATCATGTCCTTGCCGCCAGGCCGGCGAGGCGCCACGATGTGGCCATGCCCGCCCGCCCGGTCGTCATCGTCGCCTTCCCGGGCGTGCAGCCGCTCGACGTCACCGGGCCGGCGGAGGTGTTCGCGGCGGCCGACCGCCTGCGTCCGGGCAGCTACGACGTCGCCGTCCGGGCGCTGGAGCCCGGCCCGATCGACACCGGCTCGGGGTACGCCATCGCTCCCGCCGGGCCGCTCGCCGGCGCCCCGCGGACGATCGACACGATCGTCGTCGCGGGCGGCACCGGCACCCGCGAGGCCGATCCGCGGCTCGTGGACTGGCTCCAGGCCGCGGCCCCGCGCGCGCGCCGCACCGCCTCGGTGTGCACCGGGGCGTTCCTGCTCGCCCGTGCCGGGCTGCTCGACGGGCGGCGGGCCACGACGCACTGGGCCTCGTGCGCCGCGCTGGCCCGCGCCTACCCGGCCGTTGAGGTCCTGCCCGACCCGATCTTCGTGGCCGACGGCCCGGTCCGCACGTCCGCCGGGGTGACAGCGGGCATGGACCTCGCGCTCGCACTGGTCGAGGAGGACCTCGGCCCGCGCACCGCCCTGGAGGTCGCCCGCTGGCTCGTGCTGTTCATGCGGCGGCCGGGCGGCCAGTCCCAATTCTCGGCGGCGCTCGCCGCCCAGGCCGCCGGCCGCGGCCCCCTCCCCGAGCTGCAGGCCTGGATGTCGGGCCATCTCGATGCCGACCTGAGCGTCCCGGCGCTGGCGGCCCGCGCGGGCATGAGCGAGCGGACCTTCGCCCGCGCCTTTCGCCAGGCAGTCGGCACGACGCCGGCCGCCCACGTCGAGGCGCTCCGCGTCGAGCGGGCCCGCGTGCTGCTCGAGACCACCGCCGCCCCGACCGAGGCCGTGGCGCGCCAGTGCGGCTTTGGCACCGTCGAGACGCTCCGCCGCGCGTTTGCCCGGCGCGTGGGCGTCTCCCCCGCCGCCTACCGCGACCGCTTCGCCGCCTGACCGATTCCGAGACCCGACCCGAGAGGACCCCATGGAGATCGCCATCCCCCTGTACCCCGGCTACACCGTGCTCGACGCGGTCGGGCCCTACGAGGTCCTCTCCCGCCTGCCGGGCGCCCGCGTGCGCTGGCTCGCCGCCGAGCCCGGCCCCATGACCCCGGAGAGCGGCCAGCTGACCTTGCTGGCCGACGCGCCGTACGAGGACGTGCCGTCCCCCGACCTCGTCCTCGTCCCGGGCGGGACGGGCACCCGAGCCGTGCTGGGCGACGAGCGGCTCCTGTCGTGGCTGCGCGGCGCCCACGAGGCGTCGACGTGGACGACGTCGGTCTGCACCGGCTCGCTGCTGCTCGGCGCCGCCGGGATCCTCGACGGGCTGCGCGCCACGTCGCACTGGACCGAGCTGGACGCGCTCGCCGGCTTCGGCGCGATCCCGACCGACGAGCGGGTCGTGGCCGAAGGGAAGGTCGTGACGTCGGCGGGCGTCTCCTCGGGCATCGACATGGGCCTGTGGCTGGCCGGCCAGATCGCCGGCGAAGAATTCGCCAAGGCGCTGCAGCTGATGCTCGAGTACGACCCGCAGCCGCCGTTCGACAGCGGCTCGACGGCGAAGGCGGGACCCGAGCTCGTCGCGCTGGTGCGGACGGCGGCCGAGTCGTTTCGGGCGGCCAGCGCGTAGCGACGCGGCAGGCGGCGGGTCGCGAGGCCGGGCCGGCGCCGGCTTCGGGCAGCCGTCGCGTGCCCCCCGTACGACCGGCCAGCCGCGTGCCGGGTGCGGGCGAGGCACCGAGAGAGGAGCGTCCGCATCCGGGCCCGCTCCCGCGCCCAGGCCCCCCCATCCGGGCCGGACGCGGTGGGCCGCGCGGGGTCCGCGCCCGTTCTCGCGCGCCTTGACCACCGCTTCGGTGGCCAGGACGCACGAGTTCGGCGCAACGCCCCCAACCTGCCGTTCCTGCGCACCTTGACCACCGATTCGGTGGCCAGGACGCGCGAGTTCGGCAGAGAGCCGGCCGCGGCCGGGCCCGCACGCGCTCGACACGCGCACCCCCGCCCGCCAGGCCCGACGGCCGCCTCCTACGCCCGCGCCCCGTCCCGGTAGGCCACGCCGATCCCGATCCGCTCGATCGTCGGCGGGTGCGTCGCGAGCAGCCGCACCATCCACGCCGGCGGGTCGGGGTCGGCGAGGTTCCGCAGCGCGATCCGGCGTTCGAAGGAGATGAACGGCTCCGGAGCGCCGGTCAGCATCAGCGCGAAGGTGTCGGCCCGGGCCTCGATCCGCCGCGAGAGCCGGCGCGAACCCGCCGAGACGAGCGCCGACGCCGCCCCGAACGCCACCGCGAGCGCGGGCAGCGCGGCCGGCCCGGCGCCGGCCAGGCTCGCGTCGGGGCCAGGCGTCAGGCGCTCGGCCAGCCGCTGGGCGGCGAGGGTCGCCGCCGGCGCGGTCAGGGCCAGGAACGCCAGGCCGCGCGGCAGGTCGCGGTGGCGGACGTGGGCCAGCTCGTGGGCCACCACGAGCCGGACCTCGTCCGGGGTGAACCCAGCCAGCAGGGTGTCGTAGAGAACCACGCGCTTCGTCGCGCCGAGCCCGGCGACGTAGGCGTTCGCCGCCGTGGTGCGCCGGCTCGCGTCGACCCGATAGACCTCGCGGACGCGGACGCCGGCCGCCTCGGAGAGCGAGAGGACGGCCCGCCGGGTCTCGCCGTCCGGAAGGGGATCGAAGCGGTTGAACACCGGATCGAGCACCACGGGCGCGACCGCGGTGAAGAGCGTGCCCGCCCCGACGGCCGCCGCGGCGGCGGGCGCCCACCACCCGTCCGGCCGCCGGCGCACGAGCCCGAGAAGCCCCGCCGCGCCTGCGGCCGCCATCCCTGCCGAGATCGCCCCGGCCTTCGCGGAGTCGACTGCCCAGCTGCGCCAGGACTGGGTGTCGAGGCCCGCCGCGAGCGAGCGGCGCCGCGCCAGCGCCGAGGCCGGCAGCGTCGCCGCCCCGAGCCCGGCCGACAGCGCGGCCGCCGCGGCCGCGCCGGCCAGGAGCGGCCGCTTCCGGGGCTGCCGCAGGCTCCCGGGAGGACGGCGCGCCAGCACCGCCAGCCCGGTAGCCTCGATGAGGACGTTGGCGCCGTGGAGGGCCAGCTGGGGGCGGCGAAACCCCCGCGCCCGCTGGATCTCCTCAGCGCTGAAGTACGATCCGGCGTCCACGGGCGCCGCCCGAATTACCCCGGAACGCGGGCGCAGCAGCAGCGCCGCTCCCTCCGCCGCCGCCAGCACGGCAGCCATCGCAAGGGGCAGGCGCAGGCGTCCGCGGTCCACGGCCCCACTGTAGACATGACGATCGCCCTGCTCTCCGACATCCACGGCAACCGGCACGCCTTCGAGGCGGTGATGGCCGATGTCGCGGCCTCCGGGGCGGACACGATCTGGTGCCTCGGCGACCTCGTCGGGTACGGCGCCGACCCCGATGCGTGCGTCGAGATCGCCCAGTCCCACTGCGACCTGTGCCTGGTGGGCAATCACGACCTCGCGGTCCGGGGCGACCTCCCGCTCGTGGAGTTCTCCCGCGGCGCCGAGCTCGCGGCGCGCTGGACCCAGCAGGTGATCGACCCCGAGAACCTCGACTTCCTGCGCACGCTCGAGCCGGCGGCGGCCGCCCGCGGCTTCGGGCTCTTCCACGCCAGCCCCCGCGATCCCGTGTGGGAGTACGTCCTCTCCTCCCTGCTCGCCGAACTGTGCCTCGACGCCCAGTCCGAGCGGGTCTGCTTCGTCGGGCACTCCCACGTGGCCCTCGCCTTCTGGCGCCAGCCGGGCGAGCCGGCCACCGGCGCGACCTGCGAGGCCGGCACCGAGCTCGACCTCGCCGCGGGCGAGTGGCTCATCAACCCTGGCAGCGTCGGCCAGCCGCGCGACGGCGACCCGCGCGCCGCCTGGCTCCTGCTGGATCCGGACGCGTCGACGGCCTCGTACCGGCGCGTCGAGTACGACATCGCGGGCGCCGCGGCGGCCATTCGGGCCGCCCGCCTGCCCGAGTCACTGGCAGAGCGCCTGGCCTACGGCCAGTAGGCTCACGAATCCCCGCATGCGCAAGCTCCTGCCCATCCTCCTCGCTGCCCTCCTGGGCGCCGGTGCCGCCGGCCTGGTCGCCTGCGGCGACCGCAACCAGCTCATCCCCCAGGGCGACGCCGACGCGCTGAACGCGAACCTCGACGGCGTGCGCAGCGGCATCGACGAGCAGGACTGCAACCGGGCGTCGCGCGAGGTCCGCGCCGCCCAGCAGCGCGCGGCCGCGCTGCCGTCCGAGGTGAGCCAGCAGCTGCAATCCACCCTGCAGGCCGGCCTGGCCAACCTCGCCGTGCGCGCCCAGGTCGCCTGCCGCGAGACGAAGTCCACGGCCACGACGGCGACGACGGCCACCACCGCGACGACCGAGCCGACGACCGCGACGGAGACCACGCAGACCGAGACCACGACGACCGAGCCCACGCAGCCCACCGAGCCCACCCAGCCGACCGAGCCCACCCAGCCGACCCAGCCCACCCAGCCGACCGACACCAGCGACACGGGCGGCCTGTCGCCGACCTCCCCATGAGCGAGGCCCCCGACCTCATCGCCGGCCGGTACCGGATCGAGCGCCGCCTCGGCCTCGGCGGCATGTCGACGGTCCAGCTGGCGGTCGACACGCGCCTGGAGCGCGAGGTCGCCGTCAAGCTCCTGGCCGAGCACCTGGCGGAGGACCCGACGTTCGTGTCGCGCTTCCAGCGCGAGGCGCTCGCCGCCGCCCGCCTGGTGCACCCGAACATCGTGCAGGTCTTCGACTCGGGCCTCGACGAAGCGTCGGGACGCCACTACATCGTCATGGAGTACGTCGACGGTCGCTCCTGCGCCCAGCTGCTGCGCGACCGCGGCCACCTCGAGGTCCAGGACGCGATCTTCGTCGTCGAGCAGGCCTGCAAGGGCCTCGAGTACGCGCACCGCAACGGGGTCGTGCACCGCGACGTCAAGCCCGGAAACCTGCTCGTGTCCCGTGACGGCACGGTGAAGCTCGCCGACTTCGGCATCGCGAAGGCGACGGAGCAGTCGAGCATCACCCAGGTCGGCTCGGTCCTCGGAACCGCCGCCTACCTGGCGCCCGAGCAGGCGCGCGGCGAGGAGGCCGGGCCCGCGGCGGACCTCTACTCGCTCGGCGTCGTGACCTACCAGCTCCTGAGCGGGCGGCTCCCCTACGAGGCCAGCTCGCTGAGCGAGCTGACGCTGATGCAGCAGCGCGAGCTGCCGACCCGCCTGGACGAGATCGCCCCCGACGTGCCGCCCTCGCTGGCCCGCGCGGTCGCCCGGGCGCTCTCGATCGATCCCGGAGCGCGCTACACGGACGCCCTGGCCATGGCCGACGCGCTGCGCGACGGCGCCCGCGGCATCGACCCGCCCGACGCCGCCGCCGGCGCCGACGGCGGCACCGCGGCAACCCGTCTCGTGCGGCCGGGCGACACCGGGACCGCCGCGACGAGCATCGCCGGCGCCGCCGCCGCGGGGGCCGCCGCGGGTGCGGTCGCCGCCCGCCAGCCCCGGCAGCCCCGCCGCATCGCCCCGGTGGACACGCCGGCCACGCCGGCCCGCAGCGCGGGCCGCGCCGCCGACCGCCCGCGGAAGTCCGGCCGCGGCCGGCGCATCGCCGTCGTCCTCGTCGTGCTGGCGGCGCTCGTCGGCGCCGGCGCGATCGTGGTCGCCAGCCAGGTCAACAGCGATCCGCAGCTCCAGCGCGTGATCTACCGCGACGCCCAGCGCGCGATCGACGCGCTGCAGTCGCTCATCAACGACAACACGCGCTGACCGGCCCGCCTACGGCGCCGCCCCGGCCCGCAGCGCCGCCGCCTCCCCCGCCAGCGTGCCGGCCTCGACGGCCGCCCGCAGCCGCGCCATCAGGCGGGCGATGAAGGCGAGGTTGTGCAGCGTGAGCAGCCGCAGCCCGGTCAGCTCCTTCTGGCGCACGAGGTAGCGGAGGTAGCCGCGGGAGAACCCGCCGGCGCAGGCCGGGCAGTCGCACCCCTCCAGGATCGGCTCGTCGGCCTCGCGCCAGCGCGCCCCGGTGAGGTCGACCCGCCAGCGCCCGTCCGGGTCCGGGACGAGCGCCATCCCGTGCCGGCCGAGGCGGGTCGGCATCGCGCAGTCGAAGGTGTCGATGCCGAGCTCGACGCCGCGAATGAGGTCGTCGACGTCGCCGATCCCGAGCAGGTGGCGGGGCAGGCCGGCAGGCAGCTCGTCGACGGCCCACGAGACCACCTCGTGCATCTGGGGCTTGTCCTCCCCCAGGCTCCCGCCGATCGCGATCCCGCCGGCGCCGCTGGCTGCGACGGTCGCGGCGCTGCCGCGCCGCAGGTCCTCGTGCACGCCGCCCTGGACCACGCCGTAGAGGACCTGGCCGGGCGGGGCGTGCTCGGCGTGCCAGCGTACGCAGCGGTCCAGCCAGCGGTGGGTGCGCTCGGTCGAGCGGGCCGTGTAGTCACGGTCGACGTGAAACGGCGTGCACTCGTCGAAGGCGACCGCGATGTCCGAGCCCAGCGCGGCCTGGATCTCCAGCGACCGCTCCGGGGAGAGAAACTGCTCGCTGCCGTCGACGTAGGAGCGGAAGCGCACGCCGTCCTCCTCGATCGCCAGCGTGGCGCCGGTCCGTTGCGCGCCGTGAGCGGCCCGGCCCTTGATCTCGTCGGCCACGGTGCCGTGCCCCATCGAGAACACCTGGAAGCCGCCCGAGTCGGTGATGATCGGCGCCGGCCAGCGCATGAACTCGTGCAGGCCGCCAAGCGTGCGGATCAGCTCCTCCCCCGGCGCGAGCATGAGGTGGAAGGTGTTGCCGAGCACCATGTCGTAGCCGAGCGCCGCGACGTCGCGCGGCTCCAGCCCCTTGACGGTCGCCTTGGTCGCCAGGGGGACGAACGCGGGCGTGCGCACCTCGCCGTGCGGCAGCCGCAGGGTGCCGGTGCGCGCGCCGGATCCCGGGTCCTGGGCGTGAATCTGGAAGTCCGCCGGCACGGCGGCGGAGTCTAGGGCGGCAGGACCGGCGGACGAGCGCGGGCCGGAAACGCGGCGGGCCCGCACTGGGCGGGCCCGCCGGCAGGCCGATGCGAGGCCGCGCTACGCGGCGGCGTCGCCGGACGCCTCGGACGCTGTCCCGTCGACGGTCTCGCCGCCGACGGCGATCGACACGCGGTGCGGCTCGCGGACGGCGGGCTTCGGGACGCGGACCTCGAGCACCCCGGAGTCGAAGCTCGCCTCGATGCCCGCGGGATCGACACCTTCGGGCAGGGTCAGCGAACGCGAAAAGGCGCCGTACGCACGCTCGACCCGGAAGTAGCCCTTGCCACGGCCCTCCTGCTCGGAGCGGCGCTCGCCGGCGATGGTGAGCACGTTCTCGTCGAGCTCGACCTTGATGTCGTCGCGCGACACGCCGGGGAGGTCGACGCTCACGACGTAGTGGCCGTCGGTCTCGCGCAGATCCATCGCGGGCACCCAGCGCTGCGGCGCGCCAGCCCCAGCGGTGGGCGTGTCGAAGAACGTGTTGAAGAGCCGGTTCATCTCGGTCTGGAGTGTCGAAACCTCGCGGGCCGGCTCCCAGCGAATCAATGCCATGGTGGCCTCCTACGGAAGAATCAGAGATTGCCTACAACAGCCAGTATGAAATCTTAGTCGTTAAGTGTCAAGTCTTGGCCGCAGGCCCGGGAGGCGGGGCAATGCGCTCCCACGCGGACCCCAATTCTGCGATCTCCTCGGGCGCGAGGTGCCCGAGGAACAGCCGCCGGACTCCCGCCAGGTGGGTCGGGCGGGCAACGCGCAGCGTGGCGAGGCCCGCGTCGGTGATCACCGCGAGCTGGCCGCGGCCGTCGTCCGCACAGCACTGTCGGCGCACGAGTCCGGCCCGGGCGAGCCGGTCGATCAGGCGCGTCAGGCCGCTGCGGCTCAGCAGGACGGCATCGGCGAGGTCGCGCATCCGCAGCGACCGGTCCGGCGCGCTCTCGAGGTGGGTGAGCACGTCGTAGGACGTGAGCGGGAGGCCGTGCGCGGCGATGAGCTCGGCGTCGAGCTCGCGGAGCACCTGCATGTGGGTGCGCAGGAAGCCGCGCCAGGCGGCGAGCTCGGCGGCGGTCAGGCGGTCGCCGGCGACGGACCGGGAGATGGAGGCCATGCGGCTGATCGTTGCACACGCAACCGCCTCGTGCCGCGGGACGACCCCTACGCCGGCACGATCAGCGACGTCCCCGTCATCTCCGGCGGCTGGGCGATGCCGAGGATGTCCAGGGCCGTCGGCGCGACGTCGGCGAGGATGCCGCCGTCGCGCAGCGCCAGCCCGGGCACGGTGACGATCAACGGCACCGGATTGAGCGAGTGCGCCGTGTTCGGCGAGCCGTCGGGCTCGAGCATGTGGTCGGCGTTGCCGTGGTCGGCGGTGACGATGCACGCCCCGCCGCTGCGGTGCACGGCGGCGACCACGTCGGCCAGGCAGGCGTCGACTTCCTCGATCGCCGCGACCGCGGCCGGGATGACGCCGGTGTGCCCCACCATGTCCGGATTGGCGAAGTTGATGACGCCGAACGCCGGGCCGTGGGCCTCCCAGCGCTCGATGAACACGTCGGCGGCGCCGCGCGCGCTCATCTGCGGCTTGAGGTCGTAGGTCGCCACGTCGCGGGGCGAGGGCACGAGCTCACGCTCCTCTCCGGCGCACTCGTGCTCGTCGCCGCCGTTGAAGAAGTACGTGACGTGGGCGTACTTCTCGGTCTCGGCGACGTGGAGCTGGCCCTTGCCGGCGGCCGCGATGACCTTCGGGAGCGTCACCGACGGGCGGTCCGGCGGGAAGGCGACCGGGTAGGGCCACCCCTCGACGTACTCGGTCATCGTCGCGATCCGGTCGACCGGCGGCGCATCGCCGCGGTCGATCTCGTCGAAGCCGGGCTCGGCGAGCGCGCGGACGATCTCGCGCATGCGATCGGGACGGAAGTTGAAGCAGACCACCGCGTCGCCGGGACGGATGCGCGCCTCCTCCCCCACCGTCGTGGCCTCGATGAACTCGTCGGTCTCGCCGCGGGCGTAGGCCGCCGCGGCCGCCTCCGGCCCGGTGGCCGCGTGGTGCGGCGCGCGGCCGTGGACGAGCAGGTCGTAGGCGGGCTGGATCCGCTCCCACCGCTTGTCCCGGTCCATCGCGTAGAAGCGGCCGATGACCGAGCCGATCCGGGCGTTGCCGGCGGCCTCGCACCAGCCCTGCACCGTGCCGAGGTACCCGGCGCCGGCGTCGGGGAACGTGTCGCGCCCGTCCGAGAACGCGTGCACGCACACCTCCGGCACGCCGATGTCGCCGAAAGAGCCGATGAGCGCCTCGAGGTGCTTCCAGCCCGAATGCACCCCGCCGTCGGAGACGAGGCCGAGGAGGTGGACTCGCGGAGCGCCTTCGACTGCCGCGAGGACCACGGGGTTGTGGGCCAGGGTGCCCGTGGCGGCGGCGTCGTCGATCCGGGTCAGGTCCTGCTCGACAACGGCGCCGGCGCCGAGATTGAGATGGCCGACCTCCGAGTTGCCCATCTGGCCCTCGGGGAGGCCGACGGCGCGTCCGCAGGCGGTGAGCTGCGTGTGCGGATAGCCGGCCCACAGCTCGTCGAACGTCGGCTTGTGCGCCAGCGACACCGCGTTGCCGGGGCCGGGCTCGGCGAGCCCGAAGCCGTCGAGGATGATCAGCGCGACGGCCGGCGCCGGGAGCGCGGGGGGCCCGGGCACGAGCGTCATGGCGCCGCGGCCTCCACGATCGCCGCAAACGACGCCGCCTCGAGGCTGGCGCCGCCGACGAGCGCGCCGTCGCAGTCGGGCAGGGCGAGCAGCTCCGCCGCGTTGTCGGCCTTGACGCTCCCGCCGTAGAGGACGCGCACCCGGGCCGCCTGCTCGGGCGAGCGGGCCGCGACGAGCGCCCGCACGAACGCGACCGCCTCCTGCGCCTGCTCGGGGGTCGCGACCTTGCCGGTCCCGATCGCCCAGATCGGCTCGTAGGCGATCACGACGTCGCTCAGGCGGTCGTCGGGCACGGCCTCGAGGTCCTCCTGGACCTGGTGGCGCAGCTTGCGCTCGGTGTCGCCGGCCTCGCGTTCGGCCTCGGTCTCCCCCACGCACAGGATCGGCAGGAGCCCGGCGGCCAGCGCCGCGGGCACCTTGGCCTGCAGCGCCCGGTCGGTTTCGCCGAAGAGCTCGCGGCGCTCGGAGTGCCCGAGCACGACACCGTGGACGTCGAGCTCCAGAAGCATCGGGGCCGAGATCTCCCCGGTGAAGGCGCCGTGGTCGGCCTCGTGCATGTTCTGCGCGAAGATCTGGACCCGCGAGCCGCGGGTCGAGTCCACGAGCGCCTGCAGCGACGTGTAGGGCGCGCAGACGGCAACGTCGACGCCCTCGGCCGTCGTCACCCGGGGCAGGAGGCCGGAGATGAAGAGCTCCGCCTCGCCGATCGTCTTGTGCATCTTCCAGTTGCCCGCGATCAGCGGGGTGCGGCTCTGGCTCATCGGAGCGCCTCCACGCCGGGAAGCGCCCGGCCCTCGATCAGCTCGAGCGACGCCCCGCCGCCGGTCGAGAGGTGGGTGACCTGGTCGCCCAGGCCGAACTGCTGCAGGGCCGCAACCGAGTCGCCGCCGCCGACCACGGTGACGCCGGGGGCCGCCGCGACCGCCTCCGCGACCGCGCGCGTGCCGGCGGCGAACGGCGCCAGCTCGAAGGCGCCCATGGGCCCGTTCCAGAAGACGGTGCCGGCCGCGGCGATCGCGGCGGCGTAGCGCGCCGCGGTCCGGGCGCCGATGTCGAGGCCCATCCAGCCGTCCGGCACTTCGACGCCATCGAGATCGCGGCTCTCGGCGTCGGCGGCGAACCGGTCGCCGAGGACGAGGTCCGACGGCAGCTCGAGCGCCGCCGCCCCCTCGGCCTGCGCATCCTCCAGCGCCCGCCGCGCCGGCTCGATCCCGTCCTCCTCGCAAAGCGAGGCGCCGGTGGCGTGGCCCTGGGCCGCGAAGAACGGGAAGCACATCGCCCCGCCGATGAGCACGGTGTCGGCCACCTCGAGGAACCGGTCGATCACGCCGATCTTGTCGGTCACCTTCGCGCCGCCCACGACCGCCACGAGCGGGCGGGCGGGATCCTCGAGCAGCCGGGTGAGCGTCGAGACCTCCCGCTCGAGCAGCCGGCCGGCGGCCGCCTGCCCGACGAGGTGCGCGACGCCCTCCGTGCTGGCGTGCGCGCGGTGCGCCGTGCCGAACGCGTCGTTGACGTAGACGTCGGCCAGCCGGGCGAGCGCCGCCGCCAGCTCGGGATCGTTCTTCGTCTCCCCGGGCTCGTAGCGGACGTTCTCGAGCACGAGGATCTCGCCCGGCGCCAGCGCGGCGGCGGCAGCCTCAGCCTCGGCGCCCACGACCGCGGGGGCCAGCGTCACCGGCGCGCCCGTCAGCTCGGCGAGCCGGTCGGCCGCCGGGCGCAGGGAGAGGCCGGGCTCGCGATCCTTCGGGCGCCCGAGGTGCGAGGCGAGCACGATCCGGGCGCCGTGCTCGCGCAGCCATTCGATCGTCGGCAGCGCAGCCCGGATCCGCGTGTCGTCCGCGACCGCGCCGCCGTCGAGCGGCACGTTGAAGTCGACCCGGACGAGGACGCGCTGGCCGTCCACGTCCAGGTCATCCAGCGTCCTCACAGGATCTTCTGGACGAGATCGACCACCCGGCTCGAGTAGCCCCACTCGTTGTCGTACCAGCTGACGACCTTCACGAGGGTGCCGTCGAGCACGACGGTCAGCTCCGAGTCGAGGATCGAGGAGTAGTTCGACTTCACGATGTCGGTGGAGACGATCGGATCGGTCGTGTACTGGAGGATGCCCTGCATCGGGCCGTTCGCGGCCGCCTCCAGGGCCGTGTTGAGCTCCTCGGGCGTCGTCTCGCGGTCGGCCTCGAACGTCAGGTCGACGACCGACCCCGTCGGGACGGGCGCGCGCACGGCGAAGCCATGGAGCTTGCCGAGGAGGTCGGGGATCACGACGCCGATCGCCTTGGCGGCGCCGGTCGAGGCCGGGATGAGGTTCACCGCGGCGGCGCGGGCGCGGCGCAGGTCCTTGTGGGGCATGTCCTGCAGCCGCTGGTCGGCGGTGTAGGCGTGGATCGTCGTCATCAGGCCGTGCTTGATCCCCACCGTGTCGTGGACGACCTTCGCGACCGGCGCAAGGCAGTTCGTGGTGCACGAGGCGTTGGAGATCACGTGGTGGCTGTCGCGGTCGTAGACCGCGTCGAAGTTCACGCCGAGGACGACGGTGGCGTCCGGGTTGGTCGCCGGCGCCGAGATCACGACCTTCTTCGCGCCCGCGTCGAGGTGCTTGGCGGCGTCGTCGCGGTTCGTGAAGCGGCCGGTCGACTCGAGCACCACGTCGGCGCCGATGTCGCCCCACGGGAGCTTGGCCGGGTCGGTCTCGCTGAGAATCTTCACGGTCTGGCCGTCGATGTGCAGGCCGTCGCCCTCGAGCTCGACGGTGCCCGGGTAGGGCCCGTAGGTCGAGTCGTACTTGAGCAGGTGCGCCAGCGTGGCGGCGTCGGTGATGTCGTTGATCCCGACCCACTCGATGTCGGCGCCGCTCTCCTTCGCGGAACGCACGACGTTGCGGCCGATGCGGCCAAAGCCATTGATGCCGACCCGTACGGGCATGGGTGCAGAGTCCTCCTGAAGGCGCGGTCTCGGATGAAATCGCGCCGCCCGGTTTCCCCGGGCCGGCGGCGCGGAGCCGAAGCGTATACCTCAGCGGGGGCTGCTGACGATCTCGACGCGCAGGCCGTCGGGGTCGAGCAGGTACCCAGCGTAGTAGCGCTCCCCGTAGTGCGGCCGCGGGCCGGGCGGGCCGGCCTCCCGTCCGCCGTGGGCGAGGCCGGCGGCGTGCGCGGCGTCGACGGCCGCCTTGCCGGCCGCTGACAGCGCGAGGTGGCCGTAGGCCGGGGCCGGCGCCGACCGTGACGTCAGCCAGAGCGTCGGCCGCGTCACGCCGTAGGCGACCGCTCCGTCCGAGGCGTGGAAGCGGCGTGCGCCGAGCGCGTAGAGCACGGCGTCGTAGAACGCGGCGGACCGCCGCAGGTCGGCGACCTCGAAGCCGAGGTGGTCGATCACCCGCGCGCCCTGTCCACATCCCGGTGCGCGACCGCGACCGTGAAGGCCTCGGAGGCGTCGCGGAAGTGGCCGGCGAGGTGCTCGGCGATGGCGACAGACCGGTGCCGGCCGCCGGTGCAGCCGATCCCGACGACGAGATGGGCCTTGCCCTCGGCGAGGTACTGCGGCAGCAGGTAGTCCAGCAGCGGGATCAGGCGGCTGTAGAACTCGTCGAGCTGCCCGTCGCGCGAGATGTAGGCGACGACGTCGGGCTCACGCCCGGTCTTCGGCCGCAGCTCCGGCACGTAGTGGGGGTTCGGGAGGAACCGCACGTCGAACTGCAGGTCGGCCTCGCGGAGCCCGCCGTGCTTGAACCCGAAGCTCGTGAAGGTGACGGCCAGCCGCGAGCTGCGGTCGCGGCCGAGCAGGTCCTCGGCGAGGCGGCGGCGCAGGTCGGCCTCGGAGAGCCCCGCGGTGTCGATGACGAGGTCGGCGCGATCGCGCAGCGGGCCGAGGAGCTGGCGCTCGGCGGCGATCCCGCCGGCCACGCTTCCGGTCGGCGCGAGCGGGTGGCGCCGGCGGGTCTCCTTGTACCGGTTCAGGAGCGTCTGCTCGTCGGCGTCGAGGAAGATGACCCGGGCCGGCACCTCGCGGCGCTCGAGCTCGTCCAGCGCGCTCAGCAGGCCCTCGAAGTAGCCGCCGCCGCGCACGTCGCAGACGACCGCGGCGGCCTCGACCTTCGACCCGGCGTGCATGAACAGCTCGACCAGCGAGGCGATCATGCCCGGCGGGAGGTTGTCGACGCAGAAGTACCCGGCGTCCTCGAACACGGCCATCGCCGTCGACTTCCCCGCGCCCGAGACGCCGGTGATCACGACGAGATCCGAGAGCTTCGTCTCTGCCGCGGGGCCGTCGGTGCTCATGGCGCGCAGTCTGATGGGACGGGCGGACCGACCACGGTCACCGCCCGGTCCGGTTGAGGGCCAGGTGCACCTCGCGGGCCACCTTCCCGGGCACGCCCGGCACGGCCTCGAGATCCTCGCGGGTCGCCGCGAGCACCGCCTCGGGCGATCCGAAGTGGGCGAGGAGCGCCCGCTTGCGCGCGGGCCCGATCCCCGGGATCTCGTCGAAGATCGACGACGTCATCGCCCGGTCGCGCCGGATGCGGTGGTGGGTGATGGCGAAGCGGTGCGCCTCGTCGCGGATGCGCTGGAGGAGCTGGAGCTCCGGCGTCTCGTGACCGAGCCGCAAGGGGGCCTTCCGGCCCGGGACGAAGAGCTCCTCGATCCGCTTGGCCAGCGCCACGACGGTCACCCCGCGCTCCCGGAACCCGGCAAGCGCGCGCAGCCCGGCGCTGAGCTGGCCCTGGCCCCCGTCGATCACGACGACATTCGGGAGCGCGGCGAAGCTGGCGTCGCGGTCGGCGTCGTGCGGCGAGCGGTCGGCGGCCTCCTCGTAGCGCGCCAGGCGGCGGGCGAGCACCTCCTCCATCGAGGCGAAGTCGTCGGAGCCGGCGACCGTGCGGATCGTGAAGCGCCGGTAGTCCGACCGCTTCGCCGCGCCGGCCTCGAACACGACCATCGACGCCACCGTGTGGGTCCCCCCGAGGTTGGAGATGTCGAAGCACTCGATCCGCAGCGGCACCGCATCGAGGCCGAGCGCGGCCTGCAGCCCCTCCAGCGCCTCGGCCCGGCGCTCGCGCCGGCGCTCGGCCTTCAGCCGCTCCTGCTCGAGCGCGAGCACGGCGTTGCGCTCGGCCAGTTCGAGGATCCGGCGCTTGTCGCCGCGCTCCGCGGCCCGGATCTCCACCGGCCCACCGCGGCGGGCGGCGAGCGCCTCGGCCAGCGCCGGGGTCAGCTCCAGGCCCCGCTGCACGACGATCTGGGCCGGAATCGCGGTCGCCGTGCCGTAGTACTGGAGCAGGAACTCCTCGACGGCCTCGGAGAGGCCGCGCTCGGCCTGGTTCTCGAGGTAGAAGGACTGGCGATCCGACAGCACGCCGTCGCGCACCTGGAAGACCTGCGCGTTTGCGTCGGGCCCCTCGAGCGCGACGGCGACCGCGTCGACCGTGCCGACCGACTCGTTGGCGACCCGCTGGCGCTCGAGCAGGGAGCGGACCGCCCGCAGCCGGTTGCGCAGCAGTGCGGCCTGCTCGAAGTCCTGCGCCTCCGCGCAGGCGCGCATCCGCGCCTCGAGGTCGCGCTCGATCTCCCGGTAGCGGCCGGAGAGGAACGCGATGACGCCGTCGATCGACTCGCGGTAGCGCTCGGGCCCGGCGTGCCCGACGCAGGGCGCCTCGCAGCGCTTGATGTAGAAGTCCAGGCACGGCGAGCCGCTGCGGCGGCCGGGCTCGGGGCCGTCGCAGGAGCGGAACAGGAAGACCTTCTGGAGCAGGTCCAGCGTGCCGCGCACGCGCTTGGCGTTGGAGAACGGCCCGAAGTACGCCCGCCCGCGGCGGTGACGCTCGCGGGTGAAGTAGACGCGCGGGTACTCCTCGTCCAGCGAGATCGCGACGTACGGATAGGACTTGTCGTCGCGCAGGCGGATGTTGAAGCGCGGCTTGTACTGCTTGATGAAGTTCTGCTCCGCGAGCAGCGCCTCGGCCTCGGTGGCCACGACGACCGCCTCGACGTGGTCGACCTCGCCGATGAACTCCGGGCCGCCGCCGTGGCGCATCGGATTCGAGAAGTGCGAGGCGACGCGCTTGCGCACGGACTTGGCCTTGCCGACGTAGATCACGCGCCCCTTCGCATCCCGGAACAGGTAGACGCCGGGCGCGTCGGGCAGGGACCGGCGCTGCGCGCTGAGGCGCTCGGAACGGTCGTCGGCGGGCATCGTTCGAGGATACGCGGGGCAGGCGGCGGTCCCGGCCCGCGGCGGCCGCGGCTCAGCCGGGGTCGCGCAGGCCGAGCACCGACCCGGCGCGCTGAAACCCGGCCCGGGCGTAGATCCGGGTGGTTGCCTCGTCGGCGGCGGACAGGAACACGGTCTCGGCGCCCCGGGGCGCCCCCAGCCCGGCGGCGGCGGCGGTCATCGCCGCGCCCACGCCGCGGCGCCGGAACGGCGGCGCCGTCGCGATCGCCACGACCTCCGCGAGGCCGCCGTGGGTCGCCTGGATCTGGCCGGCGCCCGCGGCGGCCCCGCCGATCCGGCCCAGGAATCCCTCACCGCCGCCGAGATCCCAGGCGAGCGCGTCGGCGAGCCCGGCGGCGTCGGCCGGCAGCACCTGGTCGACGCCGAAGGCCTCGAACTTGACGGCGAGGAAGTCGCGGGCATCCTGCGGATCGGCGCCGGGGCGGATCTCCGTGAGGGCGAGGCCTGGGACCGGCACCGGTGCGGGCGGCGGCGCCGCCGGCCGGACCATAAGCGGCGCGTCGTGGAGCAGCTCGAAGCCCGCGTTCAGGAGCGCGGCGCGGAGTCCGGGGACGGCGGCGTCGACGTACTCGACGCCGGCCCGGCGACCGCGCTCGGCGTAGAACGCCCGCAGGGCCGCGATCGCCTCGGGCTCCGCGGCCTCTGGGCCGATCGGCACCGCCCACTCGGCCCACGGGCGCGGGCCGTCCGGATGCAGATGGGCGGTCCAGGGGCCAACGGCATGCGGGCCGGTGCGCACGGCGAGCATGGCGGCGAGATAGGCCTGGACGCGGGCCGGATCGGCGGCTGGCACCCGGCGAGTGTACGAGCGCGCCGGGACGCCAGCGGTAGGGTCGTCATGTGACCGTCGTCAACCTGGCGAGCGACACCCAGACCCGCCCGACCCCGGCGATGCGCCAGGCGATCGCCGCCGCGGAGGTGGGCGACGAGCAAAAATTCGCCGACCCCACGACGCTCGCGCTGCAGGAGCGGGTGGCCGCGCTGCTCGGCCACGAGGCGGCCCTGTTCCTGCCCTCGGGGACGATGTGCAACGTCATCGCCTTCCGGCTGCACATTCGCCGCGGCGACGAGGTCCTGGTGCACCGCACCGCGCACCCGGTGCACTTCGAGGCCGGCGGGCTGGGGGACCTGGCCGGCGCGATGCTCCGCACGCTCGACGGCGACGGCGGCATCTTCAGCGCCGACGCGCTCGAAGCAGCCATCCGCGCGTCCGGCGACCGCTACGCGCCGCGCTCGCGGCTCGTCTCGGTCGAGCAGACCACGAACCTCGGCGGCGGACGCGTGTGGCCGCTCGACACCGTCCGAGCCGTGCTCGGGGTCGCCCGCACGCACGGGCTCAAGGCCCACCTCGACGGGGCCCGGCTGCTGAACGCCGTGGCCGCTTCGGGGGTCCCGGCGGCCGACTACGCCGCCGGGTTCGACACCGCGTGGCTGGACTTCTCCAAGGGCCTGGGCGCGCCGGCCGGCGCGTGCCTGGCCGGCTCGGCGGAGCTGATCGACGAGGCCTGGCGCCACAAGCAGATGCTCGGCGGGGCGCTGCGGCAGTCGGGCATCCTCGCCGCGGCGGGCCTGCACGCGCTCGATCACCACGTCGACCGTCTCGCCGAGGACCACGCCAACGCGCGCCGACTCGCCGCGGCCCTGGCCGAGGTGCCCGGCGTGACGGCCGATCCCGCGGCGGTCGAGACGAACATCGTCATGTTCGACGTGGCCGACGCTCCCGCTTTCGCGGCCGCGCTGGCCAGCGAGGGCGTGCTGGTTGGAGCGATGGGCCCGCACCGGATCCGAGCGGTCACCCACCTCGGCGTCGACGCCGACGGCGTGGACCGCGCGGCAGCGGCGGCGCGCGACGTGGCCCGGCGGGGCTGAGGCCCCGCCGGGCGAGGCGCTCAGGTGCGCAGGCAGAGCACCTGCACGACGAAGCTGCGGGCGTTGCCGGTGTCGTTGCCGCCCCGGCCCTCGACGCCGACCGGCTGGCCGGACCCGTTGACGAGATAGCGCAGCGCGATCACCGGGAGCTCGTCGTCGTTGTCGCCGGTGTCCCAGCGTGAGCCCGCGGCAATCGCCCGCTCGTTGGAGGCGCAGGTCTTCGTGACCGAGCGCGTCGGGTAGCTCCCGTCGGCGGGCGTCCCGCTCGCAGCGATCGACACCGACGCCTCCCGCAGCGTGATCACGTTGAGGTCGTCGGCGCCGACCGCGCGCGGGGCGATCTTCGCGCCGGTGACGCTGCTGGAGCCCAGCTTGCTGTTCGTCACGGCGCCGCCAGCCAGCTGGGTGCCGCCGACGGCCCCGTTGGCCAGCTTGGCCCCCGACACCGAGCGATCCTGGATCTTCTTCGTCCCGACAGCCCCGGGGGCGAGCCGGGAGAACGTCACGGCGCCGTCGGCGAGCTTGCCCTGCGTGACCGCGCCGGTCGCCAGCTTGCCGGTGGTCACGGCCCGGCGGGCCAGGCGGCTCGTGGTGACCGCGCCGGCGGCCAGCTTCGCCGTGCGGACCGACGCGGTCCGCAGCTGCGCCGGCCCGACGCTGTTGGCCGGCAGCGCGACGGCGTAGGCGGTGCCGCCGAGCGCGACGACGAGGGCCGTGAGCGCGACGGCCATGGCCGGCGACGGCAGGCGGCGTGTGATGCGATGCATGAGGTTCCTCCCGATCGAATGGCACGGTGCGGCGGCCGGCTCCGTGCCGCGCCCCCTCCGTCCCCAGCGAACCGCAGCGCCCCCGGAAGTTGCGGATCCTGGCGCGCGGGCGTCAGCCGATCGGGCCGCGGGTAGGATGGCCGGGCCCGGCGACCGAGGAGACGCAGCGACGTGAGCACCACGACGGCCATCCGCACCTGCCCGTTCTGCGAGGCCACCTGCGGCCTGGAGGTCACGCTCGAGGACGGGGCGGTGACCGGGGTCCGCGGCGACGAGCAGGACGTGTTCAGCCACGGGTTCCTCTGCCCCAAGGGCTACGGGCTCAAGGGCCTGCACGAGGACCCGGACCGGCTGCGCACGCCGATGCGCCGCCGGCCCGATGGCTCCTTCGAGCCCGTGTCCTGGGACGAGGCCTTCGAGCTCATCGACGAGCGGCTCGGCGCCATTCTGGCCCGCGACGGCCGCGATGCCGTCGCCGCCTACCTCGGAAACCCGGCCGCCCACAACCTCTCGGCGACGATCTACGGGCGGGTCCTGCTGCGCGCACTCGGCTCCAAGAACGTGTTCTCGGCCAGCACGGTCGACCAGATGCCCAAGCACGTCTCGGCGGGCCTGATGTTCGGCACGCCGTTCTCGGTCCCGGTCCCCGACGTGGACCGCACCGACCACCTGCTGATCCTCGGCGCGAACCCGCTCGCCTCGAACGGGAGCCTGATGACCGCGCCCGACATGCGCGGCCGGCTGCGGGCCATCCGGGCGGGCGGGGGGAAGGTCGTGGTCGTCGATCCGCGGCGCAGCCGGACTGCCGGCGAGGCCGACGAGCACCACTTCATCCGGCCCGGCACCGACGCCCACCTGCTCTTTGGTCTCGCGCACGTCCTGCTCGCCGAGGGCCTCGCCGATCCGGGGCCGCTCGCCGAGCATGCCGCCGGGCTCGACGAGATCGGCCCGCTGGCCGAGCCGTTCACCCCCGACGCGGTCGCCGCGGCGACGGGCATCCCCGCCGACGGCGTCCGCCGGATGGCGCGCGACCTCGCCGCCGCCGAGCGCGGGGCCGTCTACGGACGCATCGGCACGTGCACGCAGGAGTTCGGAACGCTCGCGAGCTGGCTCGTCGACGTGGTGAACGTCCTCACCGGCGCCCTCGACCGCCCGGGCGGGGCGATGTTCCCGAAGGCCGCCGCCGGGGCCCGGAACGTCTCCGGAGCACCGGGGCGCGGCCGGGGCATGCGCGTCGATCGCTGGCAGAGCCGCGTCCGCGGGCTCGGCGAGGTGCTCGGCGAGCTGCCGGTCGCCTGCCTGGCCGAGGAGATCGAAACGCCGGGCGAGGGCCAGGTGCGCGCCCTGATCACGGTGGCCGGCAATCCGGCGGTGAGCACGCCGAACAGCGGGCGCCTCGGCGCCGCGCTCGCGTCACTGGAGTTCATGGTGAGCCTCGACATCTACGTCAACGAGACGACGCGGCACGCCGACGTGATCCTCCCGGCCCCTTCCCCGCTCCAGCGCGGGCACTACGACCTGGCGCTCTACCAGTTCGCCGTGCGCAACGTGGCGAACTGGTCGCCCGCGGCGATCGAGCCCGACCCCGCGGTCCCGGACGAGTGGCGCACGCTGCTGCGCCTGGCCGGCGTGGCCGCCGGCCAGGGGCCCGCCGTGGACGTCGACGCCTTCGACGACTTCGTCGCGGCCCAGGCGGTGCAGCGCGAGGTCGGGGACGAGGGTTCTCGCGCCCACGGGCAGGACCCCGAGGCCGTGCTCGCCGCGCTCGCGCCACGGACCGGCGTGGAGCGGATGCTCGACCTGCTCCTGCGCGCCGGCCCCTACGGCGACGGCTTCGGCTCGCATCCGGAGGGCCTCACGCTCGCCCGGCTCGAGGCCGCGCCGCACGGCATCGACCTCGGCCCGCTCGAGCCGCGCATCCCAGAGGTCCTGCGCACGCCGAGCGGCAAGATCGAGCTCGCGCCGCCGGAGATCGTCGCGGACGTCCCGCGGCTGCAGGCGGCGCTCGGCCGCCCGGCGAACGGCGGCATGGTCCTGATCGGCCGCCGTCAGCTGCGGTCCAACAACTCCTGGATGCACAACCTCGCGCCGCTCGTGAAGGGCAAGGACCGGTGCACGGCGCACGTGCACCCCGGCGACGCCGAGCGTCTGGGCCTCGAGGACGGCGGCCTGGCGCGGGTGGTCAGCGCCGCGGGCACGATCGAGGTCCCGGTCGAGGTGACCGACGCGATCATGCCCGGCGTCGTGAGCGTGCCGCACGGCTGGGGCCACGACGCCGAGGGCGTGCAGCTCGCGGTGGCCTCCGCGCACCCGGGCGTGAACTCCAACGTCCTCGCCGATGAGTCGCTGATCGACCCGCTCTCGGGCAACGCCGTGCTGAACGGGATCCCCGTGGAGCTCGCGCCGGTGCCCGCCGCCGTGCCGGCCTGACCGGACGCGCGGAGGCCTAGGCCGCGGCGCCGGGCGCCGCTGCGGCTGGCTGCGCGGTTGGGCGCGGCGCCGCGGCGGCGGCCTGCGGCGCACCCGCGGCCGCGGACTTCGGCGGGACCTGCGCGAGCGTGTGCTCGGCCAGCGCGGTGATCGTGAGGCTCGGGTTGACCCCCGGATTTGCGGGCAGGGCGGCCCCGTCGGTGATCAGCAGCCGCGAGTAGCCGTGGACCTGCCCGTCGGCGCCGATCACCCCGTGCTCGCGGTCGGCGCCGATCGTGGCGCCGCCGAGGATGTGCGCCGTGACCGGCACGTTGAAGAGCGCCTCGGTCAGCCCGCTCTGCGGCATCCCGCCGATCCGGTCGGCCAGCCAGCGCGCGGCGTGGTTGGCCGCGGGGATGAACGTCGGGTTGGGGTTCTCGGGATCCTGCTCGGTCGCCAGCTTCACGCCCGGCCCGGTCCGCCGCGGCGTGGCCCGGAATCGCAGGGCGCTGTCGACGGTCTGCATGACGAGCACGAGCACCGTGCGCCGCGACCACTTCCGCGCGGTGAGCGTCCGCACGAACTGCTCGGGGCGGCGCAGGTTCGCGGCGAGCCAGCGCAGCGGCCGGGTCACGCGGGTGCCGTCCCCGACGAGCGTCGTGTAGAGCCCGCGCATCGCGCCCCCGCCGCCCCCGTAGGTGACGAGCTCGATGTGGGTGTCGGGATCGGGGTAGATGCTCGAGCTGATGGCCACCGAGCCGGTGAAGTCGACCCGGTCGTCCGGGGCCGTGGCCGCGACCACCGATTCGCTGTTGGTGCGCACGAGCTGGCCGAGCCGGCCGGAGATCCGCGGCAGCGAGCCGCGGTGCCGGCAGTTGGCCAGCAGCAGGTTCGTCCCGAGCGCCCCCGCGGCGACCACCACGCCGCGGGCCCACTGCGTGCGCCGGCGCTTGCGCAGCCACGCGCCGCTGCGCTCGCTGGTCACGAGGTAGCCGTCACTGCCGTCGGGCGCGCCGGCCGGGCGGATGTCGGTGACCGTCCGCTCCGCCTCCACCCGCACGCCCAGGCGCTCGGCGAACCACAGGTAGTTCTTCACGAGCGTGTTCTTCGCGCCGTGGCGGCAGCCGACCATGCACTCCCCGCACCGGATGCACCCGGTGCGGGCGGGCCCGTCGCCGCCGAAGTACGGATCGGGCACGGTCGTGCCCGCCTCGCCGAAGAACACGCCGACCCGCGTGTGCGAGTACGTGTCCGCCACCCCGAGGTCGTCCGCCAGCTCACGCAGCAGGCGGTCCTTGTCGGAGTCGAAGGCGACGTCCGTGACGCCGAGCATCCGCTCGGCGGTGTCGTAGTGCGGGGCCAGCTCGGACTTCCAGTCGGCCAGCCCGCTCCACCGCTCGTCGGCGAAGAACGCATCCCGCGCCCGGTAGAGCGTGTTCGCGTACCCCAGGCTCCCGCCGCCGACCCCGCAGCCCGAGGCGATGAAGACGTCGCGAAACAGCGTGAGCCGCAGGATCCCGCGGCAGCCGAGCCGCGGCGCCCAGAAGTAGCGCCGGGCATCCCAGGTGCTCCGCGCGAAGTCGTCGTCCCGGAACCGCCGCCCGCACTCGAGGACCGTCACCCCGTAGCCCTTCTCGGCGAGGCGCAGCGCCGCGACGCTGCCGCCGAAGCCCGAGCCGATGACGATCCAATCCGCGTCCTGCGGTGAGCCCATGCGCCAAACCTACCGCCGGGCGCCGTCTCGCGCGCGGCGCCGCGCACCCGCAGGGTCCGGCGCGGCGCGGGCGCGGGCGCCCGTCGCGAGCCCGATCAGGGGGTTCGCCGCTGCCGCGGCGCCGGACCGCACGTCGCGCCCGTTCAGCGGCTGGACCGGACGGGCATGGTGATCGTAGATCGCGGTGAACGCTCCGATCTGCTGCTTCGACAGCGAGATCGGCTTGTCGTAGACCGTGAACGTCACGCCCGCGGTGCACGGCGGCGTGGTGAGCGATCCCGTGTACCGGTACACCGTGGATTTCCGGGCCGGCAGGAGATCGGCGGCATCGATCTGGCCCTCGAGGGCGACGTCCTGGCCCTTCTGCTTCGGGAGGTCGGCGGTGATCGCGTCGAATGCCGGGGTGCTCGCCCCCTCGTCGATGAATCGGCGCGGCCCCGCCCCCGCGAGATCGCTGCGCAGCCGCGAACGGCTCAAGCGTGAACGCCGTCATCTCACCAGCCGGACGATGAACGCCGCGGCCAGGCCCGCGCCGTCGCCGGCGCCACGCAGAAGCCCGAGGATGCGTGCGACGTAGCCGCGGGTCTCGGGATACGGCGGGATGCAGCCGCAGCCCGCCACCGCCCCGGGGCCCGCGTTGTAGGCGGCCAAGGCCAGCGGCACCGACGCAAACCGCCGCAGGAGGTCGTGCATCAGATGGGCCTGCGCGTCGATCGCCGCCCGCGCGTCGAACGGGTTGCGCAGCCCGTAGCTGCGTGCCGTGCCCGGCATGAACTGCGCGATGCCCTGAGCCCCGGCGGAGGAGACGGAGTACGGATTGAAGTTCGACTCCGCGTACAGCTGCGCAGCGAGCAGCGCCGCTCCGACGTTCCACCGCTGGGCCGCCGACGAGATCGCCGGCGCAAACCGCGCCGGGACGAACGACGGTAGCGCCGAGCGCCCGTCGCCCGCGGCGCCGAACCCGACCGAGGCGCTGCCCGGGTTGCGGATGTACCCGAAGTGCCACGGCTCCCACGAGTAGCGCTTGAGGAACCCGAACCGGCCCGCGTGTGCGGCGAGCCAGCCGTACGCGCCCGGCGGGCCGAGATCGAGTTCGGTGGCCAGCCGATGCAGCGAGTGCCCCGGCGGCGCCACCCATTTCGGATCCGGGTGGTTCGCGAACAGGATCGCCTGCTCGCGGTCGCTGCGGAAGGCGCTCACGACGATGAGGCCGACGCCGCTCGCCGCAGCCGCGGCCGCCATCTGGTCGAAGGCCCGGGCGACGTCCGGCCGCATCGGCTTCCCTTGCCGGTAGGCCAGCGGGCCGGAGTACCCGCCGCCCGTCGCCCATCCGAACGCCGCGTCGGCCGGCGGGGCGAGCTCGGCGTCGGCGCGGGCGAGGACCGCCAGGTGGCGGTCGCCGGGCCCCGCGCTCACGGAGACCGGATCGCCGACGGTGACGCGGACCCGCACCGGGGCGAAGGAGCGCCGGTCGGGAAACGCGACCGCAACCGCGCGGGCACCGTTGTGGCGGGCGCCGGCCCGCGCTGCGGCGCGCCCGATCGCGAGGTAGGCCGCCCGCGAGAGGTGCCGGCGGTTTGGCCGGCCGGCGATGACCGCCGGCTCGAACAGCCGGCCGTAGGCGTCCCGCAGGGCGCTGGCCCCGGCCAGCGCCCCGAGGTCCGCCGCGCGCTGGTGGTTGCCCGCCGCTCCGATCCCGCGGGCGACCGCCCCGAGCAGGAAGGCGCCCACGGCCGCGGCCGCGAGCGCGCCGAGGACGAGCAGCACGGCCTGGCCGCGCTCGGCCCTGCCGCGAGGCCTCATGCGATCGCCCCCGCCAGCGGCCCGAACGCCCGCCGAGCCCCGCGGCCGGCCCAGGCGCCGGCCGCGGCCGCGGCCCGCTCAGGGCCGGCCGGCAGGGCTCCGCAGGCGGCCACCGGGCGGCCGAGGTCGGCCAGGCTCACCGCGATCGCCGCCGTCAGCGCCGCATCGGCGCCGGGGCGCGGCACGACGGCGACCGCGTCGAGGCGGGCCAGCAGCGCGTCGAGCGGGGCCGAGCGCGGGCCGGTGACGGCCAGGACGACCGGGCCGGCGCACACGGCGGCGATCCGCTCCACCGCGGCGACGGCTGCTGTTTCGCCCTCCGGCAGGCTGGCACGCACCGTGCGGCCCGCCGCCTCCGCGCCGATCCCGGACGCCCGCAGCGCTCCGGCGAGCCCGCGAGCCGCGCGTGACGCCGGCGCCCGCACGGCAGGCGGCCGGGCTGGCCCGAGGACGGCGACGACGGCTGGCTCGTCCCCGGCGCGCAAGCCCAGGGCCGCGGCGCCGGCGGCGGCCCAGGCGTCGGCGGGATGGCAGGCGAGCGCCACCACCGCCGGCTGCCGGGCCCGCAGGGCGAACTCGGCAGGCAGCGCCGGGCGCACGAAGACCGCGGCGACGCGGGCGCGGGCGCCGGTCACCGGGCCCGTGCCTCGGCCGTGGCCGCAAGCGCCGCTCCGGCGCCGGGCACGAGGGACGGCGGGCGCATGCGCACCCGGACACGGCTGCCGGCAACGTCGATCTCGAGCCCGCGTCGCGTCCACGCCGGCACGGCGGCGCGGACCGCCGCCCGCGCATCGCGGCCCTGGACCAGCGCCACCGCGCCAGCCTCGGCGGCGTGGTCGGCGAGCGCTGCTGCCGCTCCGGCGGCCAGCACCTGGGCGATGCCCAGCGCGCCTGCCACCGCGAGCGGCGCCATCGCCACGACTTCGACCGTCGCCTGCCCTCGGCAGGCCAGCCAGCCTCCGGCGGTCACGGCCGCGGCCCCAGTCGCGCGTCGGCCTCGACGGTTCCCAGCGTGCCGCCCGCCACCGACGGAACGCGGACGGCGACTCGCACCACGCCGTCGGACCCGGCGGCGCGAACCCGCAGGCCGTCAGCCAGCCGGCCCGGCAGCACCCGCCGGGCCGCAGCAGCCGGGTCAGCGCCGACGAAGCGCGCCCGCGCCGCCGCGCGGGCCGCCGCCCCGGCCAGCCACACGGCCTGGCCGGCGAGCGCAGCCTGCCACGCCAGCGCGGCCAGGAGCGCCACAGCCGGAAGGACGGCCACGAGTTCGACGGCGGCCTGGCCGCGCTCGGAGGCGATGCGGGTCATGGCCTCACGGTCCCGGGCGGCGCGTGACGCCGCTACGCGAGACCGTCACGGATGCGCGCAGGCCGGCGCGCGGAACTCAGTAGGCGCGGTCGGCGCGCCAGTGCCGGACGACGGCCACGAGCCCCGCCACCGCCGCGGCGAGCAGCGCGCACCACGCGATGGTGCCCGCCGGGGTCTCCAGCAGGCGCTTGGTGGCCGACAGCGTGAGCGCCATCACGGCGAGCGAGCCGTACAGCAGCCCCCGCACCTGATCGCCCAGCCCCAGGATCTCCGGCTGGAACTGCCGGTACATCCGCGCGGCGAACCAGGCGAGCGAGCCGAGGAAGATCGCGCTCACGAGCCAGCCGAGCAGGTCGGCGGCGAGCCCCGCCGCCGGCAGGAACGCCACCGCGGCGGCGAGCACGAGGATGATCGCGACGTTGCGTGCGGCCTTCACGCCGCAGAGGCTACCGCGCGGAAGCGGGCAGCTCGGCGGCCTCGAGCGGCGCGACCGGCGCGGCCCGCTCGGCGTGCGGCGCCCGCGCGGGCACGGCGTCGGCGCTTTCCGCCCCTTCGCCCGGCTCGGGGGCGAACCGGTAGCCGATGCCGAAGTGCGTGTGGATGTAGCGCCACTGCGGCGAGGCGCGCTCGAGCTTCTGGCGCAGCTTGCGCACGAAGACGTCCACCGACCGATCGCCGCGGGCCATCGCATAGCCCCAGACCCGCTGGTAGATCTCCTCGCGCTCGAGGACCTGGCCCTGCGCGTCGGCGAGCAGCCGGATGAGCTCGAACTCGCGGCGGGTCAGCTCGATCGAGCGGCCGCCCACGAACGCCTGGAACTGGTCCGGCCGGATCTCGAGCTCGCCGGTGATCGTCGGGGCGGCGTCGGCCGGCGCCTCGGCGCGGCGCCGGCGGCGCACGACGGCCTCGACACGGGCGATGAGCTCTTCGGGATGGCACGGCTTCGTCATCCAGTCGTCGGCGCCGAGCCGCAGGCCCCGGACGCGCTGGGCGACCGAGGACTGGCCGGTGCAGACCACGACGCCGAGGCCGGGGAGCGTCGCGCACAGCCGCTCGAGGTACGCCCAGCCCTGGGGGCCGAGCGTGGCGAGGTCGACGACGATCGCGTTCAGGCGCATCGCGACGATGGTGTCGAGCGGAACGGCGCTGGCCAAAATGCGGTACTGCCAGCCGATGCCGTCGAGGCGCTTGGTCAGGACCTGGAGGAACCCGGTGTCCGAGTCGAGCACGGCCAGGCGGATCGTCGCTGATCCCTGGCTGGCCGCGCGCAGCTCCCCGGAAGCTCCGCCGGGGACGGTGATCGGTGCGGTCACGGGACGGCAGTCTATCCAGGCTGAAGCGGAGTCAAGTCCGTAAGGGCCCGCAATTACAGCCTTTTCACAGCGCCCCAATTGGGCCCGCAGCCGCCGGAATCCCCGGCACTGGAAGGGCGCGCCGGTCGCGATGGGCCCGCCGCGCCGCCGAGCCCGGCGCGTCCGCGCTCAGCGGCGAGCCCGTCCCGCGCCCGCGCCGGACGCCGCCGCCCGCTGCGCGACGTCAGGCGCCTCCCGCCCGTCCGCGGCCGCAGCCCAGGCCAGAAGGCCGAGGAGCGATGCCGTGACGGCGCCCCAGAGGGAGCCGATGATGATCATTCCGGTGGTGAACATGCGGCCAGTGTCCGCGCCGCCGGCCCAAGCGCCGGACAAGGCCCGGCCAAGCCCCTGACCGGGATGCCGGGCCGGTCATCTACCATCGCGCCGCCATGCCGGACCAGGCCATCCGCCACATCGCCTTCCTCGCGTTCCCCGGGCTCACCCTGCTCGATCTCGTTGGTGCCTACGACCCGCTGCGCCGCGTCGCGCCGATGGGGATCGACCGCGACGTGACGGTGCGGGTGATCGGCACGAAGGCCTCGATCGAGGACGAGACCGGGCTGACGGTCGTCCCGGATGGCGTGTACGAGGACCTCAAGCGCTTCGACCTGCTCGTCGTCCCCGGCGGGGCGGGCACGCGGCGCCTGCAGCACGACGAGCGGCTGCTCGAGTACCTGCGGAGCTGGGGGTCGGGGCGCGCCCTGGCGAGCGTCTGCACGGGCGCCCTGCTGCTGGGCTCGGCCGGGCTGCTCAAGCGCAAGCGGGCGACGACGCACCATCTCGCGCTCGACGAGCTCGCGCCGCACTGCCGCGAGGTCGTCCGGGGCCAGCGTGTCGTGGAGGACGGCGTCGTCGTGACCGCGGCGGGGGTGGCCTCGGCGCTCGACCTCGGCCTCTACCTCGTCGAGCGCTACTGGGGCGCCGCGGCGCGCGAGCGGATCGGCGCGGTCATGGAGTACCCGCCGCCCGCCGCGGGACCCGTCGCTGCCGGGCCCTAGCCGAACTTCCCGGACACGTACTCCTCGGTGCGGGAGTCCCCGGGGTTCGTGAAGATCGTCTCGGTCGAGTCGAACTCGATGAGCTCGCCGAGCAGGAAGAACCCGGTCGAGTCGGCGACGCGAGCCGCCTGCTGCATGTTGTGGGTGACGATGATGATCGTGAACTCGGTCTTGAGCTCGTGGATGAGCTCCTCGATCTTCAGCGTGGCGATCGGGTCCAGCGCCGAGCACGGCTCGTCCATGAGGATCACCTCGGGCTCGACCGCGATGGTGCGGGCGATGCACAGCCGCTGCTGCTGGCCGCCCGACAGGCCGATGCCGGGCTCGTCGAGCCGGTCCTTGACCTCGTCCCACAGGCCGGCCCCGCGCAAGGACTTCTCCACCAGCTCCTTCGTGTCGCCCTTCTTCGCGCCGGCCAGCTTCACCCCAGCCGCGACGTTGTCGAAGATCGACATGGTCGGGAACGGGTTGGGCTTCTGGAACACCATGCCGACCGCACGCCGGACGGCGACGACGTCGACCTCCTTCGCGTAGATGTCGGCGTCGTCGAGGAGCACCGTGCCGGTCGCCCGGGCGCCCACGATCTCCTCGTGCATCCGGTTCAGGCACCGCAGCACCGTCGACTTCCCGCAACCCGACGGGCCGATCATGCCGGTCACCTGGTTGGGCGCGTAGTCGATGCTCACGCCCCTGATCGCGTGCACGTCCCCGTAGTAGGCGTGCAGGTCGCGGACCGTGATGCTGTGGCCGCCCGCAGCCGACGGCCGGCCGTCGGCTGGCGCGGCCACGGGAGTCGGCACCGAGGGCCGCGCCGTGGGGACGCCGCCGGTTTGCGGCTCGATCGGGGCGACCGGATCGAGGGGTCCGTCGGGGCCTTGGGCTGGCGTGGTCATGTGAGTCTCCGGCGGGTTCATGTGGCGAACTGGCTCCTTCGCGCGATGAACCGCGCGACCAAGGTTAGTGCGAGCACGAGGGCGACGAGTGTCAGGGCGGCTCCCCAGGCCCGCTGGACGACCTCGGGGTTGGGGCTCTGGATGTCGTTGAAGATCTCGAGCGGCAGGCTGTTCATGCGCTCGCTGAGGTTGAAGGAGGTCCCGAGCGTGGCCTGCACGGTGAAGAGCAGCGGGGCCGTTTCCCCGGCGCCGCGGGCGACCGCGAGCAGCGATCCGGTCACGAGCCCGGGCAGGGCCGTCGGCAGCACGACCCGGGCCACGACCCGCCAGCGCGGCGCGCCCAGGGCCAGCGCCGCCTCGCGCAGCCCGTCCGGCACGAGGAGCAGGACCACCTCCGCCGAGCGCGCGACGATCGGCAGCATGAGCAGCGAAATCGCGATCGAGCCCTTCCAGGCCGCGAAACCGGTGCCGCCCACCTGCGCCTCGACGAGCGTGACGTAGACGAAGAGGCCGAAGACGACCGACGGGACGCCCGTCATCACGTCGATGAGGTACCGGATGATCCCCGCCGGCTTCGTGCCCTTGCCGTACTCCACGAGCCACACGGCGACGGCGATGCCGATCGGGATCGAGATCACGGTGGCGAGCGCCACCATCGTGAGCGTGCCGAGGATCGCGCTCTTGACCCCGCCGATGTCGCCGATGAAGTTGCCGGTCGGGTCGGTGGTGAAGAAGTCGACGCTGATCTGCGAGAGGCCCTGCTTGAGCAGGTACCAGATGACGAGCACGAGCGGCACGAGCGCGACGGCCGTGGCCAGCACGAGCGTTGCGCGCATGATCTTGTCCGTCCGGCGCCGGCGCGCGCTCGGCGGCACGAGGGCGGTGGTACTCACGACTGTCCCTCCGCCGCCGCGGCCTTCTTGGCCGCGCGCTCGGTCCGCTTCTTGGCCCGGCGGGACCGGACCTCGGGGTCGCCGAGGCTGACGATGTAGCGGGCGATCGCGTTGATGATCAGCGTGACGACGAAGAGCAGGAGGCCGCAGGCGAACAGCGCCGAGCTGTAGAGCGGGATCGTCGAGGCTTCGCCGAACTCGTTGGCGATCACGGCGGCCAGCGTGTAGCCCTGAGCGAAGATCTGGTCGCCGATCTGCGGCGCGTTGCCGATCACGAGCAGGACGGCGATCGTCTCGCCCAGCGCCCGGCCGAGGCCGAGCATCGCTGCGCCGCTGATGCCGGCGCGCGAGTACGGCAGGACGGCGGTGCGGATCATCTCCCAGCGCGTCGCGCCCAGGGCCAGTGCCGCCTCCTTGTGGTCCGTCGGGACCGTGGCGATCACTTCGCGCGAGATCGCCGAGACGATCGGCAGGATCATGATCGCCAGGATCAGCCCGGCGATGAAGTAGCTGGGGCCGGCAACCGTGCCGCCGACCCACGGCAGGAACGAGAAGGTGTCGGCGGCCCACTGCTCGGCGGGACGCAGCTTCGGGATGAGGAAGAAGACCCCCCAGAGGCCGTAGACGACCGACGGCACGGCGGCCAGAAGCTCGACGAGCACGGTGAGCGGGCCCTTGAGCCGGACCGGACAGAGCTCGACGATGAAGATCGCCGTGGCCACCGCGATCGGCACGCCGATGATGAGCGCCAGGGCCGAGGTGACGATCGAGCCGAAGACCAGGGCGAAGGCGCCGAACTGGGACTTGCTGGGGTTCCAGTCGTTCGAGAAGACGAAGCTGGTGAAGCCTTCCTTCTGGAAGACGTCGCTGGACTCGATTGCCAGCTTCGTGAAGAAGAAGACCAGGAGCGCCAGGATCCCGAACGACAGGATGCTCAGGATCCAGAAGAGCGCCCGGTCGGGCAGCCGCGCCAGCGGCGACCGCTCGAGAACCGAGCGGCCGCCGCCGGGCAGAGGCGTGAGGCTGCCAGCCTCCATCTAGGACAGAGGCTTCCCGTTGCAGACCAGCTTGCCGATCTGCGCCTTGGCCTGGCTGTCGATGCTGGCCGGCAGCTTGGCGTACTGCAGCTGCGCGAGAACGGCCTGCCCGTCGCCCAGCCCGTACGTCAGGAACTGCTTGATGCCGTTGGCGACCTGCTCCGAGAAGCCGGCCTTGCAGGCGTCGGTGAACGCGACCACGAAGGTCTGGGACGTGATCGGGTACGCGGCAGGGTTGCCGGTGTCCTTGACCGTGAACTGCAGGTTGGCCGGCACCGTGAGCTTCTCCGCGGCAGCCGTCGTGGACTCGAGCGTCGGCGCGACGAACTCGCCGGCCTTGTTCTTGACCTCAGCGACCGTGAACTTGTTCTGCAGCGCGTAGGCCTGCTCGACGTAGCCGACCGAGCCCGGCGTCTGCTTCACCGCGGCAGCGACGCCATCGTTGCCCTTGGCGCCGGTGCCCGTCGGCCACTTGACGATCTTGTCCGAGCCGACCTGCTGTTCCCACGCCGGGTTCACGTCGGACAGGTAGCCGGTGAAGCCCTTCGTGGTGCCCGACGAATCGGAGCGGTGCACGACCGTGATGTCGGTCGACGGGAGGCTCACGCCGGGGTTCAGCGTCGCGATCGCCGGGTCGTTCCACTTCTTGATCTTCCCGAGGAAGATGTCGCCGATCACGGGCCCGGTGAGCTTCAGGCCGTTGTCGATGCCCTGCACGTTGTAGGAGATCGTGATGGCGCCGAGCGCCGTCGGGAAGTGCAGGGGCGGAGAGCCCTTCTTCTCGGCCGCCGTGATCTCCTCCGGCTTCATCGGCGGATCGGTGCCGGCGAAGTTGACGGTGCCCGCGGTGAGCTCGGAGATGCCCTGTCCGGAGCCGACGCCCTGGTAGTTGACGGTCAGGCCCTGGCCCTTGAGGGTGCTCCCCCACTGCTGGTAGATCGGCGCGGCGAAGGTCGAGCCCGACCCGTTGATCGTGCCGCCGGAGGCGCTGCCTCCGGTGGTCGTGTCGCTGTTGCTGTCGCTGCCACAGGCGGCTGCGCCGAAGGCGAGCAGGCCGGCGGCACCGACCGCGGCGACCATCCGAGTTGGACGTGTCCTCACATCATCTCCTTGTCGTGTGGGGAACCGGAGCGGTTCCGCATGGGCGGCAGGAGAGTGTCAGCCACGCCCGGGCGCGATGTGAAGATGGCGTGAAAGCTGGTGAACGCCCGAGAAACGGGCTGAATTGACTCAGCCCGTCTAGCCCGGGCTCTGCCCCGAGGCGTCCTCGAACTCGCGGAAGAGGCCCGTTGCCACGAAGGCCGCGTGCTCACCGATGTCGATCGCGTTGTCGCCGATGCGCTCGAGGCAGCGGGCGATGAGGATCATGAGCATCGCCCATTCCCGCATGTCGACGTCGTCGCCGATCTCCAGCGCCCGCCGGAAGATCTCACGGTTGAGCCGGTCCACCTCGTCGTCCTGGCGGACGAGGTCCTCCGCCGCGCCGGCGTCGCGCGACTCGAAGGCCAGCTTGGACTGCTGGACCATCGACCGCGTGGTGACGCCCATGCGATCGATCTTCTGCATGAGCTCCGCATCGACCGGCGGCTCGTGGCCGGCGAGCGGCAGGAGCTTGCAGATGTTCACGCACTGGTCGCCCATGCGCTCGAGGTGCTTCACGACGTGCAGCAGCGCCGCCACGATCCGCAGGTCGGTGGCCACCGGCGCCTGGAGGGCGAGCAGGGTGAGCACGCCCTGGTGCACCTCCAGATAGCGGCCGTCGATCCGGTCGTCGTCGGCGATCACGATGCTCGCGAGCTCGATGTCGCGGTGATCGAGCGCCTCCATCGTGCGGTCCAGGCTCTGGATCACGAAGTCGAAACCCTCGAGCGTCTGCTGCTCGAGGCCCCGCAGCTGCTCGGTGAATCCGTGGCGCGTCTCCATCATCAGCCCAGCCTCCCAGTCACGTACGCGGCAGTCCGGGCGTCCGCCGGATCGGTGAACACCCGTTCGGTCGCATCGTATTCGACCAGCCGCCCGGGTCCGGCGCCGTCGTTGCGGTCGCCGGCGAGGAGCACCGCGGTGACGTCCGAGATCCGGGCGGCCTGCTGCATGTTGTGGGTGACGATCACGATGGTCACGTGGTCGCGCAGGCCGAGCAGGAGGTCCTCGATGCGGCCGGTCGAGATCGGGTCGAGCGCTCCGCAGGGCTCGTCGAGGAGCAGGACGTCGGGCTCGACCGCGACGGCCCGGGCGATGCAGAGCCGCTGCTGCTGCCCGAGCGAGAGGCTCGCGGCGCTCGCCCGCAGGCGCCCGCCGACCTCCTCCCACAGCCCGCAGCGGCGCAGCGCGAACTCGACGGCCGAGTCGAGGTCGGCGTGGCGGTGGTGGAGCCTGAGCCCGAAGGCGACGTTGTCGAAGATGGAGCCGCGGAACGGCGCCGGACGCTGCGCGACGAGGCCGACGCGGCGGCGCAGGGCCACCGGGTCGGCCTGCGGGGCGAAGGCGTCGGCGCCCCGGTAGCGGATCCGGCCCGAAGTCTCCGACCCCGGCACGAGCTCGGTCAGGCGGTTCAGGCTGCGCAGCAGGGTGCTCTTGCCGCACCCCGAGGGGCCGATCAGCGCGGTGATCTCCAGTTCGTGCATGGCCATCGAGACGCCAGCCAGCGCGGGGCGGCCGGCGTAGGAGACCGTCAGGTCCGCGAGCTCGAACACGGCGTCGTGCTCCCAGAACTCGTAGGGCAGCGCCACCCGGAACCCCGCGGGCGGGGACGCGGTCGGGGGCTGGGCGGCCCCGTCGGCGTGCAGGCGGTGATGGGCGCCCGAGCGCGGATGCGGCAGCGGGCGCGAGAGCCCGGCTGCCGCTGCCGGATCCTCGCCGGATGGGCGCATCAGTGGTTGCTCACGGACGTGCGTGCGTGGCTGGGCGGCCGCTGGCGGTGGCTGGCCAGGACGCAGATCCGAAGGAACGCCGGCGGTATTCCGAGGATCGAGGACGCCGCCAGGCGCCGATCAGCGGTCGCCCCAGGCGCGAGCCTGCTCCCGGGAGCGGCCACTAGCCCTCGCTCTGGGGGGCGCCGGCCCGCAGTGCCGCCAGGCGCCGCTCGGCCGCCGCGCGCGCCGCGACGGTGAGGGGCACGAGCCCCGCCGCGGCGGCAACCTCGCCGTTGCGGTCCAGCATCCAGGCGAGCAGGCTGCCCGTCGCCGGCGCCCGCGCGGCGCGGGCCGTCACCAGGGCCACGACCGGCGCCGCGAGGGCCGGATACCGCCCCGAGGCGATCGCCGCCGCGGTGGGCGCCACGCAGGCGCCGCCGGCCCGGATGCGCACAGGGGCCGCGCCGCGCCCGCCGGCCGCGAACACGCTGGACGGGACGAATCCGGATCCGCCGCGGGCGGCCGCAACCCGGGCGAGCACGTTGACATCAGAGCCGGAGCGATCGGCATCGCGCCGCAGGCGCCCCCGCGGACCGCCGGCGACCGCGGCGAACTGGGCCGCCGCGGCACTGCCGGGCGGCGATCCCGAGAGCAGGACCCGCACCGGCGGCAGCCCGGCATCGATCGCCCGGTAGGTCGTGATCCGGGAGCCGCGCCGCCACAGCCGGCGCAGCTGGCCCGTGGTCAGGCAGTCGATCCCCAGCCCCCGGTTCGCCACGTAGGCGACGGCGAGCGTCCCGATCGGAATCGACGCGATCCGCTGGCCGCGGCGGGCACAGGCCCGGCGGCCGGCTCGGTCCGGCGCCGCGGTGGCCAGCACGATCTGCGCCCGCCCGGCGCACGCCCGCGCCCCTGCATCGTGGCGGGCGAGGGCTGGAGCCACCCGGACGCTCGGGTGCGCAGCCTGGAAGCCGGCGGCAGCCGCCGCCCCGACGGCGGCAAGCTCCGCCGGCCGGGCCACGGTCACCGACCCGCTGAGCCCCGAGCCGGCTGCCGCCCGGGTGGCGTCCTCGCCGCCGCACGCCGCGACCGCAGCGCTCGCGGCAAGCACGGCCAGGCAGGCCAGCACCTGCGACGAGCGGACGAGACCGGGCCGGAGCGTCACGGCCGCAGATCAGCGGTTCCCGCCGGCCGGCCTGGCCGGCTCTGCCGAGAACCGATACCCGAACCCGACGTGCGTGTGGATGAAGCGCCAGGCCGGGAGCGCCTGCTCGAGCTTCACGCGCACCTTGTGGACGTAGACGTCGACCGAGCGGTCGCCGGGCCGCAGCGGCGCGCCCCAGGCCTCTTCGTAGAGCTGGTCCCGCGACACGATCCGGTCGGGGCGGCCGGCGAGCACGGTGAGCACCCGCCACTCCCGGACCGAGAACGTGAGCGGACGGCCGCCAGCGAGCGCCAGGCTCTCGGCAGGGCGGATTTCGAGCTCCCCGGCGAGGACCACGTCGCTCTGACCAGAGATCGCTTTCATGCGCACGCCAGCCTCGCGCGGACCGGAGTGCGAGGGCGTTACCGGCCCGTGAAGCCCCTGTGAAACGCCTGTGAACGCCGCCGCGGCGCGCCGACGTGCTCGATCAGAGCCGGTACGGTGCGGGAATGCCCCGGTTCGGACCCACCCGCGTCGACGACGGCCTCTACGGGTTGTTCGAGGAGGCTGGCCGCAATACGCAGCGCGGCAGCCTGCTCCTGCGCGACATGCTCGCCGAGTTCCCCGAGCGCGCCGGGCTGGCCCGCGACCTCCTGCTCGTCGAGCAGGAGGGCGACCGCATCACGCACGACATCATCCACCGCCTCAACGAGAACGGCCACGGGCGTCCGCCCCTCGACTACGCCGACGCCTACGAACTGGCCCGCACGCTCGACGACATCGTTGACTACGCCGAGCAGGCCGGCGACCAGCTCGGGCTCTACGGGGTCGAGGCCACCATGGAGCAGGCCGTGCAGCTCGCCGACGTGCTCGTCGCAGCCGCGGAGCAGGTGTCGAGCGCCTTGCGCGACCTCCGCACCGGCAAGGACCTCAGCGGGCATCTGGTCGAGATCCACCGGCTCGAGAACGACGGCGACCGCCTCGCCCGCGACGGCGTGGCGTCGCTGTTCGCGAACGGGATCGACCCGATGATCGTGATCCGCTGGAAGGACATCTTCGAGTCCCTCGAGCAGGCCGTCGACGCCTGCGAGAGCGTCGCCCACCTGCTCGAAGGCATCTCGCTGAAGCGGTCGCGCGGCTGACCGGGCCGCCGGGCGGCGCCGGCCCCGCCCGGCGCGAGCGGGGGGCGTTCACCGGATGTTCTCCACACCGTCACCGGGGCTTCACAGCAGCCCGCGCGTGCTGGCCTAGCGTCGGGCGCCCGCCATGCTGCCCCGGCTTCCCACGACCGAGCCACTGCCTGCGGTGATGGAGGCCGGCAATCTCGCGGTGCTCCCCGGCGAGTACCAGGTGCTCGCCGACGGGCGCCGGGTCGGGCTCACGGTCCGCGAGTTCCAGACGTTCTTCGTCCTGGCCGAGCGCCAGGACCGGGTGGTCCCGCGCGAGGTCATCTACGAGCTGGTCTGGGGCGGCGCCATGACCCATCGCGACCGGTCGGTCGACGTGTTCGTCCGCAAGGTCCGCCGCAAGCTCCACGCGGCCGCACCGGCGTGGGAGTACATCCACACGCACTTCGGCGTCGGCTACCGGTTCTCGCCCGAGCGCGGCGGCGAGCCGGCGTAGCCGGGCGGGCGCCAGCACACGCCGGCGTCATCCACCCAGCCGATCCGTGCGCCCCGGTCTCGTGCCGGCAGCCACCGATCCGGTGGCTGGCGTGCGCAGGGTGCGGACGGGCCCCGCCCCCCCTCGCCTACTGAAGCTCCCGCGGCGGGCCCTGCTCCTTGTCGAAGGCGCAGCGGAAGTTCTCGGGCTGGCCCACGGGCTTCGCGCCGGCGAAGCCGCCCCGGTTGCGGTTGTCGTACACGGTCACGTACTGGAGCGTCTCGGGCGATGGATTGGCCGGGAAGGGGACCGGATCGGGCTCCCCCTGCTTCGGGTCCCCGCGGGAGCCTTCTGTGACGCCGATCGAGCCGGCGGCGCTGGACCCCGCCGCGGTCGTCACGAGCGTGCTGCTCATCTCGCGGCGATCCTTCAGGCCGTCCGTGCTGTCCTGGTCGATGGAAGCGGTCAGGCGCGAGTCGGTGATCGTGGAGGCGAGCTTGACCCGGCTCGCCGCCCCGACGAGCTGGGCCGCGGTCGGGAGGTACCCGCCCAGCTCCACGCAGGTCTGGCTGGCGTAGAAGTAGTTGTTCTTCCCCACGTCCTCGTTCGGAACGGGATAGGGCGCGGCGAGCAGGCACCACGTCCCCAGGTCGACCGACTGGGCGTTGCAGTTGCCGGTCAGCGCCTCCGCGCTCTGGCCGCCGACGCGGTCGGCGTTGCGCGCCGCCGCCACCTTCGGGATCGCCCGCGCCGGGAACCGGCCGCGCCGGTCCAGGCGCAGGATCCCGAACGGCTTCGGGGTCACGGTGATCCCCGGCAGGGCCGCGGTGCGGGCGGCGCCGGCGAGGCCCGTGAAGGACCCGACCAGCGCGAGCGCGGAGATGAGCAGGGCGGCCGGCGCGGCGAGGCGCCGCAGCGTCGAGGTCATGGTCGCCTCCTGGGGCGGGCGGTTCGGTGGCTGGGCACGGGGCGGGTCCGGACGGACACCGTCGCGGGAAGCGGACGCCGGCCGCCGCCGCGTCCGCGGCGCGCGCCGCGGATGGTGGCGCCGGCGGCGGCAGCGACCACGATCATCGCGACGATCGGGACGCCGGGCAGGGCGGGGCTCTCGTTGGGCCGATAGCGCGCGAACGCCTGCGAGCTCTCGGGCGCGGCCTCCTCCTCGCGCTTCTCCTCGACCTGGTAGACGCGGGCGACCGCGCCGCCGGGCGGGATCGGCCGGGCGATGGAGGGGTAGCCGGGCGGCGTGGTCCCGGTGATCGGGACGGGCAGGGCCGTGGCGAGCAGCGGCGCGGCGGCCGCGGCGATGAGCGGCGTCGGCGTGACGAGCGGCGCGGGCGGCTTCGGGGTGACCGGCGCCACCGGCGGCACGACCGGCGGGGGCGGGGGCGCGAGCGGCGGCGGCGCACCCGCGGCGGCCGGCGGCGGCGGCGGCGAGTCCGGCGACGGCTGGGAGGCCGGCGGCTGCTGGACGAACCGGTCCGGGGACTTCGGGCGCGTGCCGCACGGCTGCTGGACGCTGCCGGCCTGGATCGTGACCGCCTGCGTGTACGAGAGGCCGCCGGCCTGGATCGTCACCTTCGTCGTCCCCGCGTTGAAGGCGCAGAACAGCCCGGACGCGGAGTCGGTGACGACCTTGCCCTTCGCGTCCTGGAACGGCTTGCGCAGGTTCGTGGACTTCGGGTCCTGCTTCACGAAGTCCCCGAGGTCCGGATCGGACGAGGTGAAGGTGAACTGCGGGTCGATGCGGCTCGAGCACCCGCTCGACACGCACTGCGCGGGCGGGAAGGCCGTGTACGGGTCGCCGCCCGGCGGGTTGGGCGACCCGTCGCCGGCCGCCCGCCCCCAACGGTCGCCGGCGACCGGACGCCGGCCGAGGCCCTGGAAGAGGGCGACACGGCTGCGGCGGATGAGCGTGCCGTCGGTGGCCTGGAGGGCGAGGTCGTCGATGACCGGGATCAGGCGGGCGGTCACCGGCGCGCGGTTGGTCGCGGGGTCGCGCTTGGACGCGTCGATCTCGGCCAGGAGGTAGCCGGCGCCCCCGAACAAGGCGTCGGGCCCGCTCGTGCTGTTCGCGATCGGCGACCGGTAGCCCAGCGACCCGGTGCCGAAGGCCGGGATCGTCGTGGCCGAGCCGGCCGGGATGCGGAACGCGCGGTTCTCCTCGGGGCGGTCGAAGACGTAGGCGGACGCCCCGCCGTCGAGCAGCAGCTTGGCCACGTCGGCGCCGTCGGAGGCCCCGTTGACGTTCGGCGTGATCCGCGGGTTGAGGTTGCGGCTGCCCATCACGATGGCGGGAATGCCGCGCGCCTTCGCGTCCGCGAGCACGCTGGCCAGCCACGGCCGCTGCGCCTCGGCAGGGTTCTGGTACGGGTCGCTGGCGGCCAGGGACCCCTGGGAGTTGTCGATCACGATCACCCGGACGGTCCCGCCGCTGCCGCTGGAGTCGAAGGCGTAGTGGGTGCGCGCCCCCGGCCCGGCGCCGATGCCGGGGATGGTGGCGGTGCTCACGCCGGCGGGCGCCGCGCCGCTCCCGAACGGCGTGCTGAACCCGGCGAACGCGGACTCGTAGGCGCCGGTCTGCCCGCCCGCGGACTCGCCCGCGCCGACGGCGGGGTAGACCGGCAGCCCGGGCTGGCCGCCCAGCAGCTCGGCGTAGCGGCCGGCCTCGGCGTCGGACTGGGGGGCGCCGCCCGGCTTGGACCGGCCGCCCGTGTAGAGCAGCATCCGCGGGCCGTTCGGCTTCCCCGCCTGGGCGGCGATCTTCCCCAGGGCGCCCGCGAGCGTGCGGTCTGGCCCGAGCCCCTGCGGCGCGAGATCGGCGCACGGCGCCTCGCACTGGGCGTGGCCCGCGACCGCGAGGCGGATCGGGCCCGCGGGCAGCGCGAGCGGCGCATCGGCGGCGCTGGGCGGCCCCGGCGGCGATCCGCCCGGGTCGTAGCGGTAGGCGCCGGCGGTCTGCACGCGGGCCCGGTCGGCGCTCCCCTGCGCGCCGGTGGAGCCCGACCCCCGGCCCGCGCTGTCGGCCTGCCCGCTCCAGCCGCCCACGGCCCAGCCGGAGCCGCTGGCATCCAGATCGAAGGCGAGGATCGGGTCGGCCTTGAGCGGTCGGTCGCTCCCGGAGCCGAAGAACGCCGCCTGCTCCTCGTCGCGCCAGCCGCCCGCGGTCTCGCGGAGCACGTAGCCGTCGCCGGGCAGCCCGAATGGCGGGATGATCGGGTCCGGCACGTTCGGATCCGTCGGCGGGAGGATGTCCGGGAGCGGATAGGCGATCTGCGGCACCGCCGAGACGACGGCGCGGATGCGGCCTCCGTCGCGGAACGCGCTGAGCGCGACGACGGTCGACCCCGGCAGCGGCTGGTCGGCAAACCGCCAGGGCGTGCCGGGCCCGCCGTCACGCTCGATCACGACATCGCGGCCGCCGGCCACCGCGCCGCCGTCGGGCAGGCCGGCCACGGACACGATCTGGGGGTCCCCGGCGCGGACGGTGTCGAGGAGCGCCTTGGCCTGGCCGTCGACCTCCCAGCCGCCGCCGCTGTTGACGAGGACGCTGCCGCCCGCCGCGACAAGGGCCTGGCGCCCGGCGAACGCGACCTGGGTGAAGTTCGCGGAGTCGAGCCCGCCCGGGACCGCCTCCTGCTCCCAGGTCTTGCCGTAGCGCAGCAGCGTCCCCCCCTTGCCGACCGCGTACCCACGGTCCGGGTCGGCGGGGTCGAAGGCGACGTCCATGAGGTTGGCCTCGAACCCGACCGGGGCCGCCGGGTCCCTCTCCCACAGGCCGGTCTCCGCCCGCCACAGCCACATCGCGCCCAGGTCGCCGACCGCGTGGGCCCGCCCGGGCTCCGGCCAGGCGACGCCGCGAAGCTGCGGGCGGGCCACGGCCCCGGACCCGGTGAGCAGGAACTCCCGCTGCCATCCGCCCGCCTTCGTGTACCGCTCCACGCCGCCGTCCCCTCCGACCGCCAGCGCCCCCGCGTCCAGCGACCCGGCGGCGGCGCCCGGCGCAGGCGCCACCGCCGCCAGCGGCGCCCTGAGGGCCAGCGGCCAGCTCTCGAGCTTGGACGGACGGCCCTCGGTGCCGATCCGCACCGGGCCCTCGAGCCAGCCGTCGGCAGCCGAGGCGAAGGCGCCCGAGCGCCGGAAGTTCCCCCCGCCGCCGGGGCGCCGCACGAACCGGGAGCCTTCGAGGGAGAGGTAGGTGCCGCGGTTGGTCTCGTCGTCGCCGCCCGGCAGCAGCGGGTTGGTGATGATCCGGGTGCCGAAGCCCGAGCCGGCCCAGGCGAAGCTGCGATAGCCGCGCCGGCCGGAGATCTTCGCGTTCAGCGGCTGGCTGCACACCGACGGCACGTCGCACCAGGACCCCGTCACGTCCCCGGGCCCGGCGCCCGGATCGAAGTAGATCGTCGCGTCGGTCGGGGTGCCGGCGACCTTCATCGCCAGGTCGATCCAGACCCCGGCCGAGGTCGCAGTGAGCGGATCGGCGGCCCCGTCCAGCGCCTGGACGCCGGTGATCGACAGCGCCGGGGTATCGGCGTTGCGGAAGCGGGCCGACCCCAGCGGCCGCTCGACCCACACCGGCGCGTTGTTCTGGATCACGCGCTGGAACAGGACGATGCCGCGCCCCAGCGCGTCGGCCGTCTGGGCCAGCGCCCAGGCGTTCGTGGCCGAGGTCGCCGACAGGGCGGTGATCTGGAAGAAGCTCTCGGAGCCGGCGGGGATCTGCACGGGCTCCCGGGTCCAGCTCAGGCCATCCCAGTGCAGGATCCCGTCCTCGGCGTCGCGGCCCGTCGGCGCGAGGTAGGCGGCGGTCTTGTCGTTCTGGTCGAACGCCGTGACCACGACGGTCCCGCTCCCCCGCTCCCCGGCCAGCGACTCGGCGGGGTCGCCGATTCCCGCGGGCAGGAGGACCGTCGGCGGCGGCTCGGGCAGGACGCGGAAGCGGCTGCCCGGATCTCGCGTCATCACCACGGCCTGGCGGTCGCCCGCGCGGGCGGGATCCCGCCCCATGAGCAGGCCGCCGCCGGCCCGGGTCGTCCGGGCCGAGAGCGGGTTGGGGATCGGCCCGCGGATCGTGGCGCCGTTTTCGTCCATTGGGGTCTGGACCATCTGCCAGCCGGTCGCGTCGGTATGGCGCAGGAAGACGAGCTGCGGGTCGGGGGACTGCGGGTTAGCCACCGGCCCAAGCTCCAGCGGCTGGCCGTTGACCACCGGCGCCCCGACGTCGCGCGGCAGGCGCCGGTAGGCCCACGCCTCCCCAGGCACTCCGTCCGGCGCCGCGCCCATCAGGACGGTCTCGGTATCTGCGACCCCGAGCGTCGGACGCGGCTGAGGCAGGCCCCCCGGGGCCGACCGGGCCCGTCCGGGCGCCAGCAGGCCGGCGAGCACGGCGACCGCCGCCAGGACGAGCATGGCCGCCACGGCGAGCTGACGCGCGCCCGGGCGCGCCCGGCTCACGTCGTCACCGTCTCGTCGCCGCCGCCGGTCGCCGGCGTGCGCCCGGGCTCGGCGGTGTCGAACTTCAGCCGAGTGGGCCAGCGCTTCGGGTTGAGGCGCAGGCGCAGGACGCGCTGCCCGGGCCTCAGCAGCCGCTTCGGCGTGCGGGCGACCACCGTGCCGGCGCGATAGCCGATCACCGCAACGCGCGCCTTGCGGACGAGCCGGAACCGGACCGTGAGCGTGCGCCCGGTCAGCCGGCTGCGCACGCTGCGCAGGAGCGGCGGCAGCCGCTTCACGCGCGTCGTCGCCGGCTTGGGCTTCACCGGAGCCGGGGGCGGGGCGGGCTTGAAGAGGTCCGAGTCGTCCTCCGGCGGGGTGTCGGCCACGAACTGCTCGGCGGCCTCGTTCGGCCGGAAGGTGATGAGCGACTGGAAGGCCGGATCGGTGTCGAGCACCTGCGGCGCCCCGTCGGTCCAGTGGAAGAGCCAGCCGGCGTAGGTGGCCATCCAGCAGTCGGTCGCGGTGGCGCAGTCGATCCGCGCAGCGCTCCCGCGGCCGGCCCCGCTGGCGGGGAGGCGGGTCACCTCGACCGTGCCGTCGGCCTTGATGAGGGCGAGCTTCGCCTTCGCGGTCGTGCTGCGGCGCTCGGCGAACGGCTGCACGACGGCCCAGGCCTCGTCGGTGCCGGGCAGGACCGCCAGGTCGACGATGCGGTCGCTGGGCCCGAAGGCGGCCGGCGGGATCGGGACCTCCTGCCACGCACCGTTGACCAGGCGGACGACGATCGGCGGCCGGGCGACCGATCCCCCGGCCGGCGCCGCCGGCCCGGAGGCCGCGCCGCCGCCCGCGGCCCAGAGCTGGGTCCCGTCACCGTCGATGGCGAGCAGCTCGGTGCCGTCGTCCGGCACGCCGGGGAGGCTGGACGGCTGGAACGCATCGTTCGCGAACGTGCCGCCGTCGATGCGGTGGATGAGGCGGGGCTTGGGCACCTCGGGCTCGGCCAGGTCGACCTCGCCGGCCGGGTCCTCGGGCCGCGGGCCGACCAGTGTCGTCTCCCACAGCGTCGAGCCGAGCGGGTAGATCCCGGTCACGCCGCGGCCTTGCGGAGCGTAGGCCGATGTGAGCTGGCTGCCGTCCCAGTGGAGGTGGAACGCGCCGACCCGCTCGCCCGTCGGGTCCTGGGAGCCCACCCCGCCGAACCAGCAGTCGCTCGGGCCGGTGCAGGCCGCCGCCGCCATCTGGCGGTACGGATCGGGCGACTGGTCCTGGGTGCTGTAGGAGCCCACGACCTGTCCGCCGGCGACGTGGCACAGCGCCGTCCCGTTGCCGACGCGGGGCAGGCTCGGCGCGGTGATCGTCCAGAACTCCTGCGGGCCCGCCCAGGCGATGCGGGTCGTGTCGCCCGAGCCGCCGCACACCGTCGTGAGCTGGTGCCAGGACTGGCCGTTCCAGGCAAAGAGGCCGCGCGCAATCGTCGCGTTGCCCTCGACGGCGAGCAGGCCGCGGTTCGCCCCGTAGAAGCTGAGGTCGCCGGGCGCCCCGAGCGGGACCTTGAAGATCGCCCCCGCGGGCGGCGGCGGCTGCTCGAGGCGCCACGAGGGCGCGGCGGCGGCCGGCCCGGCGGCGGTGGCCGCGACGGCGGCCGCGACCGCGGCGGCGGCGGCACCCCGGCGCCAGGCCCCCGCCTGGCGCCTACTCCGCCGTCTCACGCCTCGACCTCGGCGCGGGGCGGTCAAGGCCCGACAGCTCCTCGGCAGAGACCGGCTCGACGGTGGCGAGGACGGCGTCGAGCGCGACGCCGGAGAGCGTCTCCTGCTCGAGCAGCGCGAACGCCGTCTCGACCACCGCGCCCCAGTTGCGCTCGAGCACGAGCGTGGCCCGGCCGACAGCCTCGGCGCACAGCCGCTCCACTTCGCGGTCGATCGTGTCGAGCGTCGCCGCGCCCACCGAGCCGAGCTCCTGGAGCGAGGCGCCGAGGAAGACCTCGCCCTGGGCCTCGCCGATCGTGACCGGCCCGAGCTCGGGCGACATCCCGAACGAGGTGACCATGCTGCGGGCGAGCTGGGTCGCGGCGTGCAGATCGTCGTGGACGCCGGTCGAGAGGATCCCGAACTCGATGCGCTCGCCTGCGGTGCCGGCCACGATGGCCGTGAGCTGGCGGTTGAGGTCCGGCTCCTGCACGATCACCTGGTCCTTGTCGGTGAGCATGTGCGCGGCGGTGCCGAGCTGCCGGCCCCGCGCGACGATCGAGAGCTTCTGGGCCGCGATCTTCTGGCCGATCGCCCGGGTCACGACCGCGTGGGAGGCCTCGTGCACGGCGATCACCCAGCGCTCCGACTCCGTGAGGATGTGGGTCTTCTTCGCCGGGCCGGCGACGACGCGGTCGATCGCCTCCTCGAGGATCGGCTGGGTGAGGTCCTCCCGGCCCTCCCGCACGGCGAGCAGCGAGGCCTCGTTGATGAGGTTGGCCAGCTCGGCGCCCGAGAAGCCCGGGCAGAGCTTGGCGATTTCCATGAGCGAGGTCCCGGGCGCGAGCGGCCGGTCGCCGCAGTGCAGGCGCAGGATCTCCAGGCGGCCGTGGACGTCGGGGACGTCGACGGTGACCTGGCGGTCGAACCGCCCCGGGCGCAGGAGGGCCGGGTCGAGGATGTCCGGCCGGTTGGTGGCGGCCATCACGACGATGCCCGCGTCCCCCGAGAAGCCGTCCATCTCGACGAGGAGCTGGTTGAGCGTCTGCTCGCGCTCGTCGTTGCCCTGCCCCACGCCGGCGCCGCGCTTGCGGCCGGCCGCGTCGAGCTCGTCGATGAAGATGATCGCCGGCGCGGTCTTGCGGGCCTTGGCGAAGAGGTCGCGGACGCGGGCCGCCCCGACGCCGACGAGGGACTCGACGAACTCCGAACCGGAGAGCGAGAAGAAGGCGGCAGTCGCCTCGCCGGCCGTCGCCTTGGCCAGCAGGGTCTTGCCGGTGCCGGGCGGGCCGACGAGCAGGACGCCCTTCGGCGCCCGGGCGCCGAGCCGCTTGTAGCGGCCCGGATCGTCGAGGTAGTCGCGGATCTCGCGCAGCTCGGCCACCGCGTCGCCGGCGCCGGCGACGTTGGCGAAGGTGAGCTGCCGGGGGCCCGAGCCCTTCTTGTGGCCCTTGCCGGCGAACTTCGAGAACGCGGCGAACCCCGACGAGCCGCCGTCCTGCCCCACGCGCGTGAAGTAGGCGAACAGGCAGACGAGCAGCAGGATCGGGATCAGGAACTGCACGAGGATCGTGCGGGTCGCCTTGAACGACTGCTGGTCGACCGTGACCGTCGCCCCCGCGGCGGACAGCCGGCGCAGCAGCGACGAGGTCTGGGCGTCGGACTTCGGGTAGGCGGCCCAGACGGTGCGCCCGTTCGAGGTCTCGATGACGACGCGGGCGTCGTGGTCGAGCAGGACCGCGCTGGCGATCTGGCGGTTCTGGGCGAGCTGGAAGGCGTAGGAGAGCGACACGCCTTCGCCGGGGGAGCGCGGCTTGAGCGACCCGAGCAGGACGAAGAAGGTCACGGCCAGGATCACCGAGGCCATCAGCAGGAAGGTCGCGAGCGGATCCTTCGCGGTCGCCTTGGCGACGAAGCGGATGCCGTCGGCCAGGCGGGCGCCGAGGCCGGGCGTGGCGGCGCGCTTGGGGACGTCCTTCGTGGCGGGACGCCGGGGCGGCGCCGGGCGCGGATCGGCCGGCAGGCCGGCGGGGCCGGCGGCGGCGTCCTCGGCGGGCGGGCGCGGATCGGCTGGTTCGTCGGTCACAGGGTGATCCTGAGGTCGGGAGCGTGGCTGGTGGTGTCCATGTGGTGAAGACGCGATGCGGGGGCGAGACGCGCCGGGCGCCCGGGCCTCGTCCTGAGGCCCGGGCGCCGCATGCGCGCTGCTGGGAGCGGGAGTGCCCTGGGGCGCCCCGCTACTTCGTCTTGGGGGCCTTGAGCGTCACGGTCTTCGTGACCGTGCGCGACGACCCGCCGGTTGGCGTGAACGTGACCTTCACGGTGACCTTCAGCCGCTTGCTCTTCGCCTTGCTCAGCGCGCGCTTGCCCGTCGCGTTGACCTTCAGCTTGAGCTTGTAGCTGCCGGCCTTCGAGACCGTGAGCGTCGCCGTGGCGACCGTCCGGACCCGCGAGGAGCCGGTGATGTTCGCCGTGGCGACGCCGCGGACCCGTCCGGCGCCCGGCAGGCGCAGGCCGATGGTGATCAGTCCGCTGCTGGCCGTGGTGGCGCTCGGAATCGAGAACGCGTTGCTCGGCTTGGACGGAGGCGGGTTCCCGCCGCCACCGCCGCCGCCGCCACCGCCGCCACCGCCGCCGCCGCCACCGCCGCCGCCGCCGCCCGAGCCGGCCTTGTTCCAGCCGATCGCGGCGACGCCGTTGCGGGCGATGGTTGCCAGCCCGGCGGGAAGCGCTGCGTAGTCACGCCCGGAGAGCGAGCCCTGGCCCGACAGGCCGACGGCGGTCGCCAGGTAGTCCTTGACCGTGCGGGCCTTGGCCTCCTCCGCGGCGGTGTTGCCGTACACCGTGGAGTTGTCGTCGAACGCGAGGTCCCACGTCAGGGTGCAGATCGGCCAGCCGGAGCTGGCGTTGACACCCGTGACCGTCGACCAGTCGCCCAGCGTCGGGTCGCCGTTCGGCGAGTTCCCGGCGTTCGGGAGGTTCTGGAACGCGGTGGCGGTGCAGTTGGCGCCGGGCAGGCCGTTCTTGTACGAGAGCGGCTCGATCGACGGCTCGGCGGTCGCAGCGGACCCGTTGACGAGCGGGACCCAGAACGTGCGGTCGTAGCTCGCAATGGCCGCGGCGGACTTGCCGAAGCCCTTCGACCGGATCGTGGCGAGGTCGCCGTAGCCGATCGCCCCGTCGGTCGCGTTGACCTTGTCGGCCAGCGAGCCGTTGCCGTTCGCCGCGCCGCGCTGGACGGCGGTGCCGCCCGCGTCGTTCGGCCATGCGGTGTTCGCCAGCGTCGGCTCCTCCCACGTGCGGCCCGGGTTGACCGTCTTGAGCCACTGCTTCAGGGCGAACGTCGTGCCCGAGGAGTCCAGCCGCACCACGCGGACGACCGGCTTGGCCGCGCACGCGGCGTCGTTGGCGCCCCCGTCGGGCGGGTTGGCCGTGATGTTGGCCGCGCCGCCGAGGAACTCGCCCCAGGTGTCGGCATTCGCATCGCCGGCCCAGGCCAGCTCCCACTGGGCGTTGGAGACCTTGAACCGGAACTGGTTGTTCGCGGCGTTGTCGTCGCCGGCGTCGGCCGAGTACTTCGCCGTTCCCGCGGGCAGGCAGCCAGCCGGAAAGTTGACCGTCGGCACGACCGGCCCCACGGCGACCGGAATCACGTGGACGGTTCCCTCGTCGCCGGCGGCATCGAGGCCGTTGTTGATCTGGCCCTGCTGGGTCGGCGTGGGCGGATCGTCGGTGGCGCCGAACCGAATGGCGGCGTCGCGCGCTCCCGTCGTGTTCGGCGCCGACCGCTCGCCGAGCGCCCGGCGGCCCGCGCCGCTGCCGGCCGGGTCGTACGTGACGCCGGGTGCGGCCGCGTCGCACGCGTCGGGGCCCCGGAAGGCCTGGTTGAAGCCGCTCTGGGCGGCGTTCTGGAACGACGCGCCGCGACCGGTGATGGCGCTGCCGGCGCAGGCGTTCAGGGTGAACGCGGCGTCCGCCGAGGCGGGCGCGAGCGCGACGAGCGCGGCGACGGATCCCACGAGTGCGACTCCGAGCCGCGCCCTCCCTGGGATCCGGCCGCATGACACACGAGAGCTCATGTGAGGGACTGTCCTTTCATGCAGGTGGACCGCTGGAACGGACCGCAACCTCACAGAGCGCATTCCGGCTGCCAACCCCCCTTCACAGGGTTTTCTCGGCCGTGTTACCGGCCGGTCCCAAGACGTTCTCCAGAGCGTCACCAGCGCTTCACCACCTGGCGCGTTCGCGCCCTCCCGGGTCACCCCTTCGCCGTGGTTTTCGGGCGCTTGAACACCACGGTGACGCTGCGCGCACGCGCCTGGCCGGATGGCTTCGGCGTGAAGCGCACACGGGCCGAGGCCCGCAGGGATCCGCCGGGCTTGATCTGGGACCGGTAGGTCCCGCGCAGGGTGAGCGTGACCGTGACCTGGGCGCGCCGGGGTGCGCTGCGGCGGCCACTCGCGACGACCTGGAGGCTGCGCTTGGAGCGGACCTTGACCTGAGCGCGGGCGAGCACGTCGACCTGGCCCTTGGAGGGCGCGGCGACGGTGAGCCGCACGCGGCCGTCCTTCAGGGTCGCGCGCGTGACGCGCAGCGACGGCGCGGCCGGCGGGTCCTCCTGGACCGGCGGCGTGTCCGCCGGCGGGACCGGCGGCGGCTCGTCGACCGGCTCGGGCTGCAGCGCGGCGACGAACACGTCGTCGCGCTCGTTCGCGTCGCCGAAGAAGAGGTTCGACGCGGACGACGTGAACGCCACGGTGGTGCCGTCGCGCGAGAGCGTCGGCCGGCTGGCGTCGCCGTTGGAGTCGCCGCCGTCGGCAGCGCGGGTGACGCGCTCGAGCGTGCCCGCGGCCCGGTCGATCACGAACACGTCGCGGAAGTCCGGGAAGGACCGGAACGTGCCGATCGGCTGCGGGGACCGGAGCACGAAGCGGCTGCGGGCCGCGGTGAAGGCGACGCGCCGGCCGTCGCCGGAGATCGCGAGGTCCTCGACCTGGCCGATCGCGCCCTCGTCGCTCGGGGCGCCCTCGCGGGTCAGCTCGTGCGTGGCGTCCTTGCGGGACACGCCCGGGTTCATGCTCGTGACGTACACGTCGCGGCCCGGCAGGCCCGTGAGGTTCGGCCGCAGATTGGCACTGGCCAGGAACGCCACGGTGTAGCCGTCGTCGCTGAGCACCGGCGGGCGGGTCGCGATGTCCCCGAAGCCGCGCTCGGCATCGGTGAGGGGCCCATAGCACGGCCCGGTGGCGGTCGGGTCGGTGGTGATCGAACCGTTCGGCGGGCAGCCGGGGTCGTCGAGGTCGACCGCGCCGGTGATGCGGCGCGTGGGCGCCGCCGGCCCGCTCGCGATCCGCTTCCAGAGGTAGTACGACGTGAGCGCGTCCTGGAACTCGCCGGTGAGGAACGGCGTCTGGGCCGGAGCGTTCTGGCCGACCCAGGTGACCGTGGTGCCGTCCCCGCTGATGACGGCCGGCCCGAACGCTCCGCCGGCCGGCCCGCCACCGGCCGCGAGCGTGCTCACGAGCCTCGTGGCCTTCGTGTCGAGGTTGCGGACGAACACGTTGTACCCGGGCGTATCGGTCGCGCCGCGGTCCGGGAGGTCGGAGTTCACCTCGATCGACCGGAACACGACCGCGCGCCCGTCCGCGCTGATCGCGACGCCCGGCCAGACGTCGGCGCCCGGGTTGCGTCCGGGCAGCGGCACCTGGCGCGGGGCGTAGGTGGCGGGCACGTCGCCCCCGCTCTTCGCCGACACGAGCGTGAAGGCGCCCTGCGACCCCTTGGGGACCGTCATGTCGCGCACGTAGACGTCGACGTTGTCATTGGTGTCGGCCGCGACCAGCGGCTGTGCCGTGGAGAACGCGACGTAGCGGCCGTCGGCGCTGATCGACGGGCTGCGCGCCCCGCGAACCAGCAGCACGCCGGTGGCCTCGTCGAGCTGGTCGCCGTCGGCCACCGGAGCCAGCGTGCCCGTGGCCAGGTCGCGGCGGAAGATCCCCCCGGCACGCAGGCGCCCGGGCGGGTCGGGATCGGCGTCGGGGAAGAAGTTCGTGGCCTGGGTCTGGAAGGCGACATAGCGGCCGTCGCGGGAGATCGCGCCCGACGAGGAGCCGTCATCGCCTTGCTCGAGCCGCTCGAACGAGGCCGAGACGATGCTCGCCCCGTTGCCGTAGAAGGCCGGGGCGGCCGCGGGCCAGGCCGCGAGGGCTGCCGCCCCGGCGGCCGCGGCGGCGAGGAGGGCCCGTCCGGCGGCGCGCACGCTCATCGGATCCGCACCCGGGCCCGGACGGTCACGCGGTTGCCGGCACGGTCGCTGGCCCGCACGACCACGCGGTAGGTGCCGGGCCGGCGGTACCGGTGCAGCGCGGCCCGCCGGCCGGTGGCGCGCCGCCCGTCCCCGAAGGCGATCGCCGTGGCACCGGCCTCCACCCCCGTCCCGTCGGCGCCGTCGATAATGCGGATCCGCAGGCGCCGCCCGGCAGTGCGCAGGGCGACCGTCGGCTTCGTGCGGTCCACCCGGACCGGCCCGGGGAAGCTCGTCGTGTCCTGCCCGTTGCCGTCGGTGGCCAGGATGCGCACGACGTGGCGGCCGTCGTCGATCTGGCTGCGCCGCAGGGTGTAGCGCCGGCGTCGCAGCCCGTCGGCGACGACCTCGTCGTCCACCGTGACGGAGTAGCGCACGCCGGTGATCGCGTTCTGCGCCCGGTCCCACGTGATCGGCACCGTCGCGGCGGTGACCGTGTCGAGGGGCACTTGGACGGCGAACTCGGTCGGCGGGGCGTCGACGAGGGCGCCGGCGATCTGGCCGCTGGTCCGGCTCCCCTGGAAGAAGCCGATCGCTCCGTCCCCCAGGCCCGACCCGCCGAGCCGCAGGTCGCCGACCGGCCCGCCCTGGACGGCGAACACCTGGCGGCCGTCCTCGACGCCATCAGCGCCGAGCTCGCGAACGGCGACCGCGCCGCGGGCGCCGGCCCGCACCTTCCAGGCGCTCACCGACGCGCCGCTCGCGGCGAGGTCGACCTGCGGGTCGCCCGGGACCGAGCTCGCGACGTCGTCGAGGCGCTCGGACGCGCCGACCGTCGTCTCGTCGCCCCGCACCGAGAACGTCCCCGTCCCGGCGCCGAAGTCCGCCTCGAACGCCCCGTCGCCGGTGACGGCCACGGCCGGCGCCGACGGCGTCGCCGCAAGCCCCGCCGCCGGGGCGCCGTCGGCGAAGCGGGCGGCGCCGAACGCGTTGGCGCCGTCCGTGAAGGCGTCCGGGATCTGCGCCTCCATCACGCGCGGCGGACCGGCGAAGGCGGCCGGCTGCCCGGGCTGCTGGCGGAAGGCGACCGCCCCCTGGCCGAAGCCGGCGACGTCGAGGGCGAACTGATCCGCGCCGGCCCGCAGCGTCGCGGTGCCGAGCTTCTGCGGGCTGACCAGGAGCGGCACGCTCGTCACGTTGGAGAAGATCCGCCGTGCCCAGATCCGGTCCACGAAGTCGTCGTCGGGCTCCTGGAAGGCGACGATGCCGTTGCCGTTGAGGTCGATCCCCACCTGCGGGGCATTCGTCGCCGTCGGGATCCGGACTGGCGAGGCGTCGTTGCGGTCCAGCGGCTGCCCGAACACCGACCAGAACTGCCCGTTGAACCGCGCGACGCGCAGGTCGGCCCGGACGTAGCCCGGCGGCAGGCCGTTGCCGGGGAGCCCGCCGTCCGGGAGCACGCGGTAGACGGCGAGCGCCGCCCCGTTGCGGTTCATCGCCAGCGACGGGTAGGTCCCGGTGGCCTCCCCCACGTTGAGGTCGACCGGCACCGGCGCCTGGAACTCCGTCGCGCCGGGGTCGAGGGTCGCCGAGAACAGCCGGTCGGAGTTCGTGCCGAACTCCTGGACCCAGATGACGAGCAGGCGCCCGCCGTCGCCCGCGGCGATCCGCGGCCAGGACGAGTCGAAGCCCTGCTTCGGGCCGACGTCCACCCGCTGGGGGCGCAGCCACTTCCCGCCGTCGAGCTGCGAGACGAAGATGTGGGCGCGCCCGTTCACGCGCTTGCGGTAGACGAGGCCGCCCGTGCCGTCCTCGGACATCGCCACGCCGCCGAGGTCGAGCACGTCGGCCGAGGGGCCGTCGATCGTCGTCGCGTCGAAGATCAGCGCCCGCGCCGGCGCGGCGAACCCCGCGGCGGCGAGGCACGCGGCGAGCAGGCAGGGAACGAGCGCGCGCGGGAGCACCGCCGCAGGGTGGCGCGGCCCAGGCCGCAAGCTGTGAACGAGGCGCGACGTTGCGGTGAACGACTGGTGACGATCCGGTGAAGGGGGTGCGCCGTGACCGTCGAGTCGGCCGTCAGGTGTTGCGGCGGTGTTGCGGCGCGCCCGCGATCGGCGCGGGCCCGAGGCCGGCGAGCCCCGCGGCCGAGCCCGTTCACCACCCCGCCACAACTTCTTCTCCACTCCGCAACGCCCTGTTCACGCCGCCTCGGCCCGCCGGTCCCAGACTCCTGAGGGGCCGAGGCGGCGGCGCGCGTCCGCCTGCCCGGGCCGTCCGACATCGACCCGAAAGGACCAGCACCACCGTGACCCGCTCCCGCCTGATCGCCGGCTTCGCCGCGCTCGCCGCCGTGCTCGCCGCCGCGCCGGCTGCGCAGGCCAAGCCGACCATCCTCATCAGCGGCTCGACCTCGATGTACCCGCTGCTCGTCCCGCTCGCCAAGTCGTTCAAGGCGAGGGCCGGCTTCCGAATCCTCCAGGGCGGCTCCGACATCGGCATCGCCGACGTCTCCCGCGGCCGGGTGACGCTCGGCGCCTCCTCGCGCGACCCGCAGCCGTCCGACCCGGGCGGCCTGGTCTTCAACAAGGTCGCCCGCGACGGCGTCTGCATCATCACGAGCAAGCGCAACCCGATCTCGAACCTCTCGCAGGGCCAGATCCAGGCGATCTTCTCGGGCCGCATCCGCAACTGGAAGCAAGTGCCGGGCGCCCGGGTGAGCGGGCCGATCGACCTCGTCGTCCGCACGGCCGCCTCCGGCACCCAGGACGCGTTCCAGAACATCTTCATGGGCCAGAACCTGAGGGTGGCGGGGAGCGCCAGCCAGAAGGGCTCCAACGGCCTCGTGCAGCAGGCGGTGGCGTCGAGTCCCGCCGGAAACGCGATCGGCTACGTGTCGTTCGACTTCACCCGCGGGACGCACACCGTCGCCTACAAGGGCGTCGCCTGCAACCTGCGCAACGCGAAGTCGGGCGTCTACGGCGGCGTCCGCAACTTCTGGCTCGTGTCCCGCGGGCGGGCCACCGGCGCCGCCGCGGCGTTCATCAACTACATCCGTTCCAACGCGACGGCGCGACGCATCGTCGCCTCGGATTGGGTGCCGCTCCGGTAGCGGACCGCCGGTATGGAGGCCGCCACCGCACCCCCGTCCCCGCCCCGCCGGACCGCCGCCGGCGGGGCGCCCGGCCGCCGGGCGCTGTCGGGAACGGGCCAGGACCGGCGCGCCGAGCTCGTGCTCGGCGCGCTGGCCTGCCTGGTCCTGGCGTTCATCGCCGGGATGGTGGTGTTCGTCTTCGCGAAGGCGTGGCCGTCCTTCTCCCACAACGGCCTGGCCTGGTTCGGCGGCGGCGGGAACGTCGACCAGCAGCTCCAGGACATCTTCAACTCGCCCGCGAACCCGGACAAGTACGTCTACACTCTCCACGCCTGGCCGCTGCTCTACAGCACGCTGCTCATCACCGCCGGAGCGCTGATCATCGGCGTCACGGCCGCCGTGCTCTCGGCCATCTTCATCGTGGAGTTCGCGCCGCCCCGGCTCAGGCAGGTCCTCGAGCCCGTCGTCCGCCTGCTCGCGGCCGTCCCGTCGGTGATCTACGGGCTCATCGGGATCCTGGTGATCGTCCCGTGGGTCGGGTCGACGTTCATCAGCACCGCGCGCAAGGAGTCGGTGCAGAACGTGATCCCGCTGAACGGCGAGAGCGTGAGCGTCGCCGTCGTGATCCTCACGATCATGATCACGCCGATCATGATCGCGATCATCGTCGACGCCCTGCGGCGGGTGCCGGGCGGCTGGACGGAGGGCGCGGCGGCCCTGGGCGTCAACCGCTGGCGGGTGATGTGGACGATCTCGGTGCGGGCGGCGCGCCCCGCGATCATCGCCGCGGCGGTGCTGGCCACCGCCCGCGCGCTGGGCGAGGCGATCATGCTCGCGATGGTCTCGGGCTCGATCGGCTTCGCGCCCAACCCGATCGACGGCCTCACGTTCTTCCTCGAGCCGACCCGGCCGCTCGCCGCCACGATCGTCCAGAACGCCGAGGGCCTCACGGTCGTGCCGTTCGGGCAGACGCTGTACGCCTTCGCCGCCGTCCTGCTCGTGTCGGCGGGCCTGCTGTCGTTCGCCGGCTGGGCGGCCAAGCAGCCGCTGCGCAAGTACGGGGTGCGGGCCTGATGGCCGCGTCCTCCGCCATCGCCCCGGCGCCGCCGCCTGCTCCGGCGTCGTCAGGCGCGCGCGAGTCCAGTGCCACCTGGCGCCTGTCGGACCGCATCGGCCTGGGCCTGTGCTGGGCTGCCGGCATCACGCTGTGCCTGCTCGCCGCGGCAATCGTGATCTTCATGCTCGTCAAGGGCGTCCAGTTCCTGCGCCCGAACCTGCTCGTCGAGCGTCCGGTGGCCTCCCTGGACCAGAGCAAGAGCGGCGGCTTCCTGGACCCCCTGATCGGGACGTTCCTCCTGACCGCGATCGGCGTGATCATCGCGGCCCCGGTCGGCATCGCCACGGCGGTGTGGCTGAGCGAGTTCGGGCGCCCGTTCTGGCTGGCTCGCGCGGTCGAGTCCGGCGTCGAGATCGTCGCCGGGACCCCGAGCATCGTGCTGGCGATCTTTGGCCTCATCCTCTTCCAGCAGTCGCTGTTCAGCTTCCTGTCCTTCACGGCGGAGGGCGGCGCCGTGTTCGGACGGTCGTTCCTGACCGCCGGGGCGATGATGTCGCTCATCGCGCTGCCGCTCATCGTCGGCGCCACGCGCGAGGGCCTGCAGGGCATCCCCGCGCACGTGCGCGAGGCCTCCTACGCCCTGGGCAAGTCCAAGATCTCGACGATCCGCCGTGTGCTCATTCCCGCCGTGCGCCCCGCGATCGGAACCGGCGCGGCGCTCGGCATGGGCCGGATCGCCGGTGACACGGCGATCGTCGTGATCCTCCTCGGGGCCTCCGGCCTGCAGTCGGAGGGCAGCCTGCCGATCGTCAGCACGCTGAAGGGCACCGGCAGCACGCTCACGAGCTACGTCTACAACAACTCCCCGGCGGGCGAGGGCAACGCGCCACAGAAGGCCTACGCCGCCGCGTTCGTCCTGCTCCTCATCGTCATCTTCTTCAACTTCGCGATCGACACGATCGCGACGCGCCGGCTGCGAGAGGAGCGCGCCGCATGGAAGGGATGATCCCGCCGCCGATCCGGCGCATCGTCGTCGACGAGGAGCCCACCGTCGTCGCGCCGCCGCCGGCGCCCGTCGCGCCCCCCGCGGCCAGCAACGGGCACGGCCAGGCCTCGCCGGTCGCCGTCGCCGTCCCCCAGCGCCGGGCCCAGACTCGCGCCCCGGCGGTCGAGCGCATGTCGACCATCGATCTGTCCATCGCCTACGGCGAGAAGTACGCCGTCAAGGAGGTCTCGCTGCCGGTGCGCCGCGGCGAGGTGCTCGCGCTCATCGGGCCATCGGGCTGCGGCAAGACCACGCTGCTGCGCTCGCTCAACCGCCTGGTCGAGCTGACCGAGTCCGCCCGCCGCGAGGGCGTGATCACGCTCGACGGCCAGGACGTCGACAGCCTGGAGGTCACCGCCCTGCGCCGCCGCGTGAGCATGGTCTTCCAGCAGCCCAACCCGTTCCCGATGAGCGTGTTCGACAACGTCGCCTACGCCCTGCGCGAGCAGGCGAAGAAGCGGCCGCGCAAGTCCGAGCTCGGGCCGGCCGTGGAGGACGCATTGCAGCGCGCCGGCCTCTACGACGAGGTGGCGAACAACCTCGACCACCCCGCGCTGCGGCTCTCCGGCGGCCAGCAGCAGCGGCTGTGCATCGCGCGCTCGCTCGCCGCCGGCCCCGAGGTGCTCCTCCTCGACGAGCCCTGCTCGGCGCTGGACCCGAAGTCGACCGAGATCATCGAGGACCTCATCGTCCGCCTCCGCGAGGACGTCGCGATCGTGATCGTCACCCACAACCTCCAGCAGGCCTACCGCGTCGCCGACCACGTCGCCTTCATGTACCTCGGCGAGCTCGTCGAATACGGGCCGGCCGAGCAGGTCTTCGGCGCGCCGCGCGAGCAGCGCACGCGCGAGTACGTCAGCGGGGCGTTCGGATGAGGGCGCCCGGGCGCCTCGCGGCCGGCCTGGCGATCGGCGCCCTCGCCGCCAGCGCGGCGGGCTGCCAGTCCACCCAGGACAAGAGCAAGGAGATCGGCGCGAAGGGCAGCAACGCCTTCAAGCAGAAGGGCCTGACCGTCACGAAGTCCTCCACGGATGTGACGATCGCGTCGCGCACCGTGCTCACCGACGAGAACGGTTCGGCCGTCGTGCTGGAGCTGCGCAACCGCACGCCGAAGGCGCTCGCCGGCGTGCCGGTGTCGATCAACCTCGAGAACGCCCGCGGCCGCTCGGTCTTCAAGAACGACGCGCCGGGCCTCGAGCCGTCGCTCGTGGCCGCTCCGCTCGTCGCGGGCGGCACCACCACGCTCTGGGTCAACGACCAGGTCCAGGCCGACGAGCCGCCCAAGCGCGTCGTCGCGAAAGTCGGTGCCGCCAAGCCGGTGACCGGCGACGTGCCCAGGCTCTCGATCGAGCGGCTCAAGCTCGAGGAGGACCCGGTCGACGGCATCCTCGCCTCCGGCAAGATCAAGAACGACTCCGGCGTGCTGCAGCGCAAGCTCGTCATCTACGCCGTGGCCCGCAAGGGCGGGCGCATCGTCGCCGCCGGCCGGGCCGGCGTCGACCGGCTGAAGCCCGGCAAGAAGGCGGGCTTCGCGATCTTCTTCATCGGCAATCCCAAGGGCGCGAAGCTCGAGGTCTTCGCGCCGCCCACCGTCCTCGCGTGAACAGGAGCCCGTGACCATGGCCACCGTCGAGTCCCCGTTCGCGCCGACGCTCGGCGAGCACGGCGAGCCCTGCGCCGGATGCGGCAGCCCGCTCGCGTCCGACCAGCGCTACTGCCTGAACTGCGGCCGGCGGCGGGCCGACGCCCGGCTCCCCTTCGACGAGGTGCTCGCCTACGCCGCCGACGGCACGGCCAGCGGCCAGCCGCTCGGGGGCGGAGGTGCCGGCGGCAGCGCCACCGTGGCGACCGCTCCCGTCCCGCCCCCGCCCGAGCGCGGCCTCACGCCCCTGGCCGTGGTGCTCGCGCTCAGCGCGGTGGTCGTCGCGCTCGGGCTGGGCGTCGTCCTCGGCCGAGGCGGCAGCGGCGGGCCGTCGAACGCCAAGCCCCAGGTGATCACCGTCGGCGGCGCGGCGGCTGCCGCCGCGCCGGCGGCGAGCGGGGACGCGAACGCGGCGTTCACGAGCGACTGGCCCGACGGGCAGGAGGGCTACACGGTCCAGCTCCAGGTCCTGCCGAAGGACGGCACGCAGCCGGCGGCGGTCGCCGCCGCCAAGTCCGACGCCCAGGGCAAGGGCGCGACCGCCGTGGGCGCCCTGGACTCCGACGCCTTCGCCAGCCTCCCCGCCGGCAACTACGTCGTCTACTCCGGCGTCTTCAAGGGCAAGGCGGCGGCCGCAAAGGCGCTGAAGAAGCTCAAGGCGAGCTTCCCCGGTGCCAAGGTGGTCCGCGTCTCGACGACGGCCGGCGGGTCGGCCACCGGCGCGGCAGATCCGAACGCGCTCAACGGCAAGAAGAAGGAGGCGACCGTCGGGCGCGACCAGCTCAAGCAGCTCCAGAACCTCTCGCCTGACGAGTACCAGAAGAAGTCGCAGAAGCTCCCCGACACCACCGCCATCCAGGGCACGCCGCCGCCGAAGGACACCAAGGCGCCCGGCGGCGGCAGCGGCGGGGCCACGGTGATCGGATGAGCGCGCTGGACCGCGTGTTCCCGAAGGTGCCCGACGGTGCGCCGCGCCGGCAGGGGTGGCGCCGCGCGACCGGCCCGGTGCCCGCCGGTCCGAGTCAGCCGCCGGCGGCCCCCGCCGCCGGGGCGCCGCTGCCTCCGGGCGGCGGGGCTGCCGTCGCGCCGGACGATCTCCTCGCCCGGCGCCAGGAGCTGGCCCAGCACCTCGCGAAGCTCCAGTGGGACCTCGGCGGCCTCGCCTACGAAATGGCCATCCGGGACCACTTCCGGCCCGACGTCCTCGTGCGCCAGGCCGCCCGGCTCCAGCAGGTCGACGCCGAGCTCGGCGAGGTCGAGCGGATGCTGCGGATGGAGGAGGCCGGCGCGGCCGGGGCGTGCCCCCACTGCGGCGCGCTCCACAGCCGCGGCGCGGTGTTCTGCTGGCAGTGCGGCCTGCAGCTCATGGGCACCACGGGCGGGCCCGGCGCCGCCCTGGACGCGGCGGTCGCGGGCGCGGCTCCGGACGCGCCGCCGCCAGCGGACCTGCGGTCGCCCGACCACGCGGACGGACAGGCCGCCCGCCCGGATGGCAGCGCGCCGCCGCGCCCGGCACCGGCGCCGCCGAGCGGCCCCTTCACCTCCGGGGACCCGCTCGGCGGTTCTCCGCCCGGCTGACCGTCAGGCGGAGAGCTTGCGCACGCGGCAGGCGGTGCCGTAGGCGCAGATCTCGGTCCACGTGCTGCCGAGCTCCGACGTGTCGAAGCGGAACGCGAGGATCGCGTTGGCACCCTTCCCCGTCGCCTCCTCGATGAGGCGCTCGGTGGCGTGCTCGCGGCCCTCGGCGAGCTGCTTCGTCATGCCCTTGAGCTCGCCGCCGACGAGCGACTTGAAGCCGGCGCCCATCTGCGACCCGATGTTGCGCGAGCGGACGGTGAGGCCGAACACCTCGCCGAGGACCTCCTCGATCTCGTAGCCGGGAAGGTCGTTCATGGTGGAAATCAGCATGCCGCCGACCCTAGCCGATCACGAGCGGGGCCTCAGGAGGTTCGGTCGAACACGTTGGCGCCGAACGCTTCGACGCCCTTGGCCCGGGCGTTGCCGAGCCGGCCGAGCCCGAACAGGTCCTCGACGGTCGCGAGCAGCGAGTAGTGGTTGTAGTCCGTCGAATCCTCGGTGCCGCCCTTGACGAACGGCGAGATGACCAGCGCCCCGACGATGCCGCCGCCGGCGCCCGGCGCCGCGGGGCCGCCGAGGTTCTTGACGTTCGGGCCGGGCTTCGAGCCGCAGCACCCGCGCGAGTCGGCGTCGTCGCCCGTCGTCGGGGCCTGGTCGAACGTGATGACGAGGAGCCCATCCTGCTTGAACGCTGGCGAGGCGAGGATCTTCGGCACCCACTGCTTCAGGAAGGCGTCCTCCTGCCCGAGCCCGCCGGGCTTGCCGTTCAGGCAGGGGGCGGCCCAGCCGCCGTCGCACAGGCTCGGCGTGAGCGAGACGTATTCGGGCGTCGACTTCGCCGATTTGAGGTCGTCCGCCAGGCGCTCGATCGGCACGATCCGCTTCGCGCAGTCGGGGGCGTCCAGGATCGTGTCGAAGTAGAGGAAGGGCACGCGCGAGGCCGCGAACCCGTCGCCGGGGCGCTCGGCCTGCGTCGGGTCCGGCTGCCCCTCGGGCGGGCGCCGGCAGGCCTTCGGCGTTCCGGGCGGGCCCTGGTCGATGTCCTGGACGTAGGCGCGCCACGAGTAGGCGATCGTCGCGAGCTGGTCGGCGATCGTCTGCACGCTGCTCGGGTACACGCAGCCGCTGCCAACGGCGAGCCCGGCGGAGTTGACGCGTCCGGGCTTCACGTCGGTGGCGACCGGACAGTTCGCCAGCGTCTCGGGCGTGGGCGGCTGGCCGGAGACCATCGCGACGAGGTTGGCGAGGCTGCCGTGCGCGACCGCGTAGTAGCGGGAGAGCAGCTTGCCCTGCTTCGTGAGCGTGCGGGCGAGGTAGGGCGCGGACGCGGCGAGCGTCGCGCGCGGGCCGCCGGCGCGGTGGGCGAACGTCGCGCCCGAGCCGGCGCCGGCGAGGGTGATCGTGAAGACGTGCCCGACGGCGGGCAGCGTGTTCGTGCCGGAGCCGTCGGTTCCGTCCGTTCCCGTCGTGTCCGTCCCGGTGGTGTCCGTGCCCGCGGTGTCGGTCCCGGTGCCCGGATCGGCGGGCACCGGCGTCACCGGCACATACGTGCTCCCGCCCAGGAACGAATCGGACGAAGCCGCCGCCGCGCCGGCGAACGGGTCGGCGCCGCCCAGCGTCGAGAGGTCGTTCGGCGCTCCGGCCGTTCCGGCATCGCTGCCGAAGGCCGGGGAGCTGCCGGTCCCGGCTCCGCTCGCACCACCAGACCCCGCGCTGGCGGGCGCCGGCGCCTGGGCCACGACGATCGGGGACTGCCCAGCGGCGAGCGAGTCGGGGGCGGGCGGCCCGATCGCGGCGCCGAGGGCCAGGCCGCAGATGAAGATGCCCGCCACCGTGAGGGCGAGCGGCCGCGGCATCGCGACCCGCTGCCAGCGCGGCGGCCGCGCCGCCGGCCTGGGCGGCGTCGCCACCGCGGGGGCCGCCAGCACCTCGGCGAAGGGCACGCGGGCATCGGCGCGCCGCTCGCCGCAGGCCAGGCAGTAGCGCTGGTCGCCAGCCAGCGGCGCGCCGCAGCTGGCGCAGGGCGCGGCGGTCCGGGCAGGGTCGGCTGGCCAGTCGGGCATGGCTGCTGGCGACGGTAGGCCCCGGACGCCTCGACGCGGTGAAGCGCCCGTGACCGGGTGGAGAAGGATTGGTGAAGCGGGGCGGCGCTACGCCGCGGCGGCGGCGACGTCGCCAGCGCCGGCGCCCCACCCGCGCAGCAGCAGCTCCGCGGTCACGGCGGCCAGGGCCACCGGATCGGGCCGGTGCGGGGGCGGAACCTCGAGCACGAGCGGCGCGGCGCCGTCGAGCAGGAGCGGCGCGAGGTCGTGCCACGGCGCGGTGCCGGCGCCCGGTGGCAGGTGGAGATCCAGCCGCAGCGGGTCCAGCCCGCCGCGCGCCGGCTCGCCCCCCCGGCGGTCGCCGAGGTTGTCGTGCAGGTGGAAGAGGCCGACGTCTTCGAGCACCGGCCCGAGCAGGCGCGCCGCCTCGCCGCCGACGATGTTCGCGTGGCCGACGTCGAACAGCATCCGCACCGCGGGGCTGGCGGTCCGGCGAACCAGGGCGCGGACCGCCGCCGCGTCGTGGCAGAGGCGCGGCGGCCCGGGCCAGACCGGCGCGAGGTTCTCGATCACCAGCAGCAGGCCGAGCGCCTCGAGGCGCGGCGCCGCGGCCCGGAGGGACTGCTCCTCGGCGGCCACCCGCTCGCGAAAGCCCGTCGCCGCGGCGCCGCCGTCGCAGAGGGCGAAGTTCGCCCCGTGGTAGACGACGATCTCGGCACCGGCGGCGGCCGCGTAGCCGAGCAGGCCGTGCAGCGCCCGGTCGGCCTCCGGCGTCCCGGCGCTCAGCGTGTCGGGCCCGTGCAGCACGAGCCGCAGCGAGCCCGTGTCGAGCACGGCCCGCAGCGAGCGCGCGTGCCGCGCCGCCCGCTCGCGGTCGACCAGGACCTCGGCCGGCGGCGCGTGGACCTGGACCCAGGCGAACCCGCCGGCCTCGATCCCCTTGACGATCGCCGGCGTGGGCCACCAGCCGCGCGGGATGTCGAGGCCGAGCCGCGCTGCGAGCGCTCGCCGGGCGGCAGCGGCGGCCGCGTGGCTGCCCGCGGCGCGCTCGGTGCGTTGGTCCATGCCTCCAGCGTAGGCGCGCCAACTCGCCGATCGTGAAAAGCCCGTGAACGCAGGGACTTCTTGTGACGGGCCGGGGCTCAGCCCGCGAGCCGCTCGTACCGGGCGTAGAGCTCCTCGACGGCCCGCTTCGCCTCCGCATGGCGCGCGGAGGACTCGGCGGTCCGCTCCGGCGTCGCCCACGCGTCCGGGCCGGCCAGCTCGTCCTCGAGCGCGGCGAGCGCCGCCTCGGCCGCCTCGATCTCCGCCTCGAGCTCGGCCTGCTTGCGGCGGGCGTTCTTCGAGGGCGCCCGGCGCCGCGGGCCGCTTCCGTTCCCGTCCCCCCCGGCCCGGCCGTTGGCGAGCGCCGCCGCGGGCTTCGCGGCCGGCGCCGGAGCGGCGAGCGGCGCCGCCGCCTCCTCGACCGGCCGTCCGCGCACCGCCTCGGTCCAGCCGCCGACGTAGGAGTGCAGCGTGCCGTCCTCGAGCGCGATCGCCCGCGCGCCGACGGCGTCGAGGAGCGCGCGGTCGTGCGAGACGAGCAGGACGGCGCCGGGGAATCCGAGCAGGGCGTCCTCGAGCGCCTCGCGGCTCTCGACGTCGAGGTGGTTCGTCGGCTCGTCGAGCACGAGCACGTTGGCGCCGGAGTGCACGAGCGCCGCGAGCGAGAGCCGCCGGCGCTCGCCGCCCGACAGGCCCGCCACCGGCTTCTCGGCCTCCTCGCCGGAGAACAGAAACTGGCCGAGCAGGGCGCGCGCCTTGTTCGGCGTGAGGCCGGTGAGCTTCTGGGCCGCCTCCAGCACCGTGCCACGGTCGCCGAGCTCCTCGGCGTGCTGGGAGAGGTAGCCGACGGTCACGTTGTGCCCGGTCTTCAGCTTTCCGGCCTGGAGCGGCCGCCGGCCGGTGATCGTGTCGATCAGCGTGGTCTTCCCGGTGCCGTTGGCCCCGACGAGGACGACGTGCTCGCCCCGTTCGAGCCACAGCTCGGCCTCCCGGAGCAGCACCTTGTCCCCGGCGTCGACGGCGCCGCCCTGCAGCTCGAACACGACCCGGCCTGAGCGCTCCGGCGGCTTGAAGGCGAAGGCCAGCGACCGGCCGTCCTTCGGGTCGCGCGCCACCCGCTCGATCTTGTCCAGCCGCTTCACGCGCGACTGGGCCTGGCGGGCCCGCGTGCCCGCCCGGAACCGGTCGACGAACCGCTCGAGCCGGGCGATCTCGGCTTCCTGGCGCTCGATGGCCCGCCCGAGCGCCAGCTCGCGCGCGGCCTTCTCCTTGCGCCAGGCGTGCCACGGCCCGGCGAAGAACCGCCCGCGCCCGGCCTCGAGCTCGAGCACCGAGGTCCCGACCGCCTCCAGGAACCAGCGGTCGTGGGCGACGAGCACGATCGCCGCGTCGAGGCCGACGAGCGTCGCCTCCAGCCACTCGAGCGAGGCGATGTCGAGGTGGTTCGTGGGCTCGTCGAGGAGGAGCAGGTCGGGCCGGCTCGCCAGCACGCGCGCGAGCGATCCGCGCGTGAGCTCGCCGCCCGAGAACGTCTGGAGCGGACGGTCGAGGTCGGCGTCGTCGAAGCCGAGGCCGTGGACGACGGCGGTGGCCTGCTCGCGCCACGTGTAGCCGCCGGCGTGCTCGAGCGCGGCCTGGGCGTCGGCATAGCGGCCCAGCGTCCGCTCGCCGGCGTCGCCATCCGCCATCGCGGTCTCGAGCGTGCGCAGCTCCTCCTCCAGTGCGACGAGCTCCGCGCAGCCGGAGAGGACGTAGTCGCGCAGCGAGAGCCCGCGCTCGCGCGGCGGCCGCTGGTCGTGCAGCGCGACCCGCACGCCCTTCCCGAAGGCCAGCTCCCCCCCGTCGATCGACGACTCCCCGGCCAGCATCCGCAGCAGCGTGGTCTTCCCGGCGCCGTTGCGCCCGGCGATCGTCATCCGGTCGCGCCGCTCCAGCGCGAAGCTCACGCCCCGCAGCAGCGGAGCGCCGGCGATGTCCTTCGCGAGGTCGGAAGCGATGACCACGGCCATTGGCGCCCATGGTCCCAGACCGCTGGTACGGTTGGCCGCTCGCGCTGGCCGGTCGGCCAGCCAGGGACTGGGAACCGACTCCGAGGGGACCGCTTCGCCGTGACGCACCGACTGCCGTTCGCCGCCGCGCTGCTCGCCGCGCTTGCCCTCGCCGCTCCGGCGAGCGCCGCGAAGCTCACCGTGCCCAAGCCGACGACGATCGCCGCCCCCGGGCCCGGCCCGGCCGCGACCGACCAGGTCGCCGTCTACAAGTTCGGCCCCGCCACGGCGAAGCGCGTGCTCGTGCTCGTGCCGGGCACGAACGGCTCGGCCGGCAACTTCATCCCGGTCGCCAACGACCTCGTGCAGCGGGTCCCCGGCCTGGCGGTGTGGGCCTGCCAGCGCCGCGAGCACGGCCTCGAGGACGCGACCGGCTTCGCCGCCGGCAACCCGGACACGGCGTTCGGCTACTACTTCAAGCTCCAGCCGATCGGCGGCAAGCGGTTCGACCTCGGCCTCGCGTCGAAGGCGCTCTACGGCGCGGAGTGGGGACTGAAGACCCAGATCGCCGACCTGCACCGCGTCGTGCTCGCCGCTCGCAACGGCGGCAAGCGCAAGGTGATCCTCGGCGGCCACTCGCTCGGCGCCTCGCAGGCCGTCGCCTACGCGTCGTGGGACTTCAACGGCCGGCCCGGCGTGAAGAACCTCGCCGGCCTCGTGCTGATCGACGGCGGCGGCGGCGCCAAGCCGGCGACGGCGAAGGAGCGGACCGACCTTGCCAAGCGCGAGGCCGGGCTGCCGGCCGCGATCGAGGCGGCGAAGACCAAGCCGTACCTCGATCTCCTCAGGACGGGCCTGCCCTGGGCCACCGGCGTCTTCGCCGAGCTCGGCGCGCTCTACGCGATCAAGGCCCCGAAGGGCCTGTCGCCGGTCCAGTCCTTCGCCCTCCTCCCCGCGGCGCTCAAGCCGGCCTTCCCGGTGACGAACGAGGCGGAGTTCGGCTTCTCGTTCGATGCGAAGACGAGCCCCGCCGCGCTGGCGCTCATCCACGCGACGGTCGGCCGCATCGCGCCGACCGGCGATCCGCGCGGGTGGATCGACGACGGCCTCACCCCGGTCCAGCGCCTGGCCCAGGCCTTCGGGAACCAGCCGATGAACGGCGCCGAGTGGTATTTCCCGGTCCGGCTGAGCACCGACCTCGGCGCGGTGGCGATCTCTGCGGCCAAGGGGGTCACGCGCACGGCCCTGACCAACCAGCTCGGACTGCGCGCCTGGGATCGGGCCAAGATCGACGTGCCGCTGCTGGCCTACCAGACCTCGCTCAGCCAGGGCGGCGTGCTGCGCAGCGCCAAGGACCTCAAGGCGAACTCGAAGATCCCGCGCGCGGTCTACGTGAACGACCCGAAGGCCAGCCACTTGGACCCGCTCGCCGCCAGCCCGGCCAAGAGCAGGTTCCTCAAGGCCGCGGTGCCGTTCCTCAAGAGCCTGAAGTAGGCGCGTCCGCCTGCCCGTCCCGCCCGCCTGACCGTCCGCGAGCGATCGCCGGCGGTCAGGCGCGCGCGAGCGTCTCCGGCCGGGACCGCCGGCTCGCGGAGCGCGGGAGCAGGAGCGACAGCACGCCGGCGGCGAGCACGAAGGCCGCCGAGGCCCACAGGCAGGCCTCGAGCCCCTGCCACTGATAGAGCAGGCCCGAGAGCACGGTTCCGGCCAGGCGTCCGCAGGCGTTGGCCATGTAGTAGAAGCCGACGTTCATCGCGACCTTGTTCCCGTCGGCGTAGGCCAGGATCAGGTACGAGTGCACGGCCGAGTTCAGCGCGAACACGACGCCGAACGCGATCAGCCCGCCGACCAGGACCGCCGTGGGATCCAGGCCGGCGGCCAGGGCGAGCGCAATGACGGCCGGAAAGGCGGCGAGCCCGAAGGCCAGGCGCGCGGCCGTGCGGCCGTCCGGCGCGCCGGGCCCGGCGCTGCGCTCCCGCACGAGGCGCGGCGCGGAGGCCTGGACGATCCCGTAGCCGATGACCCAGGTCGCCATGAACGTCCCGACCTCCCAGAAGCTCCAGTCCAGCACGGTGCGCAGGTACACCGGCAGCCCGACGACGAACCACACGTCGCGGGAGGCGAAGAGGAAGATGCGCGCCGCCGCGAGCAGGTTGATCGCCCGGCTGTTGGAGAACATCTGCTTGAACTTCGCCCCGCGGTCGGCGTGCCCGAGGCCGCCGTGCATGAAGGGGATCGTGCCCACCAGCGCGCCGAAGACCATCGCGGCGAGCAGGAGCATCGCCGTCTGGAAGCTCGTGACCGTGAGCAGCAGCCCGCCCACGAAGAAGCCGACGCCCTTGAGCGCGTTCTTCGATCCGGTCAGGATCGCCACCCAGCGGTACAGCGCCCCCGGCACGTCCTCGGCCACGACGAGCTTGACCGCGCTCTTGGAGCTCATCTTCGTGAGGTCCTTCGCGATGCCCGACAGCGCCTGGGCGGCCATCACGTAGGGGACCACGAGCCAGTCGCCGGGCGCCGCGCCGAGCATGAGCAGCGCCGCGATCTGGACCACGAGCCCCATGACGAGCGTCGTCTTGAGTCCCAGCCGCGCCGCGAGGAAGCCGCCGACCAGGTTCGTGACGATGCCGAAGATCTCGTAGAACGCGAAGACCGTGGCGAGCTGAAACGGGGTGTAGCCGCGCTCGTAGAAGTAGAAGAGCACGAGCAGCCGGATCGCCCCGTCGGCGATCGTGTCGGCCCAGTAGGCCGCGGTCACCAGCCCGTAGTTGCGCAGGTCGCCGGACCGGCCCTGGGTGCGGGCCTCGGTCACAGCCGCCGGGCGATGTCGCGGGCGAGCTGCACCAGCCGATTTGCGTAGCCCCATTCGTTGTCGTACCAGGCGAGCACCTTCACCTGCGTGCCGTCGGTGACCATCGTGCTGAGCGCATCGACGATCCCGGAGCGCGGGTCGTTCGTGTAGTCGGCGGAGACGAGCGGGCGCTCCTCGTACCCGAGGATGCCGGCGAGCGGCCCGTCGGCGGCCGCTCGCAGCAGCCCGTTGACCTCTCCGACGGTCGTGGCCCGGGCGACCTCGAAGACGCAGTCGGTGAGGGAGGCGTTGAGCGCCGGCACCCGCACGGCCAGCCCGTCGAGCTTGCCCTGGAGCTCGGGGAAGATCAGGCCGATCGCCGTCGCGGATCCGGTGGTCGTGGGGATCAGCGACAGGCCCGCCGCGCGCGCCCGGCGCAGGTCCGTGTGCGGCGCGTCGACGATCGTCTGGGTGTTCGTGAGGTCGTGCAGCGTGGTGATCGAGCCCCGCGCGATGCCGAGCCCCTCGTGGATGACCTTCACCACCGGTGCCAGGCAGTTGGTCGTGCAGGACGCCGCGGTGACGATGTCGTGGACGCCGGGGTCGTAGAGACCATCGTTGACGCCGAGGACGACGTTCAGCGCCCGCCCGTCCTTCACCGGGGCGGCGACGATCACCTTGCGCACGCCGCGGTCGAAGTACCCGGCCAGCGTCTCGGGCGTGCGGAAGCGGCCCGAGCACTCGAGGACGATGTCGATGCCGGCCTCGTCCCACGCCACGGCGCCCGGCTCTGCCGCCCCGCTGAAGCCAAGCGGCGTTCCGTCGACGTTCAGCGCCGCCCCCTCCCCCTCCGCCTCCCGATCCCAGCGGCCGTGCACCGAGTCGAACATGAGGAGGTGCGCGGCCGTGGCGGCACCGCCGTGCAGTTCGTTGACGTGCACGAACGAGAGCTCCGGCCTGCCCCACCCGGCGCGCAGGGCCAGGCGGCCCATGCGCCCGAAGCCGTTGATGCCGATCCGGGCCGTGACCTCTGGAGATGCCGCCATGCCCGCGACCATATCCATTGACATTCATCGTTTCAATCGGTATTCATGAATCGATGTCCGTCGATCTGGAGCTCACCCCCAAGCGCAAGCGGCCGGTCGGCGAGCCGTGCTGCCAGCCGGTCGTCTATCCCGACGTCGAGCGTGCGCAGGCGCTGCGCATGGCCGAGGTCGCCAAGGCGCTCGGCGACCCGATCCGCCTCCAGCTCGTGGACGTCCTGCGCAAGCACGCGGGCAAGGTCTGCGTGTGCGAGCTCGTTCCCCTCTTCGACGTCTCGCAGCCGACGCTCTCCCACCACCTCAAGAAGCTGCGCGAGGCCGGGATCGTCGACTCCGAGCGCCAGGGCCTCTGGGCCTACTACTACGTTCTCCCCGACGCACTGAAGGAGCTGACCGCATGGCTGAGCTGACCGGCACCGATATCCGCGAGACCGTCCGCGACCGCTACGCCGCCGCCGCCCGCGCCGCCGCCGAGCGCCAGTCCGCCGGCTGCGGCTCCCCCTCCGACGGGTCCAGCTGCTGCGGGTCCGAGACACTCACGGCGGACGCGACCGGCGCGGCCGTCTTCGGCGAGGCGATGTACGACCGCGGCGAGGTGCAGGGCGTGCCGGACGCCGCGGTGCAGGCCTCGCTCGGCTGCGGCGTCCCGACCGCGGTCGCCGACCTGCACGAGGGCGAGACCGTGCTCGACCTCGGCGCCGGCGCCGGCGCGGACGTCCTGATCTCGGCCGGGCGGGTGGGCCCGACCGGATTCGCGATCGGGCTCGACATGACCGACGAGATGCTCGACCTCGCCCGGGCCAACGCCCGCGACGCCGGCGTCGAGAACGTCGAGTTCGTCAAGGGCTACATCGAGGCGCTGCCGCTCCCCGACGAGTCCGTCGACGTCGTCATCTCCAACTGCGTGATCAACCTCTCCGGCGACAAGCCCGCGGTGCTCGCCGAGGCCGCCCGCGTCCTGCGCCCCGGCGGACGGTTCGCGGTCTCCGACGTGGTAGCCGACCCGGACATGGACGAGGCCACGCGCGCCGACATGGCGCAGTGGACCGGCTGCATCGCGGGCGCCCTGACCCGGCAGGAGTTCGGGGACGCGCTGCGGGCGGCGGGCTTGGAGGACGTGGAGATCCGCGAGACCCACCGCGTGCACGAGCACGCCGCGTCGGCGATCATCCGCGCCCGCAAGCCCGCGCACTGACGCCGTGCCGGACGAGCTCCAGCTCAACGATCCCCAGACGCTCTACCGGCGCTGGGAGGGCTCGCAGTGGAACCCGTTCGGCATCGCCCTCGACGGCGATGCCGAGCAGTGGCGCGGCCTCGGTGAGGAGCAGCGCGGCCTGCTGCTGTTCGTGCTCTCGTCGCTCATGGTCGCCGAAGAGCGCATCACCACGAAGTTCTCCGGGCTGGTCGGCGCCCACGGCTCCGAGGAGGAGGCGGCCTTTCTGGCGACCCAGCAGGTGGACGAGGCGCGCCACATGCAGTTCTACGCCCGCGTGCAGGACGAGGTGGTCGCCGATCCGGCCCGCATCGCCGACCACGTCGCCCGCGCCCGGGAGCAGGTATCCGACGCGTTCCGCCAGATCTTCGACGTCGCCCTCGTGCAGGCCCACGACCGCCTCGTCGCCGCGCCCGCGGACCTCGACGCCAAGGTCCGCTTCGTCACGATCTACCACCAGATCCTCGAGGGCACGCTGGGCCTGACCACGTTTCACTTCGCGACCGAGTTCCTCCGGCGGGAGGACCTGCTGCCGGGGTTCGTCAAGGGCTACGCGCACATCCACCACGACGAGACCCGCCACATCGGCTACGGCGTCTGGTTCCTGCGCGAGACGGTGCGCGAGCATCCGGAGGCCGCCGCGGCGGTCCGCGGCACGCTGCGGGACCTGCTCCCGGCGGTGGCCGAATCCCTGCGCCCGCCCGGCGACGGCGCCTCGAACGCGCTCGGCGTGACCGAGGAGGACCTCCGGACGTTCGCGCTCGGCGGCCTGACGCGCCGGCTGAAGATCATCGGCGTCCCCATCGAGACCGTCTTCGCGGCATAGCGGCGCGCCGGGCGGGCTGCCGGGCGCCACAGCCCGCCCGGCCGGCCTATCGCACGATCCGGAACGCTGCCGACACCGGCGCTCCCGCCCGTCCGCTCAGCCCGCGCGGCGTCGCCACGAGGCGATAGCGGCCCGGGGCGAGCCGGCGGCCCCCGATCCGGCCGCGGAAGCGCAGGCGGTTCGCTCCGGGACGGGCCGCGGTCGTGAGGCTCCCGCGGACCGGGGCGCAGCGCTTCGGCGGCTTCGCGCAGAGGCGCTGGACGGTGAAGGTCACCGTCGCCGGGCCCGCCGAGCGGAAGGCCAGGGACGTGCCCGGTGCCGACGCGATCCCGCCACCGGCCCGGGCGGCCCGGAAGGCGGACGGCGTGAGCGCGAGGCCGGACAGCCTGGGCGCGCCGGACGGCACGCCGGCCCCGGGACCCGAGCCGGTCCCGCCGCCCTTCGCCGGCGGCGCGGGCTTCTGGGCCAGGTCCACCTCGGCCGGGCCCCAGTCGGGCTCCGAGCCGCCCGGCGCGGCGAGGCGGCCAGTGACGCCGGCGCAGCCGCTCCCGCCCAGATCGGCGGGAACCGCGTCCACGTGCACGCCGTCAGACAGCGAGTAGGCCAGCGCGCGCGAGTCGGGCGACCACGTCGGGCTGACGATCGTCCCGACCTCGCCGCCGCAGCTCAGGACGGGCTGCGAGGGGCGCAGGCGCGAGCTGTCGAAGTTGTCGTAGGGCGGCTCGCCGGCCCACGCCGGCCCGGTGGTGCTCAGGAGCACGAGCTGCGAGTCGCTCGTGGCGTCGCCGCCCGTGGTGGCAGCGACCTTCGACCCGTCGGGGCTCAGCTCGGCGTCCTCGAAGTCGTACGGGGTGCCGTCGGCGCCGGCGAGCCCGAACCAGTGCTGGGCCGCGTCCTGACCCGCGCCGCTGCGGACCTTCCACGTCCACACGTTCATCGAGAAGTCCGGATAGGTGGCGAGCACGCGGTCGTTCGTGATCCACGACGGCTGGCGGATCCCCTTGGAGTACCCGTCGTCGGCGTAGGGCGTGAAGCGGTCGGGCGCCGTCCAGGTCGTGCGGTCCAGATACTCGAAGAGCGTGCACATGCACCCGTAGCTGTAGTGCGACTCGTACGAGATGAACCAGTAGGCGACCTTCGAGCCGTCGGGGGACACCTTCGGCTCGAAGGGCCCGAACTGGGACCCGGTCGGATCCGGGGGTGTGCCGATCCCGGCCACCGGCGCGTTGAGCAGCCGGCCGGAGCGGTCCATGCGCACGATGTGCTGGCCGCGCAGCGCCACGATCGTGCCGTCGTCGGCCTGGGACGGCGAGGCGTAGCCGCCGTCGAAGGTGACCTGGTACCGGCGGGCTCCGTCAGGGCTCGTGAGCCAGACGTTCCCGTCCTTGACGTAGGCGATGCTCGAGGCCTCCGCGCCGGCAGCGGCGCCGAGGCTGGCGAGCGCGCCGGCGCAGAGCGCGGCGGCGAGTCGGATCCGGCGGGTCATGTCGCGTCCTCTCTCCATGGCGAATCAGGGTGAGCCGGACGCTAGGCCGGGCGGGCCTCCGCGTCGTCAGCCTCGATGGCGATTCGCCGTCGGCCGCAGGACGATTGCGCCTCATCCCCGAGGATGAGGCGGGCGGGGTCACACCGGGCCGGCGCCGGGCTGCACCAGGCCGCACTCGTAGGCGAGCACGACGGCTTGCACACGGTCGCGCAGCTGCAGCTTCATCAGGACCCGGGCCACATGCGTCTTGACGGTGGTCTCCCCCACGATGAGCTCGGCGGCGATCTCGGCGTTCGACAGGCCGCGGGCCATGAGCGTGAGCACCTCGAGCTCGCGCGGAGTCAGCTCGTCGAGGCCGGCGGGCGGCGCGGCAGGCGGCGCCGGCGCGGCGCGGGCGAACTCCTCGATCAGCCGGCGGGTGATCGACGGCGCCAGCAGCGCGTCCCCTCCGGCCACCACGCGCACCCCGGCCACGAGCTGCTCCGCCGGGACGTCCTTGAGGAGGAAGCCGCTCGCGCCGGCCCGCAGCGCCTCGTAGACGTACTCGTTGAGGTCGAACGTCGTGAGCACCAGCACGCGCACGGGCGCCGCCTCGCGGTCGCCGCCGACCACCTGGCGGGTCGCCTCGAGGCCGTCGAGCTCGGGCATGCGGATGTCCATGAGGATCACGTCGGGCGCCAGCTCGGCGGCCAGCTCGACCGCCTCCCGCCCGTTCTCGGCCTCCCCCACGACCTCCAGGTCCGCCTCGGCGTCGAGGATCATCTTGAACCCGGTTCGCACCAGGGCCTGGTCGTCGGCGATCAGGATCCGAATGCTCATGCCACCTCCACCCGTTCGGCCGTGGGGAGCGTCGCCCGCACGGCAAAGCCGCCGCCCGGAACCGGGCCGGCGCCGATTGTCCCGTCGTACAGGGCCACCCGTTCCTGCAGGGGCAGGCTGCCGCTCTCCGCCACCAGGTCCTGCAGCTCGGCCAGGCCATCGCCGGCGCGGTCGGCGACCTCTACCTCGACGGCGCCGTCGAGGTAGCGGATCGTCACGCGGACGTCGGCGTCCGGCAGGTGCGCGGCGATGATCTCGAGCGTGTCCTCGATGCCGCGCAGCGTGTTGAGGTCAACCGCCGGCGAGACCCGGTCCGGCCGGCGGCCCTCGATCGTGAGGCTGATCCGCATGCCGCGCGCGCGCATGCGCGCGGCGAGCGCCGGCGCGCGCTCGAGCGTCGGCTGCGGGGTGCGCTCGGCCCCCGGCGCCCCGGTCCGCAGGACGCCGAGCAGCCGGCGCATCTCGCCCAGCGCCTCGCGCCCGGTGCGCTCGATCGCGGCGATCGCCTCGCCAGCCTCGGCCGGCGCGGCATCCAGCGTCCGCCGCGCGGCGCCGGCCTGCACGACCATGGTCTCGATGCCGGCCGCGACGATGACCTGCAGCTCGCGGGCCACGCGGGCCCGCTCGCGGGCGGCGGCGATCCGCGCTTGCCGGTCCCGCTCCGCCGCCAGCGCCGCCGCTTGGGCCCGGAGCTCGGAGATGAGCTTCCGGCGGCCGCGCATCACGCGCCCCGCAAGCCAGGGCGGCACCAGGAAGATCTCGTTGGACACGATGGTCGTGGCGGTGTCCCCGTCCAGCCCGACGTTCACCTTCGCGTCGAGCAGGTTGACGGCGACCACGCCGGCGGCCCACATCGCCAGCCCGATCGCGGCCCGGCCCGCCGGTGCGTAGGCCCCGACGCTGTAGGTCGGGACGAACAGCAGGAAGATCAGGACGATCGAGATCTGCGGGCTCGTCAGGAAGGCGGCCTGCACGAGGGCGGCCCCGATCATCACGGCCGACATGGCCAGCGGCGCCCGCCGGCGCCAGAGCAGCGGCGCCGTGAGGGCAGCCAGGGCGAGCACGTTGAGCGCGAGCGGCCCGCGCACGAACGAGCCGGACGCGGAGTCGGCGACGGCGGCCGCGAACAGTCCGCCGGCGAGCGCGGCATCCTGGATCCGCGGATCCGCCTGCCACGGCCGGGGGGCTGGCGTCACGGCCGGGGCAGTCACGGGCCGCCCGATCCGAGCGGGATCCGGGCAGCGACCGCGAACCCGCCTTCCGGGCGCGGGCCGGCATCGAGGCGGCCGCCGTACATCTCCACCCGCTCACGCATCCCGACCAGGCCGTGCCCGCCGCCGGGCGTGAGGGGCACCGCCGCGCCCGGGCCGTCGTCGGTCACGGCCAGGCGCAGTTCGTGCGGGCCGTACTCGACGGCGACGGTCGCGTGGCCGGCGCCGCCGTGGCGCAGCGCGTTGGTCAGCGCCTCCTGGAGCACCCGGTAGGCCGCCAAGTCCAGGCCCGCCGGGAGGGGCACGGGATCCCCCCGGACGTCGAGCTGCACCGGGAGGCCGCCGTCGCGCGCGCGCTGCAGCAGGGGCTCGAGGTTGCCGATTCCCGGGGCCGGCGCGAGAGCCAGGTCCTCGTCCCCGCGGCGCATCACCCCGAGCAGCCGCCGCATCTCGCCCAGCGCCTCCCGGCCCGTCGCCTCGACAGTCTCCAGCGACGCCCGGGCCGCCTCGGTGTCGCGCGCCGCCACCGCCCGCGCGGCGCCGGCCTGCACGACCATGACGCTCACCGAGTGCGCGACGACGTCGTGCAGCTCACGGGCGATGCGCCGGCGCTCCTCGAGCGCCGCCTCCTCGGCCTGGGCGTCGCGGGCTGCGGCAAGCGTGGCGGTCTGCGCCTCGAGCTCGGCGACCAGCCGTCGGCGCGAGCGCAGCCCGCGCCCGGCCAAGACCGGCAGCGCGGTGAGCACGCTCGCCATGAAGACCACGTCGGAGGGCGCGATCCGGCCGTGCTCGTCGATCGCGTCGAACAGCCCGACGGCGAGCCCCAGCCCGGCCGCGACGGCCGTCTCGAGCCGGGAGCGGTGGGCGGCGACCGTGTAGATGCCGAGCACGAGAACGGCGAAGGGGAGAAAGCGGCTGCGCAGCGGCGACCCGACGGCCTCCTGCGCGAGGAACAGCAGGCACTGGAGCCCGAGCACCGGCAGCGGCGCGCGCCGGCGCGCCGCGACGAGCCCGATAATCGGCAGGCCGAACGCCAGCGACCACGCGAGCGTCGGCCCGCTGCTCGCGGCCACGGCCTCGGCCACGAACAGGGCGGCGGCCACGGCGGCGAGCAGGCTGTCAGCCCGCTGGGGCGGAAGGGCCTGGATCGCGGCGACGAGCCGGCGCAGCGCCGTCATGGCGGTGAACCTAACCGGGCGTCCGGTCCGCCGCATCCTCCGCGCCGACGAACTTCGGGTCCTCCTTGCGGATGACCCGCGGGCCTACCCCTGCGGCAATCCGGCCCCGTGTCGCTGCCAGGCTTCGAGCCCGCTGTTCTCGCGCGCAACCCGCTCCGTGCTCCCGCCGAACTCGCGGAAGATCGCCTTGAGCCGCCGCAGGCCGTCGGGCGAATTCGCCGCCACCTCGGAGGCCAGCGCGAGGGCCGCCGCCTCGGCCTCGGCCGCGGGCGCGCGCCGGGTCAGCAGGCCCAGCGCGTCCGCACCGTCGGCGTCGAGCACCCGGCCGGTGAAGATCAGCTCCTTCGCCACGGCCTCGCCGACGAGCGGCACGAGCCGGGCGACGCCGACCGGCACGCCGAGCCTCGCCCCCACCCAGCCGAGCTTGAGGTTGTCGCCGCCGGCCCGCAGGTCGCAGCCGGCGGCCAGCTCGGCCCCCGCGCCCACGACGTTCCCGACGCACACCGCGACGGTCGGCACCGGGAACGCCTCGAGCGCCGCGTACAGGCGCGAGAACGCCTGCATGCGGGCGATCCCGCCCGCGGGCGTGAGCCGCTCCCCCACGTCGGCGCCCGCGCTCAGCGCAATCGGGCTCGTGGTGGACAGCACGAGCACCCGCAGGCTGTCGTCGACCGCCAGCTCGTCGAGCGCCCCGGTCAGGGCGCCGATCAGCGCGGTGTCCAGCGCATTGCGAACGTCGGGCCGGTCGAGGCGCAGAACCTCGACGCCGCCCTCGAGCCGTTCGCGCACGAGCGTCATCGGCGCGCCAGCATAGTGCGGGCCGCCAGGCGCCGGAGGTGTGAGATAGGATCCCGCCCGTCATGCGCCGCTTCGCCGCCGTCCTGACTGCCAACCTCGTGTGGCTCCTGCTCGCCGCGCCGGTCGTGCTGGCCAACGCCGACAACGGCGAGGGCCTCTACGGCGAGACCGACGACAAGGTCGTCACGAACGCCGGCTTCATCCTCATCGCCTTCTTCCCGCTGTTCGTCGCGGTGATGAGCGTCATCCAGTGGCGGCTCGACAAGCGCAAGGAAGCCAAGAAGGCCGCGCAGAAGCAGCTGAAGTCCGTGCGCGGCTCGACGTGGCGCGGCGGCTGGTAGCGCCCGCCGGCGTTCTCAGGCTCTTCACACTCCTTTCCAGCCTTTTCACAATGCCCCGGCGGGCGGACGGCAGGCTTCCGGACGAGACGAGATCCCTCCTCGTTGGACCGCATCAGCCCCGGACCTCCCTGCCCGGGGCTGATGCCTTTTCGAGAGCCGGACCGTTCCGCCGGTGCCAGCCCCACCGCGCCGCCTGAGCCTGCGAGGATCGCGGCATGAGCGATCTCGTCACCTACGAGCGCCGCGGCGCCGCCGCCGTGGCCACTATCAACCGGCCGGAGCGGCGCAACGCCGTCGACGGCCCGACCGCCGAGGCGCTCAAGGCCGCCTACGACGCCTTCGCCGCCGACGACGAAGCCCGGGCGCTCGTCCTCACGGGGGCCGGCGATCAGGCGTTCTGCGCCGGGGCCGACCTCAAGGCGCTCGAGACGTTCGGGCCGCGCCTGAGCGATCCCGCCGGCCCGCTCGGATTCACGCGCCTGACCGCGCCCAAGCCGACGATCGCCGCGATCGGCGGCTGGTGCCTGGCCGGGGGGCTCGAGCTCGCGCTGTGGTGCGACCTGCGCGTCGCGGGCGCAGGCTCGACCCTCGGGTTCCCGGAGCGCCGCTGGGGCGTGCCGCTCATCGACGGCGGCACCCAGCGCCTGCCGCGCATCGTCGGGATGGGCCGCGCGCTCGACATCATCCTGACGGGCCGGATGGTGCCCGCCGAGGAGGCGCTCGCCATCGGGCTGCTGACCGAGATCGTGCCGGCCGGGCAGCACCTGGACCGGGCGCTGGAGATGGCCGAGGGCCTCGCCGCGGTCCCCCAGGTCACGATGCTCGCCGATCGCCGGGCCGCGATCGAGGGCTTCGGCCTCCCGCTCGCGGCCGGCCTGGCCGTCGAGGCACAGTCGGGCATGGAGACGTTCGGGGCCGCGCTGGAGGGAGCGCAGCGCTTTGCCGGCGGCGAAGGGCGCGGCGGGGCCGGCGCCGGGGTGTAGGGCTCAGACGTCGGGTGCGCAGCGCCTCCGTGCTCCTGGGCGCCGCGGGTCTCTCCCGGGACGCGGGGACGCCAGGCGGCCCGCCCGGCCTCCACGGAATTGGACGGACCGCGTCACTCGCCGGCCCGGGTGTGTCAGAGTTGTTCGATCGCCGTCCGGGAGGGACGGCACGGTCGAGGAGCTGGTCGACATGTCTCGTCACACCCGCGCCCTGCGGCGACGCCGCGCACGCCGTCGGATGGCCACGACCGCGGCGCTCATCGGAAGCGCCGCCGCGCTCGCAGGCGCCGCGCCAGCCGTGGCGGCGAGCACCGCGATGATCAGCGTGCCGGGCAGTGCGAATCTCTGGCTGGCCGACGGCAATCCGGCCGGGGGCCAGGACCCGGGTGGCGCGCCTCCGTCGGTCGCCATCCCGAAGGGCGCGGTGTCGTTCACGGTCGTGAAGGTCTCGGGCTCGGTCACGTGCTGCGCCGGCGGCGGCCCGATCCCGCCCGACGGCGGCCCGAACGCGACGAACATCAGCGCGGCAGGACGCATCGGGCCCTACGGAGGCCCGAGCAACCTGCCGCTCCTCGGGCTCTTCCTGAAGGGCAAGCTGCCCGGGCGAGCGCCCGCCGACCTCGACCAGGACGACACCGGGAACTTCACCGGCGTCTCGCCTGCATTTGGCCAGCCGTTCTACATCGGCGACGGCCAGCGAGGCGGCGGAAAGCGACAGACCTTCGGCGTGCCGCGCGGCGCCACGAAGCTCTACCTCGGCATTCCCGACGCCTACGGATTCACCGGGCCGCCCGATGCGTACGGGGACAACAGCGGCGCGTTCACCGCCGTCATCCGCTTCTCCGTGAAGCGGGCCATCGGCGGCTATCTCAAGGGCCGGGTGACCGACTCGTTCCGCGAGGGCGTCGACAACGTGCGCATCACCGCGCAGGGGAAGGGCGGCACGAAGACCTCCATCACCGAGAAGGGCGGCTACTACGAGATCAAGCTGGCCCCGATGAAGAAGCCGGCGACCTACACGGTCACGGCCTTCAGCCGCGAGCACGATCAGATCGACCCGCGCCGCCACACCGTGACCGTGAAGCCGGGAGGCACCGGCTACGCGCGCTTCACCGTGGCGACCGGCAAGCTCAAGGGCACCGTCCGCGAACTCCTGTGCCCGGCACCGGTGACGCAGGCGAACTGCCGCCAGCGCCAGCCCCGGGCGGGGGCGATCGTCGAGGTGCGCGGCAGCCGGATCTCGAAGAAGTTCCTCCGCACGAAGGCCGACGGCTCCTACGAGATCAAGGTTCCGGTCGGCACGTACACGGTGCGCGTGAACCGCCTCGACGTCGACGGCAAGGCGACGGTCTGCAAGGAGAACCCGGCCATTCCGGCGTTCGCCGGCACCGGACGCGACCCGGCTCCGCCCGTGTGCGACCAGGTGGTCGATGTGACCGCGGCCAAGGGCGCGTTCAAGACGACGGACTTCATCGCCGTGCCTCCGCGCATCGTCGCCTCCGTCGACCTGCTGGCATTCCGGCGCGGGCAGCGCGCGCCGCGGGCCGTCAACCAGATCACCGCCGGCATCACCGATGTCGTGAAGGACTCGCTGCTCGGCGAGACCGGCGATCGGAGCGGACGCTACCCGACGATCCAGTGCCGCAGCGGCTGCGCGGTCATCGAGGTGCTGGTGCGGGACCTGTTCGCGCGACCGGTCGAAGACTTCAGCGCGGAGGTCGTTCCGGCGTCGATCTCCACCACCGACTACTCGGTGACCGAAGGCAACGAGGCCGGCTACACGTGCCTGCTGGGCAGCGGCTCCCTCGGCCGCGTGCCGAGCCGCTGCTTCCTGCGCGCGTCGGTCACCAAGGCGAAGCGGGGGCGCGTGCTCGGCCTCTACGCCGCCCCCGGTGTCGTGAGCGGTGACGTGCTTCAGCTTCCGGCGGCGACGGTCTCGGCGCCGGTTCGCATCCGGGTCGAGCGCAAGGTCCCCAAGCTCGACGCCGAGGGGAAGGCCCTGCGGGGCCCGGACGGCAAGCCCGTCTCCGTGATCGTCCGCGACGTCGCCACGGAAACCATCCGCACGGCGCCGAACCGCCTGACCCGGCGCGGCTCGATCACGCTCAGCCGCGGCGACGCCGACCTGCTCAACTTCTTCACCGATGCCACGTTGGACCGGTGGCTGGTCGACAAGCTCTTCAAGCTCCCCCCGCGCGTCTGCGAAGCATTCGAGCGCTACCTGGCCAACAAGGTGTTCGACGGCGTGCAGTCGGTGACGATCAAGGGCCGCACGGTGAAGATCGCGGTGCTGAACCAAGTCTGCGAGGTCTCGAAGGTCGGACGCGACATCGCGCTGCCGTTGCTGAACAGCTTTGACGACCGCTACATCGCCCTCGCGCTGCTGCAGCAGGCCAAGCTGCCGCTGCCAGGGCTCATCGACATCTTCGGCTGGGGCACCAACGTCACACCCGGCGATCTCGTTTCCAAGCCGAGCCCGAAGGACATCGCCATTCGCCTGATCCCGCGCAACAGCACGGCTGCGACGGGCTGGCTGGCCGACTGGGTGCGGGCGTGGCGCACGGCGCTCGGTCGCCCGTTCCGGGCGGGCGACACCTACTCGCTGCAGATCCACGAGGTGACGCACTTCGCCGGCTCCACGCAGAACCTCGCGCTCACGCCGGCCGTCCACCTCTCGCTGTTCGCACCGGTCCTTCCGAAGCCCACGAACCTCGTCGTCACCCAGGACTACGACCCGTTCGTGTGGCTGAACTCGCAGTAGGCCGGCGGCTTCGCCGGGTTTCGACGCGGGCAGTCGTGCCGCCAGGCGGCGGGCCGGCCGGCGGACTTGCCCGCGGCGATATCGTCGTTCGATGCGCTGGCGCATCACGCTCGCGGCGCTTGCGGAGGTTGCGGTGGCGCTCGCGATCCCCGCGTCGGCCTCCGCCCTCGCCCCGCCCGAGGTCTTCCTCCGCGACCTCGACGCCGCCGGCAACCCCGCCTCGGATTGGGTGCCGGCCAGCGGCGCGACCGTGCGCTCGGTGTCCCGGTATGCGATCGGCGTGCGCCTCCAGCCGTCGCCGCGCCCGAACGCCGAGCAGCGCCACCTGGTGCGGATCACGGCCTCGCCCGACGGCGCGCCGGACGAGTCGAAGGTCGTCAGCCGCAGCCTCTGCTTCCCGGTCACCGGGACGCCCGGGACGATCGTCCCGCTCGAGGACCAGGCGGTGTACGAAGGCAACGGCGCCTATGCGCTCAGCGTGACGGCCTCGACCGGCACCGACGCGTCGTCGGCCTGCCAGTCGGGCCTCACGACAACGGCCGGTTTCACGGTCGCCCCGGCGACCACCACCGCGCGCTTCTTCGGCCTGCTGCTGCTCATCGACCCCCTCAACCGCGCCCTGTCCCAGGGCGTGTCCACGACGGTGCCGCTGGGCACGAACGAGGTCGAGGCCGTGTGCGCGCAGCGGTCGGCCGTGCAGCCGGACGGGTCGCTGGCCGGCGCGGCGCTGACGCGCGGCGACACCTTCGGGGGCGGCATCAAGAACGGCGTGGCGAATCTGGGCCTCGACCGGGTGTTTCGCCGAGCGCCGCCCGGCAGCTACCGCTGCGTCGCCCACGCGCGCGGGTCGACCGGAAGCGAAGCGACCGCCTGGGCGCCGTGGAGCGCGCCAACCCCCGCGCGCGACGTGAAGACCGGGTTCTTCGACTTCGCGATCGGCGCGTCGCGGCTCCTTCACGCCCGCGGGCCGGTGTACCGGCTGCGCACACGGGTCTCCACCCGCGAGAGCGCCGGATCGGTGCTCACGCTGCGCTTCCATGTGAGCGGCAGGCGCGGCGGCCAGCGCCTCCGGATCCGGATCCCCCGCGGCGGGATCATCGACGTGCGCCTGCGCGGACCGTCGGTCCCGCCCGGCGGCGGCGTCGTCATGAACCTGTCGGCCAGCTTCCCCGGCAACCGCCGGGTCGCGCCGCGCCCCGAGCACCCGGCGCTCGGATTCGAGATCGAACGCGGCTTCCTCGGGCCGGCCACGATCCAGTTCCGTTCGCCCTGCTCGCCGCGCCGCTGCTGACCCGCCGATCCCGGCGCCACCGCTGCGAGCCCGGACGGTAGGGTTGGCCCATCGTCACCGGGAGAGGAGTTCGATGACCTATTTCGTGACCGGCGCGACCGGCTTCATCGGCCGGTTCCTCGTCGAGAAGCTGCTCGAGCGCAACGGGCAGATCTTCGTGCTCGTGCGCGAGGGCTCGCTGGGCAAGCTCGAGGAGCTGCGGCTGCGCTGGGGCCAGCCCGACCGCGTCGTCCCGGTGATCGGCGACCTCGCCGCTCCGCTCCTGGGCCTCACCCAGGACCAGCAGGACGAGCTCAACGGCTCGATCGACCACTTCTTCCACCTCGCCGCCGTCTACGACATGACGGCGCCCGACGAGCTCAACGAGCAGATGAACGTCGGGGGCACGCGCAACGCCGTCGACCTCGCCAACGCCCTCGACGCCGGCACGCTGCACCACGTCTCCTCGATCGCGGCCGCCGGGCTCTACAAGGGGCTCTTCCGCGAGGACATGTTCGACGAGGGGCAGAAGCTCGACCACCCGTACCACCGCACGAAGTTCGAGTCCGAGAAGCTCGCCCGCAACCACTTCCAGGGGCCGTGGCGCGTCTACCGGCCGGCCGTCGTCGTCGGCCACTCCAAGACCGGCGAGATGGACAAGGTCGACGGGCCCTACTACTTCTTCAAGGCGATCCAGCGGCTGCGTCACGCGCTGCCGGAGTGGGTCCCGCTGATCGGCCCCGAGCTCGGCTACACGAACATCGTCCCGGTCGACTACGTCGCCGCCGCGATGGACCACATCGCCCACGAGCCGGGCCTGGACAACCGGGCCTTCCACCTGTGCAGCCCCAAAGCCCAGCGCTCCGGCGAGGTCCTCAACGAGTTCGCCAAGGCCGCCCACGCGCCGCAGCTGGCAGTGCGCGTCGACAAGCGCCTGACCGACGCCCTCCCCAAGGGCGCGATCAGCATGGCGCTGAAGCTGCCGGCCTTCCGCGGCGTGCGCAAGTCGTTCCTGGCCGAATGGGGCATCCCCGACGGGATCCTCGAGTACGTCGGCCTCACCGCCCAGTTCGACACCCGCGACACCGAGCGCGCGCTCGAGGGCACCGGCATCGCCGTCCCGGCGCTGGAGGACTACTCCGTTCCGCTCTGGGACTACTGGGAGCGTCACCTCGACCCGGACCTCTACAAGGACCGCTCGTTCGAGGGCGCCGTGAACGGGAAGACCGTGATCATCACCGGCGCCTCGAGCGGGATCGGCGCCGCCGCGGCCAAGAAGATCGCGGCGGCCGGCGGGATCCCGATCCTCGTGGCCCGCAGCCTCGACAAGCTCGAGGCGCTCAAGGCCGAGATCGAGGAGGACGGCGGGACGGCCGCCTGCTACTCGGCCGATCTCTCGGATCTCGAGTCGATCGACCGGCTCGTCGAGCAGGTCCTCGCCGATTACCCGGCCGTCGACGTGCTGGTGAACAACGCCGGCCGCTCGATCCGGCGCTCGATCGCCCTGAGCTACGACCGCTTCCACGACTTCGAGCGCACGATGCAGCTCAACTACTTCGGAACCATCCGCCTGATCATGGGGCTGCTGCCCCACATGCGCGAGCGCCGGTCGGGCCACATCGTGAACGTCTCGTCGATCGGCGTGCAGACGAACCCGCCCCGATTCTCGGCCTACGTCGCCTCCAAGGCGGCGCTCGACGCCTTCACGCGCGTCGTCGGCTCCGAGACGATCGGGGACAAGGTCACGTTCACCACGATCCACATGCAGCTCGTGCGCACGCCGATGATCGCGCCGACGAAGATCTACGACTCGTTCCCGACCATCTCCCCCGAGGAGGCGGCCGACCTGATCTGCGAGGCGATCCGGGCCAAGCCGAAGCAGATCAACACCCGGCTGGGGACGTTCGGCGAGGTCGCCTACGCGCTGGCGCCCAAGCAGGTCGACCAGGTGCTCCACATGGCCTACAAGGTCTTCCCCGACTCGGCAGCGTCCAAGGGCAAGAAGGACGAGTCCGAGAAGGCCTCGACCGAGCAGGTCGCTCTCGCGCACCTCATGCGGGGCGTGCACTGGTAGGGGCGCGGGGCCGCCGGGCCGCGGCCCGGCGGGCGGCGACGGCGCGGCGCGCGGGGGCGGCGCTCGTCGCGGCCGTGCTGGCGGCCGCCGGCCTGGCCGCCTGCGGGAGCGGCGACGGGCCGTCCGGCCCGAATGCCCGGCCCGTCACGCTGCTGCTGGACTTCACGCCCAACCCGGTCCACGCCGGCATCTACGCGGCGACGGCGAACGGCTTCGACCGCGACGCGGGCGTGGCCCTGCGCATCCGGGAGCCGTCGGCCTCGACCGACGCGCTGCGGCTGCTGGCCGCCGGGAAGGCGGATCTCGCCGTGCTCGACATCCACGATCTCGGCCTGGCCCGGGAGAAGGGCCGCGACATCGTCGGCGTCATGGCGCTCGTGCAGCGGCCGCTGGCCGCCGTTCTCGCCGATCCGTCGGTCCGCACGCCCCGGGCCCTGGAGGGCCGGCGCGCCGGCGTGACCGGGCTGCCGAGCGACGACGCGGTCCTGCGCTCGGTCGTCACCGGCGCGGGCGGCGACCCGAGCCGCGTCGACACCGTCACGATCGGCTTCAACGCGGTGGCGTCCCTCCTCACCGGCCGGGTGGCCGGCGCCACGGCGTTCTGGAACGTCGAGGGGGTCGCGCTACGCGACAAGCGGCCCGGCACGCGCATCTTCAAGGTCAACGACTACGGCGCGCCGCCGTATCCGGAGCTCGTGGTCTGCGCGACGCGCGCCACGCTGCGCCGCCGCCCGGCGCTCGTGCGCCGCACGCTGGCCGCGCTGGCCGCCGGCTACCGCTTCGCCATCCGCCGCCCGGCGGCGGCCCTCGGCGACCTCCTCGCCGCCAGCCCCGGCCTGGACCGCGCCCTGTCGGCCCGCGAGCTCGCCGCGGTGCGGCCGGTCTGGGCCGCGGGCGGGCGCTTTGGCCGGCTCGACCTCGCCACGCTGCGGGCGTGGTCGGCCTGGGATCTCCGCTTCGGGATCCTGGCGCGGCCGCTCGACGTCCGCCGCGCCGTCGCCGGCCCCTTCGTTGCGGGCGGGTGACGGCCGGCCGCGGCCGGATCGCTGCCGGCGGCCCTAGCGCGCCGTGAGCGCGAACGCGAGCGTCACCCACGGCGCGGCGTCGAGCGTGTCGCGCAGCGCCTCGTCGTCGGCGAAGGCCGCGCCGATCCGGCGGCCATCGCAGCGCACGTTCACCGCGTCGGCCGCGAACGGCCACGGGTCGACCGTCGCGCCGTCCTCCGTCCGGGTGACGAGGACATCCCCCGCGCTTCCATCCGCCCGCGGCACGTCCGGCACCCGCCACCGCTCAGCCCCGGTGCAGAGCGCGAGCGAGATCGCGTCCCAGGCTGCCAGGTGCTTCTGCGCGCGCTCCAGTGCTCCGGCCGTGACGTGCCGCGCCCAGGCCGGGTCGCCGGCCAGCGAATCCACCAGCCCCGCCCGGAACTGCTCCTGGTCGGCGAGGTAGGCACGGATCGCCTGCTGGGTGATCCGCGGCTCGGCCTCCACGTCGCGGAAGCCGTAGAGGTAGGTCCCGTGCAGCGAGACCAGGAGCGCGACATAGCGCCCTTGCGGGAGGGCCAGTCGCGGCGCAGCGATCCACAGCCGCAGGTGGTCGGCCACGGGGATGTCGAGGAAGCCCATGGGCGGCCCGCCCGGCGCGATGACCCGGGGCTCGGCGTCGAAGGCCGCCATCCCGAGGTCGTGCTGGGCCGCGGCCAGCACCGCTTCGCCCGCTGGCTCGACCGGCCCGAACTCCGGGCTCCCCCACGCCTGCGCGAGCTGACCCGAGATCCAGGCGTGCGCCGGCTGCCCGATCGCGATCAGCCTGTTGCCGTCCGGGCGGTAGATCACGGGCGCACGGGCGGGCCGGTCACGGCGCCGACAACTCGATCACCGAGCGGATCCCGTCCTGGGCCTCCATGAGCTCGAAGCCCCGGTTGACGTCGTCGAGCGAGATCCGGTGGTTCACGAAGCGGTCGACGTCGATCTCGCCGGCCAGGTAGCGGTCCACGTACTGCGGCACCTGGTCGCGGCCCTTGACGCCGCCGAACGACGAGCCCGCCACCCGCCGGCCGGTGATCAGGAAGCGCGGCACGATGTCGAGCGTCTCCCCCTTGCCGGCGACCCCGGCGACCGTGCACAGGCCCCAGCCCATCCGTGCCGACTCGACCGCCTGGCGCATGACCTTCACGTTGCCGGTCGCCTCGAACGTGTAGTCGGCGCCGAAGCCGCCGGTCATCTCGAGGATCCGCTCGACGATGTCCTCGCCGCCGAGCATGAGGTCGGTCGCGCCGTGCGGCGTGCCGAGCGCCAGGCGCTCCTCCGAGAGGTCGACGAGCGCGATCCGCTCCGCGCCGGCCAGCCGGCAGCCCACGACGGCACCCAGGCCGACCATGCCGGCCCCGAACACCACGCAGGTCGAGCCCGGCTCGACCTTCGCCGTGTTCAGCGCCGCGCCGATGCCCGTCGAGAGGCCGCAGGCGAACAGGGCGGCCCGGTCCAGCGGGGCCTCCGGATTGACCTTGGCCAGCGCGATCTCCGGCATGACCGTGTACTCCGCGAAGGTCGAAGTCCCCATGAAGTGCCGGATCGGCTCCCCGCCGCGCGACAGCCGCGTCGTGCCGTCGGGCAGGTAGCCGAGGCCCTGCTGCTCGCGGATGGCCAGGCAGAGGTTCGTCTTGTCCGACTGGCAGTGGACGCACTCCCGGCACTGCGGCGAGAACAGCGTCACGACGTGGTCGCCCAGCGCCAGCGACGTGACGCCCTCCCCCACGGCCTCGACCACGCCGGCGCCCTCGTGCCCGAGCACCGTCGGTGCGTAGCCCGACGGGTCGACCCCCGACGCGGTGTAGAGGTCGGTGTGGCAGACGCCGCAGGCGACGAGCCGCACGAGGACCTCGCCGGCCTTGGGCTCCGCCAGGTCGACCTCCTGCACGACGAGCGGCTGGCCGAACTCCTCCAGCACCGCGGCACGCATCTTCATCTCAATCCTCCGAGGGTCGCAGTCGAGGCCCCGATCCTAGCCTCCGGCGCAGGGCGTCCGGTCCGCGAGTGGCTAGCCACGGCTACTCGAAAAACGCTAGTCCCGGCTAGCCACTGCGGGAACGCGACCGGCCGCCCGGCGCACGCCGTTGCGGGACGAACGCGGATCGGCGCAGAACGCCTACAGCTTGAACACGGGAAGCAGGCGCTCCTCGTGCTCGGCCTCGATGCGGGCGACGACCTCGATGTGCTCCTCGAGGCCCGAGCCCCGCAGCTTCGTGGCCAGGAGCTCGTCGACCTGGAAGATGCCCGCGCTGTTCGACATGAGGATCTCGACCCGAACCGCGCGGTCGCGGCCGGCCACGATCTTGACCTCCTCGATCGCGTAGGCCGATAGCGAGTGGATGTTGTGCTGGCCCGCCTCGAACGGCACCCGCGAACGGCCGCGCGCCATGTCGAGGGCATCGGCGACCCGGACGATCCCCGCCTCCACGGTGAACGGGTCGCCCCGGCGGCGATGGCCGATGATCGCGTGCAGCGCCTCGGCCACGACGACCGACCGCTCGGGCTCGTCGTACACGCCGGCGAGCAGCTCCGGGAGCTTGTCCGCGGCCAGGAACAGCGAGTACTCCTCGTGGTCGGTGCGGTGCACCGTCATGCCGACGCAGTGCAGCAGGCAGCCGGCGACGATCACCACCTCGGCGTCGCGGTCGGTCATGGCGTAGTCGGCCACCATGCCGGGCACGACGCCGCGCCGGAAGAGCAGACGGGCCAGCCGCAGGGCGATGTTCGTGACGATCTGGATGTGCACCCAGGAGTGGTCGGACATGCCGAGCCGGCGCGTCGCGTTCACAGCCGCGACGTGCCACCAGGCCTTGAGCTGCTCGTCGGCGGCCACCGCGGCCAGGAACTGCTCGAGCTTGCGGTTCCCCCGGGTCGGGACGTGGATGTCGACCGCCGCGATCGCCTCGCGGATCGGCACCGGCGCGCCGGACGCGCCGCCTTCAGGCCCCGGCGGCCCGGACGGGTCGCTCATGCCGGCGCCGCACCCTCGGACGCCCGGGCGCTGTGGCCGAGCATGAGCTCGCGCTGCACGCTGCGGGGCTCGGGACCGAGCGGCACTCGGCGCTGCCACGCGCCGTCGGGCCGCAGGTCCCAGGCGTTCGTGTCGTCGGCGAAGCAGCGCTCGAGCGTGTCCATCAGGTCCTCGCGAAGGCTGGCATCGAGCACCGGCGTGAGCAGCTCGACGCGCGTGTCGAGGTTGCGCGGCATGAGGTCGGCGGACCCGATGAAGATGCGCGCGTCCTCGCCGAAGGCCTCGAACGCGTAGATCCGCGAATGCTCGAGAAAGCGGCCGACGATCGACATCACCGAGACGGTCTCCGACACGCCGGAAACCCCCGGCCGCAGGCCGCAGATCCCGCGGACGTTGAGGTCGACCTTCACCCCGGCCTGCGAGGCCCGGTAGAGCGCCCGGATGCACTCGCCGTCGATGAGGGAGTTCATCTTCATGGCGATCCGCGACGGACGGTGGGGCGTGTGGAGCTCGATCAGCCGGTCGATCTCCGCGAGGATCCCGTCGCGCAGGTGGTGGGGCGCCACGAGCACACGGCGGTAGCGGCGCGGCCGGCCGTAGCCGGTGAGGTGGTTGAACATGTCGGCCACGTCGGCGCCGATCTCCTCGTCGCAGGTGAAGAGGCCGAAGTCGGTGTAGAGCCGGGCCGTGGTCGGGTGGTAGTTGCCGGTCCCGATGTGGACGTAGTGGCGGATCCCGTCGCCCTCGCGCCGGACGACCATCACGCACTTCGCGTGGGTCTTGAGCGCGGGGTGGCCGTAGACGACGTGGACGCCGGACTGCTCGAGCTTGCGCGCCCACTGGATGTTGGCCCGCTCGTCGAAGCGCGCCTTGAGCTCCACGAGGCAGACAGCCTGCTTGCCGCGCTCGCTGGCCTCGATCAGCGCCGGGACGAGCGGGGAGTCGTCGCTGGTCCGGTACACCGTCTGCTTGATGGCGAGCACGTCGGGGTCCTCGACGGCCTGGGCCACGAACCGCTCCACCGAGCTCGTGAACGAGTCGTAGGGGTGGTGCACGAGCAGGTCGCCGTTGCGCATCGCCGCCATCACGTTCGCGGGCTGGCCCTCCTCGTCGTGGAGCCGCGGCTGGGTGACCGGCGTGAACGGCGCCTCGCGCAGGTCGACGTGGCCGGGCAGCTTCACGATCTCCCACAGGTCGGTGAGGTCGAGCAGCCCGTCGATGTCGTAGACCTCGCGCGCCTCCACGTCGAGGGCCTCGACCAGGCGGCGGCGAAGGCGCTTGCTCATCGATGCGCCGATCTCGACGCGGACCACCTCGCCGAAGCGGCGGCGCCGCAGCTCCGCCTCGACGGCGAGCAGCACGTCGTCGGCCTCGTCCGACACGTCGTAGTCGGCGTCGCGGGTCACCCGGAAGACGTCGGAGTCCAGGATTTCCATGCCGGGGAAGAGCGCGTCGAGGTTGTCCGCGATCACCTCCTCGAGCGGCACGAACGTCGTCGCGCCCTCGGCGACCGGCACGAACCGCGGCAGGATCTCCGCCGGCACCTTCACGCGGGCGAACGTCCGCTGGTCGCTGTCCGGGTCGCGCAGGAGGACCGCCAGGGAGAGGCTGAGGTTGGAGATGTAGGGGAACGGGCGCCCGAGCCCGACGGCGAGCGGCGTGAGCACCGGGAAGATCTGGCGGCGGAAGCGGGCTCGCAGGGCGCTGCGCTCGGGCTCGCGCACCTCGTCGACACCGATGATGCGGATGCCGTGCTCGGCGAGCGCGGGGCGCAGCTCGTGGTCCAGCGCGCGCGTCTGGCGCGCGAGCAGGCCGAGCAGCCGGGCGCGGATTGCGTCGATCTGCTCCGTGGCGTTCAGGCCGGACTGGTCAGCCTTGTCGATGCCGGCGTCGACCTTGTCGTGCAGGCCGGCCACCCGCACCATGAAGAACTCGTCGAGATTCGAGCTGAAGATCGCCCCGAACTTCAGCCGCTCCAGGAGCGGGACGTCGGGATCCTCCATGAGCTGCAGCACGCGGTCGTTGAACTCCAGCCACGACAGCTCGCGGTTGAAGTAGAGGTCGGGGTTCTCGAGCGCGATCGGCTCGATCGGCGTCGTGGCGGTGTCGGGGGCACTCATGCGGGGTCGAGCGGCCCGAGAGGCGGCGGCTCCCGGGGCGCGTCCATCGTAGCGGCGGACTCCGGCCGGTCCGGCGGCCCGGCGGGATCCGCGTGGCGGTGCGGCCGCTCGGCGATCGCCGCCTCCAGCCGGGCCCGGAACCCGCGGCGCCCGAGCCGGCCCCACAGCGCCAGGAACTGCTCGAAGAGAAGGTCGCGGCGCGCCTGCAGATGGACCGCCAGCACCTCGAGGCCGCGGTAGGCCGCCCGGTTCGGAACGCCGCGGCTGAGCGCCGGATCGAGGTCGGTGTCGCCGGAGGCCAGAAGGCGGAGCATCGCGGCGTCGCGGGCCCGCAGCTGGTCGACGTGCGCGAGCACGCGCGGGATCATCACGTCGCAGTCGTGGATCTCACCGAGGAGGTCCTGGAGGTCGCGGGCGCGCTTGACCGCCGTGGCGGCGTAGGGCCCGAAGCAGAACGCGGTGACCTCGAGGACGTAGCGCAGCCGCTTGGCGGCGATGCGCATGTTGTGCAGCGCCGCCACCTCGGCAGGGTCGAGCGCCTGCGGCATGAACGAATAGACCTCGTCGAGCCGCACCCGGATGATGCGCTCGGCGTTGTCGGCCAGGGTCCCGCCGGGATCGAGGCGCTTGACGCGGCGCGCCCTCACGCGCCCGCCCCTTCGACGAGCGCGGTGATCCGGCCGCGCAGGTCCGAGGCCTCCATGCGCTCCAGGGCCGATGCGAGGACGAGGTTCCCGGCCGACTGCTCGTCGCGGAACCGGGCGATCAGGCTGGCGACGCCCGGCTGGTCCGGCTTGGCGGCCACCGCCGCGTAGCGGATGAGCGCATCGATGTGGACGTCGGGATCGCGCCGCTCCCCCAGGGCGTCGGTCAGCCGCTTGACGTCGCGCAGCACCTCGCGGTGCTGCGCCGGGTCGAAGCAGGCCTCGAAGATCTCCAGCACGGCGCGCAGCCGGCGCGTGGCCACGCGCATGTCGTGCACCCGCTCGATGTCGGACGTGTCGAGCACGTCGTGAGCCTCCTCGAACATCTCGCGGGCCCGCATCGCGACGACCGTGGCCGCGGCGGCGCGGAACTCGTCGTCGGGCTCGAGGCCGGGGATCTGCTTGGCGCGGGCCATGACGGGTCAATCCTCCCCGATCTGCGGCGCGCCCGTGTGAACGGCCGTCACAGGACCGAGTCCGCCGGCCCGGCCGGCCCGGGCGAAGCCAGGAGGCCAAGCACGACGCCCTCGCGCAGGCCGCCGCAGACGATCTCGAGCGGGAGCCCGATCCGCTCGGACGCCGCGGCGAGCAGCAGGATCCCGGCCGGGAGCAGCCGGACGCGCTCGGGCGCGAGCCCGTGCTCCGCGGCGACCTGATCGGCCGGCGCCCGCACGAGCGCGGCGACGGCAGCGCCGAGGGCCGCCGCGTCCAGCCGGGCGCCCGCCATCCGGCGCAGCGAGGTCGCGCTGCCGCCGACCGCGACCGCACGGGTGGCGGCCGGCACCTCGATCCGGTCGAAGGCGGCGCGCGCCGCCTTCCGGGCCGCCCCGAGCTCCTCCGTGGTGCACGGATCGGAGGCGAGATGGCTGGCGGCCAGCCCGGCCGAGCCCAGCGGCACCGAGGCCGACCACTGTGCCCCGCCGGCCCGGGTGCCGACGGCGATCTCGCACGACCCGCCGCCGACGTCCACCACGGCGATCGGCACCGCCGGGTCGCCGCCGCACGCCTGGGCCGCGCCGGCGAAGGCCAGGCGCGCCTCCTCCTGAGCGCTCAGGACCTCGACCTGGGCCCGGCTGGCTGCGCGCACGGCGGCCACGAGCGCGGGGCCGTTGGGCGCCTGGCGGACCACCGCGGTCGCGACGACCCGGAGGCGATCCGCCCCGGCGTCGCGGGCCGCCTGGACCTGGGCGGCCACGAGGCCGGCCACGGCCGCGATCCGCTCGGGCGGGATCGCGCCCGGGCCGATGGCCGTGAACGCCCGCTGCGCGAGGACCTCGCGCAGGCCGCCGGGCACGGGCTCGGCCACGAGCACGCGCGTCGTGTTCGACCCGATATCGACGCAGGCAAGGCGCATCCGCGACGAGCCACGAGCCCGCCGCGCCGATCATCGCAGGCCCGCGGCCCGCTGTGGGGCACGCGCCGCCGCGCCGCCGTTGACATGATCCGCCCCATGACGACCGATGCCGCGATCGAGGTCCGCGGCCTGCGCAAGCGCTACGGCGACTTCGACGCGGTCCGGGGCATCGACTTCACGGTCCGCCAAGGCGAGGTCTTCGGCCTGCTCGGGCCCAACGGCGCCGGCAAGACGACGACGGTCGAGATCCTCGAGGGGTACCGGGCCGCGACCGAGGGCGAGGTGCGGGTGCTGGGCCACGACCCCGCCCGCCGCGAGATCGCCCTGCGCCAGCGGGTCGGCATCGTGCTCCAGAGCTGCGGGATGTACCGCCACCTCAGCGTGCGCGAGGCGGTCGCGCACTGGGCCGGCTTCTACCCCCACCCCCGGGACGTCGACCACACGATCGCCGTGGCCGGGCTGCAGGAGAAGGCCGACGCGCGCACCCGCACCCTCTCGGGCGGCCAGATGCGCCGGCTGGACCTCGCGCTGGCCCTCGTCGGCGACCCGGACCTCGTCTTCCTCGACGAGCCCACGACCGGCTTTGACCCCGCGGCGCGCCGGGCCGCCTGGGACACCGTGCGGTCGCTGCGCGACCTCGGGAAGACCGTGCTGCTCACGACCCACTACCTCGACGAGGCCCAGGCGCTCGCCGACCGCGTGGCGATCATCAAGGACGGGCGGATCCTGGTCGAGGGCGCCCCCGGCGAGCTCGGCGGCGAGGGCAGCCTCCGCTATCGCGTCGCGCACCGCAACGGGTCGGGCGAGCTCGAGGTCGCCGAGACCGACGACCCGACGACGCTGCTGCACGAGCTGACCGCGGCCGCCCTGGCCCGCGGCGAGCGGCTGCAGGACCTCAGCGTGTCGCGCCCGAGCCTCGAGGACATCTACCTGGAGCTCACCGACGATGGCTGAGTCCGCGGCGATGGTCTGGCGCCAGTACCGCCTCGAGCGCCGAATGTTCTGGCGCAACCCCAGCGCGGCCTTCTTCAACTTCGCGCTGCCGCTGGTGATCCTGTTCTTCCTCGGCGCGATCCTCTCCGGCAACCAGAAGGCGCTGAACATCATCGTGCCCGGCATCGCGGGCATGAGCGTCGTCTCGACGACCTTCACGGCGCTGGCCTTCAACATGACGTTCCTGCGCGAGCAGGGGATCCTCAAGCGCATCCACGGGACGCCGCTGCGCGGGGGGACCTACCTCAGCGGCATCGCGCTGAGCGCCGTCACGAACACGGTCGTGCAGGTCGCGATCATCACGATCGCCGGCAAGGTCTTCTTCGGCCTGCCGTGGCCGCAGGACTGGCCCGAGCTCGTGATCTTCGTCGCGGTCGGCGTCGTCGCGTTCGCCACGCTCGGCGTCGCGTACGCCCACGTGATCCCCAACTTCGACTCCGCCCCGGCCTACGTGAACGCGGTGTTCCTGCCCCTGATCTTCATCTCCGGCGTGTTCTTCGACGCCCAGAACGCGCCGCCAGTCCTGCGCGACATCGGCGCGGCGCTCCCGCTCACCCGGCTCATCGACGGCCTCTCGGGAGCGATGGTCACCGGCCAGGGGCTGGCGGACAACCTCACGAGCCTCGCCGTGCTCAGCATCTGGGCGATCGCCGGCACGATCCTGGCCATCCGCGGGTTCTCCTGGGAGCAGCGCCGCACCTGATCCGCCGGTAGGTTTTCCGCCGCATGCTCGCCGCCTTCTCCGCCCGCCAGCGGCTCGCCCTGGGGGCCATCGCCGTCCTGGCCGTCCTCTCCGGCGTGCTGCACTACGGCGGCGTGGACGGGCTCGTCGTCTTCCCGTTCGTGACGCTCGCGCTCGCCGGCCTGGCCTGGGTGGTCGCGCTGGCGACCGACGCTCTCGGCGAGCACTTCGGCCCCGGGGTGACCGGCGTGCTGCAGTCCACGCTCGGCAACCTGCCCGAGCTCTTCGTCGTGATCTTCGCGCTCCAGGCCGGCGAGGTGACGGTCGCGCAGACCTCGATCCTCGGCTCGCTGTTCGCCAACGCGCTGCTCGTGCTCGGCCTCGTGATCGTGGCGGGTGCGCGCAGCCGCACGGACGGTGTCATGACATTCCAGACGCGCCTCCCGAACGACACGGCGACGCTGCTCCTGGTCGCGACGTTCATCATCGTGATCCTCGGGCTGTCCCTGGCCACCGGGGACCGCGCGTCGGCTCACGCCGAGGAGATCTCCCTGGCCGGAGCGGTGGTCCTGCTGATCGTGTACGGCGTCTGGCTGCGGTCCTACCTGAAGGCCGACACGCGGGTCCAGGCGGCCGAGACGCCCGAGCGCGGCGGCCCCCACGTCCCGCTGCGCACGGCGATCACCCTGCTCGCGGTGGCGGGCGTGGGCGCCGCCTTCATCAGCGAGTGGTTCGTCGACGCGCTCAGCCCGGCGATGGACGCGCTGCACCTCTCCGACGCCTTCGCCGGCCTCGTGGTCGTGGCCATCGCCGGCAACGCCGTGGAGAACTTCGCCGGGATCTCGCTGGCCGCCAAGGGGAAGTTCGACGACGCGATCAGCGTGGTGAAGAACTCCGTAGCCCAGATCGCGGTCTTCCTCTTCCCCGTCCTCGTGCTCGTGTCGATGCTGTTCGCCCACCACCTCACGTTCGTGATCGACCCGGTCTACATCGGCGCGCTGCTCATCACCGCCCTGGCGGTCTGGCAGATCACCAGCGACGGCGAGGCGACGATCCCCGAAGGCGTCGCGCTCGTGGGCATCTACGCGATGCTGGCGTTCCTCACGTTCTTCGAGTGACCGGCCGCCCGGCCGCTGCTACCGGGCCGCCGCGAACGCCGCCGGCACGTCGCCCGAGATGCGGGCCGGGACGCCGGCCAGCGGCGAGGCCGCCCATTCGTCGCGCAGGAGGCTGAAGATCGCCACATCGTGGACGCGGTCGCCGTGGCGGTGAAAGCGCCGGAGCAGGCCCTCGCGCACGAACCCAACCTTCGCCAGCGCGGCCTGGGACCGGTCGTTGCCGGCCCCCGCGTAGGCGGTCAGGCGCTCGAGGCCAAGCGGGCCGAAGGCCAGCGCGCAGATCAGCGCCTTGGCTTCGGTGTTCACCCCCGTCCCCCAGGCCTCGCGCCCGATCCAGCTCCCGACCGTCGCACGCCGGTCCCGCGGAGCGGGCTCGCTGAGCCCGGTGATTCCGAGCGCCTGCCCGCCCCGCACGATCGCGAAGTCCAGCAGCGTCCCGGCGGCGCGGCGCTCCGGCAGGCTGGCGATGTACGCCTCGGCCTCGGCCACCTCCCGGTAGGGCCCCCACGAGAAGAAGCGGGTCACGTCGGCGTCGGAGCCGAGGCGAAACAGCGCCGGCGCGTCGGCGGCGGCGGGGTAGCGCAGCGTGAGCGCCGGGCCGCTGATCTCGAGGTCCGCCACGGCGCGCGATGGTATATCCAGGGCATGCTCGGCCTCCTCTACGACGTCCACGGCAACCTCCCGGCCCTCGAGGCGGTGCTCGCCGATGCCCAGGCGCAGGGCGCGCGCCGGTTCCTGCTCGGCGGCGACTACGCCCTGTTCGGCGCCTGGCCGGCCGAGACCGTGGCGCGGCTGCGCCGGCTCGACGCCGCCTGGATCCGGGGCAACGGCGAGCGCTGGACGGCGGCCCCGTCCGAGGCCCCGGACACCGAAGTCGTGCAGGGCGCGATCACGGCGTGCCGCGAGGCGCTGGGCGGCCCCGACGTCGCCGCGCTGGACCGGCTCGAGCCGATGCTCGTGCACGAGGGCGCCCGCTACTGCCACGGCTCGCCGGTCTCCGACGTGCGCTCGTTCCTGCCCGAGCCGGCCCCGGACGAGGACGAGCTGCTGGCCGGCGTGCCTGAGCCGCGGCTCGTGTTCGGCCACACCCACCTGCCGTTTCGCCGGATCTCGGCGCGCAGCGGAATCGAGCTCGTCAACCCCGGCAGCGTGGGCATGCCGTTCGACGGCGACCCGCGGGCCGCCTACGCGCTCGTCCATCCCGACCGTCGCATCGAGCACCGCCGCGTGCCCTACGACCACCGCGCCAGCGCCGCCGCCGTCGTCCAGCACTTCGGCCGGAACGACTGGACGGCGACGGTGGCGCGGCGGATCGAGTCCGCGGAGCTCTAGCCGGCAGCGGGCTCCGGCTCCGGCTCGGGGTCCGCGGGCACGAAGACCGGCACCTGATCCTGGCGCGTCTTCCGACCGGCGACGTAGAACAGCACCCCGATCAGCAGCGTGACGATGAGCGGGATGAACACCACCAGCTCGAACGTCCCGCGCGTGAAGCCCTCGGGCAGCGCGGTGTCGTTGAGCAGCTTGCCGTCGCCGAGGCCCGGGAACAGGCCCACGACCGAGGCCAGCGTGGCCCAGAACGTGCAGAGGATTCCGATGATCCACACGCCTGCCTTGCCCCCGGGCACCCGGAACGGCCGGTGCACGTGGCCATGGCTGTATCTCAGCTTGATCAGCGCCGGGAAGATCACCATGTACGAGATCGTCGTGAAGAGCAGCACGACGTTCAGCACCGCGTTGAAGTACTTCTCGGAGCTGCCGCCGGCCAGCTGGTATGCGAGCACCATGACGATCGTCGAAACGACGCCCGACATCGTGTTGACCACGATCGGCGTGCCCCACTTCTTCGAGAAGCGGCCGATGATGCGCGGGCCGGCGCCGTCGTAGCCGGCCACGGCCTGCGAGCGGTCCGAGCCCATGAGCCAGGTCGTGCCGCTGGAGAGGAGCACGAGGATGAATCCGGCAGCCATGAGGTCGCCGAGGACCTCGCCCGCGCCGGTCAGGACCGCCCCGTCCTTGGTGACCTCGCCGCCGTAGACGGTGAACACCGACTTCATCGCGTCGATGAAGCCGCCCAGGCCGGTGATCTGGTCGGAGGGCAGCACCATGATGATCGCCAGGATCGGCACGCCGTAGAGGACGATCGACGCGAACATCGACCGGATCACCGTGAACGGCACGTCCTTCTGGGGGTCCTTCATCTCGTCGCCCGCGGCACTCGGCAGCTCGAAGCCGACGAAGTTGAAGAAGAGGACCGGGACCAGCGCGATGAACAGGGTGTAGCTCGGGGAGAACTTGCTGATTCCCGGCGCGTGCAGGCCGTGCTTGAACGCGTAGATGATCGTGCTGATCGTGAAGAAGCCGAGAAGGCCGATCCGGCACCACGCCCCGAGCGTCGGGATCCACTTGCCGATGCCGAACGAGAGGATCGCGGCCCACACGCCGAACCAGATGAAGGCGAAGGAGAAGATGTACTTGCCGACTTCGCCGAGGCCTCCGAAGAAGGTCTCGAAGGTCGCCACGGCGGTGATGGTGAGCAGGCCGCCCATCCAGACCGGGTTCGAGAGCCAGTACAGGACGGTGTTGACGCAGGCCGTGAAGCGGCCGAACGCCAGCTTGGTCCAGACGTAGCAGCCGCCTTCGTCCGGGAACGCCGCCCCGAGCTCCGACGTGAGGAGCGCGTAGGGCACGAAGAAGAAGATCGCCAGGAAGATCAGCCAGGTGAAGCCTTCCGGGCCGTTGCTGGCGACCGCGCCGAGCGTGTCGACGCCGACGAGCGTGCAGATCAGGAAGAAGAGCATGTCGAAGCGCCCGAAGTGCTTCTTGAGCTTCGACTTCTCCTCCGCTGCCGCGGTGGTCTCGTGGGTTTCGAGGATGATCTCCTCTGCCGCTTCCGGCTCCAGTGACATGCGCGCCTCCCCCTCCGTCGGTGACAAACCACGCGGAGGGCCTCTCCCCCGCCCGCGTGGCGACAATCAGACCGGATTGGCGCCCCGGACGCAACCGCAGATGTGCCCAATCGTCATGGACATGCGGTCCGCATTGGCCGAACGGGATATCCGGGGCCGCGGCCGGGGCGCGGGACAGCGGCCCCGACGCGGTCCGGTCACGCCTCCGGCTCCCGGACCACCTCCCCCGGGTCCTTGTCGTCGCGCAGCCCCTTGTACGACGGCTGGCGCAGCGTGCCGGCGCGCGTCCACTCGGAGAACTCGACCTCGGCGACCAGCTGCGGCTCGGCGAACACGGCGCCCCGCCGCGGCTGGCGGCCCGTGAACGGCGAGTCCGGCCGCCGCAGGGGTCGAAGCGCAGACTCGAGCCGGGCCAGCTCGGCGTCGGTGAAGCCGCTGCCGACGCTCCCGGCGTAGCGCAGCGCCCCGCCGGCATCGTGGTAGCCCGCGAGCAGCGAGCCGATCCCGTCGGCGCGGCGGCCCGCCCCGGGCATCCAGCCGCCGATCACGAACTCCTGGCGCCGCACGTGCTTGACCTTGCGCCAGGCCCGGCTGCGCCGGCCGGGCTCGTAGGGCGCGTCGCGGCGCTTGGCGATCACGCCCTCGAGGCCCTGCGCCTTCGTGGCCGCGGCGAAGTCCGCGCCGGACCCGAGATGCGCGGCCGGCGTCTGCCAGGCGGGCCCGTCGAGCGCGAGCGCCGTGAGAAGCCGACGGCGGTCGTCGTACGGCAAGGAGGTCGTCGCGTGGCCGTCGAGGTAGAGCAGGTCGAAGATCACGTACGTTGCCGGGGCGGCCGCGGCCGCCCGCCGGATCGCCGCGTCGCCCTCGACGTGCATCCGGCCCTGCAGCCGCTGGAAGCTCGGGCGCCCGTCCTCGCCGAAGGCGACGATCTCGCCGTCGAGCACCGCGGGCGTGGATCCGAGCGCCGCCCCGAGCGGACGCAGCTCGGGGTAGCGGCGGGTCACGTCGTTGCCGTTGCGGGTCTCGAGCCGGACCCGGCCTCCGTCCACCACGGCCAGCGCGCGGATCCCATCCCACTTGATCTCGTACGCCCACCCGTCGTCGTCGCGCGGCAGCGGGCCGGCGGTTGCGAGCATCGGGCGCACGCCCTCCGGCAGCGGCTCGCGCGACGGGTCCTCGGGCGGGTCCATGCGGTGGAGCATCCACTGGGTCCCCTTGGTCTGGAACAGCGCGTACCGGCCGCGCATCCGCTCGCCGTGAAACGTCGCGATCACCTCGTCGTCGCGGAACTTCTCGGGATCGAAGGTCCCGCGGTCCCAGATCGCCATCGTGCCGGCCCCGTACTGGCCGGCGGGAATCTCGCCGGCGAAGCCGAGATACTCGAGCGGGTGGTCTTCGGTGCGCACGGCGAGGTGGTTCGTGCGCGGGTCGGGCGGGATGCCCTTCGGCACCGCCCACGACGCGAGCACGCCGTCGTGCTCCAGCCGCAGGTCCCAGTGCAGGCTCGAGGCGTGGTGCTCCTGCACGACGAAGCGCGGAGCGCCGCCGGCCGCCGCGCCGCCCGCCGCCGCGCCGGCCGGCTCGGGCGTCGCCCCGGCGTCTCGCTTGGCGCGGTAGCGGCGCAGCCGGTCGGGCATGCCGACACGGTAGCGGCGGCGTCTGCCGGCCAGCGCCCGCAATCGGGGCGCGGCGCCGCGTCCGTGCGGCGCCACGCCCCAGGCGGCTCGATGCGGTGGCGGCCTATCGGCGGCCGTCGTGACGCTTGCGCGTCAGGAGCACGAGCTGGCCGTCCTCGACCGTCGTGTCCGCGGCCCCGGGCGCCGCGGTGGGCGCGTGGGCCTGGACGTCGAACAGCCACGAGTCCTTGCCGTACAGGCCGCCCGTGTCGATGATCCCGCTCGTCTCCCAGACGCCCTTGGTCTCGCCGGCCTCGACGACCGGCACCCCGTCACGCCCGGGCGGGTTCAGCTCGACGACGCGCTGGCGGGCGTACCCGTGCTGCGTGTCGAAGCGCCAGATCGACCCGTCGCGGCCCTTCTGGGCCAGGACCGGCCGGCTGTTGCCCGTCCCGTCCTCCTGCACCTGCAGGTAGCGGCCGTCGAAGGCCACGTTGTCGGGGCTGATCGCCGTATCGCCGCCTGCCGCGATGACGTCGTCGCTGTTCGAGACGATCCGCAGGCTCGCTCCCCACGTGGGGTGCGCCGGATTCAGGCTCAGCCTGTACACGCGGCCGAGCCGGTTCTTGCTCGCCGGCGCATTCCCGGCGCCGGTCGTCACGAAGTAGAACTCGCCAGGCTTGCCGGCCGTCCCGTCCTCGATCCGCCGGAAGCCGAAGGCGCCCGCCGCGTCGGCGGCCGTCTCGAGCTCGGTCTCCGACAGATACTCGGCGTCGGGGATCTCCTCCCAGTCGCCGCCGATGGCCCCGGACGTGAACGTGTCCTCGGTCGTTGCGGCGCTGTTGCCCTTGAACACGTACAGGGCGCCGTTGTCGAGTCCGTTGCGGCCGAGCACCGTCTTCGCGCCCGGGCGCTTGCGGCCCACGTACAGGTACAGCTGCGAGTCCGGCGTGGTCGGCCCGTCCTCGAGGCCGACGATCACGGTCTTGCGCCCGGTGTTCGGCAGCACGACGGCGTTCTCGTGCGCGAAGTGGCCGAGCTTCGGCAGCGTGTGCAGCTCGTTGTCGTAGATGGCGACCGCCGAGCCGCCGCGACCGTCATGGGTGCCGGCGCCGCCGGTCTCTTCCCCGGCGAAGTAGATCGGCCGGTCCAGGCCGGTCCACGGGCCGCCGAGGAAGCCCGAGCAGAAGCGGGCGAACCCGTTCGTTGCGTTGCCGGCCTCGGCCGCCGGGCCCTCGAGGGTGTTCTGGCGGTAGACCGTGTCGTAGGCCCGCTCGCCGCTGAGCACCGAGCCGTCGGCCGCGAGGATGTACTTCGAGACGAAGGCACCTCGATTCTTCGGCCCGCCGACGACCGGCTCGGACAGCGTGGTGACCGTGCCGAGCTCGTGGTTGACGTACAGGCCGGCCTTCCCGCGGCCGCCTGGAATGCGGTAGGCGCCCAGGCCGTCGGGGATGCCGACGAAGCGGTAGCTCGTGCCGGGGGTCGACGTCTCGGGCACGACGTCGCCCGCGCTGAGCAGCGGCGTGACTTCGTAAGGGGACGCGGGGCTCAGCCCGCTGGTCTTCGCGTAGGGCTTGATCGGCGTCAGGAATCCGAACGGATCCGCCGACGCGGGTCCTGCGGACACGGCCAGGCCGGCGCACGCCAGTGCGGCGCCAGCCACGATCCGAACTCGCATCGTGGTGGTCCTCCCGATGAGTGGTTGGGTGTGGCGCCCGGGCCGCGCGTCCGGCGCGAATGAGGCCCGGGACGACGGGGACCCTAGGACCGCCCAGGCCGCCCGGTGCTACGCCGCCGTTACCGGACGGTGTCGGTTCGGTGTCCGCCCGGTGAAGCGCGTTCACGGGATGGCGTGGCGGCGCTCACGGGCGGCCGCGCCCTAGCCTTCAGGGCCGGATGGAACCGCTGCACCCCTTCGACGCCGGCACGGCCATCGAGCCGGCCGGCCCCGGTCGCTGGCAGGCGCAGCTCGACCGCGCGTGGTGGATCTTCGCGGGGCCGAACGGCGGCTACGTCGCCGCCATCCTCCTGCGCGCGATGCGCGCGGCCGTCGCCGACGACTCCCGGTTCCCCCGCTCGGTGACGATCCACTACCTCCGGGCGCCCGCCGAGGGCACGCTCGACGTCGCCGTGACGGTCGAGCGCAGCGGCCGCTCGGTCACGAGCGTCTCGCTGCGGGCGCAGCAGGACGGGAAGGCGGTGGCCCTCGCCGCCGGCGCGTTCGCAGCGCCCATCCCGGGCATCGCCTACGACGAGACCGCGATGCCGCCGGTCCCGCCCGCCGCCGAGGCAGTCCGCACGGTGCCGCCGCCGGGCGCTGCGCCGCCGCTGATCGACAACTTCGACGTGCGCTCCGTCATCGGGCCGTGGCCGGCAGGCCGGGGCGAGGAGGCGGTCATCGGCGCCTGGATCCGCCTCGATCCGCCGCGCCCGCTCGACGCGCTCGCGCTCGCGATCCTCGCCGACACGCTCGTCCCGGCCCCGTTTGCGCGCACCGGCCCGGCGGCGGCGCCCACCGTCGAGCTGACGCTGCACTACCGCACCAGCGATCCCGCTGCGCTGCCCGCGCGGGGCGAGCACGTCCTCGTGGTGATGCGCGCCCCGCTGTCCCGGGAAGGGTTCTTCTCCGAAGACGCCGAGATCTGGAGCCCGGACGGCACGCTGCTCCTGCAGGCGCGCCAGCTCGCGCTGCTGCGCGCTCCCGGGTGAGGCCCGGGCACGCCCGCCTACGCCACCGACACCCCGATGATCTTCCCGATGCCGAAGGTCAGCGCGCCGGCGCACAGGCCGAACACCAGCTGGCGCAGCCCGCTGGCCCACGGCGAGCGCCCGGTGAACAGCGTGATCGCCGCGCCGATGATGAAGAGCATGATCGCCGAGAGCGCGAGCGAGGCGATGATGGCCTCGGTCTTCGGCAGCAGCGCGAACGGGAGGACCGGCGGCGTGGCGCCGACGAAGAAGAGCGCGAAGGACGCGCCCGCGGCCTGCCAGGGCGAGCCGCCGAGATTCTCCGGGTCGATCCCGAGCTCTTCGCGGGCCATGGCGTCGAGGGCCCGCTCGCGGTCGGCCATGATCTCCGTCGCCAAGCCCCGGGCCTGGTCGGCCGGGATCCCCTTCGCCCGGTAGATCAGGATCAGCTCGGCCTCCTCGGCCTCGGGGTGGGTCGCGATCTCGTGCGCCTCGATCGCGAGCTCGTGACGGTAGAGCTCGCGCGAGCTCTGCACCGAGATCCACTCCCCCATCGCCATCGAGAATGCCCCCGCGAGGAGGCCGGCGATGCCGGTGATGAGGATCTCGCGCGTGCCGAGGTTGGCACCGGCCACGCCCATCACGAGCGAGAGGTTGGAGACCAGGCCGTCGTTGGCGCCGAGCACCGCGGCCCGCAGCGCGTTGCCCCCGGCGGCCTTGTGACGGCTGTCGAGCCGGGCAATCGTCGCGCCGTCGACGCCGTCGGGCGCCACTTCGTCGAGCAGCTTGAGCAGGCGCATCCGTCGCGCGATCTCGTCGGCCTCGGCCGCCCGGCCCCGCCCGCGCGAGCGGCGGTTGACCCAGGGCAGCACGGCAGCTGAGCCGAAGCGCCGGGCCATGCGGGCGAGCATCCGGGCGTGCCAGCGCGGGCCCGGCATCTGCGCCAGCCCGGCGCCGGACCCGAGCGCCTGGGCGCTCTCCCCCGCCCGCACCCGCCGCCGCTCGGCGACCCGGCGCCACAGCGCGGCGAGTTCCGCGCTGTCCTCGCCAGCGGCCATCGCCTCCATGATCGTCGCGCGGTCGATGTCCTCCTGCACCGAGCCGAGGCTCGGCTCGACCGGCGGGAGCGGCGGCGCCGAGCGTCCGGACGTCAGGTCGTTCGGCGGCTGGGGGCTGGCGGGCTCGGCCATCGCCACCGCAGCGTAGTGCTGCGGCGGCGACGGCGGCGGCTACGCGGGGGCCGGGGCCCGCGCGGGCTCGAGCGCGAGCTCGAGCACCTCGTCCATCGTCATCACGGGGTGGAACGCCATCTGGGCGCGCACGTCGTCCGGCACGTCGTCGAGGTCGGCCCGGTTGCGCTCGGGGATGATCACGTCGGAAAGTCCCGCCGCGTGCGCGGCCAGGACCTTCTGCTTCACCCCGCCGATCGGCAGGACCCGCCCCTGGAGCGTCACCTCGCCCGTCATCCCGACCGTGTGCTTCACGGGCCGACCGGTGAGCAGCGAGGCCAGCGCGGTCGTCATCGTCACGCCGGCGCTCGGCCCGTCCTTCGGAATGGCGCCGGCAGGAACGTGCACGTGGAACTCGCGATCGTCGAACGCGTGCTCGTCGGCGATCCCGAGCGACTCCGCGTGCCCGCGGACGTAGGACAGGGCGATCCGCGCGGACTCCTTCATCACGTCGCCGAGCTGGCCGGTGAGCAGCAGCCCCGCCGCGCCCTTCATCGCCGTCGCCTCCACGAACAGCACGTCCCCGCCGGTCCCGGTGACGGCCAGGCCGGTCGCCACGCCAGGCACGGCCGTCCGCTCGGCGGCCTCCTGGAAGAACTTCTGGCGGCCGAGCGCCTCGCGCACGGTCTCGGCGGTCACGGCCACCGGCGCCGTGACGCTGGCGGCTGCGATGCGCGTGGCGGTCTTGCGCAGCACGGTCCCGAGCTCGCGCTCGAGCTGGCGCACGCCGGCCTCGCGGGTGTAGTCGGAGACCACGAGCGCCAGGACGTCGTCGGCCACCTCGACCTCGTCCGCACGCAGCCCGTTGCGCTCCCGCTGGCGGGGCCACAGGTAGTCGCGGGCGATCGCGACCTTCTCGTCGGTCGTGTAGCCGTCGAACCGGATCACCTCCATGCGGTCCAGCAGCGGCCCCGGGATCGACTCCGCGACATTCGCCGTGGCGATGAACAGGACCTCGGAGAGGTCGAGCTCGACGTCGAGGTAGTGGTCGCGGAACGAGTGGTTCTGCGCCGGGTCGAGCACCTCGAGCAGCGCCGAGGACGGGTCGCCGCGCCAGTCGGCGCCAACCTTGTCGACCTCGTCGAGCATGATCACCGGATTCATCGTCCCGGCGTCGCGCAGCGCCCGGACCAGGCGGCCGGGCAACGCGCCGATGTAGGTGCGGCGGTGGCCCCGGATCTCGGCCTCATCGCGCACGCCGCCCAGCGACATCCGGACGAACTCCCGCCCGGTCGCCCGGGCGATGGACTCGCCGACCGACGTCTTGCCGGTGCCGGGCGGGCCGATGAGGGTGAGGATGGCCCCGGAGCGCCGGTCGTCTGCGACCCCCCGCTCCGCCCGCAGCTTCCGGACCGCCAGGTACTCGGTGATCCGCTCCTTGACGTCCTCGAGCCCGGCGTGGTCGGCGTCGAGCACCTCGCGGGCGTGGACCGGATCGAGGCGCTCCTCGGAGCGCTCGGCCCACGGCACCGAGATGAGCCAGTCCAGGTACGTGCGGATCATCGAGGCCTCGCCGGAGCCCTCCCCCGCGCGCTCGAGCCGGCCGAGCTCGCGCTCGGCCTGCTCGCGAACCGCGTCGGGCATCCCGGCGTCGGCGAGCTTGGCCCGGTACTCCTCGATCACGTCGGCCTCGTCCTCGCCCAGCTCGCGGCGGATGGACTCGAGCTGCTTGCGCAGGAAGTACTCGCGCTGCTGCTGGTCCGCGCCGGACTGGACGTCGTCGCGGATGCGCTGGCGGACCTGCAGCTCGGCCAGGCGCTCGCGCTGCAGGCGCAGGGCCAGCTCGAGGCGCTCGGTGACGTCGATGACCGAAAGCAGCTCCACCTTCTGGTCGTAGGTCAGGTCGGGGGCATAGCCGGACGTGTCGGCGAGCGCTCCCGGCTCCGAGATCGAACGCACGAAGGCCGACACGCGGCCGTCGTCGCCGCGCAGCTCGAGAATCTCCTCGACGACCGCGCGGTACTCGCGCTCGAGCTCGCGCGTGCGCCCGTCGACCGGCACGTCGTCGGGACGCTCGTCGACTTCGACGCGCAGCGCGCCGGACGGGCTCGCGTGCGCGGCACCGGCGATGCCGCGGTGCAGGCCGCGCACGGCGAGTGCGTGCCCCCCGCCGGGCAGGCGGACGCGCTCGACGACCTCGGCGACGGTGCCGACCGTCCCGTAGGCGTTGTCGTGCCGCGGCACGAGGAGGATCCGGTCCTCGTCGCCGGCGTCGACCGGCAGCGTGACCGTCATGTGGGGGAAGACGACGGTGTCGTCGAGCGGAACCAGAAGAAGCTGGGGCATGGGTTCGATCTCCGTACTCACTTACGAGGAATAAGCAATGCTACAGAATGAAGTACTGGCCCTTTCGGGCCGGTTCCGGGAGTGGGTACGGTCTGCCCCATGCACAAGGCCGCCCGCGACGAGGTCGAGGCGTTCATCACCGCCGACGGGTCGACGATCCGCGAGCTCGCCGGCCCGGCGTGGACGCCGGCCCGGAGCCAAAGCCTGGCCGAGGCGATCGTTCCGCCCGGCCAGGAAACCGTGGCGCACCTGCACCCGGCTGCCGAGGAGCTCTACTACTTCGTGTCCGGTGCCGGGCGGATGCGCCTCGGGAACGAGGAGGAGCCGGTGCGGGCCGGCGATTGCGTCGTCATTCCGCCCGGCACTCCGCACAAGCTCTGGAACGCGGGGCCGGACGATCTCGTGCTGCTGTGCTGCTGCGCACCGCCCTACACGCACGAGGACACCGTGCTGCTCGAGCATGCGAGCGGCCCGGGCGGGGATTCCCGCTAGGCAGTGCGCGACCGCACCCGCGAACGCCTGTCGAGAGGGCTCATCGCCGCCGGCGCCGTGGCGATGCTGCTGGCGCTCCCGCTCGCGTACCTGGACCGCAACGTCTTCGAGGCCCGCGGCTTCGCGGACAACGCCGTCGAGGCGGTCCAGGACGACGCCGTCCGGGCGAAGGTGGCTGCCGATGTGACCCGGGCCCTCGTCACGCGCAACCCCCGCCTCGTGGCGGCGGCGCCCCTCCTGAACAGCGCGACCGAAACGGTCCTCGGCGGCGCGATCGCGGGCGCGATCATCCGGCGCGCCGCGGCCGAGACGCACAAGGCCATCTTCTCCGGCGACGCGAACAGCCTCGTGATCGACCTCGCCAACCTCGGCGTCGTCGCGCTCGGGTTCGTCCGCACGCAGGACCCCGAGCTCGCCGATCGCGTGGCGACGCAGGGCGAGATCGTCGTGAAGCTGGCGGACCGCAGCCTGACCGTCGACCTCGTCGACACCGCCAGCCGCGTCGCCGTCCTCGCGATCGTCCTGCCCCTGCTGGCGCTCGCGCTGCTGGGTGCCGCGCTCGCGGTGAGCCGCCTGCGGCGCGGCGCGGCCCTGCAGATCGGGCTGGCGCTCGTGTCCGTCGGCGCGGTGAGCTTCGTGGCGTTCCTGATCCTGCGCGCCGTCGTCCTCGCGGGACACACGGGCGGCGCCCGCGACGTCGCCGCCGGGATCTTCGGCGCCTTCCTCGGAAGCTACCCGTGGTGGTGCCTGGCCGTCGGCGCGGCGGGCGCGATCGTGGCCGCCTCGGCCGCCACGCTCCAGCGCCGCGGCGACCCGGCCGACCTCCCGCGAACCGCCTGGCGCCTGCTCACCGCCGAGCCGGCGACGCCGATCCGGGCGGTCCTGCGTGCCGCCGCGCTCCTGCTGGCGGGCGCCGCGATCGTGGGCGACCCGCCCGGCGCGCTCGCCGTGGCCGCCGTCGCCGTGGGGGGCTGGATGGTCTTCACCGCGCTCGTGTGGCTGCTGCGGCTCCTGGTCGGGCCGGAGCCCGGGGCCGCCGACGTGCCGAGCTTCCAGGCGCTGCGGCGCCGGTTCGTGCCCTGGGTGCTCGCGTCGCTCGCGCTCGTGGGGCTCACGGCGGCCGGCGTCGGCTTCGTCGTGGACGGCCGCGCCGGCGAGGCGCCCGCCGAGGCGGCGAGCACCGGCTGCAACGGCGCCGAGGCGCTGTGCGCCCGTCCGCTCGACACGGTCGTCTTCCCGACCAGCCACAACGCGACCGCCACCGCCCAGGACGGCTACCTCAACGCCAACCACGGGCTCTCCTTCGCCCGCCAGCTCGACCTCGGCGTGCGCGGGCTGCAGATCGACGCCTACCTGGGCCAGCGCAACGACCGCGGCGTCGTGCGCACCGACCTGGCGCCCAAGGCGGTTGCCCAGGCCGAGGCGAAGGTCGGGCCCGAGGGCCTGGCCGCGGCGCAGCGCCTGGCCGGCTCGGTGGTCTTCGGCCCGGTCACCGGGCCCAAGAGCCTCTTCTTCTGCCACGTCCTCTGCGAGCTGGGGGCGACCCCCGGCGACGAGCTGCTCGGCAGCCTCAAGGACTGGCTGGACCGCCATCCGCGCGAGGTGCTGATGATCGTGATCGAGGACGCCGCGCCCGCGGCCGAGATCAAGGCCGCGTTCGAGCGTGCCGGGCTCGCCGCCCTGGCCAGCGACTTCCAGCCAGCAGCCGGGCGGCCGTTTCCGACGCTCGGGGAGATGATCGCTTCGGGGAAGCGCCTCTTCGTGATGGGCGAGGACCGCGGCGAGGCCACGGGCTGGTACCACCGGGCGTTCGTGGTGATGCAGGAGACGCCGTTTGCCTTCCGGTCCCCAGCCGAACTGCAGACCGACGCGAGCTGCCGGCCGAACCGCGGGCTGCCGTCGAGCCCGCTGTTCCAGGTCAACAGCTGGGTGGAGGCCTACCCGCCCAATCCCCGCGACGCCGACGTCGTCAACCAGCCGCAATTCCTGATCGAGCGGGCTCGGCGGTGCGAGCGGCTGCGCACGCTCGTGCCCAACCTGCTCGCCGTCGACTTCGTCGAGCGCGGGGACGTCGTGGGCGCCGCGGCCACGCTCAACGGCGTGCCTGCCGCGCCCTGACCGCTGCGGCTACTTGATCACCCGCAGGTTGACCTGCATGCCCGGGTGAATCGTGCAGACGACGATGTACTTGCCGGTCTTGACGACCTGCTTGGCGTAGACCTTCCCGGGCAGGACCTTGCCCGACCGGAACTTGACGGGGCCGATCGCGACGGTGGCGTTGTGGTTCTCGGCGCCGCGGTTGGCGAACCGCACGATCGTGCCCTTCTTCACGGTGATCGTGGCGTCGTTGGAGGCACGGACGAAGAAGTCGTCGCGCATGGAGATCGTCTTGACCGGCGCAGTGGCGGCGGCGGCGGGCAGCGCGGCGGCGGCCGCAGCGGCCCCGATTGCTGCGGCTGCAGCGATCCGAATGGCCGTCCGGCGGGTTGAAGCTGGCGTGAAGGTCATCGTTCCCTTGCGTGTTGAACTTCGTTCGACGGGTACCATGATGACACCCGACCCCCCGGAGGAGTTGCGCTCGTGCCCCGCCTTTTCGTCGTAACCGCTGCTGCCGCGGTTGCTGCCATCGCCCTGCCAGCGGCCGCCATCGCGAAGCCCGTGGCGGCGCCGAACAACGAGATCGGGCACGTCGAGTACCCCGGGATGCAGAAGATTCGCTATCGCTACGGGCCGATCACGATCAATCCCGGGCAGAACGTGATCCGCATCAACGCCTCCGACCTGCACCCGAAGGTGCCCGGCTTCATCACGCGGTTCGAGCCCAACCTGGTGCGAGTCAAGGACAACTCGGTCCCGCGGGTCGACATCCTCCACCTCCACCACGCCGTCTGGCTGGTCAACGGCTACCCGACCTTCGCCGCCGGCGAGGAGAAGACCGTCATCCAGGCCCCGCGCGGGTTCGGCTGGAAGGTGAACGGCAACGAGACCTGGGCCGTCAACGACATGCTCCACAACCTCATCCCGACGCCGGACCGCGTCTACCTCACGTGGGACATCGACTTCGTGCCGCTGAGCACGCCGGCCGGCCAGGCCATGAAGGGCACGCGGACCCAGTGGATGGACGTCGCCGGGCTCGCGTCCTACCCGGTCTTCGACGCCCGCCGGGGCATGGGCACCAAGGGCCGCTACACCTTCCCGGACCAGGCCACCGGCGCCGAGCGCAACAAGATCGGCTTCGCCAAGGAGTGGCGTGTCCCGCACGACGTGACCATCGTCCAGACGGCGGGCCACCTCCATCCCGGGGGCCTGTGGACCGACCTGACCGTGACGCGCAACGGCATCACCAAGCGCCTGTTCCGCTCGCGCGCCAAGTACTTCGAGCCCGCCGGCGCCGTGTCGTGGGACGTGGCGATGTACGGGACTCCGCCGAACTGGCGCGTGCGCCTGAAGGCCGGCGACCTCGTCAAGGTCTCGGCCACCTACGACACGAGCAAGGCCTCCTGGTACGAGTCGATGGGCATCATGCCGCTCGCCGTGCACGACGGGTCCGACGGCGGCGGCGTGGACCCGTTCGTCTCGCCCGTGCCGCAGCGGGGGGTCCTGACCCACGGCCACCTGCCGGAGAACGACAACCACGGCGGCGGGCCTGGCGGCCTGCCGGACGCCCGCAAGCTCCTGTCCGGATCGGCGGTCGGCGGCAACCTGAAGATCTCCGACTTCGTCTACACGCGGGGCGACCTCTCGCTCACCGGACGGGCCGGGCGTCCGCCGGTGGTGCGTCAGGGCGGGTCGATCACCTTCGAGAACCTCGACGCCACGATCCAGACGCCGAACGAGACATCGGAGTACCACACGATCACGGCCTGCCGCGCCCCGTGCTCGGCCCAGACCGGCATCGCCTACCCGCTGGCGAACGGGCCGCGGGACTTCGACTCCGGCGAGCTCGGCTTCGGCCCGCCTGGGTTCACGGCAGCCGCGAACCGCAACACCTGGGCCACGCCGAAGACGCTGGCCCCCGGCACCTACACGTACTTCTGCCGGATCCACCCGTTCATGCGGGGGGCGTTCCGGGTCGTGAAGAGCAAGAGCTCCAAGCGGGCATAGCGGCCCGGCGTGGGATCATCCCGCGCCGTGGCTGAACTGCCGGAGATGCCGTCCGCGGCCGAGGTGGCCGCGGAGGACGGCGAGCGCAAGGTCACCTCGCTCGAGCTGTTCTTCGACCTCGTGTTCGTGTTCGCGATCACGCAGGTCACGGCGAAGATGGCAGCCGAGCCGGTGTGGGGCGGCCTGGTGCGCGGCCTGCTGATCGTGTCGCTGCTGTGGTGGGCGTGGGTGGCCTACGCCTGGCTCACGAACACCATCGACGCCGACGAGGGCGCGACGCGGATCCTCGTCTTCGCCGCGATGGGCGCGATGTTCGTCGTCGCGCTGGCGATCCCGAACGCGTTCGGGTCCGACGCCCTGCTGTTCGCTGTGGCCTACGGGGCGGTGCGCCTGCTCCACATCTTCCTCTACGAGCGCGGGGCCCACGACGAGGGCGTGGAAGCCGCCGTGAAGCGCCTGGCCCCGGGGGTCCTGCTCGCGATGGGGCTGCTCATCGCCGCCTCGCAGTTCGACGGGGCCGCGCAGGGCGCGCTCTGGGTCGCCGCGGTCGCCGTCGACTACGTCGGCGTCGTGCTCGCCGGGACCGAGGGCTGGAAGGTCTCGGCCGGCCACTTCGCCGAGCGCCACGGGCTCATCATCCTCATCGCGCTCGGCGAGTCGATCGTGGCGATCGGCGTCGGCGTGAGCGGGCTGCCGCTCGATGCGGGGCTCATCGGCGCCTCGCTGCTCGGCCTCGCCGTCACCTGCTGCCTGTGGTGGGCCTACTTCGATGTCGTCGCGCTCGTCGCGGAGCGCAAGCTCCGCCAGGCCACGGGGCGCGAGCGGGCGGCGCTGGCCCGGGACTCCTACAGCCTCCTGCACCTCCCGATGATCGCGGGCATCGTCCTGCTCGCGTTCGGGCTCAAGTCCACCGTCGGCCACGTCGGGGACGAGCTCGCCATCGTGCCCGCGGTCGCGCTCGGCGCCGGGCCGGCGCTCTATCTCGGCGCGCACGTCGCATTCCGGTACCGCAACGTGCACACGATCAACCGCCAGCGCGTCGGCGCCGCCCTGCTCTGCCTGCTCGTGATCCCGGTGGCCGCGACGCTCCCGGCAATCGCGGGGCTCGGCCTGCTGGCGGTGATCTGGATCGGGCTGATCGGCTACGAGGCCGTGCGGTTCCGCGAGGCCCGGGCCCGGATCCGGGCGGCCGGCTAGCCGATCGCGATGCCTTCGGCCACGTCGTCGCTGTCGACGATGTCGCGACCGAGGGGCGTGAGCGAGACCGGGATCAGCTTGAAGCTGGCGAGCCCGAGCGGGATCCCGATGATCGTGATGCAGAGGAGGACGCCGGTGACGAGGTTCAGCAGCGCCAGCCACCACCCCGCGAGGATGAACCAGATGACGTTGCCGATCGTCGACCAGACGCCGGCGGTCGGCTTCTTCACGATCGTGCGCCCGAAGGGCCACAGGCAGAACGCGGCGATGCGGAACGACGCGATGCCGAACGGGATCGTGACGATGAGGATGCACATCGCCACGCCGGCGAGGGCGTAGCCGACGGCCATCCAGAAGCCAGCGAGGACGAGCCAGATGATGTTGAGGACGACGCGCATGGCGCGGAGCGTAGCGATCCCCTAGTGCACGAGGACCTTGAGCACGATGAAGCCCAGGCCGAGAAACCCGTTCAGCAGCGCGGCGCCGGCAATCGCCAGCGGGGTGCGCCGGTCACGCCAGGCGATGTAGGCGCCCCACAGGGCGAGCTGGACGATGATCACGATCAGGGCGAGGTTGACGGCGTCCTCGACGGACTTGCCGATCGCGAAGTCCGCCGCGATCGCGATGCAGGCCGGGAAGGCTGCAGTGACGAGCGGCCACTCGCCGGCCAGCGCGCCGCGCAAGGATCGCTCGCCGCGGGGCGTGACCAGCAGGTTGGCGTAGACATGCGCGAGCCAGAACCCGATGCTCGTGGTCAGCGCGTACAGCATGACCTGGAGTGCGTTGAGCGTCTCGTCCTGGGCGGCGACGATGATCACCGAGCCGACGAGGACCACGCCGTAGATCCCGGCGGCGAGCCGCTCGCGCTGCTCCCGTGTGTCCGCCTTGCCGGGGCGCTTCATTCGCGCCAGCTTAGGCGAGGGGCGCGGTTTCGCGCCGGGGGCCTGCGATGCTTGCTGACGCAACCATCCTCCCCTTCCTCCCCCTCAGCCTTCGCAAGGAGCCCAGCCCATGATCCTCGTCACCGGTGCCACCGGCACCACTGGCGGCGCGACGGTCGCCGCCCTGCACGCCGCGGGCGCCCCGGTCCGCGCCCTCGTCCGGACCCCGTCCGCCTACGACGCCCCGGACGGTGTCGAGGTCGCCGGCGGCACCTTCGAAGATGCCGCGTCGCTGGACGCCGCGCTCGCGGGTGTCGACCACGCCTACCTCGTCGGCGCCTCCTCCCCGCAGCAGGTGGAGCTCGAGACCGCCTTCGTCGACGCCGCCGTCCGCAACGGCGTGCAGCACCTCGTCCGGCTTTCGGTGATCGGCGCCGACCAGCCGGGGATCGACGCGCTGCGGTTCGGGGCCCACCACGCCGCGCTCGAAGCGGTCGTCCGCGAGTCTGGCCTTGGCTTCACGTTCCTGCGGCCCAACGGGTTCATGCAGAACTCGCTTGGCTTCGCCGAGACGATTGCGAGCCAGAGCACCTTCTACTCCCCCATGTCCCCCGCCGCGAAGGTCTCCTATGTGGATGCCCGCGACATCGGAGCCGTCGCAGCGACGGCCCTGACCGAGCCGGGCCACCTCGGGGCGGCCTACACCCTCACGGGCCCGGAAGCGCTCAGCGACGACGACATCGCCGCCCGCCTCACGAGCGTCCTGGGACGCGAGATCACGCACGTGCTCGTGCCCGTGGAGGCGGCCCGCGAGGCGATGCTCGGCACCGGCTACCCCGAGTGGAACGTCGACGGCCTCGCCGAGCTCTTCGCGTTCTACGAGACCGGCGGCGCCGCGGGCGTCGCTCCGGACATCGAGCAGGTGCTCGGCCGCCCGGCCCGCAGCTACGCGGAGTTCGCCGCCGACCACCGCGCCGCGTTCGGCGGCTGACGCCGAGAGCCGGCGCTCAGTCGGCGCCCGTCGGCGCGGCCGCGCGCGCCGACGGGCACGGCAGCGAGGCGAGCGCGGCGCGATACCGCCGCATTGCCGGCGGGGACATGTCGGAGTGGGTCTGGCCCCGGAACGCTGCCACTCGCTCGCGGTAGTACGGCGACCCGAGGCTCTCGCCGTGCCCGATCACGCCCGCGATCGGGATCGAGAAGCGGCACCGCAGCCATCTGGTGAGCCGCAGCGACGCCCGCAGCTGCGCCGCGTCGCCCAGGACGTCGGCGTCGCTGAAGCCGGCATGCTCGATGCCGATGGCGGTGTAGTTCAGGCCGACCACGTGCCGGCACATCGTCCCCAGCGGGACCAGGTGCCAGATCGTGCCGTCGCGGTCGACCACGAAGTGCGCGCAGACATTCGGGCGCTCGTGCAAGCTCGGATCGGCCCGATCGACCGCGAAGATGTCGCGCACCGCGGCGGCGCTTGGCGCGTCGGCCACGTGCTCGACGATGAGCCGCGGGCGACTCAGCCGCCAGGAATCGATCCCGTAGTGCCGCCGCGCGTAGGCGGCCATCTCCGCCCGCCGCTGCCGTCCGAACGGGACGAGCTCCTCCCGGATCGCGGGCGCGAGCGAGGGCGCGGTGGCGGCCGCGGCCGGTGCCCTCCCGTCCGGCGCGAGATCGCGTAGGAGCGCCTGCACCGCCCGGGCGTGGCGGGCGATCACGGCGTCTCCGGGACGCGCGGCGCCGAACTCGACGACGAACGCCGTGATGCCGGGCACGACCGCGTTCTGCCAGTTCACGAGGCTGCCTGGGTACTTCGGGAGGCGCGTGAGCGGCAGCCCGGCGCGGCGGGCGTAGCGCCGGGCGATCGCCCGCGTGCCGTGGGAGTCGTCGACGACCCCGTAGGGCTGGTGGTACCAGATGGCGACCGTCGGCTGGAGGCGCTCGGTGAGCCGCTTGACGGCGCGCGACTCGGGCTCTGACCACGGCTGCGGGCCGGACCAATACCGGGTGCCGCGCTGGCGCTCGCGCCAGTTCCAGTCGGAGTTTCGGTTCAAGTCGACGCCGCGGGCGTTCGTGCGGGTGCCCGCCGCCAGGCCGTCGGGATTCACGGACGGCACGAGCACCATCCGCACCCCTGCCGGCGGCAGGGCCCGGGCCAGCCGGGCCACGACCCGGGCACCTGCCGGCTCATCGCCGTGAACGACGCCGACCACCAGCACGGTGCGCGGGGCGGTGTCGGCACCGACGGTGATCGCCTCGATCGGCCGGCCGTCCGCCGACCGGCCGATGACCGCGCGGCGTGGGCCGAGGGCCTCGGCGGCCGGGCGTCCGCGGGCCGCCGCGGGAACGGCTGCGGCGGTGGAGACGGCCGGCTCTGGCGCGGAGGCGGCCGCCTGGGTCGCACTGGCCGGCGGGCCGCTCGCGCCGCAGGCCGTGGCCGCAGCGGCGCCGGCCGTGCCCGCCGCGAGCAAGGCGGCCCGGACCACGGGCCGCCGGCGCGCGCCGACCGCGGGCACGAAACGGAGCCGTCGGGGCGGGCGGGCCATGGCCTGAGGATAGGCGGCGCGGGCGCGCGGCGGGCCGGGGCCCCGGGATAGGCTGGCGGCGATGACCGACGCCCCCGCCCTGCCCCTCGACGGCCTGCTCGTCGCCGACTTCTCCCGAATCCTGGCCGGCCCTCTGGCCGGAATGACCCTCGGAGACCTCGGCGCCGATGTGATCAAGGTCGAGGCGCCCGGCGGCGACGACACGAGGTCCTGGGCTCCGCCCGTCGACGCGCAGGGCCGGGCGACCTACCACCACGCGGCGAACCGCAACAAGCGCTCGATCGCCCTGGATCTCAAGGAACCGGACGACTGCGTGCTGGCCCGCCGGCTCTGCGAGCGTGCCGATGTCGTGGTGTCGAACTTCAAGCCCGGCACGCTCGAGCGCTTCGGGCTTGGCCACGGGCAAGTGTCGGAGGTGAATCGGGGCGTCGTCCACTGCGAGATCTCCGGCTTCGGCGAGGGCGCCGGGCGCGACCTGCCCGGCTATGACCCGCTGGCCCAGGCCGTCGGGGGCCTCATGAGCATCACCGGCCCGCCGGGCGCCCCGTCGAAGACCGGGGTGGCGCTCATCGACGTCATCGCGGGCCTCTACGCGACGTGCGCGGTGCTGGCGGCGCTGCGTGAACGGGAGCGCAGCGGCCAAGGCCAGCGCGTGACCATCAACCTGCTCCACACCACCCTCGCGGCCCTGGCGAACCAGGGCACGGCCTGGCTCGATGCCGGGGCCACCGGCGGGCTGCTCGGCAACGTGCATCCGAGCATCGAGCCCTTCGCCACGTTCCGGGCCGCCGACGGCGACCTGATGATCTGCGCGGGCAACGACCGCCAGTTCACCGCGCTGTGCGAGGCGATCGGGGCGCCCGGCCTGGCCGCCGACGCCCGCTTTGCGACCAACGCCGACCGGGTCGCCAGCCGCGACGCGCTGCGCCCCGAGCTCGAGCGCGCCCTGGCCGCACGGGGCTGCGCCGAGTGGTCCGAGGCGCTGGCGGCCGCGGGCGTGCCCGCCGGCCCGGTCAACCCGATCCCGGAGGGGTTCGCGCTGGCCGACCGGCTCGGCCTCGGCGCCATCGATAGCGCCGACGGGATCCGGACCGTGGCGTTTCCGGCGCGCCTGTCCCGCACGCCGGCGCGCACGCGGCACCGGCCCCCAGATCTCGACGAGCACGGGGCCGACCTGCGCGCGTGGCTGGCCTCCTGAGCTAGGGTCAGTCGGGCGCCAGCGCAGCCGGCGTCCCCGCCCCAAGTCCAAGGAAGCCCCGTGAATCGCTTCGCCGTCACCGCAGCCGCCGCCGCTGCTGCCGCCACGCTCGCCGCCGCCGCGCCGGCGGTCGCCGCCGCCGCGCCGATCGCCCCCGGCCCGCCGTCCTCGCTGCCGGCCTCGGCCGGCGGCCCCGCGACCCCGCATCCGGTCGCCGACCGCACCGACGCGCCGCAGAACCCGTTCTTCGCCGCCAACCCGAACAACAACCTGCACAACGATCCGTGGATGACCGACGCCTACCGGCGGCCCGGCCCGCTCGGACGGCGCAGCGTCACGCTGTCGAGCTCCTTCGGCCCGTCCGTCTGCGGCTCGATCACCTTCGATCGCCGCGGCCGCATCGTCACGGTCTGCCCGTCGGCGGCCCAGACGCCGAAGCTGCGCCTGATCGACCCGCGCACGCTCAGCGTGATCGCCTCCTACGAGCTGCCGAGCGCCCCGCCGCTTGCGGGCACGCCGATCTACCAGAACTTCACCGGCGGCGGCTACTTCTTCCTCGACAGCAAGGACCGGGTCTGGAGCGCCACCGCGACCAGCCACCTGCTGGTGATCGCCGAGACGGCCAACGGCCGCGGCTTCGTCAAGCAGCGCGACTACGACCTCACGAAAGTGCTGTCCTCGACCGAGCGCGTCAGCTCGGCGCTCGCGGACTGGAAGGGCCGGATCTGGTTCGTCACGAAGTCCAAGGGCCGCGTGGGGGTGCTGGACCCGAAGACCGGTGCGATCCGCAGCATCGTGCTCAACGAGGAGATCGAGAACTCGTTCGCGGTCGACCGTGACGGCGTCTACATCGCCTCCGACCAGCGGATGTACCGGTTCGGCCTCACGCGGGCCGGCACGCCGCGCGTGACTTGGAAGGTCACCTACCGCAACTCGGGCATCGCGAAGCCCGGCCAGGTGGACGCCGGCACCGGCACGACGCCGACCTTGATGGCCCACGGCCTCGTCTCGATCACCGACAACGCCGATCCGATGAACGTCGTGGTCTACCGGCGGGCGGCGAAGCTGAAGGCCGGCGAGCGGCGCACGGTCTGCGAGGTCCCGGTCTTCCGGAAGGGCGCCAGCGCCACGGAGAACTCGCTCATCTCCGCCGGTCGCTCCCTCGTCGTCGAGAACAACTACGGCTACCGCAACCCGCTCGGACCCGAGGGCGCGAACGTCACCACGGTCGCCGGCTACGCCCGGGTCGACGTCAACGCGAAGCTGACCGGCTGCAAGCTCACGTGGAGCACGGCGCGCGAGTCGGGCCCGTCCGTGGTGCCGAAGCTCTCGACCGCCACGGGCCTGATCTACGCCTACACCCGCGATCAGGACCCGAACGGGTCCCAGCCGTGGTACTGGACGGCGCTGGACTTCCGCACCGGGAAGACCGTGTTCAAGCGCCTCGCCGGGACCGGCTTTGACTTCAACAACAACTACGCCGGGATCGCGCTGGGCCCCGACGGCGCCTCCGCCTACCTCGGCGTCTTCGGCGGCATCGTCGCGCTGAAGGACCGGTAGGCCGGCCCCGCTTGGCGAGCCGGGCCGCGGAGGCGCCCCGCCAGGGTCACACGACCGCCTGAGGCGCCGGGGCCGCACCCAGGCCGGGTGCGTCCTGGCTCCCGCCAGCCGGATCAGCGGGCCGCCGGATCGCAATGGCCGCCTCCGCGGCCAGGAGCCGGACGAGCGCCTCGATCCGTTCGGGCAGGACCGCCTGGCGCTCGGTCCACACGACGGCAAGCACGCCGAGGACGTCGCTGCCCAGGACGATCGGATGCCAGTAGCAGGACCGCGCGCCCGTCGCCCGCACCCGGGGCATCGAGACCGCCGGGTGGCCGTCCACGTCGGGGACGAAGAGCGGCTCGCGGGTGAGGAACGCCCGGACGGCCCCGGACGGCTTGTCGAGCGAGCGGCGAAGGCCCGGCGACTCGCCTGAAGCGCCGGTCGCGACGAGCGCCGACCCGGTGGGATCGGCCTCGTAGAGGATCGCGATCGGCGCCGCCGTGACCTCTGCCACCGCGGAGCAGAGGGCGTCGCGGACCGCCGCCGGATCCCCGGCGAAGGCGAGCGCCCGCGCCGCCCGGGCCACGGCGTCGAGGTCCTCGACGTGCTGGCCGACCTCGTCCATGCCGCGGCGGTGCTCGAGCCAGAACCCCGCCTGGTCGGCGATCAGGGTCAGATCCTGCCCGCCCAGGTCCGGGCCGGTGCGGGATTCGGCGCACAGGAACTCCAAGACGGCGACGGTCTGCCCGAATGCCCGCACCGGCACCGCGATGCCGCAGGCGAGGCCCGAGCCGGCGGCGATGCGCTGGGGCATCTCCTCCGACCGGCGCAAGTCGTGCTCCACCGCCGGCGTCCCATCCTGCCAGGCCTGCCCGGGCAGGCCCTCGCCGGCCTCGAGGCTGGCCCCGGCCCAGGCCTCGGCCAGGCCGGTGCCCTCCAGCCCGGGCCGGACCCAGCCGGTCTGGCAGCGCAGAATCTCGCCGTCGGCCCGCCAGCAGGATGCGGCATCCCAGCCGTCCAGCTCGCCGATCGCTGGGAGCAGCTCGTTGAACGCCGCCGTGAGCCCGGGGGCGCCGGCGAGCACCCGGGCGACGATGCGCCGCCGCTCGTCGCGGGCGATGACCTCCAGGACGGACGCCAGCTCGTGCGCGAAAGCGCGGCCGAGCGTCGTCTGAAGCCGCGTCCACGGCCGGGCCTCGCGGAGGTAGGCTTCGATCAGCCCGAGCGACACCCCGTGGGCCGCAACCGGAAGCATGAGCAGCGAGCCCATGCCGAGCTCGCCGAGGTGGTCGGCCTCCTCCGCTGGCACGCTGGGGCTCGTGACCAGCACCTGCGAGGCCTCGTGCGTGCGCAGCACGTGGGCCGTGAGCGGATAGTCCTCGAGCGCATACCGCGCCTCGTCGAGCGGCTTGCCGTGGGCCGCGATCGCCTGGACGGCCTCGGCGCCGCGGAACCTCCGGGAGAAGCAGAGGGCGTCGGCCCCGAGCGCGTCGGACATGAGCGCGAGCACCGCGCCGAGGCCCTCGGTCGATTCGAGCGCCTGCACCCGGCGGGCGATGATGTCCAGGCGGCGGCGCTCGAGGCTCGGCCCGGCCGGCCCCGGCTCCGCCCGCAGCGCCTCGGCTGCCGCCGCCGCCAGGATTCCCGCGGCGGCGGGCTCCACTGGGGCAAACGGCGCGCCCGGGTAGCCGATCGCAAACCCCTGGCCGAACGCCACGTCGAGATCGGCGAGGGTCCGCAGGTCGCGAATGTCCTCGATGCCTTCGGCGCAGACCTCGGCGCCCATCTGCTCTGAGAAGCGCACGAACGACTCGACGAGGGCGACCTTGGCCTGGTCGGCGTGAATCCCGTCGACGATCGAGCGGTCGAGCTTGATCAGATCCGGCCGCAAGCTCATGACTTGGCGCAATCCGGCATAGCCCGCGCCGGCGTCGTCGACGGCGATCCGCGCCCCGCGGCTGCGCATCTCGGACAGGACGCGGACCGCGCGCTCACCGAGGTCGACCAGCTCGTTCTCGGTCAGCTCGAGGACGATGCCGTCCAGGCGCTCCGGCAGCGCCGCCTGGGCGTCGGCGCTCAGCAGCACCGACGGGCTGAGGTTGACGCTGAGGAACCTCCCCGCTTCCGGTCGCTCCTGAAGGGCCGACCGCAAGGCCGCGGTCTCCAGCTCGGCCCCCAGGCCGCACAGATGCGCCTGCGCGAACCACGCCTGGGTCGGCCGGTCGACGTCGGCGTAGAACCGGGCCAGCGCCTCGAAGCCCGCGACGTCCCCGGTGCGGAGGTCGGCGATCGGCTGGTAGACCGACCGCACGCCGCGATCGGTCCGCAGGAGCGCCTCGACCTCGGCCCGGTGCTCTTCGGCGCGAATCAGGGATGTCGCCCGGTCCGGAGCCCGGATGTCGCCGGCCCGCCCGCCGATCGTTTCGTGCTGGCGAGGGTCAAAGACGACATAGCGGCCCTTGCCCCCGCGCTTGGCGGCATACATCGCCGCGTCGGCGCACTGCAGGAGCCTGGCCGCCGAATCCTGGCCGGCACCGCGGATGGCCACACCGATGCTCGGCGAGATCCGCACCGGCCGGCCGCCCACCACGACTGGCGCCGACAGCGCCGTGAGAAGCCGTTCGGCAGCCTGGAGCGCGGTCTCCCGGGACCCGAGCCCCTCGATCAGCACGCCGAACTCGTCGCCGCCAAGCCGCCCGGCGACGTCCGCCGTGCGCATGCACGAGCGCAGGCGCTGGGCCACGGCGGCCAGCACCTGGTCTCCGGTGGCATGCCCGAGGCGGTCGTTGATCGGCTTGAAGTCGTCGAGGTCGACGAAGAGCACCGCCGTGTCGCCCCGCCCGCCATCGGCCAGGGCCTGCTCGACCCGCTCGACGAACAGCTCCTGGTTCGGGAGCTGGGTGAGCGGATCGTGGAGGGCTCGGTGGCGCAGCTGGGCCTCGACGGCCTTGCGGCGGCTGATGTCGCGGGTGGTGAGGACGAATGCCCCGACCCGGGCATCGCCGGTCATGTCCTTGGCGAGCGTCTCGACGTGCACCCAGCCCCCGCTGGCGTTGCTCATCCGCCAGTCGAGCGTGCGGTCGGCGGCGCCCGGCGCGTGCAGCGCGTCCAGCAGCCCGGCATCGTCGGGATGCACGAGGTCGGCCAGCGGCACGCCCTCCAGGTCCTCGGCCCGCCGCCCGAGCAGCGCGAATGCCCCGCCCGACGCCGTCGCGATCCGACCATCGGGCGCCAGCGTGAGGATGAGGTCCGAGGCGTCCTCCACCAGCGCCCGGTAGCGCTGCTCGGTCTCGCTGGCCACCTGCCGCTCGCGCTTCGAGACCGCCTTCCGGCGGACGACGCGGTGGATCCACCACGCGAGCAGCGCGAGGACGGCCAGGAGGATCCCGCCGCCAGCCAGCAGCGCGCCGACCGCGGTGCTCGTGGCCGCCGTGGCGCGGTCGTCGAGCCGATCGGCCAGCCGGTCGGCACTGCGGTCGGCGATCGTGAACGTGTGGTGCGCGCGCGCCTCGGCCTGCCGTGCGGTCGCGGCGCTCCCTGACCCGACCGCGGCGTGCGCGCGCCGCAGCGCCGCAAAGTAGGCCGCGAGCTCGGCGCGGAGCCTGCCGGCCGCGCCGGAGTAGCCGCCGGCGCCGCGCACGATGGCGAGCCGACGGGCGATTCCCGCTTCGACGGTGCGGATCTCGGCGGCGATCTCCGGCCGCACCCGGCGCTCCCGGTCGATCACCCCGTCGAGCATCGCGAGCCTGTACAGGTCACCGCAGGCGGCCACCATCGCCGTCGCGGCAGCCCGGTCGCGCTCCAGCACGTTGCGCAGCCCGAGCGCGAGCGTGACGCCGCCGGCGATGACCACAGCGCCTGCGGCCACCGGCAGGGCGACGGAGCGGCTGCGGCTAACCGCCGCCCGCCACCGCGGTGACATGCACGTCCTCCATGACCAAGCTATCGAGCGGCACAGCGCCGACTTTAGACGCCGCGCGCCGGTGGCGGGCCGCCAGCCCGCCCGCTACCGGGGCCGAGGTCGCCCGTCCGGCCGGAAGGGACCGGCGGCGAGGCCGCGAATCTCCGCCCCATGACCCGCCTTTCCGCCCTCGCCTGCCTGGCCGTCGGAGCCGCACTGCTCACCCCCGCCGTCGCGGCGGGCGAATCGGGCGGGCTCGCCGCCCCGGCCGCCCCGGCCTCGGCGCCCGCCGCGGCGCCGCCCACGGGCGGCACGGCGCCGCCAGCACCGGTCGCGCCCGCGCCGTCCGCCGGGGAGCCGTCCGGCAGCTCGTCTCCCGCCGCCTCATCTCCGCCGAGCGGCGGTACGGCCGCGCCATCCGCTTCCGCCCCGGTCCCCGCAGCGGCAGACCCGGTCGCCCCGCCGGCCTCCGCACCGGCCGCCGCGGCGCCCGCGGCGGCCGATCCCGCGCCGGCGCCAGCGGCCGTCGGCAGCGCAAGCCATGGGGGCGCGGCGCCGCGCAGCGTGATCCTCGCCGGCGCCGCCGCCGGGCTCCTCGTGCTCGGCCTCGCGGCGATCGCCGCCGGCGTGAGCGGCCGGCGCCGCGGCCGGCGGGCTCCGGGCCGGGTCGCGCGCTCGAGCGGCTTCTAGACCGGCCTGCCGCGGGCCGGGCGCCGCCCGTCCGTCACGGCTGGACGCCGGCCTCCTGCGCCGCGATCCGCCGGCGATCGGCGTCCGACAGGACCGGCGCCTCGATCACCACCGTCCGGGCCATGATGTCCTGGAAGCCCCGGCGCCGGTCGCTCACCAGCACGAGCCAGAGGCCGGCGCCGAGCGGCAGCACGGCGAGGAACAGGCCGACGAGACGGACGATCGCGCGGCGTGGCGGGAGCCCGGCCTCGTGGGAGGGCTCCTGCACGACCCGGAACTGCAGGAGCCGGTTCCCGGGCGTCTGCCCGGTCGTGGCCCAGAACGTCACGAAGTACCCGGTGCTCCAGAGGAAGAACGCAAGCGCCTCCAGGGCATAGACGGCCGCCTCCCATTCGCTGGGGAGGTGCAGGAGGTTCAGAGTCAGGACCGTGGCGACCCACACGAGCCCGGCGACGGCGAAGATGAGCGCGCCGTCGATCGAGAAGGCGATCGCCCGGGTGATGAGCCCGACGTAGCGCAGCGGCGCTCCCCGGTCGGGCTCGGGGCCGCGCAGGCGCGAGCGCGCGGCGGCCTGGGCGCGGGCGGCCGCGACGGCAATCCGCGTCGACTGGTCGTCGGGGTCCGCGCCCCCGGCCGATTCGCGGCCGGCCGGCGCCGTCGCCGGGCCGGACGGCGCCGGATCCTCGATCACCGGCCCGAATCCTCGGCCGGCGGCGGCTCGGCGGGGGCGCCGTTCCCTTCGGGGGGTCGCGCGGCGCGCCGCCGCGTCACGCGGCGGGCGATGCGCTCCGCCAGCGCATCGAGGTTGCGGGAGCGGTCGCGCACCTGGTCGCCGACCTGGTCGGCGAACCCGAGGCTCTGCTGGGTGATCGCGTCGCTCACCGCGGGGCTGTGGGCGATCTCCTCCACCAGCAGCCACAGCTCCTCGCTCTCGAGCAGCCGCGTCACCGCCTCGTCGAGCAGCCGGCTCTCGATGATTCGGGTGACCAGCCGCTCGGTCCCGTCGCTGTCGACGGCGCGGCTGACCAGGCGCTCCATGCCGGGGCTGTCGACGGCGCGGCTCACGAGCCGCTCCATTCCGGGGCTGTCGACGGCCCGGCTGACGAGCTCCTCGGCCCCCTCGCTCTCCAGCGCGCGGGCCACGGCGCCCTGCACCTGCTCGCTGTCGACCGCGACGTCGACGATCCGCTCCAGCTCGGGCCCGTGGAGGACGCGCACGGCGATCTGCTCGGCGACGCCGTCCGTGAGAATCCGCTCAGCGACCCGCTGCGGGACTCCCGCGTCCTCGATCTGCGTCATGAGGCGCTCGACCGCGTCGCCCTCGAGCACCTGGTCCAGCGCTCCGGCCTCCAGCAGGCCGTCGGCAACGCGCTCGATCACCGCGTAGCGGGCGATGTCGCGGGCGACGGCATCCACGAGCGGGCCGCTCAGCACCGTCGTGACGGCACGCTCGAGCGCCGGGCTGGCCGCGATGCGTTCGATCGCCTCCTCGAGGACGCCGGAATCCAGCAGCGCGTCGAGCGCAGCCAGGGCCGCCTGTGCGCCCGCATCGGCGACCGCGGAGCGAGTCCGCCGCTCGGCGTCCCGGGCCGCCACCGCCACCCCGGCGGCAACGCCGGTCAGCGGCTTGAGCACCGTCTCGGCGGTTCGAGCGCCGAGGCCCGCGAGGGCGCCCAGCGCATCGAGCGGGCCCGGCGCCCCGCCGCCTCGGTTGTCGTTCTCAGCCATCGGTCGCGATCCTCAGCGCCAGCGTACCCGCTGGGCCGGGCCCCGCGGACCGGTCAGCGCGCCGGCGCAGCCGCATCGAGCACGAGGTCTGCCGCCAGTGCGAGGTCGGCGGATGCGCGCAGGTCGGCGCCGAGCCGGGCCGCCGCCGCCTGGCAGCGGCCGTCTCTCAGCGCGGCGGCGGCCGCCGCCGCGATCGCGGCGGGTGTCGCCCGCCGCAGCACGACCCCCGCGCCGAGCCGCGCGACGCGGGCCGCCACCACCGGCTGGTCCGCCGACTGCGGATGCAGCACCATCGGCACGCCGGCCACCAGCGCCTCGTGGACGCTGTTCATGCCCGCGTGGGTGACGAAGAGGCTCGCCCGCGCCAGGACCGCACGCTGGTCGACTGCGGCCACGGCCTCGACGCCGTCCGGCAGCGTCCCGAGGTCGGCCGGGCTGACGCGGCCGACCGACATGAGCACCCGGCGACCGGGGGCAGCCAGCCCCGCCGCCGCCGCCCGGAAGAAGGCGGGCGCGCTCTCGAAGAGCGTCCCGAGGGAGACGTAGACCAGCTCGTCCGCGGTCGCCAGGCCGGCGAGAGCCGCCTCCTCCCCGCCCGCCCGCACCGCGAGCAGCGGGCCGACGTAGTGGGCCTCCTCCCGGACCGCAGCCGGATTCGGCTGGAACTCCCGGGCGGTGAACACGACGGTGCGGGAGCCGCGCCGGTTGGAGAGGACTTCGAGCGGGGGCCCGAGCCGCGTGCCGTACGCCGCGGCAATGCGGCGCGACACGGGCGCCAGGCGCAGCGCGTCCGGCAGGCCCGCCGCCACGTCGCCGAGCATGCGCACCGCTGGGCGGGGCGGCAGCCGCACCCGCGAATGCACGGCGAACGTGGCGGTGAGGCAGACCGACGGCAGGCCGAGCGCCCGGGCCGCCACCCGGCCCCAGGGCGCCATCGAGTCGTGCACGACGAGGCTGGGCGCCTCGGCCGCGATCGCCGGCACGAGCCGCGGCAGGAGCCGCTCGGCGGTGCCGGCGAGCATCAGCGCGACGCCCGCGATGTTCGGCGGGGGGCTGGCATAGTCGGCCCCGAGGTCACCGTAGTCGCGCACGTCGCAGCCGGCCTGCTCCAGCCGCGCAGCAAACTCCGGCGCTGACCAGGCGACGACGCGCACGCCGCGCCGGGCGAGCTCCCCCAGCAGCGGCAGGCTGGGGTTGACGTGCCCGCTGGCCGGCAGCGTGAGGACGGCCATCGTCAGCGGCGGCATGCCGGTCAACCTAGATGACCGCATAGCATCACCGCGTGGGCGCGGACCTGGACCTGCTCGAGCGGCACGAGATCCCGGTGCGCGAGGTCTCGGCGCTCGCCGTCACCGGCACTCCCGGCGGCGGCACGCTCCTGGCGGCCATCGGCGACGCGGGGCCCGAGCTCGCAGTCGCGCCCGTCGACGCCAGCGGCGAGCTCGGCCCTTGGGAGACGGCGAACCTCGACGCGTTCGAGCGCGCGGCAGACGTGCCGCGAATCCGGCAGTCCGAGGCGCTCGCCTTCGACGGCGCCGGCACCGCGGTCGTCCTCCTCGAGCAGCCTGCGCTCGCCGTGGTGATCGACATCCGGGCGCGGCGGCTCGCCGGCACCTTCCGGCTCGATGGCGCCGGACTGCCTGGCCGCGCCGGGGAGCGCTGGTCCAAGGACCCGTCGTCGCGCGGGGAAGGCCTGCTGCTGCTGCGCCGCGGCCGTGTCGTCGTCGCCAAGGAGAAGCGGCCCGCCGGCCTCATCGAGTTCGGCCCCGCCGGCGCCGCGGCCGGCGGAATCGGCCCGGACACGCTCCTGGGCGCCGGCGAGACATGGGAGGCGCCCGCGCCAAGCACCGCGCTCGCCGCGCTCGCGTGGTGGGAAGGGCCGGAGGGGCTGGACGACCTCAGCGACCTGGCTGCCGCGCCGGACGGGTCGGTGCACGCGCTGTCGGACCAGAGCCGGTCGGTCGGCCGGCTGGCGCTTCCGCTCGGCCCCGGAGCCGCCTCGGCCCCCGCGACCGCGATCTGGGCGCTGCCGAAGAAGGTCGGGAAGGCCGAGGGGCTGGCATTCCTCCCCGGCGGGCGGATCGCCATTGCCGGAGACCGCCAGGACCCGGGGCCCAACCTGGCGATCCTCGCGGCGCCGCCGGGTCCGTAAGCATTCTCGCGCGCCTCAGCCACCGATCCGGTGGTCCAGGCGCGCTGGTTGGGCTGCGAGGCGGTGCCTAGAACGCCGCGCGGGCGGCCGACGCGCCCGGGCGCGCCTGGGCCCAGAAGCCGTAGGTGCCCTCGTCGCGCAGCTCGCGGGCGGCCTCCGCCGCGGCCCCGAGCGCGGCAAACGCGAACGCCCCGCCGACCGAGATCCGGGCCACCCCGGCCGCGGCCAGCTCGGCGACCGGCGGCACATCCGGGAGGGCGAGCACGTTGACGGGGCGCTCGACGGCCTCAACGACGGCAGCGATGTCCGCGATGCGCCGCAGCCCGGGGGCATAGAGCACGTCGGCGCCGGCGGCCTCGTAGGCCCGCAGCCGGGCGATCGTGTCGTCGAGGTCCTCGCGGCCGTGGAGGAAGTTCTCGCTGCGTGCGGTCAGGACGAAGCCTCCAGGAACAGCGGCCGCTGCCTCCGCCGCAGCCGCCACGCGCGCGGCGGCAGCGCCCGCCTCGTAGATCGGGTCGGCGCTGTCGCCCGTGAAGTCCTCGATCGATCCGCCCGCCAGGCCCGCCGCGCCGGCCCGGGCGATCGTCCGGGCGACGCCGGCGGGGTCCGCCGCGAAGCCGTTCTCGAGATCCGCCGACACCGGCAGCCCGCAGGCCGCGGCGATCGCCGCGCCGTGCTCCAGCGCCTCGTCCGCCGTGACCTGCCCGTCGTGGCGGCCGAGCGTCGCGGCGAACCCGCTGCTCGTCGTGGCGAGGGCCTCGAATCCGAGGGAGGCGAGCAGCTTGGCCGAGCCCGCGTCCCACGCGTTGGGGAGAAGCAGCGGCACCCCAGGGCGGTGCAGCGCCAGGAAGCGCTCGGCGAGGGGCGGCCCCTGGCTCATGCGCACCCGATCGGCGGACCGCCCGGCATCGCACCGGCCGAAGCCGCGCCCAGCACTGAGGCGGGCACGGCGAGGGCGGCGGCGCTGCGGCACAGGGGGATCATCGGTGGCCTCTCGAGTCGGACGTCCGGCCGGTGGCGGACGAGTTTGTCTTGGCAGGACATCGGACGCAAGTCGACCGGCCGGAACGCGTTCTCCAGCGGCGCTTGACCGCGCCGGCGCGAGCGGTCAGTATTCAACTACTTGGTTGAATACTTCACCGAACCCGAACCCCGATGCCCGCCGACCAGCTCAGTGCCACCTTCTCCGCCCTCGCCGATCCGACCCGGCGGGCGATCCTCGCCCGCCTGGCTGACGGCGAGGCGACCGTGACCGAACTGGCCGAGCCGTTCCCGTTGAGCATCCAGGCCGTCTCGAAGCACCTGAAGGTGCTCGAGCACGCCGGGCTCGTCACCCGCGGGCGCACCGCGCAGCTGCGGCCGTCGCGCCTGCAGGCGGGTCCGATGAGGGACGCCGCCGACTGGCTCGCCGCATACCGCGAGTTCTACGAGGGCAAGCTCGATCGTCTCGAGCAGCATCTCCACACCATCCAGCGAAGGGACCCGCCCGCATGACCGACGCACCTGCCCACGCCATGACCGAGCATCAGTTCACGATCACCCGCGTCTTCGAGGCGCCGCGCGACCTCGTGTGGACGTGCTGGACGGACCCGGAGCACTTCGCCGCCTGGTGGGGCCCCGAGCACTTCCACACGCCGGTGGAATCCGTCGTCCTGGAGTTGCGCCCCGGCGGGGCAGCTCACTCGACGATGGTCGACTCCGAGGGCAACGAGTATCCGTCGCGCGGCACCTTCGAGGAGGTCACGCCAAAGGACCGGCTGGTCTTCGTGGAGACCGACATCGACCACCCGATGATGGAACGCCAGCGCACGGTCGTCAGCTTCAGGGATCTGGGCGACGGGCGCTCCGAGCTCACCATCGACGTCACGATGGTCTGCGCGGACGAGCTCATCCCGATGGCCACGCGCGGATGGAACAGCTCGTTCGACAAGCTCGGCCGCGTGCTCGCCGAGGGCTGACCCCAGGCGTTCCGCTACCAGGGGTCCCGCGCCGAGCGGTCGGCCGACAGGGACCGCTGGGTCCGGGCCACGAGCGCCTCGATCGCGTCCGCGAGGTGCACCGGGTCGATGTGGTGGTCGCCGCGGGCCACGCGGAGCTCGTGGGCCTCGAGCAGCACGTCGGCGTGCGAGCAGCCGGGCGGCGGCTCGAACCGATACGAGGCCAGCTCGATCAAGAGGCCGAGCGGATCCTCGAAGTAGATCGAGTCCATGAAGCCGCGGTCCTTGACCCCGCTGTGGCGGATGCCGCGCTCGTCGAGCCGCTCGACGGCCTGGGCGAACGTGGCCTGCGACAGGGAGAAGGCGATGTGGTGCACGCATCCCGGCTCGGTCGGCGTGCGCCCCGAGTCGCCGGCGCGGTCCTCGTTCGTGAACACGGTGATCAGGCGCCCGTCGCCCGGATCGAAGTAGAGGTGGCTCTCGGCGGGGTTGTCGAGGTTGGGCTGCTCGAAGACGAACGGCATGCCGAGCACGCCCTCCCAGAAGTCGATCGACGCCTGCCGGCCCGCCCCGCTCAGGGTGATGTGGTGGACCCCTTGGCTCTGGAGCTTGCGCACGGATTCGGTCTCCCTCTCGGCCTGCCGGCGCCGGTGGCTAGCGCTCGACGAGCTTGGACTTGTATTCGCTGCGCCCGAGGCTCCCCCACGGCACGAGCTCGACGCTGGCCTGGACGACGAGCGCGGCGCGCAGTTTCTCACGGATCGCGCCGGCCAGCGCGGCGTCGTCCGCCCCGCCGCGCGCGAGCTCCACGCGCACCGGAAGCGGGGGGTCCTGCTTGACGCCCGGCGCCGTCGGGCGCACGCGCACGTGGCCGCTGACGGCCGGCGCGAACCCCGCGACCACGTCGCGGATCGCCGACGGGAACACGTTCACCCCGCGGACGATGAGCATGTCGTCGGTCCGCCCGCGGCAGCGCACGCGCGGGCCGGTGCGCCCGCACGGGCACGGCCCGGCCATCACCACGACGTGGTCGCGGGTGCGGAACCGCAGGAGCGGCGCGGCCTGGTGCCGCAGGTGGGTCAGCACGAGTTCGCCGGCAGCGCCGTCGGCCAGCGGGACCGCCGCGCCGGTGGCCGGGTCGATCAGCTCGGCGTGCACGAACCCGCGGGCGCCCAGGTGCATCCCGTCCTGCGCCTCGCACTCCCCCCAGAGCGACGGCCCGATGTCGCCGATGCCCATCGCCTCGGTGACCTTCGCCCCCCAGCCCGCCTCCAGGGCGGCGCGGAACGCCGGCTCACCGCCTCCGGGCTCCCCGGCGACCAGCACGCGGGCGACGCTGGAGCCGGCGAGGCCGACGCCCTGCTCCGCCGCCCGCTCGACCAGATGGGCCGCGTAGGAGGGCGTGAGGGCCACCGCATCGGGTCGCAGGAGCTCGACGGCGCGCAGCAGCCGGTCCGCGTTCCCCGTGCCGACGGGAATGTGGCAGACGCCGATGCGATCGAAGGCGGCCAGCGCCGCCCCGGCGACGAAGGGCCCCGCGTTGAACGTGGAGACCAGGCGGTGCCCGGCGGCCAGGCCCGATGCGGCGTAGCTGCGGGCCGATCCCGCCACCCAGTTGGCGAGATCTCCGGCCGTGAGCGGGATGTAGCTCGGCGTGCCGGTCGTCCCGCTGGTCGAGAAGATCCGGACGATGTCGGCCGGGTCCGCGCAGAGGTGGGGCCCGACGGGGTTGGCGGCCGTGCCGGCGGCCTTCAGCTCCGCCTTCTCGGTGAACGGAAGCTGCGCGATGTCCGCGAGCCCGCCCGCCGCGTCGGCCGTGGCGAATCCGGCCTGCGCCAGCGTCTCGCGATAGAACGGCGAGCGGGCGAACAGGTAGGCGAGCTGGCCTCGGTACGCCGCGTCGTCGGCGGCGGCCTGCTGCGCCCAGGGGAGCGCCTCGACCGCAGGCTCGAGCATCAGCCGGGCGGGTCGCCGCCGTCGCGCTCGTACTCGATGGCCGCCTCGGCACGGTCGGCCATCAGGAAGCCGATCGGCTGCTCGCGCTCCTCGGCGAGGTGCGCGAGCAGCCCGGCGGTCCGGGCGAGGATCGGCACCGCCTTGACCGCGTCGGGCGCGAAGTCGAGGTCCAGCATCACCGCGGCGATGGGCATCGACACGTTCATCGTGAGCGGGCGGCCCGCGGCGTCGGCCACGGCCTCCCGCAGGCGCCGCGCCAGCAGGACGTGAGGCCCGCTCACTCCGCGCGCGTCAGCCAGCTCGAGGATCCGCTCGGCCCGCGGGTCCAGCGGCTTGTGGACGGGGTGGCCGAACCCCGGCACCTTCTCGCCGGCTGCGCGCAGCGCCCGCACGGCGTCCGCTGCGGCGGCGGCGGGGCTGGCGCCGGCGGCAACCTGCGCCTGCATCGAGGCGAGCAGCCGCCCGCAGGCCTCCGACGTGCCGAGGATGACCGGGCCGGCCCCCAGGATCCCCGCGGCGACCGCGCCCTGCAGGGACCCCGGATCGGCGGCGAGCGTCATGCGCGCCGTGACGTTCGTGGGCATCATGCCGTGCTCGGCGATCGCCACGAGGAGCAGGTCGAGGAAGTCCCGCTGGTCGGCGGTCGGCTCGCGGCCCGTGAGGAGCAGGCAGAAGTACTCGGTGAAGGTCACGCGGCCCATGAGGTCGCCGCAGAGGTCCCGGCCGCGGACCTCGACGCGGTCGGGGTAGGCCTGGGCGATGTGGCTGACGGGAGGGCCGGGCTTGCCGATCTGCATGCCTGACACGATGACGGATCGCGGGGCGGCACGGCGGGCCGGCCGGCTGCTGGCCCGGCCCGCCGCGACCCTCCCGGCTCAGCCGCCTGCGGCGAGCAGCTCGTCCAGGCGGGAGTACATCTCGTTGGTGCCCCGCTCGAAGCCCGAGCTCAGCATGCCGTCGCGCTCCTCGGTGGTGTGGAACAGCGATGTCGACGTGAGCCGGGTCCGTCCGCCGAGATCCTCGAACGTGGTCGTCTCCACGGCCACGTGGCCGGGCATGCCCTCCCACTCGAAGGTCTGCACGATGCGCTCCGGCGCGGCGACCTCGCGGTAGGTCCCGCGGAAGGCGGTCTCGGCGCCGTCGGCCTGGTCGATGCGGAACCGCCAGGCCCCGCCGGGCCGGACGTCCATCTCGTCGACGATCGTGGTCCGGCCGCGGGGGCCCCACCACTCGGGAATCAGCTTCGGGTCGGTGAATGCGGCGAACACGCGTTCCCGCGGCGCGTCGAAGACCCGCTCGATGCGCACCTCGCGATCGGTCGGCGTGGTCACGGTCACCGGGGTCCCGGCGGTCTGCTCGCTGTCAGCCATCGCTGGCTCCTTTCGTGCGTTCGAGGAGCTCCCCGAACCGGTCGAGGCGCTGGTCGAGCATGCGGCGGTACTCGTCGAGCCACTGCTCGATCTCGTCCAGGCGCCGCGGGCCAAGGCGGCACACCCGGGCCCGCCCCACCTTCTCCGTGACGACCAGCCCGGCCCCCTCGAGCAGGCCCACGTGCTTCTTCATCCCGGTGAGCGACATCCCGTAGGGATCGGCCAGCTCGGTGATCGTGGCGCCGCCGCCCCGGCCGAGGCGCTCGAGGATCTCGCGGCGCGTCGGGTCGGCCAGGGCCGAGAACGTCCGGTCGATCGCCTCATGCTGAACCATTTGGTTCAGTGTAGCAGCGGGGGCGGGCTGCAGCTAGGTGGCGGCCGCAGCGGCCGGGGCCGGCTTCGGCGCCGCGCCCGCCGCCGCGGTCGGGAGCCCGCGGGTGAAGAGCAGGGCGGCCAGCGCGATCAGGGCGAGCACGGACAGCGCCGACCGCAGGCCGTCGATGCGACTCTGGGCGTTGGCCTCGACCACCGCGTCAGCCGTGTCCGGCGGGACGTTGGCCTGATCCAGCTCGGCCTTCAGCTGCTCATCCGAGAGGAACGGGACGCCCGCGGCCAAGTTCGTCTCGGCCTGCGCGCTCAGGTTGTCGGGGACCGCCGGGCTGGCCTGGATGCCGGCGAAGAACGAGGCCGTCAGGGCCGAGATGAGCACGGCGCCGGCCAGCGCCGTGCCGATCGAGGCGCCGAGCTGCGTCCCGGTGTTCTGCAGCCCCCCGACCTCGCCGCTCTGCTCGTCCGGGACCGACGACACGGTGGCCGCCCCAAGCTGCGAGGCCATCGCCCCGAGGCCCGATCCCGCGATCAGGAGCGGCCCGGTGATCACCTCCGGACCCGAGCCGACGTCGAGCAGCGCCACGAGGAGCACGAGCGCGCCGAAGATCGCGATGAACCCGAGGTTCACGACGCGGCGCGGCGACGCGTTCGGCCACAGCCGCGGCACGCCGACGGCAAACGCCAGCAGGGTCAGCGACAGCGGCAGGAGCCGCACGCCCGTCTCGATCGCCGAGATGCCGAGCGACACCGACAGGAACAGCGGCACGACGAAGAACGTGCCGGCCTGCACGCAGAACATGAACAGGAAGGCGACGACGCCCGAGCGCAGCTGCGGGATGCGCAGGAGGCGCGGATTGACGAGCGCGCCCTTCCCGCCGTCGAGGCGCCGCCGCTCCCACCAGGCGAAGATGGCCAGCACCGTGGCGCCGCCGAGCACGAGCCAGATCACCGGCGAGAGCCCGAGCCACTCGGGCGCCTCGGGCTTGGGCGAGATGAAGCCCCAGGTCCCCGACCGCAGGATGCCGAAGACCACCAGGCCGAGGCCGCTCGCCGAGAGGGCCGTCCCGACCAGGTCGAGGTGCACGCCCTCGGCGGCGGGCGTGTCCTGCACGCGGCGGGCGAGCAGCAGGATCACCAGGACGATCAGGACCTCGCCGGCGAAGACGTAGCGCCACGAGGCGTAGGTCGTGAACGCCCCGCCGATCACCGGGCCGAGCGCCGCGGCGATCGCTCCGGCGGCGGCGACCAGGCCGTACGCGCGCGGGCGGTCGGGCTTCCCGAAGTTCGAGGCGACCAGCGCCACGATCGCGGGCATGATCAGCACCGCTCCGAGCCCCTCGAGGCCCGACCACCCGATGATCAGCACCGTGAGGTTCGGGGCCAGCGCGGTGGTCAGCGACCCGCAGGCGTAGATGATGCATCCGAGCATGAACGCGCGCTTGCGGCCGAGGATCTCTCCGATCTTGCCGCCGGTGATCATCAGCGAGGCCATCACGAGCGTGTAGAGCGTGATGGCCGTCTGGATGCCGGTCACGTCGGTCCCGAGGTCGTCGGCGACCGTGGCGATCGCCGTGTTCATGACGGTCGTGTCGAGCGCCATCACGAACTGGCCGGCGGCCAGGGTGCCCAGGACGATGCCGGTCGCGCGCTTTGCGGTGGCGGTCATGCGCGCACTCTATGCGGCCCGGGCGTCGCGACGGCGCGCACGCTCGTACACTCGCGCACGTGAACGAGCTCAGCCTCGGCGTCATCGCCACGTCCCGCAAGGAGCACGAGCGCCGGCTCGCGATCCACCCCGCCCACCTCGAACGGATCGACCCCGGCGTGCGCCGCCGGATAGTCCTCGAGCGCGGCTACGGCGAGCAGTTCGGCGTGGCGGACGAGGACCTGGCGCCGCTCGTGGACGGCCTGGGGTCGCGCGACGACGTGCTCGCGAGCTGCGACGTGATCCTCCTGCCCAAGCCGCTCGCCGACGACCTCGCGGGGCTGCGCGCCGGGCAGGTCGTGTGGGGCTGGGTGCACTGCGTCCAGGACCGCCGCATGACGCAGGAGGCCATCGACCGCCGCCTGACCCTGATCGCCTGGGAGGCCATGCACCACTGGCACGCGGACGGCAGCTTCGACGTCCACGTGTTCCACCAGAACAACGAGATGGCCGGCTACTGCTCGGTCCTGCACGCGCTCGGGCTGGTCGGCAGCACCGGCGAGTACGGGCGGCACCTGCGCGCCGCGGTGATCAGCTACGGCGCGACCGGCCGCGGCGCCGTCACGGCGCTGGCGGCGCTGGGAATCACCGACGTGACCGTTCTGACCCACCGCGGTGTGACCGCCGTCGCCTCCCCGCCCCACGGCGTGCGCATGCGCCACTTCGAGCGCGACGCCGCCGACCCGCGGCGCACAATCGAGCACGGCCCGCCCGGCGACCGGCCGCTCGCGGAGGTCCTCGCCGAGCACGACGTCGTCGTCAACTGCGTCCTGCAGGACACCGACGCGCCGCTGATGTTTGCCTTGGAGGCTGACCTCGAGCGGTTCGCGCCCGGCACGCTCGTGGTCGACGTCTCCTGCGACCGGGGCATGGGCTTCGAGTGGGCCCGCCCGACGACGTTCGAGGATCCGGTGTTCACCGTCGGGCCGGGCGTCCAGTACTACGCCGTCGACCACAGCCCGTCCCACCTCTGGAACTCGGCGACCTGGGTCAACAGCGAGGCGCTGCTCGAGTACCTGCCCACGGTGCTGGCCGGCCCGGCCGCGTGGGACGCCGACGACACGATCCGCCGCGCCATCGAGATTCGCGATGGGCTCGTCGAGAACCCGCGAATCCTCTCGTTCCAAGGCCGGGCCGCCGACCCGCCGTACGGGCCGGCCTGAACGCGGCCGGCGCTCAGCCGGGCAGGCGGGCGATCGCGTCCGGCACGCCGGTCGCGGCCGTGGGGAACCGCGGCGTCCAGTCCAGCTCGCGCCGCAGCTTGGCGTTCGAGGTCCGGGCCGAGCGCAGCACCGCCGTCGCCGGATCCGTGCCGGCGGCAAGCCGCGCCACGAACGCGGGGATGCGCCGCGGCGGGCCGACACCGAGCTCGCGGGCCGTGAGCGCAAGGAACTCGTACTGCGGCAGCGGCTGGTCGTCGACGCAGTGGTAGGTGGAGCCCGGCGGCGCCGACTCGACCGCGTCAGCCAGCGCCGCGGCGACGTCGACATCGCGGACCATGTCCCAGAAGTTGTCGCCCCGGCCGACGCAGGCGAAGCGGCCCGGCTGGCGCAGGCGCGCCACGAACTCCTCCGCGTACCAGCCCCCGGGGCCGTAGATGTGGCCGGGCCGGATGACGACGCCCTCGAGCGGGGCTTCACGCAGCAGGCGCTCGCCTTCCTGCTTCGAGGCGCCGTAGGCGGTCTCCACGGGAAGGTCGTCCTCCTCGGTCAGCACCGCGCCGTGGGCGTCGCCGGTCACGACCGTCGAGGCGAACACGAGCCGCCGCACGTTCGCGGCCACGCTCGCGTCGAGCAGCCGGCGCATCCCGTTCACGTTGACCTCCTCGATCTTGCGAGGGTCGCGCTGGGAGCCGATCTCGGCGGCGAGGTGCACGACCGCCTCGGGGGACGCCGCGGCCAGCGCGGCCGTCAGCGCGTCCCCGTCGGTCAGGTCGCCGGCCACGGCCGCCGTGCCCGGCGGCTCGGAACCCGGCCTCCGGACGAGCCCCAGGACCTCGTGCCCGCGCGCCCGCAGCTCGGCGCACGCCGGCCCGCCGAGGAATCCGCTGGCACCGGTGACGAGGACGCGCACGCCGCGACGGTAACACCGGAGGCTGGAGCCGCGGAGGGCCGGCCCGTGTGGGACGCTGCGCCGATGCGCAGCGACGCCGCCACCGAGGCAACCGCCCCGACCGGATGAGCAGGCTCCGGATCGACCCGGCCGCGGCCGGCGACGCCGCCGCAGTCGCGGACCTCGTCGCGGCGCTCGAGTCGTCGCTGCACGGCCACAGCGCGTTCTCGCAGGCCGATCTGGAGCGCGAGTGGTCCGAGCTCGGCCCCGGCCCGGACGCATGGGTCGTGCGCGACGGCGGCGGCATCGCCGGCTACGCCGTCGTGCGCGAGCGAGGCGAGCCCTGGCGCGCGGAGGGGTACGTCCACCCCGGCGCGCTCGGGCGCGGGATCGGGACGCTCATCGCCACAGCGCTCGAGGAAGCCGCGGTCCGCGACGGCGCCGGCCGGATCCAGAACGCCGTGATCGAGGCCGACACCGCAGCGCGCGAGCTGCTCGAGTCGCTCGGCTACGACGCGGTGCGCGTCGTCCGGGAAATGCGCATCGACCTCGGCGCACCGCCGCCCGCACCCCGCTGGCCCGACGGGATTCGCGCGGAGCCGTTCGACCCGGGGCGTGACGCGCCCGCGTTCCACGCCGCATACGAGGAGGCGTTCGCGGACGCCTGGGGCCACACGCTCCGCGACCTCGAGGCGTGGTCGGCCGAGCGACTCCGCAGCGAGCATTTCGACCCGGCGCTCTGGTGTGTCGCCTGCGCCGGGGGCGAGATCGCCGGCGGGACGATCTGCCTCGGCGATACCTACGGCGGCGGCTGGATCGACGTGCTCTTCACGCGCCGGCCGTGGCGCCGCCAGGGCGTCGGCGCGGCGCTGCTGCGCGACGCCTTCGGCCGCTTCTGGGAGCGCGGAGAGCGGAGCGTCGGGCTCGGCGTCGATGCGGCCAGCGGCTCCGGCGCCTTCCGCCTGTACGAGCGCGCCGGGATGGCGCCCGAGCTCGGCTGGGTGGCCTACGAGAAGCATCTCGGCCCGGGCCGCGGCTGAACGCCGGCCGGCCGGCCGGCGGGCCGACGGGCCACGATGCGTACTATCGCCGTCGTCAGCCAGCCACCGGCGCTGAGATCACTCGGAGCGAACGGAGAGCAGGAACGCATGGATCGAGCGAAGCGGTGCGGGGAGCGTGGCGTGAACGTGCGGACGGTGCTCGCGGCGGCGTGCCTCGCCGCGGCGGCCGGCGGCACGGGGTGCGGCAGCGACTCGGGGACGCCGTCGGTGCGCGAGCACGAGAACGAGCTGCCGCTCGAGCTGACGGTGCTGGACTTCCCCTGAGCGATCGCGCGGCTACTTGCCCTTGACCGGCTTGACCCTGGCCAGCGCCTTGGGGCCGAGGCGGCCGCCCGTGCGCTCGCCGATCACGGTGATCGTGGCCCGGTCGCGCTTGGCGACGCGGGGGACCGTCACGCGGCGCGTACGGGCCTTCGGCGTGAAGAACAGCTTGCGACCGTCGCCGAGATCGACGAACACCCGGTAGCTCTGCGCGTTGCGGGCCGCGCTCCAGGTGATCGCCAGCCGATTCTTGATGCGCCTCACCCTGACCTTGGCCTTTCCGATCGTGGGGAGAGCGGCCTGGAACCGGGCGACCGTGATCTTCTGGCTGGGCGTGCCGTCCTGCTCCACGTAGGCGACGATCGCGTGCGTGCGCGTCCGCGACTGGGCCGGCGAGAAGCGGATCGTCCCCCGGGACTTCGTCGTCTCGCCGAGGGTCTGGCCCGCCTTGGGACCGGCGGTCTCGACGAAGCGGACCGACTGCCCCTTGCGGCTGCCGACGCGGTAGCTCAGCTCGCGCCGGTCGCCGATCTGCTTGACCGCGCCCGTGACCGTCACCGGCGGCAGGGCGTCGGCGGACTCGACGGACTTGATCTCCGGCGAGCCCGGCTTGAGCTCGATCTTCCAGGTTCCGGCAGCCGGCTTGCCGAGCATCACGTAGGTCGTGTCGTCGAAGGGCAGGCGGAACGCGGCGTACTTGTCGTTGTGCAGGAGCGCGTGGCTCGGCACGTCGATGACCTGCCCGCTCGGCCCCTTGACGACCATCTCGGGCGGGCCGCCGTCGCCGTGCACGGCCAGAACCACGCCCCGCCGGCCGGCCGGCAGCGTGAACGACGCGGTCTTCGCCGCCGCAGAGGCTTTCGGACCGGAGGCCCGGGCGAGCTTCACCGGGAACGGGCGGTAGTCGCCGACGTTGCAGCCCGGCGCGAGCGCCTTGAAGTTCTTGAGCAGGTAGGCGGCGAAGACGACGGGGTTGGCCAGCGAGGCCGGCGGCGGATAGAACAGGCGCAGCCCGGCCGAGAACGGGCCGAAGTCCAGGCAGGCGGCGAACGCCCGGTCGGTCACCGTCATGTCGGCCTTGGGCAGGCACCCCTTGAACGGCTTGCCGAGGTCGATGCAGGCCTGCGCGGTCCCGTCGATCTGGAATACGAGGCTCTTGCCGTTGATCGGGACTTGGATCTGGCCGCCGACCGCGGCGTTGATCGTGAGCGGAAGCGGCGACAGGTCGGGGTTGATGCGGCCGAAGACGTAGCCGTAGCCATCCTCGTTGATGCCGGCGCCCATGTTCGCGACCTTGAAGCAGGCCAGCCGCGTCGCGCCCACCGCGCTCAGCGTGATCGGGTAGTTGAAGTCAAGCGTGACGGTGCCGTCGATGCCGGCCTTCGGGCACCCGCCGCCGGGGTTGGGACCCAGCGTGAGCGTGCCGCCGCCCTTGATCACCGGGCCGTTGGTGTCATAGGCAGCATCGAGTGCGCTGAGGAACACGCCGGGGGCCAGCGCGATGCCCGGGGACGCCTCGGCGTGCACGCTCAGCGACCGGAAGGTGCCGTTCTGGAACCGGATCTCGCCGCCCGCGCCGATCTGGTAGAGGATCGTCGCCTCCAGGCCGGCGGTCAGGAGCTTCTCGGGCCCCCGCCACTCGAAGTTCATGTTCTTGAGGATCACTGGGCCCAGCGGCGCCCGGTTGGCCGCGAGCTTGAAGTAGTCCAGCTCGAGGCCCTTCTCGACGCTGGCCGTCAGGTCGGCCCGCGACGTGACGCCGCCGAGCTCCGACGGCAGCGAGATGTTCGCGCCGATCTTGAGCTTGTAGTGGTCCATCACGGCCGAGACGTCGCCCTTGATCCCCAGCCCCGGCACGAGCTTGATCTTGCTCGGGATCTTGAGGGCGCCGAGCGGCGAGTTGTTGTCGCTCAGGCCGAAGCGCTCGAGCAGCTGGCCGGACTTCATCGGGAGCTTGCCGAACGGGGAGCTGGCGGTGACGTCGGCGCCGTAGGAGAGCAGCTGGGCCTTGGCGCCGGCCAGCAGGCCGCCGCCGACGAAGGCGATCTTGCCGTCGCCCCCGGTTCCGCGCTTCGGGGTCACGTCGAGGCCGTTGACCCGCACGGGCCCGTCGGCGATGAAGGTGTTGTTAGCCACGGCCGCAAGCATGGTCTGGGCGTACTGCACGAAGCTGGCGCTGGCGCGGGCCTTGGGGAACTTCAGCTTCGCGGGGTCCAGGAGGCTCCCGAACGGGAGGCCGCCGCGGGCGGGCGAAAGCCTGATCGCCGCCGGCACACTGCCGGAGGCGGGCGTCGTTCCGCTGAAGATCACCGGCCTCAGGCTCTTGTCCATGGTGATCAACGTCTTCTCGGGCAGGGCCTTGGGGTCGTTGTTCAGGCTCCAGCATCCGGTCGCCTTGAAGCTGCCGTAGACCAGCTGCGAGATGCACCCCGGCCCGGGCCCGCCGTTGGCCGTCGAATCAAGCCGCGTGGCCTGGCCCGCCTTGGGCGTGCACAGGCCGCCGGGGACGGAGGAGCCGCTCAGCCGCAGGGTCGTCCCCGTGGCGCGGAGGGCGAGCGCCGTGCTCGCCGGCAGCGTCAGCTTCGGGACGGAGACCGGCTGGGACGCGCTGGAGCGGGCTCCGCTGGCGCCGACGACCGAAAGCCCGACCTTGCGCACCGCGCTGCTGAGCGTGTTGGTCGTGAGGACCGGCGTCTCCGCCCCGCAGCTCACGTCGGTCTTGCCGTCGCCGGTCAGGTCCCAGTCGTAGCGGATGAGACGGTCGTCGCCCGGCACGCTGGCGCTGGCGTCGAACGTGACCGGGGAGAACGGCTTGGGAACCGGGGTCGTCGGCCGGAAGCTCGCGATCGGGTCCCGCCGCGCCGGCGGGGGCTCAGGCAGTTCCGGCGGCGAGGTTGCCGCCGGGTCGGCGAGGCGGGCGATCTCGGCAGCGGTGAGCGCTCGGCCGTAGATCCGCGGATCGTCGATCCCGCCGTCGAAGTTCGTCTGCTCGAAGCACGCCGGATCGTCGAAGCCGCCGATCAGCAGGTTGTTGTGCCGGGCCAGGCCGTAGGCGATGCTCCCAGTGGCCGGCGTGCCCGAGCCGACTTGGGTGCCGTCGAGATACAAGCGGACGGTAGCGCCGTCGTACGTGCCCGCCAGCATGTGCCAGGCGCCGTTCCACATCGAGTCCGGGACCGGCGGCGAAGACGCGTTCTGCGTCGCGGTGTGGACGTAGAACCGGGTCTTCTGGTCCTGCGGGGCAGACCCGCCCGTGTAGATCGCGTAGGAGGAGAAGCTGCAGCCTCCCGCCGAGCCCTGGCTGACGATGCCCTTGACGAACCCCGGGGCGCCATTGCGCCTGACCCAGGCGACGACGGTCACGTTCGCCGGCTGGAGCTGGGGCGAGTTGCCCGCGTTGAAGTAGCTGTTCTCGTTGGGGAAGGAATAGGCCCCGCCGAAGCGGCCGTCGCTCGCGAAGGTGAAGTTCGTTCCGACCGGGTTGGCCGGGTTCCCGTTGCCGGACGTGTCCGCCTGCGCCGCGTTCCCGGGCGTGTCGAGGTGCCACTCCCCCCGCAGCGGCTCGGAGGCCGACGCCGCCGCTGAGAACGTCAGGACGCAAACCAGGGCGCAGGCCGCCGCGATCACCGACGCCGTGGCGCGAAGGGCGCGGCGTCCCCCCGCGTTCGCCAGAGATCCCCCAGGCCGAGTCGTGTCCGTGCTGGCCACCGCTGCCTCCCAGGCGGCACGCACAGGGTCGCGCCGCGCGGCGACTGTAGCCCCGATCGGGCGTGAAGCGCAAGCGCCAACTCACGCCAACTCGCCGAGAGCGTCGCGATCCACCTTGCCTCCGCGCCGGCCTTCGGCCGTTGAGGCTTCGAAGGCTTGGACTCGCGCATGACGCTGCTTTCGCTCTGCTGACGACGCGCGAACGCTTCGACCGCGAGCTTCCGCCGACCCACCGCGGCGCGAAGGGGCCGAGCGAAAGTGGGAGAGTTTGGGATGCCCGCCGGCACTGCGCGGATGGGGCCGGCCGCGGCGGGTTTGTACAAGCGCTGCGCGGGGTTCTGTACAACGACCACGGGTGGATCTGCGAGATGTGTGGCCTTCGTCGAACGCGATCCGCCAACCGGGCGGCGGCAGCTGACCTGCCAAGCCGCCTGTGTCGCGATGCCGGCCCTGTCAGGCGGCCGCGGGGCGCCTGGAGACCGGCACGAGCTTGTACTCGATGCGCAATCCCAGCGCCGCGGCGTACCGTTCGACCGTGGAAAGCCTGGTGTCGGCAGCCGAAGTCTCCAGCCGGGCGAGAGAGGACTGGGAGGTGTGCATGGTGGCGGCGACAGCTGTCTGCGAAAGCGACTGCGCCTTCCGGTTGTCCGCAAGCACCCGGAACAGCTCCCGCCGGTTCTCCGCCGCTGCGACGAGCGCCGGGAACTCCGGATTCTGAGCGGTACGCTCCTCGATCAGCTCGTCAAGAAAGTCTCGGTCATCAGCCATAGTGCAGCCCGTTATACCACAGATGAGATGCCCATCAAGGTATTTCGGCCTTCGAGCGCGAGATCTTTAGCTAGAGCGTTTGCGCCAGTCGCGCAGCCGGCTTTCGGCGAGGGCGATCTTCTCGGGCGGCGTCTTCTGGGTTTTCTTCTGGAACGCCTCGACGGCGAGCAGCACCTGGCTGTGCTTGCCCTCCTCGGCGAATAACACTCGGTAGATGGTGTGATCTCCGTCGGCGCGAACCTCCCAGATGTCGCCCCGGAGGTGCCGGGCCGCGGCTGTGCCCTTCTCGCGCACTTCCTTCATCGCGGCGGCGATTGACGCCGCGTCATTGTCCGACAGCTTCCCGATGAACTTCTTGACGGGCTCGTTCCCCACTGCAGTCTTGTACTGACGCCAACGGCGCTTGACGGCATTCTGACTGCCGTCGCGCCCTTGGCCTTCGCCTTGGTGTTTCTGCCTTTCCATTACACTCAATTCATGCATACGGAGCGGCGCCGCGCCGGTTTTTCGGGCGAGGCCAAACGCAGGCCAGATCCCCATGACGGCGCGCCAGGTGCGAGCCTTGCGATCGGCCGGCCGCAAGGGCGTGAGGCTCAGCATCTCTGGGGTCCAGGGCCGTAAGTCAGTCATCGCGCGATACTGATGACCGGCTCTCGTTTGAAGCTACGGGCGTCGTACTGCCGGGTTGCGGTCGCGCACCTGCTAGCGCCCGAGCCCCCGGCCTTGGTTGAAGCCGGCTGCCTCGTGCGTACCCGAGATCATCGGCATACCCTGCCCGTGAGCGACTTGTCCGTCCCTCACGGGCAAGCCTGGCTCAAATCCCGCGCTGCCTACTCGGCGCTTTCGTTCTCCGCCGCCCATTCATCAACCGACCACCGCTGGTCCTTGGAGGCGCGCCCAGCAGCATCCAGGTGGACGCCCTCCGTTGCGAGAAGCCCGCGCACGTCGTCCGGCCCTGGCGGCAGGCCGGGCGTAGCCGCCTTCCAACCTTCGCTGACTTCGCCGAAGCGGTTGAGGACCCGGTAGACGTTTGGGACGTCCCCGCCCTTGTTGGACAGCCAGGTTCCGATCGGCTGGCCGGCCAGCGGGTTTCCGGCAGCAGCGGCCACGTCGCCATAGCTGGCCCAGCGACCGGGAGGGATGGAGGCGATGAAGTCGCGCGCCGCCTGCAGGTCCAGCGACTTGCCCTTGCTGCGTGAGGACTTGGCCCGCTTCTCCTTGAGGCGCACCTCGTAGTCGCCGGCCTCGGGCAGCGGGATCAGCACCGTGGAGGACAGCAGGATGCGGCCTTCCACCTCGTAGGGGACCAGCTGCACGCAGGCGATGTCCATGTCGAAGTTCTGGGTCAGCCACAGCGCGGTGCCGGTGACCCCGGCCTGGTAGGCGCCGGCCACCAGGATGATGCGCGGCTTGAAGTCGTCGTCCAGGGCGTCCAGCTCCGCTGTGTGCAGGAAGTTCTCCAGCTGCTCGCGCGCCTGTTCGGGGTCCAGGTCCTCGTCGTGCTCCTTGCTGCGGTAGCTGCGGTAGAGGTCGAGCACCTGCTCGGCGTCCAGGGTTGAGGCGTAGGCGGCATAGCGCAGCGCCTGCAGGTCCTGGCCGCTGCCCGACTCATCGCGCTTGATCTCGACCACCACCAGCTTGCCGTTGCGGTCAAGCGCCAGCAGGTCCGGACGGTCGCGGGTGCGATCCCAGTTGGACACCTGGCTGGCCACGATCAGCAGCTCCTCGCCCATGACCCTGGGCTCGGCCTTCAGCCAGCGCTCAAGGTCCTGAACTTCCTTGGCGCCCAGCTTCACGTAGGAGGCCGGCGGCAGCGCGACCGGGCTGCCCTCGATGCTGGTGCCCAGGTCGAAGAGGCTGACGCTGTTGCGATGCGGCTCGCTGCTCATGCGCTACCGGGCTCCTCCGTGTTGAACCGGTCATACAGCGAGCGCATGACCAGGTGGGTGGCGCGGGCGCGCAGGTCTTCGTCGTCCAGCAGCTTCTGCAGGATGAGGTCGTTGACGTCCTTGACCTCGAGGGTGGCTCCGATCACCAGGGCGTCCTTTCCACGTGCGGAATCGTAGAAGTCGTTGACCAGCGCCTGGTCGCGCAGGCCTTCGGCCTCGGCCACCTTATCCAGCATCACAACCTCTGATCGCCGACTCCCTCAGATAGTCCGCGCAATTCGGCGGTGACGTTGCGGATCGCTTCTGTGGCCCCCGCTACCAGGCGTTCGAAACCGGTGGGCAGCTCATCACGATCAATGCCCGCTCGCTCAAGAGCAGGAATCGCGTCGTCACCGACGCGATGTGCACCCGTCGATGACCGGATCGCTTGCACGGCATATAGCCCGCCGATCTTCTCTCGTGCCTCGTCTCTTGACACGCGGAGCGAGTGCTCAAGCCACTCGGCAAGGCGATTGAGGCTGCCTTGGCCGCTTGGAGCGCCAACCGCGTCGAAGAAACCGGAATTCAGATGGTCTGCGACGAGAATCGCCAGGCTCGTGACCTGATGTTGAAACGCGGGCAGCGAGCTATTGAGCGGGACATGCATTGCCTCGAGGCGTTCGCGGTTCATCCCGCCGACCTCTGCGTAGAGCGGCTGGCCGCAGAGACGTACGGCCGCCTCGTTGCACTCTCGGAGCGCGGCCCACAGCTGATCGACTGCTTCGTCTTCGGGAGTCTTGACCCACTCGGCGGCTAGGTCGCGCCGGATCCGCCAGTCAGGAACGGCATCGTCGTCGGCAATGTTGAACCGCTGGAAGTGCCGTTGGGCGCCCTCCGAGATCCGTCCGAGGTCGCCTAGCCAGATCTGCACGTTGCCTTGTTCCGTAATCGCGATCGGAAGGCTCCACACATCGCCCGCGCTGACCTCGGTCTTGCTGACGGTGTAGTGCTTTGGATCGTTGAGGTACTCATTGAGCACCTCGCGGCGGAAGAACACCGGCGTGAGAAAGTTGTCGTCTCCTGCACCGGGGTAGGCGGTCTTCTCGTGCGGGGGGCCAGGGTAGCTCAACCGCTCCGGCTCTCCGGTCTTCGGATCCATTCCGATGACATACTCGAGGGTCTGGTCGAGGGCGGCCTCAGGGTCATCACGCAAGACAGGCGGTCGCTCAATCACGGTCACCACCCGAAGCACCGCTCGGACGTGATCGCCCACGTCGGCCGACCAGTAGCGCCAATAGCGAAGCTCCTCGCGGCCTTCATCCCGCTGACCGTCTTCCACCCCTTCAACCTCGCGGTTCTCCTCGAAGAAGATCGCGAGATCAAGGTTGAAATCCCGCATGAACTCAAAAAGCTGATCGCGTCGAACCTCTAGGCGGCCACGCCGGTCCCCTTCTGGCAGCCACCGCGCAACTTCTTCTGGACGCCCGTCTTCGTCGCGGATCTCCCACGCGATCCGTCCGCCGGACTGGTGGCGCGGCGCCGCGTTAACGTGTAGGACGAACGCTTGGACCGGTTCCAGCCAGCGAGTGCGATCGGGTGGGTCGAAGTAGACCACGAGGGGCTCGAGGGGCACGTCTCCACGAGCGTGCTGGGGATGCAGCCGGCTCTCGCGCCTTCCTTCTCCGACCTCCCAAACCTCCGGTCTCGCGCTGCGGAACTGCAGAGGCCAGTCAGCGCTCGCTAGCAGAGTCTCCTTCAGACCGTGAGGGAAGAGCACCGCGATGCGCGCTGGTCCGACCCAGCCGCCGAGCTGCCCGACCGGAACCCAGGTTCCGCTGTAGGCATCGGCCTCTAGGTCTACTCGGAACGGATTTGCGTCATCCATGACTTACAACTATGCCGCGTGTGCATCGAGTCAGGCCGGCTTCCGGGAAAGGCCCGTGGACTGACGAGCAGTGACTATGGAGCGGCCACGCAGTGGAGCGCCGTTCACGCAAGGCATGCGCTTTCCCGTTGCTGAGCGGCTCGCCAGCTTCGCTGCACATGAATGCAGGAGCGAGTCTCGCGGGGGCACTGCGTCGCGGACGATCCACGCCCGAATGCGTTGTCAGCCATCGGCAGCTTCTGGCCAGGCCAGCTGCACGTGTGCGCTGGCGCAAACCTGATCCCAGCCCCCAGCCGGTCGCGACTCCACAAAGAGCATCGCTTTGACGGGCCGCTCAGGTGTTTCCAGTTGCTGCCTGTAGCGCAGCACCTGGCCGAGCCCAAGGCGAAGCTGGCGCTCCTGATTGGCGGGCGTGAGGCTCTTGACCTCGGCCACCCACAAGACGCCGTCCTCCTCCCAGGCTAGGTCGAAGAGCGGGTCGTGCGGTCCCGGCTTGAGCGGCTCCAGGCCGCGGCGGCCCACCTGACCCGCAAGCGCGTTCTGGAGCTTGGCGTGGCTTTGCAGCCCGCGCTCCACCACGCTCGGGTCGACCGGGAACGGATCGGCCTCGGCGATGGTGGCTGACTCGTCCGCCGCTACGTAGGGCTCGCCAATCGTGCCGCCCGCGTCCGCTTCGCTTCCCTGCCCGGATGTGCCGCCGGGCGAACGCCGCCGGGTGCGGATCTCCACTGGCAGCTGCTCTGCCAGCTCCCCGGCCGCCTGAAGCGAGGGGAACGCGGGCAGGAGCGATGCAGGCAGCTTGAACAAGTACCCCTGCGCGATGCGCAGGCCGTCGCTGCGCAGCTGGAAAGGAGAGTAGATGGGCTTTCCGAACCGGTCCTCGTAGCCGGCCTTGACCTCGGCAATCCGGCCCTCGTGATCCTGGAGGTCGCCGCGTGTGACCCAGGTGTCCAGCGGGAAGGGCCCATGCAGACCGGCGAACCAGTGCGGCTGCAGGCTGGGCGCCACATCACGACTGGCGGTTCCAAGCGCTGACCACCAGGCGTCGGCCACCCACTCGTCCCCGGTCGCCAGCGACCAGGAGGCGATGGACTGCTGGTCAGCGTCGTAGTGAAACACCACATCGCCGGCCTTGACCTCGCGCACCAACTCGTAGGACCAGAACGGCTTGCCGTCCTTGTTTGCCTGCGGCGCGTGCAGGTCTGCGCCGATGTCCGGCCGGTGCGTGGCCTCGAGCCAGAACCGCTCCGCCGGGTCTTGCAGCCACCAGGCGTTGCCGACCGCCGGCTCGCGCTGAACCGGAATGCCGCCCGAAGCATGGGTGGCGATGATGCGAGCAACCTCGGCCTTCAGGCCACCCGGGTCTCCGGCGTAGCGGTCCCACACCTTGCGGTAGGCGGGCGTGTCGCGATCATCGGGCGCGCTGCCGTCGTAGGCGCCAAAACGCCGTGCCGCGCGCCGGATGCCGTCCACGTTGCGAAAGACCTGTGGGTCGCCGCGATCCGCGTGCAGGTCCAAGGAGCGCAGTGTCTGGCTCAGCTTCTCAATCGACGGCTCGGAGCCGGCCTGCAGATCCAGGTGGTAGTCCAGCAGCAGAGCCAGCTCTTCCGGAGTGAAGTCGGGCTGCGCCATCGCCCTTACCGCCGGCCGGCAGGCGCCTCGTCAACGGCCAGCCCGCGAACCCAACGCCCGAAGGCCGCCCACTTGGCGCGCTTTGCCGCGTAGCCGCCAGCGGCGTTCGCCGAGGAGGAGGACGGCAGCCGGTAAGCCCGCGAGGCGCCGATCTTCCACGGAGCCGGGCCCTCCTCGGTCTTGGGCTGGCCGAGCGCTGAGGCCACCTTGTCGGCGGCCTTGGCGCCGTTGAAGGCGATCACGCTGGGGGTCATCTTCTTCATCTTCTTCAGGAACCCATCCACGTCGAAGTCGCCGGGGCGCAGCAAGGAGTCAGACGAAGCCGCGCGCCCAGCCACCAAGTCAGTCAGGCCCACGCCGTGCTCAAGCACCAGCTGGTCGTTGGCGGAGCCGATCCAAGCGTCGCCGGCCAAGCCCGTGGCCTCCAGCAGGTTCCAGAACATGTTGTTCGGATTGGCGTAGTAGTGCCCGGCGCGCGCTGAGGCGGCGCTCTTGGCGGTGCCCACGAACACCACGGTCAGTCCGGGCTTGAGGATGTCGGGCAACATCGCTGGTCTCCCTGGGTCAGCCGCCGGCGAGGCCGGCTAGATCGGGCTCGCTCTGAGTCACTCGGAGTAGTAGAAGCTGACGCGCCGGCCGCCCGAGGCCCGGCAGGTGACCTGCGCGTCATAGCCGCGGGGATGGTCCGTGCAGCGGTAGTTGCCGATGCGGTTGGAGAAAGTGCGCCCTGGCCGCAGCGTGCGCAGCCAGGCGCGGGCCACCGCCCTGGCGGAGCCGCAGCCGGTGGAGGTGGCGGTGATCGCGCTGATGCTGCCGATGCGCCCGCAGGTCCTGGCTGGCGCTGCAGCCGGGACGACTGCCAGCGCTGCCATTGCGCCTCCGACGAGCAGAGCCGTTCGCATGCCTCAGTCGGTTCCTGACTGGTAGTAGGAGAAGCGCATGCGGCCCTTGGTCCACCACACGAAGTAGCCGCTGTAGTGCTGGCGCCAACCGGCTCGGCGCACCGCGCCAGCATGACCGGACTGGATGTCACGCGCCAGAGCACGCGCTTTCGTGCAGCTCATGTTGCGCGCCCGGATGCCCAGCGCGGCGATATCGCTGCCCACGCTTCCGCAGCGGCGATCCGCTGCCTGAGCAGCAGGAGCGGCGAGGGCGCACGCCGCGCACAGTCCGGCGATCGTCAGCTTGGCTCCCGTCAAGGCCGCCATTCTCTCCTAATCGGCGCTCCCGTCAACCTGCTGCGCATCCTGGCGCAGCCTGGCGGCGCGCCGGCGGATCTGGTCAAGCGTCAGCCCGTGCTCGCTCGCGATGCGGGTGACGGCTGAGGCGCTGGGGATGCGGCGGTCGCCTTTGGCGACGCGGCGCAGCGAGGCCTGTGACAGCCGCTCGCCGTGCTCGAGCTTGTCCAGGGCCAGGGCCACGCCCGCGATGACCTCCTCCAGCGTCCAGCGCTTGCGCCGCTTGGGCGCAGCGAACGGCGCCGCCGGAACCCCGGCGGCAGGACTGATCTCCAAGTCCCGCGGCGCCCGCGGCGGCATCGGAAGGCCGCGCTCCTCCCGGTGCTGGCGCACGATGGCCAGCTGGCCGGCCATTCCGCCCGTCCAGCGTCCCAGCGCCGCGCCGCTGGCCGCCGCCCACCGCGTGGCCTGGTGCCGGCTGGGCGTCAGCCCGAACGCCTCAATGAAGGCCTCGATCGCGTCCGCCGGCGTGGGCGCCCGGGTGCCGTCGCGTTCGCGCTGGCCCAGCCCGGCCCCGGCCAGCAGCTCATCCCAGTCATAGGCGGCCAGCTGATTGAGACTGGGCAGCAGCGCCGCCGGCGCGCCGTGCCGCCACGCCGCCCTGCGGCGGCGCTCCATCTCCTGCCATTGCGCCTTGTACTGGTCAGGGCGCAGAGACGCCGTGCCTGCCCTGCCCGCCATCAGCGCCACCGCCCGGCAGGCCTCATCCCGGCTGACCGGGGCGGCCGGCTCCCGGCGCCGGGCTGCCAGCGCCCGCATCCGCTGGCGCGAATCGACCATGGCCACTTCTTTGACGTCAGGCCAGGCCAACCTGAGCCGTCGGCAGATCCGGGCTCCCGAAGGAAGGCCGGCCGAGGCAGCAGCGGCATCGAAGGCGCGCTGGCTCAGCGCCGCCCGCGCCTCCGGGCCCATCGGCTCCAGCACGCCAGCCACCCGGTCCAGCAGCGTGTCATCGTCAATCCCGGGGCGAAAACGGGGCACGCTTTCGAACGTATCCGCCCCGGCGGCGCCTGCGGCCCTCCGCGCCCCACAGCCGCGTGCCAGCCCTCGCCGCGGACCAAGTGCTGCTCGGCCGATGTGCACGCAGATGGCGCGGGGCACGGGGCATGCGCTCCGTGCCCCGCGGGCAAGCTGCCAGATCAGGCGACGGCGGGAGCCGCTACGAGCCCTCCGCGTCGAAGAACTGCTGGGTGTTGAGCTGCGTCACGGAATCGATGAAGCGCTCGTCGCGGGACTTCGCCTCAAAGAGGCTGGCGTTGCGGAGCACGTGGGCCTCATAGGTGTGTCCGCCGCCGTGCTCATCAGCGTAGATGGCCTGGTTTACTGCGTCCTTCGGGCTTTCGCCGGCGAAAGTGCCGACGTAGCGAGGAGCGTCTTCCTCCAGGCGGAAGACGCGGAACTTCTCAGGGGGGCCGGTCATGGGCCTCTCCTCCTTCGCGGTTCGAGCACCGCCAGCCACCTGGGCTGACGCCGCCACGGACCAGTCGATTGCCCGCGATGGTAGCGCGCCGCGCCCAGGCCGCCGAAGTCGGTCCATTGCCGCCTTCCGTGGCAAGCCACGCATGCGGCGTGACACACGCCGGCGGACTTCCTTACCGACCGACGTGGCACGCACAACCGAAGCCAACAGCCGCGCGGTCGCACACCGGTCGCCCTACCATGGCGAAATGGCAGGGCCGGAAGCCACGAACACGGAGGCGGCGTACGCGCAGAACGCCGCTGACTTCAGGCTTCAGTTCGACATTGACGACCCGCTGAAGTCGTACTGGGTATTCCACATCACGCTTGCGCGGGCCTTGCCCGGCATAGCTCGCGAGCAAGCTCTTCTCCCCGCCGCCGACTTGGGCGCACGCGCAATCCGCGTCAACACTTACGGAAGCCCAGAGAAGGAGGCGATTCTCAACGAGTTCGTGTTCCTGAGCTTTCTTCCGACCTGGTGGATGCGCGAGAAGGCGAAAGGACGCAACGGTCGCGAGGAGGAACTCGTGCTGCTCATCATCCTCGGCGACGAGCTGTGGTCGCAGCGCAACGCGTGCCTGGTGCCTCGCAACACCGCGGAGCGAGACCTATCGACCGAGGACATCCTCGCGGCTTCGAATGAGAGTCCTGGCGGGGTTGACCGGCTGCTGGCCTGCCGCGAGAACAAGAAGCACAGTGAGCTGCTGATCCGAGGGCCCGTGCCGGTGGACAAGATCCTGTACGTCGTGTTCGGCGATCAGACTTCGCAGGACTACTGGTGGCCGAAGTTCCTCAAGAACCTTCCCGAGCCGCCGCCGCAGCATCGACTCAGGCCTCGGCTCAGCACGAAAGACCGCTCGAGCGACGTCAGGAACTACCGGCTCCCAGACAACCACGACGACCCCGAGCGCCTCGATGAGTCAGGCCAGCCACGCTAGCTCGCTCCGCTAGTAGCACCGCTCAGACGCTCAGCGAGTCCGAATCTAGAACTCCGTCCATTCCCGCCATTCGGGCTCGATGAGGTCTTCCAGCGGGAGGCCGAGCACGATGGCGCAGTTGGCCAGGTAGCGGATGGGCGGGTTGGTCATGGTGCGCGCCTCGATGCGCTGGATGGTGGAGCGGCCCAGGCCGGCGGCGCGGGCCAGCTCTTCCTGGCCGATGCCGCGTTCCCGGCGGGCCTGGGCCAGGCGGGTGTCGGACTTGGAGGGCGGCACCGCCCGACCGTAGCGGGCAGGCGGGCGGGCGCCGGGTGCGATGCCGCTCGCTGCGGAAAACGCTCCTGAGCAGGCACGGAGCCTCGACGGGGCGGGTCCGTCCGGCGTTCATGCTTCTGTTCTGAAGCATGCTTCATCCCATCGCTCACCGCTGCCGGCCGCCCGCAGCCAGCGATCCCTCAAGTGCCCGTCTTGCAGAACGGGCGCCAGCCCGTAAGTAAGAAGCACAGCCCATGCCCCGCAAGCCGCGCAGCCGCCGCTATGACGACCTCCCGGTCACCCTGGAGGGCGCCACTGCCTTCTCCGATGACCCCGAGGCCACGGCGGAGCTGTGGATCGTGCGGCTGCTGCGCTCGCGACCGGAGTTCCTTGACGCCCTGCGCAAGGCCTGCGCGCCCCGGGCGCAGTCCGGCCGGCGCCTGGACGGCCACTGGGAGCTGGCCTACCTGGCCTTCGTCTGCTCGGGCCAGTCAGACATCCAGCCCTGGTGGGCGCGGGCCAGCGAGCAGCTGTGGCGCGAGTGCGGGTTCCCCGCCCGCCCCGGCTACCACGCCGCCTATGAGAACTTCGTGCGCCTGGAGGCCCACGCTGAGGACTTCCGCGCCGCTGCCGGCCAGGCCATCCGCCACGCCCGCAAGGCCTCGGGCGGCCTGGTGGGCCGCGACCTGCACGCCGACTTCACCGAGGCCGAGACCAACGCCCGCCTGCGCCACGCCTGCCCCAAGTCCCGGCCCTGCTGGAAGCAGCGGAGCCGCAGCTACGCCCGGCCGGGCGCCAAGACCGCCGACGCCGACCTGGACCAGGTCAAGCGCGACCGCCACCGCCAGGGCGAGCTGCCCGAAGACCAGGTGCAGGGCGACCAGGCGCCGCTGGGCCCGCAGGGCTCCAACATCTGGACCGACGCCGACGGCCGGCTGTTCTGCCGGGTGGGCCGCCAGGGCTGCACCTACGAGATCCTCGACCGCACCGCCGGCGTGCGCGCCTACTCCGGCCCGCGCAGCGCCCGGCGCTTCTGGGTGGGCTTCTACAACGGCAAGCTGATCGACCACTACACCGGCGCTCCGCTGGCCGTCAATCACTTCTCCGCCTCCATGCGCGAGCACGCCGGCTACCCCGCCCTCTTCCAGCGCGGCGTGCAGGCCATCGGCCAGGCGCCGCGGTCCGTGGTGGCCGACAAGGGCCTGTCCATCTCCTCGGTCTTTGAGCTGCACACCCGCGCCGGGACCGCCTCGGTCATGCCCTACCGCCGCCCCAACGGCTCAGTGCGCCGCCAGGACGAAAACACCCCCGAGCACGACATGCACGGCATCCCCCGCTGCAAGCACTGCGGCGGCCCCACCCAGCGGGTGCGCTTTCACCCCGCCAACCCCGCGCCGCGCCTGTGGTTTGCCTGCATCCTGGGCGCCACCCCGGACTGCCAGCGCCAGCAGTCCATCTCATGCTCGCGCAGCTGGCGCATGCTGCTGCCCATGTGGCGCACCGAGGAGGCCTACCTGGCCCTGCGCGACGCTCACGACCGCTACGAGCGCGTCCATCAGCACTGGCGCGACCGCTACCGCGTCGCTGCCGACGACCACAACATGCGCCCCAAGCGCCGCGGCCTGCCCACCCAGGAGCTGCGCGCCCAGGCCGCCCTGCTGATCGAATGGCTGCGCATCCTGTGGCGCGAAGGCTGGCTGGGCTCCGCCCGGCGCAACCCCGGCAAGCAGGCGCCCGCCCAGGACACCGGCCGCGCCGCCCAGCTGGCCGCCAGCCGCCGCGCCGCCGGCCTGCACCTCCCCTACGGCCCCGCCGCCCTGCGCGCCGGCCTCGGGCCGCCGGGTCGCGCCGGCCCCGGGCCCTAGCCGCCCGCCAGCCGGGCCCCAGTAGCCACCCATCACCCTGATCCACCGGGCAGCCAGCCCGCCAAAGCCCCTGCCACGCAGGGGCTTTGCCTTGTGCAAACCCGCCCCCAAATGGCGCCTCAGCGACCCCGGACGCCCCTGCCGCCCGCTTGAAGGGCCCTGCTCAGCCAAGAAAAGAGCCCTATCCCAAACTCCAGGGATAGGGCTCCAAGTGGAGACGCCGGGAATCGAACCCGGGTCCGCGACCGCGTGATAGGTGGCTTCTACGAGCGTAGCCGGCGCTCTGGTCTCGCCCTTCGGTCGCCTCGCCGGCGGGGTTGCGAAGGGCCAGCCCCCTGAAGAGTGTCCCCGGCTTGGCGAGGGCGGGCCGCCCCGGGTGAGCCTGCGTTCTGATTCCGGACATCCCCGCGGCAGGCTGGCGGGGGCCGGAACCTCACTGCCTTAGCTAGGTGCTAAGCGGCGAGGGCGTACTCGTGAGAGTCCGCACGTATGGTTTTCCCGGGTGTTTAGCGAGGCCTCCCGGGACCTCGGCTCGCGACCACCCACACGAACCGGCCACGTCGAAGCCTGTCGTCCCCGTGGGTGTATGTCGTGTCCCATGGTAGTCGGCCGCCGGAGCCCGGCCTGACGGCCTGGCAGGGACGCCCTACCGCCGCAGCAGCTCGGCGATCGTCACGGGCCGCAGGCCCTTGGCCTTGAGCACCGCGAGCATCTTTGGGAGGCCGGCCGGCGTGGCCGGGTAGTTCCCGTGGCCGAGGATGATCGCGCCCGGCTTGGCCCAGTCCTTCACGGCCTTGACGACGTAGGGCACGGACCGCACGTTCGAGTCGGCCAGCGTCCCGGACCACATGATCACCTTCGTGTAGCCCTGGCGGCCGGCGACCGCCAGCGAGTCGCTGCTCACCGCCCCGTACGGCGGGCGGTAGTACGGCCGGCCGCTCACGCCGAAGGTCTTCTCGATCCAGCGCTCGTTGCGGTCCAGGTCCGCGGCGAAGGCCGCGGACCCCTCGGCCGCGGCGTTGCCGTGCGAGAACGTGTGGTTGCCGACGACCACCTGCCCCTTGGCGATCAGGCGCCGGATCGCCCGGGCCTGGGGCTCCCAGGCTGTGCTGTAGGTGCCGTTCGGGAAGAACGTGACGTGCGCGCCGGTGCGCTGCACCGCCCGCACGAGCGCGGCGACGCAGGCGCGGCAGAAGCCGTCGTCGAACGTCAGCGCGACCTCGGGCCGGCGCGGGCCGCGGGTGATCACCGTGGCCCGGCCCGGGCGGGCCGGGAGCACCCGGAGCGGGACGGCCGCCGCGGCCCCGGCTGCCGCGCGCTTCCCGGCCCCCGCACCCTTCCCGGTCACTGCCGAGGCCACGGACCCGGCGGCCGGCGCCGGCTGCTGCTCGCCGCCGCTGTTCACGACCACGACCACGAGGACGGCGATCCCGGCGAGGACGGCGGCGGCGGCCGCCGCGGCGATGCGACGGCGCCGCTGCACGCGGCGGCGGGCGGCGGCGCGGCGGGCGCGCAGGTGGTCCCGGTCGTGCCGGCGGACGGGCGGATCGGTGGGCGGGGCGTCGAGCGGCATGGACGACGGCGGCACGCTGAGCCGCCGCCCACATGATGGCCCCGGCGCCGTTCCGGCGCTGCACGCCGGCGCCCGGAGCGCGTCAGTGGCCGAGCCGCACGACCTGCACGCGGTCGCGGATCCCGCGCAGGCGCCGTTCGCCGAGATCGATCCACTGCTCGTTCGCGGCCCGCGTCGCCGCGGCGCCGCTGGCGACGAGCTGATCGCGGCCGGCCAGCGACAGGAGGCGGGCCGCGAGGTTGACCGCGATCCCGTAGTAGTCGCCCTCGCGCCGCACGACCGTGCCGTAGTGGAGGCTCCCGTGCAGCGCCGGGCCGCCCTCCTGCCCCATCGCCGTCACGAAGCGCCGCCACGCCGCCACGGCGGGACCGACCTCGGGGTAGACGAGCATGGCCCCGTCCCCCATCCCCTTCACGACGTGCCCGTCGTCTCCGCGCAGGTCGGCGACGACCGCCGCGAACCGCGTGGCCGCCGCGACCGCCGCGCGGTCGCCGTGCAGGTCGGCGTAGGAGGTGAAGTCCTTGAGATCGCAGAAGAACAGGCACAGGTCGGCAGCGCCCGGGATCGCGAGGTCCGGTGAGCGCTCCTCGGCCTCGCTGATCGCGAACTGGGCCAGCTCGTACTCGATCCAGCGCCGGTGGATGCCCACGAGCAGCGGATCGGCGAGCGGCAGCAGCTCGGCCATGGCCTGGCGGAGCGTGACGAGCGCCTCCTGCGGGGTCGCCGCGCTGCCGCGAACTCGCTGCTCGGTGTCCACGCGGAAGCGGTAGACCTCCGTGGCGGCGATCCGGGCCAGCGCCTGGCCCCAGACGCGCGACACCTGCATCTGGACCTCGAACGGCCACCACGCCTCGCGCTGCGCCGCCTTGACGAGCGCCGCCGCCTCCTCGGGGCTGAAGAACGGCTCGTCGGCCGCAGGCGCCGGGAAGCCGAAGGCGGCGATCATCTCCTGCGTCCTGGCGGCCGGCAGGCCGCCCGCCGCTTCCATGTCGGCGGGCGAGACCGTCCGCCCGCTCCGCGCCGGGTCCAGGACGGCCTCGAAGATGGCGTTCTCGATTCGCCCGTGCCGAAGGGCCGCCGCCATCGCAGCCTCCGTGACCCCCACGTCGAGCAGCGACGCGACGGCCGCCTCACGGTCGGGCGGCAGGCCGAGGCGGGCGGTCAGCTCCGCGGGGTCCGGCGCGGCAGGCGGCGGCTCGGCCACGCGCCTAGTGTGACCCTCGGAACGCCGGCGCGCCAGCGCGGCGCGCCGGCTCCCGCCGGTTGCCGGTTGTCGGCGGCCAGGGCCCCCGGTACCGTCAGGCCCATGGCCGTGCACGGATCTCCCGCCCGGCGCGCCCGCGCCGTCGCCGGCTGGGCGGCCACCGCCGCGGCGGCCGCCCTCCTCGCTGCCGCCCCCGCCGCCGGCGCGCGCTCGTTCGGCGCGAACCTCGCCCGGGCGGCGAACAACACCGCGACCTGCCAGAGCCTCATCTTCTTCCAGCGGGTGCCGTCGTGCAGCTGGACGACGAGCGGCGGCCCGACGAGCGTCCGCGAGTCGCTGCTGGTGCCCGGCTCCGGGACGGTGACGCGGGTGCGGATCAAGGTCGGCCCGCGGACCGGCCCGATGCGGATCGCGGTGGTCCAGTCGCTGCGGAAGGAAAACAGCGGCGAGGCGGCCTGCTGCATCGGGCGCCGTCAGACCCCGGTGTTCCGCCCGCGGGCGAACGCCATCACGACCCTCCGCGTCCGCCTGCCCGTCTCAGTGACCTTCAACCGCAAGTCCCGCATCTACGCGTTCGACAGCCTGGCCGTGACGATGGAGAACGCCTCCACGCCGATCCCGGCCAATGTGAACCCCTCGGGCGCCGGCAACTGCAGCGGCGGGTGGTTCCCCGCGGTGCGGCCCGGCCAGGAGAACTTCACCGGCCCGTACGGCGTGTGCGGGGCCACGATCCTGCTGCGCGCCGACTGGACCCCGCGCTGAGATGGGGCCGCCCGGCGGCGACTGCCTCGGCGTCCGCGCGGCCACTCCCGACGACGTTCCGGCCGTGACGGCCACCCTGGCCGAGGCCTTCCACGACGACCCGCTGTGGGGCCACTGGCTCGAGCCCGACGCCGACGCCCGGCCGGCCGCCCTGACCGCGCTCTGGGCGTTCTTCGTTCAGGAGGCCCTGCGGTACCCGTGGCTGCACGTCACCGCCGGCTGCGAGGCCGCGGCGCTGTGGATCCCGCCCGGCGGGACCGAGGCCTCGCCGGAGGGCGAGGCGCGCATGGGCGCGCTCGCGGAGCGCGTGGCCGGCCCGCGGGCCCCGGAGCTCACCGAGCTGTGGGAGCAGTTCGAGGCCGCCCGCCCGGCCGACGAGCCCCACTACTACCTGAGCCTGCTCGGGACGCGCTCCAGCCACCGCGGCCAGGGGATCGGGATGGCCCTGCTGGAGGCGGACCTGCGCCAGATCGACGCCGAGGGCGCGGTCGCCCGCCTGGAGTCGACCAACCCGGCGAACGAACCCCGCTACGAGCGGGCCGGGTTCGAGAAGGTCGGGTCGTTCACGGCGCCGGGCGGCGCTCCGGTGGTCACCACCATGCGCCGCGCTCCGCGCTGAACCGACGGTTCAGCGCCGGCGCGGCGGGCGCAGGTCCGCCGCGAGGCGCTCGGCGGCGTAGCGGACCGTCGTGCGGGGCAGCTGCGCGTGATGGGCGGCCAGGAACGCGACGAGGCGCGGCTCGTCGCGCTTGCCGGCCTCGCGCAGCATCCAGCCGCAGGCCTTGTGGATGAGGTCGTGCGGATCGTCCGCGAGCGCGAGGGCGAGCCGGTAGGTGTCGTCGAGCTCGCCCGCCCTGATGAAGGCGAGCGTGGCGACGACGGCGATCCGCCGCTCCCACAGGCCCGGGGAGCGAGCCAGCTCGTCCACGAGGCCGTGCGGCCCCCCGCGGAGGTGCTCTCCGACGAGCTCCGGCGCCGAAGCGTCGACGAGGTCCCAGCTGTTCACCCGGTCCGTGCTGCCGAGGTAGGCGGCGTGGATGGCGGCGCGGGCGGCGGCGTCGCCGCGGCGGTGCTGGCCGACGAGGATCACCAGCGCGCACATGCGGTCCTCGTGCACCGCGCTGGCGAGCAGCGCGCGGCTCTCGGCCAGGGGCAGGCCGCGGAACGCCCCGGCGACGCGGCGGACGTCGGGCATCGTCACGCCGGCAAACACGTCGCCCTCGCCGTACTCCCCCGGACCGGTCTTGAAGAAGCGCTGCGAGTGGGCGGCCCGGCCGGGGTCGGCGTGCGCGCGCAGGGCGGCCTGGACGTCGGCGGCAGTCGCGGTCATGGCAGGCCCGGGCGTTAACGAAAGCGACGCGGAGCCGAGCCGCTGCGAGGAACCTTCCCTTCAGCGCAAGCGCCGGAAGTTCGGGTGGCAGGGCCTTTCACCTCAGTGGCCTCGCTCTTCGCGGCTCAGTTCCGCGTCGAGAGGCAACCTAGATTCGCCCCGCGGCGCCGTCAAGGGCCGTGCCCGCGCGTTCCCGCAATCTCCGCAGATTTCAGCGGTTGACCGTGCGCATGCCGATCTCGGGGTAGCGCTCGCCGGCGACGGCGTCGGCAGGGACCGCAGCGGCGATCGCCTCGAGGTCCGAGGCCGTCAGCTCGATCTCGGCGGCCGCGACGTTCTCCTCGACGTAGCGCGGGCGCTTGGTGCCGGGGATCGGGACGATGTCGTCACCCTGGGCGAGCACCCAGGCCAGCGCGAGCTGGGCCGGCGTGCACTGCTTCTCCGCGGCCAGGGCGCGCAGCTCCTCGACCAGCGCGAGATTTGCCGCGAGGTTCTCGTCGCTCAGGCGCGGGAGGTAGCGGCGGAAGTCGTCGGCGGACAGGCTCTCCGCGCTGGCGATCGCGCCGGTGAGCAGGCCGCGTCCGAGCGGGCTGTAGGGCACGAACCCGATGCCGAGCTCGCGCACGACGGGCAGGATCTCCGCCTCGGGGTCGCGGCTGAACAGCGAGTACTCGGTCTGCAGCGCGGTGATCGGGTGGACCGCATGGGCCCGGCGGATGGTCGCGGGCGCGGCCTCCGAGAGCCCGAGGAAGCGAACCTTGCCCTCGCTGACCAGCTCGCCCATGGCGCCGACGGTCTCCTCGATCGGCACGCTCGGGTCGACGCGGTGCTGGTAGTAGAGGTCGATCGTGTCGACCTGCAGGCGCCGCAGCGAGCCCTCGCAGGCCGCGCGGACGTACTCGGGGCGGCCGTTGACGGAGCGGTCCGCCGGGCTGTCCCCGCGCATGATCCCGAACTTCGTGGCCAGGACGACCTCGTCGCGCCGGCCGGCGATCGCGGTCCCCAGGAGGACCTCGTTGCGGTGCGGGCCGTACATGTCCGCGGTGTCGAGGAAGTTGCCGCCGAGGTCGAGGAAGCGGTGGATCGTCGCGATCGACTCCGCCTCGTCGGCGTCGCCGTAGAACTCCGACATACCCATGCAGCCCAGGCCGAGGGCCGAAACCTGCGGCCCGTTGGCTCCCAGCGTGCGCGTCTGCATCCCCGTCCGCCTCTCGTCGTGTCGTGGCCGTCGCGGCCATTGTGGCGCACGGCGTGATTCGGGCCCCGACAGAACGAAAGCGACGCGGACCCGAGCCGCTCGAGGAGCCCTCCTTCCCGGGGCCGAAGCCTCGGAATCTCTGGGCGGCAGGGCCTCACACCTCGGTGGCCTCGCTCTTTGCGACTCAGTTCCGCGTCTGAGAGGAACCTAGATTCGCGGCCATCGCGGGTCAAGGGCTCCGCCGCCGCGAACCCGCAATCTCCGCGGAAATGCGGCGGACGGCGGGCCCGGGACCGCCGCTATCGGCCCGCCGACCGCAGCGCCCGGTCCATGTCGCGCTTCTCCTCGCGGGCGCGGATGGACTGGCGCTTGTCGTAGAGGTCCTTGCCCTTGGCCACCGCGATCTCGACCTTGGCGTTGGGTCCCTTGAAGTAGATGCGGGTCGGAACGAGCGTCAGGCCCTTCTCGCGGGTCTGGCCGGCCAGGCGCTCGAGCTCGCGGCGGTGCACCAGCAGCTTGCGGTCGCGCTCGGGCTCGTGGTTGTCGCGGGCGGCGTTCGCGTAGGGCGGGATGTGGACGTGGTGCAGCCACAGCTCGCCCTCGCGCACCGTCGCGTAGGCGTCCTTGATCTGGGCCTTGCCCTCCCGCAGGGACTTCACCTCGGTCCCGGTCAGGGCGATGCCGCACTCGAGGCGTTCGAGCAGGCTGAAGCGGTGCGACGCCTGCCGGTTGGTCGCCACGTCGCCTGCCGCTGCCTTGCGCTTCCTGCCCTTGGCCATGGAGGGATCTTCACACCTCGACGGGCAGCAGGTCGACGCGGCCTCGCGGCGCATCGACCCGGTCGACCTGCACCCGCACCGGATCGCCGAGCCGGATCGCCTTGCCGGTCTTCGTCCCCTCGAGGATCGTGCCGAGCTCGTTGAGCTCCCACCAGTCGCCGCGCAGGCGCCGGACCGGCAGCAGGCCCTCGTAGCCGTCGCCGAAGGCCACGAACGCGCCTGCCCCGATCAGGCCGACGACCTCCCCGTCGAAGTCCTGCTCGTGCCCGCCGTCGTAGAGGGCCTGCGCCAGCAGGAAGCAGCGGGCGATGTCGTCGGCGTCGCGCTCGGCCTCCATCGCCTCGCGCTCGCGCTCGGAGGCCCACGCCCCCTCCCCGTCCATGCGCTCGGCCCGCGGCGCGTCCTCACCGCCGCCCACGGCGCTGAGCAGGGCGCGGTGGCAGACGAGGTCGGGGTAGCGGCGGATCGGGGACGTGAAGTGGCAGTAAGCGCTCGAGCGCAGGCCGGCGTGGCCGAGGTTGCGCGCGGCGTAGTGCGCCTGCTTGAGCGAGCGCAGGACCAGCGAGGTCAGTGCGCGACCGCCGCGGCCGGTCGCCGCCACGTGCGCGGCCACCTGCTGGGAGATCTCGCCGACCAGGTCGCCGGCCTGCTGCGGAGAGAGATGCTCCGGGATCGGCGGCGTGGGCACGCCGAGGGAGGCAAGCTGGTCGGCCAGCCGCTGGACGGCGGCGGGCTCCGGCCGCTCGTGGACCCGGTAGAGCGCCGGAACCTTGCGCGCGCTCAGCAGCTCGGCGACCTGCTCGTTCGCGGCGATCATGAGGTGCTCGATCAGCCGGTGCGACTCGGTCTGGACGGCGCGGGCGGCGTCCACGACGTGGCCTTGGCGGTCGAAGGCGAACTCGGGCTCGGTGCTCTCGATCGCCAGGGCGCCGGCCCGTGCCCGGAGGTCGGCGAGGGCCGCGGCGGCGGCCCGGGCCGCGCCGAGCGGCTCGCCCCAAGGATCGAGCGTCGGCTGGGCGCCCGCGAAGATCCGGTCGACCTCGTCGTAGTCCAGGCGGACGTCGGAGCGGATCGTCGAGCGGTGAAAGGCCGCCCGCTGCACGTCGGCGCCGTGGAGTTCCATCTCGACCGTGACCGCGAGCCGGTCCTCCCCCGGGACCAGCGAACAGGCCCGGTTCGAGAGCGCCTCGGGGAGCATCGGGGCCACGGTGCCGGGCACGTAGACGCTCGTGCCCCGCCGGCGGGCCTCGCGATCGAGGGGCGATCCGGGGCGCACGTGGGCGCTGACGTCGGCGATGTGGACGTGGATGCGCCAGCGCCCCTCCCCCAGCGCCTCGGCGCTGATCGCATCGTCGAAGTCCTTCGCCGTGGCCGGGTCGATCGTGAAGGTCGGCAGCGCCCGCAGGTCCCGGCGATCCGCGGGCGCGGGCGCCGCGGCCGCGGCCTCGGCGGCCCGCTGCACGTCGTCGGGGAAGTCGCGGCGCAGGCCGCGGTCGGCGAGCAGCGCGTCGATGACGTCGCGGGCCACGTCGGGGCGCCCGAGCCGCCGCACCACCGTCGCCCGGCCCCGCTGGCGCCCCTGCCCCCCCGGGCGGGGCGGCTGGACGAGCACGAGGTCCCCGGCCCGGGCCCGCCCCTTGGCATCGACCGTCAGCCGGCGGCCCCGCTCGAACAGGGGCGTGGCCACCAGGAACCGCCCGCGCGGCTCCAGCACGGCGGCGACGGGCCCGGACTCGGCCCGCGGGGGCCGGCGCGGCGCGCTCACTCCTGCGGCTGGCTGACCAGCGTCTTCAGCGCCTGCTGCAGTGCCTCGTCGGTCGCCGTGTTCGGGTTGTCGGCGGCGCTGACGTCCGGCTTCACGCCGCTGCCGCGCTTGACGCCCCCGCCGCCGAGGTTGCGGCCGTTCGGGGTGAAGTACTCCCCGACCGTGATGTCCAGGGCGCCGCCGTTCCCGAGCGCCTCGATCTCCTGGAAGACGCCCTTGCCGAACGTGCGGGTCCCGACGACCTTCGCCCGGCCGCGGTCCTGGAGCGCCGCGGTGACGATCTCCGAGGCCGAGGCCGAGCTGCCGTCGACCAGGACCACGACGGGGATCGACCCGCGGATCGCGCCGCCGGTCGCCTTGTACACCTGCCGGTCGCGGCTGCGCCCGTCGGTGGACACGACGGTCCCGTCCCGCAGGAAGATGCTCGACACGAGCACCGCCTCGTCGAGCAGGCCCCCGCCGTTGCCGCGCAGGTCGAGCACGATCCCCTGCGCGCCCGCCTTGAGCTGCCGGTCGATGGCCTCGCGCAGCTCGCCGTGCGCGCCGCTCGTGAAGCCGCTGAGCGCGTCGACGCCGATCTTCTTGCCGCGGAAGGTCTTCAGGCTCGACTGGACCGCCGGCACGTCGATCTGGCGGCGCTGCAGCCGCACCGTGGTGCGCTTGGCGCCGCGCTGGTAGGTCACCCGCACGAACGTCCCCTCCTGGCCCTTGATGAGGGCCGTCGACGCCTGGACCGACTTGCCGGCCAGCGGCTGGCCGTCGACCGCCACGATCGTGTCGCCGGCCCGCATCCCGGCCTGGGCCGCTGGAGCGTTCGGCACGACGCGCGTGACCTTCAGGCCCTTGGCCTCGCCCTCGACCGACAGGCCGACGCCCGAGAACTGCCCGGCGGTGGAATCCTGGAAGCGCCGGTACTCCTCCGGGTTGAAGTAGCCGGAGAAGCGGTCGTTGAGCCCGGCGATCGCGCCGCGGACGGCCTGGTCGGCGAGCTTCTCACGCGGGATCGACCGGTAGTAGTCGTCCTGGATGGTGCTGAACGCCTCGTCCACCGTGCGGATGGACTTGTCGACGAAGACGTCCCGCAGCGGGCCCGGCAGCGACGACGGGTGCCCGCCCAGCCAGAGGCCGAGCACGAGCGCGACCGGCACGAAGACGGCCAGCAGGACGTACGGGAGCGTGGAGCGGCGGGAGGACGGCATGGCAGAGAGGGGTGCGGCGCCGGGCGGGCGGCTGGCCAAGGGTAGCGGCGGGGCCGCTCAGCCCGCCCCGGTCGCCACGCGCGCCAGGCGCCAGAACGCCCGCAGCCCGACGGCGAGGTCGGCCTCGTCGCTGTCCTCGGCGCGGCTGTGGCTTACGCCCCCGCGGCTGCGGACGAAGATCATCGCCGCCGGCACCCCGGCCCGCGCGACGGCGGCCGCGTCGTGCAAGGGCCCCGACGTGAGGGGCTGGCCGCCGTCGGTCACCTCCAGCGCCGCCGACACGAGCGCGTCGTCGAAGCGGACCGGATCGATTCCCCACAGCGGCTCGACCGCCGCCTCGCACCCGAAGCGGCCGGCTGCGGCCTCGGCGAGGCCGGCCGCCTCGGCGGCCAGGCCCTCGAGCGCGCCGAGGTCGCGGTGGCGCAGGTCGAGCGTGAGCACGCAGCGCTCGGGGATCGCCGTGGCCGTGCCCGGCTCGGCCCGCAGCGACCCCACGGTCGCGAAGCCCGAGGCGCCGGCCGCCGCCGCCGTCATCAACGGGACATAGGCCACGGCGGCCTGGACCGGGTCGCGGCGCCCGTCCATCGGCGTGGCGCCGGCGTGGCCGGCCTCGCCGGTGAAGGTCACGAGTGTCCGGCGCACGCCGAGGCAGCCGTCGACGGCGGCGCACGGCCGGCCGGTGCGCTCGAGCACCGGCCCCTGCTCGATGTGGAGCTCCAGGTAGGCGATCACGCCGTCGAGGCTCGCCCGCGCGTCGGGCATGCGGGCCACCGCGACCCCGTGGGCGGCGAGCACGTCGGGGAGCGCGATGCCGTCGCGGTCGCGCAGCGCCGACACGGCCGGGACGTCGAGGAGACCCGCCGCCGCGCTGGAGCCGAGCAGCGAGTGGCCGAACCGGGCCCCCTCCTCGTCGGCCCAGTCCACCAGCGCGACGGACCGGTCGGGCGGCTCGGGGTCCGCCGCGATGGTGCGCAGCGCCTCGAGCGCCGCCACGACCCCGAGGGCGCCGTCGAGCCAGCCGCCGTTCGGCACGCAGTCCAGGTGGCTGCCGAGCACGACGGTGTCGGGCGAGCGCCCCGGCAGGCGGGCCCAGAGGTTCCCGGCCTCGTCGGTCCGCTCCTCGACGCCGGGGATCCCGGCGAGCTCGCCGCGCAGCCACGCCCGGGCGCGCTCCCAGTCGGCGGTCCAGGCGATCCGGCGGCCGCCGGAGTCGGCGTCCAGCGCCCGCAGGGCCGTGATCGCCCGCAGGGGATCGAACTCGGCGCTCACGCCGGGTCCCGCTTCAGTTCCATCGTCGAGCAGTGCACGCCGCCGCCATTGCACTCGAACTCGTCGTAGGGGATCGTCACGACCTCGATCCCCCGGCGCTCCAGCAGCGCCGCCGTCCGCGGAGCCGACTGCGACATGAGGACGGTCCCCGGCCGCAGGGCGAGGCAGTTGACCGCCCACGGCTCGTCCGGGTGGCGCCAGACGCACTCGATGCCCTCGTCGCGGACCCGCTCCAGGAACCAGTACGGCAGCCCGGGCGCGTCGACCAGGGCCACGCCGGGCGCGACCATCGCGAAGTGGATGTCGAGGTGGATCGCGAACCCGCCGATCGGCACGACGACGAGCTCCCAGCCGATGCGCGCGAGAATCTCGCCGATCTGCGCGGCGCCCTCGGCGTTGCAGCGGATGCTCTGCCCGAAGGCCGCCAGCCCGGGCCGCAGCTTGGCGAAGGTGCCGCCCTCGGCCATGCCCCGCCCGACGATCGTGCCGAGGATCGGGATTCCCAGGCCGCCGAGGATCCCCGTGATGTCGCGCTCCTCGCCACGGCGGCTGCGCGGCGCCATGCGCGAGACGATCGCCCCGCCCGGCACCGTCATCAGCGGGTCTCGGGTGTAGACGCCCTTGATGTGGGCCGGGGAGACCGGATCGGCCACGATCACCTCGGCCCCGGCCGCTTCGAGCGCGGCGACGAGGCCCTCGTGCTGCGCGGCCAGGCGCCCGAGGTCGGGCGGCTCGCGGCGGGTCCAGTACCAGGCGCCGGCCGGATCGATGAGCGCGCCGACCGCCGGGTCCCAGGCGTCGTCCCGGATCAGGCGGAACTCGTCGCCCGGGCGCCGGACGAGCACGGTCCGCAGCACGCCGACCTCGTCGCTCGCGCCCCACACCTGGCCCCACGTCGCGGCCAGTTCGCCGGGATCCTCGAACGGCGGATCCGGCTCCGGGGGGAACAGGACCTGGTGGTACTCCGGCGGGAACGCCTCGTGCAGCGCGCGCTGCTCGGGGCTGCCCTCGAACGCCATGCGGCGACCTTAGCGGGTTCCGGCCCGCCCTCCCCTACACCCGCAGGAAGCGCCGCAGCGACAGGCCCGACCCGGCGGCGGAGACCGCGACAGCGGCGCCGAGCAGGATCGCGATCAGCAGCCCGAAGTTGAGCGTGTCGGGCGCGGCGATGAGCTTGAAGTCCTGCGCGAGCGGGTCGATGAACGCCACCTTCCCCACCGCGAGGAACAGGATCGCCAGCACGGCGCCGGCGAAGCCGACGATCACGCCCTCGATCACGAACGGCCAGCGGATGAACCAGTCGGTGGCGCCGACGAGCTTCATGACCTCGACCTCGCGGCGCCGGGCGAACAGTGACAGCCGGATCGTGTTGGCGATCAGGAGCATCGAGGCGACGCCGAGCAGCAGCGCCAGCGCGCCGACCGAGAGCTTGACCACGCGCGTGGCCGACAGGATCTTGTCCGTCTCCTCGCGGCGGTTCTTGACCTCGTCGATGGACTTGTCCGCCGGGGCGCGCCCGCCCGCCGGCGCGACGGGCGCCAGGCGGTCACGGATCTGGTCGATCGTGGACGGGTCAGACGGCGTGACGCGGAAGGTGTCGGGCAGCGGGTTGACCTTGCCGAGCAGCTCGTAGGCGTCGGGGTTCTTCTTGCGCTGCTCGGCGTAGGCCTGCTCCTTGGACACGTACTGCACCGACTTGACGTTCGGCGTGGCCAGGATCAGCTTCCTGACGCGCTGGGCGTCGCCGGGCTTGGCGTCGGACTTCAGGTAGACGTCGAGCAGCAGCTTGCCGCGGACCTCGTTGGCCGCGCCGTTCGTGGCCTGCACGACGGGGATGAAGACCCCGAGCACGAGGATGGTCACGAGGATCGTGGCCATCGCCGCGAAGCTCGGCATGGCGTTGCGCGTCAGCGAGCGCATCGCCTCGCGGAGGAAGAACGTGAAGCGCATCAGAAGCCCTCGTCGTCGTCGCCCTCGCGCAGCCAGGCGTCGGGATCGTCGGCCACGGCGCCGCGCATGCGGGCGGCGAACTCGCGCGTCGTCTCGTCCCGGGCGTAGAGGCCGGCGGCCTCGTCGCGGATGATCCGGCCCTCGGCCAGCTCGATCACGCGGCGGCGCATCTTGTCGACCATCGCGTGGTCGTGCGTGGCGACCACGACGGTCGTCCCCGTGCGGTTGATCCGGTAGAGCAGCTGCATGATCCCGATGCTCGTCTCGGGGTCGAGGTTGCCCGTCGGCTCGTCGGCCAGGAGCAGCGGCGGGTGGTTCACGAACGCGCGCGCCACCGAGACGCGCTGCTGCTCGCCGCCGGAGAGCTGGTCGGGGTAGTTGTGCAGCTTGGTGGACAGGCCGGTGAGGCGCAGGATGTCCGGCACCTTCGTGCGGATCTCCTTGCGGCTGGACCCGGTCACCAGCAGCGCGTAGGCGACGTTGTCGTAGACGGTGCGGTTCGGGAGCAGCTTGAAGTCCTGGAACACCGCGCCGATGTTGCGCCGGTAGAACGGCACCTTCTTGCGGGTGATGTCGGCGAGGTCGTGCCCCGCGACGACGATGTGGCCCGAGGTCGGCTCGTGCTCCTTGATCAGCAGGCGCATGATCGTCGACTTGCCCGAGCCGGTGTGGCCGACCAGGAAGACGAACTCGCCGCGCTCGATGCCGAACGTGGCGTGGTCCAGGCCGGTGTCGCCGCCCTCGTAGAGCTTGGTGACGCCGCGGAACTCGATCACCCGCTTGGCGGGGTCAGCCGCGGGCTGCGGCCGGGCGCTGACCGGCGAGGGCTTCGCCGAGGAGACGCGCCGCATCGGCGGCCGCCGGACGTGGGTGTGCTGGTCTTGGCTGTTCTTGGATCGCTGGCTCATGCGGTGTCGGAGGGTAGCGAGGCTCCCCTCCCGGGGACCCCGGTGCAACCGAATCTGCAGGCTGCACGGGACCGTGCAGCGGTTGACGCGGCCCGGAGATTCAGGCGTTCTCGGGGCCGGCCAGCGAACGCCGGATCACGTCCGGATCGGTCTCCGAGGGGCGGATCAGCTCGAAGCGCTCGCGCGTGGTGGACCACTCGCTGCCCCCCATGCGGCCGACGAGCGCGAGGCGCTCGGCGAGGGGGATCAGGCCGTCCAGGGCGTCCTCGCGGACGTGGATGCGCGTGACGTCGGCGATCACCAGCGCGTTGCCGCGGTGCCCCTCGGTGCCGAGATCGATGATCTGGCGCACCCGGGCCTCCAGCGCGGCGGGGGCGCGCGCCACCCGCTCGGGGGCGACGGTCTCGCTCGGCGCGCCCCGAAGGCCCAGGACCTCCCACTCGTCGACGCCGGGATGGAACTCGGCGCTCGAGGCGTTCGCGAGCGGGGCGAGGGCCTCGTCGACGAGGTTCACGACGAGCTCGCCGGACTCGCTGAGGTTGTGCAGGCTGTCCTTCGCCACGCCCGACCGCCGCCCCGGCCCGACGCCCAGCACCGGCGGCGTGTACGAGAAGAGGTTGAAGAACGAGAACGGGGCCAGGTTGCGCCCGCCCTCCGGGCTCACCGTCGAGACCCAGGCGACCGGGCGGGGCGCGACGAGGCCGTTGAGCAGGCGCGAGCGCTGCGAGCGCTCCAGGGCGGCGGGGTCGATGCTGCGCATCGGGGGAGCGTAGCCGGGGCGCGGGCCTGGCCCGCGCCCCGCTTGGATGCCTCGCCCGGCCTCGCGGACCAGCCGCGGCGGCCCGAACGCCCGTGTCGCTACACGTCGGCGCCGGGGCAGTTCGGATAGAGCGGGATCGGCGCGTCGGTTCCCAGGACGCGCCCGGCTGGCGACACGAGCCGCGGCGTGGCGATCAGCACCTGACAGGGCACCCGCCGACCATGCAGGCGGCGGTTCCACAGGTCCGCGTGCGCGCCAGGGGGGCGCACTGCAAACCGGAGCGTCGCGACTAACTGGCCCGCACTCCCCCCGCGGCCAGGCCCCCTCAGCACCAGCTCCAAGCGCCCCGCGCGTGATCGCACCCCGCTGAAGCGAATCGCGTCGCCGCGCTGTACGGCGGTCGTGCACGCAAGTAGGCGCCGGCCTCGCCAGCGCAAACGCACCAATGTGATCGCATTCTCGTCCCCGTACCGTGCAGCACCGGCAACGGTGAGTCCGGCCGACGACGAGGCTGCTTGCGTGCCGAACGCAGTCGCCAGGCCGTCGTCGCCTTGGCTCTCGAACGGGACGCAGGTGGCACCGAGCGCGCCGAATGCGCGGTCTGGCCTGCCGCGGCGGTCGAGGAGCACGGCGGTCAGCGAGCCGCGGATGCCCGCCACGACGGCGACCCCTCCGTCCGGGGTGGCCGTCACAGATGGCTCAAGCACAGCGGTCCCCAGTGCGACGCGGGCAACGCCGTTGCGACCGAAAGACGCGTCCAGCATTCCGGCGGGCGAGATAGCCGCAACGAACACCGCGCCGGCCTGGCGGTCGGTCCATGCCACGATGATCCGCGGACCGGCCCGCGGCGGTGCCGCGATGGCCTCGGCGCCCGGGAGGCGCACGCGCCCGGCTGCGCCGAAAGCATCGTCCAGCGAGCCGTCCGGCTGCCGCTTCACTGCCACTGCGCCACCCCCGTGTGCGGCACCGAGCACTAGGAACGCGCCATCGCCACCGTCCAGCGCATCCGGGAACCCGACCGTCCGTGGTAGCACCCGCACACCGCCCGGGCTCAACGACCCATCCGCCATCCCACGATCGTCCACCCGCGCAACCAGCGCAGGCACCCACTGACCATTGTCCAGAATGACAAACCCCGCCGCCAGGACTCCGCCGCCAGCCACGCGGACGGATGTCAACTGCCCCTGGACGCCGGAGGGGCCGGGGAGCCGTGCGATCCCAGCCGTGCCAAAGGCGGGATCCGCGCGCCCCGACCTCAGAAGTCGCGCGATCGCCGGATCGAACACGGTGCGCCCGGAAGCATCCCTACGCCCGATGCTTCCCGAAACCACCAAGCGCCCTGCTGCATCCAGCTCGGCGTCCCAGAGGGAGAAAGGGAACCTGCGCTGGCTAGGGCTCGTGGGGCCCTCCGGCAGGCCCAAGTAGCTGCGATCGAGTCGCCCGTGTGCGTTGAACCGAGACACACCGCCCAAGGTGGCCAGGAGCACGCCCCCGTCCCGATCGATGACTACTCGGCGCGGAGCGTCATTACCTGCCGGCCCGAGCACGACGCGCCCCCCGTCACCGAAGGAGCGCACGAGCCCAGCCGTGAAACGGTCGCGTCCGGAATCGACCGGCCGAAAGCGAGAAGCGTCAGCCGCGAACGATGTGCCAGACGGCGAAGCGAACGCGATCATGGCGACGAGCAGGGAAATCGGTGGGATGCGAACGTGCTTCATCTTGGAACATGGAGGGTCGCGCTGACCGGCTTATGATCAGAGTGCTGCAGATCCAGCACGTTCGGCACCCGCGCGCTCAGCGTCCATGCCCGTGGCGCGAACACGTAGTCGAACTTCCAAAGCTTTCCCCCTGGTCTCGTGAGCACCGCGGTCCGTCCCCCACGTCGGACACGAGCGGCACCGTGGAGTCGATCAGCCCCGCCGGCCGCCCCGCACGCTCGAGCACCATCACCCGGTCCCCCCTCATCCCCGCGGAACGGTCGCCGTGCTCCAGCGCCGGCGGCGACCACAACGGCCCCTCCACGAGGCGCCCGAACTCGCGGTGCGCCAGCGCCATCGCCCCGTCAGCGCCCAGGTCGCCGAAGGCTGACCGCGAGGCGGCTCGCTCTGCCCGAGCCTCGGCCCCGCCCAGCCACGCCTGCCGGTCGGCCTCCCGCACCTCCGAGGCGCCCGCCTCCTCCACCATCGGCGGGCTCGGACCAGCGCCGGACATCGGGAACCCGCCTGGAGACGGAGACACCGCGGCCGACACCCCATCCGCGCCCGCCAGTATCGCAACGGCTACGGCTGCCAGAACCACCAACACCCGATCCAGCCAAGCTCCCATGCCTGCATCCTGCCCCCCCCGCCAAGCCCCCCGCAACCGTGGTTTCCACCCGCCCGGGCCGGGCGGACTGCAGCCGCCCGCTACCGTTGCCCCATGGCCGAGATCTCCACCCTCACGCTCCATTCCGGGCTCCCCGTCCACCGCATCGCGATCCCGGGCACGCGGGCGCTGACCGTGCTCGTTGCCTTCGACGCGGGCGCGCGCACCGAGCGCCCGGAGGAGAACGGCATGGCCCACTTCCTCGAGCACCTGGTGTTCAAGGGCGGCGAGGCCTACCCGACCTACTCCGACGTCAACACCACCGCCGAGCGGATGGGCGCGCAGCTCAACGCCTACACGAGCCACGACCTCGTCGCCTTCCACATCACCGCACGGGCCGAGTCCGCGCCCGAGGCGATCGACCTGCTCACCGACTTCGTCGGGCGCCCCCGCATCGACGCGGAGGAGCTCGACCGCGAGCGCGGCGTGGTGATCCAGGAGATCGCCCGGGCCAACGACCAGCCCGCCGTGCTGGCCGAGCACCTGATCGACGAGGCGGCGTTCGGCGACCACCCGCTCGGCCGCCCGGTCCTGGGCCCGGAGGAGCACCTGCGCACGTTCAGCCGCGAGGCGATCGTGGCCTTCCGCGAGCGCCGCTGGGGCGGCGCCGCCGGCGGCGCGTTCCTGGTTGGCAACCTCGATGCGCTTCCGGACGACGGGCAGCTCGCCGAGGCGTTCGGCCGCTTCCCCACGCTGCCGGCGCCGCCGGCCGCCGAGCCGGCGCCGGCCTTTCACCCGCAGGTGAAGGTCGAGACCCGCGACTCCAACCAGTCGCATCTGCGGATGTCCTACCGGCCCGACGTCGACGTCGACGACCGGCCGTCGCGCGCCGCCCTGGCGGTCTACTCGACGCTGCTGGGCGGCTCGATGGGCTCGCGCCTGTTCGACGAGATCCGCGAGCAGCGCGGCCTGGCCTACTCGGTCTACGCGCTCAGCCACAGCTTCGCCGACGTGCCGATCCTCCAGCTCAGCGCGGGCCTGGACTCCGAGAAGTGCCTGGAGGCCTACCGCCGGATGCGCGAGATCGTCACCGAACTGCGCGACGAGGGCCCGACGGAGGAGGAGGTCCAGCGCGCCAAGGCCTATGCCGCCGGCCGCCGGGTCCTGGCCTTCGAGAACACCAACGCCGTGGCCCGCCACGCGGCGAACCAGGCGATCGTCCGGCACGAGAGCATCGACCCCGACGACGCGATCGCCGAGCTGGATGCCGTGGAGTTCGGAGAGGTCGCGGAGGTCGCCCGGGGCGTGGCCGACCGCCTGGCGATCGCCTGCGTCGGGCCGCACGACACCGCGGACTTCGCGGACTGAGGCGCGCGAGGCTGACACGGCCGTTGTGGCGGCCGCGGCCGTGCGCGACAATCGGCGGCTCGTGGACGAGGCCCTGAACACGCGCGAGGCACGGCGCTACCTCGACCGGGTCGATGGCCGCTGGCCGCTGTCCCGGGCGCTGCTGGGCGGCGCGCGGGTCGACGACGCCAAGGGCGCGCTCCCCCAGCGCGAGCGCGGGCCGGAGTACGTGGTCGTGCTCGTGTCCGACGGCTTCGACGGGATCCCGTGGCTCGAGCGCGTCTACCAGGCCGGCTCGCTGTGGGACGCGGCGGAGATGGGCGCCCCTGCTGACGTCCACTGCTACACGCCGGTCGAGTTCGACCGCCAGGTGCAGCGCCGGCCCGCGGTGCGCCGGGCCCACGACACCGGCCTGGACCTCCTGGCCGATCCGGCCCTGCCGTAGGCGGCGCGGCGGCCCGGCGCCGAGGGGGCGCCGCCCGGTGCCCGGACGTCCGTCCACTGGCCGGGGAGCCGCTGCGGCCCGGCCCGGCGCCGGCCGATCACTCAGGCGTACCCGCCGCAGGGATGCGGCTGCTCCCCGCCACGAAGGACCGTGATGCGCAAGCTCTCCCCCATCGTTCTCGCCGTTGCCGCGCTGCTCGTCGCGCTCCTGCCCGCTGCCGCCCTGGCCCGCTCCCAGGGCCGCCGCGGGCCCGCGCGGACGACCGCTGACCGCAACCACGACCGCATCCCCGACCGCTGGGAGCGGCGCTTCGGCCTCTCCGCGCGGACGAACCAGGCCGGCCGCGACCCGGACCGCGACGGCCTGTCCAACCTCTGCGAGTACCGCTCGGCCACGAGCCCGAAGCGGGCCGACACCGACCGTGACGGCGTGCGCGACGCCAGCGAGGACCTCGACCGCGACCGCGTCGACAACGGCAACGAGTGCCGCGAGCACACGAACCCCGCCGTGCGCGACACCAACCGCAACGGCCGGCCCGACGGCTCCGAGGACGCCGACCGTGACCGGCTGCGCAACGCCGCCGAGGACGCCACCGGCAACGACCCGATCAACCCCGACACCGACGGCGACGGCGTCCGCGACGGGGCCGAGCACGCGGGCCGGATCGCCAGCTTCCGCAACGACGTCCTGACCGTGGTCCTGGCCAGCGGCGACGTGGTCAAGGGCCGCGTCACCGCGGACACGACGATCGACTGCGTCGGCGAGGACGACTACCTCGACGACCCGGCCGAGGATCCGGGCACCGGCGACCCTGGCGCGGACCCCGGCAGCGAGGACCCCGGCGCCGAGGACCCCGCGGCCGATCCGTCCGCCCACGAGTCCGGCGACGGCCCGGGCAGTGAGGACCCCGCGGCGGAGGACCCGGGCGCCGATCCGGGCAGCGACCCGGGCGCCGAGGATCCCGGCAGCGACCCGGTCGGCGAGGATCCGGGCAGCGAGGATCCCGGCTGCACGTCCGATGACCTCGTGCCCGGCGCCGGCGTGCGCAGCGCCACCTTGCAGGTCGGCGACGGCGGCGCCGAGTTCCTCGACGTCGAGCTCGTCGCCAGCGACTGACCTCGCTGCAGCAGCCGCCCCCAATCCGCCCTACGCCGTGATCGACACCATGCGCTCGATCGGCAGCCGCGCCCGCTCGGCGACCTCCGGCGCGACCTTCACCTCGTACTGCAGGTCCCGCAGCGAATCCCGCAGCTTCGGCAGCGTGATCATCTTCATGTAGCGGCAGCTCGCGCGCTCGTTGGCGGCGATGAAGTCCACGTCGGGCGCCTCCTTGCGCAGCGGGTGCAGCATCCCGATCTCGGTGGCAACGATGACCGTCGAGCCGGGCGCGGCGTGCTCGGCGTAGTCGACCATGCCGCCGGTCGAGAGCATGTGGACCCCCTGGGAGTCCACGTCGCCGGCAGCCACGTACTCCATGACGCTCGTCGAGCAGCCGCACTCGGGGTGGATCAGGAAGTCGGCGCCCGGGTGCTCGGCCCGGACCTCCTCGATGTCGCGCGGGCGGATGCCGGCGTGCACGTGGCACTCGCCGTCCCAGACGTGCATCCGCTTGCCCGTGCGCTGCTCGACGAAGGCGCCGAGGAACATGTCGGGGCCGAAGAGGATCTCGGTGTCCGGTCCGTGCTCGCGGTAGATGTGCTCGACGACCTGCACCGCGTTGGACGACGTGCAGCAGTAGTCGGTCTCCGCCTTGACCTCGGCGGTCGTGTTGACGTACATGACGACGACCGCGCCCGGGTGCTTGGCCTTCCAGGCCCGCAGCTGGTCGGCGTCGATCGAGGCGGCCAGCGAGCAGCCGGCGTCGAGGTCGGGGATCAGGACCGTGCGGTCCGGGCAGAGGATCGAGGCCGTCTCGGCCATGAAGTGCACGCCGCAGAACACGATGATCGGCTCGTCGGCGGCGTTGGCCTGCTGGGACATCCCGAGCGAATCGCCGGTGAAGTGGGCGATGTCCTGGATCTCGGGCACCTGGTAGTTGTGGGCGAGGATGAGCGCGTTGCGCTCCTTGGCCAGCTCGCGCACCTCGCGCTGGAGCGCGGCGACATCCTCGAGCGCAAGCGGGGGCGGCGCGCCGTCGGGCTGGATCACGGGGAGGTTCATGGGAGGGGCTCCAGGATCAACGAGAGGTCGAGGGCCGGCGCCGAGTGCGTCAGCGCCCCGAGGGAGACGAATTGTACGCCGGTGGCGGCGACCTCCCCGAGCGTCTCCAGCGTCACGCCGCCCGAGGCCTCGAGCTCGGCCCGCCCGCCGACGTGCGCGGCGATCGCCCGCAGCTCTGGCGGGCTCATGTTGTCCAGCAGCAGCCGCCCGGCGCCGGCGGCCAGCGCCTGGTCGGCCTCGTCGCGGGTGCGGCACTCCACCTCCAGCGGCAGCTCCGGCGCGGCGGCGCGGGCCGCCGCCACGGCGGCCGCGATCCCGCCGGCCAGGGCGATGTGGTTCTCCTTGATGAGGATCGCGTCGTAGAGGCCGCGGCGGTGGTTGACCGCCCCTCCGGCGGCGACCGCGGCCTTCTCGAGGTCGCGCAGCCCCGGCGTGGTCTTGCGGGTGTCGAGCACGCGGCAGCCCGTCCCCTCGACGGCCGCCGAAGCCCGGGCGGCCATCGTCGCCACGCCCGAGAGGCGCTGGAGGAAGTTCAGGGCCGTGCGCTCGGCGGTCAGAAGCGCCCGCGCGCTGCCCTCGATGTCGAGCACGGGGCCGCCCTCGCGCCACTCCCCCTCGGTCACGAGCGGGGTGACGGCCGCCTGCGGGTCCAGCGCGCGGAACGTGCGGGCGGCCACGTCGAGGCCGTAGATCGCCCCGGGCGCCTTCTGCGTGATGCGCCCGCGGGCCCGCGCCGCCGCGGGCACCGTGGCGTTCGTCGTCACGTCGCCGGGCCCGACGTCCTCCTCCAGCGCCCGCGCGATCAGCCCGTCGAGCGCCGCCTCGTCGAGCGGGCCGCTCACGCCGGCTCGTCCCGCAGGACCGCGATCGTCCGGAACGTCGGATCGCTGGCGCCGTGCAGGCGCGCGCCGCTGCGGGCGAGCTCGCGCAGGTACTCGATGACCTCCTCGGTGACGCGCTCGCCGGGCAGGATCGCCGGGATGCCTGGCGGGTAGCCGGCGATCGCCTCGGAGCTGATGCGGCCGACGGAGGTGTCGACGTCGACGGTCTCGGCCAGCCCGAGGAACGCCTCGCGAGGGGGCACGGCGGCGTGGGCGTTGAGCGCCGCTGGAGGGTGCGCGATCGCCTGCACCGGCTCGGGCCGGCGGATCTCCCGCAGCTCGGCCTCCAGGTCGTGCGCGAAGCGGTCCAGGGCGTCGACGGGCTGGCTGATCCCCAGCACGAGCACGAGCGTGGCGTGCGTGGCGAGCTCGACGTGGACGTCTGAGCTCTTGCGCAGCTGGTCGGAGATCTCGTAGCCGGTGCAGCCGGTGCCGCGCACGTCGATGACGATGCGCAGCGGGTCCCACGCGGCGACGCCGGGCGTGCCGACCAGCTCCTCGCCGACGACGTGGCAGCCCTCGATCGCGTCGATGCCCGCCCGGGCGCGCTCGGCGGCGGCCAGCGTGCGGCCGAGCAGGTCCTGGCCGTGGATGGCGAGCTGGCGGCGCGCGGAATCGAGCGAGGCGAGCAGCAGCGAGGACGGGCTGGTCGAGCTGACCAGGCGCAGCGTGCGGTTCACGCGCGCCGGGTTGATCCGGCCCCCGTCGGCGACGTGGAGCATCGCCGACTGGGTGAGGGAGCCGACGATCTTGTGGGTCGAGGTCAGGACCGCGTCGGCGCCCTCCTGCAGCGCCGAGGGCGGGACGCCGCGGTGAAAGCCGAAGTGCGGCCCCCAGGACTGGTCGACCGCGAGGGCGGCGTCGTGCGCGTGGGCCACCTCGGCCAGGGCGCCGATGTCGGCGGCCATGCCGTAGTAGGTCGGGGAGACCACGAACGCCGTGCGAGCGTCGGGCGCCGCCGTCAGCGCGGCGTCGAGGTCCTCGGGGAGCACGCCGTGGGCCATCCCCAGCTCGGGCTCGTAGGCGGGCGAGACCCAGTAGGGCCGCCCGCCCGAGAGCACGAGCCCGTCGACGATCGAGCCGTGGGAGTTGCGCTGGGCCACGACGGTCGCCCCGAGCGGCGCCTGCGCGAGGACCATGGCGTGGTTGCCCTGGGTCGCCCCGTTGGAGAGGAACCACGTGCGGCCGGCGCCATAGAGGTCGGCGGCGAGCATCTCGGCCTGGTCGAACGGCGTCGGGAACGGCGGCGGGACGTCGACGCCGCGCGTGTCCCTCGGGACGTCCATCAGCAGCGCGTCGCCGCCGATGTTGTTGCGCAGCGCCGGGTCGGCGCCGGCGCCGCCCTTGTGGCCGGGCACGCCGAACAGCGTCGGTTCCCGGAAGCCGTAGGACGCGAGGGCGTCGAGGTAGGGCGCGGTGCTCTGCTCGAGATCGGGGTTCATGCGGCGGACTCCAGCAGGTAGGCGCGGACGAACTCGTCGAGGTCGCCGTCGAGCACGCGGGCGGTGTCGCCGATCTCGACGTCGGTGCGGTGGTCCTTGACCATCGAATACGGATGCAGGACGTAGGAGCGGATCTGGGAGCCGAAGTTCACGTCCTGGGCCTCCCCCTTCTCCTTGGCGATCTCCTCGCGGCGCTTGCGCTCCTCGAGCTCGGCGAGCTTGGACCGCAGCATCGCCATCGCGGTGGCGCGGTTGGAGGACTGGGAGCGCTCGTTCTGGCACTGGACCACGATTCCGCTGGGCTTGTGCGTGATCCGCACGGCCGAGTCGGTCTTGTTCACGTGCTGGCCGCCGGCGCCGCTGGCCCGATAGGTGTCGACCTGCAGGTCGTCGTCGGCGATCTCGACTTCGCCGGTCTCGCCCACGACCGGCGAGACCTCGACGCCCGCGAAGCTCGTCTGGCGGCGGTGGGCGGCGTCGAACGGCGAGAGCCGGACGAGGCGGTGCACGCCCTTCTCTGCCGAGTACAGGCCGTAGGCGTTCTCGCCAGCGACCTTGAAGGTCGCCGACTTGATGCCGGCCTCCTCCCCCGGGCTCGCCTCGAGCAGCTCGACCCCGAAGCCGCGCTTTTCGGCCCAGCGCATCTCCATGCGCAGGACCATCTCGGCCCAGTCCTGGGCGTCGGTGCCGCCGGCCCCGGCGTTGACGGTGACGAGCGCGTCGCCGGCGTCGTAGCGGCCGGAGAAGAGGCGCTCCTCCTCGAGCGCGGCGAGGCGCTGCTCGGCCGAGGCGATCTGCTCGTCGAGCTCGGCGGCCATCCCGGGGTCCTCCTCGGCCAGCTCGGCGAGGCCTTCCAGGTCCTCGGTGTCGGCGACGAGCGAGCGGTAGGTCTCGAGCTTGCGGGCTGCGCGGGCGTGCTCGGCGCTGACGGCCGCGGCCTGCTCCTGGTCGTCCCAGAAGCCGGGCGCGCCCATCTGGCCCTCCAGCTCCGCTATGCGTGACTCCAGGGAAGCGGGGTCAAAGATAGTCCGCGAGCAGCTTCAGCTGGTCGCGGATCGCCGCAAGGCGCTGCGGCGTCGGCTCGGCTGGCGGAGTGGCCATGGCGGTGAGGCTATCCGATCCGGCGTCCCCGCCCGGGCCGCGCCGCAAGGTGAGAGGATGCGGCGGTGCCGGCAGCTCCCGAGGAGATCGTGGCGGGCCTGTGGCGCTGGACTGCGCGCCATCCCGAGTGGCATCCGGGCGCCTTCGGGGCCGAAGTCGGGTGCTATGCGTTGCGAGCCGGCGAGGACGTGCTCGCCATCGATCCGCTGCTTCCGGCCGAGCCGGACGCCGTGCTCGCGCGGCTCGACGCGCTCGTGGGGGACCGCCTGGACGTCCTCGTCACGATCCCCTACCACGTGCGCAGCGCCGCCGACCTCTGGGAGCGCTACGGCGGGCGGGCCGAGGTGAGGGTGTGGGGCCATCCCGCAGTCGCGAAGCGCCTTCCGGACTCGATGCGCGGTGCCGTCCGCGACCTCCGCGCCGGACCGCTCCCTGGCGGCGCCCGGTCGTTCCCGATCGGCAGCCCGGTGCGGTTCGAGCGCCCGCTGCTGCTCCCGTCGCACGGCGCCCTGGTGTTCGGCGACGCCGTCGTCGCCGTCGACGGGCGGCTGCGGGTCTGGATCGACGGCCCGGTCGCCAGCCCCCGGCGCGAGGCGTGGTACCGGGACCGCTTCCTGCCCACGCTCGCCCCGCTGGCGGACCTGCGGGCCGAGCGGATCCTCGTCACGCACGGCGAGCCGGTCCTCGCCGGAGGGGCCGCGGCCCTGGCGGCGGCCCTGGCGGCGCCCGCCTGGACCGGCCCCAGCTGAGCCGCCTCACTCCGCCAGCCGCGCCGCCGCCACCGCCGCCTGGCCGAACGAGATCCCGCCGTCGTTGGGTGGCAGGCGCTCGGGCACGAGGACGCGCAGGCCGGCCTCGCGGAGCGCCGCGGCGGTCAGCCGGAGGAGCAGCACGTTCTGGAAGACCCCGCCGGAGAGCACGACGGTGCCGAGGCCGCGGGCGCCGGCGGCGTCCGCGGCGGCGCGGGCCGCGCCCGCGGCGATCGCGGCGTGGAAGCGGGCGCTGATGGCCGGCACGGGGACGCCCGCGGCGGCGTCCGCTGCCACGGCGGCGATGAGCGGCTTGCCCCCGAGGACCAGGCCCGGCGGCGCCCCGGCCGGCGGCCCGGGTCCCGGATCGGCGCCTCCGACCGGCAGGTCGTAGGCCCCGCGCTCGCCCGGATCGGCCAGCGCCTGGAACTCGATGGCCGCCTGGCCCTCGTAGCTCACGCGGGCCCGGACGCCGCACAGCGCCGCGGCGGCGTCGAACAGGCGCCCCATGCTCGTGGTGACCGGCGCCGCGGTGCCGGCGCGGGCCAGGCCGGCGACGGCGCGCCACGCCTCCGGCGCGACCTCGCCGGCCAGCGCCGGCGGCGGCTCGGAGCCGAGATGCCCGGCCTCGAGCAGCCAGGCGCAGGCCATCCGCCACGGCTCGCGGATCGCCCGCTCTCCCCCGGGGAGGCGCACGGGCCAGAGCCAGCCGGCCCGCTCGAAGCCGTCCAGGCCGCCGGCGAGGATCTCCCCTCCCCACACCGTGCCGTCGGGCCCGTGCCCCGTTCCGTCGAAGATCACGCCGATCGCCGGCCCGGCTTCGCCGTGCTCGGCCAGGGCGGCGGCGAGGTGGGCGTGGTGGTGCTGCACGCCGATCAGCGGCAGGTCGTCGCGGGCCTGGGCCTCGGCGGTCGACAGGTACGCCGGGTGCAGGTCGTGGGCGGCCGCCGCGGGCCGGACGTCGAACAGCGCCTCGAAGCGGCCGATGCCCTCCCGGAACGCGCGCAGGGTCTCCCAGTTCTCGAGGTCGCCGATGTGGTGGCCGACCCAGGCGCGGCCCCCCTTGGCCAGGCAGAACGTGCTCTTGAGCTCCGCGCCCACCGCGAGGATCGGGACCGGCGCCGGGACGGGCAGCGCCAGGGCGGTCGGCACGTGCCCGCGCGAGCGGCGCAGCAGCAGCGGGCGCGGGCCGTCCCCGCCGTCTGCGATCCGCACCACCGAGTCGTCGACCCGCGTCTCGATCGGGCGGTCGTGCATCAGGAACGCATCGGCGATCCCGCCCAGCCGCGCCCCGGCCTCGCTGTCCTCATAGGCGATCGGCTCGTCCGAGACGTTCCCGCTCGTCATCACCAGCGGCCCGCCGGCGTCGGCGAGCAGGAGGTGGTGCAGCGGCGTGGCCGGGAGCATCAGGCCGAGATCGGGGGAGCGCGGCGCCACCGAGGGCGCGACCGGCGCCCCGGGGCGGCGGGGAACCAGGACGATCGGCGCCGCGGGCGAGCGCAGCAGCGCCTCGGCCTCGCCCGAGACCTCCGCCAGCGCCCGCGCGGACGCGGCGTCGCGCACCATCAGGGCGAACGGCTTCTCCTCGCGGTGCTTGCGGGCCCGGAGCGCGGCGACCGCCCCCTCGTCGCCGGCCGCGCAGGCGAGGTGGTAGCCGCCGAGGCCCTTGACCGCGACGATCCGGCCGTCGCGCAGCAGCGCCGCCGCCGCGGCGACCGCATCGGCGGCGCCGTGCGGGTGAGGCAGCGGCGCCCTGTCGGCGCCGGCCAGGGTGACGGCCGGGCCGCAGGCCGGGCAGGCGTTGGGCTGCGCGTGAAAGCGCCGGTCCCCGGGGTCGTCGTACTCCGCCTGGCAGTCCGCGCACATGGCGAAGCCCGACATCGTCGTGTTCGGCCGGTCGTACGGGACGCCGCGGACGATCGTGAACCGCGGCCCGCAGTTCGTGCAGTTCGTGAACGGGTAGCGGTGACGGCGATCGGCCGGGTCGAACGTCTCGTGCAGGCAGTCGTCGCAGGTGGCGGCGTCAGGTGTGACCGGGGCGGCCGGCGCCCCGCCGGCGCTCGCGACGATCGCGAAGCCCGGGCGCCCGGTCGGCGCGATCGGCTCGGGCGTGACGGCCTCGACGACCGCGAGCGGGGGCGCCTGGTCGGCGAGCGCCCGGAGGAACGCGGCGACCGCCTCCGGGGGCCCTTCCGCCTCCACGACGACGCCGCGGGCATCGTTGCGGACAAAGCCGGCGATGCCCTGCTCGGCCGCGAGGCGGTGCACGAACGGGCGGTAGCCGACGCCCTGGACCGTCCCGTCCACCCGGGCCCGGAAGCGGACGCGGGGAGACGCGGGCCGCCCGCTCACGCCGGCGAGGGCTCGGCCTCGATGAGCGTCCGCAGCACGTGCCACGCGCTCGCCTGTGCCTCCTGGATCCGGGGGATGTGCTCGGACCGCGTCACGACCACGTGGTCGGCGAGGCGGCCGCCGGCGATCTCGCCGCCGCCGTAGCCGACGAACGCGACCGTCAGGAGCCCTCGGCGGCGGGCCTCCGCGAGCGCCGCGATCACGTTGGCCGAGCCGCCGCTGGTCGTGAAGGCCAGCAGCGCGTCCCCGCCGTCCCCGTGCGCGATGACCTGCCGGGCGAACATCGCCTCCACGCCGATGTCGTTGGCGATCGCGGAGAGGATGCCGCTGTCCTGGGTCAGGTCGAGCCCCGGGCGCTCCGCCATCCCCGCGGGCGGGAAGGCGAGGTCGGCGACGGCGTCGGCGGCGTCGGTCGCCGAGCCGCCGTTGCCGAGCGCGAGCACGCGCCCGCCGGCGTCCAGGCGGGCCCGCAGCCCGGCGGCGGCGGCCAGGAGGGCGTCCGCGTTGTCCGCCAGGGTCGCGGTCCGCAGCGCCGCGATCTCGGCGGCCTTCGCGGCCACCGAGCCGCGGACGTCGGCCAGGACGGCGTCGAGGTCGTGCTCGCGCTCGGCCAGGAACGGATAGAGGAAGCTCGACGCCCCGGCGTCCTGGGGCGCCCGCTCGGTCCGCCCGGCGAGCAGCCCGCGGTGCTCGAAGAACACGTGGACCAGCTCCCAGAGCAGGTGGTAGGCGGTCTCAGCGGTCTCCTGGCGGATCCAGGGGTCGGCCACGGCCACGGGGAAGTCCCATTCGGATCCGGCGCCGGACCAGGCGACCGTCAGGCAGCCGCGGGCGCGGCAGAGCGCGAGCGCCGCGCCCGCCTCCGCGTCGCCCTCCTCGGTGCCGAACACCATCGCGATGTCGTCCGGGCGGGCGTGGGCCGCGGCCTGGGCGTGGAGCGGCCCGCCCTCCGGACCGAGGGCCAGCGCGGGCAGCGCGCGCTTGCCGACGATCACGGGATGGACGAACTCCACGGCGACGTGGCGGGCGTCCGAGCGGGCCGCCGGCGAGCGCCCGAAGGCCAGGAGCCGCCCGCCGCGGGCGAACCGCTCGGCCATGCGGTGGCACAGCCGGGCGATCCGGTCCTCCTGTGCGCCAAAGAACTCCTCCCCCGCCTGCACGCGGGCCTCGGCGTGGCGGCCGATGTCGGCGGCAGTCAGCAGATGCGGGGCAGGGGGTCGCCGACGAGCTGGTCCATCACCCGGCGCCCTCCGAAGGCGGTCTCGACGAGCACCATCCCCGGCGGCTCGGCCCGGACCGTTCCGATCTCGGCAGCCTCCTCGCCGCCGGGAGCGGCCTGGAGCGCGGCCAGCGCCGCCGCGGCGGCGCCGGGCGCGACCGCCGCGACGAGCACGCCCTCGTTCGCGACGTGCATCGGATCCAGGCCCAGCAGCTCCGCGGCGCCGGCGACCGCCGGGGCGACAGGGACGTCGGCCTCGCGCACCGAGATGCCCACGCCGGAGGCCTTGGCCAGCTCGTTGAGCACGGAGGCCACGCCGCCGCGGGTCGCATCGCGCAGGCAGTGCAGCGACGCTCCGGCGGCGTCCAGGAGCGCGTCGGCGGCGGGCCACAGCGGGCGGGTGTCGGACTCGATGTCGGCCTCGAGCTCGAACTCGCCGCGGGCGAGCATGATCGCCATCCCGTGGTCGCCGATCCGGCGCGAGACCAGGATGCGGTCGCCGTCCTGCAGGCCGGAGGGCGAGAGCGACCCGCGCGCGTCCAGCCGCCCCAGGCCGGTCGTGCAGATGTACATCCCGTCGGCGCTCCCACGCTCCACGACCTTCGTGTCGCCCGCGACGATCTCGACGCCGGCCGCGGCGGCCGCGTCGGCGATGGCCTGGATCTCGGCCCGCAGCACGCCGGCTTCGAGGCCCTCCTCGAGGATGAGCGACACGGTGAGCGCGACGGGCCTGGCCCCCGCCATCGCCAGGTCGTTGACGGTGCCGTTGACCGCCAGCTCGCCGATGGACCCGCCGGGGAAGCGCAGCGGCTTGACCACGAAGCTGTCGGTCGTGAGCGCGAGGCCGAGATCCTCGATCACCACGAGGCCGGCATCGCCGAGCTCGGCGAGCGCCGCCGAGCGAAACGCCGGCAGCAGCACGCCTTCGATCAGCGCCTGCGTGGCCTTGCCGCCCGCGCCGTGGGCCATCGTGACCCGCTCGTCGCGGAACTTCGCCGGCTTGGCGCGCGCCGTCTCGATGATCCCGAGCAGCCGCTCCTCGCGGCCCACCGGTGCTGCCGGCTCGCTCACACCGCCGCGCGGTCGCGGGCGAAGCGCCCGTAGCTGTAGTAGGCCGCGCAGGCCCCTTCCGGAGACACCATGCAGGTCCCGATCGGCCGCTCCGGCGTGCAGGCGGTCCCGAACACCTTGCACTCCCACGGCTTGATGACGCCCTTGAGGACCTCCCCGCACTGGCAGGCCTTCGGGTCGGCGACCCGGACCCCGGGGATCTCGTACCGCAGCTCGGCGTCGAACTCGGCGTAGGCATCCGACAGCCGCAGCGCGCTCTGCGAGATGAAGCCCAGGCCGCGCCACTCGAAGTGCGGCCGCAGCTCGAAGACCTCGGCGAGCACCTCCAGCGCCTTCGGATTCCCGTCGTACGGCACGACCCGCGCGTACTGGTTCTCGACCTCGCAGCGGCCCTCGGAGAGCTGCGCGATGAGCATCTGGATGGCCTGGAGCACGTCGAGCGGCTCGAAGCCCGCGACCACCACCGGCTTGCCGTACTCGTTGGGCACGAACTCGAACGGGCGGGCGCCGACGACCGTGGACACGTGGCCCGGCCCGATGAACCCGTCAAGCCGCAGGTCCGGCGACTCGAGCAGCGCGCGCAGCGGGGGCACGATCGTCACGTGGTTGCACAGGCACGAGAAGTTCCCGATCCCCTCCGCCTTGGCCCGCATGAGCGTCAGCGCCGTCGACGGCGCCGTCGTCTCGAAGCCGATCGCCAGGAACACGACCTGCGACTCGGGCTCGGAGCGCGCGATCCGCAGCGCGTCGAGCGGCGAGTAGACCATGCGGATGTCGGCGCCGGCGGCCTTGGCGTCCAGCAGCGACCGCTCCGACCCGGGCACGCGCATCATGTCCCCGAAGCAGGCGAGCACGACTCCGGGCTGGCTGGCCACGTGGATCGCGTCGTCGACCCGGCCCATCGGGATCACGCAGACCGGGCAGCCCGGCCCGTGGACGAGCTCGACGTTGCCCGGCAGCAGGTCGTCGATGCCGAACTTGTAGATCGAGTGCGTGTGGCCGCCGCAGACCTCCATGATCTTGTAGTGGCGGTCCGGCTGCACCGCCGCCAGGATCTCGCCGGCCAGCGCGCGGCCGAGCTCGGCGTCGCGGAACTCGTCGACGTACTTCACGCCGCCGTCCCCTCCGCCGCATGGGCGATGGCCACGTCGGCGTGGACGAGCACCCGATCCCCGGGCGCCACGCCGGCCAGCAGCGCGGTCTCGACCGTGCGCCGCCCGCCGCCGTCGCCGCGGCAGGCGGCCAGGCCGGTCGCCGTGTCGACCTCGAGCACGTCCATCGGGAGCGCCTCGTCCGAGCAGGTCACGCAGTGCCCGCCGTCGGCGCGGCACGCCTCGCCCGGGGGGCTCCCGGCGCCGCTCATTCGATCGCGCTCCCGCGCAGTTCGGCCAGCTCGGCCTCGTACTCCGCGCCGAGCTCCTCGAGCAGCCGGCGGGTCGCCAGCGCCTCGGCCTCGTCGACCTTCGACATCGCGAAGCCCACGTGGATCAGGACCCAGTCGCCGGGCGCCGTGCCGTCGAGCAGGCCGACGTTCACCGTGCGGCGGACGCCCGCAACGTCCACGGTCGCCAGCTTCTTGACCGGATCGGTGATCTCGAGAATCTCTCCGGGGATGGCGAGGCACACCGTGATCAGTCCTTCGATTCGGGCGGGATGCCGCGGCGCCCGGCGGCCCGCGCCGCCGAGATCCGTTCAGCCTCCCTCGTGGCTGTGACGACGGCGAGCATGGCGCCAGCCCAGGCCCGCCGCATCCGGGTTTCGCCGCAGAGTACGCGCGCCCGGCGGGCCGACCCATCGAGATTCGCCGTGCTGGCGGGCGGGCGGTCTATGCCGCCGGGCTCCCGGTCCGGGCAAATCCGGCGCCGGAGCGCTCGCCGGGCGCGCCGACGCGCCAGAGCATCACCCGGTTGTTGCCGGAGTCCGCGACGGCGAGCACGCTGCCGCGCAGGCAGATCCCGTAGGGCCAGCACAGCGTGTCCTGCCGCACCGCATCCCAGCGGTTCTCCCCGTTCGCGTCGAAGTCGGGCTGGCCGACGACCGCGTCGGCCGCGGCCCCGTCGGCCTGCGGAAGGGCATCCCAGAGCAGGACCCGGTTGTTGGCGGTGTCGGCCACGGCGAGGCGGCCCGCGTCCACGCTGAGGGCGTACGGGAACCGCAGCGCGCCGGCCCCCTGCGGCCCGTGCGGCCACTCCCGCGTCGACGCGCGGTCCGGCTGGCCGAGGGCGAACGCGGCCGGCCCGTCCCGGTCCGGGTACCCGGACCAGCCGAGCACGCGGTGGTTGCCCGCGTCGGCGACGAGCAGCGTGCTGCCGTCCCCGTCGGCGTCGTGGGGCCACCGGAAGCTGTCCGCCGCCGGCGCCGCGCCGCGGTTCTCCTCGGCGGCGTCGGGCCCGGGCTGGCCCAGGACCAGGTCGGGCGGACGGTCGCCGTCCGGAACGCCGCGCCAGCCCAGGACGCGGCGGTTGCCGGTGTCGCACACGTGCAGCCACCCGCCGCTCCAGCCGATCCCATAGGGCCAGTAGAGCGTGCCGGCCCCGCACCGCCCGCCGCGGTTCGGCTCGGCCGCGCCGAAGCCGTCCTGGCCGATCACCCCGTCCGGCGGAACGCCGGACTGCTCGGGCACCGACGCCCAGATCAGGACGCGGTGGTGCCAGGCGTCGGCCACGAGCAGCGCACCGCCGGCGATGGCCACGCCGGTCGGCAGGTGCAGGCCCTGCTCGGGCCCGCGCCCGCCGGCGGCAGGGCCCTCGGAGGCCATGTCCGGCTGGCCGAGGACCACGTCTGCCGGCCGCCGGTCGGCGTCCGGCAGGCCATGCCAGATGAGGATCCGGTGGTTGCCGGAGTCGGCTGCCACCAGGACGCCGTCGCCGACGGCCACTCCGCGCGGGGCGTAGAGCGTCGAGGGCGACGGCGCGGCCGACGGGAGCGCCAGCCCGCCTGGCGACGGCGCCCCGAGCCACGCCAGCGGCTCGGTCACGCCGTGCGAATCCAGACGCGCCCGGCGTCGATCCGGGCGGGGAACTGCGTCAGCCGGACACCCGGCGAGGTCAGCGACTCCCCGGTGAACGCGTCGTAGCGCCAGCCGTGCGCCCGGCAGGTCAGGGTCCCGGTGCCGAGGTCGAGCAGGCCGTCGTGGATCGGCTGGCCGGCGTGGGCGCAGACATCGCGAAACGCGCTCAGCCGCGGCCCCTGCCGCACGACGGCGAACGCCTCGCCACCCAGCTCGATCCGGGTCACGGCGCCGTCCGGCACGGCGTCGACGGCCGGGCCCTCGGTCCAGCCGCGGCGGACCTTCTCGACCATCGTGATCTGGAGCGGCGCCGCGCCGGCCTCCTGCGGATCGGCCGGGACCGTGTCGACCCGGACGATCTCGGGGATCGCGCTGGTCAGCGCCTCCTCGACGCCCTGCTTGAGCGTCACCGCCGACATCGAGCACCCGCTGCAGGCCCCGTGGAGCCTCACCCACGCGACGCCGTCGCGCACCTCGACGAGCTCGACATCCCCGCCGTGAGACTCGAGGTAGGGGCGCACGGAGGCGAGCACCTGGGCCGCCCGCGCCGCCGGGTCGGGCCGCAGGATCCCGTGGAGCAGGAGGACCGCGCGGACCTCGGGCTCGGCGGCGAGCTCCAGGAGCAGCTCCGCGCCGCGGTCGTCGTCGCGCAGGCCGCGCACGATCGCCACGAGCGCGGCCCGGTGGAAGGCTTCGATGGCCTTTCGCTGGCGCTCGGCAGCCGCCCGCCCCCGCTCGTCGAGCTGGCGCACGTCGCGCGCCGCGTCCTCGACGCGCGCGGCCAGCGCGGCCAGATCGGTGCCCTCCGGCGCCGAGCCGGCGTCGCCGGGGCCGCTCGGCAGGCCGAGCCCGTCGGGGCCGGGGCGGGCTTCGGTGGCTTCCATCGCGTCCGCTCCTCCTGGCGGGGCCCGGGCGGCCCCTACGCCTCGTCGTCCAGCTGCCGGAGGACCTCGCCGACGCCCACGACGCCGGCCTCGTCACCGTGGCCCCGGAAGATGTCGCGCGCCGGCCGCAGGAGCGCCCGTGCCCCCTCCCGGTCGCCGAGGTGCGCCCGCAGGTTCCCGAGGTTCGCGGCGACGCGCGCCCAGCCCAGCGGGTCGCGATCGCGGTCGCGGGCGGCCAGCACCTCCTCGTAGGCGGCCTGCGCCTGGCGCCGGTTGTCGTCGGCGTGCGCCGACGGGAGGTAGACGAGCGCATTGGCGAGGTTGAGCTGAACGCTGGCCCAGAGGTCGGGGTCGGCGTCGCGGTCGGCGAGCGACAGCGCCTCCCGGAGCTCCTGGACGGCGATGCCTTGGCGCAGCTGGTCGCCCGCCTCCTGCATCGGCATCGTCAGATACGCGATCCCGAGGTTGGCGTGGCATCGCGCCACGGCGGCCCGCTGGGTCTCGCGATCGAGGTCGGCCAGGGCGTCCTGATAGGCCTGGACCGCCGCCACCAGCGCGGGCCTCCGCCCGTCGGCGAGGCCCTGAAGGCCGATGGCCAGGCTCAGCTTCAGCTCACCCCGGACCTCGCGCAGGCCGGTCACGCCGAGCGCCTCGATCGCCGCACGCAGCAGGTCGATGCCCGCCGGGTCGCCGAGATCGAGCCGGAGCATCCCGAGCTGCCCGCGAATCTGGGCGGCGAGCGCGGGCGAGGCCGCGCCGGCCGCCGCCGCCCCCGCCTCGAGCGCATCGGCGGCGTCGCGCGCGTCCCCGGCGTCGAGGGCGTGCGCGGCCCGGGCGACGTGGGCCATGGCCGCGAGCTCGCCGTCGAGCGCAGCCGGCTCGGGCGGCCCGGGAACCACATCGAGCGACGCGGCGGCGAGGTCGAGAACCGGCACGTGCTCGACCGGGAGATCCTCCCGCAGCGCGCGGTGCGCCGCCGCGGACGGGGCCAGCACGAACGCCGCGATGCGCGCTTCGGGCCGGGCGTCGCCGTCCAGCTGCGCGAGCGCGCCGCCCACGTCCCCGGCCAGCGCGCGCCGGAAGTACTCGAGCTCGGCCGGCCACCGCTCGGGCTCGCGGCCCGCGACCAGCGCGGCCCGCGCCTCGGCGGTGCCGGGCCCGCCCGGGACGGGAAGCAGTCCCGCCGGCAGCGGGAAGACTCCGAGCGGCTGGGGCCGTGCGAGCACGGCCTCCGGCGTGGAGGGCGCCGCCGTCACGGCCGGCCCCGCACCCGCCCGTAGCGGTCTGCCGAGCGCTCGACCCAGCGCGCGCAGGTCTCGGCCTGGCGGCGGTGGCTGAACTCGCCAACGCGGTGGCGGACCGCCCCGTCGGCCATCACGACATCAAGGTCCACGACCCACCTCCCCCGCTCGCGGGAGACTGTCGTGCGGAGGGCGAGGGCCTCGTCGTCGCGGGGCGGAGGGATGTCGTCGGCGCCATGGGCGCTCACCCCGCCGCCGGCGCGGCCGCCGCGTCCGGCGCCGGCGCCCCGCCCAGGTCGGCGCGGAGGTGGGCGACGAGCTCGTCCACGGCGGCATCGACCGGCCCGGTCAGCGGCGCCCCGAACTCCAGGCCGCCGGCTTCGATGAGATAGACGACCACGTCCCGCGGGTATTCGTCCTTCAGGAGCCACCGGCCGAAGGCGAGCGCATGGTCCCAGCGGAAGGCGTGCAGGTTGATGCCCTCGAGCGGCGGCAGGGCCTCGACCTCCTCGCCGGGCACGCGGAACATCGTGCCCGGCTCAGAGCCGCTCACGCAGGCGTCGACGAGGATCACCTGGCCGGCGCCGCGCATCCGGAACGCGACGTCCATCCCGCTCGTGCCGCCGTCGGCGATCTCCACCCCGGCCGGCAGCCCGGCGTCGTGGAGCCGGCGCACGAGCACCGGCCCCGCGGCGTCATCCCCGCGCAGGAGGTTGCCGCACCCGACGATGAGCGTCTCCGGCGCGCTCACTCGCCTCCGAACCGGAACTTCGACAGCTTGCGGCCGCTCTTCTCGTCGTAGACGTGGACGGTGCAGACCAGGCACGAATCGAAGGCGCGGGCGACGTGCCCGAGCTCCACCGGGTCCTCGGGGTCGGCCACCGGCGAGCCGACGAACGCCTGCTCCATCGGGCCGTTGTTCCCGTTGGCGTCCTTGGGCCCGATGTTCCAGGCCGTCGGTGTCACCACCTGGTAGTTGGCGATCTTGCCCTCGTCGAGCACGATCCAGTCCGAGAGCGCGCCGCGCGCGGCCTCGGTCGCGCCGAAGCCCTTGCCGCTCGGCTTCTCCTCGGGCTTCGTGTAGAAGCTCTCGGAGAGGTCGATCTCGTCGAGCCACTTGCGGGCCCACTGGTAGTAGAGCGGCGCCTCGTGCAGCCGGGCGAAGGTCCGCGTGAACACGCTGGGCCCGAGCTTGTCGATCACGTCGCCGAACAGAGTGCTCCCGTCCTGGAAGTCCTGCGCCCCCGCCCGGGCGGCCATGACGCGGCGCGACAGCGGCCCCGCCTCGACCGGCGTGAGGCCCCGGCCGGGGATCTCGTACCGCGGCGCCTTCGCCCACGAGTACTTGCCCTCCTTCTTCCCCTGCTCGGGGTCGATCGGGTCGGTCACCCCGTCCCACGGGTGCAGCTGGGCCGAGCCCTTGAAGAACGAGCTCGTGTGGTCCTCGCGCACGTTGAGGTGGTCGAAGTCGTGGTACTCGCCGTCGGCGTAGATGCCGGCGCGGCCGATGAGCGCGTCGTTGCGGCCCTCGATGGTCGGGTTCGTGTACCGGGACGGGTCGAAGTACGTGCCGGTGCTGATGTAGTTGCCGTACCCCTGCCCGAACGTGTCGAGGCCGATGTCGAGCGAGTAGCGCAGGAAGAACCCGCAGTCGGAGTCCGCGTGGCTGTCGGACTCCTCGAGCCAGGCCATCACGTCGTCCCAGGTCTCGTTCTCCAGCCAGCGCTCGATCGAGCATCCCAGCCACTGCTTCTCGAGCCAGGCGTCTTTCCAATACTCGAGGATCGCGATCGAGCGGGTCACGTCCGACAGCGTCGGGCCGCACATCACCCCGCCTGGGACCATGAAGCTCGAATGCGGCCACTGGCCGCCGAAGATCGCGTAGACCTCGACCGGCTTGTTCGACAGGGCCACTCCCGTCTCGTAGGCCGTGCCCACGAAGGCCGCGTGGCGGCGCACCGCCTCCTCGTACATCGCCGAGCCGGCGTACTTCTTGTTCGTGAAGTCGATCGCGAAGAGCGCGTAGTACCACCGCGGGATCGACTGCAGGGTCTCGCAGCACTGGGCGAGGTTCCGGATCCGCGTGGCGTTCTCGGGCACGTGCGTCGCCCAGGCGGTGTCGAGCGCGTAGACGCTCTTGAACAGGTGGCTGCCGCCGCAGATGCCGCAGATGCGGGGGGTCACGATGAGGCCGGCCTGCGGATCCTTGCCGCGCAGGATGATCTCGAAGCCGCGGAACATCGCGGCCTCGGTCCACGCCTGCGTGACGTGGCCGTCCTGGATCGTGACGTTGAGGTCGAGATCGCCCTCGACGCGCCCGAGCGGGCTGACGCGGAGGTCCACCCCGCCCGAGGCAGGGTTCCCGGTGACTTCGGTCGTGGCCATGCTGTCGTCCTCTCCTCGCTGTTCGCGTTGTCGTGCGCCGTCGCGGCCCTACACCGCGAACAGGTCCTCCTTGGTCCACGCCGGGGCCGCGAGCCGGGCCGCGGCAGCGTGGGCGATGTACGTGTACTGGTCGACGCCCTCGGGCAGGTCCTTGGGAATCACGCCGCTGACCTTCTGGGTCTTGAACACGGTCCCCGGCACGAGGTCGTAGAACGGGAACTCCGGCTCGGTGCAGCCGATGCACGGCATGCCCGCCCGCGTCTTGGAGCTCTGCTTGTTCCAGAGGATGCGGTTGCAGGACGAGCGCGTCATCGAGCCGCGGCACCCGAACTCGTAGAAGAGGCAGCCCTGCCGGGTGCCCTCGCCGAAGGACTGGGTGGACTGCTTGTACTCGAAGAACTGGTTGCGCGTGCAGCCGGTCTGGGTGAACGAGGTGAAGAACGTCTGCGGGCGCTGGAGCTCGTCGAGCGCGATGTCGGCGGTGCGGCCGGCGGCCAGGGCGACGAGGATCTGCGAGATCCAGTCGGGGTGGGCCGGGCAGCCCGGGATGTTGATCACGGGCAGGCCGGCCTTCGAGCGCCAGTCGGCACCGAGGAAGCCGCCGTTCTCCCGCTTGAGGAACTGCAGCCCGATCGAGTCGGACGGGTTCGGATCCATCGCCGGGATCCCGCCCCAGCAGGCGCAGTCGCCGACGGCGACCACGATGCCGGCCTGGTTGCACAGCTCCGTGACCCACTCGGTCATCGGGCGGTCGGCGAACATGTCGTAGCGGCCCGAGCCGTCCGGGGCGCGGATGACGGTGCCCTCGAACACGAAGACGTCGAGCGGGGTCTCGCCCGACGCGCACGAATGGAACAGCCGCTTGGCGGCGTCGCCGAGCTCCATGCCCAGCGAGGGATGCCAGAGGACGTCGATGCCGAAGTCCGTCACGAGGTCGACGGCCGTCGGCTCCTCGGCGTTCAGGAACGACATCGTGTTGCCGGAGCAGGCTCCGCCTTGGAACCACAGCACGTTGGCCACTCAGGCCACCTCCCTCGCGTCGGGCCGGCTCGGGCCGCCCGGATGGTTGATCTGGTCGGCAGCCTCGGCCGGGCCGCCGCGATGGTGGTCGTCGTCGTGGTGCTCGTGCGCCAGGCCGAGCGCGTGGTCGCGCAGGTGCACGAGGCGGCGGATGAGGTCGTCGAGGCCTTCGCCGGTCTTCGCCGAGGTCTCCACGATCGGGACCCCGGGGCTGACGTCGTGGATCGCAGCCCGGCAGGCATCGCGGTCGAACTCGACCGCGCCCGCCAGATCGATCTTCGTGATGACCGCGAGCTGCGCCGAGGAGTACATCGGCGGGTACTTCAGGGGCTTGTCCTCGCCCTCGGTCGTGCTCTGGAAGACGATCCGGGCCGCCTCGCCGAGGTCGAAGCTCGCCGGGCAGACGAGGTTGCCGACGTTCTCGACGAACAGGTAGCGGCACTCCCCGACGTCCCAGCCGATCAGGTGGTCCTGGATCATCGTGGCCTCGAGGTGGCACAGCCCCTCGGTCGAGATCTGCCGCACCGGGGCACCCGACCGCGCCAGGCGCTGGGCGTCGCGGTCGGTGGCGAGATCCCCGACGAGCGCGGCGGCGCCGTACTCGGGCCCCATCCGGCGCAGGAGCTCCTCGAGCAGCCGGGTCTTGCCCGAGCCCGGGCTCGAGACGAGGTTGAACATGACGACGCCTGCGGCGTGGAGCCGCTCGCGCAGCGCCGCCGCCACGCGGTCGTTGTATCCCAGGACGCTCGCCGCGATGTCGGCATGCCCCGGAGCGGCGGCGGACTCACCCGCGCCGGGGCGGGCGAGCACGGCCTCGTGGCCCGGGCCGGGCGGCGTCACGCCGCCACCTCCGCCGCCGCGAAGCTCACCCGCCGCACCTCGATCTCGCGGCCCGAGACGAGGTCGCCGCTGGGCGTCCCGCAGTCGGGGCAGCGAAAGCTCGTCGTCGTGGGCAGCTCGACCACGGCGCCGCATGGGGCGCAGTGCACGCGAAGCGGCACGTCCTCCACCTCGAGGCTGGCTCCGGTCACCCGCGGGCGGCCCTCTGCGGCCAGCGGGAACGCGTACTCGAGGGCCGGCCGCACCACGCCGGACAGTGCCCCGACCGCCACCCGGACCGAGGACACGCGCTCGGCGCCCTGCTCGGCGGCCACGTCGTCGGCAATGCGGACGATGCCGATCGCGATCGACAGCTCATGCACGGGAGCCGGCCCCGTTCGGGCTGGGCGGGACCGCCCGCACGCGGCCGAGCTCGCGCAGGATCTCGATCGTGATGCCGGCGCCCCGCTGCACGTCGGGATCCTTGAGCGCACGGTGCACGCCGAGGAGCCCGTGCACCTCGGCGTGGGACGAGCGGGCCCGCTCGACGCCCGCCGTCGCGGCCCCGGCCAGCGTGCCGGCGGCCTCCACGGTGGCGGGCTTGACCAGCTCGGAGTCCAGCACCTGCTGGATGGCGGGCAGCCCCCGGTGGAAGGCGTTGGCGAGGTCCTGGATCCAGCTGTCCTTGGCGGCGGCCCGGAACTCGTTGAGCCCGGCGGCGACCGCCGGGAGCATGTCGTCGGTCCGCTGGAGGAACTGCTCGAGGCCCTCCACGAGCGCGCTGATCAGCTCGGCCCGATCGAGCAGCCCGTTGATCGCGGCTGCCACCTCAGGCTCGTTGAGGCGCGCGACGATCCGGTCGGCCTCGGTCAAGACGGGGCGGTCGAGCAGCGCGCCGCCCGCATGCACCACGTCGCCGGTGCTGCCTGAGCACATGTGGGTCCTCTCCCTCTCTCGGCCGGCGGACCGCCCTGAGCGACCGCTCGGCTCGTCGGTCGCGGGCAGTAAACCTGGGAACCCGGGGCGCGACCATCGGAGTTTCCCGCAGACCTACGGCGAAACTCATGGTTTTCGAGCGGACCGGCGCCAACGCGCCCTGCCTGGAGCGCGAACGCGCCAGCGGTCAGGGCCGCGGCGGCTACCGGCGGGCGCCGATTGCCGCCGTCGCGGCGTCGCTCGTCACGAACTCGACGAACTCGTCGACCAGGACGCGGCGCGGGCCGACGGTCGAGCGCATGACGTACCACGCCCGCTCCGGAAGCGGCTCGGCCACGTCGATCGTGGCAAGCACCCCGGACTCGAGTTCCCGCTGCACGGCGACTCGCGCCTGCAGCGACCGGCCGAGCCCCGTGCGCGCGGCCTGCATGATCGCGCCGTTGGAGCCGAGGGTGAGCAGGCGCGGCTCCAGCCCATGCTCCAGGAGGAACTCCTCGATCATCGTGCGCGTGCCGGACCCCGGCTCGCGCAGCAGCCACGGCCGCCCGCCCAGACGCTCCACCGGCACGTCCGGCTCGCCGGCGAGGGGATCGTCGGGCGAGGTGATCAGGACGATCTCGTTGCGCAGGAACGCAACCCCTTCCACTCGGTCGTCGTCGGGTGGCCGGCCGCCGATGGCGACATCGGCCCGATGGTCGAGCAGTCGCTGGACCACCTCCCGCCGGTTGCCCACGTCCAGGGCGACCGACAGCTCAGGCCAGCGCTCGTGCACGGCGAGGATCAGCGGCGACACGAGGTGCTCGGCCGCGGTCGTCACCGCAGCGACCCGAAGCTCGCGCGCCTCGGCGCCGGCGATCTCACGGGCGCGGCGCCGCCCCTCGTCGAGGAGCCCCACCACGTCGGCGGCGTAGTCCGCGAACGCTGCCCCGGCCGGGGTCAGCCGGACGCTGCGGCCGTCCCGCTCGGTGAGGTCGACGCCGATCTCGCGGGCGAGCGCCGCCAGGGCGGCCGAAACCGAGGGCTGCGTGACGTAAAGGGCGTCCGCCGCCCCGGTGACCGATCCGGTCCGCACCACCGCGAGCAGGCTTTGGAGCTGGGTGAGCGTGATGGCCACGCGGCAACCGTACCGGCGCCGCCTACGCCTGTGGGGCTGGTGCCTCCGGTCGCTCGGCCAGGCGGGCCCCGGCCCCGCCCATGGCGATCGCCGCCTTGGCCATCGCCAAGTGGTAGAGCAGGAGCAGCTGGATGATCGCCAGCGACTCCGACCGGTGCAGCTCGGTCCCCACGGTGAACTCGCCCAGCCGCTGAGCCCGCAGATGGCTGGCGAAGTGCATCCGGTCCCAGATCGCCTCCTCTACGGCGGCCGCCCGGTCGGGATCCATGCGCCCGGGGATCCGCAGGGCCCGCTCGGGCCCGCGGTCCACCCAGCGCAGGCCGCCGTCGCCCTCGTCGCCGACGAAGGGCGACAGGTCCGGATGCGGAAGCCCGGCGCGGAGGATCAGCTCGGCGTCGAAGTGCTCCTGATCGGCCCCGCCGTCCGCGGCGGGCAGGAAGCTCACTTCGAGATCGGCGTGGCGCCGCTGCGGCCGGATGAACGCCTCCGAATCGGGTTCGCGGCGGTCCAGCTCCGCCAGCACCTGGGACGTCGTGTACCCGCGCCGCGAGCAGTCCCGCTGGACCTTCCACTGCCGGCGCACGGCCTCGGGCGGGTTGAGGTAGACGGTCACGTCGTAGGCCTCCCGCATCTCGGGCGCGTAGAACCCGAACAGCCCCTCGATGACCGTGAACCGTGCCGGCATCACATAGACCGGCGGCCCGAATGTGCCGTCCGCGTGCCGGTACACCGGCTTGAGGATCGGCTCGCCCCGGCGCAGGTGCCCGAGGTGCTGGCCGATGATGTCGATGTAGTTGCAGTCCGGGTGGAGCGGCGTGATCCCCAGCTCGGCGCGCTGGGCCCGGTCGTAGCGGTGGTAGTCGTCGGTGCAGACGTGCGTCACGTTCTCGGCGCCCAGCACCCTGACCAGGCCGCGGGTGATCGTCGTCTTGCCCGCCGCCGAATCGCCGACGACGCCCAGGAGGATCGGTCGCGGCATCGTTCATCCCTCCTTCGCGGTGCCAGGGTCCGGCCCGCCGCCTGCGGCCAGCACGCGGCTGGCGAGCAGGTCGGCCGGCTCGATGGTCTCGAGGTCGGAGCGGTCCAGCACGCCGCCGCGGTCGAACAGGCGCCCGGCCTGGCGCAGGCGCGCGCGGTCGATCGCGTTGCGGATGCTGCGGGCGTTGGCGAACCTCGGCTGCCCGCGGCGCCGCGCGACGTACTCACGCAGCGTCGGCACGGCGTCGGCGGCCAGGCGGTAGCCCGCCGCGCCGAGCATCAGCCCGGCGATCGCCATGAGCTCGCCGTCGCTGTAGTCGGGGAAGTCGATGTGGTGGGCGACGCGCGAGCCCATGCCCGGGTTGCTGCGGAAGAAGTCGTTCATCCGGTCGGCATAGCCGGCGAAGATGACGACGACGCGGTCGCGCTCGGCTTCCATGACCTGGAGCAGGATCTCGATCGCTTCCTGGCCGTAGTCGCGCTCGGACTCCGGCCGGTGCAAGTAGTACGCCTCGTCGATGAAGAGCACCCCGCCCCGCGCCCGGGCCAGGGCCTCCTTCGTCTTGGGCGCCGTGTGCCCGACGTACTGGCCGACGAGGTCGTCGCGCGTCACGGTCACGAGGTGGCCCGACTCGAGATAGCCGAGCCGATGCAGGATCTCGGCCATGCGCAGCGCGACGGTCGTCTTGCCCGTTCCCGGGTTGCCCGTGAACGACATGTGCAGCGACGGCCGCTCGGAGGCGAGGCCGACCTGGGACCGCAGGCGGTCGATCACCAGGAGCGCCGCGATCTCGCGGATGCGCTGCTTGACCGGGGCCAGCGCCACGAGCTCGGCGTCGAGTCGTTCGAGCACGTCGGTCACCGCGGTCGCAGCCAGGACCTCGTCGACCGACGCCTGCTGCGCCGGGGGCGACGGGACGATCGCCTCAACCTCCGGCAGCTCCGCCAGCCGGGCAGCCGCGGCAGGTCCCGCCGTGCCGGGCGGAGCCGCGCCGAACGCCATCCGCGAGGGGTTCGCGGTCACGGTCACGCCGCCCCGTTCCAGGCGTAGCGCTCGCCGGCAGGCCGGTCGACCGCGTAGGGGCGCACGGCGTAGCGCTGACGGCGATCCGACGTGTCCACGCGCTCGAGGCGGAAGCCCGGCTCCTGGGCGGGGCGGTGCACGATGAACGCGAGCGCGCAGGTCTGCCGGTTAGGCGAGGGGTCGTAGGCCACGACCTTCACGTAGCCGCCGGGCTGCGCCGCCCGGCAGGCCCGCACCATCTCCATCGCCTCCCCCGCGTGCTTCGGCTCGAGGTCGAAGAGCGGCGCCCCCCACAGCTCCCAGTAGGTGTTGCGGGGATGCGGGTCGTCGGTGTGCTCGACCGAGATCGACCACCCGTTCGACAGCGCGTAGCGGATCTGGGCCTCGATCTCCTCGTCGGACAAGTCGGGCAGGAACGAGAAGGCACCTTGGGTCAGTCGCATGGCTCTGCTCCGTTTCAGGCCGGAGTCGGCGTGACGAGCACGTCCGGCGTGTCGGTTGACTCGTACTCGAACGCGATGTCCTTCCACAGCTCCAGGGCCGTCGCGAGCGGCTGGCACGTGCGCCCGGCCCGCTCGAGGATCTCCGGGCCCTCGCGGTAGAAGTCCCGGCCCTCGTTGCGGGCCTGGATCATCGCCTCGACGGCGACGCGGTTGGCCGTGGCGCCCGCCGCGATTCCCATCGGGTGCCCGATCGTCCCGCCCCCGAACTGCAGGACGACGTCCTCGCCGAGGAGATGCAGGAGCTGGTGCATCTGGCCGGCGTGGATGCCGCCCGACGCCACCGGCATGACCGCGGCCATCGAGGCCCACTCCTGTTCGAAGAAGATCCCGTGCTCGGGGTTCTCCGGGATCACGTCCTCGCGCAGCGTGTCGTAGTAGCCCTTGGTGGAGGCGGGGTCGCCCTCGAGCTTGCCGACGACGGTGCCCGCGTGGATGTGGTCGACGCCGAGCAGGCGGCACCACTTCGCCAGGACGCGGAAGCTCACCCCGTGCGACTTCTGGCGGGTATAGGTGCTGTGGCCGGCCCGGTGGAGGTGGAGCAGGACGCCGTTGCGCCGCGCCCACTTCGACATCGACTGCATCGCCGTGAAGCCGATCGTCAGGTCGATCATCACGATCGGGCTGCCGATCTCCTTGGCGAACTCGGCCCGCTCGTACATCTCCTCCATGTCGGCCGCGGTCACGTTGAGGTAGTGGCCCTTGATCTCGCCGGACGCGGCCTCGGCGCGCTTGACGCCCTCCATCGCATAGAGGAAGCGGTCGCGCCAGCGCATGAAGGGCTGCGAGTTGATGTTCTCGTCGTCCTTGGTGAAGTCCAGGCCGCCGCGGCAGGCCTCGTAGATCACCCGGCCGTAGTTCTTGGCCGACAGGCCGAGCTTGGGCTTGACGGTCGCCCCGAGGAGCGGCCGTCCGAACTTGTCGAGGTACTCGCGCTCCATGACGATGCCGTGCGGCGGGCCCTGGAACGTCTTGACGTAGTGGGCGGGGATGCGCATGTCCTCGAGCCGCAGGGCCTTGAGCGCCTTGAACCCGAAGACGTTGCCGATGATCGACGAGGTCAGGTTGGCGATCGAGCCTTCCTCGAACAGGTCGAGGTCGTAGGCGATGCGGGCGATCCACTGGTCGGAAGCGCCAGGCACCGGATCGACGCGGTAGGCCTTGGCCATGTACTTCTCGTGCGCCGTCAGCCGGTCGGTCCAGACGACGGTCCAGGTGGCCGTCGATGACTCCCCGGCGACCGCCGCGGCGGCCTCGACGGGATCCACGCCGGGCTGCGGGGTGATCCGGAAGGCGGCCAGCACGTCGGTGGCCTTGGGCTCGTAGTCGGCGTCGTAGTAGCCCATCTCGGCGTACGGCGCCACGCCGGCACTCAGGCGGGACTGCTGGGTCGTGGGCTCGGTCACGGGGAGATCGCTTTCGTCGCTTCGCTCTGGACGGGTCCGACGCTACGCGGCAAGTTCATAGCTAGCCAGCAATCCTTCGACGGTTCCCATTGGTTTTGCTCTATCCGCTCACCGGCAGGCCGTAGCGCCGGGCCATCTCCGGGAGGGCCAGGGGCTCGTAGTCGCCGGCATGGCCCGCCTGCCCGAACTGGCGCATCCGCTCGGCCACGACATCGCGCATCCCCGCTCGGGACGCCTTGAGGAAACGGCGCGGGTCGAAGTCCTCTGGGGCGTCGCGCAGCGCCTCACGGGCGTACGCGGTCATCGCAAGGCGTCCGTCGGTGTCGACGTTGACCTTGCGGACGCCGTGGCGGATCCCCTGCTGGATCTCCGTGACCGGGACGCCGAAGGCCGGCGCCAGCGAGCCGCCGGCGCCGTTGATGCGGTCGATGAGGTCCGCCGGAACGCTCGACGAGCCGTGCATCACGAGGTGGGTGCCGGGAAGCCGCCGGTGGATCTCCTCGATGAGGTGCATCGCCAGCAGGCCCGCGTCGGGCTGCCGATCGAACTTGTACGCGCCATGGCTCGTGCCGATGGCGACGGCCAGCGCGTCGATGCCGGTCCGCTCGACGAACTCGACGGCCTGATCGGGATCGGTGAGGTGCACCTCTCCCGAGCCGACCCCGTCCTCGATGCCGCCGAGCGTGCCGAGCTCGCCCTCGACGGTGACGCCGCGCGGGTGGGCGTACTCGACGACCGCGCGCGTGACCTGCACGTTGTGCTCGAATTCCGCCGGCGTCTTGGCGTCCTCGAGCAGCGACCCGTCCATCATCACGCTCGTGAAGCCGAGGTCGATCGCGCCCATGCAGGTCTCCGGCGAGTTCCCGTGGTCGAGATGCAGCGCGACCGGGATCTCGGGGTAGGTCTCCGCCGCGGCCTGCATGAGGTGGATCAGGAAGCGGTCGCCGGCGTAGGCGCGCGCGCCGCGCGAGGCCTGGGCGATCACCGGCGACTGCGTGTCGCGCGCCGCCTCCATGATGCCCTGGAGCTGCTCCATGGTGTTGACGTTGAACGCCCCGACGCCGTAGCCGCCGGCAGCGGCTTCGTCGAGGAGCTGGCGCATGGACACGAGCGGCATGGGTTCGCCTTTCCGGTCGGGGTCAGTCGGACGCTGCGTCGCGCGGCACGAGGGCGTCGACCCGGCGCACCGCGCCGTCCACGACGGTGAGCGAAGCCGCCCGCAGGCCGGCCGACGTCGGCCACGGCCGGCGCAGGAGCCTTCCGCCGCTCACGCCAGTGGCGACGAAGGCGGCCGGTCCCGCCACGAGGTCCTCGACGTGCAGGATGCGGTCCAGGGACACGCCGGTGCGGCGCAGCGCGGCGGCCTCGGCGGCGCGCTGCGGAGCGAGGCGGACCTGCATGCCCCCGCCGAGCTCGCGCACGGCGCACGCCGCGAGCACGCCCTCGGGGGTCCCCCCGACTCCGAGCAGCAGGTCCGCGCCGCCGTCCGGCAGCACGGCGGCCAGCGCGCCCGCGACGTCGCCGGCCGGGGGCGTGGCCACCTGGGCGCCCGCGGCGCGCAGGCGGGCGATGAGGCGGGCATGCCGCGGCTTGTCCAGCACGACCGCGCGCAGGTCGGTGACCCGGCACTCGAGCGCCTCGGCGAGGCTGGCGAGCGTGCGCTCGGGCGGGTCGGTGATCGCCACCGCGTCGCGGGCCGCGGCGCCGACGACGAGCTTGTCCACGTAGTGGCTCGCGCCCGGACGCCACAGGCATCCGGCCTCAGCGATGGCGATCGTGGCCAGAGCCCCGGGCTCGCCGGCCGCGAGGAGCGAGGTGCACTCCAGCGGATCGACCGCGACGTCGAAGGCCGGCCCGACGCCGGTGCCGACGCGCTCGCCGTTCGCCAGCATCGGGGCCTCGTCCTTCTCGCCCTCCCCGATCACGACGGTCCCGCGGCCCGGCGCGCCGGCCAGGGCCCGGCGCATCGCCTCGGTGGCCGCGTGGTCGGCGGCACGGCCGTCGCGCCGGCCGAACCAGGGCTGGCACGCGCCAGCGGCCGCCCGCGTCGCCGCGAGCGCTGCGGGCAGAGCCGCCGCGACGCCCGGGCTGCCGGGGGCGCGGGCCAGCTGGTGAGTGTTTCCGGGAAGGGCCATGAGGCGGGCGCCGAGCGATCCGGTGACTGGCGGATGTGGCCGCCGGGACGGTAGGACGTCGATTCATCGAGAGCCAGTGGAGTTCTGAACGAACGGATCAGTGCGGACCTATGGCTGTGCCCCCGGACCGGCCACCCCGATACTGAGTCCCTGTCGCCGTGCGCGCGGCATCGGGCATCTAGACTCCTGGGCCGATGGCCGTCCGATCGCTGCTCGCGGTGCCGCTGCTCCCGGTGAGCCTGGCGCTGCGCGCGCTCGACGACCTGCACGCACTTGCCGGCGCCGCGGCCGAACTGCCCGAGATCGAGGCGCGGCTGGCCCAGCGCGTCGACGACCTCGAGGACCGGATGGCCGAGCTCCTCGCCGCTGCCGACGGCGGGCGGGCCGAGCTTCGAGCCGCCGTGCGGGCGGCCCGGCGGCTGGACGACCGGGCCGCGTCGGCCGAGACCACGCTGGGCGGGCTCGACGGGCAGGCCGGCGCCGTCGTGGCCGAGGTTGAGGCCTTCCAGGCGCGGGTCGGCGACGTGCTCGATGTGCTGTCGCGGCTCGAGGTCATCGCAGTCCAAGTGGCCGCCGAGGGCGGCCGCGTGGCCGAGGCGCTGCCGGCGCTGGAGCGCGCCATCACGAGCACCGAGACGCTCGCGACCGTGGTCGAGCCGCTCCACGGCGCCACGGAGCGGCTCGGGCGCATCGTCGACCGGCTGCCCGGCCAGCGGAGCAGCGGCCACTCGGAGTAGCTCGGCGGCGCGGTCAGGCGCCGGAGCGCGGCGGGACAGTTTCGTGCCGCGGCGCCGTCAGGCGCCGTGGCACTTCTTGTATTTCTTGCCCGACCCGCACCAGCACGGATCGTTGCGCCCGATCTGCTCGGACTCGTCGACGCGGCGCTGCTCGACGACCGGGAGCATCTCGACCTCCTCGGCGGCTTCGCCGGCCTCGACACCGGCGCCCGCGGCGGCCATCGCGAGGGCGCTGGGCTGGTCCATGCCGCCGCCGGAGTAGGACACGCTGGCGTTGCGCGTCGAACTCCCCGAGGCGGCGTAGCTCGGCGGCGGGGCCGGCACGGCGCCGCCGCCGTCCTCGCCTTCGATCTCGACCTCCACGTTGAAGAAGAGGCGCGCATAGTCCGACCAGATCGAGTTCATGAGGTCGGTGAAGAGCTCGAAGCCCTCGTTCTTGTACGCGACGAGCGGCTCGATCTGGGCGAACCCGCGCAGGTGGATCCCCTCGCGCAGGTAGTCCATGTCGTACAGATGCTCCCGCCAGCGCTGATCGATGATCTGCAGCAGGAGGTAGCGCTCGAGCGCGCGGGTGAGCTCCTCGCCGAGCTCCTCCTCGCGCCGGTCGTAGATCGCCATCGCCTGGGTGGTGAGGGCGTCGGCGAGCTCGGTGCGGTCGAGCCGGTCGGCATCCAGGTCTTCCGCTTCGGGGGGCAGCGGGACGATCTGCTCGATCGCCTCGATGAGGCCCGGGACGTCCCAGTCCTCCACGTAGTCGCCGGGCGTGTACTGGCTGACCAGGCCCTCGATGACCGTGGCGACCTCGCGGCGGGCGTCCTCGCCCATGTCCTTGCCCTCGAGGATCCGGTCGCGATACTCGTAGACGATCCGGCGCTGCTCGTTCATGACGTCGTCGTACTCGAGGACGCGCTTGCGGATGAGGAAGTTCTGCTCCTCGACCTTGCGCTGGGCCTTCTCGATCTGCTTCGTGAGCATCCCGGCGGCGATCGGCTCCTCGTTGCCCTCGTCGTCGGTCGTGCCGAGGCGGTCGAGGATCTTGTAGATGCGGTCGCCGGCGAAGAGGCGGACGAGGTCGTCCTCAGCGGAGAGGAAGAACCGCGACTCGCCGGGGTCGCCCTGGCGTCCGGAGCGGCCGCGCAGCTGGTTGTCGATCCGCCGCGACTCGTGGCGCTCGGTGCCGATGATGAAGAGGCCGCCGGCCTCCATCACCTGCTCGCGGGCGCCCGAGACCTGCTCGTCCATCGCCGGCAGGACCTGGGCGAAGCGCTCCTCGTAGTCGGGGTCGCCCTTCGTGAGCCCGAGCTTGGCCAGCTCGAGGCGCGTGAGGTGCTCGGCGTTGCCGCCCAGCTTGATGTCGACGCCGCGCCCCGCCATGTTCGTCGCGATCGTGACGGCGCCCGGCGCGCCGGCCTCGGCGATGACCTCGCCCTCGCGCTCGGCGTACTCGGGCTTGGCGTTGAGCACCGTGTGCGGAATGCCCTTCTTCGTCAGCTGCTCGCCGAGCAGCTCGGACACCTCGACCGAGATCGTGCCGACGAGGACCGGCTGCTGCTTCGCGTGGCGGTCCTCGATCTCCCGCACCACCGCCGACCACTTGCCGTCCTTGGTCTTGTAGACCTCGTCGTTGCGGTCCTCGCGGACCATCGGGCGGTTCGTGGGAATCTCGACGACGTCGATGTCGTAGATCTTCTTGAACTCGGTCGCCTCGGTGAGCGCGGTGCCGGTCATGCCGGCGAGCTTCTCGTAGAGCCGGAAGTAGTTCTGGAGGGTGATGGTGGCGAGCGTCTGGTTCTCCTCCTGAACCCGGACGCCCTCCTTCGCCTCGACGGCCTGGTGCAGGCCCTCGGACCAGCGCCGTCCCTCGAGGATGCGGCCGGTGAACTCGTCGATGATCCGGACCTCGCCGTCGACGACCGCGTAGTCGACGTCGCGCTTGTAGAGGGACTCGGCCTTGAGCGCCTGGATCAGGTGGTTGACCAGGTGGCCGTTCTCGGCGCGGTAGAGGTGGTCGATCTTCATGAACTTCTCGGCCTTCGCCACGCCGCGCTCGGTGACCGACACCGTCTTGTGCTTCTCGTCGAACTCGAAGTCGAAGTCGGCGAGGTAGTCCTTCTTGGCCTTCGGGTCGAGACCCTCGGGCTTCTTGCCGGCCTCGAAGGTCCGCGCCAGCTTGGCGAACTGGATGTAGAAGTCCGCGGCCTGCTCGGGCGCGCCGGAGATGATGAGCGGCGTGCGGGCCTCGTCGATGAGGATGTTGTCCACCTCGTCGACGATTGCGTACGGGTGGCCGCGCTGGACCTTCTCCTCGAGCGCCGTGGCCATGTTGTCGCGGAGGTAGTCGAACCCGAACTCGGAGTTCGTGCCGTAGGTGACCCCGGCGGCGTACGCGACGTGCTTGTCCTCGTAGGACTGCATGTTCTGCAGGATCCCCACGTCGACGCCAAGGGCCCGGTAGATCGGCGTCATCCACTCGGCGTCGCGCCGGGCCAGGTAGTCGTTGACGGTGACGACGTGGACCCCGCTGCCGGGGAGCGAGTTCAGGACGACGGCCAGCGTCGCCGTCAGCGTCTTGCCCTCCCCGGTGCGCATCTCGGCGATGGCGCCGTCGTGGAGCACCATCCCCCCGATGAGCTGGACGTCGAAGTGGCGCATCCCCATCGTGCGCTTCCCGGCCTCGCGGGTCAGGGCGAAGCTCTCGTAGAGCAGATCGTCGAGCGGCTCGCCGTTGGCGGCGCGTTCCCGGAGGGCGTCCGCGTGCTCGAGCAGCTCGGCGTCGTCCAGCAGCTCCATTTCCGGCTCGTAGGCGTTGATGCGGTCGACGCGCTTCGCGTAGTCCTTGTACCGCTTCGCCTCGCCTACGCGCAGCGCGCGATCGAGAATCGACATGGGGCTAGCCTAGCAGCGGCCCTCGCAGGCCCCGCCGCCCCCTGGCGGGAGATTTCGGGCGGTTCAGACCGCCGGCTCGGCGCCCTCGCGTGCGGCCGCCGCGCGGGCCTCGCGACGGGCCCGGCGCTTGTCCCGGTGGCGCTTGACCTGGCGGGCGAGCTCCTCCGCGCAGCGGTTGATCGAGGCGAGGATGTCGGGCGAGGCGTCGCGGGCGCGCAGGGTCACCCCCTTGAGGTGGAGGGTGGCCTCGGCGACCTGCGCGTTCGCGATCGCCGGGTTGCGCTCCTCGCGAATCTCCACCTCGAGCTCGGCGAGCGGAGAGACCTGCCGCGCGATCGCCCGGAATCGCCGCTCCACGTGCGCCCGGAGATCGTCCGTGACCGCCGCGTTGCGCCCCTTGACCGATATCCGCATCCGACACTCCTCTCGAACGAGCCGGCAGGTGGCCTCCCATGCTACGCCCGCCCCCGCCGTTTGTCAGGCGGCCCGACCGACGACCGGGCCCGGAGCGTGCGGGCGTAGGCCACGGCGGCCACCGAGGACCCTCCCGCGTCCCGAATCGCCTGGGCGCAGGCGTCGAACGTCGCCCCGGTCGTGTGCACGTCGTCGACCAGGAGGGCGCGCGCCGGAGCCGGGCCGCGGGCCCGCACGCCGAGGCGCCCTGAAGCCAGCCGGTCCTCGCGGCCGGCGCCGAGCTGGCGCCCGCCGGGACCCCGACGCTCCAGGCACGCCGACACGCCGAGGCCGGCGCGCCGGGCGAGGGCCCGCGCCACGAGCGCTGCCTGGTCGAAGCCGCGCGTGCGGACGCTGCCGGGATGGGCCGGGACTGGCACCGCGGTGCGCCCGGCGAGCAGGTCCGGCGGGGCGGTGGCGACGATCTGGGCCGCCATCAGGCCCGCGACCGCAAGGCCGCCCTCGAACTTCAAGGCGCCGACGACGGCCCGGGCGGTCCCGTCGTACGCGAGCGGCGACCACGCAGCCTCGACCGCCGACCCAGCTGCCGGGCACGGGGCGCACGGCGCCGGCAGCGCGCACCGGGGGCATCGCGGCCCCCGGAGCCACGGCAGCTCCGCCCGGCAGGCGGCGCACAGCACCTCGCCGGCCCGCCGCAGCGGGCGCTGGCAGACGGCACACCGCGGCGGCACGATGAGCGCCACGAGTTCAGCGAGCAGGCGCGAAATCATTGCCCGGAGGGTGACCGGTGGGGGCACCCAGCTCGACACCCGGCTGCGACAATCGCGCGCAGGAATGGCTGAGCCTTCGTGGAGCGCCCTGCTGGCCGTCGCGACCGACACGTCGTGGAGCGTCAACCCGGTCGTTCTCGCCGGGCTCGTCGCGGCGCTGGCCGCGTACGTCGTGCGCTGGCGCCGAGTGCGCGCCGCTGACGGTCCCCGGGCGGCCGGCGGCTGGCGGCTGGCCGCCTTCACCGCGGGCATCGCCGTGTTCGTGGCCGCCCTGCTCTCGCCGATCGACACGCTCGGGCACCAGATGGCCTCGATGCACATGGTCCAGCACGTCCTGCTGCTCGACCTGGCGCCGGTGCTGTGCCTCCTGGGCTTCACGAAGGCGATCCTGCGTCCGGCGACGCGACGTCTGCAGCGCGTCGAGCGCCAGGCGGGGTTCTTCGCTCATCCCGCCTTCGCCGTGATCCTCTACGCGGCCTCGATGTGGATCTGGCACATCCCGGCCCTGTACGACGCCGCGCTCGCCAACGACGGGGTCCACGCCCTCGAGCACACCTGCTTCCTCGCCGCCGGCTTCCTGTACTGGTGGTACCTGCTCTCGCCGATCCGCTCGCGCCAGCGCCTCGAGGGCCTCGGCCCCGTGATCTACATGGTCACGACGAAGCTCGCCGTCGGATTCCTCGGGATCCTGCTCACGTTCGCGCCGGTCGTGCTCTACGACTATCCGCACGGGCACTTCGGCCTCACGCGGGTCGAGGACCAGAACGTCGCCGGGCTCATCATGGCGCTGGAGCAGTCGATCGTCATGGGGATCGCGCTCGCCGTGCTCTTCGCGCGGGCGCTCATCGAGGACGAGCAGCGCAGCCAGCGGGAGGAGCGCTACGGCCCGGACGCGCTCCCGGAGGACGCCCCCGAGCCGGCGGTCACGCCGCCGGCCTGACCGGGCATCCGTCCAGCGAGTCGACGGCTGCCGCCCGGAGCGCTAGCGTCCGGCGTGGCCGCTTCCTCCGACGAAAGGCAGCTCCGGTGAGGGTCCGCCTCCCCATTGCGTGCGCAATCGCCGCCGCCGTGCTCCTCGCGGCGGCGTCCCCGTCCCTCGGCGCCGGCCGGCGCTGGTCGAAGATCACGGCTGACACGAACTCGAACATCCAGCAGGTCGGGCTGGCCCGCACGGACGACCGCGTCCTGAAGGTCGCCTGGCTCCGGGAGCGGCCGGGCGACACCCGCGACCTCGTCGTCACGACGCTCCAGCGGGACGGCCGGGCCGGCGCCTCGGTGACCGTGCTGAGCGGCTGGAAGCAGCTCGGCTACCCCGCCTTGGTGCGCACCGGCGGCCGCAGCCTGCTCGCCGTCTTCGGCGGGATCCGGACGCTGACCGCGGGGGACCCCGCCGACGGGCTCCTGACGGCGTCGACGCCGGATGGCACGGCCTGGACCCTGGGACCTGCCCTCGACACGACGAGTCCGGCGGCCGGCGCCTCCCCGGGCGCCGTGCTCGGACCGCCGCCGGCCCGGACCCTCTACACCGCCTTTGCGAGCGGCAGCGCCTGGGTGTATGCCGGACTCACCCCGGGCGCCGGGCTCAGCACGTTCACGGCCGCCGGCTGCTGCTACTACAACGGCAACGTGGCGGTCGACGGGAAGACGGGCGGCGTCGTGCTCGCGTACGACTCCAACGTGACCGGCGACCCGGGGCGCCACGTCCAGCCCCTGGACGCCGCCGGCGGGGCCGCCGGAGCGCCGATCCGCCCGCCCGGCGCAGCTGTGCGGTTCGACGGCCGGCTCGAGGCGCAGTTCGGTGCTTCCGCGCGCGCGCCGATCACCGGGCGGCCGGGGAAGGCCGGCATCTTCACCGCCTACGACAGCGGCTATGTGAAGACGAACCGGATCCTCGTGTGGCGGCTCGGCGCCAAGCGCGCCGTGACGCTCGCCCGGCGGCCCGACAACACCTTCGCCTTGGCCTCGGTCGGGATCGCGGCGGCGCCGAGCGGGCGCCTCTGGGTGTTCTGGGCCGAGCGCGCGAGCACACCCTCGGGCTACGTCGTCGTCGCGCGGCGCTCGAACCGCGCCGCCACGAGGTTCGGCCCGCGCATCGTCAAGCCGCCGCCGCCCGGCACGAGCGGGATCTACGCGGCGGCGGGGAACGCCCAGACCGGACCCCTCGACCTCCTCCTGACCGTCGGCCGCGTGAACGCCGTCGCCACCTGGCACCGCCAGTTCATCACCGGCGTCTCGCTCTTCCCGACGCCCCGCGCCGCGAAGCCCGGACAGAAGGTCACGTTCCTGGTCACCGACGCCGGCGACCCCGTCCGCCGCGCCCGCGTGCGCTTCGGCACCCGCTCCGGACGCACGAACGCCAAGGGCCAGGTGACGCTCCGCGCTCCCGCCGCCACCACGATCGCCACCGTCACCGCCAGCGGCTACGGCGCCGCCCGGGCCCGCGTGACGATCATCCGCTGATTCGGGCGCACAGCCGGCCCGGCCGCTGCTACCGTCGGCCCGCGGGGCGAGCAGCGACGGGAGGCGTGGCATGAAGCGAATCGGCAGGGCAGGCCTGGCCCTCATGGCCCTTGCCGCGGCCGTGGCGCCGGCAGGGCCGGCCGCGGCCGCCGGCAAGCGCTGGACCCGGATCACCGCCCGGAACTTCTCGCCGCTGGAGCAGGTGGGCCTCGCCCGCACGGACGACCGCGTCCTGAAGGTCGCGTGGGTCCACCCGGGGCCGGGCGGCTCCTACGACCTCGTCGTGACGCCGGTGCGCCGGGACGGGCGGGCTGGCGCACCGGCCGTCGTCGCGCGCGGGTGGACGACGCTCTCCTCGCCGGCGCTCGTGCGCACCGGCGCCCGCAGCCTGGCCCTCCTGTGGTCGGGGATCCGCAGCACCGCGGTCGGCGAGCCGTTCACCGGCCTCAACGCCGCGACGAGCGCCGACGGCACGGCCTGGAGCCTCGTGCCCCAGAGCCTGTCGCTCGGCGGCTCGGGACCGGTATCGGCCGTGCTCGGCCCGCCGCCGGCCGGCACCGTCGTCTCGGCGTGGTCGCGGGGCGGAGAGAACTCCGTCTTCTCCGGCCTCGCCCCGTCGAGCGCGGTGCCCCCGCACTTCGCGGCGCCGCAGTGCTGCTACACGAACGTGAGCCTCGCCGTGGACGGCCGCAGCGGGGAGCTCGTCGCGGCCACGGACTCGATCGCTGCGACACAGCCAGGCCGCAGCCTCGTCCGGCTCACCGCCGCCGGGGCCGCCGCCGGCCCGGCGGTGCATCCGCCGGGCGCGTACGTCCGGACGGGTCCCGGCGCCTTCGGTTCCATCACGGGGACCGGACGGCCGGCGATCGCCGGGCGGCCCCGGCGGCCCGGCATCTTCACGGCCTACATCAGCGGGAAGTTCGGCCGCACCCGCCTGCTCGTCTGGCGCCTGGGGGCGCCGCGGCCTGCGGTGCTCGGCAGCACCGCGCTCGGCTACGTGCCGGACAGCATCGGCCTCGCCGTCGCCCCGAGCGGGCGCATCTGGGCGTTCTGGGCGGAGAAGGCGGCCACCCCGTCCGGCTACGTGGTCGTGGCGCGCCGCAGCAACCGCGCGGCCACGCGGTTCGGCCCGCGGCTCGCGATCGCGCCGCCGCCGGGCACGGTGAACCTGACCGAGGCGGCCGGCAACGCGCAGACCGGGCCGCTGGACCTCCTGCTCACCTCCCAGCACAGCAACGTCGACACCGCCGCGTGGCACCGCCAGTTCATCACCGGCGTCTCGCTCTTCCCGACGCCCCGCGCCGCGAAGCCCGGACAGAAGGTCACGTTCCTGGTCACCGACGCCGGCGACCCCGTCCGCCGCGCCCGCGTGCGCTTCGGCACCCGCTCCGGACGCACGAACGCCAAGGGCCAGGTGACGCTCCGCGCTCCCGCCGCCACCACGATCGCCACCGTCACCGCCAGCGGCTACGGCGCCGCCCGGGCCCGGGTCACGATCCGCTGACGCAGGCCCGGCCGCTCAGCGGCCGGGCTCCCACGCGTGCAGATAGGCGTGCTGCTCGGGCGTGAGCGCGTCGATCGCGACGCCGAGGGCCCCGAGCCCGAGCGCCGCGACCTCCGCGTCGAGGTCGCCGGGCACCGGGTGAACGCCGGGCGGCAGGCCCCCGCCGCCCGCGACGAGCCGCTGCACGGCGAGCGCCTGGGTCGCGAAGGCGATGTCCATCACCGCGGCGGGATTGCCCTCGCCCGCGGCGAGGTTCACGACGCGCCCGGACGCGAGGAGGTCGATCCCGGCCCCGTCGGCCCGGACGAACCGCTCGACGAGCGGGCGGACCGGCCGGCGCTCGATCGCGAGCTCCGCGAGGTCCGGGACCGAGACCTCGACGTCGAAGTGGCCCGCGTTCGCGACGATCGCCCCGTCCTTCATCGCCTCGAAGTGCTCCCGGCGCAGCACGTCGCGGCCGCCGGTCGCCGTCACGAACACGTCGCCGGCCGCGGCGGCCGCCGCTGCCGGCACAACCTCGTAGCCCTCCATCGCCGCCTCGAGGGCGGCCACGGGATCGACCTCGCAGACGATGACCCGCGCCCCCGCCCCGCGGGCGCGCGCCGCGATCCCGCGGCCGCAGCGCCCGAAGCCGAGCACGACGAAGGTCGCGCCGGCGAGCAGGATGTTCGTGGCCCGCAGAATGCCGTCGATCGTCGACTGGCCGGTGCCGTAGCGCGCGTCGAACAGCTCGGCGGCGCGCGCCTCGGTCAGGGCGATCACGGGCCGGTGCAGGCCGCCCGCGGCATCCAGGGCGCGCAGGCGCACCACCCCGGTCGCGGTCTCCTCGGTCCCGCCCCTGAGCTCGTCGAGCGCGGCCGCCCCGGCGGCATGGAGCGCCATGATCAGGCCGGCGCCGTCGTCGAGGGTGACGTGCGGCGCCGTGGCGGCCACAGCGGCGAGGTGGCGGGCCAGCTCGTCGCGGGACTCGCCACGGACGGCGCGGACGGTGATGCCGTCCTGCCGCGCGAGCGCCGCGGCCGCCGCGTCCTGCGTCGTGAGCGGGTTCGCCGCGCACAGGGAGACCTCCGCGCCGGCCGCGACGAGCGCGCGCAGGAGCGCTGCCGTCTCGCTCGTCACGTGCAGGCAGGCCCCCACGCGCACGCCGGACAGCGCCGCGGCGCCAGCGAATCGCTCGCGCACGGACCGCAGCGCGGGCATCCGGCCTTCCGCCCACGCGATCGCCGCGTCGCCCGCGGGCGCGAGGCCGGCGTCGGCGATCGTCGAGGGGCCCATGGCGCCGAGGCCGCGGTGCCGGAGCACCGCGGCGGGACGGTGCGCTAGTAGCGGTAGTGCTCGGGCTTGAAGGGGCCCTGCACCGGGATGCCGAGGTAGGCGGCCTGCTCGGGGCGCAGCTCGGTGAGCTTGGCGCCCAGCGCGCCGAGGTGCAGCCGGGCGACCTTCTCGTCCAGGTGCTTGGGCAGCACGTGCACCGTCTTCTCGTAGAAGTCGGTGTGCCCGTACAGCTCGATCTGCGCGATGACCTGGTTCGTGAAGCTGTTGCTCATCACGAAGCTCGGATGCCCGGTCGCGTTGCCGAGGTTCAGCAGCCGGCCCTCGGAGAGGACGATGATCATCTTCCCGTCCGGGAAGACCCACTGGTCGACCTGGGGCTTGATGTTGACCTTCTCGATCCCGGCGACGGCGGCGAGGGCGGCCATGTCGATCTCGTTGTCGAAGTGGCCGATGTTGCCGACGATCGCCTGGTGCTTCATCGCCGCCATGTGCTCGGCGGTGATGATGTCCTTGTTGCCCGTGGCGGTGATGAAGACGTCGGCGCTGCCGACGACGTCCTCGAGCGTCACGACCTCATAGCCCTCCATCAGGGCCTGGAGCGCGCAGATCGGGTCGATCTCGGTCACGACGACGCGGGCGCCCTGGGCGCGCAGCGAGGCGGCGCAGCCCTTGCCCACGTCCCCGTAGCCGCAGACGACGCAGAGCTTGCCCGCGAGCATGACGTCGACGGCCCGGTTGATCCCGTCCACGAGCGAGTGGCGGCAGCCGTAGAGGTTGTCGAACTTGCTCTTGGTCACCGAGTCGTTGACGTTGATCGCCGGGAACAGCAGCTGCCCGGACTCGGCCATCTGGTAGAGCCGGTTCACGCCCGTGGTGGTCTCCTCGGTCACGCCCTTGATGCCCTCGCCGATGCGGGTCCACTTCTGCGCGTCGGCCTGCAGCGAGCCCTGCAGGAGCGTCAGGAAGACCCGGAACTCCTCCGACTCGGCGCTCGCCGGATCGGGCACGGCGCCGGCCGCTTCGAACTCGGTGCCCTTGTGGACCAGCATCGTCGCGTCGCCGCCGTCGTCGAGCAGCATGTTCGGGCCGCCCTCGGGCCACGTCAGCGCCTGGTCGGTGCACCACCAGTACTCCTCGAGCGTCTCGCCCTTCCAGGCGAAGACCGGGACCCCGCGGGGCTCGTCCGGCGACCCGTCGGGCCCCACGACCACGGCCGCGGCCGCGTGGTCCTGCGTCGAGAAGATGTTGCAGGACGCCCAGCGGACCTCGGCGCCGAGCGCGACGAGCGTCTCGATCAGGACGGCGGTCTGGATCGTCATGTGCAGCGAGCCCATGATCTTGGCGCCCGCCAGCGGCTGCGACGCCGCGAACTCCTCGCGCACCGACATCAGGCCCGGCATCTCGTGCTCGGCCAGCCCGATCTCCTTGCGGCCGTAATCGGCCAGCGCGAGGTCGGCGACCTTGTAGTCGGTGTCGGTCAGGACGGTCGTGGCGGTGGTCATGCGATCTCCGTGAGCTCAGGGGTGGGTGCGGCGGCGGCGAGCAGGGCTTCGTGCTTCTCCTGCTCGAAGCGCAGCCAGTCGCCGGCGGGAACGTCGTGGGGACGGGCGGGCTCGGCCTCGAACCAGGCATCGACGGCCGCCCGCAGCTCGCCGTCGCTGCGCAGGCGCGCCTCGAAGGCCATCTCGGACAGCGCGACGCCGCGCTCGTCGAGCAGCTCGCGCAGCGTGCGCAGCCGCTGCAGCGTCGCGGGCCCGTAGACCCGGTAGCCCGAGGCGTTGCGCGCGGCGGCGACGAGGCCGGCGCTCTCCACGTAGCGCAGCATGCGCGGCGACCAGCCGGTCGTCTGCGCCGCCTCGTGGATCGTGAGACCGTCGCCCATTGCCGGCAACCTTACCACGATCGTGTCAAGGTTCCGTCCGGGGCGGGGCGGGCGCCCAGCCCGGACCTACTCGCCGGCCAGCTCGGCCTTCAGGCGGTCGATCGCCTCGATGCGGACGGGGTCGGTGCCATTCAAGGCGGCGAGGTAGACGGTGACGAGATCGCCGAGCAGGACGAGCGACAGGACGCGCTCGGTGCAGCTGTCGCCCGCGGCGGCCGCCGTGACGGTCCCTGCCGCCCCCTCCCCCACGATCTCTCGCGTGAGGGCGATCCGCTCCCGCACCCGGGGATGCAGGTCGCTGTCGTCCAGGAAGACCGCCGTGAAGCGCCCGAGCGCGGCCGCCCCGGTCCAGCCGGCCACCTCGTTGTGGTCGACCTCGGGCAGCTCGCCGGCGAACGCCGGGACCTTCGCGTTCTCGTTGAACTGCGTCTTCCAGCGGTAGGCGACCGGCACGGTCGCGCCGGCACCGATCACGACCGGGACGGTGCCGCGCACTTGGGCCGCGATCGCCTTGGGCAGGCAGTCCTCCGGGGCATCGGGCCCCCAGGCGGCGACGAGCTGCTCGAGGTGGGCGGCCGCCACGTCGATCTCGGAGCGGATGCTCGGCGCCACCCCGCCGACGGCCGCCGCCTCGAGGGCGGCCACGACGCCGTAGCCGACGGCGGCCCGCGGCTGGAAGCCGCCGGGGATCGGAATGACCGGAACCCCGTCGGCGTGAGCCTGGGCGGCCAGGCGGCCGCCGGAGGCGGCGACGATCCGCGGGGCGCCCAGGGCGCCGGCGGCCTCGTAGCAGGCGAGGGTCTCCTCCGTGTCGCCTGAGTAGCTCGAGCACAGGATCAGCGTGTCGGGCGTCGCCCAGGACGGGAGCTCGTAGCCGCGCGCGAGCCCGATCGGCCGTGACACGCGGTCGCCGAGCGCGGCTTTGGCCAGCGCCCCGCCGATCGACGACCCGCCCATCCCGGCCACGATGAGGCCGCCCGCGGCCTCCACCTCCGTGAGGCCGGCGCTCTCGGCCTTCCAGAGCGCATCGCGCAGGTGATCGGGCAGCCCGAGGACGTCGTCGAGCTGGCCGGTGGAATCGACGGCGGCGATCGCCGGGCGGGTCAGCGCGGTCAAAACGCGATCGCTCCTTCAGGGAGGGTCACGCCCGGGAAGATACGGGCACCGTGCGTGAGGACGTTGCCCGGGCCGACCTGCACCCCCGCGCCGACGACCGCGTCGCCCTCGATCCGGCAGCCAGAGCCGATGCGGGCCCCGGCCGCGACGACGCAGTTGCGCAGCGTGCAGTTCGGGCCGATCTGTGCGCCGTCGAGCACCACCGCACGCTCGACCGTCGTGCCGTCCCCGATCGACACGTCCGGGCCGAGCACGGCGAGGCTGCCAACCCGGGCGCCGGCGCCGATGCGGCACCGCGGCCCGACGAGGGCGGGCGGGACGACCCGGCCGGCGCTGTCGACGTCGTCGGCGACCGCCAGGAACGACGGACCGAGGGCCACGTCGGTGGCGACGTTGCGCTCCAGGATGTCGGCGGTCGCCTGGAGGTAGCGCTCGGGTGTCCCGATGTCGAGCCAGTAGCCGTCGGAGGCGTAGCCGTAGAGGCCCTGGCCGACGAGGCGCGGGAAGACCTCCCGCTCGATCGACGCCGGCTCGCCCGCTGCGAGCAGCCCGAGGACGTCGCGGTTCAGCACGTACGCACCGGCGCTGATGAGGTTCGTGTCGATCTGGTCCGGCGCCGGCTTCTCGAGGAACTCGCGCACGGCGCCGTCCGGCTCGAGGCGCACGAGCCCGTAGGCCGAGGGATCCTCGACGGGCACGAGCGCCAGCGTCCCTCGCGCGCCCGTGCGCTCGTGCTGGGCGATCTGGGCCGTGAGATCGATGTCGGTGAGCACGTCCCCGTTGAGCATGAGGAAGCGCTCGTCGAGCAGCTCCTCCGCGAACTTGACGGCGCCGCCGGTCCCGAGCGGGCGGGGCTCCTCGACGTAGCGCAGCCGGATCCCGAACCGCTCCCCGTCGCCCAGCACGTCGCGGACGCCGTCGGCGAGGAAGCCGCAGGACAGGACGACGTCGTCGACCCCGTGGCCGCGCAGCCACTCGAGCATGTAGGCCATGAACGGACGGTCCACGAGCGGGATGACCGGCTTGGGGAGCGCTGAGGTGAGCGGCCGCAGGCGCGTCCCCTCCCCGCCGACCAGGATCAGCGCCTGCATCGCCGCGCCGCTGTCACGGGCGCCCCACGCCCTCGTAGTCCAGTCCGGCCGCCCGGACCACGTCGGGGTCGAGCGCGTTGCGCCCGTCGACGATCAGCGTCCCGGCCATGGCGTCGCGCGCGGCGGCCCAGTCGATCGTGACGAATTCGGGCCACTCGGTCACGAGCACGGCCGCGTCGGCGCCAGCCAGGGCGTCGAGCGCCGAGCCGGCGAACTCGACGCCGGGCATCAGGTCGCGGGCCGCCGGCATCGCGACCGGGTCGTAGGCCCGCACGGCGGCGCCCGCGCCCTGCAGCCGGGCGGCCAGGACCAGCGACGAGGCCTCGCGCAGGTCGTCGGTCTCCGGCTTGAAGGCGAGGCCGAGCAAGGCGACGGTCGATCCGACGATGTCACCGAGGTGGCGCTGGAGCTTCGCGACGACCCGCCGCTTCTGGAGCTCGTTGACCTCGATCACCGCGTTGAGGAGCTGGAAGTGGTAGCCGGAGTTGCCGGCGAGCTGCTTGAGGGCCGAGACGTCCTTGGGGAAGCAGTTGTGCGTCACGAGCCCGTCGGACGTCACGAACGTGTGGGCCCCGGGCACCTCGAGCGAGTAGACGTAGCCATCGAAGTCCTCGCGACCGGCCGCCGTCACCCGCACCCACGCGCAGCCGTCGTCGAAGCGCCGATGCCCCGTGGGTGCGATGCGCTTGCGCTGGCGCTCCAGGCATGCGCGCACGCCCGGACGATCGCGCCCGGGGACCAAAGCCAGCGCGCGTTGGACCTGGTCGGCGCCGCTGATTCGCAGCCAATGGGTGTCCTTCGTCGAGCGGGCCGTGCGGCCCGTCCGCTTGGATGCCACGATTCCGAGGCCCGCAAGCATTCTCAGGGCGCCGTCGGCCAGCTCGTCGGAGACGGTCCCGAGCTCCAGGATGACGCTCGGCCCGCCGTTGATCAGCGACCAGGACCCGTCGCCCTCCCACAGCCCGGACAGCAGCGCCCAGCGATCCTCGGCCGGCCGGTCCCACGCCAGGTCAGGGATCCGTTGCCCGTAGCTCGTGCGCCCGAGGCCCAGCACCCGGGTCCACCAGGCCGCCGCAATCCGGGACCGAACGGTGACTTGGCGGGCGGTGCGCGTTGAATGGACGGCCGCCGTCACGCCATGGCGCAGCCAGAACGCGGCCACCTCGTCGACGAGGTGCTCCTCTCGCGTGGGATGGAACGACCAGACGATTCGCGAGGACCCGCCCGGCTCGATGCGTGTGTGGCCCTCGGCCAAGTAGAGCCCCACCACCCTCCAGAACACCTCATCGAGCGAGATCTCCACGCTCGGGTACGCGCCGTTGGTCGATGTGCCGATCCTGGCCCCGGCCATCGGGAGCGATGCCCGCTCCGCCTCGTCGAGCCGCACCGTGCCGGTGCGCTTCGCCTCGCCGGTGCGGGCGGCGGCGCGCGCGGGTGGCAAGAACACGCGCCGCCGATCCTCGATCGACGCGCCGACGAGCGCAGCGAGCCGGTCGGGGGCGGGCCGCACGATCAGCCGATCCGGTGAAAGCTCAGCCGACTCGACGGCGGTGAGCAGCGAGGCGGAGCGGGTGGCATCGGCACCGGCGCCCCAGCCCGTCGCGATCGGAAGCCAGTGCCCCGTCCCGATCTCCTCGGCCGTGAGCACGCGAGACGCCCCGCCCGTGCCGTCGCCGACGACCCACGGATGGTCTGGCGTGCAGCGCACGGTGCGCCCGGTCTTCGTCTTCAGGTGCACGAGCTGGCCCGCATGGGGCCGGCGCGTCATCAGCCACGCGGGCAGGAACTGAGGCTCGTCCGCTCCGGCCATCAACGCGAGCACCTCGAGGCCGTCGGGCTCGAGGACGCCCTCCTGCGGCGACGTCGAGGCCGGCTCGAGCCGGCGCCACAGGTCCTCGAGCGTCACGAGCGTTGTGCGGCCGCCGCGGCGAATCAGCACGGTCTCGTCGCCCGCGAGGCACGAACCGCCAAAGCCAATGCCCGGGCGCAGGAAGCTCGGGCCGATCCGCGCGTCCATGCCCATCCCCCGCGCGACCTCGGCCACGTCGGCGCCGGTCTCCTCGCAGACGTTGGCGATCTCGTTGATGAAGCTGATCTTCGTGGCCAGGAACGCGTTGGAGGCCAGCTTGATCATCTCCGCGCTCGCGACGTCGGTGCGGACCAGCGGCGCGCCGAGCGGGGCGTAGAGCCCGGCCACCGCGTCGCCGGCCCAGGCGTCGTCGTCGCCGACCACGACGCGATCCGGCCGCCGGAAGTCCGCCAGCGCCGAGCCCTCGCGGAGGAACTCGGGGCAGGAGACGTAGGCGTAGCCGCCCTTGCCCTGGCGTTCGAGCTCGCGCCGGACCGCGGCGCCGGTCCCGACCGGGACGGTCGACTTCATCACGATCGCGTGCTCGCCCGCCCCGGCCGGCACGGCAGCGATGACCGCATGGACCGCGGAGAGATCAGCGTCGCCCGACGGCGTCGGGGGCGTGCCGACAGCGACGAACAGCAGCCGGGCCTGAGCCGCCGCTGCGCCGAGGTCGGTCCCGAAGTGCAGCCGCTCGCGGCAGGCGGACACGACCTCGGCCAGCCCGGGCTCGTGGATGGGAATCTCGCCGCGCTGCAGGCGCGCCACCTTCTCGGCGTCGACGTCGACGCACCAGACCTCGTGCCCCAGCTCGGCGAACCCGGCGGCGGTCACGAGGCCGACGTAGCCGGTGCCGATGACGGCGATGGGCTCGCGGGGCTCGCTCATGGGGTGCGAGAGGCTACCGACGCCGGCGCCGGGCGGCCTACTGGCCGAGCCGCTGCAGCGAGGCGGCGATCGCGACCATCTGCTTGTTGCTCAGGGTGCGCTGCAGGGTGTTGGAGACCCAGTAGGCCGCGCGCGGGGTCTTCCAGGCGACGAGCGCCAGCTTCGAGCCGTCCTTGAACAGGAGCAGCTTCTTGCCGCCCACGACCTGGGTGGCGCTCGGGTCCTGGAGGATCGGCGGGTCCTTCCAGGTGAGGCCCTGGACGCCGTAGTACTCCCCGACCAGGCCCGTCTGCAGGACGAGCCGGTAGGCGTCGTGGCGCTTGCCGTCCTCGTCCTTGATCACGTACGCCCGGGGGCTGGCATCCGAGTAGCCGGACCCGGCCAGGATCTTGCGGGGGTAGTACACGGGGAACTTCACATCCGGCCCGGCGGCGATGGCCTGATCCTCGCCGGACGTCTTGGCGTCCTCGAGGCCCTTGGCGCCGGCGTTCGTGCGCTTGGCCTTTGCCTTGGCCTTCTCCTTCGGCACGGTCGGGTTCATGAACTCGTGCACGGCCTTGCGGATCTGGTCCGGCGTGGCGATCACGTAGGAGCCGCCGCCGATCGTGGCGGTCCCCGCCTCGAACCGCACCTGCCGCACCGGCCGGCCGGCCGAGAAGGCCACGAGCTTGAACAGGCCGAGGACCTCGTCGGTGCCGCGAATGTCGGTCGTGGAGTACTTCCCGAACAGCCGCGCGAACTCCTTGCGGTCCTCCAGCACCTTCTGCACCCCGACCTGCGCCTTGGCGTCGCGCAAGAAGGACTGCTGGCGCGCGGCACGGACGAAGTCGTCGTCCTCGTGGCGGAACCGCACATAGTCCAGCGCGTCCTGGCCGCAGAGCTTCTGGTAGCCGGGCTTCACGTCGATCGTCGCGTAGAGAGGCCCGCCGCCGGAGTTGTCGTTGAAGTACTTGCGGTCGACGTCGACGTAGACGCAGCCGATGAAGTTCACGGCTTCGCGGAAGCCGCGGAAGTTCACGTCGATGACGTGGTTGATCTGGATGCCGAGAAGGTCTTTAAGCGTCTTGACGACGAGCTTGGGCCCGCCGTAGGTGTACGTCGAGTTCAGCTTGTCGGTGGTCTGGTTCCCGTTCGGCAGGGTGTAGGTCACCCGCAGGTCGCGCGGAATCGAGAGGGCCGACGTCGCGTCCTTGTTCGGGTCCAGCCGGACGAGCATCATCGTGTCGGAGCGGCCCGGCCGCTTGTTGACGAGGTCGTCGTGGCGCACGTCGGACCCGAGCAGCAGGATGGTCTGCGGCGCGCCGGCCTCTGCCGGCGTGAGGTCGCTGATCTTCAGGCGCTTGTTCTGGTTGAGCGCCTCGGCGACGTCCTTGACCTCGAGCAGGCCGGCGGTGGCCGTCGCCGCGCCGACGAGGAGCGTGATGAGCGTCCCGCCCAGAAGCGCCTTCCACCACATCCGCCGGCCGGGCCGGGGGATCTTCGGCTCATCGGCCTGGGCGCTCATCCCGGCTCTCCTTCCACGGCCCGCAGGCCGGGGCCCGGCGCCAGGGCCGCCGGCAGGCCGGCGATGAAGTCGCCCAGGGCCACGCGATACTCGGCCAGCGAGGCGATCGAGACCCACTCGTCCGGACCGTGGTGGCCGCCGCCACGGGGCCCGAACTCGACCGCGGGAATGCCGCGATCGAGGAAGGCGATCGCGTCGGAGGCGCCGTCGCGGCCGACGCTCAGCGCCTCGCCGTCGATCGAGCGCGACACCGCCGAGGTCAGCGCCTGCACGTAGGGGTTCGTGGGCGCGACGAACGCCGGGACGCGCATGAACGTCTTGACGACCTCGACGTCGGGGATCTGACGGATGTCGGCCAGCAGCGCGCCCGGCTCCTGGCCCGGGAGGTAGCGGATGTCGACGTCCATCGTGCAGAGATCCGGGACCTTGTTCACCGCGTCGCCGCCGCTGATGCGCCCGAGGTTGATCGAGGGCCGGTCGAACAGCTCGGTCGACTCGCGAGCGAACGGCAGCGACTCGATCGCCCGGAAGACGTCGATCGCCTTGAGCACGGCGTTGTCGCCCAGCCAGGGAGTCGAGCCGTGCGCCGCCGTGCCCGAAATCTGCAGGCGCGCGAGCAGCACGCCCTTGGCCTGGACGCCGATGTGCAGGTCCGTCGGCTCCCCGGTGATCGCGAAGTCCGCCGTGAGCCCGTCGGCCACGAGGACCTCGGTCGAGCGCGAGTCGACGTCCTCGGACTCCTCGTCCGGAACGCAGACGAACCGCACGCGGACGGCATCCTGGGCCGCGGCCTCGCGAACCGCGCACATCATCGCCGCGAGCCCGCCTTTCATGTCGTAGGCGCCCCGGCCGATGAGCCGGTCGCCTTCGACGCGCGGCGTGAACTGCTCGGGGCGGCCCGGCACGACGTCGAGGTGGCCGTGCAGCACGAGGCACGGAGCGTCGTCGCCGGTGGCGCCCACATCGGCCAGAATCACCGGCAGGCCCCCGTGGTCGCGCCCGCTGACGTCGACGTCGCGGGCCTCCAGCCAGCCCTTGACGAAGCCGGCCGCGGCACGGAGACCGTCCGGCTGAGATGTGTCATAGGTGATCAGCCGTTCGGCCAGGACGCGTTCGTCCATCCCGATGAGGATAGGAAACCTGGCGGACTGGCGCTTCAGTGAGCTTGGGATCACCGGGGCCCGGATTGCGCGGCATGGAGGCCCGCAGCGATGCCCGGTGTTGCGGCGCCGTGCGTCCTACGCTCGGACTTGGCGCACGGTGCTGCGCGGGAGCGCGGATACGATCCGCGGCATGGACGACGCGGAGCTGATGCCGCAGCCGCGGGATCCACGGCTGGCGGAGGTGGCCGCCGAGCTGGAAAGCGGGGGCTACCAGGCCGAGGTCTACGACGCGCAGATGCGCCTGGTGTACGTGACGCCCGACATGGCCCGGTCCTATGGGCTCACGGATGACCCGGAGCGGCTCGGCTACGGGCTCCACGGGTTCGACCGGCGGTTCCAGGCGCTGCGCGAGGCGCTGCCGCGCCCGGTCGACCCCGAGGCAATCCTCGCCTGGCACCGCCGGCTCGCGCCCACCGTCCTGCGCGCCCTTCCCGGTGGCATCGAGGCGGTTCGCGCCGTGGCGTCACCGGAAACCCTGGCGGTGTACGAGGAGCCCCCGGACGGGCCCGTGCCCGGCTACGTCATCGCCGGGCGGGGCGGCCAGAACATCCCGGAACTCCGGCGCACGCTCGACATCGCCGCGGTGTGGGTCGTGCTGCGCGACCCCGACGGAACCATTGCCGGATACGCCGCAATCGCGAAACCGGCGCTGGGCGGCGCGGTCCTCGGCATGCTCGCGATGGGCGACGACGCCAACTTCGCGCGCCTGGCGCGCATCGCGGCCAGCCCCGGGAAGCGCCCTGCGGCGGTCATGTTCGCCGACCTGGAGGGCTCGTCGCGTCTCGCCCGGGAGCTGCCGACCGCGGCGTACGCACGGCTGATCCGCCGCCTGGCGCGGGCGATCGACGGTGATGTCGTGGCACGGGGCGGAATCGTCGGCAAGCACGCCGGCGACGGCGCCACCGCCTTCTTTCTCGCCGAGGACCACGGTGGCGCGTCGGTCGCCGCGTCCGCGGCGATCGCCTCCGCCCGGGCGGCCCTGGCCGCGGCGTCCGCGAAGGCCGCTGCGGCCGGACTCGACCCCGGCCGCGTCCGGCTGAACGTCGGGCTGCACTGGGCTGCCGGACCGTACGTCTCGGTGCTGTTCACCAGCGGACGCCTTGAAGCAACCGCCTACGGCGACGAGGTCAACGACGCGGCGCGCATCGAGCAGACAGCGGCCGGCGGCCAGATCCTCGCGTCCAAGGTGCTCCTGGAGCAGCTGGACGGCCCCGGCGCCGCCGCCGCGGGCGTTGACCCCGGCGCCACCGCCTACACGCCGCTCGGCGATCTTCCCGGCGCCACCGACAAGGCGCGCCGCGACGCGGCCCACCTCCCGGTCACGGCGCTCTGACCGGCGTCTGCTTCGGCACCTTCGTGCGCACCGACGCCAGGCCGGGGGCGGCGGGGCGACCGGTGTCAGTCCGTGCGCGGGGCAGGCGCGAGCGCGGCCACGCTGCGGAGGTAGGCGTCGTGGCTGCCTGCGACGTGAATGACGCCATCCCGCACCGCGGCATCGGGATCCAGGGCGCCCGATCCGACGGCGAGCAAGCCCGCGGCCGCGGCGGTGACGACGACATCGGGTGCGGCGGCCGTGCCCGCGGTGACCGAGGCGGCCCCGTCGGTGACGCGGATCGTGAACGGCTCGCCGTCGACACGGTACTCCCACGTCTCCTCCACGCCGGCGAGGAGGTCGCCCCGCACGCTCGCCTCCCATGTGAGCGCGAGCCAGCGCGGCTCGAAGGCGAGCCCCTCGCGCGGCGGGCCGAGCGTGCGCAGGCCCCAGCGTGTCAGCGCGACAACGGGTTCGCGGAGGCCCTGGCCGAGGGGCGTGAGCGAGTAGCGGCCGGCCTCCGACGCAGCAATCCCGCGCTCGCACAGGTCACGCAGGCGCTGCGAGAGCAGGTTCGGGCCGATGCCGGGCAGCGCCCCCTGCAGCTCGCCGAAGCGGCGGGGGCCGAGCAGCAGCTCCCGGACCACGAGCAGGGTCCAGCGGTCTCCGAGGAGGTCGAGCGCATGGGCCAGGCCGCAGTACTGGTTGTACGAGCGCTTCATTTTCATATAGTGTAGCGGTATGCACATCAGACAGTACGGGTCGGGAGGGCCGGTCGTGGTCCTCCTGCACGGAATCCCGGGCTCCGGTGCGTCGTGGCACGACGTTGCGACGCGGCTCGCCGGGCGGGGAGCGACGGCGCTCGTGCCGGACCTCCTCGGCTTCGGCGCGAGCCCGCGGCCGCTGGGCATCGCCGCCCTCGGCGCCGACGCCCAGGCTGCGGCACTGGTTCAGGCGCTGGACGAGCGCCGTGTCGGCCGCTTCGCGGTCGCCGGCCACGACTTCGGCGGGCCGGTGGCCGCGTGGACGCTGCGGCACGCGCCCGACCGCGTGACGCACCTCTCGCTGGCGGCGACGAACGCCTTCCCGGACTCGCCAGTCCCCCTCCCCATCCGGGCCGTCACCTGGCCTGTGCTGGGGCGCCCGGCGGCGGCGCTGCTCTTCTCGGCGCCGGCGCTGCGGCTGATGGTGCGCCAGGCCGCACAGGAGCCCGTGGACGTCGCGCGCGCCGTCGGCGACGCGCGGCAGGCCCGGGCGATCGCCACGATCTTCGCCGCGTCGCTCCGCGAGCTGCCGGAGCGCTACGCCCCGGTGCGAGACGCCCTGGCGGCCGCGACCGTGCCGACGCTCGTGGCCTGGGGCGAGCGCGATCCCTTCTTCTCCCTCGCGCAGGCCCGGCGCACGGCCGACCTCGTTCCGGGAGCGCGGCTCGAGGTCTATGCGGGCTGCGGCCATTTCGTGCCAGAGGAACGGCCGCTCGAACTGGCGGACGACCTGGCCGCTCTGCTCAGCGGCGGCGCGCCGCCCGGCGCCGGTCCGCTCGAAGCCCGGTCCGCGCCATCGGCATCCTCAGGCACGGAGGGTGCGACCGTCGCACGCTGATCGGCGGCCTCGGGTGCGCCCGGCCGGGGCCGGCTCTCTGCGGTCTGCCAGTGATCGGAAGCGCCGGCAGCCGGCACTCGCGCACCCGCAAGGGACGCCGTCGATCCCGGCGCGTCCGAGCCCTCGCGCGGACCTCGGGTGCGGGGAGGCCGTCCCTGGATGATCAAGGGGGCTCCCGTCCCCGCCCCGCCCCGCCCCGCGAGTCCACGGTTCATCCGGGGCACGGCCTCCCCGCGCCCGCCATGCCACGCGACCGAAAACGGCCCTGGGGCCCGGACCAGGCGGAACTAGAGCCGCCGCTGCGACTCGTCGATCGGCACGTCGTTGATGCTCGCCTCGCGGCGGCGCATGTGGCCGCTGTCGGCGAACTCCCACTGCTCGTTGCCGTAACTGCGCCACCACTGCCCGCTCGGATCGCGCGACTCGTACTCGAACTTCACCGAGATCCGGTTGCCGGTGAACGCCCACAGCTCCTTGCGGAGCTTGTACTCCTGCTCGCGCGCCCATTTGCGCCGCAGGAACTCCACGATCGCCGGGCGGCCCGAGAAGAACTCGTCCCGGTTGCGCCACTCCGAGTCCTCGGTGTAGGCGAGCGCGACCCGCTCGGGGTCGCGGGTGTTCCACGCGTCCTCGGCCGCCTGGACCTTCTGGCGGGCCGTCTCCTCGGTGAACGGCGGCAGCGGCGGGCGCGGGTCGTCGGATGCTGCGCTCACCCGCCGAGCATAGAAGAAGCCGGCAGTCCCGAGCGGCGCCGGTGCCTCAGGCGGGCGGCACGGGCTCCGCGACCCGCCGCGGAGCAGACAGGAGCACCGCGGCGGCCAGGACGAGCGCGGCGCCGCAGAGCTGCAGCGGGCTGAGCTCCTCGCCGAAGACGGCGAACGCGAGCGCCACGGTCACGATCGGCTCGAACGTGGAGAGGATCGCAGCGGCGCTCGGCCCGACCCGCGCCAGCCCGGCGAAGAAGGCCACGATCGCCACCGCGGTCGACACGACGGCGATCAGCGCCAGCCAGATCCAGCCCTCGGCCCCGAACCCGAAGTCGAGCTGGCCGGCGGCGAGCCCGACGATGCCGAACGTCGCTGCCGCGCCGGCGCAGACCAGCCCCGACAGCCCGAGCGCCGGCATCGCGAGGCCGGTGCGGTCGGCCACGAGGATGTAGACGGTGTAGGCCAGTGACGCCCCGAGCCCCATCGCGGCGCCGGCCGCGTCGAAGCTCCCCGAGGCCGCGCCAGCCAGCACGACGGCCAGGCCGCCGGACGCGAGGCCGAGCGCCGCCAGCCGCCGGCCGCTCAGCCGCTCGCGGCCGAGCGCGACCGCGCCGAGCGTCACCCAGGCCGGGTAGGTGTAGAGCAGGAGCGCCAGCAGCGACGCGTCCATCCGCTGCAGCGCCCCGAAGAACAGGCCGGACTGGGCCGCGTAGCCCACGGCCCCGAGCGCCAGCCCGATGCCGATCGCCCGCCGGCCGGATCCGCGCGGTCCCAGGCCCGGCCGCGCAGCGACGATCGCGCCGAAGATCGCCGCGGCGAGCACGAACCGGACGAACAGCAGGGTGAGCGTGGAGACGCCGGCGTCGTAGGCCAGCTTCCCGAAGATCGCCATCGCGCCGAACCCGGCCGCCGACAGCAGCACGAGGGCGGCGCCGCCGGCTTCGCCCGCCGGATGGCGGCCCGCGCCGGCGCTGCCTGGCGGCGGACCGGCCGGCGGGCGGCGATCCGACACGCGGCTATTGCGGGTGCTGGCCCTCGGCGATCGACAGGAACGTCTGGCAGCGCTTCTTGTCCCGGCGGGCCTTCGCCGCCTCGGCGCTGCCCGCCGCGGCGGCCTCCAGCTCGGCCTCCGCTGTCGCGAGGTGGTCCTTGAGCTCGCGCACGTCGAGCTCGCCGGGCGGCGTGGCGTCCTCGAGCAGGAGCAGCGCGCGGTTGGCGCCGACCTGGAGGTAGCCCTCGCCCTGGGCAAACCGCACGATCTCCGACTCGGACTCGTACAGCCGCAGCTCGGTCGGGTCGAGCATCGCCAGCAGCGGCGTGTGGTTGGCCAGGATGCCGATCGACCCGACGGTCGTGCGGGTCGAGAGCATCTCGACGTCGCCGTTGTAGACCTCGCCCTCCGGGGTGAGGATCTCGACGTGGAAGGGAGTGCGCGCCATGGCGGGGTCCTCGGGGGCGGCTACTCGGCCGCGGCCGCCTCGAGGTCCTCCTGGTGGTCGGCTTCCTCGGCCGCGTCCTCGGCCGCCTCCGCGTCGCCGCCGGAGGACTCGGCGACCGCCGCGCGCACCTGGTCGATGGTGCCCTTCAGCAGGAAGGCCCGCTCCGGGACATCGTCGTGCTTGCCTTCGATGATCTCGCGGAAGCCGCGAACGGTCTCGGCGATCGGCACGTACTCGCCCGGCGTGCCCGTGAAGGCCTCGGCGACGTTGAACGGCTGCGACAGGAAGCGCTCGACCTTGCGGGCCCGCTGCACCGTGACCTTGTCCTCGTCGGAAAGCTCGTCGATGCCGAGAATCGCGATGATGTCCTGCAGCTCCTTGTAGCGCTGGAGGATCTCCTTCACCCGGTTGGCGACGGCGAAATGCTCCTCGCCGAGGATGTCGGGCTTGAGGATCGTCGACGTGGAGTCGAGCGGGTCGACCGCCGGGTAGATGCCCTTCTCGGCGATCGCCCGGGACAGCACCGTCGTGGCGTTGAGGTGGGCGAACACGGAGGCCGGCGCGGGGTCGGTGAGGTCGTCCGCCGGCACGTAGATCGCCTGGACGGACGTCACCGAGCCCTTGCGGGTCGAGGTGATGCGCTCCTGGAGCTGGCCCATCTCGGTCTCCAGGGTCGGCTGGTAGCCCACCTGCGACGGCATGCGCCCGAGCAGCGCCGACACCTCGGAGCCGGCCTGGACGAACCGGAAGATGTTGTCGATGAAGAGCAGCACGTCCTGGCCGCCCTCGTCGCGGAAGTACTCGGCCATGGTCAGTCCGGACAGGGCGACGCGCATGCGGGCCCCGGGCGGCTCGTTCATCTGGCCGAAGACGAGCATCGTCTTGTCGATGACGCCCGACTCGGTCATCTCGAGCCACAGGTCGTTGCCCTCGCGGGAGCGCTCGCCGACGCCGCAGAACGCCGACAGGCCGCCGTGCTGCTGGGCGATGTTGTTGATCAGCTCCTGGATGAGCACCGTCTTGCCGACGCCGGCGCCGCCGAACAGGCCGACCTTCCCGCCCTTGGCGTACGGCGCGAGCAGGTCGACGACCTTGATGCCGGTCTCGAACATCTCGGTCGTCGGCGTGAGGTTCTCGACGTTGGGCGCCGCGCGGTGGATCGGCCAGCGCAGCTCGGCGTCGACCGGGCCCTTCTCGTCGATCGGGTCGCCGAGCAGGTTGAAGATGCGGCCGAGGGTCGCGCGGCCGACCGGCACCGTGATCGGGCCGCCGGTGTCGATGACCTCCACGCCCCGCGCCAGGCCGTCGGTGGAGTCCATGGCCACGGCCCGGACCCGATCGTCGCCAAGCTGCTGCTGGACCTCGCAGACCAGCGGCCCGTGGTCGTCGCCGCGCTCGATGACGATGGCGTGGTTGATCTCGGGCAGGGTGTCGGGGAAGACGGCCTCGATGACGACGCCCTGGATCTCCTCGACGCGGCCGACGTTCTTGGCTTGCGTGCTGGCTTCCATAGTGGTGACTGTCTCCTAGCTCAGCGCCTCGGCGCCGGCGACGACTTCCATGATTTCCTGGGTGATCTCGGCCTGGCGGGCGCGGTTCATCTCGAGCGTGAGGTCGTCGATGACCTCGCCGGCATTCTCGGAGGCGCTGCGCATGGCGGTCATGCGCGCGCCGTGCTCCGAGGCGGTGGATTCGAGCAGCGCCCGGAACACCGAGATCTCGACGTAGTCGGGCACGAGGCGGTGGAGAATCTCCTCCGGGTCGGGCTCGTACTCGACGAGCGCCCGGTCCGGGCCGGCCTCCTCCTCCGGGGCGCCGTTTCCGGCACCCTCGGCCTCGAGGATCGTGGCTTGCTGCAGGGGCAGCAGGGTTTCGCGCCGCACGACCTGCGAGAGCGGCGAGATGTACCCGTTGTAGAAGATCTCGACCTGGTCGACCTTCTCGTCGACGTAGGCGGCCATCAGGTCCTCGGCGATGTCGCGGGCGTCCGCGAAGGCCGGACGGTCGCTGAAGCCGACGTAGCGGCCGGCGGGCTCATGGCCCCGGAAGATCAGCGACGAGACGCCGCGCCTGCCGGTGGCGGAGAACGTCACGGACCGGCCCGCGGCCTCGTGCTCGGCGGCGGCCCGGAGCCCGGCGCGAATGATCTGCGAATTGAAGGCGCCGGCGAGGCCGCGATCTCCGGTCACGAGCAGGATCGCCACCGAGTCGACCTGGCCGTGCTCCTTGAGGATCGGCAGGCTCGGGAAGTTCTCGGCAGCCTCGGCCGCCTGGCGGGTCATGCGGCGGATCGCCCCGGCGTATGGCCGCAGCGCGGCGATCCGCAGCTCGGCCCGGCGCAGCCGGGCGGCCGCGACCATCTCCATGGCACGGGTGATCTTGCGAATGTTCTGCACACTCGCGATCCGGTTGCGGACGTCGCGCTGGGAGGCCATGGCGTGTCGCTGCCGCCGCTAGGCGGCCGCGGGCTCCTTCGGCGCGTCGGCGGTCTCGGAGCCGGCCTGGTCGCCCCGCGACACGATCCGCTCGGAGTCGCCGGCCTCGATCGGCTGGCCCTCCTCGTCGAGGTCGTAGCCGAAGTCGTCGGCAAACTCCTTGACGGCCGAGTCGACGGCAGCCTGGGTCTCGTCGGACCAGTCGCCGCCCGACACCTTCGCGAGGAGATCGGCCTGCTCGGCGTTCATCCGGGCGACGAGGTCGGCGAGGAACTCGGGCACGCGATCGACCAGGATCCGGTCGAGGTAGCCGTTCGTGGCCGAGAACACCTGCACGACCTGGTCCGCGACCGCCAGCGGCTGGCGCTCGCCCTGGTTGAGCGTCTTGACGAGCCGCTCGCCGCGGGCCAGCGTCCGCTGGGTGTCGGCGTCGAGGTCGGAGCCGAACTGGGCGAAGGCCTCGAGCTCGCGGTACTGGGAGAGCTCGATCTTGATGCGACCGCCGACCTTCTTCATCGGGGAGATCTGCGCGTTGCCGCCGACGCGCGACACCGAGATGCCGACGTTGATGGCCGGGCGCACGCCCGAGTAGAAGAGCTTGGGCTCGAGGAAGATCTGCCCGTCGGTGATCGAGATGACGTTGGTCGGGATGTAGGCGGACACGTCGCCGGCCTGCGTCTCGATGACCGGCAGGGCGGTCAGCGACCCCCCGCCGAGCTCGTCGTTGAGCTTGACCGCGCGCTCGAGCAGCCGTGAGTGCAGGTAGAAGACGTCGCCCGGGTAGGCCTCGCGGCCCGGCGGGCGGCGCAGCAGCAGCGACATCTGGCGGTAGGCGTAGGCGTGCTTGGTGAGGTCGTCGTAGATCGCCAGGGCTGCCTCCCCCTTGTAGAGGAAGTACTCGCCCATCGCACACCCCGCGTAGGGCGCCATGTACTTGATCGGCGCCGCCTCGTCGGCCGGCGCCGCCACGATGATCGTGTGCTCGAGCGCGCCGTTCTCGGCGAGCGTCTCGGCAAGCTGCACCACGGTCGCCATGCGCTGGCCGATCGCCACGTAGACGCACTTCACGCCCGTGTCCTTGTTGTTGATGATCGTGTCGAGCGCGATCGCGGTCTTGCCGGTCTGGCGGTCGCCGATGATCAGCTCACGCTGGCCGCGGCCGATCGGGATCATCACGTCGATCGCCTTGATGCCGGTCTGCATCGGCTCGGTCACCGGCTGACGCTGGACGACGCCGGGCGCCTTGAACTCCGCGGGCCGGGTCTCGGTCGTGTTGACCGGGCCCTTGCCGTCGAGCGGGCGTCCAAGCGGATCGACGATGCGGCCGAGCAGCGAGTCGCCGACGGGGATCTCGAGGAGCCGGCCGGTGCGCTTGACCGTGTCGCCCTCGCTGATCTTCTCCCAGTTGCCGAAGAGCACCGCGCCGACGTTGTCGGACTCGAGGTTCAGCGCGAGGCCGATGACGTCATGGGGCAGCTCGAGCATCTCGAGCGCCTCGCAGTTCTCCAGTCCATGCAGGCGCGCGATGCCGTCGCCCACGGACAGGACCGTGCCGACCTCGGTCAGCTCGGCCTGGCCGGAGTCGAGGCCTTCGATGCGGCTCTTGAGGATGTTGGTGATCTCGTCGGGCTTGATCTGCATGCGGTGTCGGGTCCTTGTCGGTCGTCAGTCAGGCCTGCGCGACCTGCTTGCGAAGCGAGTCGAGGCGGTTGCGGATCGAGGCGTCCAGGATGGAGTTGCCCACCCGGAGCACGATGCCGCCGAGGATGTCGGGATCGACGTTGCTGCGCAGCTCGACGTTGCGGCCGGTCTGCTTGCCGATCTCGAGGCCGATGCGATCCACCACGCCGCGATCCAGGGCGACGGCGCTCGTGACCTGCACGGGCAGGAGCTTGTGCTCCTCCTCCCACAGGGCGTCCATCTCGCGCCGGATGCGGTGGATCGCGGGCATCCGGTGGTTCTCCACGAGCAGCTGGAGGAAGTTCACGAGCGCCGGCTCGGCCTCGGTGACCGTGCGCTCGAGCCCGCTGAGCTTCTCCTCGGTGGAGAAGTACGGCGAGAAGAAGAACAGCTTCAGGTCGCGGCTGGCCGTGACGGCGTCGGCGAACTCGTCGAGCTGGTGCTTGACCGGCTCGAGCCGGTCCGACTCCTTGGCCACCTCGAAGAGCGAGCGTGCGTAGACCTGGGCGATCTGTTCCATGGCGGCGTCCGGCGAGGGACTAGTTGCTCCGCTCCGGGCTCGAGAGCTGCGTGAAGTCCAGCTCCGACAGCGCCTCTTCGACGAGCCGCTGCTGGTCAGCCTCGGTCAGGGTCTTGCGGGTGACCTTCTCGGTGGCCATGACCGTCAGATCGGCGACCTCCGAGCGGATCTCCTGGATGGCCCGGCGCGTCTCGGCCTCGATGTCGCGGCGCGTCTGCTCCATGAGCTCCTCGCGCTTGACCCGGGCCGCCTCGGCGCCCTCCTTCTCGGTGTTCTCGGCCGCCTTCCGGGCCCGCGCGACGATCTCCTCCGACTGCGCGCGCGCCTCGGTGAGCCGCTCGCGGTACTCGGCGAGCAGCTGGTCGGCCTCCTGGCGGGTCCGCTCGGCGGCGTCGATCGACTCGTCGATCGCCTTCTGGCGCCGGTCGAGCGCCTCGCGGATGCGCGGGAACGCGAACTTGCTCAGCACCCACATCGTGACCCCGAAGGCGATCAGGGTCCAGATCATCAGGCCGAGGCCCGGGGTGACGAGGAAGTTCCCGCTGTCGCCGCCGCCTTCGGAGGCGGCGAGGACCAGGGTGTTGGCCGCGGACGCCATGGCCTAGGCGAGGAAGAAGGCGATCAGGCCGAAGATGAAGGCGTAGAACACGATCGCCTCGGTCAGGGCGAATCCGAGCCACTGGATCGAGGTGATCTCGTCGCGCATCTCGGGCTGGCGGGTGACCGACTCGATCACCTTTCCGAAGATGAAGCCGACGCCGATGCCGGGGCCGATCGTGCCGAGGCCGGCGCCGACGCCGAGCGCGATCGCCTTGCCGGCACTCTTGCCGTACGCCTCTGGATCCGCCACCGCGGCCAGCTGGGTGATGGTGTTCAGGTCGAGGTCCACTGCGGTTGCTCCTCCTCGGAGGTCGTTCGAATCAGTGATGAGCGGCGACGGCGCCGCCGAAGTAGATCGAGCTCAGCGTGGCGAAGATGAACGCCTGGAGTGTGGCCACCAGGCCGACCTCGAAGATGTAGAAGGCGATGGCCAGCGGCAGCGTGAACACGCCGAGCGCCGCCAGCCCGAGCAGCACGACAAGGCCGCCGCCCATGAACAGGATGAGCAGGTGGCCGGCCAGGATGTTGGCGAAGAGACGAACGGAGAGCGAGATGATCCGGACGAACTGGGAGATCAGCTCGATCAGGAAGATCGGGATCGCCGCCGCCCCGGTCACGCCCGCCGGGATGAGGCTCTTGAAGTAGCCGATGAAGCCCTGGGCGCGGAACCCTTCGACGGTGTACATGATCCACACCATCAGGGTGAGGGCCAGGGGCACGGCGAGGTTCGCGGTCGCCGCGTAGATCGCGAACGACGGGATGTCGGCTCCGAAGACGTTGACCGTGTGCTCGGTGTTCGTCGGCAGCGGGATGTATCCGAGCAGGTTCGAAAACCAGATGAACAGGAACAGCGTCGCGACGAAGGAGAACCAGCGCGTCGCCATCCTCGCGTCCATGTTGCCGCCGGCGATGTTGTCCCGCATGAACGTGTAGAGCGTCTCGACGAGCGTCTGGACGCGGTTCGGGCGGGCCTGCATGCGGTTGGCGACGTAGAGCATGAACCCGATCGTCAGGACGGTGGCGAGGAACAGGTAGAGCACCGCCTTGTTGATGCTCAGGTCGATCCCGGCGATCTTGATGTCCACCCAGTTGTCGAGCTTGAACTCGTTCTGGGGCTTGAACGCCTCGTTCTTGCCCTCGCTGCCGAAGATCAGCCCCAGCAGGATGCCGGTTCCGAAGAACGCAAGGGCGCCGATCAGCGCCTTGGCGCCGCGGCTCACGACGCCGCCTTCCGCTCGCGGGCGTCGGCAGCATCGAAGGGCCGGAAGATCATGTTCACGGTGAAGTAGACCGTGAAGAGCAGCACGACCAGGACCGCCGCGGACAGGCCGGCCTTGTCGCCCTGCGTGATGCCGGTGACGAACACGATGATCGCCACGAGCCAGCCGCGCCCGATCATGCTCCCGGCGATGATGCCGACGGTCGAGCGCGTGTCGGACGACTCGACGGCCCGCCGGTTCGTCCACGCCTGGATGCCGCGCTGGAGCAGCCACGCGCCGCCGCCAGCGGCGTAGCCGGCCAGCGGGAGGTCCGCCGCGATGAACACCGGCAGCGCGAGCGCCAGGACCACGAGGTCGAGGTAGCGGACGAAGGTCACCGGGCTAGAGGCTCCTAAAGCGAGTGATGACAACCGCGATCCCCACCCCGAACCCGACGAAGAGGCCGGCGATCCCGCAGGGGATCGCCCAGCCGAAGAGCGACCCGATGCCGTAGCCCGCGACCGCGACGAGCAGCGTCACGGCCAGCCCCAGCATGCCGGCGGCGGCGGCGTCCGAGCCGGTGGTCCGGCGCGGGGGTTCTGCGGGGGTCATGGAACTCGGGATCAGGCATTCGATGCCCACGAAGCACGGCGCGCGGCCAGCCAGGGCCGCCGCGCCGGACCCGAATACGAGGCGAGCGCTCCGTGGGCGGCCGAGTCTATACGGACTGCGGCTTGCGATGTGTGCTCGTCACACATCGTTACAAGTGCCACTCCATCCCCGGAATCGCTGGGAGATCGCCCGCGCGCGATCTCCGCGATGATGCGGCGCGTGCCGCCCCGCCGCATCGCCTACCACCAGCCGCATTGCCTGGGCTGCGGCCCGGAGAACCCGGGGTCGCTCGGCCTGGCGTTCGAGATCGACGGCGACCGGGTCCGCACGGAGCTCGTGCTGGACCGCCGCCACGAGGGCGCGCCCGGATTTGCGCATGGCGGCGCCGTGGCGACGGCGTTCGACGACACGCTCGGCACGCTCCTGATCGTCCTGAAGCGGCCGGGCGTGACGGCCAAGCTCGAGGTCAACTACCGCCGCCCGCTCTTCCTCGGCCGGCGCTACGAACTCGAGGCGTGGGTCGAGTCGGTCGACGGGCGCAAGATGTGGCTGGCCGCCGAGGCGCGCGAGGACGGCGAGCTCGTCGCCGACGCGCGCGCCCTCTTCCTCGAAGTCGACATCGCGCACTTCGCCCAGAGCCAGGCGGACGGGACGCTGCCCGAAGGCTGGGGCCGATCCTGGCGCAGGGATCCCGAGCTGCCGTACTGACGGGCGCGCCGCTCGCCAGTCGTCCGTCAGGCCGGCCCGCGGGCCCCAGCCAACAGCTTCACCTGGGAGCGGCCCGGGCCGCGGGCGGCGTCCGCCCGGAACGTCCTGCTCGGACCGCACCGGCCGATCGCTACGTGATCCAGATTCTTCACCGTGGGCGTCGAAAAGCCGGATCGGAACGTCGGGGAGCGGCGAATCTCCCGCCGCCCGCCCCCGGGCGGTCGCCGCCCGCGGTCCGGGCGCTCGCCGCCCGCGACCGGCCGCTCCCGGGTGATGCCGTGGGACGGCGCCGCACACACCGCCTGCGCCGCACCGCCGCACCACCCCGCCACCCGCCCGGGCTACGGCACCCCGTCCGGCGGCTCGCCCCGCCCGACCGCGGGGAACTCCCCTGTCTCGAGCTCCCGCTGCACGGTCGTGACGATCTCGTGCTCGCTCGTCCCGGGATCGTGGTGGCGGATCTGCCACTCCCGCAGCCGCCGGAACTTGAAGATCTCGAGGATGTACACGAGGTAGACGCTCGCGGCCAGCGCGACGAGCCCGCAGGCGAGCATCACGAGCGACCAGCCGAGGTGGAGGTTCCCCTTCGAGTCCGAGTACGGGATGAACCGCAGCGCGAGCGCCAGCGCTGCGAGCGTCAGCGTCCACGCGTAGAGGTAGAGGACCGTGCGGCGCTGGCTGAACCCGACGTTGGCGAGCCGGTGGTGGAAGTGCCAGGCGTCGGCGGTGTAGACGGGCCGGTGGTACTTCAGCCGCTTCGCGATCACGAAGGACGAGTCCAGGAACGGCACGGCGAGGATCACCAGCGGCGCGACGAGCGCGATCAGGGCGTTGGTCTTCAGCGTGCCCTGCACGGCGATGCAGCCGAGGAGGAGCCCGAGGAGGTTCGACCCGCTGTCGCCCATGAAGACCGACGCCGGATGGAAGTTGTAGAAGAGAAACCCGAGGGAGGCGCCCGCGGTGAGCGCGGCGAGCACGCCCGCGGCGTCGCGCTGGAGGTCGAAGGCGATGATCGCGAACGTCGCCGCGCTGATCGAGCAGACGCCCGCGGCCAGGCCGTCCACGCCGTCGGAGAAGTTCACGACGTTCATGATCGCCACGAGGCCGATCACCGTCAGCGGACCTCCGGCGTTCGGGAAGTCCAGGGGGCCGAGGAACGGGAGGGTGACGTTCGTGACCTCGACGCCCGCGAGCACCGGGATCACGGCGGCAACGATCTGGCCCAGCAGCTTGATGATCGGGGACAGGTCGTAGGTGTCGTCCAGCGCGCCGACGAACGTGATGACCGCGGCGCCGCCGAGGATCCCGCGCGTCACTTCCCCGGCGGGCAGGAAGATCGCGCTCGCCGCCAGGACGCCAGCGAAGATCGCCAGGCCGCCGAGCCGTGGCGTCGGGCGGTCCGACAGCCCGCGTTCGCGTGGCCGGTCGACGGCGCCGACCCGGACCGCGAGCCGCGCCGCGAGCGGCGTCACGGCGCCGGCCACGAGCAGCGCGACCAGGAAGGCGAGGACGGCGTCGAGCTCCATGCGCGCCGAAAGGATCGCAGGAGCCCCCGCCGTCGCCGGCCGGGCCGCCGCCGGGACGGCCTACACGGCGGCCGGAGCGCCCAGGTGCTCGTAGAGCGGGTAGCGCTCGGCGATCGCGGCCGTGCGGTCGGCCAGCTCGGCGCGGCGGCCCTCGAAGTCCGGCTGGAGCGCCGCCGCCATGATCTTGCCGATCTCCACGAAATCGTCGGACTGGAGGCCGCGCGTGGCGAGCGCCGGCGTCCCGACCCGCAAGCCGGACGTGACCATCGGCGGGCGCGGGTCGAACGGCACCGCGTTGCGGTTGACCGTGATCCCGATCGCGTGGAGCCGGTCCTCGGCCTGCTGGCCGTCGAGCTCGGACTCCCGCAGGTCGACGAGCGCGAGGTGCACGTCGGTGCCGCCGGTGAGCACGCTGACCCCGGCACCGGCGGAGAGGAGCTCCCCCGCCACCGCCCGTGCGCCGGCCAGCGTTCGCTGCTGGCGCTCGCGGAAGAGCTCGGACTGGGCGATCTTCAGCGCCACGGCCTTGCCGGCGATGATGTGCTCGAGCGGCCCGCCCTGCTGGCCCGGGAACACGGCCGAGTTGATCTTCTTCGCGTGCTCCTCCTTGCAGAGGATCATGCCGCCGCGCGCGCCCCCAAGTGTCTTGTGCACCGTTGTGGTGACGACGTCCGCCAGCGGCGTCGGGTTCGGGTGCAGGCCGGCGGCGACGAGCCCGGCGAAATGGGCCATGTCGACCATGAGGTAGGCGCCCACGTCGTCGGCGATCCGCCGGAAGGCCTCGAAGTCGAGCTGGCGCGGATAGGCCGACCACCCGGCGAGCACGAGCGTGGGCTTGCGCTCGTGGGCGAGGCGCTCGACCTCCTCCATGTCGATGAGGCCGTCCTCCTCGCGCACGTGGTAGGCGGCGATGTCATAGAGCCGGCCCGAGACGTTGAGCTTCATGCCGTGGGTGAGGTGGCCGCCGTGGGCCAGCTCGAGGCCGAGGATCGTGTCGCCCGGCTGCAGGAGCGCGTGGTAGACCGCCGCATTCGCCGGGGCGCCGGCGTGCGGCTGCACGTTGGCGTGCTCGGCGCCGAACAGCGCCTTGGCCCGGTCGATGGCGAGCTGCTCGGAGATGTCGACGAATTCGCAGCCGCCGTAGTAGCGCTTGCCCGGGTACCCCTCGGCGTACTTGTTCGTGAGCACCGAGCCCTGGCACTCGAGGATCGCCTGGGGCACGAAGTTCTCCGAGGCGATCATCTCCAGCGTGCGCTGCTGGCGGTCCAGCTCCAGGCGCAGGACCTCGGCGATCTCGGGATCGACCTCGGCCAGCGGGCGATTGAAGTAGTCGGGGCTGAGGTCGGACACGGTGAGCGCCTCCGGGTCGGCGGTCGTCGGGACCGCGCGAGGGTACCAGCGGACGAATTCGTCCGAAAGCGGCCGGCAGCGTCAGGGCAGCGCGGCAGCGATGCGGTCCGCTGGCACCGCGCCGGCCCGCAGCACCGCCCAGCGGCCGTCGTCCTCGTAGGACCGCAGGTCGACGACCGTCGACGGCGTGCCGGGCAGCTCGCCGCCGTCGAGGATGAGATCGCAGCCGTCGCGGATTTCGGCCGGCACGTCGGCGAGCCGGCGCGCATCGGGCCCGCCGTGGCGGTTCGCGCTGCTCTGCAGCACCGGCCAGCGGACGGCGGCGAGGGGCGCCAGCGGCCCGGAGAGCTCCGGGACGCGCACGCCGAGCGTGCCCGGATCCTCCCCGCAGGCCAGCGGGAAGCGGGCCGCCGGATTGGGCACGAGCACGGTGACGGCGCCCGGCAGCAGCGCGCGGAGCGCCGCGCGGGTCCGCGGTCCGGCCTCCGGCAGCGCGGCGAGGAGCAGCCCCGTCTCGAAGAACATGACCGCCGCCGGCTGCGAGCCCGCCCGGCCCTTGAGGCCGTAGAGGCGCCGGACGGCATCGGGGGTATCCGGATCGCAGGCCAGGCCGTACACGGTGTCGGCCGGAAAGACCGCCACGCCCCCGACGCTCATGCACCGCTCGAACGTGGCGGCGTCCTGCGGCCTCACCGGTGCCGCCCCACGACGACGCGCTCGATCCCGGACAGGTCGCGGCGGATCTCGATGCGCGGGTGCGCCGGCGCCAGCAGTGCCGCGACCGCCGCGGCCTGGCCCGCCCCGACCTCGAGCGCGACGAACGGCACGTCCGCGGCCTGCGCGGCCAGGCGGCGGATCAGCGCCAAGCCGTCCGGCCCGCCGTCGAGGGCCGCCGCCGGCTCGTAGCGGAGCTCGGGACCCAGCCCGGGCACGTCCGCCGCCGCCACGTACGGGAGGTTGGCGAGGACGGCGTCGAACGGACCGCCGGCGCCGTCCATCAGGTCGGCCTCGCGCAGGGTCACGGCGACGCGCAGGCGGGCGGCATTGGCCCGCGCGACCTCGAGCGCGGCGGGGCTGGCGTCGGTGCCGGTGATCGTGAGGTCCGGGCGCTCGTCGGCGAGCGCGAGCGCGACGGCGCCGCTGCCCGTCGCGACATCGAGGACTCGCGCGCCGGCGGGCAGGCGCAGCGCCGCCTCGACGAGCGTCTCGGTCTCCGGCCGCGGGATGAGCACCCGGGCATCGACCTGCAGCTCGAGCCGGCGGAAAGCCCGGCGTCCCAGGAGATAGGCCACCGGCTCGCGCGCCGCGCGCCGGGCGGCGAGGGCGGCGAAGCGGCGGGCGGCGGACGGCGGCACGGCGGCACCGCTGTCGATCAGCAGCCGCTCGCGCCCCCACCCCAGGGCGTCGCCGAGCAGGAGCTCGGCGTCGAGCCGGGGCGTGCCGCACCCTGCCGCCTGGAGATCCCGGGCCGCGCGCTCGAGCAGCGCCCGCACGGTCGTGGGCGTGCCGGCGGCGGTCGGGCCCGTGGGCGCGGCGGAGGTCATGGATCGCTCCGCGGGCCAGGACGCCGCCGCGGGGCGCCGCCGGTCAGCCGGCGGCCCCCTGGGCCTGGGCTTCCAGCCGGCGGCGCTTCTCGTCGGCCTGGAGCGCCGCGGTGAACGGCTCGAGCTCGCCGGCCAGGATGGCCTCGACGCCGTGCTCGGTCAGCTTGACGCGGTGGTCGGTGATCCGGTCCTGCGGGAAGTTGTAGGTGCGGATCTTCTCGGCGCGCTCGCCGGTGCCGACCTGCGCGCGGCGGTCGGCGTCCAGCTCCGCCCGCTGGCGCTCGGCCTCGCGCTCGTACAGGCGGGCGCGCAGGACGCGCATTGCCTTCTCGCGGTTCTGGAGCTGGGACTTCTCGTCCTGCATCGACACCACGATGCCGGTCGGCTTGTGGGTGATGCGGACCGCCGAGTCGGTCGTGTTGACCGACTGGCCGCCCGGGCCCGACGAGCGGTAGACGTCGATCTGCAGATCGCTGTCGACGACATGGACGTCGACGTCTTCGGCCTCCGGCAGGACCGCCACCGTCGCCGTCGAGGTGTGGATCCGTCCCTGGCTCTCGGTGACCGGCACGCGCTGCACGCGGTGGGTCCCGCCCTCGAACTTGAAGACCGAGTAGGCGCCGTCGCCCTTGATCGCGAAGGTGTAGGCGCCGTCCGCGAGCTCGAGCGGCTCGGTCGAGAAGCCGCAGTGCTCGGCGTACTTCGTGAGCATCCGGTAGAGATCGCCGGCGAACAGGCCGGCCTCGTCTCCCCCGGCCCCGGCGCGGATCTCCACGATCACGTTCTTGGCGTCGTTGGGATCCGGCTCGACCATCGCGAGGCGGATCTCTTCCTCGAGCTCGGCGATCCGGGACTCGGCGGCCGCGAGCATGTCGCGCACCTCGGCGTCGTCGGCCTCGTCGAGCAGCTCCCGCGCCCCGGCAGCGTCGTCGGCCGCCCGGCGCCACTCCTCGGCCAGCCTCGCCGCGGGCTCGATGTGCGCGAACGCGCGGCCGGCCTCGGCCCGGCGGCGGTTGTCGGCCACGACCTCGGGGTCGGAGAGCTGCGCCGAGAGGTCGGCGTAGCGCGCTTCGATCTGCCCGACGAGCTGCTCGATCATCGTGCGAGCGAGTGTAGGCGGTCATCTCGGGCGCTGGCCGGCGCCGACGAAGTACGATCGAGCCGTGAGGAAGCGCAGGCCTCCGGGCTGGCGGGTCTACCGCATGCTGATCCTGATCTTCTGGCCGCTGAAGTGGTGGTGCCGGCTGGAGGTCCAGGGGATCGAGACGATTCCGGAGTCCGGCGCGGTGCTCGTGGTGTCCAACCACGACAGCTGGATGGATCCGCTCGCGCTCGGCGCGGCGATCATGACCCGCGACCGCCCCCTGCGGTTCCTGGCGAAGGCGAGCCTGTGGCACACCTGGATCCAGCGGGTCCTGCTCGACGGCATGGGCCAGATCCCGATCGAGCGCGGGATCGGCGACACGCAGGCGATGCAGGCCGCGATCGACGCCCTCGCCGCCGGGGACGCCGTCGGGATCTTCCCGGAAGGGACGATCTCGCGCGGGCGGCCGATGCGCGCCCGGCGCGGCGTCGCCCGCCTGGCCCAGGGGGCGCCGTCGGCCGCAGTGGTGCTCGCCGCGGTTTCCGGCGGCACCGACGCGATCCGCTTTCCGAAGCGGCCGCACATCGTGGTCGACCTGTTCGAGCCGGCCGGAGGCCAGCCGCGGCCCGACGAGGCCCCCGGCGACCTCGCCGAGCGCCTCATGGCCGAGGTTCGCGAGCGGGTCCCGCCCGTGGCGGCGGGCCGGCATCCCGAGGTCGCCGGCCCGGAGCCGGCCGCCCGCCCCGCGGAGGCGCCGGTGGCCGCCGCCGAGGCGGATGCCCCCCGCCGCTGAGCCTCAGCGCAGGATCTCGACGAGCAGCACCCAGGCGTTGGCGACGCCGCCGGCCAGCGCGCCGACGATGCCGGCGACGATCCAGTAGAGGCCGCCGCCGCTCGTCGCCATCACGCTGACTCCGCCCACGATGATCGGGACCGTGCCGATGGCCAGGACGGCGTACCTGGACAGCGCCCACGACGGCGGGGCATCGTCGGGCATGACGATCTTCCGCGACAGCGCCGCGATCGCCGCCAGAACGATCAGGCCCGCGGCGAGCAGCTCGGCACCGAGCGCCGTGTCGCTCTGGCCGGGGATCAGCCCGATGATGGACACGACGACCACGCCGAGGAGCAGCAGCAGCGTCTGGAGCGCGCGCTCGGGCAGGCCCGTGAACTCGAGAATGCGCTCGAGATTGATCGACACGGCGACGAACACGAGGCCCGCCAGCGCCGCCGAAGCCCCGGCCGTCGCCACGAACAGATCGCTCCACTCGGCGGTGTCGTAGGCCGTCACGGCGGCCATCCTATGCGGTCAGGTCGCGCCCGGCCGGCGATGCGTCAGGCCACGACTTCGACGCCGATGAGGTCCTCGGCGGTCTCTTCGCCGGGCTTCTCGACGGCCAGGACGGCATCCATCGCGGCGATCGCCACCGCGAGCTGGGCGGCGTCGGGCTCGCGCGTCGTGAGGCGCTGGAGCTGCAGGCCGGGCCACATGAGGATCTGGGCCCACCGGTGCGTGCGGTGCTTGCCGAGGAACTTGATGGCCTCGAACGCGAGGCCGGCGACGATCGGGATCCCGATGATCCGCGAGGCGAACAGCCAGGGAAGCGGCAGCTTGCCGAACGGCGCGAAGACGACGATCGCCACTATCATCACGATGAGCAGGAAGCTCGTCCCGCACCGGGGATGCAGCCGCGAGTAGCGCGCGGCGTTCTCCGGCGTCAGGGGCTGGCCCGCCTCGTAGCAGGCGATCGTCTTGTGCTCGGCGCCGTGGTACTCGAACACCCGCCGCAGGTCCTTCAGGCGCGACAGCAGCACGATGTACCCGAGGAAGATCGCGATCCGCACCAGCTTCTCGACGATCACGAAGACCACGCCGTTGGGGAGCTGGTCGCCCACCAGGCTCGTGAGCCCGGCGGGCAGCAGGAAGAAGAGGCCGACCGCGAAGGCGAGCGCGACGACGATCGTCCCAGTCCAGGCCCCGCGCCCGATCTCGTCCTTCTCGCCCTGTTCGTCGGGCGGGAGCTGCGCGTTGGCCGAGATGCCGAGGGCCTTGAAGCCGATCGCCATCGACTCGACGAGGGCGATCACGCCGCGGATCAGCGGCAGCCGGTAGGCGCGGTGGCGCTTGAGCCACGAGACGAGCGGGAAGGACTGGACCTCGATCTCGCCGTGGGCGGCCTCGGTCGGGTCGAGGGCGTGCTCGGCGACCTGCTCGGGCAGCGGCAGGCGCACGGCGACCGCCCACGTCGAGACGCCGCGCATCATCACGCCCTCGAGGACGGCCTGGCCGCCGACGGGGGCGTCGCGCTGCGCCATGAGCGCGCCGTCCGGGAAGCGGGTCTCCTCGGGCACGCGCGCGGGCGGCTCGCCGGTCAGCTCGCGGCGCCGGCCCGCCGCTTCGCGGCGCGGCGCTTGAAGCGCTCGACGCGCCCGCCCGTGTCGACGAGCTTCTGGCGCCCCGTGTAGAAGGGGTGGCAGTTCGAGCAGATCTCGACGTGAAGCTCCGGAACGGTGGAGCGAGTCGTGAATTCGTTGCCGCACGTGCAGCGGACGTGGGCCTCGACGTAGTCAGGGTGAATGTCGGTCTTCATCGTCGTCCGAGTCTAGCGAGCGTGGCCAGCGGATCGGGCCGCTACGCCCGGCGGCAGGGCAGCGTGACGGCGTTGTTGGCCTCGTTGCGCTCGGCGACCCGGTTGTCGGGGTCCAGGGACACCTGGACCGAGCTGGTGGCCCGCGTGCACGCGGGCGCGGAGATGGTCACGGTGCGGCGCTCGAAGGCGGCGAGGCCGGACACCGTGGCCGCGGGCTGGGATACCCCGTCGACCCGCAGGAGCACGTCGAAGGCAGGGCTGGCGACCGGCGCGAGGTTGCGGACGACCACGGAGTAGTCGAGCGTGCCCTTCGTGGCTCCGGGCGCGGCGGACCCGCGGACGAGCGCGAGGTCCGGGCGCGGATCGGGCTGCACGCACGCCGCGGTCACGCGCGCGGTGACGGCCTGGACCCGGCCGCGCGGCCCGATCCAGCGGAAGCGCACCGCGACGCGGTAGCGGCCCGGAGCCGACAGGCCCTGGATCGTCTTGACCGCCGTGAAGGACGTCACGCCGGCGTCGGACTTGAGCCACGAGCCGAGCCCGGGCCCGGGCACGCGGCGCCACGCTCCGGCCGGGCCGCGAGCCAGGAGGTCGAAGCGGATGTCGAGGCGGGCGCTGCCTGGGCGGCTGCGCATCACGGCGGTCGCCGACAGGGTGCGGCCGGCGGCGGCCGCGTCGGTCTTGCAGGCGGTGAGCTTGGCCTCGGCCCGGGGTGCCGCCGCGGCAGAGGCGGCCCCGGGGCACAGGACGGCGCCGACGGCAGCCAGGACGGCCGTGGCGGAAAGGACGTGGCGCGCAGACATCACAACCTAGAACCGCCGAGACGGCCGGAGGTTGCGGTCCGGACCCAGATCAGGTGATCTGGTAGAGCGGGCCATCCCCGCCCTCGGGGGTCGTCAGGCGCCCGCCCTTGGCCGTGATCGCCCCGCACTGCACGCAATTCGTGTAGTTCACGACGACGTCGACCGTCCCCTCGGCCGGCGCGTCCTCGGGGATCTCGTAGACCCCGGCCGGGCACATCCAGACCCAGGTCTCGGCCACCTCCCGCGGAACCCGCTTCTGAACCCGGATGTGGTTCGGCGCGTCGTCGCGGGTGGCGTTGCCCGTGATGAAGACGCTCGAGAGCTTGTCGAACGTGTACTTGCCATCGGGCTTCGGGTAGCGGTCCTTCGTGTCGCCGACGAACATGGGCTGCGCGTCGTTGCGGTGCCAGGGCGCACGCCCCCCCGGCAGCTTGCCCTTCGTGGCGATGTTGAGGTTCACGAGGGGGCCGCCCTTGATGAAGCCCTTCTGGAACGGCTGGCGGCCGTTGCGAACCTGGTAGAGCTCGTCGCCGATGCGCGACTCGTCGATCGCATCGCCGTACCCGTCCGCGGTCGAGTTCCCGCGGGACAGCGCGTCGAACAGCGCCTCGGCAGCGAGCTTGCCCGACAGGATCGACATGTGGACGCCCTTCAGCGACACGGTGTCGACCATGCCCGCAGAGTCCCCGGCCAGCACGGCGCCCGGCATCGTCAGCTTGGGCATCGACCAGTAGCCGCCGCCCGGGAGCGCCTTGGCGCCCCAGCCGACGCGCTCGCCGCCCTCGAGGATCCCCTTCACAAGCGGGTGGAGCTTGAACTGCTGCAGGAGGTCGTGGGCGGACGTGGTGGCGTCCGCGTACTCGAGGTCGACGACGAAGCCGATCGAGACCAGGTCGTCGCCGGTCTTCTCGTCCTTCATCGGGTAGATCCAGGACCCGCCGATCTGGCCGTACTTCGCGGAGAGCTTCAGCGGCCACGGGCCGATGGTGTGGATGACGCGGTCCAGCGGCTTGGGGACCTTCCAGATCTCCTTGACGCCAAGCTCCCAGACCTGCGGCTCGCGATGCTCGTCGAGGCCGAACTCGCGGATCGCCGCGCCGGTGAGGCTCCCCCAGCAGCCCTCGGCGAGGACCACGAACTTCGCCTTGATGTCGGTGCCGGGCTCGAAGTTGCCGAGCTCCTCCCCGTCCTTGCCGCGGCCCTTGTCGCCCGAGCGGACGCCGACGACGCGGCCCTCCTCGACGATGAGCTTCGTCGCCGCGGTCTCGGTCAGGACGTACGCGCCGGCCTCCTCGGCCAGGCGCTGCTGGAAGCGGGCGAGCGCGGAGACCGAGACGACCTCGTTCCCGTGGTTCTTGAACGGCGGCGGCGGCGGAATCCGCACCTTGTGCTTGGCGCTGGGCAGGAGGTAGACGGCCTCCTTGGTGACCTCGCCGAACGCGAAGCCCTCCTGGCGCCAGTCCTCGCGGGAGAGGTCCGGATAGAGCTCCTGCAGCGGCTCGGGCTTCATGACGGCGCCGGACAGGTTGTGCCCGCCGCAGGTCTTGGCCTTCTCGATCACGGCCACCGGGACCTCGCCGAGGCTTTCCAGGAGCGCCTCGTCCTCGGCCAGGAGCTGCAGGAGGCGGTTCGCGCAGGCCAGGCCCGCGGTCCCGCCGCCCACGATCGCGACCCCGACCTCGATGATCTCGTCCTCGGGGTCAAGCTCGCGCTTGATGAACTCCTCGGGGGAGTCGACCGGCGGCGGGTAGGCCGCCGGGATCGCCGTGCCTGCGCCGTTCGAGCCCGCCATCGCGATCAGCCGCCTCGCTTGGCCTTCACGGCCTCGGTCAGCTTCGGGAGGATCTTGTTGAGGTCTCCCACGATCCCGAGGTCGGAGAACTCGAAGATCGGCGCGTTGGCGTCCTTGTTGATCGCGACGATGTTCTCCGAGCCCTGCATCCCGACCTTGTGCTGGATGGCGCCGGAGATGCCCGCAGCCAGGTACAGCTTCGGCGCGACCGTCTTGCCGGTCTGGCCGATCTGGGTCGAGTACGGATACCAGCCGGCGTCGACGACCGCGCGGGTCGCCGCGACGGCGCCGCCCATCGCGCTTGCCAGGTCTTCGCAGAGCTGGAAGCCCTCGGCCTGGCCGAGCCCGCGGCCGCCGGCGACCAGGATGTCGGCGTCCTCGATGTTCACGTCCTCGCCGCGCTGCTCGCCGCGCGTGATCATCGTGGCCTTCGTCGACCAGGGCGAGTACTCGACGTCGACGGTCTCCACCGTGGCGGTGCCGCCGGTCTGCTTGGGCTCGAACGCGTTGAGGCGCCCGATGATCACCCCGAGGCCGCCTTGGTAGTGCGACTGGGAGATCTGCGAGTCCTGCAGGATGGGCCGCTCGGCGACGAGCTCGCCGTTCTCCGTGTGGATCGCGGTGACCTCCATCGTGACGCCGGCGTTCTGCCGGGCCGCGAGGCCCGCGCCGATCTCGAAGCCGAGCAGGCCGCCGCCGAACAGCGCGTAGCCGTGCCCGTGCTCGTCGATGACCTTTGCCATCACGTCGACGACCGGCTGCGACAGGCCCTCGGGGCCGGTCGCACGGTAGGCCGTGCGGGCGCCGTAGTCGCCCAGCGTCGCGCAGAGCTCGTCGGTGAGGTCGTCCCCGCCGACGACGACCGCGTCGGCGGCGCCGCCGGTCTCGGCGGCCAGGCGCGCGCCCTCGGAGACCGCGCCCAGGGAGTTCTTGTTGAAGGCGCCCTCGCGGTGGAGGACGTAGACCAGGATGTCGGCCATCGCTAAATCAGCTTCCTTTCGTCCAGCCACGCGACGATCTTCTCGACCGTCTCGGCGGTGTCCTCGTCCTCGATGATCTGGCCAGCCTCCTTGGCCGGCGGGCTCTTGAAGTCCCCGCAGTGCACGCGGGAGCCGTCGGCTCCGACGAGGGAGACGTCGATGCTCGCCTCGGCAGCGGCGAGCTTCTCGAGCGGCTTCTTCTTCGCGCCCATGATCGCCTTGAGCGACGGGTAGCGCGGCTCGTTGATCGCGTCGCCGACCGAGATCACGGCGGGGAGCTCGACGGCCACCGTGTCGTAGCCGTACTCGGCCTGGCGCTCGCAGCGCAGCTTGGCGTCCTCCACGTCGATCTTGATCACCTGCGTGAGCGACGGCATCTTCAGGTGATCCGCCACGACAGCGCCGATCGTGTAGCACTCGCCGTCGTCGGACTGCTGGCCTAGCAGCACCAGGTCGGGCTGCTCGCGCTCGAGCACCTTGGCCAGGGCGTAGCCGGTGGCGGCGACGTCCGAGCCGGCGAGCGCGTCGTCGGTGAGCTGGATCGAACGGTCGGCGCCGAGCGACACGGCCTTGTGGAGGGCGCGCTGCGCGCTCTCCGGACCCATCGTGACCGCCACGACCTCATCGACGGCGACGTCGTCGCCCTCCTTGAGCTGCATGGCAGCCTCGATCGCGTGCGTGTCGAACGGATTGAGATTCTTCTCCCCGCTGCGGTCGATGCGCCCCGTCGAGGGGTCGATGCGCTTCTCGACGGCGGCGTCCGGGACCTCTTTCACCAGGACGCAAATCTTCACTGCTGGCCTCCTCTGGGCAAACGGACGGTCGGAACTGTACCGAGTTGACTGACCAATCAATCGCGCGGTGGGCTCACCGCGCGCCGCGGCTGGCTCGCGGGCCGGCTACCGGTCGACGGATTCCCGAATGAAGTCGATGATCTGCTGCGTGGGCGCCCCGGGCGTGAAGACCTCGGCCACGCCGAGTTCCTTGAGCTCAGGGATGTCGTCGGCGGGGATCGTGCCCCCCACCGTCACCACCACGTCGCCGGCCTCCTGCTCGCGCAGGAGCTCCACCACGCGAGGCACGAGCGTCATGTGGGCCCCCGACAGGATCGAGAGGCCGACCGCGTCGGCGTCCTCCTGGATCACGGTGGCCACGATCTGCTCGGGCGTCTGATGCAGCCCGGTGTAGATGACCTCCATGCCCGCGTCGCGCAGGGCGCGGGCGATGATCTTGGCGCCCCGGTCGTGCCCATCCAAGCCGGGCTTGGCCACGACGACGCGGATCCTCTTCTGGGGAGTCTGGGACATCAAGACACGACTGACTTTCCTGCACCCGAACGGCTGGCGGACCGCCGGGATCCGGCGCTCACCGCGCCTCCGGGCAGCGGCGGCGGATCGTAGCGGCTCGGCGCCCGCCGCGACCGCCCGCTGGAACGAGCGCGAGGAATCGGAAAGGATCCGGGCCGCGCGGCGTCTGAACGGTCAGACCGCAGAGAGGAGAGGAGCACGCCATGGCTGCCACACGACCGTCCGCCCGCCGCTGGATGGGCACCATCCTGATCGGCGGCGCCGCCGGGCTTGCTGCGCCGAGCGCTGCCTCGGCGGACATCCGCTTCTTCGAGGCGACCGCGCAGGTCGAGAACGGGGCGATGACCGTCATCGACACGACGCCCAACGTGCAGAACGGCGTGTTCCTTCCCGTGCGCGTGGTGCGCGACGCCGCCACCGGCGAGGACCGCGTGCTCATCAACACCCTGGGCGTCGCGACGGGCTCCGCGCCGTTTCCAGCCGGGCCAGGCTGCACGCGCATCCCGAACGCGAGCGGCCCGGCCTTCTCTTGCGGCGTCGGCGCGGTGAATGCGTTCGTGTGGCGCACGCTTGCGTCCCCGCCGTTCTCGCCCACGAACATCACGCTCGACGCCACGGGGTCGCCGCTCCCGGTCACCGCCTCGCTCGGCCAGGGGCAGGATGTCTACGTGCTGCGCCCGGACGCCGTCGACACGGTCGACGGCGGCGCCGACGTGGACCGGATCGACGCCCCGTTCCCCACCGAGGTCGTCGACGGGCGCCTGATGAACCCGCCCGAGCGCTACTCGAACGACGGGCGCCCGAACGACGGCTTCGTGGGCCACGTCCTCACGGACAATCTGACCTCCTTCGAGAAGGTCCGGGGCGGCACCAACGACGACGTGCTCTCCGGCGGCCCGGCCGACGACGACATCGGCGGCCTCCAAGGCGCGGATCAGATCAGCGGCAACGACGGCGCCGATGTCCTGAACGGCGACAGCGGCAACGACGTGGTCGTGGGCGGAGCCGGCGATGACCGTGTCGCCGGAGACGACGGATCTGCGATCGTCGGCTCGACGTCGGACGACCACCTCGACGGCGGCCCAGGCAACGACGTGCTCATCGGCGGCATCGGCGCCGACACGGTCGTCGGCGGACCCGGCGACGACGACTTCCGCCTCCGTGACGGCGTGCGCGACGTCGTGCCCTGCGACCCCGGCGCCAACACGTTCGACCTCGACCTCAAGGACGACGTCGCCAAGGCGGAGGACTGCCTGGCTTCATCCGTCAGCCTCGCCAGCTCCGTGGCGAAGCTCAACGTCGCGATCGCGTCGGGCAGCCTGTCGGCGACCGTGCTCTCGGCCACGCCGCCGCTCGCCCCGTCGTTCACGGTCGGTGCGATCCACGAAGGACCGAACGCCCGCGTCGTCCGGCGCATCCTCGTGTCCCACCGGGGTGCGGCCGTGCCCGTCACCCTGCGCTGCCCGGCGCGCCTGAAGCTGCCCTGCCGCGGCACCGTCGAGCTGCGCGATCTGCGCGGACGGCTTCTCGGGCGCGCACCGGGCCACACCATCCGGCCGGGCCGTTCGGCGACCACCCGCGTCTGGCTCCTCACGGCCGCGGCCCGCCGGCCCGGCGCGCGGGCGGTCCTGGTCCGGGTCCGGGAGCGCGGCCAGTTCGGAGCCAAGACGACCGGCATGGTGCTCCCGCTCGCCGTGCTGAAGCGGTGAGGCAGAGGGACATCTGCTCGTTCGGTGAGGCGCGTGCCGGCAGGGCCCATCCGGCCAGCCCAGCACCGCAGGGTGCTACGAACGACGAACCTGGATCCAGCGGCTTAGAAGACCGGCGACTCGGTGTAGGTCCCGAACACCTGCTGCAGCGCCTGGACGATCTCGCCCTCGGTCGCGCTCGCGCGGGCGCAGTCCAGCAGCGGCGGCATGAGGTTTGCGTCCGCCGCGGCTGCATCGCACAGCGCGGCGAGGGTCGCGTCGGCGGCGGCCTGGTCGCGGCCGGCCCGCACGCGCTGCACGCGCTCGATCTGCTTGCGCTCGAGATCGGGGTCGATCCGCAGCAGCTCGGTCTCCCGATCGTCGCCCTCGGTGAAGGCGTTGACGCCCACGACGATCCGCTCGCCGCGGTCGACCTCCTGCTGATAGCGGAACGCGGCGTCGGCGATCTCCCGCTGCGGATAGTTGCGCTTGACCGCCTCGACCATCCCGCCGAGTTCGTCGATCTTCGCGAAGTACCGGTATGCGTCCGCCTCGAGCTCGTCGGTGAGCGCCTCGATCGCGTAGCTGCCGGCCAGCGGGTCGATCGTGTCGGCGACCCCGGTCTCGTGGGCGATGATCTGCTGGGTGCGCAGGGCGACGCGGACGGCCTCCTCGGTGGGAAGCGCCAGGGCCTCGTCGTAGCTGTTGGTGTGCAGCGACTGCGTGCCGCCCAGCACGCCGGCGAGCGCCTCGATCGTCGTGCGCACGATGTTGTTGAGCGGCTGCTGCGCCGTGAGCGACACCCCAGCGGTCTGCGTGTGGAAGCGCATGAGCCAGGAGCGCTCGCTGCGAGCCCCGAAGGTCTCCCGCAGCTCGCGCGCCCAGATGCGGCGGGCCGCGCGGTACTTGGCGATCTCCTCCAGAAAGTCGATCTGCGCGTTGAAGAAGAAGCTCAGGCGCGGCGCGAAGTCGTCCACGTCGACGCCGCGGGCGACGGCCTGCTCGACGTAGGTCAGGCCGTCCTTGAGCGTGAACGCGAGCTCCTGGGCGGCCGTCGAGCCTGCCTCGCGGATGTGGTAGCCGGAGATCGAGACCGGGTGCCAGCGCGGCATCTCGCCGCTGCACCACTCGATCATGTCGATGACCAGGCGCATCGCCGGGTCGATCGGGAAGCACCACTCCTTCTGGGCGATGTACTCCTTGAGGATGTCGGTCTGGATCGTGCCGGCCAGGCGGTCGGCGGGCACGCCCTGCCGCTCGGCGGCCACGACGTAGAACGCGAGGATGATCGGCGCGGGGGCGTTGATCGTCATCGACACCGAGACGTCGCCGAGCGGGATCCCGTGGAACAGCGTCTCCATGTCGGCGACCGAGTCGACGGCCACCCCCTCCCGGCCGACCTCGCCGAGGCTGCGGGCGTGATCGGAGTCGTGGCCCATGAGCGACGGCATGTCGAACGCCGTCGACAGGCCCGTCTGCCCGTGGTCGAGCAGGTAGCGGAACCGCTCGTTGGTCTCCTCCGCGGTGCCGAAGCCCGCGAATTGGCGCATCGTCCACAGGCGGCCCCGGTACATCGACGGGTAGGGCCCGCGCGTGAACGGGTACTCGCCCGGGAGGCCGATCGCCGCTTCGGGGTCCGCGGGCAGGTCGGCCGCGGTGTAGACCGGCTTGACCGGACGGCCGCTGCCCGTGCTGAAGGGCGCGTCGCGCTCGGGCGCGGCGGCGTAGCGCTCGCGCTCCCAGCGCTCCTGATCGGTGGCCTCGCGTGGCTCAGTCGCCATCGGGGCGGAGTGTAGGGAGTCCCGCCGCAGCACTGCCGGGAGTTTGCGCCGTCGTGATGCCCCGCCTCCGCTCTGTCCTGGCCGCCGCCGCGGCCGCGGCGCTGGCCTGGCCCCGGGGACCGGCGGCCCCGAGAGAGACGGCACGCCACGGCTGGTCTCGGGCTGGAGCCCGGTTGCACCGGCACGGCGGCGCGCACTACGGCGCCGACTGCCGCCCGGGCCCGGACGACTTCACCGTCGCGGATCCGGCCAGCCGGCTGCCTGGCTGTCGAGGCGAGGGGGCCGGCCTGAGTTCCGATCCAGCTTTCGCACCGTGGGCGTGGCTTTCCTGGATCGGAAAGCTCAGGGGGGCGGCGGGGCTGCTGAGGGACGGGGCGGCGGGGCGGCTGAGGGACGGGGCGGCGCCGGGGTGACGCCCCGTCCCCGCCCGGGATCAGCCCCCGTTGACCTCGACGATCACGGCGTCGCCCTGGCCGCCGCCGGAGCAGATCGCCGCGACGCCCTTCCCGCCGCCGCGGCGGCGCAGCTCCTGGACGAGGGCGCCGAGGATGCGGGCGCCGGAGGCTCCGATCGGGTGGCCGATCGCGACGGCGCCGCCGTTCACGTTGACCTTGTCCTCGTCGATGCCGAGCACGCGGATCGAGTTGAGCGTCACGGAGGCGAAGGCCTCGTTGATCTCCCACAGGTCGATGTCGTCGGCGGTCAGGCCGGCCTGCTCGAGCGCCTTGAGCGATGCCGCCGCCGGGGTGCGGGCGAGGTAGGCGAAGTCGTCGGCCACCTGGGCTTGGGCGACGATCGTGGCGAGCACGGCCTTGCCGTTGCGCTGCGCCCACTCGTCGCTGGCCACGACGAGCGCGCCGCCGCCGTCGTTGACGCCGGGCGCGTTGCCCGCGGTGTGGCTCCCGTCCTTCATGAAGATCGGCGGCAGCTTGGCGAGCACCTCGAGACTCGTGTCCTTGCGCGGCGCCTCGTCGGTGTCGACGACCGTCTCGCCCTTCCGGGACTTCACGGTCACCGGCACGATCTCATCGGCCGTCCGCCCCGCCTCGGTCGCCTCGATGGCGAGCTGGTGCGACCGCAGCGACCAGCGGTCCATGTCGGCGCGGGTCATCTCGAGCTCGGCGGCGACCTCGCTGGCCTCGTGGGCCATGTGCTTGCCGCTGAAGGGGTTCGTGAGGCCATCGTTGATCATCGCGTCGATCGCCTTGCCGTCGCCCATCCGGAAGCCGAAGCGGGCCTCCTTGAGGAGATACGGCGCCTTGCTCATCGACTCCATCCCGCCGGCGACGCCGACCTCGATGTCGCCGGCGCGAATCGAGGCGTCGAGCAGGCCGGCGGCGCGGATCCCCGAGGCGCACACCTTGTTGATGGTCTCCGAGGAGACCTCCTTCGGAATCCCGCCCTTGATCTGCGCCTGGCGCGAGGGGATCTGGCCCTGGCCGGCCTGGAGGACCTGGCCCATCACGACGTGATCGACCTGGTCGGGGGCGACGGCGGCCCGCTCCAGCGCCGCGGCGATCGCCGCGCCGCCGAGGTCGGTGGCGTCGAGGGTCGACAGCCCGCCGCCCAGCTTCCCGACTGGAGTGCGAGCGGAGGAGAGGATCACGGTCTTGGGCATCGGGGCGGACGCTCCTGGGGGTTCGGACGGCGGAAGGGGCGCGAATGGTAGCCGCGGGCCGGGCCCGAGCGGCCGCCGGTAGGGTGGCCGCATGGACGTGCGCGCGACCACCGCGGCCCCTGAGGACTCCGGCGCCGACACGGTCTGCGTCGGGCTGTTCGCCGGCGAGCCCGCCCCGGATGGCGGCCCCGTCGCGGACCTGGCCGCCGCCGGGGAGGCGCGCGGGCGGTTCCGCCATCTCGCCGTCGGGCACGGCGGCGGCCTGCGCTGGATCGCCGTCGGCCTCGGACCACGCGAGCGGTTCGACGCCGAGCAAGCCCGCATCGCTGCCGCGGTGGCGCTCGGACGGGCCCGCGAGCTCGGGGCCCGGACGCTGGCCTGGGCCCTGCCGGACGGCGCCGGGGACGACGTCGCCGCGGGCCTGGTCGAGGGCACTGCGCTCGCCGCGTACCGGTTCGAGGCGTTCCAGGCGGCTCCCGAGGACGAGGAGCCGCCAGCCGGGCCCGAGGCCCTCGTGGTCAGCGCCGAGCGCGACCTCGCCTCCGCCGTGGCCGGTGCGGCCGCCGTCGCGCGGGCCCAGAACGCCGCGCGCGACCTGCAGAACCGCCCGGCCAACGACCTCACTCCGACGGCGCTGGGCGAGCGCGCGGCCGCGCTGGCCGCCGCCCACAGCGGCCTCGAGGCCGAGGTCGAGGGCCGCGCGGCGATCGAGGCCCGCGGCATGGGCGCCTTCGCCGCGGTCGCGCGCGGCAGCGACGAGGAGCCGGCCCTCATCACCCTCCGCTACGAGGGACCGGGGGCCGCCCGGCCGGCACTGGGCTTCGTCGGGAAGGCCGTGACCTTCGACTCCGGCGGGATCTCGATCAAGCCGGCCGGCTCGATGCACGAGATGAAGTTCGACATGTCGGGCGGGGCCGCGGTGCTCGAAGCGGTCGGGGCGATCGCTGCCCTGGCGCTGCCGGTCCGGCTCGTGGCCGTGATCGGCGCCACGGAGAACCTCCCCAACGGCCGGGCCATGAAGCCCGGCGACATCGTGCGGGCCATGAACGGCACCACCATCGAGGTCAACAACACCGACGCCGAGGGGCGCCTCGTGCTCGCGGACTGCCTCGCCCACGCCGTGAGCCTCGGCGCCGAGCGGCTGGTCGACCTCGCGACGCTGACCGGCGCGATCACCGTCGCGCTCGGCCCCGTCTACGCCGGGCTGATGGGCGACGACGACGCCTGGTGCGAAGCCGTCACGGCCGCCGGACTCGCGAGCGGCGAGCGGGTCTGGCGCCTGCCGCTCGATCCCCTGTACGCCGACATGATCCGCGGGCAGTACGCCGACATCGTCAACTCCCCCGCCAAGCGGGTCGCCGGCTCGATCACCGCCGCCGAGTTCCTGAAGCGGTTCACCGGCGGCATCCCGTGGGCGCATATCGACATCGCGGGAACGGCCTGGGACGGCGGGCGCGCCTACGCGCCGAAGGGCGGCACCGGGATCGGCGTCCGGCTCCTCGTCGAGCTCGCGCGGGCGCACGCCGCCTCGGCGGCGTAGCCGGCCCGTCAGAGCTCGAGCAGGCGCAGCAGGCGCCGGGCCAGCCCGCGGTCGCCGTCGATCCGCAGCTCGCGGCGGGCGACCCGCCCGAGGGCGGCGCGGCCCCGGGCGTCGGTGGGCCGCGGGACCCCGGCCACGAGCGGCGCGGTCGTGAGGTGCACGATGTGCGGCAGGCGCCCGGAGATCACGAGGTCCCCGTCCTCCCACGCGCCGTCCTCGACCCGGATCTCGTCGGGGCCGAAGGCGAGCCGCGCGGGGGCGATCCCGGCCTCGTCGAAGCGGAAGGTGACCCGGCCCCGCAGTCCGCGGGCCAGGCCCGGCCGCTGCGCGGCACCGCGCTCGACGAGCGCGAAGAGGGTGGCGGCAACGCCGTCGTCGGCCACGGCGCCGAGCCGGACGGGCGGCGGCGCGCTGGGTGCCTCGGCCATCGCCGCATCGTAGGCGCGCCGGCCACCGGCCCGGGCGCCGCCGTCACGTCCCCGTCGCCTCAGGGTCGCGCCACACCGCCTTGCGCCACGGCGGGTCGATGGAGAAGCCGGTCAGGCGGTCGAGATCGGGCAGCGTCTCGAGCGGGACGAGCGCGACGCCGTCGGCCTCGGTCCGGCGGGCCCCGCCGGACCCGGGCACGATGTGGCCGGCGTGGCTGCCGCGGGTGACCCACGACCACCCCGTCGCCGCCGTCCAGGCCCGCGTGCGTCGCCGGACGGCGATGCCGCCGCGGGCGAGGTCCGGGAGCGGCGGCTCGAAGGGCAGCTCGTTGAGGTCGGGCCAGCGCGCCCGGCCGGCGTAGCCGTGGTGCGCCGTCGCCCGCGCCCACACTCGCCCGTCCGGCCCGATCCGGACCTGGTAGCCCTCCCAGTCATCCTCGTGATGGCCGGCGAGCGCGTGGGCCAGCAGGCCGGCGGGCGTGAGCCCGAGCGGGCCGTCCCCGATCGCCCGGTCGACCGCATAGGCGTCGCCCTGGTAGGTCGAGTCGGGGTAGTACAGCCAGTACTGGAGGTAGAGCGACCCGCCGCTCGCCCGCCGGTCGACCGCGTGGGTGAAGACGGTGGCCTGCCGCCCGGCCGTCGTGCGCCAGACATCGCGCCCAGCCGTCGCCGGGGCATCGGCGCAGCGGTGGGCCCGGCAGAACCGGAAGTCGACCGGCAGCGTGAGCGTGCCGCGCTCGTAGGCGAGGTTCGGCGCGAAGGCCCGGACGTAGCCGGCCACGTCCGCGCCGTAGGCGCGCTCCAGCGCCGCCGCCTCGCCGCGGCACACGGTCAGAAGCGCACAGGCGAGCCGGTGCGGCAGCCACGGGGCCTGGATCAGCAGGCCGCCGGCGACGAGGGCCGCCGCTACGAGCAGCACCGCAGCCGCCCATTCCACCGTCCCCTGCCCGCGCTCCGAAGCCATGCGGCGACGGTACGGACGGGCGGCGCCCGGAACAGCACGTGGCGGCATCAGAAGGCCGCCGAAACCGCGCCAACGCCGCGCAGCGCCGCAGGTGTGAGAATCCCGCGCCATGAACTTCGACCTCTCCGACGACCACGCCCTGCTCCAGCGCACGGTCCGCGACTTCGCCGAGCAGGAGGTTGCGCCCGTCGCCGCCGAACTCGACCGCACCAAGGCGTTTCCCTACGACCTCGTGCACAAGCTCGGGCAGCTGAACCTCATGGGCATCCCGTTCCCCGAGCAGTACGGCGGCGCCGGTGCCGACACGCTGGCGTATGCGATCGCGGTCGAGGAGCTCACGCGGGTGGACTCGAGCGTCGCGATCACGCTGTGCGCGCACACCTCGCTCGGGACCCAGCCGATCTACCTGTTCGGCACCGAGGAGCAGAAGCAGCGCTGGCTCCCCGACCTCTGCGCCGGGCGCCAGCTCGGCGCCTTCGGCCTGACCGAGCCCGAAGCGGGCAGCGACGCCGGGAACACGAAGACCCGCGCGCGGCTCGAGGGCGGCGAGTGGGTGATCGACGGGGCCAAGCAGTTCATCACCAACGCCGGCACCGACATCTCGGGGCTCGTGTCGATCACGGCGGTGACCGGCGGCGACGGGAACGGCGCCCGTGAGATCTCCAACCTCGTGGTCGAGCACGGCACGCCCGGCTACGAGCAGGGCGAGCCGTATCGGAAGATGGGCTGGCACGCCTCCGACACGCGCCCGCTCACGTTCACGGAGGCCCGGGTCCCCGAGGCCAACCTGCTCGGGCCGCGCGGGGCCGGGTTCAAGCAGTTCCTCCACATCCTCGACATCGGGCGGATCGGCGTGGCCGCGATGGGCGTCGGGCTGGCTCAGGGGGCGCTGGACCAGGCGCTTGCCTACGCGAAGGAGCGCCGGGCGTTCGGGCAGCCGATCAGCCGGTTCCAGTCGATCCAGGCCAAGCTCGCGGACCTGTCCACCGAGATCGAGGCGGCGCGGCTGCTCACCTACAAGGCGGCGCGCCTCAAGGACGCCGGCGCGAACTTCACGCTCACCGCGGCACAGGCGAAGCTCAAGACGGGGCGCCTGGCGGTGCGGGCCACCGAGGAGGCCGTCCAGATCCACGGCGGGTACGGCTACATCGAGGAGTACCCGGTCTGCCGCTTCTACCGGGACGCGAAGATCCTCACGATCGGCGAGGGCACCGACGAGGTGCAGCAGATGGTCATCGCCCGCGCCCTGGGGGCCTAGCCGCGTGCGGCGGGCCGCCGGGATGGGCTGACGCTGCGCCGCTCGCTGCTGATCTGGCTGGTCCTCTTCGCGGCCTACGCGGCGACCCTGGGCATCCCCGCGTTCGGGTCCAGCGACTACGGCGGCGACGAGCCGCACGTCCTCCTGACCGCCGAGTCGCTCGTATCGGACGGCGACATCGACCTCGCCGACGAGTACCGCACGCGCGCCTACCGGGACTTCTACCCGTATCCCCTTGCCGTCCACGGCCGGCGCACCGGCGGGCGGATCCACGAGCCGCACGGGATCGGGTTCCCGGTGCTCATCGCGCCGGCCTACGCGCTGGCCGGCCCCACCGGGGTCGAGCTCTTCCTCGCCGCGATCGCCGCGCTGGCCTTCGTGCTCGCCGCCCGCCTCGCGCGCCGGCTGGCGCCCGAGCCGTGGCCGACCGCTGCCGTCCTCATCGTCGGCCTCTCGCCGCCGGCGCTCGCCTACTCGACCGCGGTCTACCCCGAGCTCGCCGCGGGCGCCCTCCTCGCCGGCGCAGCGCTCGCGGCCCTGCGGCTGCGAGACGACCCGCGGGTGCGGACCGCCGCACTCGTCGGCGCCCTGCTCGCCGGGCTGCCGTGGCTCGGCCCGGTCTTCCTAGTCCCCGGCGCCGTGGTGCTGGCCTTCGCCGTCCGCTGGCTGCTGCGGCGCCAGCGGGGGACCGCCGCGCTGGTCGCCGCCGAGCTGCCGCTGGCCTCGATCGTCTTCTTCGTCTCGATCAACGAGCGGTTCTTCGGCGGGATGACCCCAGAGGCCGCCCGCGGCGCGGGCGAGCTGCCGTCGCTCGCGGGCAGCCTGACCGGATACCTCGACCGCGTCCCGCGCCTCGGAGGGCTGTGGCTCGATCGCAGCGCCGGCCTGCTGCGGTGGGCGCCGGTGCTCGCCCTGGCCGGCTTCGCCGTCTGGCTGCTGTGGCGCTCGCGCCGCGACCGGCTGGCGCGCATCGCTCCCGAGCGCGCCGACGCCGAGGCGGTCGCGGCCCTGCTGGCGGGCATCTGCGGCGCCCAGCTCCTCGTCGCCGCGTTCCTCTCCCCCACGATGTTCGGGTTCTGGTTCCCGGGCCGCTACCTGATCTGCGCCCTGCCCGCCGCGGCGGGGCTGTGCGCCTGGGGACTGCAGCGCGCACCCCGCACGGGTGCCGTGCTGTCCGCCCTGACGCTGATCGGCAGCGCCTGGCTGTTCGCGGCACTGCGGCTCGACGGCGGCGGGCTCGTCGCCCCCGGCTCGGACGCCCCCTGGGGCCCGCTCGTGGCGCTGTGGCCGCGGTATGGGGTCGGCTCGGCCGGGGCCGACGTCTCGCTGGTGCTCGCCGCGGCGGCGCTGGCGGCGCTGGCAGCGTTCGAGTGGCGCCGCTGGCGCCGCACGTCGCGGCCGTCCCGGGCGTAGCCAGGCGAACCTGCGCGCACCAGCCACCGATACGGTGGCTCACGCGCACCAGAACGCCGACGCCCCCGCGGCCCCCACCGCGCCGCGAACCTGCGCGCACCAGCCACCGAAACGGTGGCTCACGCGCACCAGAGCGCCGCGGAGCGCCGTCGGCGGAGTCCTCAGCGGCGCGGCGGCCCGGCCGCCTCGGCCCGGGCCAGGATCGTCGCCGCGGCACTCGAGGGATCCAGGCGGCGGGCGACGACCTCGTCCAGCAGCGCCCGCGTCTCGGGATCCTGCGCCATCGCCGCCTCGAGCTGGCGGCGCAGGCGCACCGTGGCGAGCGCGAGGACCTCATTGGCGAGGTTGCGGCGGCGGCGCGCCAGCAGCGTCCCCTCGGCGACGATGTGCTCGCGGTGGGCGGCCAGCGCTTCATCCAGCTCCTGCACCCCGACCCCCTTCGTCGCCTCGGTCGTGATGATCGGCGGCACCCAGCCCTCCTGCGGGCCGAGCGCGAGCACGCCCCGGATCTCCCGCACCATGGTCTCCGTGAGCGGGTGGTCGGCCTTGTTGACGACGATGACGTCCGGGATCTCCATGACGCCGGCCTTGAGCGCCTGGATCGAGTCGCCCGAGCCGGGCATGAGCACGAGCACGATGGTGTCGGCGTGGTCCATCACGTCGACTTCGGCCTGGCCGACGCCGACCGTCTCGAGCAGCACGACGTCGACCCCGGCCGCATCCATGAGGAGCGCCGCCTGCAGCGCGGCCTCCGACAGCCCGCCGAGCGCGCCCCGGTTGGCCATCGACCGGATGAACACGCCCGGGTCGAGGAAGTGCTCGGTCAGGCGGATCCGGTCGCCGAGAAGCGCGCCCTGGCTGAACGGCGAGGACGGGTCGATGGAGAGGACCGCCACGTCGCGCCCCGCCGCCCGCTCGTGGCCGGTGAGCGCCCCGATCAGCGTCGACTTCCCGACCCCCGGCGGGCCGGTGAACCCGACGATCGCCGCGTTCCCGGTCCGCGGATAGGTCTCGCGCACGAGCTCCCATCCGGCGGGATCGTCGTTCTCGACGAGCGTGATCGCCCGCGCGAGCGCCCGCCGGTCTCCGGCGAGGAGGCGCTGCGCGAGCGTCGGATCGGCCGCCATGCGGCCGCCATGATGCCAGGGCGCCGCGCCACTGCGGGCTACGATCCGCACGATGCGGCCAGCCGTCGCCCCTGCCCAGTCCCCGGCGCCTGCGGATGTGCGCGGCGAGCCGGCCCCCCGCCGCGGCGGCCCGGTCGTGCTCCTGCGCTTCCTGCGCGCCCACGGAATGCTGAACGCGAAGTACCTGCGGCTCGCCCTGCGCCTGGCCTGGCTGAAGCTCCGCTGGGGGCGCCGGCTCCAGACCGACGGGCTCGCGTTCGTCGGCCCCGGCGTGAAGTTCGAGATCGGCCGCGGCGCCCGCGTGGTGCTCGGCCGCTGGTCCTGGATCGGCCACGGCTGCAAGATCCGCGCGCACGAGGGCGAAGTGCGGCTCGGAGCGAAGTCGGTGCTCGGACAGGAGTGCACCGTGTCGGCGTTCCAGCACGTGTCGATCGGCCGCGAATGCGTGATCGCCGACCGCGTGATGCTCATCGACTTCGACCACGGCGTCGTGGACGTCGAGCGCCCGATCCGGCTCCAGGGCATCTACAAGCGCGACGTCACGGTCGGGCACAACTGCTGGATCGGGTATGGCGCCTGCATCCTGCGCGGCGTGACCGTCGGAAACAACGCGGTGGTCGGGACCAGCGCCGTCGTCACGGCGGACGTGCCGGACAACGCCGTCGTCGGCGGCGTGCCGGCCCGGGTGATCCGGATGCGCGACGCCCCGGAGCGGTTGACGTGGACGTGAGCCTGCCCGAGGTGGCCCGTGCGGTCACGGCGCTGCTCGACGCCCGTTCTGCGGGCAAGGCCCTGGACCCCGCCGAGGCGGCGCGGCGCGTGGCCGGCACGCACTGGGAGGAGGCGATGCCTGCGGTGCGCGCCGTGTGCGCCGAGATGGCGGCCCGCGGCGAGATCGTCGTGACCCAGCGGGGCCTGACCGTGGATCCGCGGACGGTCCGCGGCACGTTTCACATCAAGCGGGTCGTGTAGCCGCCCCGGCCGATGCAGTCGGATGCGCCGCTTCGGATTCAGCCGCCCCGGCAGGGGCCCCGCGTGGCGGCCCCGCTCTTGCGACTCAGCGCACCACGGTGAACCGCAGCATGACCGGGCGGGACAGGTTGCCGGCGCTGTCCCGGGCCGTGAGCACGAGCCGGTGGGGACCCGGCGCGAGCGCGCGGCGGCCGACCCGGCCGGAGAGCGCGATCCGAGTGGTTCCGGCCCGCACGGTGCGGGCCAGGCGGCCGTCGAGCGACAGCGCGACGCACGTGCCGGACCGGGGCCGCCGGGCGACGGCCCGGCAGATGCGCCGCCCCCCGCGCGCCCGCACGCGCCGCCCCGGGCGCTCGCGCTGCACCGTGATCGCCAGCCGGGCCGGCTCTGAGACCCGGAGGCTGAGCACCGTCCCCCGCGGCACGCGGCCCGGCCGGGCCGCGGTCGCCCGCAGGGCCGCGCCACGGCCGCCCGCCCGGAACCGCCTCGCCGACAGCCGCACCCGCGAGAGGCGCGGCGCCGAGCGATCGGGGGACTGGCCACCGGATCCGCCGGTCGCGCCGCTGCAGTCGTCGCGGACGGCGCGCAGGTAGACCTCCGAGTGGTCCGGGGAGGCCGACGGGGCGAACGTGCCATCCCGTCCGTCGAACGCGACACAGCCGCCGTCGGCCGTGATGCCGGCGAGGGTGGCCCCGAACCCAGGGCCGATCGGCGCGCCGGCGGTGCCGGTGCGCCGGGCAATCAGGCGGTTGGCGCCGGTGTCGAGGTCGCGCTCGTACACGCGAGGCACGCGGTCGGCGAGGTCGCCCGGAGCGATCACGAACGCGGGGCGAGCGTCGAAGGCCACCCTCGTCCCGTCGGCGCTCAGCAGCGCGGACCCGACGCTGTTCTCGAGCGGGGCGCCATCCGGGCCGTCGGCACGGCCGGCGAGCGTGGTCGTCCCTGCCCGGAGGTCGCGCAGCCACAGCCGCTGCGCGGCGCCCGCCACGCCGAGATTCGGCGCGCCCGAGATGAACGCCACGCGGCTGCCGTCACGGTCGATCGCGGGCCGCCGGGAGGCGAGGCTGCCCTTCACGCCGTCGCTGCGCACGCTCACGAGGTGCGTCGCGGCCGCGTCGAGCTCGCGCACGAACACGTCCTGTCCCGGATCCCGGTCGTCGCTGGTGAGGTTCGTCGCGGCCGAGTCGAAGGCGACCGTGTGCCCGTCGCCGCTGATCACCGGATCCGCCGAGTCGCGGTCGCCCTTCGGCCCGGCCGGTCCGGTCGCGCGGCTGACGAGCACCGTGCGGCCGCTGTCGAGTTCGCGCACGTGGATGTCGACGATCGCGTCGGCGTCGCCGTCGCCGAGGTTGGTCGCGTCCGTCCGGAACGCGATCCGCGATCCGTCGTCGCTGATCGACGGCGCGAAGCTGACCCCGTTCGCCGCCGCACCGTCCGCACCATCGGCGCGGCTGGCCAGGAATGTCCGCCCCGTGGCCAGATCGCGGACGTGGACGGTGGCTCCGCCCGTGGCCGGGTCGAACAGGTCGAACGCGACGCGGCGGCCGTTGCCGCTGATCGTCGCGTGTCCTGGGAAGCCCGCAAGGGGCGCGCCCCCGGCGCCGTCCGCGCGACTCGCCAGCGTGACGGCGCCCGTGACCGTGTCGCGCACGAGCACCGCGGAGCTCGCCGAGTCCGGCACGCCGAGCCCGCGCGCCGACGAGATGAACGCGACGAGCCGGCCGTCGGCGCTGACGGACCCGCCGCTCGAATCCCCGCCGGCGTTGACGAACGGCGCGGTGCCCGCCGGCCGCGACACGAGCTGCGTGGCGCCGGTCGTGTAGTCGCGCAGGAGGACTCCGCGGGCCCGCGGCTCGAAGCCGGCGCTCGCGTCGCTATTGAGGCTCAGCACGACCTTGGTGCCATCGCCGCTGAGCGCCGCGTCGAAGAGGCGGTGCGTCGGCGGTCCGGCGGGCCCCCCGTCCCGGCTCGCCAGCACCATCTCGAACCCCCGGCGGACATAGACGTCCGCATCGTGGGCCGCCGCGTCGGCCGGGTCGAGATTGTCGGCCGCCGTGATGAAGGCGACGTCGTTCCCGGTCCGGTCGATGCCGACGGGCCGCGAGTCGTCGTCGGCTTTCGTCCCCGCGGCCGTGATGCTGATCAGCTGGGTGACGCTGGCCCCGAGCGACCGGCGGTAGATGTCCTCGTCGGGCAGCGGGTCGTTGCTGTGGTCGAAGTTCGTCGACGTGGACCGAAACGCCACGAGCGCCCCGTCGCCGCTGATCAGCGGGTCGGTCGAGCGACCGTCTCCGGCCGCGCCATTGGCTCCGTCGGCACGGCTGGCGAGCGTCGTCGTGGCGCCCGGGACGTCGCGGACGTAGACGTCCGCCAATCTGTCGCCGCCATCGGCCGGGTCGAGCGACGTGCCGTCGAACGCCACGCGGGAGCCGTCGTCGCTGATCGACGCGTCGCGGAAGCCGCCGAAGGCCGGGATCGCGCCGGCCGCGCCCGTGGCTCGGCTCACGACCGCCTGCGCGTCGTCACCGCCGATCGTGCGGCGATAGATCAGGTCCGCTGAAGTCCGGATCGTCTGGCCACTGAGGTTCGTCGCTGCGCTCACGAACGCGACGTGGCTGCCGGTGGCATCGATCGCCGGCGCCTCCGACGCGCCGTCGCCCGCCGGGCCAAGCGCGGTGACCCGGCTCACCAGCACGGTCTGATGCGTGGCGAGGTCGCGGAGGTAGACGTCCCGGTCCCGGTTGGTGTCGACCGTCGGGTCCAGCGGGCCGTCGCAGGTGAACGCGACGCGGCGCCCGTCGGCGCTGATTGCGGCCTCGGAGCAGTCGTCGTGCGCCGGCTCGCCGGCGATGCCGTCGGCCCGGCTCACGAGCTCGATCGCGCCGGTGTCCGTGTCCTTGACGAACACGTTGGTGACGGCGGGATCGACGCCCGCAACGAGTCCGTCCGAACTCGACGTGAACACCACGCGGCGCCCGTCGCGGCTGGCGGCCTGGATGCCGTTCTCGGAACTGCCGACGGGGGCCGGCAGGGCGCCGAGCAGGTCCGGCGTGCCGGAGATGACGGCGGTCGTGCCGGCGGGGAGCGGCGCCGCGGTCGCGGCGGCCGGCGCCGCCAGCGCCAGTGCGGCGACCGCGGCGGCGGCGAGACTCCGCCGGGTGCGGATCGCGAATCCGAGGAGTCGAACGGAGGGGCTCAGGGTCACGAGACGAGGATGAGGCCGCACCCGGCCCCCTGTCATTGGGTGGACGACCCCTGACTTTGCCGCCGGGGACCGAGGGTCGTGCTCCGCTCTGGACAGCCCGTCCGGAGCGGCCCGTCCTTCGCCTCAGGGACCTCCGGGTGCCGCGCCGGCGTCAGCCGGCATCGGCTGGGGAGGCCGGGCCGCCGGCCGACAGGCACGCCGCCAGCTCGTCGCGCGTCGCCACCCCGAGCTTGCGATAGGCGAGGGCGAGGTGGTTCTCGACGGTCTTGACGCTCAGGAAGAGCTGCTGGGCAATCGCGCGGTTGGCGACTCCGGCGGCGGCCAGCTCGCAGACCTGGCGCTGGCGCGGCGTCAGCGCCGCCGCGCCAGCGAGCGCGGCTCGCCGCGGCCGCAGGCCGGTGGCCACGAGTCCGTCCCGGGCCCGCGCAGCCAGCACGGTCGCGCCCACTGCATCGCCGTCGGCGAGCGTCCTTCGAAGCGCCGTGCGCGCCTCCAGGCGGCGCCCTGCCCGCAGGTGCCTGGCACCCAGCTCGAGCCGCAGGCGCAGCGCTTCGAGGCTGGCGGCGTCCTCGCCGAGGACCGAGAGCCCCTGGCCGCAGAAGGCGACGGCACGGCCGTCGTCGGCCTCGGCGACGGCGCGGGCGTGCAGCGCGCGGGCGCGCGGGAGCGGCGCGCCGAAGCGCTCCGCCAGCGCGAGCTCCTCGTCGGCGAGCGCGGCCGCTTCTGCCCGGCGGTCGAGATGGGCGAGCGCGAGCGCGGCTGTGGACCGCCACGGCGACCAGCTCGGATTCGGGCGCCCCTGCCCCTCGCGCAGCGCGCCGGTTGCCCGCGCCTCCTCGGCGGCGCGCTCGAAGTCCCCCTCAGCCAGCAGCAGCCGAGCCAGTGCGAACCGGGCTCCGACCTCCGCGTGACCGTCGAGCTCCCAGCCCAGCCCCCGTTCCTCGAGCGCCTCGCGTGCCTCGGCCAGCGCCCCCCGTTCGATCAGTGCGCAGACCAGCACCTCCGTCGCGCCGGCAACGAAGAGGTTCGACTCGTCGCCCGAGACGTCGAGGACGAACCGGGCCTCGATTTCGGCGTCACGGACCCGGCCGGCCCGCAGCGCCAGCTCGGCTGCGTACCAGCTCGCGGCCGCGCGCAGGCGAAGCGAGCCGCGCCCCTCGGCCTCCCGCCGCAGGCTGGCGATCGCCGTCGCGGCGTCGTCCAGCCGATCGGTCAGCACCAGGATGCGGGCGCAGAGGTGATACGCGGTGCGACGCCCTGCCGCGGCGAGCAGTGCCCCGCTCGCCAGCGCCCGCCTCGCCGTGCGGGCCGCGGCGGCCGCATCCGGCTCGCCGAGCTCCACGGCGAGCCAGGCCCGGTGCGTGCTCAGGACGTCGCGGATCAGCGGGTCGCCGGCGGCTCCGGGATCCGCCGCGGCGGCGCGGCGCGCCCGCTCGGAATGACGATCGCGCAGGAGCAGCAGGGCATCGAGCGCGGCGGCCTCGACCGCGGCCCTGGTGGCCGGATCCGAGTCGGCGGCGAGCTCGCGCTCGAGCTCGCGCATCGCTGCGGTCTCGCCGCCGTCGACGAGCGTCAGCGCGGCCAGGCGCGTGAGCGCGTCGATCCGGCCCTCCCGGTCCCGCACGTGATCCAACGCCTCGCGCAGCCAGCGGCTGGCGCCGGGGAGGCCGGCATCGAAGACCAGCGTCGTCAGGCGCGAGAGCATCTCGCCGCGATCGTCGCCGGCCGCCCGCTCCTCGAGCGCACGCTCGAGGTAGGCCGCGGCCGACGCGGGCGCGCCATCGCGCGCTGCCGAATCGGCGGCCCGGCGCAGCCGGGCGCTCACCTCGGGATCGCCGCCGGGCGCAAGGGCCAGGAGGTGACCGGCAACCACGGCGTCACGGGCGCCGGCGGCGACGAGCGCCGCAGCCGCGAGCCGGTGCAGCCGCTGGACCTCCGCCGCGGGCAGATCCTCGGCGATCGCGGTGGCGAAGAGCCGGTGGGCCCAGCGCGCGCCGGACTCGTCCAGGAGCCCGGCACTGCGCAGCGCGTCGCGCGCCGACACGACCTCGGCCGGCCCGATGCCGGCGACCTCGGCCAGGATCGGCGTGCCGGTGTCGTCGCCGACCACCGCGAGCGCGGCAGCGGCGGCGCGGTCGCTCGGCCCCAGGGCGGCCAGCCGGCGCCGGACGACCTCGCGCGCTACCGCGCTGACCGGGATGTCGGCGTACCGGCTGGTGAGCGCGTCGGCCCCGTGCGCGGCGTACTGGCGGCCGAGCTCGCCGAGGAGCCAGGGATTGCCGCCCGCGGCGCGGTGGCACGTCAGACACAGCCCCTCGGACGCGTCCGGCGCGGCGCGACGCAGCAGCACAGCCGCGCCCGCGGCGCTGAGCGGCTGCGGACGCAGCACGGTGGCCCGGGGCCCGCCGCCGACCAGGCTGATCGCGTCCGCGGTCGCTTCCGGATCGTCAGGCCGGGTGGCCACCACGAGCAGGACGGGGACGTCGCCGACACGCCGGGCAACGTAGGCCAGGATCTTGAGCGACGGCCCGTCACACCACTGGGCGTCGTCGACGAGGAGGGCCAGCGGGCTCGGCTCGGCCAGGGCTGAGCAGAGCCACAGAACGCTGTGGGCGAGCATGATCGTCGCCCCCGCCGGGGGCAGGCGGCCATCGAGCAGGAGTCCGGCCGCCGGCCGGGTCACCTCGTCGAGCAGCCGCTCCCGCTCGACCGCCGTGAGCGCCCGCAGCGGCGCTTCGAGCAGCGCGCGCATGACGCCGAAGGGGAAGTGGCGCTCCAGCGGCGTGGAGGCCGCGCGGCGCACCCGGACGCCGGCGGCGATGGCGGTGCGCTCGGCGTGCTCGACGAGCGCCGTCTTGCCGAGCCCGGGCGCCGCTTCGAACACGAGGGCGCCGCCGGTGCCGCCGGCGAGGCCGGCGATGGCCGCCGCGACGGCACCCTGCTCGCGATCGCGCTCGATCAGTCCGGCGGGCCAGGGCGAGTGCGGCGCGGGCGCCGAGGGCATGGGGCGCACGGCGGCAATGGTACGGCCGTCGCGGGAACGCACGGCGGCCCGGAACGTATTTCGGCTCGCGGCCCCCTGCTACCGTTGCCTGCGCAACTACCTCCCGAAAGGCCGGCGATGCAGCTCGAAGGAGTCCACCACGTCACCGCGATCACCGGCGACGCGCCCCGCAACCTCGCCTTCTACACGGGCGTCATGGGCATGCGCCTGGTGAAGAAGACCGTCAACCAGGACGACCCGACCGTCTACCACCTCTTCTACGGCGACGAGCAGGGCTCCCCCGGCTTCGACCTCACCTTCTTCGAATACCCCGGTGCGCGGCGCGGCGCCCACGGGGACGGCATGGTCCACACCGTCGCGTTCCGCGTCGCCTCCGAGGCGGCGATCGACGCGTGGGCGCAGCGCCTCGCCGCCGAGGGCATCGCCACCGAGCGCGAACCTGGGCGCCTGCGCTTCGCCGATCCCGAGGGCCTGGGGCTCGAGCTCCTGGTCGAGTCGGTGCCCGATGCGCCGCTCCCCGCGCCCGGCGGCGGAATCGACCCCGCCCACGCGCTGCTCGGGTTCGCGGGCGTCCGGGCCTACTCCCCCTTCCCGGACGACAGCCGCGGAGTCCTCGAGGAGGTGCTCGGGTTCCGCCCGGACGGCGAGGGCCGCTGGGAGTCGCGCGGAACCGAGCGCGGCGGCTGGATCGCCTACGAGCCGCCGCCGGGCCGCGGCGCCCCCGGCGCCGGGACCGTGCACCACGTCGCCTGGGCGATGCGGCTCGGCGAGGAGGAGGCCTGGCAGCGGCACGTGGCCGGCGCGGGCCGCGTCCGCCCCACGCCGGTCGTCGACCGCTTCTACTTCCGCTCGGTCTACTTCCGCGAGCCGAGCGGGGTGCTGTTCGAGCTCGCCACCATGGGGCCCGGCTTCACGGCCGACGAGCCGCTGGAGACGCTGGGCGAGTCCGTCGCGCTGCCGCCGTTCCTGGAGCCGAAGCGGGCGGCGATCGAGGCCGCGCTCACGCCGCTGCCGCCCGTGCCGCGGGCCGCCGCGCCGTCGTCGGGCTGACGGCCCCGCGCGGGTCCCGCGGGCGGCGTGCGGCATCATCGCTGCCGGTGCCGTCTCCCACCGCCATCTCCCTGCGCGGCGTCGTGAAGCGCTTCGGCGCGATCACGGCCGTCGCCGGCATCGATCTCGAGCTCGAGGCCGGGACCTGCCTGGGCCTGCTCGGCCCCAACGGCGCCGGCAAGTCGACGACGATGCGCATGCTCACCGCCCAGGCGCTTGCGGACGAGGGCGAGATCACCGTGCTCGGGTTCCGGGTGCCGCAGGAGTCGAAGGAGGCCCGCATGGCGATGGGCGTCTGCCCGCAGCTCGACAACCTCGACGTCGAGCTGACCGCCCGCCAGACGCTCGAGGTCTTCGCGCGCCTCTACCGGGTGCCGCGCCACGAGCGCGCCGCCGCGGTCGAGCGGGCGCTCGACATCGCGAACCTGCGCGAGCGGGCCGACACGAAGACCTCGGAGCTCTCGGGCGGCATGCGCCGCCGGCTGCTCATCGGGCGCGCGCTCGTGCATCGGCCGGCGCTCGTCCTGCTCGACGAGCCGACCGTCGGCTTGGACCCGCAGGTGCGCCAGGAGCTCTGGACCCTCATCGACGGGCTGCGCACCGACGGCGTGACCGTGCTGATGTCGACCCACTACATCGAGGAGGCCGAGCGCCTCGCCGACAGCGTGGCGGTCATGGCCGGCGGACGGATCGTGGCGCGCGGGCTGCCGGCGGACCTCGTGGCCGAGCACGCCGGCCGCGAGGTCGTCGAGGTGTACGGGCCCCCCGCCCGCCTCGCCGACGTCGCCGCCGACGCCGCGCGGCGGGGCTGGCTGACCCGGCGCAGCGGGCCAGCGGTGGCGATCCTGCGGGCCGAGGAGCTCGACGGGGAGGCGCCCGAGGGGGAGCGGCGCGCCGCGACGCTGGAGGACGCCTTCGTCATGCTCACCGGCCAGGAGATCGAATGAGCGCGGCCCCCGCCCGCCGCCTGCGCCGCTTGGAGCCCGCCGCCATCGCGGGCGTGATGAGCCGCGACGTCGGCCTCTTCCGCAAGTACTGGAAGGCGACGACGTTCTCGTCGATCGTCGAGCCGACGATCTACCTGCTGGCTTTCGGGTTCGGCATCGGGGGCCTGGTGTCGTCGGTCAACGGGATCGACTACATCGAGTACGTCGGGACCGGCGTGGTCGCCAGCGCCGCCCTCTTCTCGTCCGTGTTCGCCGGCATGTTCAACACGTTCGTCCGCCGCGAGTTCCAGCGCACCTACGACGCGCTGCTCGCCGCGCCGGTCGACGTCGAGGAGCTCGTCACGGCCGAGATCCTGTGGATCTCCTGCCGGGCCGGCGTCTACTGCATGGCGCCGCTGCTCGTGGCTGTCTGCTTCGGCCTGGACCCGCACTGGGGCACGGTCCTCGTGCCGCTCGTCGGGTTCGTCACCGGCTTCGGGTTCGCGGGCTTCGGCGTGACGATCTCGGCGATCGCGAAGTCGATCGACAACTTCAACTACGTCACGAGCGCGGTGATCACGCCGCTCTTCCTCGTCGCCGGCACGTTCTTCCCGATCTCCGAGCTTCCGCCCGTCGCCCAGGCGCTGGCGCACCTCAACCCGCTCTACCACTGCGTCCAGCTCGTCCGCGACCTCGTCCTCGGCACGGTGAACTGGACCGACCTCGTGCACGCCGCGGTCCTGCTGCTGTTCGCCTTCGCCATGTGGCGCCTGGCGATCTGGCGCCAGGGCAAGCGGCTGATCGACTGATTGCGCGCCCCGGCGGCCCGGCCCGCTAAGGTGAGGGAGCGTCCGGCGCCCTGCCGGCCGCGAGGCAGCTTGCTTTCAGGTCCCGCCAGGCAGTGCGGTTCGGGTCAGCTTTCATCGCCTCCCGAATCCACCGCGGGCCTTCGCGCGCCGCAAGGAGCAGCATCCAATGTCCCAGCAGTCCTTCGCCGATCTCGGCGTGTCCGGCGCCGTGTGCGGCGCCCTCTCGAAACGCGGGTTTACCGCGCCCTTCGCCATCCAGCGCCTCGTGATCGCCGACGTCCTGGCCGGCCGCGACGTGCTGGCCAAGTCGCCCACCGGCTCGGGCAAGACGCTCGCCTTCGGCGTGCCGATCGCCGACCGGCTCGAGGCGACCGATCCGCGCCCCGCGGCCCTCGTCCTGGCCCCCACGCGCGAGCTCGCGACCCAGATCGTGGAGGAGACGCGCAGCGTCGCCCACGCCCGGGCGCTGAAGATCGCCGCGGTCTACGGCGGCGTGGGCATCGAGAAGCAGGCCCGCAACGCCCGCCTCGCCCACATCGTGGTCGCCACGCCGGGCCGCCTCGAGGACCTGCTCGCCCGCCGCGCGTTCACCCTCGATCACATCCAGATCCTCGTGCTGGACGAGGCCGACCGCATGCTCGACATGGGCTTCAAGCCCCCGGTCGACCGCATCGTGGCCCAGTGCCCGCGCGACCGCCAGACGCTCTTCTTCTCCGCCACGCTCGACGGCGAGGCCGGCCGCATCGCGGCCGCGTACACGCGGGACGCGGTGCGCCACGAGCACACTCCGGCCGTCGATCGGGCCGCCGACATCGAGCACCGGTTCGTCGCGGTCGAGCACCACGACCGCGTCACCGCACTCGTCCGCGAGCTGCGCAGCCGCGAGCGCGAGCTCGCCCTGGTCTTCGTGCGCACCAAGCGGGGGGCGGACCGCCTCGTCAAGCGCCTCTCCCGCGAGGGCGTGACCGCCGCGGCGATGCACGGCGACAAGTCCCAGGGGCAGCGCGAGCGGGCGCTGGCCAGCTTCGAGTCCGGGCGCACCGACACGCTCGTCGCCACCGACGTCGCTGCCCGCGGCATCGACGTCGACGGGATCTCGCACGTCATCAACTACGACCCGCCGGCCGACCGCGAGGGCTACGTCCACCGCATCGGCCGCACGGGCCGCGCCGGCCGCAGCGGCGTCGGCGTCACCTTCGTGATGCCCGAGGCCGCCGGCGACGTCAGCAAGCTCGCGACCGAGCTCGCGCTCGAGCAGGAGTTCGCGCGCACGGGCTTCGCCACCCACACGCCGACCGTCCACGGCGGCGGGCCGCGCGGCGGCTCCGGCGGGCGCAACGGCGGCGGGCGCGGCGGCGCGGGGCGCAGTGGCGGCTCCGGACGCACCAACGGGTCAGGACGCAGCGGCGGGTCCGGACGCAGCGGGCCGGCGATGCGCGGCGGCAGCTTCGGCGGCTCGGGCCGCAGCGGCGGCTCCGGCCGCCGGCGTCGCGCAGGCTAGGCCGAACACGGCCGAGGCGCCGGGGATCGCCAGGGCTTCGGTCCTGCGTTCCCCGACCGCCGACTGCCGTGACCCGGGGGGCCCATGGCCAATGCGAGCCTCGATGCCGGTTGTCGCGCCCAGTGCCCAGTGCGCGGCGAAGCGCGGTGGGCACCGATCGCGGCATCGCCAGCCGGGCGACGCCGAGCTGGAGGCGGCCCAGGCGGCCGAACCTCAATCTCGGCGCCGGGACCGCACCTCGGCCCCGCCCCGGGGCCGGCCGAACCTAGACCTTCGCGCGCCCGAGGCCGGCGTAGACCGCCGCCGTCTGGCGGGCGACGTCGGCCCAGTCGAACCGCAGCACGTGCTCCGAGGCCTCCGCCACCAGGCGGTCGCGGAGCACGTCGTCGGTGAGCAGGCGCTCGACCATGACCTCGAGGTGCGCGGCGTCGCCGCCGTTGAACCGCAGGCCGACGCGCTCGTCGGGCGGGACGATCTCCCGCAGCCCGCCGGTGTCGGCGACGATGCACGGGCAGCCGGAGGCCATGGCCTCGAGGGCCACCAGCCCGAACGGCTCGTAGAGGGACGGGACCACGGTGAGGTCGGCGATCCGGTACAGCGAGTGCAGGACGTCGTCGCCGATCCAGCCGAGGAAGGTCCCGTGCTCCATGAGCCCGAGCTCCTGGGCCTGGCGCTTGAGGTCGGCCTCGGCCGTCCCGGAGCCGGCGACGAGGAACCGCACGTTCCCGAGGTGCTCGATGAGGCCGGGCAGCGCCTCGAGCGCGAGCTGGAACCCCTTCTCGTACACGAGGCGGCCGACGAGCAGGACCAGCCGCTCGTCGGGGGCGGCGAAACGGGCGCGCAGCGCGTCGAGGTCGTCGATCGGCTGGAGATCCAGCGGATCGATGCCGTTCGGGATGACCGCGACCTCGGCCTCGTCGAGCCCGTAGATGTCGGCGACGTGCTCGCGCATGTAGTGCGAGCAGACGATCAGGCGGTCGGCGCGGTTGGCCATCCACTTCTCGACCCCGTGGATGTGGGACTGCGGGTGCGACTCCACCCAGCCCTGGTGGCGGCCGTATTCGGTGGCGTGGATCGTGACGACCAGCGGGCAGCGGAAGCGCTTGGCCAGGTGGTCGCCGGCAACCGCGACGAGCCAGTCGTGGCCGTGGACGAGGTCGAAATCGAAGCGGTCCCCCAGCTCGACCCCGGCGGCCAGCATGTCGGCGTTCATGTGCTCGATCCAGGCGACGAACTCGCCGAGATCGCGGGGCCGGACCGGCTCGCGCACACGGTGCACGTGCACCCCCTCCATGTCCTCCTCTGCCGGACTGGACTCGTCGCCGCGGCTGAGGACGTGGACCTCGAGGCCTTGGACCACGAGCTGCTCGGCGAGCTTGCGCACGTGGCGGGCCAGGCCGCCCTCGATGAGCGGCGGGTACTCCCAGGACAGGATCAGGATGCGCTGGCTCACGGCTCGAGGAGGGGCGCCAGCGTCAGGTCCGGCGCGAGGTTGCGAAGGCGGGACTCCGGCCAGTCTATTGACCCCAGCGCGCGGTGGAGCGCCGTCGCGTGGCCCTGCGCGCGCTCCCGCGGGTAGGGGCCCGCGGTCCCGCGGGCGGCGAGCCACGCCCAGTCGGACGACTGCAGCGCGAGCAGTTCGCGCGCCGCGCGCAAGGAGACCGCCCGGCCGGCCCGGACCACCTGCAGCTCCGCCGCGCGGGCCTGCCAGGCGAGGCCGGCGACCGCCGGGCCGTCCCAGGTCGCCAGCGTGCGCGGATCCCCCCAGCTCGTCGCGGGCAGCCGCGCCGGAGCCGGGGCGGGATCGCAACGGGCCAGCGCGTCGTCGAGCGCCGTGAGCGCCAGCCCGGCCCGCGGCGCCTCGTCCAGGACCGCCGCGAGCCAGTCCACGCCTTCGTGCCACCAATGGCCGAGGAACTCCGTGTCCATCGCGCACACGCAGAGCCCGGGCCGCCCGAGCCCGGCCGCCGCGCGGTCGAGCCGGTCGGCGACGCGTGCCACGAAGTCCGCGGCGTCGGCGCGGGCCCGGGCCCGGCCCGCCTCCGGGTTGTAGGGCGTGCCGTCGTTGGCCCAGGCGCGGTGGTGATGGGTCGTGAGGCGGTGGTGGTCCCGGTAGGGCGCCGCCCGCGGGTAGCCGGCGTCGCTCCACGCCAGCTCGTGCGTGGCCCGGTCGATCGGCACGAGCAGCGGGCCCGCTGCGGACCGCAGCGGCCGCAGGTGCTCGGGCGCGCCGAGGCCGAAGACGTCGGTGAGGTCCAGGCAGGCCGCGTGGACCCCGGCCTCCTCGAGGCGCGGCTCGATCCACGGCGCGTGCGCGCACTCCGGCAGCCACAGCCCGCCGGCCCAGCCGCCGAAGCGCCGGCGGTGCGCATCCGCTCCGGCCCGCAGCTGCAGGCGCATCCCGGCGTCGGTCGCCAGGAGCGGCAGGATCGCGTGCGTCGCCGCCGAGGTCCAGGAGACATGCGGCGCCAGGCCGCCGAGCAGGTCGCCGCCGAGCGCCTCGAACTGCTCCCCGGCGCGCGCGTAGGCGCGGGCCGAGTGCTCGAGCGCCGGGACGAGCTCCCCGGCGCCGGACGCCCGGCAGCCCTCGATCTCCAGGCGGTGGGTCAGCGTGCGGATGTCGCGCAGGAACGCCCGGAAGCGGTCCGGCACGCCGTCGGCTTCGAGCTGGTCCGCCAGGACCGGCGTGACCGAGAGCGTCAGCGGCGCCCCGCCGCCCGGGTGGCGCGCCTCCAGCGCGGCCAGGAGCGGCAGGTAGGACGTGGCCATCGCCTCCCACAGCCACTCCTCCCCGAACGGCCAGGTCCCGAAGCCCTCGACGTAGGGCAGGTGGGTGTGCAGGACGACCGCCAGCTCGCCCCGGGCGCGGGCGGTCACGGCCGGCAGACGGCGAGGAAGTCGAGCGCCCCGTCCAGGTCCGCCGGCGATCCGCGGCGCAGCGCGAAGTCCGAGGCCGCGATCGCCGGCGTGAACCAGCCGTAGAAGCGGTCGGTGAGGCCCAGCCGCGCGTGGGCGGCGTCCCAGCCGGCCCTTAGCGCCAGCTCGTGGGCCCGGAGCTTGCGGGCGTGGAAGAGGCCGAGGAGCTCGACGTGCCCGAAGGCCGCAGCGCACAGGTCCGCGAACTCCTGGGCCCGGTACTCCTTCACGTGCCAGGGGTTCTCGGACTTCTCGGCCCCGGGCGGGGCCAGCGTCAGGAGGTTCGGCGTCGAGACGTAGACGACGCCGTCCCCGCCGGTGGCCGTCGCCCGCAGCCGGGCCGCGAAGCGGTCCAGGAGCGCGCCCGGCGCCTGGACGTGCTCGATCGTCTGGAGGAACACGATCGCGTCGCCCGGCGAGTCGTGGGTCTCGACCAGGTCGCGGACGAACGTCAGGTTCGGGCGCCGGTAGCGCAGCCGGGCGTGCTCATGGGCCTCGGGGTTCGCGTCGACGCCGACCACGGACGCGGCAGTGCGGGCGAGCACGTCGGAGCCGTACCCCTCGCCGCAGGCCATGTCGAGGACCCGCAGGCCGGCCACGCGCGGCGCGATCCAGTCGTAGACGGCGAGGTGGCGCTGGAACCAGTAGTTCTCCTCGGGCACGTCCGGCAGCGTGCGCTCGCCCGTGAGCGCCAGCGGCGGAACGCCGGGCGGCTGGTCGCGCTGGAGGTAGATCGGCTCGGCCACGGCGCGCAGGGTAGACGAGCGCCGGGTATCGTCCGCCGCCGCCATGGCTGCCGCCGCCCCCCGCACCGATGCCGAGATCCGCGACGTCAACGAGCGCTACCACGACGTCGCGGCCGAGACCTACGACAGCAAGTGGGGCATCTCGTTCGACGCGGTCGGCCAGCAGCAGGTGGCCGCGAAGCTGCGCAAGGCGCTCGGGCACACGCCCGGCCGCTATCCCCGCGCGCTCGAGATCGGCTCGGGCACCGGCTACTTCTCGCTGAACCTCCTGCTGGCCGGCATCGTCGGCGAGGCGACCTGCACCGACATCTCCCCCGGGATGCTCGAGGCGCTGCAGGGCAACGCGCAGCGGCTCGGCCTGCAGGTCGAGACCGTCGTGACCGACGCGGGCCGGCTCCCGTTCCCCGACGAGTCGTTCGACCTCGTCTTCGGGCATGCCGTGCTGCACCACCTGCCGGACCTCCCCGCCGCCTTCGCGGACTTCCGCCGGGTCCTGCGTCCGGGCGGGACGATGGCCTTCGCCGGCGAGCCGTCCCGTCACGGCGACCGGCTCGCCGCGGCACCCAAGGCACTCGGCCGCCTCGCCGCCCCCGCCTGGCGCCGGGCCCTGCGCGCGCGGCCCGCCGCCGACCCCGCGGCGGCGCACGCCGAGCACGACCTCGAGCAGTTCGTCGACATCCACGCCTTCCGCCCGGCCGACCTCGCGGCCGCGGCCCGGGGCGCGGGCTTCGACGACGTGCGGGTCCGGGGCGAGGAGCTCGTCGCCAACCTGTTCGGGTGGTGCAACCGGGTGCTCGAGGCCAGCGCCGAGCCCGAGGACGTGCCCATGCTCTGGCGCCGCTACGCCTACCACGGCTACCTGGCCCTGCAGCAGGTCGACGCGCGGCTGCTCGAGCCGCGCCTGCCGGCCGAGCTCTTCTACAACCTCATGGTGTCGGGCCGGCGGCCGGACTGACCGCGCCCGCCGCGCCGGCCAGGAGGGCGAGCCGCGGCGTCAGCTCCGCGGCGGGGAGCGGCCGGCCGAACCGGAACCCCTGGACGAGGCGGCAGCCCTCGGCGAGCGCGACGCGGCGCTGGGCGTCGGTCTCCACGCCCTCGGCGACCGCCCGCATCCCCAGCGCCGCGGCCATCGTGACGGCGGCGCGGAACACCGTCCGCGCGGGCTCGTGGTCGGCCATGCGGGCCACGATCGAGCGGTCGATCTTCAGGAAGTCGGCGTGCGTGTCGAGCAGGCGGTCCAGCGACGAGTAGCCCGTGCCGAAGTCGTCGATGGCGACCCCGACTCCGAGCCCGCGCAGCGTGCCGATCAGCCGGGCGGTGCGGACCGGCTCCTGCATCGCGCCGGACTCGGTCACCTCGATCACCAGCAGCCGGGGATCGCCGCCGGCGGCTCCGACCGCAGCGAGGATTCGCTCGCCGAGGCCGGCCTCGCGCAGCTGCGCGGGCGCGAGGTTCACGGTCACGGGCACGTCGATTCCGGCGCTGCGCCAGCGCGCTGCCTGGCGGCTGGCGGCGCCGATCACCCGGTCGGTCAGCGCGGTCATGAGGCCGAGCTCCTCCACCGCGGGCAGGAACTGCGCCGGCGGCACGAGCGCGCCGTCCGGAGTCCGCCAGCGCACGAGCGCCTCGACGGCGACGACCGCCGTGCGGGGCCCCTCGCCGGCCAGCTCGACGATCGGCTGGTAGTGGAGCACGAGCTCGTCCCCCTCGACCGCCCGCCGCAGGCGCCCGGAGAGGGAGAGGCGGTCGGGGGAGTCGGCCGTGCCCGGCTCGTAGAGGTGGATGAGGCCCGCGCCGGTTCGCTTGCTCGTGTACATCGCCATGTCGGCGTGGCGCAGCAGCTCGCCGGCCCCGACGGCGTCGTGCGGATGCAGGCTGATCCCGATGCTCGCCGAGAGGACGAACTCGGTGCCGAGGATCACGAACGGGGCGGCCAGGGCCCGCTTGAGCGCCTCGCCGGACGCGCGCGCGGCCTCGGGGGCCGACGCCGGGTCCAGGCCCGGAAGCAGGACGAGCAGCTCGTCGCCGGAATGCCGGGCGACGAGGGCGCCGGGCATCGCGGCGGCGGCCCGCAGCCGCTCGGCGACCTGGCGCAGGGCCTCGTCGCCCGCGGCGTGGCCGAGGTCGTCGTTGACGAGCTTGAACCGGTCGAGGTCGAGGCAGATCACGGCGACGGCCGCGCGGCCGCCTTCGGCCTGCTCCAGCGCATCGCGCAGCGCCAGCTCGAAGCGCGAGCGATTCGGCAGCCCGGTCAGCTCGTCGTGGTAGGCGAGGTAGGCCAGGCGGTCGGAGGCGCGGCGGCGCTCGGTGACGTCGGAGACCACCGCGAAGCTGCCGCGGTAGACGCCGTGCTCGTCGAGGATCGGCGTGGCCGACGCGTCGCACCACACGGTCGAGCCGTCGGCGTGGAGCAGCGCGCGCTCGAACTGCTCGGTGGCCCCGGCCGCGCGGCGGACCATGGCCGCTCGGGCATCCCGCGCCTCCTCCGCCGGCATGAAGTCGAAGATCCGCCGGCCGATCAGCTCGGACGGGCTGCGACCGAGCATCCGGGCCGCCTGGTCGTTGACCGCGACGAACGTCCCATCCGGGTCGACGGTCCAGACGCCGTCGTGCGAGAGCTCGACCAGCCGGCGATAGCGGGTCTCGCTCGCCTGCAGGCTGCGCTCGGCCTGCTGGCGAGCGACCTCCGCGCCGATGGCGTCGGCGATCGCCCGCGTGGCCGCGAGCTCGGGGGCGGTCCACACGCGTTCGCTGCGCAGGTCGTCAAACCCGAGGTAGCCCCGCCAGCTTCCCGCGGCAAGCACCGGGACGTCGAGGCAGGAGAGGATGCCGTGACGCTCCAGCACCTCGCGGTCGTGGCCCGTGAGGTCGGACGTGATCTCGAGGGTGGCCTCGCCCGCCTCCATGGCCGACGCCCACTCGTCGTCGTCGCCCCAGGTCAGGTCCTGCCACTCCGGGTCGCCGAGCTCGGGTGCAACCCCCGGCGCCACCCACTCGTGCGTCAGGTCGTGGCAGACGGTCCCATCCGCCCGCCGGCGGTTGGTGAACATGTACGCCCGGTCGGTGCCGACGGCAGTGCCGAGCCGCTCGAGGATCGCGTCGATCGCCGCGTCGAAGGATCCGGCGAACAGGAACTGCTGGGCGGCGAACGGCACGACCTCGAGCAGCGCGTCGCGGCGCCGGATTGCCGCGGCAGCGTCATCGGGCAGGGCAGCCGCCGCCCGGGCGGCGGCGCTGCGGGTACGGTCGGCTCCATCCATGGCGGTCGGGTCCCGGCGCAGAGTGTCACGGCGGCGCCGGGCCGCGGCAACCGGGAAAACCCGCGGAGTGGCGGGAGCTTCCCTCGATGTCTCGCCTGGGTCACGTGGGCGGCGGCGCCGAAGCGTCGCCGTGCGCCGAAGAGCCCGGTGCGATGCGACGGCCCTCGGGCCTTCGCCCGTCCGGAGCATCCGGCAGCGCTTCAGCCTTCGCGGTCCGCACGGGCGCGTGCGTGCGCAGATCCTTGACCGCGGGACGATCGCTCGATGCCCGAAGAGGCATTCGAGATCTGCGTGCCACCGGGACGGCCCGAATTCGCATTGGCGTTGGCACTCAGGGCAGCGCACTGGCGGCGCAAGATGACGCGGTGATGCTACGCCGCACGCATCAATCGACCGAGGGCCACCGCCGCCCCGCCGGCCGCGAAGACGATCAGGGCAGCGAAGAGCACGGCGCCGCTGCGATTGGTGCGCACGTTTCGTGTAACCGCCAGATTCCTGGTGCTCTGCCGGCTCGTAACCGATCTGGCAGCGCGGCCAGAGGTCGTGGCGAAGGACCACTGACCGGCCCGACCGACGCCGACCGAAAGCGCACCGAAGCTCGATACAGCCTTCCCGGGGCCGTTCCCCCGCGCCCGTGCCCACACTTCGACACTAAATGGCTTTCGAAACGCACCCCGGTCGAAGCCACCAACCACGATCCCGCTTTGCCGGCCATCGAAGTTCACACCGCGAGCCGTGACACGGGCGCCGGGCGGAATCGCCGGGGCCAGACCGCGGCTTGGCGCAGCCGCGCCGCGGCGCAGCGGCCAGTACGCCAGGAGCCCGGGAGACGCGAGCACTGCGCGCGCGTATCGGGGGCCGATAGGACCATTTCCGCCCAAGCGGTCGTGGTCGCGAACAGCGGTCGGCGCCAGTGCCCGGCGATACACCGCCACGTCGCTGATCACGCCACGCCAGCGATCCGTTCCAAGCAGTGCACCGATCTCGAGGGGGCCTTCCGGCCGCGCCGGGACGTCCGCGCGAACCGGCTTTGCCGCGAGATCACCATCCACGAACAAGCGCATCACAGTTCCGTCAAATGTCGCCACGAGGTGTGTTCGCGACGGCGCCCCGAGCACGGAAGTTGATCGCGCGTCGTCCGGCGAGTTGAAGAGCAGCACGAGCGCAGAACCGAAGGCCACCGCGCCGCTCGCGGCAAGCCCCACGACCCTCCCCCGGTCAGGGCGCACCGGCGGGTGCCGTAGCCACGGCGCAGCGATGGCCGCAGCCACGACAGCACCGAGCGCTGCAGCGCCGGCGACTACCGATCCATCGGAGCCCGTCACCGCCAGGAGCACGACCGCGACAGCAGCGGCGATGGCAACGATCGCGACGGCGCGCAACAGCGACGGCTCGGGAACCGATCCCGTGCGCGGGAGCAGCGGCTTGAACCGGATTGCTGGCCGCTCGACGGCGTAGTAGCTCGCAGCAGCAACGGCAAGCGTGCCGGTGACCGCCAGCGCCGCGAAGACGAAGTACTGAGCGCCGCGGAAGCTTCGCGCAACGTCGTACGGGATTCCCCAGCGTGACAGCTGCTCCACCACCGCGAGCTGCCACAGATACACCGAATACGAGATGACTCCAACCCAGGTCAGCGCCCGATTGCCGAGCAACCGCCGGACGCCCCCGCGGTCAGGGTCGCCGATGACCGCCGGCACGACGAGAAAGAACGCGGCCACGGCATAGAGGTAGTGCTTTTCCATAAAGCCGCGGCCGGTCCCGGATGGCGCCGAAGCAGGGCCGACCTGAGTGGAGACAGCCCAGAACGCCAGCGCCGCAAGCAGCCATGCAATGGCCGGCCGGCGGCCGAGAACGCGAATCGGGGAGGGACCGGCCCGGCCTTCGAGCCAGACGCTGGCGACAGCGAGACCCATTCCGAGGGCGAACTGATCGATGAATCGCGGAAGCGTCACAAACATCGCCCGTGCTGCGTCGTGGGTGCCGACGGGCGTGCCAACCACCTCGGGTACGAGAAACCACTGCTTGAAGGCGAAGGAGATGGCAACGAGCGCTCCGAGGCCAAGCAGCTCGCTGCGCAGCCAGCCGGCTGGCGAGGCGACCCTGATGCGGCCGAGTGCATAAGCCCAAAGGGGCAGGAACGCGTAGAACGTCACTTCGACCGCGAGGGACCATGCCTGGCCGATACCCCCCACCGCCTTCGACGGCCAGTACACCTGGGCAAATCCGAAATAGATTGGGGCGTTCGGGCCTAGGACGTCATACGTGCCGATCCAGACCCCGACGATCAGCAGCGCGACCCAGAACGCCGGAATGATCCGGAGCGCCCGCCGCCAGGCGTACGGGCCTGTGCTCGGGCGCGGGGTCCGGTGTAGCCGCGCGCGGGCAAACGGTCGGTAGAGAAGGAACCCTGAGATCACGAAGAAGATCGTCACCCCGACGTCGAGCCGGGCTACGTAGGCGTTGAGCCATGACGGGGGGATCGAGAAGAAGCGAATGTGGTACGCCAGGACGGCCAGCGCGGCGATGGCTCGCAGCGAATCGAAGTGCGGGAAGTGGCGAGGAGCCGCCGAGCTCCCCGTTGTCGCGGACACGCCTTGGCCCGGCGTGGCGTCGGGCTCCGATGCACCCATCAGGCAACTCGAAGGCGCAGGCGCTCCATGCGGCGCAGGGCGAGGCCGCCGGTTGCCAGCGCAACGGCAGCCACCAAGGCGATGTAGGCGAGGGGATGCGTCTCACCGGCGCCTCCCGCGTCGGAACCGAGTCGCAGAAAGTTCGGCGCCGTGAGCAGCTCGGTCCGGCCACCCTTCATCAGGCCGAACACGGGCTGGTTGTAGACGTTGGTCGACAGGAAGACCGTTCCGGGCTTCGCGGCGATCGTGCCGGTGCCGCGGCGGCCCGGACTGACCCACGCCTCGACGGTGAACCGGCGCAGCCGGTCCACGGCCCGGTCGGGTTGGGCGACGATGCTTGCCTTCGGGCCCCGGAAGCGCGCCGAAAGGTTCCCGTCGCCCGCGAGCAGTCCGCCGGCGCCGAGCGTCACACCTTCGCTCGCCGTTGCCGGCTTCCCGGCCACAACATCGGTCGTGCCAGTCCCAGACGGCTCGCCAAGGCGCCAAAGGCGCAACAGTCCCGGTGTCTTCCGGAGCGTCGGCTCGTACGCCGCGCCGCTCTCGACACCAACCCGACCGGAGAGGTAGTGGCTTCCGATCGTCTCCGGACTTAGGGCGCTGCGATACACAGCCACCTCGTCGATGCGACCGCTCCAGTTCGCCTTCCCGAGGTAGGACCCGATCTCGAACGGGTCCTTCGAGCCTGCCACTCCCGCGCGGTAGCGGCGGGCGGCCACCACGTCACCGTTCACGAAGATCCGCATCCATTGGCCGTCATAGCTCGCGGCGAGATGCGTGGCCTTCGAAGAATCCCCTGTCGCGGCGGATGAGTTGAACGACCCGCCGATCAGAAACGCGACGATGAGGACAGAGGAGACGACGCCGAGCGTGGCGACGACCGACGTCGGCTTCATCTTCATCGCTGGCAGCTGACGGCGCACTGCCGGGAAGAGGAACGCCAGGGCGGCGGCGGCAAGCAGCGCGAGCAGGATTCCGGACAGCGACAGCCGCGCCCCGACCAGGCTCGCCACGAGGAGCACCACCGCGCCCCCCAGCACCAGCCGGCGCGGCGCCAGCGGTCGATAGCCGTCCGGCAGCGGCGCGACTCCAGGCTCCAGCCGCTTGAGGGCGAGCAGGGGTTTCTCGAACCAGTACCAGCTCGCAGCCGCGACGACCAGCGTGACCGCAAACGTCACAACGAACCAGGACACGAGTGGCGGGATGCCCAGCGCGTTGGCGATGTCGTCCTGCAGGCCCCACTTGGCGAAGAGGTCCCGGATCAGCACGTGGAAGAGGAAGACCCCGTAGGACACCAATCCGATCCACCGCACCCAGCGGGCGCCGAGCACCTTGCGCAGCACCCCCTGTTTGGGGTTCCCGACAATCGTCGGAAGCATCATCAGCACGGCGCAGGCCGAGTAGAGATAGTGCGCGGGTATCGCTTGGCCGCTGTGGAACTCGTCGCCCCCCACGGCAGACTGGGTCGCAACGATCCATGCGACGAATGGAAGCGGAAGCCACGTCAGCGAGGGGAAGCGCTCGATGGGCTTGAGCCACGACGGCGTTCCCTTCGCCTCGACCACGACCGCGAAGACCGCGAGCGCCATTCCGAACACGAAGTGGTCGAGGTAGCGCGGCAGGAGCAGGACCAGCACGATGTTGTAGTCGGCCGACCCCGTGTCGCTCAGGTCGTCCCCGATCACGAGCATCTTGTAAAGGAAGCTGATCAGCGCAAGGCCCGCGAGGCCCGCGATCTCGATCGACATCCACTTCTTCGGACGGCGCTTGATGACCCAGCCCATGAAGATCAGCCACACGGGAAGGAAGAGGTAGTACGACGCCTCCACCGTGAGGGACCAGGCCGACGACACGCCGTTGACGTAGGTCGCCGGGTCGAACGCCTGGCCGAGGGTGTAGAAGAGCAACCCTTTGGGCCCGAACGGGCCGTCGATCGTCGACGCCTGAAGCAGCAGACCCGTGAGGGTGAGCGCGAGCCAGTAGGCGGGAACGATTCGCAGCAGCCGCCGCACGCCAAACGCCGACAGGCGCATGGACTCGCGGCCCTGATACCGGGCGCGTATGAACGGGCGGTAGAGCAGGAATCCCGACACGGTGAAGGCGAGCACGAACCCAATCCGCCAGCGGTCCATGTACCCGGCCAACGCGTTGTCGTAGCGACCGTTCACCGCCCCGCCGATGTGATGCACGAAAAGGCTGAGGACCGCGAAGGTGCGGATGGAGTCGACGAGCGGGTAGCGCGCCCCGCGGACGGGCGGAGCCGTGACATCCGGTCCGGGCGGGGCCAGCGGACGTGGGTGCGGTTCAGCCGTGGCCGCCATGCGGCTTAGCTCCCAGCCGCTCGGATCGACGGGAGCGCGATCGTCGTTTCGAAGAGGGCCGGAGCTGGCCGCATGTCAAGAGCGCCGGGCGACACCCGGCAGGCATCAGCCGGTCGCCGCCGCGCCCGTCGTCTTCGTCGCCGGGGCGGTCTTGGCTTGGGTCTTCTTCTTCGCGCGCGGCGCGATGAGCAGCCACTCCGCCGGCGGCGTGTCGGGGAAGTCAGGGGAGAACTGATAGAGCCGCGGCCGGGCGTTGCGCCGGATCACATAGGTGAGGCACCCGCGCTCCGCGGTGCCTGGCGTGAGATCCACGCGGAAGGGGAATGTCCCGCAGTCTCCTGTGGTGAGAATCGTCGCGGACTTCGCCCGGGTGTTGCGCGTGGTCAGCAGCGTCGAGAACTGGTACGGGCTTGCGGACCAGCGGACCTTGCCGAGATTGCGCAGCTCGACGTCGAGGTTCACGTAGCGCTCGTTCGACTTGATCTGATCGTCCTGGTATTGGGACGTCGACGCCGGATCGCTCACGCGGATCAGACGAATCCGGAGCTGCGTCTTGGCCTGGCCAGGCTTCGTCTGGGCCGCCACGGTGGCCGATTGCCCGACACGGAGCCGCGCAGGCAGCTTCTCGACAGTCGTCGTCGGCACCGTCGACTTGGGCTTCGTGGTGCTTCCGCCGGAGTCGCCGCCGCAGCCGGGCAGGGTCAGAAGCCCCGCGCAAGCGGCGCACGCCAGCAGCTGTCCACGGCCCGGCACGCGGCGACGTATATCACGCAATCGGGCCCGGCCACGCCGCTGCAAGCATCGCGTCAGGCGCCATTCCGGGTGCGGCCAGTTGCTACGGTGCGCTGCCCCGAGGCTCCGCCCGATGCCGATCACGCCCCGCCCATCCCCTGCCTTCGGCCCCGGAGCCACCGACGCGGAAGCCCCCGATTTCGATCGCGCACTCGGACTCGCCGCGCCGGTCGAGGGCTGGATGTCCGACGATCAGGCTCGCCGTCTCTGGGCCGCCGCGTCCCGCCTGCCTTCCGGGGCCTGCGTCGTGGAGATCGGCTCCTACCGCGGCCGCTCGATGATCATGCTCGGGACGGCGGCTCCCCCCGACACGCGCCTGGTGGCGATCGATCCCCATGCGGGCAACGACCGCGGCCCGCGCGAGTGGGTGGGCACGGATGTCGAAGGTGAGGCCGACAACGCGGCGTTTCGCGCGAACCTCGAGGCCGCGGGCCTGTCTGGCCGCGTCCGGCACGTGCGCAAGTTCTCCGATCAGGCGCTTGGCGACGTCACCGGCGACATCGATCTGCTCTACGTCGACGGGGCGCACTCGTACCAGCCGGCGCTCGCCGACATCGTCCGGTGGGGTGCGCGAGTTCCAGTCGGGGGAACGCTGCTGATCCACGACTCCTTCTCGTCGGTCGGCGTCACGCTCGCGCTCATGCGTGCCTTGTTCTTCTCAGGGGAGTTCCAGTACGTTGGCCGCTCCCGATCCTTGGCGGAGTACCGCCGGGTCGGAGCGGGACAGGTGCGGCAGATCGACAACGCCGCCCGACAGGCGGCCCAGTTGCCATGGTTCGTACGGAATCTCGTGATCAAGACGCTCATCGTCGCCAAGCTGCAGCCGGCGGCGCGCGCGCTGAACCACGGGTCGGATGACTGGCCGTACTGAGGCCCATGCAGACACGACAGCAAAGGACAGGCCCATGACCGATCAAGCTCCGCCCCAGCCCGGGGCCGCCGAGCCGACCGCGAGCACTCCTGCCGATCCGCCAGCCGCCGAACCGGCGGAGACGGCGCCTGCGGAGCCCGAGTCGCCGGCTCAGGCCGCCGCGACCGACGACGAGCTCGCCGCACCCGCACGCCGGTCCGGCCAGCACTGGATTCCCGCGTTCGTCCTCGCCGTCCTGGCTGTCCTCGCGTTGGGCTGGATCGGCGCCGAGCAGCACTACCAGAGCTGCATCCAGGCGGCGAACGCACGCACGAGTGGCGTCGACGCGCTGTCCCGGCTCGTGCGCTCCAACGCCGTGAAGAACTGCCATCGGCTCCCCTTCTAGCTGCACGCCAGCTGGACTCCGCGTGCCTGACGCATACATCCCGGCGTCGGCGGTCGAGCGAATCCGGGGAGAGGTGGCCGCGCGCGGCCCGGTCGCGGTCACCGGCGATTGGCTCCGATTCGCCAGCCAGATCACGGTCGGGGCGGCCCGGTCGTTCGCTCCGCCGCGGCGGGAGTTCGAACTGAACGGACGCCGGTACCCCACCCATTGGAACCGGCGGCATCGGTCGTGGATGACCGAACGGGCTGTCGAGGTGCCCGTCGGCCGGGCCGCCGTCGGCGACGCCATGCAACACGGCGCGACCCGGATCCTCGAAGTGGGCAACGTCCTCGGCGTGCACGGACCGATCTCGCATGAGGTCGTCGACAAGTACGAGCAGGCTCCGGGCGTGCGTAACCTCGATGTCTTCGAGATCGACGGCGGCCCGTATGACCTCATCCTCAGCATTTCCACGCTCGAGCATGTGGGCTGGGACGAGGCGCCTCGGGACCCCGATCTCGCGGCGGCGGCGGTGCGCCACCTTCGCTCACTCCTCGACCCGGCCGGCACGCTGCTCGTGACGGTGCCAGTCGGCTACAACCCTGTCCTCGACGCCGCGCTGAGCGCCGGCGAGGTTCCGCTCGACCGGCTGTCCGCCCTGCGGCGGATCGCCCGCCCCGATCATTGGGCCCAGGTCAGCCTTGACGGGGTGTGGGACTCGAGGTACGACCGGATCTTCTATTCGGCCAGCGGGGTGGTCTTCGGCTGGGCCACGGGCCCAGCCTGATCGGTCGGCCCCAGCGGATTGGAGACCGTCGGGGGACGGCCAGCCGGGGCGCCTGCCGGACCGGCCGCGCGCCCGCGCGCCCGGACTCCCGCTGTGGCGATCACCCCGGCCGCTGCGAACGCGGCAACCGCGGCGACGGCGACCCAGTGCGCCCCCAGGTAGTGCTGGGCGTAATTGAAATTGAAGCCCCCGAAATCCGGAGCGGGCGCGATCAGGTACAGGACGGGAACGACGACGGCGAAGGCGACGGCAGCGAAGATCAGTCGCCCTACGCTCACGCCAAGCACCAGGATCACGAACAGGCCCGCGGCGATGCCGGCGCCCGCGCGCCAGGCGAACACGTAGCCAGCGATGGCCCCCACCGGCAGCGCCAGCAGTGCCGCCATGACCGGATGCACCGCGCGCACCGGGTCCTCGACGCTCTGATCCACAAGCGTGACCCGGCGGCGAAGCCCGCCCGAACGTCGTCGGAGCGCGACGACGAGCAGGACGAGCCCGGCGATTGCCGAGAGGATGTACGACCACGTCGCATACGCCTGCGGCGCGAACGAGAACGACGCGCTGCCGCAGTCGGCCGGTGCCTGCCAGCCGTTGGCGTAACCGTCGATCGGCACCGGCGCTCCGAGTTCCTTCGTTCCGTTCAGCGTCTCGCACGACGCCCGCCATCCGGGTGAGTAGCTCTCCCCGAGGACAAGCCAGAACGGTCGGGTCGAGGAGACTGCGGCCCCCTCAATGGATGCGAAGGAGAACGTGCCCGGATCGCCGACCTGCGGCTGCGGCGGGGGCGGGAGCGGCACCGGCGCTGCGGCAAAGAGGTCGAGGTGGTTGGGCAGAACCGCGTTCGTGCCGGCGGCAATCACCGTCTGGGATCCAGCCCGGAGCGGAAGGCGAGCACCGGGCCCGCAGCCGCGGAGCCGCTGCGCCTCCCCGAGGTCGAGATCCTGGAGGCGTCCGGCCGCCAGGAGGGCCCCGCGCGATCCCCCCGATCTGACGACGACGGCGCCGCACGGCGTCGCATACGGACCAAACCGCCTCGGCGCCGGCGGGCGCAGGCCCGGAACTCTGACCTCGGCGATCGCCACCGCGCGCAGGAATCGGGCAAGCCCGGCGCCCCGGGGCGGAGTCGAGCGGAGCACCTCGATCCGCAGAGTGCGCGTCCCCACCGAGGCAGCCAGGCGCACGAAGCCGGCAGGAGAGACCAGCGCGACCTGCCCGGGCCGTCCGTCCGTGACGACCCGAACCACGGTGGGGAAGGCGTAGCCGGAGGCGGCCTTCACGATCTGGAACCGCGAAACCCGGAACGGGCGGGGAGCCGTGATCTGGATCCACGCCGGCTGGCCTCGCGTGAGGTTGCCTGCCCACGCGGTCCCTGCGCTGCCGTCGAATGCGGACGAGGCGCGCCGGATTGGAAGGCCCTCGAAGCGACTTGACGAGAGCATCGTCCAACCGGCGGGGACGCCCGCGAGGCGATCGAACGGCGCGTCCGGACCGAAGGGGTTGGCCTCGCCCCAGCCGGCGAGAGAGAACGAGCGGGAGGTGGGAAGGGTCACGACGCGCCGGATGTCGCGCTCCGCGTCGACGCGATCGGTGCGGTTCTCCGTCTGGAGGTCCTGGGCATCCGACCCCGCCTGGTAGGGGAGGTCGGCGGTCGTCCGCTGGAGCTCGACCGCGACCGCGCTGTGGCGCAGGTCGAGGCCGCGTGCCGCGTTCGCAAGCGCCGTGGGAAGTCGGAGCAGCTCGCGCCCGGAGAACCCGGGAATGACGACCTCGTCCAGTCCGCCCCGTCCGACGATGAAGGCGCCGACGACGCGCTTCGGCGCGAGCCGCAAGGTCCGGACGGTCCGCCCAATCGGAATCGAGGTCCATCCGGGTTTCAGCTCCACGGAGTGTTCGCGTTCCCCGTTGACCGAGACACCGAGGATCGTGGTTCGGCCCAGCGAATCCGAATGGCCGGCAACCCGGATGCTCGAGATCGGACGGGGCCGGCGAAAGGCCAGCTCCAGGTAGCGATCCGCCGGATCCTGCGCACCGGCGATCCACGCCGTGCGCAGGTCGCCGTCGAAGGCCGCGGCGGAACGCACCTCGGGATCCAGGCTCAGCGCAGGCGAGATCGGCGCCCGGAGATATGTCAAGCCAGGAACGACGGCAAGGCTCTGATGATCAGGGTCATCCCCGAAGAGCTTGACCCTGGGCAAGTCCTGCGGCAGCGGATCGTCTGGACCGACGGTGGCACCCAGGTTTCCCTGGATGCGCGAACCGAGCAGCGAGCGTCGGCGGTTCGAATCGGTGAACACCAGCGTGGCCCCTCGCCGCACTTCGGTGGCGAGCGCGCCCTCGCCGAGGTCACCGGCATACCAGAGGGCTCGCCGAGTCTCGAGGCGGCCCGCGGCCGCCAGCGCCGAGATTCCCTCGGCGTCACCATCCACCACGATGCTTCCCCGCTGCGGGTGCGCCCGCACGATGCCGCCGTCGCTGCCTGCGGTGCCGATGCGGTAGCGCCGGACCTGCGGCAGCACCCGCGCCCGCCCGCCAAGTCCCGGCGCGGGCACGAACAGCCGGCCGGTGCCGTCAACGCGGTCGGGTCGGAGTGGAGCGAGAGCCCGGTCCAACTGGGTGGCAAGCGTCGCCGGATCGGTCTCGTCGGTCTGGCCGCGCCGTCCGTCGGTCGCAACGAGCAGTGACCCCACGCCCATCAGTCGCAGCAACGGGATGAGCTGCCCTGGCACCAGCCGCCCCTGCTGGAGTTGGTCGTCGACCGTCGCCTGCAGCTGGCTGCTGGCCGCCGGCGCCCACCGAACCACCGACCGGGTGAGAACCGGGCGCTTCGTCAGGGCCGGCAGCGGAGGGGACACCGTGTTGCCCCAGTCGAACCAGGAGAAGAGCTGGCCAGGCACAGTCATGAGCCTCGTATTCGGTGCCGACGCCCGATCTGCTTCGCGCAGCGCAGTCTTCACCGACCGCGGGACCTCATAGGCGAGGCGGGCGTCGACGGCCGACCCGCGGAAGATCGGAAACGCCGCCAGCACCGGCACCGCGATCAGGACCGGGATGAGGAGCCGCGGGTTCGGCGTCCACGGCACGCCCGCGGCGCGGCGGTCCGCGAGCCAGCTCCCCAAGGAGGCCGCCCCCGTGCCGGCCAGCACCGCGACGGCGAGCGCGAGACCCGGCGCGGCCTTGTACGTCGTCCGCAGGAACTGGAGCGAAGGCGTGTCGTAGTAGAGGGACACCAATGCCCGCGCGAGCGGCTTCTCCAGCGGGAACCCGGCGGTCATCACCAGGAGCGACCCGAACGCGAGCAGCCCGAAGAACGGCGCGTACCTCCACCGGCGAGTCAGCCACAGCCCGGCGATCGCGAACGCCGGCACCGCGAACGTGGCAACGATGACGATCCCGTCGAAGAGGAACGTAGGGGCCACTGACACCGTCGGCTCAGCCGTGCCAGTGAAGCCGGTGCCCGCGTAGACGATCCAGTACCCCAGCAGCCGCAGCGACTCCGACATGCTGTTCGTGGCCCAGATGGCCAGGGGCTGTTCGAGGAAGGCCAGGAAATCCGCCCCGTACTTCGACTGGAGCGCCACTGGCACGAGCCACCAGAGGTTGGCAGCCAGCGAGCACAGCCCGGCTCGCCACCAGAAGGCCCACGCCCGCCGCCAATCGGTGTGGAAGGTGAGGAGCTGGTAGCCGGTCAGGGCAATCGCGGCGAGCATCGCCCAGGGGAGGTAGGCGACGTTGACCCCGCCTCCGGCGGCCGCGAGCACCAGGGCAAAGACGGCTGGCCATCGCCACCGCGCGTCGTCCGTCGCTCCGCGGGCCACGCAGAAGAGCAGCCACGGGAGCGTGACGTAGGCGAGCAGGGCGACCGAGGAACGCCCGAGGAACACGGTGACGAACGGATTGAAAGCGAACAGCGCACCGGCGAGCGCATGCGCGATCCCGCGGCGCTCGGCGTAGAGCGCGTCGATCAGTTTCACCATGCCGATCGCCGCGACCGCCATCAGGGCCCCGAGCCACAACCGCTCGACGATCCACATCGGGATTCCAAGCGCGCGGGCGCCGGCGTACCAGGGGCCCATCGGGAACAGGTACCCGATGAACTGCGCGCTGCTCACGTTGCCCAGGTCGCCCGTGGCGTTCCACACCGACCCGACCCGGCTGAGGAACAGGCTCGGATCGAGGGTGAGCTCGACGCGTGAATCGGCAAAGACCCGACCCGGAAGCTGAACAAGCGCCAGGAGAACGCACGCGGCGCCAAGCGCGCCAGGAATGAACGACCGGCGCGATGTGAGGCCCCGCACGCGGGCACTGACGTCCATGTCCTTCACGACACTAGCTGGCGTCGGTCGGCGATCCACACTCGCTCGACCGTTGCAAGAAACGCTGCGAGATCCGATTCACCTGTCGACCGCTCAGCGCCTGCGCCTGACGGCCGCGGCGCCGATGCAGCCCCCCGCGATAGCCGCGAGCCCGACGGGCAGCAGGAGGCCCAGGCCGCCAGCGGCACCCCCGAGCGCATCAGCGACCACGGAGCCCACCGAGGCGCCGGAGGGAACCCCGCCGCTTCGCGCGCCGGCGGGACCCGAGGTGCCGCTCGCACCCGTCCGGATCTCCGGAGCCTTCGGAGCACTTGCCGCGACTAGGCCCAGCACCGCCTGTCCGTCCGCACCCGCGGCGGCCAAGCGCTCGGCGGTGCGCTGCGCCAGGCCCGACGGTCGCGCACGTACCGCGGTGCCCTGGGTGCCGATCCCCGAGCTTGGGCGGCTGCCGGACGCGGTCGGGAACGCATCCACGTACTGATCGTCGCCGCCAACCCCGGTGCGGATGTCCTGGCCCGCGGCGATCGCCGGAACGAAGAGCACGGCCCCGACGGACGCCAGCGTCGCCGCGATGCGAATCATGCGGGGATACTACGCCGATGGAGGAGACGGTCGAGCCGGTCCGCGACCCCGGGCTGGAAGGATCCGCGGTCGCCGACGATGCCGAGCCTCCGGCCCGGACGGGCACATCGTGGAGCGCCGTGGCCGCGTTCGCGCTCGGCGCGCTGCCGGTTTCGCTGCTGGCGACCGAGAACGGCGGGTACGGGGCAATCGTGCGCGGGGACGTCGGCGTGCTCGCCTGGTTCGCAGTGCTCTGCGGGGCCGCCGCCGGCGTCCTGCCCAGGCGCGCCATTCCGCGGCGCGCACTGGTCGCCGCCGGCCTGTTGATCGCCCACGGCGCCTGGACCGCGGCTGGCATCCCGGGATCCGAGAGCGCCGAACGCGCCGTGGCCGAACTCGGTCGTGTCGCCACGCTGTCGGGGATCCTCGTGCTGGCGTTGAGCCTGCAGACACGAAGCGGAGCCATGCCGGCTCTGGCCGGGATGGCAACGTCGATCGTCGGGGTGGCCGCAGTCGCCCTGGCCTACCGCGTGCATCCTGCCTGGTTCTCCGCGAGCACCGAGCTCATACTCCCTGGGGCCCGCGGCCGGCTCAGCTTCCCGCTCGGCTATTGGAACGGCCTGGCGGCCCTCATGGCGATCGGCTTTCCGCTTGGCCTGGCAATCGCCTGCACCGCTCGTCACGCGACGGTGAGAGCCGGCGCGGCGGCAGTTCTTCCCGTCCTCGTGCTCGTGGTCGGGCTCACGCTGTCGCGCGGTGGATTCGTGCTGCTGGCGGTGGCAGCCGTCCTCAGCGTGGCGCTCGGACCCCGGCGCATCGGCGCCGCGGTCCTCGCCGTGGCTGGCGGAGCGCTCGGGAGCCTCCTGATCGCCGCCGCGTACGCTCGGAGCGACCTCGTGGATGGCGCTCGGACCGCCCTGGCCAATGACCAAGGGGCGACGCTGATCCCGCTGATTCTCGTAGCGGCCGCCGTGGCGGCCGGCGTGCGCATCGGGCTGGACCGGACCGAGGACAGTCTCACGCGGCTTGTTGCACGCCCCCCGCGAGCAGCCTATGCGGCCGGCGCCGCCGCGCTTCTCGTGCTCGCGATCGCCGCCGGAGCCGCCTTCGACGTGCCCGGGTCTCTGCGCGACCGCTGGTCGCAGTTCCGAACCCCGGACATTCCGCTCAGTCAGAAGGACCGGCCGAGCCGCCTCTCCAGCGGCAGCGGCACCGGTCGCTACCAGTTCTGGCAGGCTGCGATCAAGGCGGGAAACCGCACCCCGCTGACTGGCATCGGGGCTGGCGCGTTCGAGCTCTGGTGGGCGCGCACCGCACCGGTCTCCGTGTTCGCCCGGGACGCGCATTCCCTCTACCTGGAGTCCTACGCCGAGCTCGGAGTTCCCGGCCTGCTGCTCATCGTGGCCTTTCTCGTCGCGGTGCTCTGGTCCGGGGGGCGCCGCGCCCTCCGCGGCCCGCCGGACGTGCAGGCCACGGCCGCAGCTGCAACGACTGGGGTTGCCGTCTTCGCTGTGGCTGCCGGCATCGACTGGGCCTGGGAACTCACGATCCTCCCGGCTTCGGCTCTCGTGCTGGCGGCGCTCGCCCTCGGGCCTGGCAGCCGGCTGATGCGGCGCCCCGTGGGGGCACGAGCGGCCTGGGCGGCCATCGCCGTGATCGGGCTGGCCACGGTGGCCCTCCCGCTCCTCGAGTCCGCGGCGCTGCGCCAAAGCCAAGCGCGGGCGGCGGCTGGCGACCTCAGCGGCGCCATCGCGTTGGCTGCGACGGCGTCGGACCTCGAGCCAGACGCGGCGGGGCCGAAGCTCGAGCGGGCGCTGCTCCTTGAGCAGTCCGGCGATCTCCCTGGCGCGTCGACTGCGGCCGCGCAGGCGGCCAAGGCCGAACCCACGAACTGGCGGATCTGGGTCATCCGGGCCCGAATTGCCGCGCAGCGCGGGCGCGCGGCACAGGCACTCGACTTCTACCGGGTGGCGCGATCCTTGGGAGGGTCGACGCCCGCGATCAACCCGCCGGGCTGATCGCGCCGTTGGGGGCACGCCCGTCATCATTCCTGGCCCGGCCCGATCCGCACGCTGCCCGTGAAACTCATCATCCAGATCCCGTGCCTTGACGAGGCCAAGGCCCTGCCAGTGACGCTGGCCGCGCTGCCTCGTCGCGTCGCTGGCTTCACCGCCGTCGAATGGCTCGTGATCGACGACGGTTCAACCGACGGGACCGCTGCCGTGGCCCGCCGAAATGGCGTCGACCACATCGTCCGCTTGACTGGCCGCCGCGGCTTGGCCGTAGCGTTCCAGGCAGGCATCGACGCGGCGCTGAAGCTCGGGGCCGACGTGATCGTCAACACCGACGCGGACAACCAGTATCGGGGCGAGGACATCCCGCGCCTCGTTGCTCCGATCCTGCACGGCGACGCCGACATGGTGGTGGGCGACCGCGGCGTCGCCACCCACAGCGGCATGTCGCCAACGAAGCGCGCGCTCCAGCGCGCTGGGTCCTGGGTCGTCCGGCGGGCCTCTGACACCGAGGTCCCTGACGCCACCTCCGGCTTTCGCGCCTACAACCGCGATGCCGCGATCCGCCTGCAGGTCGTCTCGTCGTTCACCTACACGCTCGAGACGATCATCCAGGCCGGCCGCAGCGCGATGTCGGTGGCCACGGTGCCGATCGACACGAACCCGGAGCTGCGGCCGTCGCGGCTCTTCCCGTCGATCCCGCTCTACATCCGGCGCAACGCGCTCTCGATCTTCCGCGTCTACGCGCACTACGCCCCCCTCCGGGTGTTCTGGAGCGCGGCGCTCGTGGTCGGCCTCGTCGCTGCGATCATCTGGGGCCGCTTCGCCTACTACCTGTTCTTCAGCGCCGAGGGCGGGAATGGCCACATCCAGTCGCTGCTGCTCGGCGCGGTCCTCTTCAACGTCGCGACCGTGCTCGCCGCTCTGGGCGTCATCGGCGACCTCATCTACGCGCAGCGCACGATCTCGCAGCGCACGCTCGAGGGCGTGCGGCGCACCGAGCTCGCGCTCGGGGTCGCGCCCGCGCACCTCGAGCCCGAGGAGGGCGACGAGCACGAGGTCCTGCCCGCGTGAGGTGCCCAGGCGCATGACGACCGCAGGCGTGACGCCGGACGCCGCCACGCCCACCGGCAACACCTACGACAAGTACGGGACGGGCAATCCGGTGGCCCGCCGGCTCATGGCGGGGTTCACGCGGACCGTCGACGGGCTGCTGGGCGGCGCCGCGCCCGCCCGCGTGCTCGACGTGGGCTGCGGCGAAGGCATCCTCACCGAGCGCTGGGCGCGCCGCTGGCCGGCGGCCGAGTTCATCGGCGTCGATCTCGATGACCCCGGGCTGCAGGCGGAGTGGGCCGGGCGGCAGCGGCCGAACCTCACGTTTGCGGTCGCGGACGGCGCCGCGCTGCCGTATGCCGACGGCGCCTTCGACTGCGTCACGGCGATCGAGGCGCTCGAGCACGTGCCGAGCCCCGACGCCGTGCTCGCGGAGATGTGCCGCTGCGCCACGCGCCACGTGCTGGTGTCGGTCCCCCGCGAGCCGCTGTGGCGCGCCCTCAACCTCGCCCGCGGGGCCTACTGGCGGCAGGCCGGCAACACCCCGGGCCACCTGAACCACTGGTCGCGGCGCAGCTTCGCGCGGCTGCTGGGCCGCTACGGCGAGGTCGTGGCGGTCCGCTCGCCAGCGCCGTGGACGGTCGTCCTCATCCGTGTCTGAACAGCCGGGGACGACGGCCGAGTACGGGCGCGCCGCCCGCACGGTCTCGGTCGGCATCGCGGCGACGGGCCTCGTCACGATGGCCTACTTCGCGCTGGCCAGCCACGCGCTGTCCGGGCCCGACTACTCGCTCATCGCGGTCCTGTGGTCGGTGCTCTTCGTCGTCATCTCGGTCGTGTACCGCCCGATCGAGCAGCTCCTGTCGCGCACCATCGCGCACGGCGCCGCGCGCGGGCGCGGCGACCATCCGCTCCGGGCGATCGCGGGGATCGAGGCCGGCTTCGCCGCCACCGCCGTCGCGCTCGCGATCGCCCTGCGGCCGACGCTGCAGCGCGAGGTCTTCGACGGCTCGGCGGTCCTCTCCTGGATCCTCGTGGCGAGCATCGCCTGCTACGCCGCCAGCTACTTCGCACGCGGCTGGCTGAGCGGCCACAAGCGCTTCGTCCTCTATGGCAGCCTCGTGCTCGTCGAGTCGTGCACGCGCACGCTGTTTGCCCTGGCGGTCGTGGCCGGGCTCGCGCACGGCGTCGACGCGGTGGCGCTCGGCATGGCGGCGGCGCCCGTGCTCTCCCTGCTCGTGGTCCCGCTGGCGTTCACGCGCCGCGGCCGCGCCGAAGCGTCTTTGCCGTCCGCCGGGCCCGCCGCCGACCCCGACCCGGCCGCCGGCGAGTTCACCCTCGGGCGCGGCGTCGGCTTCGCGCTCGCCGTGCTCGGCGTGATGCTCGCCGAGCAGGCGCTCCTCAACGCGCCGGTGCTCGTGATCGACGCCACGTCCGCCGACGCGGCGCTGGCCGGCGTGGTCTTCAACGTGTTCCTCATCGTCCGTGCCCCGCTCGTCCTCTTCCAGAGCGTGCAGACCTCTCTCCTCCCCCACCTCGCCGGGCTCGCACCCGGGGATCGCGCGTTCGCCGACGCCGTGCGCACGACGGTGCTCGCGATCGCGGCGTTCGCCGGCGCCGTGGCGCTCGGGCTCGCGCTCGTCGGGCCGGCCGTGATGCACGCCGTGTTCGGGAGCGACGGCGACTACGCCCGGGGCGGCCTGGCGATCATGGGCCTGGCCATGGGGTTCCACCTCGCGGCGGCGACGCTCACGCAGGCCCAGCTCGCCCGGGAGCGCACGCTGGGGCCGGCCCTGGCCTGGCTCGCCGCGGCAGCGGCATTCGTGGCGTGGATGGTCACCGACGCGATCGCCGATCCGGTGCTGCGGGCCGAAGCGGGCTACGCCGGCGCGGCCGCCCTGCTCGTCGGTGCCCTCGCGGTGCTGGAGCGGCGCGAGGCGCGCCGGGCTGCGGAAGGGACGCGGGGTTAGCCGCTCCCGCAGAGCGGGACCTGCACGAACCGCGGCCGGTAGCTGTCGGCATCGGAGCGCACGGTCGCCGGGTCGAAGCTGTTCGTGTTGTAGGAGACGAGCAGGCGCCCGCCCGAGCTGGCCTCCGGATGCGCCGTCGCGTTGTAGGCGTAGCGCCCCGGCCCCGGGGACGGCGCGGTGAAGACCGTCGTGCGCGCATCGAACGGCCCCCACGGATCCGCGGCCGGCGCGACGGCGATCTGGCGGCCGAACACCGGCGCCTGGTTGACGAGCACGAAGCGTCCGGCGGCGGCGATCACGCTGAACTGGTTCGACACGCCCGCCGCGATGCGGGCCGAGTCCTCGGCGCGGGCCGACCACCCGTTCCCCGTCCAGTACTCCCACGGGCCCTGGACCCCGTTCGGGGCCCGGGCGACGTGGGCGAAGCCGCCGGGATGGGCATCCTCGACGCCGTAGACGTAGGTGCCGTCTGCCGTTTCGAGCGTCGCGGCGCCCCAGGTCACCGGCGCGGCATCGGCCACGCGCCGGATGCCCTGGAAGCGCAGGTCCGGCAGGGCGAAGCTCGCCACGACCGTCTCGGCGGCGCCGAAGTCCCACTCTCCGGTGCCCGTCGGGCGGAAGCGCGTCATGAACAGGCGCAGCTCCTGGCCTTCGACGACCCCGTCGCCCGGCCAGAACCAGCTGCCCGCATCGGCGTTCACAAGAGATTCGGGGTGGCCGGGCGTTCCGGAGACGAGGGTGCGCAGGGCTCCGCGGTCCTCCACGACAGCCGCGTTGCGGACCATCGCGGTGCCCGGGCCCCGCTGGCGATCGGGGCTCACGGCGCCGATGAAGGTGTCCCCGAAGATCCACACCGTGCGGCCGTCGGGCAGCGCGACCGAGTACGTGGCGTCGCCGCCGGCCCAGCCCGGGCCCGCCGGGGTCCAGCGCTGGTCGAGCGCGGCATCAGGCTGGCCGGCGCCCGGCGCAAGCTGCGAGCAGCCCGCGAGCGGCGGCGGCACCCAGGCGGGCCCCCCGCGGTCAGGCGGCGGCGGGTCCTCGGCGGGCCCGGCCGGAGCCGCCGGCGGCGCAGGTGCTCCGGCGGGCGCAGCCGGTGCCCGGACTGCGGCGGGCCGCGCCGGAGCCACCGCCGCGCTGCGCCAGAGGACCGGCCGCAGCGTCCGGCGGGCCAGGCGGGCGCGGGCGACGAGCCGGCGCCCCGCGGGGGCGCTGGACACGGTCACCGCGCGCGGCGTGGCGCTGGGCGGCAGCGCGAAGCGCACGTAGTGCAGGCGGGCCGGGGCCGCCACGACGAGCACGAGCTGCCCCCCGCGGCGCAGCGGCGGGAGCCGCAGGCGGCCGCGGGCGCCGGCGCGGCGCGCGGCGGACGGTCCGGTGGCCGACACCGCGCCGAGCCCGCCCCCGCAGGCGACGAGCGTGCGGCCGGCGGCCACGGCCCGGCGGCACGGGCCGAGCAGCCCGGCGTCGCGGGCAGCGAGCGCGGCAGCGGCCCGGGTGCCGGCGCTCGCGGCAACGGCTCCCTGGGCGGCCTCGAGCGGGGCCGCCGCGAGAGCAATCGTGCAGGCGGCAGCGACGAGCGCCGCGCGCGTCCGTGCCGGCGCGTCCATGTGAGATCGATCGGCGCCTGACACCCCCGCGACGACGCGCCGCCGGCCGGGCTGGACGCATAGCCGAGCCCGCCGCGGGAATTCCCGCACGCTGCGAGATTTCGCCCGGATTCACTCCGTGTTGACGCGAGCGTCACGAAGCGGATACATTCCTGCGCCCCTGGGAGGGACATGGGCGAAGAAGCGCTGCATATCCTGGTCTTGACGGATCGAGACTGGACGCACCCGCAAGGCGGTGGAACCGGCACGAACCTGCTCGGGCAGGTTTCCCGGTGGCTGGCCTGGGGGCACCGGGTCTCGATCGTGGCCGCGGGCCATCCGGGCGCCCCGCCGCACGAGCGGTTCGGCGACCTCACGATCCATCGGCTCGGCGGGCGCACGACGATCTTCCCCCACGCGATCGTCCGCCAGGCGTTCGGGCTGGTGCCGGATGCCGACGTCGCACTGGAGGTCGTCAACGGCATCACGTTCCTGACGCCCCTGTGGCTGCGGATGCCCCACGTCGGGCTCATCCACCACATCCACCGCGACCACTACGTCGCCGAGATGGGCTCCAAGGGCCGCTTCGCCGCCTACGCGCTCGAGACAGCGCCGCTCCAGCGGCTCTACCGCTCGACCCGCTTCATCACCGTCTCGGAGGCGACCGCCGGCGATGTCATCGGTCACGGCATCCCGCCCGAGTCGGTCGACATCGTCTACAACGGTGTCGAGGCGGACATGTTCGGGCCCGGGGAGCGCGCCCCCGTCCCAACGCTCGTGCACCTCGGCCGCCTGAAGCGCTACAAGCGCATCGAGCTGCTGCTCGACGCGCTCGAGCGGATCCCGAACGCCGAGCTCGACCTCATCGGCGAAGGCGACCACCGCCCGGTCCTCGAGCGCGAGATCGCCGACCGCGGGCTCGGTTCGCGGGTGCGGCTGCACGGCTTCGTCAGCGACATGGCCAAGGCCGCGCTCCTGCGCCGGGCCTGGCTGCACCTCTGCGCCTCCTCGGCCGAGGGCTGGTGCCTCGCCGTGGCCGAGGCCGCCGCCTGCGCGACCCCCACGGTCGCGCTCAGCGTGGGCGGCCTGCGCGAGTCCGTGCAGCACGGCCGCACCGGGCTGCTCGCCAGCACTCCGGACGAGCTCCACGCCCATGTCGGCGGACTCCTCGCGAACCGGGACCTTCGCGCCCGCCTCGGCGAGCAGGCGCTCGCCCGGGCCCGCTCGCTGAGCTGGGAGCGGACCGCGTCCGAGACGCTGGCAGTCCTGCGCCGCGCCCGCGCCGAGCACCGCTCGGCGAGCCGGCGCCGCCAGCTCCCGGCCCTCCCGGTCCAGGTCGCCCGCCGCCGCGGCAGCAGCGCCGGCTCCCTCTCGAACTGGCTCGGATCCGAGGAGTCCCAGACGCTCGCGACCGCCGTCGGGCAGAAGGTCGGCCTCGAGGCGCGCGACCTCGCCGCCGCCGCGGCGGCGGCGCGGCTGCGCAACGTCGGCAAGGTGGCGATCCCGCCGTCGATCCTCGACAAGCCCGGGCCGCTGCAGGACGGCGAATGGCAGTTCGTCCGCCGCCACCCGCTCGTGGGCGAGCGCATCGTCGATGCCGCCGCGCCGCTGCGCGCGGCCGCGCCGCTCGTGCGCTCGAGCCACGAGCGCTTCGACGGCAGCGGCTATCCGGATGGCCTCGCGGGCCGCGAGATCCCGGCGGGATCGCGAGTCGTCGCGGTCACGAGCGCCTGGGAGGCGATGACCTCGCACCGGCCGCACCGCGACGCCCGGACCCCGCTCGAGGCGCTCGGTGAGCTGCAGCGCCAGGCCGGCTCGTTCTTCGATCCCGACGTCGTCGACGCGTTCTGCGAGAGCGTCGAGCCGGCCGCCGGCCGCCAGGTCCCGGCCGGCACGTGAGCGGCACCGCGCACGCCGCGCCGCCGGCCGACCGCCCGGCCGGGCTGGCCCGCGCGCGCACGCTCTGGCGGCTGTGGCGCAACGAGCGGGAGGAGCCCGAGCCGTTCTACACGCTGCTCGCCGAGGAGGCGGCGGACGACCTGGACCGCCGCCACGGCCCGCTCGCCGGCCAGACCGTCGTCGACATGGGCTGCGGCCCCGGCTTCTACACCCGGGCGCTCCGCGCCCGGGGCGCGACCGTTCTGCCGGTCGACGCGGATCTCGGCGAGCTCGGGCTCGCCGGCGAGCCGCCGGAGGGCGCGATCCTCGGCGACGCCGCCGACCTTCCCCTGCAGGACGCCTCCGTCGACGGCGTGTTCTGCTCGAACATGCTCGAGCACACGCCCGCGGCGGAGCCGATCATCGACGAGATCGAGCGCGTCCTGAAGCCCGGGGGCTGGGCCTACGTCTCCTGGACGAACTGGTACTCGCCGTGGGGCGGCCACGACATGACGCCCTACCAGTTCCTCGGCCCGGACCTGGGCCCGAAGCTCTACGTCCGCCGGCACGGCCCGCCGCGCAAGAACGCCTACGGCGAGGGCCTGTGGGCGATCCACATCGGCCCCACGCTCCGCTACGTCGAGTCCAAGCCCGGGCTGCGGGTGGACCGCGTCGAGCCGCGCTACTGGCCGCAGCTCGCGTTCATCACGAAGATCCCGGGGGTGCGCGAGGTGCTGACGTGGAACTGCGTGATCCGCATCACCCGCCGCTGAAGCGCGCCGGCTCGCCGCCGCCCGCCGCGGCCCGGTACCGCTCCAGCGCCCGCTCGCGCTCGCGGCGGTGGTCGACGATCGGCGCCGGGTAGTCCCGGCCGATGCGGCAGCCCGCGGCGGCCTGCTCCTCCGCGGTCATGGTCCACGGCTCGGCAAGCTTCGCGTCCGGCACGCGGGCGAGCTCCGGCACCCAGCGCCGCACGTACTCGCCGCCCGGATCGAACTTCTGCTGCTGGAGGATGGGGTTGAAGATCCGCCGGAAGTACGGTGCCGGGTCGACCCCGACCGAGGCGATCCATTGCCAGTTGCCGTTGTTGCTCGCCTCGTCGCCGTCGAGGAGGAAGCGCATGAAGTGGGCCTCGCCGCGGCGCCAGTCGACGTGGAGGTCCTTCGTGAGGAACGAGCCGGCGATCATGCGCGCCCGGTTGTGCATCCAGCCGGTGGCGCGAAGCTGGCGCATCCCGGCGTCGACGGCCGGGTAGCCCGTGCGCCCGTGCGCCCACGCCGCGAAGCCGTCGTGGTCGTCGTTCCAGGCGAGCCTGCGGTACTTCGGCTGGAAGGCCTCGCGGGCGTTGCCGGGGTGCAGCAGCAGGACGTGGGCGTAGAAGTCCCGCCAGGCGAGCTGGCGGCGGAACGCCGCCGCGCCGGCGCCGCCGCGCGCGATCGCCGCGGCCTCGAGCTCGCGGGCCGACAGGCACCCGAAATGCAGGAAGGGCGAGAGCTCCGATGCGCCGCCGGCGAGCCGATCGTGGCGGTCCGCGTAGGCGTCGATCCCGCCGTCCAGCCATGCCGCCATCGCCGCCCGGCCGGCCGCCTCCCCGGCCGGCGGAGGCGCGGCGAGCTCGGTGCGGGCGCCGAGCGCAGCGGCATCGGGGAGCGGGCGGAGCCGGAGGCCGGGCGGCAGGGCGAGCCGGGCGGGCGGCTCGAGCACTGGCCGGCGCTCGAGCCGCTCCCACGCCTTCCAGAACGGCGTGAACACCGTGTAGGGCCGGCCCGACTGGGTCCGCGGGACCGACACGTCGGCGGCGAACTGTCCGGGCGTCTGCACGGGCACGGCGCCCGCGGTCGCGAGCGCCGCCCGCACGGCCCGGTCGCGGGCGCGGGCGTAGGGCGAGACGTCCGAGGACCAGTAGGCCGCCGCCGCGCCGGTGGCCGCGGCCAACGCGGCCAGCTCGCCAGCGGGCCGGCCGTGCCGGACGACGAGGCCCGCACCTCGGTCCCGCAGGGCGGCGTCGAGCTCCTCGAGGCAGGCGAGCAGGAAGGCCAGGCGCGACGGGGATGGGAAGCGGCCGTGCAGCAGCGCGGGGTCGAGCACGAACACGGGCACGACGCGGTCGTGCTCGGCCGCCGCCCGCGCGAGCGCCGGATGGTCGTGCAGGCGCAGGTCGCGCCGGAACCAGACGAGGGCGGTGGACACGCCGAGGGTACGTCCGCCGGAGCCCCAGGAGATCGCCCGCCGCGGTCCGGGCGGCGAGGCCGGACGTACACTGGATTCATGAGCGCCGCGGCCGAGCCCGACTTCCCCCTGTTCCCGCTCGGGCTCGTGGCGCTGCCCACGGAGGTCGTGCCCCTCCACATCTTCGAGGAGCGCTACAAGGCGATGATGGCCATGTGCCTGGAGCAGGGCAGCGAGTTCGGGATCGTGTGGATGGCCGACGACGGGCTGAAGGAGATCGGCTGCGCCTGCGAGATCGCGGAGGTGCTCGAGCGCCTGGACGACGGCCGGCTCAACCTCCTGACGCGCGGGACCCGGCCCTTCCGGGTCGTCGAACGCCAGGACGGCCTCGAGTACCCGGCCGGCACCGTCGAGTGGCTCGCGGACCGCCCGGAGGAGCCCGACAGCGACGCGCTGGCGCAGGCCCGCGCCGCGTACGCCGAGCTCGTCGAGCAGGCGACCGACCGCGTGCCCGACGATGAGGAGCTCGCCGGCCTGTCCGCGTACGCGATGGCCGCCACCGTCGACTTCGGCCTCGACGCGAAGCAGGGCCTGCTCGACCTGCGCTCGGAGAACGCCCGCCTGCGCCTCGTCACCCGGCTCCTGCGCGCGGCGCTCAAGCGGCTGGACTTCGTCGAGCGCGCCCAGGCCCGGGCCCGCTCAAACGGGAAGGTCCGCTTCGGCGCCTGAGGCGGCCGGCCTCAGCGCGGCAGGCCGCAGACGTGCTTCGCGACGTCGCGGACGAACGCCTGCGAGCGGCGCATGACCGGCGACTGCCCGCGCGACGTGTCGCCGAAGGCGACCGTGCCCGCCTCCAGGCGGAAGCGGTAGCTGAGCACCCCGTTGCGGCCCGGGGCCAGGACGGTGTTGGTGCGGGCCGCGGACGCGAACTCGCGGACCAGCTCGCGCGCCGTCAGCAGCCGGTCGCTGCCGAGCTCGCGCTTGGCCCCTCGGTTGCAGCTCACCTGCCCGCCGTCGTCGACCCGCAGCGTCAGCCGCGCCCCCGGGATCGCGCCGGTTCGCGTCACCACGAAGAGGTCGGCGGACGGCGTGCCGCAGCCGGAGGCGGCGATGGCGGCGGTCACGCTGGCCGCGGCCGCCGCGCCGCGGCGCCGCCGCTGCCGGGCGCTGGCGTTCCGGTCGCGCATGGCGTCATCGTGAACGATCTCGCGCGGGGCGGGCCCGCGGCCGCGTCAGGCGAGCGCGGCCGCCCCGCCGCGGCGCGGGTCCCCCGCGCCCGCCGCCGGGTCGCGCTGCACCGCGGCCACGCCGCCGAAGAAGAGGTTGGGCCCCTGGAAGCGCGCGAGGCCGTGGCCGAGATGCTCGAGTCCCGACGTGTCGATGCCCGGCTCGACGTAGACGACGCCGTCCTCGTAGTGGATCCGCGGGGCCTCGACGGCCGCGGCGATGTCGAGCCCCTCGTCGAGCACCCGGACGATCGTCTGCACGAGCGCCGAGCGGATCCGGTTCGAGCCCGCGCTGCCCAGGACCAGCTCGGGCCTCCCGTCCCGCAGGACGACGGTCGGGCACATCATGCTCGGCAGGCGCCGCCCCGGCGGGTGGCGGTGAAAGCCCAGCGGGTTGAGGTCCTCCTCGCCCAGCATGTTGTTCAGGTGCACGCCCGTCCCCGGCACGACGATGCCCGACCCCTCGCCGTTCGAGCAGGTGACGCTGCAGGCGAGGCCGGCGCCGTCGAGCACCGAGATGTGCGTGGTCGAGCCGAGGCGCGCGGCCAGGAACCGGTCGAGGAACCCCGGCTCGCCGAGCCCGGCCAGGAACTCCGGCGTCCGCTCGTTCTGGGCCGACTCCATCGCCTCGACGAGCCGGGCCGGAGTCGGCGGGGCGGTCTCGCGCTCCAGCAAGGCCAGCGCGCAGGCGATGAGGATGCCTCCGGCGGAGGGCGGCGGATTGACGAGCACCTCGCGGCCCCGGTAGCCGACGCGCACTGGCGCACGGTCGGCCACCCGGTAGGACGCCAGGTCCTCGGCGGTCAGCATCGACCCGCGGCCGTCGAGCCAGGCCAGCACGCGCTCGGCGATGTCGCCGGTGTAGAACGGCGCGGCACCGTCGCGGCCGAGGCGCTCGAGCGCCTCGGCCAGGTCAGGCTGCCGAAGCGGATCGCCCTCGCGCAGCAGCCTCCCGCCGGGCGCGAAGATCGCGGCGCACTCGGGCGTCGCCGTGACGATGTCCTCGAGGATCGCGACCACGTACGCCTGAACCTGGCTCAGCGGCACGCCGGCCCGGGCCAGCGCCGCGGCAGGCGCGGCGAGCTCGCTCAGCGGCCGGCTGCCGAACCGGTCCGCCGCCGCCGCCAGCCCGGCCGGCGCCCCGTACACGCCCACCGACGCCGGGCCGATGTGGAAGAGCTGCGTAGCGTCGCCGAACGACACGTCGACGGGCACGAGCTCCTCGCGTGCCGCCGGGTCGGCGCCCCGCCCCGGCGCCTCCACGAAGAAGTCCAGCAGGACGGGCTCGGCGGCCGGCGGGGCGACGAGCAGGTATCCGCCCGCCCCGAGGCCGGTCAGCAGCGGCTCGGCCGCGAAGGAGGCGAGCACGCCCGCGACGGCGGCGTCGACGGCGTTCCCGCCGTCGCGCAGCACGCCGGCGGCCGCCTCGGCGGTGGCAGGGTGGCCGGCGGCCACGACGCCGCGGCCGGGAAGCTGGCTCCCGCCCGGCACGGCGGCTCGCGATCCCGCGGGGCCTCAGCCCCGCGGGATGAACTCGGGCACGTCGAGGTCGCCGGCGACGGCGCGGCGGTGACGGTCGTCGCTGGCCTGAGCCGCAAAGACCGGGCGGCGCTCGTCCTCGGGCTCCGGGCGCCGGGGCTCCGTGGCTCGGCGCGGCTCGCGCTCGTCGTCGCGCACGCGCCGCACGCGCGGCTCGCCGGCGGGCTCGTCGAGCGTCCGGCGCGCCGGACGGGCGGCCCGCGATGTGGGCTCGGCGTACCCGGTGGCGACCACGGTGACCCACACCGCGTCGTCGAGCTTCTCGTCGACCATCGCCCCGAAGATGATGTTCGCCTCCGGGTGGGCGGCCTCGCCGACCGCCTTGGCGGCCTCGTTGACCTCCCACAGCGACAGGTCCGTGCCGCCGGTGATCGAGAGCAGGATCTTCCGCGCCCCGTCCATGCTCGTCTCCAGGAGCGGGGACGACACGGCCTGGGTCGCGGCATCGAGCGCGCGGCGCTCGCCGGTCCCCATGCCGATGCCGAGGAGGGCGTTGCCCGCCTCGTCCATGATCGTCCGCACGTCGGCGAAGTCGAGGTTGATGAGGCCCGGGAGCGTGACGAGATCCGACACGCCCTGCACGCCCTGGCGCAGCACGTCGTCGGCGACGCGGAACGCGTCGACCATCGACGTCTGCTTGTCGAGGACGGTCAGGAGCCGGTTGTTCGGCACGACGATGAGCGTGTCGACCTCGGCCGCGAGCGCCTCGACGCCCGCCTCGGCCTGCGCCTTGCGGCGCGAGCCCTCGAAGCCGAAGGGCTTCGTGACGATGCCGACGGTCAGCGCGCCGAGCTCGCGAGCGATGTGCGCCACGACGGGGGCCGCCCCGGTCCCGGTGCCGCCGCCCGCGCCCGCGGTGACGAAGACCATGTCGGCGCCCTTCAGCAGCGCCTTGATCCGGTCGTAGTCCTCGACCGCGGCCTGGCGGCCGAGCTCGGGGTTCGAGCCGGAGCCGAGCCCGCGCGTCAGCTCCTCGCCGATGTGCAGGGTCACGCTCGCGGCCGACTGCTGCAGGGACTGCAGGTCGGTGTTGATCGCGATGAACTCGACACCCTCGACCTCGGCCTCGACCATCCGGTTGACCGCGTTGACGCCGGCGCCGCCGACGCCGACGACGCGCAGCTCCGGATGCCCGACGGGGCGGGAGGAGCGCGACGCGAACGGATCGTCCGCCCGCGCCGTGGGGCGCGCGGCGGCGTAGACGTCCTCCGGCTCCGGGGAGCGCTCGAGGATGTTCTCCGGGATGTCGGACGCAAACGCCTGCCGCAGCCGCTCGCGGGGCGACGGCACGTGCGGCGCCTCGGGCTCCGGCTCGGGCACGGACGGCGCCGCGTCGGCGCGCAGCGACGGATGGGCCGCAGCGGGCGGCTCAGCCTGGGCCTGCGCCTCGGGGGCCGGGGCCGCCGCGACGTCCTCCGGCTCCGGGCCGGCGCCGGCCGGCGCGCCGTCGGGACCCGTCGCCTCGGGGCCGACGCCGTCCTCTTCGGTCTTCCGGAAGAGCGCGGCCAGGGGGCCCTCGCGCATGCTCGCTCGCTTACTCCCTGCCATGGTCGAGAACCTCCTTGGCCAGGCTCCTGTAGGCCTGGGCCGCCGTGCCGTCCGGATCGTATTTCAGCACCGACATCCCCTTGACCGGGGCTTCCGCGAAGCGGATGGTCTTGCGGATGCGCGACGCGAAGACGCGGTCCCCGAAGTTCTCCTCGAGGATCTCGATCGCCTCCTTGGCGTGGACCGTCCGCGAGTCGACCAGCGTCGGCAGGATGCCCTCGATCTCGATGTCCGGATTGAGGTTCTCCCGGATCATCGCGAGGGTGTTCTGCAGCTGGATCAGGCCGCGCATGCTCAGATACTCGCATTGGACGGGGACGATCACCTTGTTGGCGGCCGTCAGCGCGTTGATCGTGAGCAGACCGAGGCTGGGCGGCGTGTCGATGCAGATGAAGTCGTAGTCCTCGAGGATCGGCCGGAAGGCCTTCTCGAGCGACCGCTCGCGGCCGATCTGCGTGGACATGGCGATCTCGGCGCCGGCGAGGTCGATCGAGGCGCAGGCCACGTCGATCTCCCGCTTGCGGATCGCCTCGCGGATGGAGGTGTGATGCACGAGCACGTCGTACATCGAGCACTCGACGGTGTCGGGGTCGATGCCCTGCGACATCGTGAGATTGCCCTGCGGGTCCATGTCGACGCACAGCACGCGGTGGCCTTCTTCGGCGAACGCGACGGCGACGTTGAGCGTGGTGGTCGTCTTGGCGACGCCGCCCTTCTGATTGGCGAACGCGATGACCTTGGCCTTGGTCACGGCTCCCCTCCGATGCGGGGTAGTAGTGAGCGCATGTGCGAAGTGGGTATTCGCACGAGCGGGGTCGATTCCTTCCCGCGGCGCCAGATCCGCAGCCGCGCGGCGGCCCGCGGGTACGCTCCAGCCCGCCCCGTGCCCTCCCTGCTCGACAAGCAGCTGCTCTTCGTGATGGGGAAGGGCGGCGTGGGCCGCACCACCGTGGCCGCGGCGCTCGGGCTCGCCGCCGCCCGCCGGGGGCGGCGGACGATCGTGGCCGAGGTGGCCCACCAGGAGCGGCTGTCGTCGGCCTTCGGCCACGGCCCGGTCCCCCCGGACCACGAGGCCGAGATCGCGCCGGGGCTGTGGGCGGTCTCCATCGACCCCCAGGCGGCGATGGAGGAATACCTCGTCCAGCAGATCCCCGTGCGGCCGCTCGCCGACCTGCTGGCCCGCAGCTCCGCCTTCCAGCACTTCGCGATCGCCGCGCCCGGAATGCGCGAGCTCCTGACGATCGGGAAGATCTGGGACCTTGCCCAGCTCGAGACTCGCCGGACCGCCGGCTCCGACTACGACCTCGTGATCGTCGATGCTCCCGCCACCGGCCACGGCCTCGCGTTCCTGCGAACGCCGCGCACGTTCGCCGACATCGCCCAGGTCGGCCCGATCGCCCGCCAGGGCCGCCGCATCCAGTCCTTCCTCGCGGACCCGGACCGGACGGGCGTCGTCGCGGTCGCGCTCCCCGAGGAGATGCCCATCAACGAGCTGCTCTTCCTGCAGGCCGAGCTCGCGGACGACCCGGGCCTCGGCCTCGGCCTCGTCGTGCTCAACGGCACGCATCCGGACCGGTTCAGCAGCCGCGAGGCGACCCGCCTGCGCGCGGCGCGCGGCGCCGGCGGGCCGCCGGCAGCGCAGGCCGCACTCGGCGTCGCGCTCCGGGCCCACGACCGGGCGAAGGCCGAGCGGGCCGTTCGCCGGCACCTGGCCCGCCGCTGCGGACAGGACCCCGTCGCCCTGCCCCGCCTGCCGGCCGCGCCGCTCGCGCCGGCGGACTACGCGGCGCTCTCCGAGCGCCTGGAGGCGGCCCTGTGACGATCGAGGAGCTCCTCGAAGGCCGCCGCGTGTGCATCTGCGCCGGCTCGGGCGGCGTCGGCAAGACGACGGCGTCGGCGGCGATCGCGATGGGAATGGCCGCCAGCGGGCGCAAGGTCGCCGTCGTGACGATCGACCCGGCGCGGCGCCTGGCCAACTCGCTCGGCCTCGACTCGCTCGGGAACGAGCCTCGCCTCGTGGACCCGGAGCGCTTCGCCGGGCACGGCATCGAGATGCGGGGCGAGCTGTGGGCGATGATGCTCGACCCGAAGGCGACGTTCGACGAGCTCATCGAGCGGCTCGCCCCCGACGCGGCCGCCCGCGACGAGATTCTCAGCAACCGGATCTATCAGGAGCTCTCGGGTGCGGTCGCGGGCTCCCAGGAGTACACGGCGATCGCCAAGCTCTACGAGCTGGACCAGGAAGGCGACTACGACCTCCTGGTGCTCGACACGCCGCCCTCGCGCAACGCCCTGGACTTCCTCGACGCCCCGGGGCGGCTCACCCAGTTCTTCGAGGGGCGGGCGTTGCGCGTCTTCCTGCGCCCTGGCGGCGTCGCCACGCGGATCGTCGGGGCGGGCACCGGCCTGGTGTTCTCGATCCTCAAGCGCGTCACCGGCGTGGATCTGCTCGAGGACCTGTCGGTGTTCTTCCGCGCGCTCGGCGGCCTCATCGACGGCTTCAAGGAGCGGGCCGACCACGCCAGCCGCCTCCTCGCCGATCCGGCCACGACGTTCCTGCTCGTGACGTCGCCCGAGCCCGAGCCGGTCGAGGAGGCGATCTACTTCTGGTCGAAGCTCGAGGAGGCGAAGATGCCCTTCGGCGGCGTCATCGTCAACCGGGTCAACGTCGACGCGGCGCCGGGCGCGGACCCCGCCGCCGTCGAGGCCGAGCTCGCGCACGACCTCCCCGCCCCGCTCGCCGCCAAGGTCGCCGCGTGCCTGGCGGACCAGCACGCGCTCGCCGCCCACGACCGGGCGAGCATCGCGCGGCTCGACGAGGCGCTGGGCGGGCCGCCGCGGATCGACATCCCGGCGTTCGACGACGACATCCATGACGTGGACGGGCTCGTGGCGGTGCACCGCCACCTCGCCGGCACGGCCGGCGGCGAGACGATCTAGAAGAGCGTGGCGGCGCGCGACGGCGCGTCGGGCACGGCGACGGCGACGAAGCCCGCCGGCGGCGTCACCTCCGCCGGATCCTCGGGCTCCGGGGCCGGGAGGTCGCGCTCGAGGATCCCGTCGGCCACGCCGACGAGGTTCGCCTCGAGATGCCCGCAGATCACGTCCCGCAGGAGCGCCCGCAGGTGGCCGGACAGCTCGGCGACGATCGCATCGGCATCCGGCGCGGCGGGCGCGATGCCCGCCATGACCGCGCGCTCGAGCGAGACCGCGTGCGCGACGCGCTCGGCCAGCGCCGCCCGATCCTCGGGCACGGCGCACAGGGCCGCGAGGCGCTGGGCCAGCCGTCCGCTCGACGGGCCCTCGGGCTCGAGCAGGGCGCGCAGCGCCAGGAGGTGGTCGGTGATGGCTTCGAACGGCGCGAGGCGCTCGCACCCCATCTCGAAGCGGGCCAGCGCCCAGGCGAGCTCGCCGCCGGACGGGGCGCGGCGGCTCACGAGACTGCAGAACGCCCGCAGCTCGTCTTCCTGCTCGGGCTCGATGCGCAGCGTGCCGGACCCCGGGCGGCCGCCCCCGCCGAGCGCGACCAGGCGCCACGGCCCGTCGTCGAAGCGGACCCACGCACCCGGGCCGAGCGCCACGGGCCCGGGCTCGTAGAGCCGCAGCGCCGCCAGGAGCCGGCGAAAGCGCACGCGGGCCGTGCTGATCGGGGCGCCGTCGCCCGGCTCCCCCTCCCGCTCCAGCACGGCGAGGGTGGCGGGGGCGTCGGCCGTGCTGCCCCCCGGCCAGATGGCCTCCGCGGGCGCGCCGGCGAGCGTGTCGCCGCGCACGAGCGTGAGGCCATCGCCGAGCGCCACCTCGTCGGAGGCCAGCTCGATTCCGTGAACCGCCGCGATCACGACGGCCACGACCCGGTCCTCGTAGACCATGGCCTCGAGCTCGGCGTAGGCCGCCTCGAACCGCTGCGGGTCGAACACGAACTCGCTCGTCCCGTCGAAGAGGCGCGACAGGAAGCTGCGCAGCGCGGCATCGGCGCACTCGCCGCGGGCGGCGGGCACCCGCGGCTCGCCGCGGGCCGACAGGTACCCCTCCAGGCCGGCCTGCCGCTCCAGGCCGCGCGCGGCAGGCCCGTACTCGGGCAGCCGGCCGAGGACGCCGACCCGCTGGCGGATGAAGTCGCTGGTCAGCGGGCGATAGGACACCAGCGCGGTGCGGGCGCCGGGCTGCTCGACCAGCTCGAACGGGATCTCGGCGCCAGCGGCGGCGTCGGCGGCCAGCCGCTCGGCCGCCGCGGCGGCGAAGGCGGCAAGGACGTCGTGGAGGGCGGGGCTGCGCACGGTCTGGCGGTTCTCCGCCCGGAGCGTCGCTCCTGCCTGCGCACGCCCGGTTGCAGCCGGTGCGGCGCTACGCGGCGGCGGCCGCGCGGTCGTCCGCAGCGGCGGTCGACGCGGGGTCCGCAGTCAGCCAATCCGACCCGTAGGCGCGCATCGCATCGATGATCGGCAGCAGCGCGCGGCCCTTCTCGGTCAGCACGTACTCGACACGCGGAGGCACTTCGGGATGGGTGTGGCGGGCGACGATGCCCTCATCCTCGAGCGCCCGCAGCCGCAGGGAGAGCGTCCGCGGGCTGATGCCGTCCAGCGACCGCTCGAGCTCGCAGAAGCGGGTGCGGCCTTCGGAGAGATCGCGGATGAGGATCATCGTCCACTTGGCACAGACGATGTCGGCTGTCCGGCACACGGGACACGAGTCGTTGCGCGCCATCTGCCCATCCTAGCGCAAGACTTCAATAACTGAAGCACGGTCTGACCCAGGGCAGCACGGTGCGGGCCGGACGCCTCCGGCCCGCACTGGCGGCACGACCGCGTCTGGCGGCTCAGCCGGCGAGCTGGCCCAGCAGGCCGCCCGCACCCCCGCCACCGCCACCGGACGCGGTCGCGGCGTGAATCTGGCCCTCGGACGGCTGGACGAGCACCCAGCCCTCGCCGTGGAAGGCCATCTGGATCGACTCGCCCGAGCTCTTGCCGATCAGGCTCTTGACGTTGATGTCGGTCTTGATTGAGGTCGTGACGCCAGACGACCACGTGATGGCCGCCTGCGGGTCGGCGAACGTCGGCGCCGCCGCGACGTTGAGGAGCACCGGCGGCCCGTCGGAGAGGATCGACACCCAGCCCGTCCCCTTGAGCTCGGTGTTGTAGAGGCCGCCCCCCATCATCGAGCTGGCGCCCTGGACCCGCTTGATGTCCCAGTCGATCCCCGCGTCGAACGCCAGGACGTTGGGGCCGTTGACCGTGATCGCGTCGTTCTCGAGGTAGATGAGGTGGATGTCCTGCGCCTGGTCGGCCAGGAACACTTCGCCCGAGCCGCTCATGTTCATCAGCGACTGGCCCTCGCCGGTGAGCGCCTTCTTCATGAACCGGCCCATGCCGCCCGAGCCGGCGTGCTCGAACTTCACGTCACCCTGGTAGGCGACCATCGACCCGATCTTCGCCTGGATGGTGACCTGGTTGAGCTCGACCTTCAGCAGCTTGGAGTTCTGCAGGTTGAAGGCGTTGGGGGACTCGACTTCGTTGAACTGCGCGAGCGTGGTTTGCACCGGTGCGGGGTCCTTTCCGTGGGAACGCGATCGTGGCCTGCCACTTTGCTCTCCCGCGCGGCGCAGGTCAAGACCGCCGAGGGCACCGTCCCCGATCAGGCCCGGACGACCGGCGGCGGCCCGGCGGGCGGCCCGGTCGGCGGCGGAGCGGAGCGGCCCGGCGAGACCGCCGGTGCCGGCGGCTCGATCGGCCGCCGGGACGGCTCGGCGGGCTGGCCCCCGCCGATGTCGTCCATGGAGGTCGAGCGCTTGCCGTCGGAGGCGAGCAGGAGCTTGAAGTCGTGCGGGTGCGACGCCGCCCGCAGCGCGTCGTCCATGGCGACCCGGCCTGACTGCACGTGCGCGAGCAGGGCCTGGTCGAAGGTCTGCATCCCGTAGTACTCGCCCTCCATGATCACCTCGGAGAGCCGGCCGGTCTGCTCCGGGTCCGAGATCATGTCCCGGACCCGCCCGGTCATCACGAGGATCTCGCAGGCCGCGACCCGCCCCTGGCGGTTGGCGGTCTGGATGAGCCGCTGGGAGACGATGCCCTTCAGCGTGCCGGCGAGCATCGCCCGCGCCTGCTGCTGCTGGTGGGGCGGGAAGAAGTCGATGATGCGGTTCACCGTCTCGGGCGCATCGACCGTGTGGAGCGTCGAGAGCACGAGGTGGCCGGTTTCCGCTGCTGACAGCGCCGTGCGAACGGTCTCCTCGTCGCGCATCTCGCCGATGAGGATGATGTCCGGGTCCTGGCGCAGGACCCGGCGCAAGGCGCGGCCGAAGGACATGGTGTCCTCCCCCACCTCGCGCTGGTTGATCACGGACTTGCGGTCGCGGTGCAGGTACTCGATCGGGTCCTCGATCGTCACGATGTGGCGCGCCGAGGACCGATTGACGTGGTCGATCATCGCGGCGAGCGTCGTCGACTTGCCCGAGCCGGTCGTGCCGGTGAGGAGCACGATCCCGCGCTCCTCCTCGGCGAGCTTCGTGAGCACCGGCGGGAGCCCGAGCTGCTCGACCGAGCGCACGGTGAAGGGAATCGCGCGGGCCACGACGGACACGGTGCCCCGCTGGTGGAAGGCGTTGACGCGGAACCGGGCGAGCCCCTCGATCGAGTAGGCGAAGTCGGCCTCGCCCTCGGTGTCGAACTCGGCCCGGCGGTCCTCGGCGGTGAGGATCCGGTCGACGACCGCGGCGGTTTCCTGCGACGACAGCCGCTCGGCACCCTCGATCGGCGACAGCTCGCCGTTTACGCGCACGATCGGCGGCGAGCCGGCCTTGAGGTGCAGGTCGGAGCCGCCCACCTTGATGAGGTGCCGCAGGGCGTCGTCGATATCGAACATCCCTGAGCGGATCGGCGGCCCGCGGCGATGCCTTGAGCCCTGCACCGCGCCCGCGGACGCGCCGGGCCCGCTGGGGTGCCCAGAACGGCGACGGGGCGCCTGCTGGCGCCCCGTCGTGAACTCCGGGTCGCGGCGGTCGCGCTAGGCGACGTCGCGGAGCTTCTGAGCCTCGGCGAGGCTCTGGAGCTTCTTGAGCGACTGGTTCTCGATCTGGCGGATGCGCTCCCGCGTGACGTTGAACGTCTTGCCGACCTCGTCCAGCGTCCGGGGGTGCTCCCCGCCCAGCCCGTACCGGAGCTCGAGCACGCGCCGCTCGCGATAGGAGAGGTTCTCGAGCGCTTCGCGCAGGGCTTCCTTCGTCAGGATCTCCGCGGCCCGCTCGTACGGAGACTCGGCCCGCTCATCGGCGATGAACTGTCCGAACTCCGACTCCTCTTCGTCGCCGACCGGCTTCTCCAGCGAGACCGGGGCCTGCGCCGAGCGCTTGATCGACTCCACTTCCTCGGGCTCGATCCCGGTGACCTCGGCGATCTCCTCGGCGGTGGGCTCGCGACCGAGCTCGGTGACGAGCTTGCGCTCGGCCCGCCCGATCTTGTTGAGCTTCTCCACGACGTGGACCGGGATGCGGATCGTCCGCGCCTTGTCGGCGAGGGCCCGCGCGATCGCCTGGCGGATCCACCAGGTCGCGTAGGTCGAGAACTTGAATCCCTTGCGGTAGTCGAACTTCTCAGCCGCCCGGACGAGACCCAGCGTGCCCTCCTGGATGAGATCGAGGAAGGGCAGCCCCTGGTTCCGATAGTTCTTGGCGATGGAGACGACCAGCCGCAGGTTCGACTCGACCATCTTCTGCTTGGCGTCGAGATCGCCGCGCTCGATGCGCTTGGCGAGATCGACCTCTTCCTGTGCGGTGAGCAGCCGCACCTTGCCGATGTCCTTCAGGAACAGCTGAAGCGAGTCGGTCGTCATGTCCGGCTTGAGATCCAGGGGCGTCTTGGCCTTGCGCCGGCCGCCGCGCTTGTCCGGTGCGCGCTCGACCTGGGCAGCCTGGATCGCCGGATCGACCTCGTCGACCAGCTCGATTTCCGACTTCTCGAAGTACGCCTTGAGCTCCTCGACCTCGGTCTCGTCCACGTCCAGCTCGGAGAACGTGCGATCGACCTCGGCGTGCGTCAGCACACCGTCGGTGTGGCCCTTGACGAGAAGGGCCTTGACCTCATCGAGTTCCTGCAGTTCCGCTACTGACATGCGTTCTTCCTTCACAGCGCCGCGAGCGGGATTGCCGAGCGGCGCATCGATACGGATCGAGTCTCAGGCACACGCGCTTGAGCGCGCACTCCTGGGACTCAAACATACGTTCTATACGGTAGGCGCTTTACATACTGAAGTCAAGCGCCCTTTGGGGCGATGCGCGGGGCCGATCAGGGAACACCCCGCACTGACACTACGTTCAACGTGCGCCAGCGTTTCAAGTTTCGGCGCGATTGCCCGCTCCGTGCGCGATGATGTGCAGCTCAGGGGATGGCCACGAGACGTCGCGAGGAGCAGCTGTGAGTGATGAGACGCCCGCCGATCCGGTCGCGGACGGCGTGATGGGAAGCCTGCCGCGCTCCCGGCCGCACCGGCGCAGCGCCCGGCGCGCTGCCGGCGCAGCGACCGCCGGCGGGGGCGCCACCCCCCGCCCGGCTGCCGGTGACGGGGCAACGGCGGACGCGCGGGCGGCGACCGGAGCGGCGGCCAAGCCCGCCCGCGCCCGCGCGGGAACGGCGGCCCGCGCCACACCGAAACCCGCTCCCAACGCGAAGGCGCCGTCGGGGGCGAAGGCCGGCGCGCCGCGCGCCGCCCGGCGCGCCCGGCTCGCGGCCGCCGACTCACCCGATCGCCAGCCGCTCAAGGCGGTGCGCCCATCGACCGCCACGAAGGCAGCGGCGGCCTCGCCGGAGCCGCCCCGCCGCCAGGCGCCGCCGCCGGCAGCCGGCACCGAGCTCCTCGGGACCGCATTGCAGGCGGCCGGAGAGCTCGCGCAGCTCGGGATCTCGATCGGCACGCGCATCGTGCGCGACGCGGCCGCACGGATCCCCAAGCCGTAGGCGCACCGACGAGCCCGCCGGCCCCGCCCGGCGGACGGCGTGCGCGGTCACGGCGGCCCGACAGCGCGGCGCTCCGCGGGCTATACTGCCGCGCTCTGGCCGAACCGCTGCGCGCCTTGCGCACGGCGGACGGGGGAACCACTGGCGGGCCGCACGGCCCGTCTGGGGCGAATCGGATGCCGTTCTTGGTCCGTAGCGCCCGGCCTGGCGGCAACGCCGGTCGCGCGCGAGCCCGACAGCTCACCTCGTAGGCCGGGAACCCCAGTTCTCATGCGGACCCGTCACGCGACCTCCATGGCCGCCGCGCTCGCCGTCAGCGCGGGGCTTGCCCTGCCCGCAGCCGGCCAGGCCGCGTCCGGAAGCATCGCCCCGGACGATCCAAGCGGCGTCGCAGCTCCCGCTGGCGGCGGCGGCCTGGTCGCCCCGGAGCCCGGGCAGCCCACCCTGAACGCCCGCCCCTACGCCCTGCTGGGCCGCTCGCTCGCCCTGACCGGGACGGTTGGCACTCGCGGCGCCCACGCCACGATCTCGATCCAGCGCCTCGACGTGCGGACCGGCTGGGTCACGGTGACCCGGACCGTGGCCGGCGCCCGCGGCGCGTTCAGCGCCGTCTGGCGGGCCAATCGCTCGGGCCGCATCAAGCTCCGGGCGATCACGGGCACCGCCTCCGCCGTGCGCTCGGCCACCGGCGACGCTCCGGCTCAGACCCTGGTCACGGTCTACCGCAGCGAGATCTCCACCTGGTACGGCGGCCCATGGGGCTCGCGGACCGCCTGCGGCGTGATCCTGCGGAAGGACACCGTCGGCGTCGCGCACCGAACGCTGCCGTGCGGCACGCAGGTCGAGATCTACTACCGCGGACGGTCGATGACCGTGCCGGTCATCGACCGCGGCCCGTACGCGAACAACGCGAACTGGGACCTCACGCAGGCCGTCGCCCAGCAGCTGCGCTTCGACGGCGTCGAGCGCATCGGCGTGCTCGTCGCCCGCTAGCGCCGCCAGCCGTCACAATCAGCCGATGGCCGAGCCGATCCCGCTGGAGGAGGCGCGCCGCCGCGTTCTCGCCGCCGTCGAGCCCCTCGGCACCGAGCCGGTGCCACTGGCCGACGCCGCCGGACGCGTCCTCGCCGAGCCGCTCGTCGCCGCCCACGACGTGCCCCCGTTTCCGAACAGCGCCATGGACGGCTGGGCCGTCGCCGCGGGCCCAGCCGGCCGGCGCCTGCGCATCGTGGGCGAGAGCCGCGCCGGCGCGCCCGCGGGCGCGACGGTCGGGCCCGACGAGGCCATTGCCATCTCGACCGGCGCGGCGATGCCGGCCGGCGCAGAGGCTGTCGTCCCGCTCGAGGACGCGACCGCGGGCGACGGCCACGTCACCCTCGCCAGCGCCGCCGCGGCGGGGCGGAACGTTCGCTGGCCGGGCGAGGATCTGCCCGCCGGGGCGCGCCTGCTCCAGCCCGGGGCGCGCCTCGACGCCGCTGCGATCGGCGTTGCCGCTGCCGCCGGGGCCGGGACGCTGCGCTGCGCCCGGCGCCCCCGCGCGGCCGTCCTGGCGACCGGCGACGAGCTCGTGGCTGCCGGCGCGCCGCTCGGACCGGGGCAGATCCACGAGACCAACTCGCTGACCCTGGCGATCCTCGCTGCCCGCGAGGGCGCCGTGGTGACCGGCGCACACCGGGTGGCGGACACCGCCGCGGCAACCGAGGCCGCGGTACGCGGCGCGCTGGGCGCCGACGTGCTGCTCCTGTCGGGCGGAGTGTCGGTCGGCCCGCACGACCACGTGAAGGCCGCGCTGCGCGCCGCCGGCTTCGAGGAGCGCTTCTGGCGTGTCGCGCTGCGTCCCGGCAAGCCCGTCTGGTTCGGCGCGCGCGACGGCGTGCTCGCGCTCGGCCTGGCCGGGAACCCGGTCTCCTCGATGGTGGGATTCGAGCTGTTCGCCGCCCCGGCGCTCCGGGCGCTCCAAGGCGCCCCGCCACTGCCAGATCGCGAGACCGCGCGGCTCGGGCATGACGCGGCGCTCGTGCCCGAGCGCGAGCAGGCGGTGCGGGTCCGGCTCACGGGCGGCGGCCCGACGCTCGAGGCGCGGGCCACGGGGGCCCAGGGCTCGCACATGCTCAGCTCGATGCTCGACGCCGACGCCCTGGCGTTCCTGCCTCGCGGCACGGGCCGGGTGGCCGCCGGTTTCGAGATCGAGATCGAGCGGCTCCCCTAGGCCCCGCCGGCCGCCTCGAGGTACTCGACGATCCGGTTGGTCACCGCCGTGAGGGCCGGCGTGGGCTCCTCCAACGCCAGCGGCCGGTCCGCGAGCTGCGCGTCGAGCGACGCGCCGAGCGCCGGAGCCTGGCGGGCGACGAGGCTGGCGGCCACACGCGCGGCCCGGCGGGTGACGGCGGGATCCAGCGTCCACATCGACTCGAATCGGCGGTCCGCGTCGTCCGGCCCGCCCGCCTGGATCGTGCCCGGCTGCTCCCAGGCGAGCAGGCACGCCGCGAAGCCAGGCGCGTCGACGATGACCGCCCACTCGTTGCCGAGCGCATCCTCCGGCGCGATCGGGACCTCGGCCGGACACCCGGGCTCGGCCCGCGCCGCCGGGAAGTCGGCGAAGACCACGGCGGCGTCGCTGGCCTGGGCCAGCCGCCGGTAGCGATGCTCGACGGCGCGGTAGAAGCGCTCGTGCTGGAAGGCCGCGAACACGATCGGGCGGGCTGCCCGCGCGAGCGCCTCGTCCTCCATGGCCCGGCTCAGCGCGAACAGCGTCGACTTGCGCAGCGGCCGGGCGGCCGGCTCCCCCCCGGCGGCAGCGACCGCGGCGTAGATCGACGGGTGGTCGGTGGGGCCGGCTCCCCGCGCGCGCTCGATCGCCGCCGGGACGGAGAGCCCGCGGCGCCGGCAGGCGAGCACGCGCCGGATCGCCTCGACGTCGGCGTGGGAGTAGCGCCGGTAGCCGGTTTCCGTGCGCCGGGGCTCGGGGAACCCGAAGCGCTGCTCCCACATGCGAATCGTGCCGGCGGCGACCCCGGTCTGCTCCGCAACGTCCTTGATGGCCAGTCCGTCCACGTCTCTCCGATCGTCCGGCCTCCCGGGCACGCGCGCCCAGGAGGATCCTGCCCGACGGTGCGGGTACGGCCCCGCCGCGCCGCGGGGTCAATCGCCCGGAGGCCGGCGCCCGTACTCGGGGAGACCGTGACCCGCCAGATCCTCCTCACCGGCGCCTCGGGGTACATCGGCGGCCGGCTCCTTCCTGTGCTCCTGGCCCGCGGCCACGCCGTGCGGTGCCTGGCCCGCGCGCCCGAGCGCCTCGTCCTGCCACCAGGGGCCGAGGCCGTGCGCGGCGACGCAGCCACTGGCGCGGGGCTCGAGGCGGCGCTGGCCGGCGCCGACACCGCCTACTACCTGATCCACTCGATGGGGCGCGGCAGCGACGCCGGGTCGTTCGCGGCGCGCGACCGCCAGGCGGCGCGCACGTTTGGCGATGCGGCCCGCCGGGCCGGCGTCCGCCGCGTCGTGTACCTCGGCGGCCTTGGGGCGACCGGTGCCGGCGCCTCGGCGCACCTGCGCAGCCGCCATGAGGTCGCGGAGCTGCTCGGCGAGCGCGCCGACGAGTTCGTCTACGCCCGCGCCGCGATGGTGGTCGGGGCCGGCAGCGCCTCGTTCCTGATGCTCGACGCGCTCGTGCGCCGGCTGCCCGCGATGATCTGCCCGCGGTGGATCGGCACGCGCTCGCAGCCGATCGCCATCGGGGACGTCGTGGCCGCGCTCGCGGCCGCCGCCGAGCAGCGGGACGCGCCGGGCGAGGTGCAGCTCGGCGGCGCCGATGTGCTGACCTACCGGGCGATGATGCGCCGCTACGCCGCCGTGATCGGGCGCCGCCCGCCCCTGGTCGTGCCCGTGCCCGTCCTCACGCCGCGGCTCTCGTCCTACTGGGTGAGCCTCGTGACGCCCGTCGAACGCGGCCTCGTCGAGCCGCTCGTCGACGGGCTCAGCGCGGAGATGGTCGTGGACACGCCGCCGCCCCCGGGCCTGAACGACGCCCCGCTCGGATTCGAGCCGGCGGCCCGGCTGGCACTCGCCGAAGCGGGCCGTTCGTGACCGCGCGCTCCGCGGCCGCGGCCGCGGCCGCCACGGCCGCCGCGATCGCCGGCGCCTGGGCCCTCCGGCGCCAGCGCTCGGCCGGCCGGGGCATCCGCATCGTCGACCCGGAGGACGCCACCGTCCTGGACGCGCGCGGCGCGGTCCGCTCCGTCCAGGCCGCCGAGGCGACGATGCCCGCCGCCGACCTCGACGCACTGTGGACGCCGATGCACCTCGAGCGACTCGCCCGCACCTACTGGCGCTTCCTCTCCCGCTGCACGCTCGGGCTGATCCGGGTCGTCTACACGCCGACCGAGCGCATGGTGGTCCTGCTCGCAGCCCCGCTCGTGCTCCTGCGCTTCCAGCCGCCCGAGTACGAGATGGACGAGGAGTTCGGACTCGTGCGCTGGCGCATCGAATCCGGCGTGCTCGTCGCCCGGCGCGGACGGGGCGGCGACGGCTGGCTGGCCCTGTCGGTCCGCCGGCAGCCAGGCGGTGCGCCCGGGCAGGCCGTGGTCCACGTCGAGGTCGAGGTCGCGAACTTCTACCCCTCGATCGCCTCGGGGCTGAGCACCTGGCTCTACCGCGAGACCCAGTCGCGAATCCACGTCATCGTCACCCACGGCTTCCTGCGGTCGCTCGCGCGAATGGACCTCGCCGAGAGCCGAGTGGGCCGGTTTGCGGACGCCGAGGCGGCGGTCGCGCTCGGCCTGCCGCCAGAAGCCGGGGACCGGCCGCGCGAAGGCGCCGGGCGGGTCGCGTCGGGGTAGCCGCCCGCCGCGCCGCCGGGGGCGGCGCACGGCCGGACGCCCCGGCCTCAGTACGTCGCGCGGCGCAGCAGGTTCAGCTTCGCCCGGTTGTGCCGGGCGTGGATGCGCCGGACGGTCCCGGACCGGGAGCGCATGACGAGCGACTCGGTCGTGGCGGCCCCGGCGCTCACGAACCGCACGCCCTGCAGCACGTCGCCGTCGGTGACGCCGGTGGCGGAGAAGAAGCAGTCGTCGCCGGTCACGAGGTCGTCCTGGTCGAGCACCCGGGCGAGGTCGTACCCCGCCGCGACGGCCGCGCCGCGCTCGTCGTCGTTGCGCGGCCACAGGCGCCCGAGCAGCCGTCCCCCGATGCACTTGATCGCCGCGGCCGAGATGACACCCTCGGGCGTCCCGCCGATCCCCCACAGGAGGTCGACCGGCGCGTCGTCGGTGACCGCCAGGAGGGCCGCGGAGACATCACCGTCGGTGATGAGGCGCACGCGCGCGCCGGCGTCGCGGATCGCGGCGATTCCGGCCTCGTGCCGGGGCCGGTCCAGCACGACGACCATGACGTCGTTGACGTCGGTGCCCTTGCGCTCGGCGATCAGGCCCACGGTCTCGCCCAGCGGGCGGTCGAGGTCGAGCAGGTCGGCGATCGCCGCGGCGCCGGCAATCTTCTCCATGTACACGCACGGGCCGGGATCGAACATGGTGCCCCGCTCGGAGAGCGCGATGACCGCCAGCGCGCTGGGCATCCCGAGCGCCGTCAGGCGCGTGCCCTCGAGCGGGTCGACCGCGATGTCGACCTGGGGCGGCGTGCCGTTGCCGATCTGCTCGCCGTTGAAGAGCATCGGCGCCTCGTCCTTCTCGCCTTCGCCGATGACGACGAGGCCGTCCATCGAGACCGAGTCCAGGACGTAGCGCATCGCGTCGACGGCCGCCTGGTCGGCGGCGATCTTGTCGCCGCGGCCGACCAGGCGCGCCGCCGCCATCGCGGCGGCCTCGGTCGTGCGCACGAGCTCGAGGGCGAGGTTGCGGTCGGGGCGGGCGTCGTCGGTCATCCGGGCGGCTCCTGCGGTGCGAGGGATCAGATCGTGCCGGGCGGCTTGCGCGGACGCTCGCCCTCGGCCGACGAGCGCCACAGGGACCCGAAGAGCATCATGCCGGCGCCGAGGACCATCACGAAGAAGCCGAAAGCCAGCGACACCAGGCTCGGCACGTCGCCGGGCTTGTTGATGAGGCAGTTGTAGAGCAGGAACCCCAGCGCGGCGATCGAGACGACCATCGTCATCTCGCCGCGCGGCCACGAGAGCTTGTTGTGGCGGGCCACGATGTAGGCGAGGATGAACGGCGCCGTCGCGCCCGCAAGCAGCAGCCAGCGCGTGATGTCGTGCACGTCGAAGTAGGAGAGGTCGCCGCGCGCGCCGTCGATCGAGCCCAGTCCCGAGGTGCTGTAGCACGGGAGGAACACGCCCACGGCGAGCAGGAAGCCGCCCACCATGGCGATGTACTCGCCGCGTCGCAAGGCCGAGAAGTCCATGCGGGGCCGAGCCTATCCGAGTGGCGCTGGTAGCGTCCGCCGCGTGGCGGCCACGGCGGCATCGATCGGCCCGGACGACGAGCGGTTCCGCGCGCCGGGCGCCGAGGCGCAGTGGTCGGACTCCTTCTACTTCGGCGGCGGCGACCCGCGCGGCACGGTCTTCTACACCCGGATCGGCCGCCGCCCGAACGAGGGCCGGATCGAGGCGGCGCTCGGGCTGTGGCTGCCCGACGGCCGATTCGTGCTCGTGTTCGCCCGGGCGCAGGACGGCGATGGCGATGCGATCGCCGCCGGCCCGCTGCACTACACCTGCGAGCAGCCCTTTGCGCTGTGGACCGTCGACGTCGACGGGGCCGGAGCCGCGTTCCCCCGGGCCGAGGCGCTCGCCGGAGGCCGCGACGAGGCAACGCCGGTCGCGGTTCGGGGGCGCCTGCGGTTCATGGCCTGGGACGACCCGATCTCGATCGGCCTCGCCGGCGTGCGCGGCGTCGCGGACCGCCACTACGAGCAGGCCGGCTCCGTCGCCGGCGTGCTGGAGGTCGATGGCGTGCGGGTGCCGCTGGCGGGCGCCGGGCTGCGCGACCATTCGTGGGGCGTGCGCGACTGGCAGGGCGTGCCGTGGTGGCGCTGGTTCGGGATGGTCGTCGATCCGGACACCTACCTGCTGGCCAACGAGATCGGGACGCCCGGCGGGGAGACCGCCGCCGGCGGGTGGGTGCAGCGCGACGGCGAGGGCGCGCCGGTCGTGGCGTGCACCTCCGTCACGGAGTACGACCCCGACCTGGGCTGCCAGCGGCGGTTCACGGTGCGCGTCCGCGACGCGCTCGGGCGCGAGGCCACGCTCGACGGCGAGGCCGTCGCGGTGGCCCCGCTGCGCCAGCGCCGCGACGGGCGCCTCACCCATGTCAACGAGGGGCTGACCCGGCTGCGCTGGGACGGCCACGAGGGTCTCGGCGTCTCCGAGTACCTGATCCAGAGCGAGGAGACCGATGCCTGACACCCGCTGGGGACTGACCCTGCCCTTCCCGGGCGTGCCGCTGCGCGACCACCGCGCGCTCGTGCAGCGCGCCGAAGCCGCCGGCTATGACGACCTGTGGACCGGCGAGACGAACGGGCCCGACGGCTTCACGCCGCTCGCGCTCGCTGCCGCCTGGACCGAACGGCTGCGCCTGGGCACCGGCGTGGTCAACCCGTTCACCCGCGGGCCCGGCGTGCTGGCCCAGCACGCCGCGGCGCTCCAGGACGCGAGCGGCGGCCGGTTCTGCCTCGGGATCGGCTCGTCGTCGAACGTCATCGTGGAGCGGTGGAACGGCGTGCCGTTCGAGAAGCCGCTGACCCGGGTGCGCGAGGCCGTGGAGGCCCTGCGCCCGGTCCTGGCCGGCGGCCGCGGACCAGGCGGCTTCAAGCTCGAGACGCCGCCGGAGACGCCGCCGCCGATCTACGTCGCGGCGCTGCGGGACAAGATGCTCGCGCTCGGCGGGGAGGTGGGCGACGGCACGTTCGTGAACTTCCTGCCGCTCTCGGCCCTCCCCCACGTCACGGCCCAGATCCGGGCGGGGGAGGCGGTCGCCGGCAAGCCGGGGGGCGCCAGCGACGTCGTGTGCCGGTTCTTCTGCGTCCCGCAGGCACCCGATGAGGGCCTCGGGCTCGCGCGGTTCCTGTTCGCCGCCTACGGCACGGTGCCCGTCTACGAGGCGTTCTTCCGCTCGCTGGGCTGGGGGGAGGCCCTGGACCCGATGGTGACGGCCTGGCGGGCCGGCGACCGCCCGCTCGCGCTGGAACGCAGCCCTGACGAACTCATCCGCGAGATCTTCATCTTCGGCTCGCCGGACGAGATGAAGGCGCGCCTGGCCGAGTTCGAGGCCGGCGGGATCACCACGTTCGTGCTGACGCCCCTGTGCGGCCCGGAGCAGCTGCCCGGATTCATCGACGGCCTGGCCCGCGCCTGAGCCCGGCCGTGGACCTGCGCCGCCTCCTTCCCGACGGCCAGGCCGTCTCCGCAGACGAAGCGCTGGCCGGCCTGGACTTCGGCGCGCTCGCGCCGCCGGACCGGCCGTACGTCGTCGCGAACATGGTCGCCTCGGCGGACGGCAAGGCGACGGTCGACGGGAAGTCGGGCGGCCTCGGAAGCCCCGCGGACCGGGCGATCTTCCATCTCCTGCGCAGCCAGGCCGACTGCGTGCTGGCCGGCGCCGGCACCTTCCGGGCCGAGCGCTACGGCCGCATCGTGCGCGACCCCGAGCTCCGCGCCCGCCGGGTGGCCGCCGGGCTCGCACCCGACGCCCTGGCCGCCACGATCACGCGAACGCTCGAGCTCGGCGACGACCTGCCCATCCTCGCCGACCCGAACTCGACGTTCGTCGTGTTCACCTCCGCGGACGCCGACCCGCCGGCGGCAGCGGCGCGCGTCGTCGTCGAGCGCGTCCCGGCCGCCGAGCTCACGGCCCGCGGCGCGCTGCAGCGCCTGCGCACGGCACACGGCGTCCGCTCGGTGCTGTGCGAAGGCGGGCCGTCGCTCCTCGGCGAGATCGTCGCGGCGGGGGCGCTCGACGAGCTGTTCCTCTCGGTGTCGCCGCTGCTGGCCGGCGGCGGCGCGGACGTCCGCACGATCGTCGAGGGCGCCGGCCTGCCGGCGCCCGTCAGCCTCGAGCTGGCGTGGGTGCTCGAGTCCGGCGGCGGCCTGTACCTGCGCTACCGGGTGCGCAGCTAGGCGTCACGCGCGCGCCGGCGCTGCGGGCTCGCCAGCCCGGGCCTGGTGCCCGACCCAGGCATCCGCATCGGCCCATGCCGCATCCAGCCAGGCGACGCGCTCGCCCCGCCCGGCGGGGATCTCCGCCCGGGGTGTGCGGGTGAACCGAACCCGGATCGTCCGGCCGACGAGCGCACCCTCCCAGATGTCCGACACGAGCCGGAGCCCGTCGAAGCCCTGGTGGGCCAGAACGACGACGTCGGCATCGGGCGCGCCATCGAGCAGCGCGAGCAGGCCGCCGACCTTCGGCGGCAGCAGCGAGGCGATCCCTTCCATTCGGGCGGCCCGCTCGGGATCGCGCTCGGCGATCCGGGCGATGGCGGCGGCCCGGCGCTCGGGCGTGAACCGCGTGCCCTCCGGATAGAGCAGGACGCCCTCGTCGGGCCCCAGCCCCTCGGCCAGGCGGCGGACGTTCTCGCGCTCGGCCGCCTCGCCGGTGTTGCGGCGCACGAAGTAGTTCGGCAGCCGCTTCCCGGCCACGTCGAGGCATGGATCGGAGAGCAGTTCGCGCTTGAGCACGTACCGGAGCCGGATGCCGTGGCGCCGCGCGACGAGCACGGACGGCAGCAGGTTGTCGACGATGCTCGCGTGCCGGATGAGCACGAGAATCGGGCCGGGCGTCACGTGCTCGTCCCCGGACACCTCGACGCGCAGGCCGAACAGCGTGCGCGCGGCCGCGAACAGGGCTCCGCCCCACACCTGCTGGAAGCGCCAGGTCCGGTCGGCCATCCACGCCCGCCGGCGCCCGCCGGCCGCGAGAACCCACAGCGCCGCCAGCACCGCCAGGCCCGCGGTCTCGGCCGCGAGATACACCCAGAGGAACGTCACGAGCCTGACGGCCATGAACGGCCGGCCGTGGCCGATGCGGCGCACCACGTCGACAACGACGGCGCCCGCGAGCAGGACGGGCAGGAGCACCGTGGCCGCCAGGAGGCCCAGCAGGATGGGCGGAATGGTGCGCAGGCGCCGGGCAATCACCTGTCCGCGTCGCTCGTCCACGCAGCGATCGTAGACCTGCGGACCGGACAGTCCGGCGTTCCCGGCGCGTTCCCGGCACGTTCCCGGCACCCGGTAGGGTGATCCGGAACCGCTGGCCGCGACGTAACGCCCGGTGCCAGGCGGAGACGAGTTCCAGACCGATGGCGACGAACCCCCGGCCGACATCCGTCCCGTCCGACCCCGCCGGCGCAGCGCTGTCCGCGCTCGCCGACGCGCGCCGCGCCACGCTGGCGCTCGTCGAGGGCCTCCCCGCCGCCGCCGTCGAGGCAGTCCACTCCCCCCTCCTGAGCCCGCTCGCCTGGGATCTCGGGCACATCGCGGCGTTCGAGGACCTGTGGCTCGCCCACCGCCACGGCGGCCTTCCGCTGCTGCGGCCCGACCTCCTCGACACCTACGACGCGCTCGAGACCCCGCGGGCCGCGCGCTCCGAGACGCCGCACCTGGGCTATGCCGACGCGCTCGAGTACCTCGCCGAGGTCCGCTGCCGGACGGAGTCCGTGACGGACCAGATCGGTGTCGGCGACGGGCTGCGCCACGAGATGGTCGTCCGGCACGAGCTTCAGCACCAGGAGACGATGCTCCAGGCGCTCGAGCTCGCCCAGCTTCCCGCGCTCCGGGCCGCGCGGCCCGTTCCGGCCCCGGCGGCCGTCCGGGGGCACACCGGCCTCGAGTTCGTCGAGGTGCCCGGCGGGCCGTGCACGCTCGGCGCCAGCCCGCACGGCTTCGCGTACGACAACGAGCGGCCCCGCCACGGGGCGAAGGTCCCCGGCTTCCTCATCGGCCGCGCGCCCGTGACGAACGCGACGTGGCTGAGGTTCGCCGAGGGCGGCGGCTACGAGCGGCGGGAGTGGTGGTCGGACGAGGGCTGGTCCTGGAAGCAGGACTACGACATCACGCGTCCCGAAGGGTGGGACGGCCACGGCCGCGCCCGCCGCATCACCGGCCTGGCCCCGCTGGAGCCTGACGCTCCGGTCGTGCACGTGTCGTGGTTCGAGGCCGACGCCTTTGCCCGCTCCGTCGGAGCCCGGCTTCCCACGGAGGCCGAATGGGAGAAGGCGGCGACCTGGGATCACGCCGCCGGGGCGGCCCGCTGCCAGCCGTGGGGCGCCACCCCGTGGACCCCCCAGTGCGCCAACCTCGGTCGCGAGCGCGGCGGGCCCGTGGCCGCCGGCGCCCTGCCCGCGGGCGCCGCCCCGTGCGGCGCCCTCGGAATGCTCGGCGACGTCTGGGAGTGGACCGCGAGCTGCTTCGCGGGTTACCCGGGGTTCCGCGCCTTCCCGTACAAGGAGTACTCGGAGGTCTTCTTCGGCACGGCCTACCGCGTCTTGCGGGGCGGCTCGTGGGCCAGCGACGCCCGGGTCGCCACCGCGACGTTCCGCAACTGGGACTTCCCCGAGCGCCGGCAGATCTTCGCCGGCGTGCGGCTCGCGAGGGACCTCTCGTGAGCGGAAGCGCCGCCGCGCTGGCCGCGCGCGTGACGATCGACCGGCACCTCGAGGACGGCGAGGGCCATCGGGCGCTGGCCGAGGACGCGCTCGACGGCCTCACCCGCCCGTTCAAGGAGCTGCCGCCCAAGCACTTCTACGACGCCCGCGGCTCCGAGCTCTTCGAGCAGATCTGCGCGCTGCCCGAGTACTACCCCACCCGCACCGAGATGGGCATCCTCGAGGCGCAGGGCGCCGCTGCCGCTGCCGCGAGCGGTGCCACCGAGCTCGTCGAGCTCGGCAGCGGGGCCACGGCGAAGGCGCGGATCCTGCTCGACGGCATGTCCAGCGGAGCCGGCGCTGCCCGGTACGTCCCCTTCGACGTGGCCGAGGGCTGCGTCCGCGCCGCCGGAGACGAGCTCGTCGCGGACTACCCGGGCCTGCAGGTCCACGGGGTCGTCGGCGACTTCGAGCGGCACCTCCCGCTCATTCCCGCGCCGGCCGAGGGTGGTGCGCGCCTCGTCGCCTTCCTCGGCGGGACGATCGGCAACTTCGCCCCCGGCAGCCGGCGGCGGTTCCTGCGGTCGCTGGCCGCTCTCCTGCGCCCGGTCGACGCGCTGATTCTCGGCATCGATCTCGTGAAGGATCCGGCCGAGCTGGAGGCCGCCTACGACGACGGCGCGGGCGTCACCGCGGAGTTCAACCGCAACGTCCTCCACGTCCTCAACCGCGAGCTCGGCGCCGACTTCGTGCCGGCGTCCTTCGACCACGTCGCGTTCTTCGACCGCGAGCACGAGTGGATCGAGATGCGGCTCCGCGCCCGCGAGGCGTGTGCGGTGCGGCTGGAGGCCATCGACCTGGGCGTCACGTTCACCGCGGGCGAGGAGGTCCGCACCGAGATCAGCGCCAAGTTCACCCGCGCCCGGATCGAAGCCGATCTCGCCGCGGCCGGCCTGGCGGTCGACACCTGGATGACCGACCCGGACGGCCGCTTCGCGGTCCTCGTGGCCAAGCCACGCGCCTAGCGCGTCCGCGGCTGGCGGTCTCTCCGGCCGCGAATGCGAGGCCCGGGACTCAGGCTGGCGCACCCGCAGCCGTGACGCGTGCGCCGTTGGCTCGCGTCATCGAGACGGGCACGACTGCCGCCCGCCGTTCCTGCGCACCTCAGCCACCGATCCCGTGGCCCACGCGCACCGGTTCGCGCTCGGGGGGGCCCGCCCGCCGTTCCTGCGCACCTCAGCCACCGATCCGGTGGCTCACGCGCACCGGTTCCCGCAGAGGACCGGCGGCCCGGACCCCGGGACGGCGCCCCGGACCCGAACGTGCCCGGCGCGGCGAGCTACCGGGCGCCGGCGGCGCCGATGTGGCGTTCGGCCGGTTCCGGGAGCCTGACGAGCTCGCCGCCGTTGCCGCCCGGAGCCGAATGCGCCGCGAGCCCATGAGCCGGGACGGCCCGCTCGGGATGGCGTCGCACCGAGCGGAGCAGCAGGGAGACCCCGCCGAGCACGACTGCCGACGCGACGGCGAGCGTGCCGAGGACGAGCCAGATGTCGAAGGTCGAGAAGAAGCCCATGGCGGTCACCGCCCACCCATCGGCGCCAGCCCCTGCTCGGCTGCTGGTTTTCGACCGTCACCGGACGTCTGTTCGACGCCGGACGGCCTGGATAGGCTCCGGTGATGGCCGACGACCTCTCCCCGGCCGACCGGGCGTCCCTTGCCGCGGAACGCGGCCCCGTGAACATGACGGTGGGCGCCGCGCTCGTGTTCGCCGGCGGGCCCGGCCTGGCTCGCGACGCAATCGTCGCGCGGATCGGGGAACGCCTGCACCTGATTCCCCGCTACCGCCAGCGGCTCGACGAGGCCCCGCTCGGGCTCGCAAACCCGGTGTGGGTCGACGACCGCACGTTCGACTTGCCCTGGCACGTCCGCAGCGCGACCCTGCCGCCGCCCGGCGGCCGGGCCGAGCTCGCCGACTACGTCGGGCGCGAGATGTCGGGCCGGCTGGACCGCCGCCGGCCGCTGTGGGAGCTGCACATCGTCGACGGGCTCGAGGGCGGCCGCGTGGCCCTGGTCCCGAAGATGCACCACGCCCTCGTGGACGGAGTCGCCGCGATCGACATCGGAACCGTGCTGCTGGACCCGACGCCCGAGCCGATGGACGTGGCGCCGCCCGACACGCCGTGGGTGCCGGAGACGCGCGACCGGTCCGGCCGGCTCGCCCGCATGGCGGCGACGCCGTTCCTGCGGGCGCAGAAGGTCGCCCTCGACGGGGCGATGCGCGCCTTGGACACGAGCCCGCGCAGTGCCGCCCAGGACCTGCGGCGCGCGACGGATCTCGTCACCGAGCTGGCCCGGGCCCGTCCCCAGGCCCCGATGCTGCCGCTCAACCGCCCGATCTCGCCCAACCGCCGGTTCGCCATGGAGCGGATCCGGCTCGACGAGGTCAAGGCCGCGGCGCAGCTCGGCGGCGGCACCGTCAACGATGCGCTGCTGGCGGCCGTCGCCGGGATGCTCGGGCGCTACCTCGACCCTGGCCCCGACGACCCCGCTCCGGTAGCGCTCGTGCCCGTGAGCATCCGCGGCGAGGGCGAGGAGGGCGGCAACCGGATCTCGACGGTGTTCGTCGATCTCCCGATCCACGAGGCCGACGCGGTCGCGCGGATCCGCAAGGTGGCCGCGGCGACCCGGGAGCTGAAGGGCTCGGCGGCCGTGCGGGCCGGGGCGCTCATGGTGGGCGCGACCGGCTGGGCGCCGCCGGCCGTCTCGTCAGTCCTCGTGCGCGCGATGGGCGGAGTGCGGGCCTTCAACGTCGTGGTCTCGAACGTCCCGGGGCCCCAGCAGACCTTCTACCTCAGCGGCTCGCCGCTGCTGGAGACCTACCCGGTCGTGCCGCTCAACCCCGCTAACCAGGGCCTGTCGGTCGGGATCCTCTCCTACGACGGCGGGGTCCACTTCGGGCTCCTCGCCGACCGGGACCTCGACCCGCCGCTCGGCGACGCCGCAGCGGCCCTGCGGGCCGCCTTGGCCGAGCTCGCCGAGCTCGCCGCCGCCTGACGCGGCGGCGGCCGGCCGCCGCGACCGGAGCGTGACTTCCGGGGCCGGGCAACCGTCCAATTGGGCAGCGGCACGCTGGCGCCGAGGCCGCCAGCTGCCGATGCCGTCGGAGAAGGAGCCGTTCATGCCGTTCCGCCTGTCCCAGCCGTGTCGCGGCGCGCACCGGGCCCTTGGGCTCGCGGTGACCGCCGGCCTGCTGGCGGCGGCACCGGCCAGTGCGGAGCTGCCCTACCCCGGAACGCGCCTCAATCCGCCCGGCGCGACGATCGTCCACACCCAGTCGGGGCCGGCCTTCGTCCGGATCTACTGCCCGGGTGAGATCTGGGGCGATCCGGTCGGCTACTGCACCGGCACGCTGACCCTGACGTGGCAGGGGCGGCTCCTGTCGGCCAACCCGATGTCCTCCGGCGACTACGACGGGCCGTCGATCGAGGCACGGCTCCCCAGGTGGTTCCGCCGCGCCGTGGCAGCCCGCGGCCCGCAGGCGGTCAGCGTCACGATGCGCACCCACGACGGGCAGGGCCTGTGGGCGACGACATCGGGCACGGTGACGATCCGCTCGCCCGCCAGCGGCCCGGCGCGCGGCAACCGCGCCCCGGCGCTCCCCCGTTTCGTGCCGCGGATCCCGCCGCAGCCCCGCCACGTGCCGACGCCGCCGCGCTATGCCTCGGCCCCGCAGTTCGTCACCGAGTGGGGCAACCCGCGAGGCCTGTGGGACTGCCGCGCGGCCGGCTGCTTCGGCGGCGGGCGCCAGCACATCGGCGGGGACCGCCAGTACCGGAACCCGACCTCGGTGGCCGTCGACGGCGCCGGGCGCGTCTACGTCGCCGACAACTCGAACAACCGCATCGAGGTCTTCTCAGGCGACGGCGCGTTCGTGCGGGCTTTCGGCTCCTACGGCTTCGACCCCGGTTCGTCCCGCCGGGTGGCCGCCCGCGGCCAGTTCAACAACCCCATGGACCTCGCGGTTGCCGGCGGCACCGTGTTCGTGGCCGACCAGCGCAACGACCGCGGTGTCGCGGTCACGCCGCGCGGCCGCTTCCGGCACCGCTTCGGCCGCCGGGGCTCGCGCGGCGGCCGGTTCGTGGCGCCCTACGGCGTCGCCGCCGCCGGAGCCCAGATTCTCTTCGTCGACCAGGGCAACTACCGGATCGAGCGGTTCTCCCGGTCGGGGGCGTTCCTGGGGGCGTTCGGCCACTTCGGCACCGGCGCCGGCGGCTTCGTGCTCGCCCGCGGGATCGCCGTGAGTCCGCTCGATGGCTCGATCTACGTCTCGGATCTGCGGCGCGGCAAGATCCTGGTGTTCTCGGCGGGCGGGCGGTTCCGGTTCGAGTTCGGCTCGCCCGGGACCGGCCCGGGCCAGCTGTACGAGCCGCTCGGACTGGATTTCGACGCGCGAGGCCGCCTGTACGTAGCGAACTCCCTCAACCGCCGCATCGAGCGCTTCGGCGCCAACGGCGAGTTCCTCGACCTGTTCGGCTGGGGCGGCTACACCTCGCAGCGGGCCGGCACGCTCGATGCGCCGACCGACGTCGCGGTCAACCGCCGGACCGGCGCGATCTACGTCACCGACGACGGCAACATGTACGCCAAGAGCGCGCAGACCGGCGTGTGCGGCCGCTTCCGGCAGCCCTCGCCGGACCCCTGCCGTGCGCGCAAGGTCGTCGAGTACCTGGCGACCGGCTGACGCGCGGCCGCCGGCTCAGCCGCCGGCCTTGGCGATCGCCGCGTCCATCTCCGCCCCCGGCTGCTCGACGACGCGGCCGTGGCCGACGGCGAGCCGCGCCGGATCCAGGGCCCGGAGCGCCTGGGCGGTCGCGAGCGCCGTCGGCTTGTGCCAGCTCGCCAGCGCGGGGAACGGGAACTTCGGGTTCGGCTTGCTCGTCACGGCGACGCCGCCCAGCGTCGAGAACGAGTCGGCAGCGATGAGGGTGCCGTCGCGGGTGTCGAGCAGCGCGATCTGGCCCGGCGTGTGGCCCGGGGCGGCGTGGACCTCCAGCGACCCGACGCGGTCGCCCGGGTCGACGAGGCGCGTGGGCGTCACGTCCACCTTGACGATGCTCCTCGGCTTGGCGGCGGGCTCGCCCGGCTCGGGAGACTTGTCGCCGGACAGCAGGCGCGCCTCGCGGCGCCCGACGACGATCTCGGCCTCCGGCAGGTACTTCGCCATCGCGAGCAGCGAGCCGGCATGATCGCCGTGGGCGTGGGTCAGGACGACCCGCCGGATCTCGCCGCCGGCGTCCTTGGCGGCGGCGAAGATCGCGCCCTGGCTGCGGGGCAGCATGGTGTCGACGAGCGTGAGCCCGTCGTCCTCGCGCACGAGGTAGGCGTTGCACCACCCCTGCCGCGTGAGCTTGACGAGGTGCTCGCCGTGGTCGCTGGCCTTCATCGGGCGCCGCGCATCAGTTCAGGCGCTCGACGATCATCGCCTGGCCCATGCCGCCGGCCACGCACATCGTCTCGAGGCCGAACGTCGTGTCGAGCGTCTCGAGGTCGTTGAGCAGGGTGGTCATGATGCGCGCCCCGGTCTGCCCAAAGGGGTGCCCCAGGGCGATCGCCCCGCCGAAGGGGTTGAGCGTCTCGGGATCGATGCCCCACTCCTGCAGGCACGGGACGACCTGCGCGGCGAAGGCCTCGTTGAGCTCGACGATGTCGATGTCGTCCAGGGTCATCCCGGCCTGCTTCAGCACCTTCTCGACGGCGGGGATCGGCCCGAGGCCCATGATCTCCGGCCGGATCGCGGCGACCGAGGAGGCGACGATCCGCGCCCGGGGCTTCAGGCCGAGCTCGGCGGCGCGCTCGGCCGACATCACGAGCACCGCGGCCGCGCCGTCGTTGAGCGGGCAGGCGTTGCCGGCCGTGACCGTGCCGCCCTCCTTGAACGCCGGCGGCAGCGCGGCGAGCTTCTCGAGCGTCGTGCCGGGGCGGGGCCCGTCGTCCTTCGTGACCGTGGCGGCGGCCACCTGGACCTCGTTGCCCTCCTTGTCGGTCTCGGTCGCGGCGGGCGTGTCGACGGGGACGATCTCCTTGTCGAAGTGGCCGGAGGCCTGGGCGTCGACCGCGCGGGTCTGCGACGTGACGGCCCACTCGTCCTGCTGCTCGCGGGTGATGCCGCAGCGCTCGGCGACGTTCTCGGCCGTCAGGCCCATCGGGATGTAGACGTTGTACGGCGCCCCCTCGGAGCCGTCGAGCTGCGCGTTGGCGTCGAACGGCGGGTACGGCGGGAAGCGCGAGACGGCCTCGGTGCCGGCCGCGATGTACTGGTCGCCCTCGCCCGCGGAGATCGCGTGGAAGGCCATCCGCAGCGTCTGCAGCGACGAGGCGCAGAAGCGGTTCACCGACGTGGCCGGCACGTGGTGGTCGATCCCGGCCAGCAGCGCCGCGTTGCGGCCGATGTTGTAGCCCTGCTCCCCGTTCGGGAAGCCGCAGCCCATCATGATGTCCACCGTCTGGGAGAAGTCGACTTCGGGGTTGCGGTCCACGAGCGCCTTGAGCGGCACCGCGGCGAGGTCGTCGGCCCGCACGTGGCGCAGCGAGCCCTTGATAGCGCGGCCGGTGGGCGTCCGCACGGCGTCGACGATCACGGCTTCAGGCATGGCGGTCGGTCTCCTTGGTGGGGTGCTGGCACCCATGGTATGGAGGCCGGGGCGCCGGCGGCTGCCTGCCTCCGGCGCTCAGCCGGGGACGGCGTCGCAGGCGCGGCCGCGGCAGCGGGCCAGCGCGGCGCGCGTGCGCTCGAGCTTCGCCACGGTCGCGGCGTAGCGCGGATCGTTGGCGAGGTTCGTCATCTCGGCCGGGTCCGCCTTCAGGTCGTACAGCTCGCGGTCGCCGTAGCTCCAGCGGATGTATTTCCAGTGCTTGGACCGCAGCCCGCTGTAGGCCTGGTCCCACTGCTGCGGGAAGCCCTCGGCGGCGAACAGCTTGCCGGTCGCCTCGACCGGCAGCGTGCGCTCCGGAGCGGCGGACGGCCGGGCGATGAACGGCATCAGGGAGAGGCCGTCCTGCGTGCGTCCCGCGCGCCCCTTCGCCAGTGCGAGCACCGTCGGCGTGAGGTCCACGTTGGCGGCCACCTGCGCGCGGACGGCGCGGTTGGCGGGGATGCCCGGCCCGACCATCACGAGCGGGACGTGGACCGACTCCTCGTAGGGCACGAACTTGTCGCCTGGGATGCGGTGCTGCCCCTCGACCCAGCCGTTGTCGGACACGAACAGGATCACCGTGTTGTCGTACTGGCCGGTGCGCTTCAGGGTGGCGACGAGGCGGGCGACGCCCTCGTCGACCGACTGCAGCGCGGCAAGGCGGCCGGCGTGGTTGCGCTCCAGCCGGGCGATCGCCGCGGCGTCGAGCGGCGGAATGTCGCGCATGAGGCGCGGCTTGTCGCTCACGTCGGCCTCGTTGAACGCCGCGGTGCGCGGCAGCGGGTAGCGGGACATCAGGTGCTCGTGGCGCGGAGCGGGCCGCGGGTCCGCCCACTGGGCGCCGCGCTGGCTGTTGACGTCCTCGCGGTGCGGCGCCGCGGGCGCCCACCAGACGAAGAACGGCTTGGCCGACGTCGCCTGGCGCCGGAGGATCTGGTTGGTGATCCCCGCCGTGACGTCGTTCGAGTAGTCGGCGGCGCGCTTGGCCCCGAAGTTGCCCGGCGTGAAGATCGACGCGAGCGTCTTGACGAAGTCCAGGATCGAGTTGATCTGCTGGCGTTCCACCACCTGGGCGAGCTTGATGAGCGACTGGGCGTAGCCCGGGTCGCCCCAAGTGTGGAGCTTCCCGTTCTCGTTGAGGGTGAAGTTGAAGTAGTCGTAGGAGGAGAGGTCGAGCGCCCCGTGCCACTCGCTGTAGCCCGGCGGGATCTCGCGCGGGTTGCGAGCCCCGTATCCGTTGAGGTACTTGCCGACCAGCGCGGTGTGGTACCCGGCACGCTGGAGCCAGCGGGGGAGCGTGTTCTCCTTGCGGGTGAGCCCGTAGTAGCCGCTGGGCGCGAAGTTGCCCGACACGCCATGGTTGTGCGCGTACTGGCCGGTGAGGAACGAGGCCCGGGACGGGCAGCAGAGCGGAAACGACGTGATCGCGTCCGTGAAGCGGGTGCCCTTGCGGACCAGGAGCCGCTGGACGTTGGGCATCGCCTTGAGATCCGTCAGCGCCTGGTCGTCGGTCATGACGACCAGGACGTTCGGCCGGCTGTCGCGCGCGGCCCCGGCCGGGCGGGCCTGGGCGGGGGCCGCGCCGGCCGCCACGGCGAGCGCGGCGGCGGCGATGGCGGCAGCGCGGAGCCGGCGGCCGGTCACCGGCCCGGCTCCGGGAGCGGGGTGCCGGGCCGGCGGCAGCTCGGGCCCTTGCAGTCCTGCAGCGTCTTCAGCCGCGCGTTGAGCGCCGCCTCCACCGCCGCGTAGGCCGGCGTGCCCGAGACGTTGCGCAGCTCATACGGGTCGCGCTTGAGGTCGTAGAGCTCGCTGAACGGGATCAGCGGGCCGCCTTCCTGCGGCTGGGCCTGGCCGACCTCGAGGTGGTAGCGCAGCGTGTGGATGAGGCGGTAGTCGAAGACCGCGCCGTACTTCGGGTAGCGCCGGGTCTCGATCAGCAGGTTGCGGTCCGCCCAGCGCTTGGGCGCCTTCATGATGTCCTGGAGCGGGACGCCGTCGGTCACGCGTCCGGCGGTCGCCCCGGCCAGCCGGGTGATCGTGGGCGCGAGGTCGGCGTTGATGACCGGCGAACCGACGCGCCGTCCGCCGGCGAAGCCGGGGCCGCGGATCATGAGCGGCACGCGCGTGGCCTCCTCGAAGCCGAAGAACTTCACGCCGGTCCAGTTCGTGGGCGTCGGGTGCTGGTAGAGGCGGTGCTCGCCGATGATCCAGCCGTTGTCGGAGGTGAAGATCAGCACCGTGTTGTTCAGCTGCCCGGTGCGCTTCAGCTCGCGCACGATGCGGGCGACGGCGTCGTCGACGGCGAGCAGCGACCCGAGCCGGCCCCGGTAGTGCGCGGTCAGGCTGTCGATGATCGGCGGGGTGAGGCGGTCTGCGAAGGCGATCTTCAGCAGCGCCGGCTTGTCGCTGAAGTCGGCCTCGTCGAACGACGGCGTGCGGCGGATCGGGGCGTTGGCGTAGACCTTGGCGTCGCGCGGCGCCGGCACCGCCGGCGTGCCCTCGGCCCGTCCGTGCTCCTTCACCGCGACGGTGTGCGGCGCCGTCGGGGTGAGCCACATGAAGAAGGGCTTGCGCGAGGACTTGCCGTCGCGGATGACCTTGACGGCCCGCGTGGCCAGCACGTCGGTCTGGTAGTCGGCGGTCGCGGTGCCGTACGTCCGGACCTTGCCATTGTCGTTGACCGAGTAGCCGAAGTAGCCGTAGGTCGACGGGTCGACCATGCCGAACCAGTCGGTCCAGCCCGGGGGGATCTCGCGCGGGTTGCGCTCCCCGTACTCGTTGAGGTACTTGCCGAGCAGGTGGGTCGAGTAGCCGGCGCGCTTGAGCCACACCGGCAGGGCGTTGTTCTGGCCCTTGAACTGGTAGTAGCCGCCGATCGGGGAGAAGTTGAACAGCACGCGGTGGTTGTGCGCGTACTGGCCGGTGAGGAAGGTCGCACGCGACGGGCAGCACAGCGGGAAGTTCACGTAGGAGCGATCGAAGGTGACGCCCTGCCCCGCGATGAGCTTGCGAGTCTGCGGCATCGGGCCCAGGTCGTCGGTGCGCTGGTCGTCGGTCATGATCACGACGATGTTCGGCTTGGCCGGCTTGGCGGCGGCTGCGTGGGCCGCGCCGGGCAGGGCGATGAGCACTCCGGCGATGGCCAGCAGGGCCGCGGCGACGAGCAGTGCCGGGGTGGCCGCCCGGACGGCGGGGATGCGGCGATCGGTCCTCACGCTCTTCCTCTCTCCTCAGGCCGGACGGCTTCCGGCACGCACGGTCGGCGGCCAGTTTCCTGCACCGCAGGTGCAGATATACCATGAACGGCGGGGCCCGTGTGGCGGTTGCCTCGAAGCTTCCAGGCCCCCGGGCCGAACCTGTGCGCATCAGCCACCGATCCGGTGGCCCAGGCGCGCAAGATCGGTCCGGGCCCCGGCCGGGCCCCGTTCGTGTGCGCTTCAGCCACCGATCCGGTGGCCCAGGCGCGCAAGATCGCTCCGGGCGACCGGATTAGAGCCCGAGGCCCCGCACACCCAGCTCGTCGAACCCGAGGTGGTGGGCCAGCTCGTGGCGGACGGTGCGGACGACCTGGTCGCGCAGCTCGTCGGGGTCGTGCCCGAAATCCCGGCGCAGGGTGTCGCGGAAGATGATGATCCGGTCCGGGTAGTCGTCGCGGGCCACGCCGTCGCCCTGGTAGAGGCCGTAGGCGCCCTCGCGGCGGCCGCGGTCCGAGATCACGACCGGGACGCGGTCCAGCGCGCGGCGCGCCCAGTCGGGGAGGTCGTCGAGCGCGTCGCGGACGAGCTCCTCAAACTCGTCGTCGTCGAAGGGATCGAGCGCCATGAAGTCGGTCTCGTCGGGCTCGGCGGCCAGGTCGTCGCGGGCCAGCCGCTCGGACCGCCGCACGACCGCCTCGAACTCTGCCTCGGACTCGGGCGTGCTCCAGTTGCCCATCCGGACCGCCAGCCACACGAACGGGCCGCCGATGATCACCGCGCCGCAGACGAAGACGGCGATGCCCTGGGCCGCGCGCAGCGGGAACGAGCTGCTGAATCCGTCGAAGAGGGCGATGAACGCCAGCCCGAAGCAGAGGCTCAGGGCGGCGGTGCCGGCGATGGCGCGCGGCGAGGGCGGGCGCATCCCGACATCCTACGCAGCGGTGCAGGGCGGCCGGTCAGCCCAGGGTGCGGGCGATCACGAGCCGCTGGATCTCGTTCGTGCCCTCGTAGATCTGGGTGATCTTCGCGTCGCGCATGAACCGCTCGACGGGGTACTCCTTCACGTAGCCGTAGCCGCCGAGCACCTGGACCGCCTCGACCGTGACCTCCATGGCGACGTCGGAGGCGAAGAGCTTGGCCATCGAGCTGTACTTGCCCATGTCGCGGTCGTGGCGGTCGACCTTCGCGCAGGCGGTGTAGAGCAGCTCGCGGGCGGCGGCGGTCTTGGTCTCCATGTCGGCGAGCTTGAACTGGATGCCCTGAAACGCCGCGATCGGCTTGCCGAACTGGCGGCGCTCCTGCGCGTAGGCGGCGGCGTAGTCGGTCGCGCCCTGCGCGATCCCGACCGCCTGCGCGGCGACACCGAGCCGCGAATGGTCCAGCGTGCCCATTGCCACCTTGAACCCCTGGCCCTCCTCCCCGACGAGGTTGTCGGCGGGCACACGCACCTCGTCGAAGATCGGCTGGCCGGTTGGCGAGCCGCGGATGCCGAGCTTGTGCTCGAGCTTGCCGACGCTGAAGCCGGGCCGGTCGGCCTCGACCACGAAGCACGAGATGCCGCGCGAGTGGCTCTGCTCGCGGTCGGTGACGGCGAACACGCAGTAGAAGTCGGCGATCCCCAGGTTCGAGATCCAGTTCTTCGTGCCGTTGATGACCCACTCGTCGCCGTCGCGGACGGCGGTCGTGAGCATGCCGCCCGGGTCCGACCCGGCCTCGGGCTCGGAGAGGGCGAAGGCCGGCGTCCACTCGCCCGCGGCGCACTTCGGCAGCCAGCGCTCCTGCTGCCCGGCGGTGCCGAACAGGCGGATGGGCAGCGTCCCGAGCTCCTGGACCATGAGCATCAGAGCAGTCGAGGCGCAAGCCTTCGACACCTCCTCGACCGCGATGTTGAGCATCAGGCAGCCGGTCCCGGTGCCGCCGTGCTCGGGCTGGAACGGGAGGCCGAAGAGGTCTTGCTCCGCGAAGAGCTGGCGCAGGTCGTGCGGGTAGGCGGCCGCCTCGTCGATCTCGGCGGCGCGCGGCGCGACCCGCTCGGTGACGATCTGGCGGATCGTGTCGCGGAAGTCCAGGAACTCCTGCGGCAGCTCGTACGTGCCGGGGGCAGCAGTGGCCATGCGGCCGCGGATCCTAGATCATCCGCGGCCATGCCCACCGGCCCGAACATCTTCGAACCCGACTTCGATCTCTCCCGCGACGAGCCGCCGTACCGCTGGCGCCGCGCCTTCGTCGGCCGGCAGGCCGGGTCCGAGCAGCTCGGCGCGTCGCTGTTCGAGGTCGAGCCCGGCGCCGCGACCTTCCCGCTGCACGCCCACTTCCACAACGAGGAGCTCCTGATCGTGCTCGCGGGCGCCCCGACGCTGCGGACCCTGGAGGGGACCCGCGAGCTCGCGCCTGGCGAGGTCGTCGCCTTCCCGGCGGGCCGGGCCGGAGCGCACGAGCTGGCCAACCGCACCGCCAGCCGCGTGCGGGTCATGATCGTCAGCACGATGCTCGCGCCGGAGATCAACGAGTTCCCGGACACCGGCGAGCTGTGGGTCCGGGACTACGTTCCCGGCACCGACCCGCCGCCGGGCGCGCTGGACGAGCACCGCCCGGCTCCGTAGGCGCCGAGCCTGCCCGCGGCGGCCGAGGGCCGCCCGCGCCGCCCCGTTCCTGCGCACGCCAGCCACCGATCCGGTGGCTCACGCGCACCAGATCGCCGAGCCGGAGAGCTCGCCCCGTTCCTGCGCACGCCAGCCACCGATCCGGTGGCTCGCGCGCACCAGAACGCCGAGCCGGAGAACCGGCCCCGTTCCTGCGCACACCAGCCACCGATCCGGTGGCTCACGCGCACGAGATCGCCGGCGCCGCTGCAGCGTCCCGGCCCGATCCCCCCCACGGCGCGCCGTTCCCGCGGCCGCGGCGCCACCCGCGCGGGCACCGAACGCCACCGCGACCCGCGCCCGGACGATCCGGACACCACGGCCAAGCCGCGCCTACGCCGCCTGCGTTCCGGGCGGCGGCGTCCGGCCCGGCAGCACCGGCGCGCCGCGGGATGGGCGGCCGTCGGGCGTCCCGACCCGTCGCCAGGCCGCGATGCGGCCGTTCCGAATGAGAAACGCCGTGTACGCGCGCTGACCGACCCCGGCACCGCACCCGGCGCCGGGCCCGCGCCGGGCGGTCAGCTCGAACGTGGCGGTGACGTAGCGACCGATGTCGAGCACGCGGACGACCTTCGCGCCGCACGGGAGGGTGATGTTGAAGACCGCGACCTCGTCGGCAGACCGCAGCGTGATCGGCGGCCCGCTGTTGCTCACCACGGCGGGCAGGGCGAAGGCGCTCGTGGCCTGCGAGATCCGACCGGCCCGCAGCGCCACGGCCCAGCGCCGGATCACGGCGGTGTCGGCGGCCGAAGCGGCGGGGCGGGCCGACGGGGCCCGGGGAGCCGCCGGGCCCGGGGCCGTCGTCGCGCCGGAACCGGCCGTGGCGCCCGACCCGCCGGTGGAGCCCGATCCGCCCGTCCCGCCGCCGCAGCCGGCGACGAGGACGACTGCCGCGGCTGCCGGCGCCGCGACCGAGGCCGTCCAGGTGCGCGCACGCTGCCGCCTCACCAGGCCATCATGGCACCCGCGAGCGCCGCGCCGGCGCGAGGCACAGTCTCGGCCGGCAGGAGCGGCCACACCGCACCCTCGCCCCGCGCCAGGACCGCAGGCGCGGGCCACGCCGAGGTTCGATCGGGCGGAGCAGTCCGGCGCGAGGCTGAGGTTCGGCCGGCCGGGGCGGCCGAACGGCGCCCTCGCCCGCGCCGGGCCCGCGGGCGCGGACCGCCAGAGGCCCGCGAGGCGCGCGGCGGGGCGCCGCCGGGACGGCAGTCGCCTGCGTCGGAGGAAGAGGGCGCGCCGGGCCGGGCCGGAACTACAGCCCGCGCGGGTGCCGCGCGACGAAGCCCGAGCCCCAGGACCGCGGCCGGGCCGACCAGCGGGAGCCGTTCTCGCGCTGGGCGGAGGTGTCGAAACGCACGCCCGCGATCGTCATGTAGACGTGCGAGCTGTTGATGTAGACGGTGATCCAGCGTCCGTGGCCGGCCGCGCCGTAGCTGCGGAACTCGCCCGCGAGCGGTGTGCTGAGCAGCTTGCCGCCGTGCAGCGCAAAGGACACCGATCCCGAGCAGTCATAGCCGGAGTCGATCCAGTGACCGTGGCCGCCGCCCCACAGGTAGGGCTTCTTGGCGATCCGGTTGCCAGCGAGGATCGCGCGCTTGACGGCGAGCGGGGCATCGCTCGGCGGGATCGCCAGGCCGCTGGCCGTGATGTGGGCCTTGCTGCCGGCGACCGACGGCAGGCCGCTGTCGGCCTGGCTGGGGTTCAGGCCGCCCGTGGCGCCCTGGGCGCCGGGGCTCGTGCTGCTCTTGGTGGTCTTCGACCCGGGCGTGATCGCGCCGGTGGCCGCAGCGGCGTCCCCGGCGGCGACGCCGAGCAGGAACGCGACAGCGCCGACGACGAGGGCGGCGAGCAGGAGGGCGATGGGCACGCGGCCCCGAGGCGGGGCGGAACGGCGAATCTGGTGTGCAGGCACGGACAACCTTTCTCCTTCGTGCGCCTACGGGGTTAGCTGACGGGCTCGCGCGGAAAGAGTCGCGCTACGCAGCGGGCCGAAGCCCTGATTCGCGATTCGCCCCAAGCCGCCATTCGGCGGCCACTGGTTCCCCCGTTTCCCGCCATCGGAGCTGGCAGGAACTCGGCGTTTCCATGGACTGAGCTGACAACGATAACGGATTCATAAGCCGGAGCGCGGCGCACGCGCCGAGATCGGCGCCGCGCCGGCGAGGACGAGCCCGGCCGGCACCGGCGGCTGAACCTCGGCTTCGGCGCCGCAGGCGTAGATTCTCCCGCCATGACCTGGCAGCCGGAGCTGGACGAGCTGCGCCGCCGCGAGGCGCTGGCCCGCGCGATGGGCGGCGCCGAGCGCGTGGCGCGCCAGCATGCCTCCGGGCGCCTGACGGTCCGCGAGCGGATCGCGAAGTTGTTCGACGACGGCACGTTCCACGAGACCGGGGCGCTGGCCGGCAAGGGCACGTACGGCCCGGACGGCGAGCTCGAGAGCTTCCTGCCGGCGAACATGGTCATCGGGCAGGGCCGGATCTCCGGGCGCCGCGCGGTGGTGCAGGGCGACGACTTCACGGTCCGCGGCGGGGCCGCCGACGCGGCGATCTGGGAGAAGATGGTCTACGCCGAGCGGATGGCCCACGACCTGCGGGTGCCGCTCGTGCGCCTCGTGGACGGGACCGGGGGCGGCGGGTCGGTCAAGACGCTGGAGACCATGGGCTTCAGCTACGTGCCGCCCCTGCCGGGCTTCGAGCTCACCGCCGGGCTGCTCTCGATCGTGCCAGTCGCGAGCGCCGCGCTCGGCCCGGTTGCCGGGCTCGGGGCCGCCCGGGTGGTGTGCTCGCACTTCTCGGTGATCGTCAAGGGCAGCGCCCAGCTCTTCGTGGCCGGCCCGCCGGTCGTCGCCGCCGCGATGGGCGAGTCGCCCGACAAGGAGGCGCTCGGCGGCGCCCGCACGCAGGCGCGGGCGGGCGCCGTGGACACCGTCGCCGCCGACGAGGACGACGCGCTGGACCAGCTGCGGCGCTTCCTCTCCTACCTCCCCGACAACGTGTGGGAGGCGCCGCCGATCGTGCCAGGCACTGACCCGCCGGATCGCCGGGAGGAGGCGCTGCTCTCCGTCGTGCCCCGCGACGCCCGCCAGCCCTACGCCATGCGCGACATCCTCGCCGCGGTGTTCGACCGCGGCTCGGTGTTCGAGGCCGGCGCGCAGTTCGGGCGCCCGCTCATCACCGCGCTGGCCCGCCTCGACGGCCGGCCGGTCGGCGTGCTGGCGTCGGACCCGAAGCACTATGGCGGCGGGCTGACCGCGGCGGCGTCGGACAAGCTCGCCCGGTTCGTGGACACCTGCGACCAGTTCCACCTCCCCGTCGTCAACCTCGTCGACCAGCCCGGATTCGTGATCGGATCCGAGAGCGAGCGCCAGGGCACGATCCGCCACGGCGCCCGGGCGCTGGCGTCGGTCTACCAGGCGACCGTCCCGTGGGTGTCGATCCTGGTCCGCAAGGTCTACGGCGTTGCCGGGGCCGGCCACGGGGACGGCTCGCGCCTGAACCTCCGCTACGCCTGGCCGTCGGGCGCATGGGGCTCGCTCCCCATCGCGGGCGGGCTGGAGGCGGCCTACCGCCGCGAGCTCGAGGCCGCCGCCGATCCCGTCGCGCTGCGGGCCGAGATCGAGGCGCGGCTCGAAGCGGTCCTCTCCCCCTTCCGGACCGCCGAGCGGTTCTCGGTTGAGGAGATCATCGATCCGCGCGACACCCGGCCGCTGCTGTGCGACTGGGCGCAGCGGGCCCACGAGCTGATCCGCCACGAGCTCGCCGCCGGCCCGAAGGCGCGCGGCCTGCGCCCGTAGCGCCGGCTGGCGCCCGCCCGCTACCGCGGCGGGTGGGTGACCCAGGCCTCGGGGTCGCCGGTCAGCGCCTCGACCTCCGGGGGCAGCGTGCCCGACGCCACGTCGGCCAGCGTCACGTGCTCGAGCACGCCGCGCAGCGCGGCGCGCACGGCCACCCACACCTCGCGCAGCGGCGCGGCGACGCCCTCGTACTCGAGGTCCTGCGGCCGGCGGCCCTGGACGCCGGCGAGCGGACCGTCGATCGCCCGGATGAAGTCGGCGAGCGTGATCTCCTCCGGCGGGCGGGCGAGCAGGTACCCGCCCTCGGGCCCGCGGCGCGACTCGACCAGGCCGGCGTGACGCAGCGAGGCCAGGATGTTCTCGAGGAACTTCAGCGGCACCTTCTGGGCGTCGGCGAGGCGCTCGGCCTTGACCGGCACGCCGGGCTCGGCGGCGGCCAGCTCGACGGCGGCGCGCAGGGCATAGTCGGTCCGGGCGGTGATGCGCACAGCGCCATTCAACCCGAGTCGGCGGCGTCCCGCCCGTTACGCCGCAGCGAACACCCGCGACCGGAAGGGCCGGACGTGCACGATCTGGCCCTCCTCGAGCCCAAGCCCGTCCGCCTCGTCGCGGGTGAGCTGGGCGCCCAGCTCGGTGCCGTCGGCGAGCTCCAGGGCCACGCGGACCTCGAACCCGAGCCGCGCGATGCGGCGCACGAGCGCCTCGACGCTCCCGCCCCGAGGCTCGAGGAGCAGCTCGACGTCGTGCGGGCGGATCCAGGCCTCCCCCATGCGGTTCACCGGCCCGACGAAGCTCATCACGAACGGATTCGCGGGCGCCTCGTAGAGCTCGCGCGGGGGCCCCGCCTGCTCGACCCGGCCGGCGTTGAGCACGACGATCTGCTCGGCGATCTCCATCGCCTCCTCCTGGTCGTGCGTGACGAAGATCGTCGTCACGTGGACCTCGTCGTGCAGGCGCCGGAGCCAGTCGCGCAGGTCCTGGCGCACGCGGGCGTCGAGCGCGCCGAACGGCTCGTCGAGCAGGAGCACCCGCGGCTGGACCGCAAGCGCCCGGGCGAGGGCCATGCGCTGGCGCTGCCCGCCCGAGAGCTGGGACGGGTAGCGGTCGGCCAGGCCGCCGAGCTGCACGAGGTCCAGGAGCTCGTCCACCCGGGCGGCGGTCTCGGACTTCGCGCGGCGGCGGATGCGCATCCCGAAGCCGACGTTGTCGCGCACGGTCATGTGCCGGAAGGCGGCGTAGTGCTGGAACACGAACCCGACCCCGCGCTTGCGGGCCGGGACCCGGGTCACGTCCTCCCCGTCGATGCGGACGGCGCCGGCGTCGGGGATCTCCAGGCCGGCGATCACCCGCAGCAGCGTGGACTTCCCGCCGCCGCTTGGCCCCAGCAGCGCAGCGAGGGCACCCTCCGGCACCGAGACGCTCACGTCATCCAGGGCGACGTAGTCGCCGAAGCGCTTCGAGATGCGCTGGGCCTCGATGGCCATCAGGCGGTCCTCCTCCGGTCCAGCAGGGTCAGGGACAGAATCACGAGCAGCGCGAGCACCGCCAGGACGACCGACGCGGCGTAGGCGCCGGTGAGGTCGAAGGCCTGGAAGCGGTCCTCGACCTGCAGGGTCAGCGTCTCGGTCTGGCCGGCCAGCTTCCCCGACACGACGCTGACGGCGCCGAACTCGCCGAGTGCCCGCGCGGTGGTGAGGATCACGCCGTAGGCCACGCCCCAGCGGATCGCCGGCAGCGTGATGCGCCAGAAGGTCTGCCAGCCCGAGGCGCCGAGCGTGCGGGCGGCTTGCTCCTGCTCGGTGCCGACCTCGCGCACGACGGGCACGACCTCGCGGACGACGAACGGGAGCGACACGAAGATCGTGGCCAGCACCATCCCGGGCACCGAGAAGATGACCTGGATGCCGTGGTCGGCGAGCCAGCCGCCGGCCCAGCCCTCCTGCCCGTAGACGAGCACAAGCGCCAGGCCGACCACGATCGGCGAGACGGCGAAGGGGATGTCGACGACCGCCCCGAGGATCGCCTTGCCGCGCATCCGGCTGCGGACGAGCAGCAGCGCGCACCCCACGCCGAAGACCGTGTTCACCGGTACGGCGATGGCGACCATCAGGAGCGTGAGCTTGAAGGCGCTGATCGCCTCGGGGGTCGTGACCGACGCCCAGGCGGCCGCGAGGCCGTGTTCGAAGCTGCGGTAGAAGACGAGCGCGACCGGGGCCGCGAGCAGGACGAACAGGTAGCCCAGGGCGGCGAACCGCAGGCCGTAGCGCGAGGCCCTAGCCCGCATGCCGGCTCCAGCGGCTCGAGAGCGCGCCGATCCCGAGCAGCAGCGCGAACGAGAACGCCAGGAGCACCACCGATACCGCGGCGGCGCCCGGGAGGTTGTCGCTCTGGATCTGCCCGTAGACCCACACCGACGCAACCTCGGTCTTGAACGGCAGGTTGCCCGAGATCAGCACGAGGGAGCCGAACTCGCCCAGCGACCGGGCGAAGGCGAGCCCGGCGCCGGCGAGGATCGCCGGGCGCAGCGCCGGCAGGATGATCCGGCGAAAGGTCGTCACGGCGCCCGCGCCGAGCGTCGCCGCCGCCTCCTCCTGCTCGCGGTCGAGGGCGAGCAGCACCGGCTGCACCGACCGCACCACGAACGGGAGCGTCACGAACAGCAGGGCGAGCAGGACGGCGCCGCGCGTGTAGGCCACGTCGATGCCGACCGGGCCCTTGGGCCCGTAGAGCGCCAGCAGGGTCAGGCCGGCCACGATCGTCGGGAGGGCGAACGGCAGGTCGATCATCGCGTTGACGATCCGCTTGCCGGGAAACTCGTCGCGGACGAGCACCCAGGCGATGACGGTGCCGGCCGCCACGTTCACCGCGGCCACCGCCACGGAGACGAGCACGGTGAACCGCAGCGCCGCCCACGCCTGGGGCGAGGTCACCGTGTCCCAGAAGCCGGCCCAGCCGCCCTTGGTCGACTCCGCGACCACCGCGGCGATGGGCACGAGGACGACGAGGCTCAGGAACGCGACGGCGGCGGCGCCGCCCGCGGCGGTCGGCAGCCCGCCGCCGCGGCGCGCCCGGGCCGCCCGGGGCAGGCGCCCGGCCGTGGCCTCACTTGGCGGTGGAGACACCGAGGCCCTGCTCGATCTTCGCCACGACCCCGCTCTGCGGATCGAAGAACTTCTTGGTGACCACGTCCCAGCCGCCGAGCTTGGCAATCGTGAAGAGGCCCTGCGGCTTCGGGTACTCCTTCGGATCGTTGAGCGCCGGCAGCACGGACCGGTAGCCCTTGGCGACGAACACCTTCTGAGCCGCCGGGGTCCAGAGATAGTCGACGAACGCCTGAGCCGACGCGGGGCTCTTCGCGGTCGCGGCCACCGGGTTCTCGATCAGGATCGTCTGGGGCGGGATGACGTACTCGACGTCCTGGCTCTTCTGCTGGGCGGTGATCGCCTCGTTCTCGTAGGAGACGAGCACGTCGCCCTTGCCGCCGACGAACGTCTGGAGCGCCTCGCGGGCGCTCTTGTCTTGCACCGGCACGTTCGCAAACAGGCGCTCGAGGTAGTCGGCGGCCTGATCAGGGGACTTGCCCTGCTCGAGCTGGGCCCCGTAGGCCGCCATCACGTTCCAGCGGGCGCCGCCCGAGGTGAACGGATTCGGCTCGATCACCTCGGTCCCCTTCTTCACGAGGTCGTCCCAGGTGCGGATCCCCTTCGGGTTGCCCTTGCGCACGACGAACACGACGACCGAGTTCGTCACGAAGCCCTTGTGCGGGTTGTCCTGCCAGGTCGAGGCGACCTTGCCCTTGTCGACGAGCTTCTCCACGTCGGGAGCGAGCGAGAGCGCGACGACATCGGCCGGCAGCCCCGCCTGCACCGCGCGCGACTGGTCGCCCGACGGCCCATAGGACTGCGTGAACGTGACGCCAGCGCCGGCGCTCGTCTTCTGGAAGGCCGGGATGATCTCCTGGTAGGCCTCCTTGGGCGTGGAGTACGCGACGAGCGCGAGCTTGGCGCTGCTGCCGCCGCCGGAGTCCGAGCCGCAGGCCTGAACGGCCACGGCAACGAGGGCCACGGCCGCGAGCGCGGCGGCGCGCTGAATGAGAGTGGGCATGGGGTGGGAATGGCTCCTTCGAGGGTCGGAGCGCCCGGATACTACAGAACACCGATCGGCTTAGCGGCTTTTTGCGGGCCCGCGCGGGGAACGGCGGCGGTCGGACCAGGACGGTGGACAGGCTCGCCCGCGCAGGAGTAGCCTCGCGCTGCGTCGGGGGGGCGTGCGCCCGCGGGCTGCGGGCGAATCATGGGTGGGGCCGGGCACCTCCCCCCATTCCCGCAGCTGCTCGGCCCCGCCCGCCTGGATGAACCCGCCGCCCGGCCCGAAGTCGCGGGCGGCCGCTAGCCTGTCGCGGAATGGAGTCGAGCCCGAGCCCGTTCGCCCACCTCGGCGACGAGCTGACGCCCCAGGAGGTCGCCGACGCGATCGCGACGGGGACCGTCCAGCTCGTCGACGTGCGCGAGCCCTACGAGCGCGAAGCCGGCTACATCGAGGGCAGCCGCCACATCGAGCTCGAGCGCCTCGCCGCCCAGGCGACGACGATCGATCGCGACCGGCCGGTCATCTTCTACTGCCGCCTGGGCGCCCGCTCGGGCATGGCGACCCAGGCCTTCCGCGGTGCCGGCTACGACGCCCGCAACCTGTCAGGCGGGATCGCTGCGTGGGCCGCCGCCGGGCTGCCCGTGGCGCCCGACGGCGGCTACGTCGCCGATCACTGACGGTCGCCGCGGCGGCGGCGCGGCGTCAGGCCACCTCCCGCAGGGCCCCCGTCTCGACCTCGTAGACGAAGCCGCGCACGCTCTCCTTCTTGGGGATGAACGGGCTGGCCTTGACGCGGTTCAGGGACTGGCGGACGTCGGCGTCCACGTCGGCGAACGCCTCGGCGGCCCACTCGGGCTTGATCCCCGTCTCGTCGAGGATCGACTGCTTGAAGCCGTCGTCGGTGAAGGTGAGCATCCCGCAGTCGGTGTGGTGGATGAGCACGATCTCCTCGGTGCCGAGCAGGCGCTGAGAGATCGCCAGCGAGCGGATCTCGTCGTCGGTGATGACCCCGCCGGCGTTGCGGATCACGTGAGCGTCGCCCTCCTTGAGCCCGAGCAGGCCGTAGGGGTTCAGGCGGGCGTCCATGCAGGCCACGATCGCGACCTTGCGGCCGGGCGGCATCGGCAGGCCGCCCTGGTCGAAGCCGGCGGCGTAGGACTTGGCGGCCTCCAGCAGTTCGTCGGTGACGGTCATGCGGGTCTCCTTCTCTCGTGGTTCGATGGATCCACGGACAAAACTACAAAACTCCTACTGCCTTTATCGTATTTTGGCGCGCCGCCGGTCGGCCCTGCGACGGGCGTAGGCTGCGCGGGTGCTCCGCCGGCCCCATGCCCTCGCCGCCCTGGCCGCCGCCTCGACCCTGCTCGGCGCCTGCGGCTCGTCGGACCGCGGCGCGCCGGCCTCGACGGCGACCGTCACCCGCCCGGCCCACCGCGCCCTAGCCGTCACGAGCCCGGCGTTCGCCAGCGGCGGACGGATTCCGGTCCGCTTCACCTGCGACGGGAACGGCTCCTCCCCGCCGCTGCGCTGGTCGGCGGCCCCGCGCGGCACGAAGTCGATCGCCATCGTCATGACCGACCCCGACGCGCCCGGCGGCGCCTTCGTGCACTGGGCCGTGTGGGGCCTGCCCGCGTCCGCGCGCGGACTGCCGGCGGCAGCCAAGCCGGCGCTCCTGCGCGCCGGGCGCGGAACGTCGGGGCGCGTCGGTTACGAGCCGCCCTGCCCGCCGAAGGGCGCGGGTGGGCACCGGTACGTCTTCACGGTCACCGCGCTGCGCGCCCCGGTGCCCGCCGCCTACGGCGCGGCCGCCGGCCCGGTGCGCAGCCAGATCGCCCAGCGGACGCTCGCGCGCGGCCAGCTCGTCGGGCGCTACGGGCGCTGAAGCCGCCCCGCGCGGGGCGCGGCACGGCTACGCTCCCGCCGTGACGAGCCGTCGCCCCGCCGAGCTGGCCTCGGATGCCGACCGCGACCGGGCCGCGGGCCTCCTGCGCGACCACTACGCGCAGGGCCGGCTCGACCTCGACGAGGTCGACGCGCGCATCGAGTCCGTCCACCGCGCCCGAACGGTCGGCGAACTTCAGGACGCGCTGCGGGACCTGCCGGGCGATCCGTCGGGTCCGGCAATCGCGGTGCCAGCGAGCGCCGAGGACCAGGCCCAGACCGCGCTGATCGTCGCGATCGTCGCCGCAGTCGTCCCGGTGCCGCCGGTCGCGCTCGGCGCCACGGCGGCCTGGCTCGGGTCCCGGGCACTGCGCGACGGCGTCGTGGCCCGCCGCGGCCAGGCGTGGGCGGCGGTGGCCGTCGGGCTCGCGGTCGCCGTGCTGCAGGCCGTTCTGCTCGTCCTGTGGCTGAGCGGCTCGCTGAGCGACTGACGGGCCGCTTGCGCGCCGCCGGGGGCGGCGCTGCCATCCTGGGGCCGTGCGCCGATCCGCCGTCCTTGCCGCCGTCCTCGCCGCCGTCCTCATCGCCACCGCCCCCGCGGGGGCGGCCTCGCGGGCCGTGGGCTCGCCGTCCCACGGCCGGCTGATCGGCGGGGTGCCGCTGGCCGGCGAGAGCCCCTGGTGGTTCACGTGGCACTTCGCCGACCGCGCCTCGCCCAATCCGGCCTGGCGCCGCTATGGCACCGAGCGGCTCGTCGCGACCGTCGAGCGCGTGCTGACCGCCTACGAGCAGGCGCACCCGGACGCCGCGCGCATCGGCGTCGGCGACCTCTCCCCGAAAGGCGGCGGCCCGTTCCCGCCCGAGCCGGGCAGCGTCGGGCACAGCTCGCACCAGAACGGCCTGGATGCCGACGTGCTCTTCCCGCGGCGCGACGGGTGCGAGTGCGCGCCCGACACCGCCGCCGACGTCGACCGTGCCCTGGCGCAGGACCTGGTCGACCGCTTTGCCGCCGCCGGCGGCGTGCAGTACCTCTTCGTCGGGCCGTCGCTGCACCTGCGCGGGCCCCGGGGCATGGTCATCCCGCTGCGCTACCACGACACCCACGTCCACGTGCGGGTGTTCCGCGGTCCGGCGCCGGCCGGCTGGACGCCGTGGCGCCCGGCCCCGCCGGCGCTCACGCCGGTGGCGCCCGGCGGGACGCCCGTCCTGCGCTGATCAGTCCGAGACGCCGGCCAGCGCGAGGGTCCGGACCGGCGTGAGGCGCACGAGCCACTCCTCGGGCACGGCGTTGCGGCGGCCGAACTCTTCGGCCCGATCGGCGCCCATGTAGCGACCGCCGATGCGCGTCGCCCAGGCGAGCATCTCGTCGAGATCGCCGCTGAGGGTCGCCGTGGCCTCGATCGTCACGAACGAGTACGGCGGCGCCTGGTCGTCGACGCACAGCGACGCACGGCCCTCGCGGGCCAGCGCGCGGCCCTTCACGGTCTCGCGACCGGTCGTGAGGATCACGTCGTCGCCGTCGAGGACGAACCAGATCGGCACGACGTGCGGCCGGCCGTCCTTGCGGGTGGTGGCGAGCTTGCCGGTGCGGGTCCCCTCCATGAGGAAGGCACGGCGCTCGTCGTCGGTCATCGGGCGGGCCATGGCCGGGATGCTCGCCGATCGGGCCGGGGCTGTCTAACCGCGCGACGCGATCCGCCCGACGACCAGCGCCCGCAGGCGCGCCAGGCTCGCCACGGCACCGGCGTGCGCGACCGCCCGCTGCCCGCCGCCCGGATCGGCGGGCTTGGTGCCGCCGCCGGTGCCGGACAGCGGGCCGAAGACGGAAGAGAAGAGCAGGGCGTCGACCAGGCCCGACTTGATCCGGAAGCGGCGGCCGTCGAGCCGGCCGGTGATGTATCGGTCCCCGAGGCTCACGGTGCCGTGCGCTCCAGCCGGGCCGCTGACGGTCAGGGCGAGTGCGGCTTTGGAAAAGGATCGCCCTCGGGC